>Ga0207717_100036_pt1 | contig 139560 bp, 111 predicted proteins | sample TtanPargueraPR_2_FD_187745 | JGI IMG/M metagenome (GOLD analysis project Ga0207717, IMG submission 187745) | Aerobic enrichment media microbial communities from Bioluminiscent Bay, La Parguera, Puerto Rico - Tt and P2 (2) (SPAdes) | ecosystem: Environmental > Aquatic > Marine > Unclassified ...
AAAATGACAGTACTGAATGCCATCAGAGCAAAATTGGTCTTACGAATGTTTGCTGTAATAAAAAAAGAAAAAGAGTACCTACAAAATTACATTAATCCCTTGTCTGTTTCATAAGAATAGAGAGGGACGATTGTGTCGAAGGCACAATCAGGGTGAGTCTAATAACTTTGAGCCAAATTGTGCTATTGATTTTCGGGAAAATCTCACATAAAAAAACAGCAGCAAGAAATTCCTGCCGCTGCTTCCAAATAATCAATATCTATCTATTTCCAAAATCTATTCGTATTCTGCTGCTTTCTTTTCGTAATACTTCTGCAATTCGAAAAAAGCTTTCTTTTTGTAGCCTTTTTCAGAAATCAAACCTTTGCGGTTCCAGCCATCCTGAACATCGGGCAACTGACGAAGCGGCGACATAAAATCAGTCAAAATCCAGGGTGTCATTCCTGCCAAACCGTCAATTTTGTCGAACATATTAATACTTTCATGGTACAAATATTCCTGAAATTCTTCACTCCAACGAGTAAGACTGTCGGCATGAAATCCCTGCAAAGCACCGCCTCCAAATTCGCTGACAATAATTGGTTTGTCTTCATCCGATGAAATTACTTTTTCGCGGCACTCGTCGGGCAGACCACCGTACCATCCAAGATATTCGTTAAAACTTACAATATCGAGGTACTTCATTAGCGGGTCATTAATGGTATAATATTTTTCTTTGTTTCCATCACCGGGCTGATCTTTTTTACATGCAGCCGACAATAATCGGGTATTGTCAATGGAGCGAATATGATCGGCTACAGCGCCCAAAAATGCGTTGCGTGAGTCGGATGGTGTTGTTTCGTTTGCAATAGACCAGATAATTGAACTTGCACGGTTATAATCGCGGTTGATCACTTCGGAATACTGCTGTTTTGCTTTTTGCAGAACATTCTGATCTTTCCAGTCAATTCCCCAGTATAAAGGCAATTCTTCCCAAAGCAGAATCCCCATTTTATCCGCCTCGCGAAGAATATTTTCCTGGTGCGGATAATGTGCCAAACGGATAAAATTACATCCGAGTTCTTTTGCCCAGCCCAATACAAGTTGTGCATCTTCAACAGAATTGGCACGGTCGGCACGAAGTGGATTTTCATCGTGCAACGAAATTCCTCTTAAGAAAACCTGTTCTCCGTTTAGCAAGATTTTTTTGCCTTCGGTTTCAATCGTTCTGAAACCGATTTGATCGCTTACTTTATCGTTTGCAGCAGAGATGGAAACTTCGTACAACTTTGGATTTTTAGGCGACCACAACTCCATATTTTTTACGTCGATAGTAAAATTACAAGTCCCGTCAGCCGCAACATCAACTTCTTCATCTACCTTTAATTCCGGAATTTCAATACGGGCTTTTTCAGGAAAAAGCTTTCCACTTAATTCCAGCTTTCCGTTAATCTGTTTGGTTTTTGAATTAAGCGTACTTTTATCTAACGAAAGGAAATAGTTGCTCACAAAAGTTTTTGGAACCTCGATCAATTTCACGTCACGGGTAATACCACCATGATTAAACCAATCGGTAACCGGAGCAGGAATTCCTCCTTTTCTACGGCTATTGTTTACACCGATAATCAGAAAATTGTCCTTCTCTTTTAGCAAGTCGGTGATCTCAAAAGCGAAGGGCGTAAAACCACCCTCATGAACTCCCAGCACTTTTCCATTAAGCGTTACGGTGCTTAAATAGTTGGCCGCACCAACATATACAAAATAACGTTTCTCGTTCGAAAGATCTGTTTTATCAAAGGTTTTGCGGTACCAGATACTTCCTTCGAAATAGGAAAGTTCAGTTTTTTGTGCATCCCAGGCACCCGGAACCCAAAGTGTTTGCGCATCGTCGAAACTATACTCAACACGGTCTGATTTGTCCTTTTGTTTTACATTCTCATAAACGGGCATAAAACCGATTTGCCCTTGTTCGTAAGGATCGAGTACATATTTCCACTTCCCATTCAAACTGGTGAACTCCCTTCCGTTTGCATTCTGAATAAAAACATCCTGCGCCAAACCAATAAATGGCAACAGGAGCAATGCAAATACTGCTAATTTCTTCATTATTTCTATCTATTATAATTCGTTTGTTTCGTCAAAAATGCTGAGGTTCCACTGATCCATCCATTTTAACACAGGCAATCCGTTTTCAAATTGAATGGGCAACCAAATGTAACTGGCTTCGATTGGCTTTTTGGGCGTCCAGCGATCGGCCATAAAAATAAAGGCATCATCTTTTCCCGCAACCGGTAAAATGTATGTGCTTTGTGAATGGAAAGTAAGGTCGGCATCCTCGCCGACACATGGATTTGGATGTTGCTCCCAAGGTCCCCAAATTGATTCAGCCGTAAACATTCGGGCAGCATTCGGATCCCAACCGGTACAACCGGACGTGATCATAAAATACTTCCCGTCTTTCTTAAAAATGGCAGGCGCTTCGTTGTGCCCGCCGGGAGCAACACGAATATACTTTCCCGTGTAACTTAAATAGTCATCGCTCAGTTCAGCAATATGTAGTGTCAGGTTTTCTTCCGATGAATAAATATGATAAGCTTTCCCGTCGTCATCAACAAAAAGTGTCATGTCGCGCGACATTTGTCCGCCATCAAAATCACGACGGATAAACAAACCATCGTGAACTGCTTTCATCCAGTCATCGGTCCACCAGTCGGAAAAATCATCCATAGTAACACTACTGGTTTTCTGTTCTTCAGTCATGTTCTGCGGCCAAATTCCGGCATTGGGTCGCAAGGAACGAAGATAAGTGTAAGGCCCGGTTACATTGTCGCTAACGGCAATACCAACACGAGCAGCATTGTAACCTTTTCCTTTCAACTCCAAATGAAAATACAGTACAAATTGTTGCGTTTTGGCGTTGTAAATCACCTTCGGACGCTCCATTACACAACCAGCCTCGATATCGCTACCCACACTGTCGCTTACCGGCAGCACAACACCTTCAGGTTTCCAGTTGTACAAATCTTTTGATGAGTAACAATTCACACCCACCCGCGCCGAGCTGGTATTTTCGCTTTTGAATTCGCCAAACCAATAATACGTGTTATCGTGATAAAGAATGCCGCCTCCATGCGCGTTGATATGCACACTGTCGGCATCGGGCCAGGGTTGCCCCGGATTAAAATTTTGAAATCCTTGCGGCTCTTCTTTTTTTGAATTGCATCCCATTAATGCAACCATTAACGAAGCGCAAAAAAAAGTAAAGAGAATGGGATAAAGTTGGTTTGATCGTGGTTTCATGATAACGGCAATTTTGCTTTATTGATTTTATTCTCAGCTTTCATCAGAAAGTGAAGCAAAAATATCAGTCCGTTTTCGCAATCAGTGGCATAAATTCAACGTAAAATTGTACATATTCGATAAACCAACTTTCATGCTGCTTTACTTGCCCGATCAGGTATTTTTTTCAATATACTCTTTTGGTGTACACCCGTAAAAATCTTTAAAACAACGGCTAAAATACGACGGGCTGGTAAATCCAACCATGTAAATCACTTCACTAATCGATCGTTTTTTCTGCACCAGCAAGCCCGATGCTACCTTTAATCGTTGTGTACGGATAAATTCGTTGGCTGTTTGCCCGGTAAGTGCTTTTATTTTACGATAAGCCTGGTTGGCACTAACTTTTAGTTCGGCACTAAACGCTTCCACATCAAAATCGGTATTGTCCAAATTATCTTGCACCGATTGAACAGCCGCCTTCAGAAATTCCTCGTCCAGAGATGACAATTCAATGTGTTCGGGCTCCAGTATTTGTTCTGTTCGCAGTCGCTCCTGCTTTTGCTTTTGCAGAGTAAGTAGGTTGTAAATTTTCAGCGACAAAGAGACCATATTAAAAGGTTTGTAGATATAATCCACCGCCCCTAGCTTTAGTCCTTTTATCTGATCTTCCTGCATGGTTTTGGCCGTAAGGAAAATCACAGGAATGTGCGAATAATTCAGGTCGTTTCGAAGGTTGGTGCACAGCTCAAAACCATCCATTTCGGGCATCATCACATCCGAAAGAATAAGATCGGGAGTGTTTGCCTCAACTTTTTCGAGTGCGTCCTTGCCATTATCGGCACACGTAACATTTAAGTGTTTCGACAAGCCGGTACACAAAAACTCCTTCAAATCCGCATCATCTTCAACAACCAAAACATGTGGTTTTGTATTATCCGATCCGTTTAATGACGCGTCGTGTAAAATATTCTCGAAAGTGGCATCTTCGGGCTGCACCAAAGTGGTTACTGAATCTTGAGGTTTCCATTTTTCGCTTTTTTCTGCTTTTGCCGCCAGCTCGCTGTTTAGTGGTAAAACCAGCCGGAAACAGCTTCCCTTTCCTTCTTCGCTGTCCAGCTCAATCGATCCGCCGTGTTGCTCAATCATTGCCTTGGCCATAAACAAACCAATGCCGCCGGTACTTTGTGTCCGCAACTGCTTCACCTGGAAGAAACGCTCAAATATTTTCTCTTGGTACTCTTTTGCAATTCCAACTCCACTGTCCTGAACTTCAATCACCACTTCTTTATCTTCGTGGGCATTCGTACGCTCAAGAGCGTTTATGGAAATCGTACTGTTATCGGGTGAATATTTAAAGGCATTCGACAAGAGATTAAATATTATTTTCTCCATTTTATCAGGGTCGAAATAGGCCATGATAGTCTCGGGAGTGGTATTTAATTTAAAATCGATATGCCGCGAATCAGCCATTGGCTTAAAGAAATTGAAAACCTCGTGAAGCAGATTTCCCAAATTACAATGTTGAATGTACAGGCTATCCGGAATTCCTTTTTCAATTTTCCGGAACTCCAGCAGTTGGTTAACCAAACGTAACAATTTATAAGCGCTTGTATTTATTAATTGCGCCAGTTTGTGCGACTCGGCACTTAGTTTTTTATCGTCAAGCAATTCTTTCGACGGCCCTAAAATAAGTGTCAGCGGTGTTCTTAACTCGTGTGTTATATCGGTAAAAAACAGTGTTTTTTGTTCGTTCAGATTTCGTAATTCTTCGGCCCTTAAATGCTCAAATGCCAGCTCACTTTTCTTATGCGCGTTTATAATCGAGTATTTCATAAAAAAATACAAAACGGCAATAAATAACAGGCCATAAACGATATAGGCAACAATTGATTTCCACCACGGCGGCGACATGGAAACCTGAAAAGTAGTAGCTTTTGTATAGTCAACATCGTTACCGGCGCTCGCGACAACTTTAAAGGTATAATCGCCCGGAGGAAGGTTGGTGTAGGTAGCCGTATTTCGTGTTCCGGCACTGTTCCACTGCTCATCAAAACCTTCCATCTGGAAGAAGTATTCGTTTTTCCCCGGATTTTTATAATCCATATCCGAAAAACTAAAGGTCACCATTTTGTCTTTGTACGACAGGTTCACCTTTTCAGCATAAGGAATGTCAGAATTGATGCCATATTCTGTTCGGAGCTCCAACTCATCGTTCATACTTTTATCGTAGATCAGCAGGTCGGTAATTACCACATTGGCAGCTTGCTCGGTTTGGCTAATATTTTTGGGCTCTTGTATAATAAAACCGGCCAGGTTACCCACCACCATTCTGCCATTCTCCAAAACGAATTGTGCATTTCTTTCCACGCGGTCGTTCTGATAATCCTGCGAAAAATGTTTGCTTACGATTAGCTCATTTTCCACATCGAACTCAACAATACCGCGGTAAGTACGAATCCACAAATCACCCGATTTGTCTTCCATCAAACCCGATATCAGGTCGTTTTGCAAGTATTCAATTTCAGGAAAACCTTTAAATTTCACCACTTCATTTGCCGACGAATCAACTTCCTTTATTTTGCGGTTCAAGCCGGAGGTTGTTCCAATCCACAGGTTGCCAAATGAATCTTCAAGAATCGCATTTACTGCATTGTCATTCAAGGATTTTTTATCGGTGGTTGAATAAAAATATTTGTCGAATTTTCCGGTTTCGGGGTGGTAACAATTGAGCCCGTTTTCAGTACCGATCCAAACATCGCCCGAGCGATCTTCGTATAATGCCCGGATAATATTGCTACTTATCTGATCATTCTCAACGCCGGATGAAAAGCTTTCAACCGAAATAACTTTCTTTCCATCGGTCTTTAAAACTACAAAACCACGCTCTGTAATCCCCGCATAAATTACGTTGGGGAATTTTTTGGATGGAACCAATTCGATGACTTTATTTCCCGGAATAGCAACATTTGTATTCTCGTTATAGTATTCACGGCTCGAAACGTTGAGTTCCATATTCGGGTTAAACTGATAATGAATAAGCCCCGCATCTTCAGTGCCAATCCAGAGGCCGGTGTTATCGGCATACATATCGTAAATGGTGTAAGCTACAAACTCGCGGCCAGCTTGCGTGTATTTCTGCTCGCCATAATCTTTCTTTAAAACGTACACCCCGTTTTGATTTTCGTACTGCAAAAGGTTGTACGACGTACCAATCCACAACTGATCGTTGTAGGCGGCAAAACTTTTTATATAGATTTGGTTTCCAAGATTATCGACCGTTTCCGGCAACACGTAACGACTTAATCCATTATCGGTTATTGAGGCTCGGTCGATTTTTGACGAGCCCACCCAAAGCAAACCGCTTTTATCTACAAAAAGTGCTGATATTGCATTTGACGACAAACTTCCCGGATTATTAACCGACGCCTGATAATTCCAAAAACTTGCTTCTTCGGGCGGAAGTTGCTGCTGATCGTATTTCAGCAAACTCAAACCTTCGTTCCACGATCCGACCCACAAATTATCAAACTGATCGTAATACAATTTGAATACTACATCATCACCTAAACTGTTCGATCTGGCAGATTCGCGGTATGCAGTGAAGTGAGTTATTTCACCAGCGGAATTTACTTCTGCTTTGTTCAAACCGCCGCTCCATGTTCCAAACCACAGGTTTCCTTCTTTCGATTCAACAATTTGGGTAACGGTAGAATTTGAAAGCGAGTTTTTGCCGGGTTCAGCAACATAACGCAAATATTCACCGCTTTCCGGATAAAAACGAATCAAGCCGTTGTACGTGGCAATCCATAATATCTGGCGCGAGTCTTCGTAAATATCGCTTACCACCTCACTGGCCAGGAAATGTTTCATCTCCCCGGTTTCAGGAGCCAGTTTGTACAAGCCATCATTCCAGGTGCCAATCCAAATAATTCCTTCGTGATCTTCGTTTAACGAAAGAATCCGGCTTCGTATTTTATATCGTTTCAGGGCACCGGTTTTTAAGTTCATAAAATTCAAACCACTTGCCGTACCAATCCACAAATTGCCGGCCTTGTCAACCATTAACTTCGTAATCTCGCGGTTTGAAATGGAAGTAGAATCATGGAAATGCGGGTGATAAGTAACATAGTCGTAACCATCATAACGTGTCAGGCCATTTAAAGTGCCAATCCACATAAAACCATTCTGATCCTGAACGATGGTATTTGATTTATCGATGGTAAGTCCGTTTTCTGCTCCAAAATGAGAAAAGTAAAGCTCGTTTTGCGCCAACGCTGCACAAGAGCAAAAAAGAAGAACAAAAAGCAGTTTAGTAATTCGTAGCATGTTAGTTTTTGCGTTTGTGCAAATTTATATGAAATTTGAAAAATAAGGTTTGTGTACCTCAATATACGTTAAAAATATAACAAGCCCCCGGCGCATGAATCGCCCCAACATAACTACCTGATTACATAGACATTACGAGACATTTCAATTTTACACAAATCCGACGAGTCAAATTTGTAACAGTTTTTTTCAATTTTATGCAATCGATTTCAATTAATTGAAAGTGTACATCGATTTTGTTCAAATCATTCATTTTTTTTTGCCGGAGCTTTGTAATGTTTTCCTGAAAGAAGGGAAACAAACCAATGAACGAAAACTATAACTTATGAATCGTACTAACCATACGAAGACTATTCTTACAAAGCTGTTTCTGGTGCTGTGTATTTTTGTTGGGTACAATAGTTACGCAGGCAACAAACAAAATGCAGAGAAAAACAGGCCCAAAGATCTTCAACTGATTTGGGAGGATAATTTCGATAACGACGGTTATCCGAATGCAAAAAACTGGAATTTCGAATATGGCTTTGTGCGCAACCGCGAACTACAATGGTATCAGCCACAAAATGCTTATTGCCAAAATGGCCTTTTAATTATAGAAGGCAAAAGGGAAAACATTTTCAATCCGAATTACAATCCGCTTAGCGACGACTGGCGCACGAATCGCTCGCGCGCTAAATACACATCAGCATGCCTTATTACTAAAGATCTGCACGAATGGCCTCCTTTTGGCTACTTCGAAATAAGTGCACGTATCAACGTATCGAACGGAGCCTGGCCCGCCATTTGGTTGTTAGGAACCGAGCAGAGCTGGCCACATTGCGGCGAGATAGACATTATGGAATTCTATCGTATAAATAATGTTCCACACATTCTGGCCAACGCAGCGTGGGGCTCGGAATTAAACTACCAGGCCAAATGGGACGATGCAAAAATACCTTTAGAACATTTTACAAAAACCGACCCCGATTGGGCCGATAAATTCCACACCTGGTCGATGCACTGGGACAAAAAACAGATCAGCATTTACCTTGATAACAAGTTACTGAACCAAATCGATCTGCAACAAACCATCAATCCTGACGGAAGCAATCCTTTTACTTCCGATCAGAAATTCTACTTGTTGCTCAACCTTGCAATTGGAGCAAACGGCGGCGATCCTACACACACAGATTTCCCCATCCAGTTTGAGGTTGACTATGTGAAAGTCTACAAACAAACGAACTAGATATTCGAATTTATAACTATTTCAATTTTAATAATTAAATCACGAATCTTTATGAAAAAGAAGAGTAAATTGAATCAATGTTATTTCAGCAATGGGATTTTAAAAACCATGGCTTTGGCATTGATGTTAATCATTGTTCACGGAACAGCAGCATTTGCCGGTTCCGGAACTGCATTACAAGAAAAATCAATCACTGGTAGGGTAGTCAGCACAAGTGGCGAGTCAATACCCGGTGTATCGATTTTAGTAAAAGGAACTACACACGGAACGATTTCCGATATTGACGGAAACTTCACGCTTAGCGATGTTCGCTCTGAAGACATTCTTGTTTTCTCTTTTATCGGTATGAAAGAAGTTGAGGTTACTGTGGGCGATCAAACCAACCTTGAGGTTACTATGGAAGACGCCGTAATTGGTGTTGACGAGGTTGTGGTTGTTGGTTACGGTACACAGAAGAAATCGGACATTACCGGTTCGGTAAGTTCGGTGTCGGAAGAACGACTGGCCAAAATTCCTGTTTCAAACGTTATGCAGGCCGTTCAGGGTGCTGTTTCAGGTGTTAGTGTTACACAGGTTTCTTCTATTCCTGGTGAAGCTCCGCAAGTTTTGGTTCGCGGTGGCGGCTCACTTACTGCATCAACCGAACCATATGTGGTAGTTGATGGTATTCCTATTTCAAAAATGGGAGGATCGATTAACGATATCAACCCTAACGACATCAAATCAATCGAGATTTTGAAAGATGCTTCGGCAACTGCAATTTATGGTATGAATGGTGCCAACGGTGTTATTCTTATCACTACAAAAAGCGGAAAATCATCGAAACCTACCATTAAATATTCAGGTTATCTTGGTGTTGAAGAATTTGCCAATATTCCTGAAATGGTATCAACCGATGAATTGCTTGCACGTTATGCTGAAGGAAACCGCATCAACGGTTCTCCACTTTACGAAGCTCCGGTAAAATACCAGTACGAGGTAGAAAACTACAAAAACGGTCATACTATCGACTGGATCGACGAAGTATCGCAAACCGGTATTCAGCAAAATCACAACATCAGCATTTCGGGTGGAAGCGAGAATTTAAGCTACTACATCTCGGGTGATTTATTAGATCAAAAAGGTGTGGTAAAAGGTTATAACTACAAACGTAATTCAATACGTACCAACATTGATGCACAGGTTACCAGTTACCTGAAAATTGGTACCAACTCATCGATTGTTTATCACAACCGCGACGGTGGCCGCGCGAACTTGCTGAATGCAGAAGCAATGAGCCCGTACGGAAGAATGTACGAAGATGATGGTACCTACACTATTTACCCAATGTTTGGTGAAACTTTGTGGGCCAACCCAATGCTTCCAACGACTACCAGTCCTGAGCGTCGTCAGTTCAACGTAAACCTGAATGGTTTTGCTTATGTAACTTTTGGCGACATCTGGAAACCACTTACAGGATTGACTTACCGTTTGAATGCCGGTCACTCTACCATTCAAAGCCGCAACAGTAACTACACTGGTCAATCGGTTAACGATTTGCTGGGTACTGCAACAATTTCAAGAAGCGAAACTCAGGCATACACCATTGAAAATATTCTTCGTTACGACTATGATGTAAACAAACATCATATCGATCTTACCGGAGTTTATTCTTCTCAGGAAAGAGTCTATAACACCAACTGGGCACAAGCCAGCGACTTTGTAAACGACGAGCTTGGATGGGACAGAATGCAGGCAGGTGCCAGCTCAAGTGTTAGTTCTTATGCTGACCGTTATGCTGCAATTTCGCAAATGGGACGTTTAAACTATTCGTACGACAGCCGTTACCTGTTTACAGTTACTGTTCGTCGCGATGGTTCTTCAGTTTTTGCCGACGGTATGAAATACGGTACTTTCCCTTCAGTTGCTCTTGGTTGGAATATCCGCCACGAAGGTTTTATGGCAAATGCCGAAAAAATTACCAACCTGAAACTGAGATTATCTTACGGTAAATCAGGAAACGAGGCCGTTAGTGTTTACCGCACATTTACCACAATGGCCGACAGACAAATTCCGTTTGGCGGATCAACAAATATTGCCATGGTTACCGATCGTTTAGGAAACAGCGACTTAAGCTGGGAAACCAAAGAAAGTTTTAACCTTGGCTTAGATTTTGGGTTCTTCAATAACCGCATCAACGGTTCACTCGACGTGTATTCTGCTAATAACTCCGACCTGTTATTATCGCGTAAATTACCTTCAGCTTCTGGATTTGGTTCTGTAACAGCAAACATTGGTGAAACTTCTACAAAAGGTATCGAACTTACATTGAATACTGTAAACGTTGCAACTACAAACTTCAAATGGAACAGTTCTATCGTTTTCTCGAACAGCAAAAGCGAAATTACTGAATTGTATGGCGACGGCCTTGATGACATTGGTAGTGGCTGGTTTCTTGGCGAGCCTATCGGTGTTATTCGCGATTACAAAAAAATAGGTATCTGGCAGGAAGATGAAATTACAAATGGCGATCATTTAGATTGGGATCCGGTAGCAAAACCAGGTGATGTAAAAGTAGCAGACATTAGCGGTCCTGACGGTGTTCCGGACGGAGTTATTACCGACGACGACCGTGTTATTCTTGGCCAAACAGCTCCAAAATGGACTGGTGGTTTAACCAACACTTTCGCTTACAAAAACTTCACGCTGAACGTATTTATCCAAACCGTTCAGGGAGCTATGCGTAACAACTCGCACATTGGTATGGCTGCCGACGAAATTGAGCGTAGAAACAGTTTTGCTGAAATTGGTTACTGGACACCGGAAAACCAAAGCAACGAGTGGCGTTCGCTGAACAAAAATTCAAATCCTCACGGATACGGATTCCCGGTTAAAAACAACTTCACTCGTATTAAAGACATCACCTTGAATTACGATGTGCCTCAGCATTTGCTCGACAAAGCCGGAATCAGCGCTTTAAGCCTGTACCTGAGCGGACGTAACCTGTACACCTTTACCGACTGGATCGGTTGGGACCCTGAAGAACGCGATACGCAACGTGGCTGGAATAATTGGGAAATCAACTATCCGGCAGTAAGAACAGTAGTTTTCGGTATTAACCTTACTCTATAAAAGAATACAAAATGAAGAAGAATAAATTTCATATAATGATAGTGATGGCTTTAACTTTTCTGGCCATCTCTTGCAGCGAAGACTTTTTGGACGAGACACCGTATTCTTCGTATGCTCCTGAAACATTAACCGACGAAGCCGGTATTGAAGCCGCTTTGAAAGGTTTACACTATAATTTTGGTAGAATCTGGACCTGGTCTGACCAACAAGGTTGGGCTGGTGTTTGGCAAGACGGAACCGATGTATGTTCTCCTGGTGGCGTTCAAGGCGTTGAAATTCCGTTTTTCAAATACGAAGACCTGAATTCGGAGAATGCCGCAGTTAGTTACATGTGGTCGATGTGTTACTTGATCATCAACAATGCAAACAATGCAATGGTAGCAATCGGCGAAGATGGCGATCCTGCGAAAATGGCCGAAGCACGATTCTTCCGCGGATACTGTTATAACATTCTGGCAACATTGTATGGCGACGTGCCTTTGCTTACCGAGCCTACATCTTCTGCACGTACCGATTTGGAGCGTACTCCTGTTTCTCAGGTAAACGCACAAATTGTAGCAGATTTGAAATATGCAGCAGAAAATTTACCTGACATTACGGGTACAGTAAGCGAAAGCCGCGCCAACAAACACATGGCTATGCAAAGTTTGGGCGAAGTGTATTTGCGTCTGGATCAACCTGCTGATGCAGAAACAGTATTAACCAGCATTATCAACAGCGGACTTTTCTCAATTGTTGAGGAACGTTATGGTGTTGCTATAGATGTAAATGGCGACTATTTCAGCGACATGTTCAAATTCGGTAATCAACGTCGTTCTGAAGGAAACACTGAAGCGATCTGGACTTTCGAACTGGAATACAACAAAGGCGGCATTTCTGGCGGATTTACAAACGCACCTCAGCAACGTCGTAACTGGGTACCGGCTTATCACAATATTCCGGGAATGACCTATGTTTACGATGGTGTTGACGAAAGTTTTGTGCATCCATACGGAGGTCGTGGTAACGGCCGTATTCGCCCAAGTAACTGGGTAAAATACGAGTTGTACGAAGATGGCGACATTCGTAATTCGGAAAACAATATTACACGAACATTCTACTACAACGCACCTGGTTATAGTGCAACCTGGGGTATAGATGCAAACGGTTTCAGAGTTGCAGCAGATTCGCCGGATGCAGTTATGGTAAAAGACGTTATGGTTGGTGACACTGCGCTAATTGCTGCCAGCGATACTTTGGAAGTTGCCTACCCGTACACACGTAAATGGGATTCATTCGATCCTACTGATCAGTGGGGATGGACAAACATTAAAGACTTCCCAATTATGCGTTTTGGCGAGACTTACCTGCTTCGTGCTGAGGCTCGTCTTAAAAACGGTAATGCAGCAGGTGCTGCCGACGACATTAACGTTTTACGCGATCGTGCCTTTAAAGCTGCCCGCGAAGAAAGTGGTAACAGCGAACTAGGAAAAGTATCGTCATCGGATATCGATCTCGACTTTATTTTGGATGAACGTGCACGTGAATTGTTTGCTGAAGAAAACCGCCGCATGACATTGATGCGTACGGGAACATTAGTTGAGCGCGCAGCATTGAACACCGAAAGTACAATTAAAGGTACAATCAGTGGAATCAGTGAGATTCACCTGTTGTTACCTATTCCGTTAAGCGAAATTCAACGTAACAAAGATGTTCTGTGGGAGCAAAACCCTGGATACAATTAGAATTTCAACCAACTAAACAAATAAAACCACGATGGTTCTAGATAGTTAGTTAGATTAAGTTATTAAGTAAGAAATGCCCTTCGGGGCATTTCTTTTTCTTATACTTGTTACTGTTTTCATTTATAACACAATTCATCATGTTAAAAACCACTTCCTTTTTTGTCATCCTAATTCTGTTTTTCAGTTGTAAAACTCCCGACAACAAAAGTCAATCATTTAGTTCAGTGATCGACCAGTCGCTTGAAGTTGCGACAGAACAAAGCCTACGTATGGCCGAATCACTGAAGGATCAACCGGAAAAACTTCCTCAAACGATTGACAAAAACGGCAATTTGGTTACCTGTAATTCGGATTGGTGGGTAAGCGGATTTTTCCCTGGCGTTTTGTGGTATTTGTATGAAAATTCACCGTCCGACTCGTTAAAACACTGGGCAGAAAACTTCACCCTGCGTGTTGAAGACCAGCAATACACCACCGACAATCACGATGTTGGTTTTATGATCTTTTGCAGTTTTGGAAACGGTTACCGCATCACCGGAAATCCGGAATACAAAGAAGTGATCCATAACGCATCCAAGTCGTTGATCACACGTTTTAATCCAACCATTGGCTGCATTCGTTCGTGGGATTACGCCAGCTGGAGCGCTCAGTGGCAATACCCGGTTATTATCGATAACATGATGAATCTGGAATTGCTGGAATGGAGCGCCAAAACATTTAACGACACAACATTTAGCCACGTGGCACGCACACACGCCAACACAACTATGCAAAACCATTTCCGTGACGATTACAGTAGCTACCACGTAATTTCGTACGACACCATTACCGGTGCAGTTGAAAAGAAAAACACTTCGCAGGGATATTCTGATGAATCGGCATGGGCACGTGGCCAGGCATGGGGACTTTACGGTTACACCATGATGTACCGCGAAACAGGCGATAAAACCTATTTAGAACAGGCTGAACATATTGCCGATTTTATCATCAATCACCCCAATTTACCGGAAGACAAAATTCCTTACTGGGATTTTAATGCACCGGATATTCCCAATGCTTTGCGCGATGCTTCGGCAGGAGCAATTATGTGTTCTGCCCTACTCGAATTAAGCGCTTATGTTTCGCCAGAAAAAGCAGCATCATATCTCGATATTGCCGAAACACAGCTTCGCAGTTTAAGTTCCGATAAGTATTTGGCAAAAGCCGGAGAGAATGCAAACTTCATTCTAAAACACAGCGTTGGACATATGCCGAACAAAAGCGAGGTTGACGTTCCGTTAAGCTACGCCGATTATTATTTTGTTGAAGCTTTAATGCGTGCTAAAGAGTTGATAAAAGAAGGTAAGTTGTAATAAAAACAAACAGCAGCAAGAGAACCTCGCTGCTGTCGTTTACGTTTATTTTCAAGTTTATATCTAACACCCGATTGATGTCAACACACCAATCTTCGATTAAATTCTACAATTTATCGCCATTTTCCAACAAATAGGCTTCTGCTTCCACATTCCATAATCCCATGTACTTTTTGCAAAGCTTATCCAGCTCGGCATACACCAGATTATCTTTTCCTTTCTCTTCGAATTCAGCAATTGCTGTAAGCGGGAAATCAAAATGTGTATAAATCAATTTCTTACCACCAGGAATATTTGGCAGATTCAAGGTTGCTTCAGGCACTGCATTTAAACCACCAATGTGGGTTACCAGTCCTGCCGGATCCAGTCCTGCGGTCATAATTTCCAGTGCTTCGTTCATGTCGTCGGTGTTACCGCCTGAAGTTCCTACAATGTGTGTATAAGCGTAGTGTACGTTATAGAAATTCATTTTTGCCGAGAACTCGGTGTTCGATGGGCCGGCAAAAAAGTTAAGACAACCGTCGAAACCAAGAATTGCATCGCCCTGCTCAACAACCGGAGCTACCGGAGCAAACACAAATACATCGTCGTAACCTGTACCGCCGGTTAAATCTTTTAATCCGGCCACAGGATCAGCCATTTCTGCGGTATTGATGTATTTCAATTCAATGCCACGTTCTTTGGCGAACTCAACAGTGTAAAGCTCAGCTGCACGATCCAATCTTGTCTGATCGATATCGGTAACTACCATCAACGATGGTTTTCTGTCCTCACGGCGCAAAACGTAATTGATGGCTGCCAGTCCCATTGGACCAACACCTGCTAAAATTGCCATTTTACCACCTTCAACAATTTCCATTTTGTGCACGTAGCTTCCGGCTGTTGTGTGGTAATTGGCATGCATAGCACCAATAACACAGCTTAACGGCTCAGCTAGCGAGGCGGGATAATACCCCGGTCCTTCGTAAGCCAACAAACAATCCTGCACCAACACATCTTTTGGAATGATCACATAAGTTGCATCACCACCAATGTATTTGTACGAATAACCCGGCGCACTCAAAACACCCACCGGACCATCTTCGTAATAAATTGCCGGCTGAATCGAGAATTTCTGTCCAGACTTAAACTTATCCTGCCAGTTTGCTCCCACTTCAACAATCTCACCGGCAAACTCGTGACCGATCATAATCGGATTTTCGGCAATATCATCCGGAATACGTTTGTGATCGCTTGCCTGGTTGGCAGCTTTGTAACTCGACATACAAAGGCTGTCGGTTATTACTTTGGCCAAAATCTCATCATCACTGATTGCCGGTAATTCAAACTCCTCAACACGAAGGTCTTTTTTACCGTATAATCGAACTGCTTTTGTCTTCATTTTCTATTTATTTTTTCAGATTGAAAAAAGATTGAATCAGATTGATTAAGATTGAAACTTCTATCTCGAAACTCGTGACTCGAAGCTTTCTTAATCACTCATCGTTAATCATTAATTCTTCCCATCTTTTGCCTTTTTACTTTCTACTTTTGCTCCCGACGCTTCGGTCGGGATTTCGACCAGCACAGCTGTTCTCAACTTTTTACTTTCTACTTTTGCCTTTAACTTCTAGTGCAACATCGACTGACCGCCCGAAATTGGCAGCGCCTGTCCTGTTTCATTCTCCTGGTCGATCAGGTATAAAATTCCTTTCACCACGTCTTTTGGCGAACATCCTTTTCCAAGAGGCACCTGGTCTAAATAAAACTGCTTCACATCTTCGATTGTTTTTGCTCCCGGCACTTTTCCTGCATTCAGATACTGAATGAACAAACCGTTTTCAGGATCGCTCCACAGCGGACCTTCGTAAAAGTTACCCGGACAAACCGAATTCACTTTAATTTTCTCTGGTGCCAGCTCTAGTGCAAACGACTGAGTAAGCCCAATTCCACCAAATTTACCACCGGCATATGCAAAATTCTTCTTACTGCCTTTTAAGCCCGATTTTGAGTTGATCTGAATGATATCAGAGTAATAATCCGGTTTAAAAGCATTTTGAAGTTTCAATATTTTAGAAGCTACTTTTGTGCAATAGAAATAAGCGTTGTAGTTTATCTTGGTAACAAACTCGAAATTCTCCGGAGTCATTTCATCCAGACCGCCTGCACGCAACACCCCCGCATTGCTAACAAATACATCCAGACCTCCAAAAGTAGCAACAGTTTCTTTCATCAAATTGGCCAAACTGTCCATATCGGCCACGTTGGTTTTTACAAAAATCGCCCGGTTATTGCCTTTCATCGCGGCCAGTGCAGCAGCCGTTTTATTTCCAACTTCTTCGTTAATGTCGGCAACAACAATATTGGCACCTTCTTCGGTTAAATGGCGGGCAATACCTTCGCCAAATCCCATGGCAGCGCCGGTTACAATAATGGTTTTATTCTGAACGCGGCCAACCGATGTTCCGGCAGCAATTTTGCGGCGGTAATTCTCCACCTCCCATGTATCGATAAATGCAATTTGCTCGGGTGTCATAAAATGCTGACCACCGAATGATTCCGAATAAGCACTGATCTTCATTGCATCTTCGTAAACATCAAGAATGGTGTCGCACTGCGCAGCATGATCGCCAACCGCCAACAAACCAATTCCTTTCAGAACAATTACTTTTGGAGCAAATCCGTTAGCTGAAATAAAAGCCGTAATCTTGTCTTTGGCCTCTTTCAAAAGATCTTCAACGTTTTCGGTATTTTCGATAAAAACGTATTTCGATTTGCAATAAACGATCAGATCCGGCGTAAATGGCTTGGCCACTTTTTCAAAGGCCGCTGCATCTTTTGCAAATTGAGCAATTACTGCATTGTTCCGAAGTTTGAGTGTTTTAATTTCCTCTTCAGAAACCATCATTCGGATAGCTGGAATAAATTCAGCAATATCATCGCGGATTGGAAGTGCTTCTTCCGACAGTTCCTCTTTCAATACACCGTTCAGTTTTGCAAATACATCGTTGTAGATGGTTTCAATTTCATCGATTGAATCGGCAGCCACAAAAATTCCATGATTTTGCAAAAAGATTATCTGAGCGGCTTTTCCTTTTTCAGCTTTGAATTTGGACAACTGCTTTTCAACCTCTTTAAACAGCACATAACCCGGATCGATATAAGGAATATAAACCACCTGGTCACCAAACAATTCACCGAGGTATTTTTCAACCTCGTTGCCACACATTAGTCCATTTACTTTTGTTGGATGCAGGTGCACCACATAAGCGTAATCGATAACATCGTGCATTGATGTTTCCACCGACGGACGGCGATCTTTTGTGATGGTAGCTTCCATCAAATCGTCTTTGATCTGGCGTTCGCGCTCAAACGAATCTGAGCTGTATGTTTTTTCCGAGATCAGCCCAAGTTTTTTGCGGTCAAGTTTTGCAAAACCATCTTCGGTAATTGTTGCAAGCGCATGACCACTGGCTTTCACCCAAATATTTTCGTCGTTTTTATAAGAAGTGTTTCCACCTCCGGCAATAACCATCTCCGGATTTTTGCCATAGAATTGTGATATCTTAATAAGATTTTCTAATCCTTCCATTTTTTCTTTTTCGCTTTGAATTTTGCTCGCAGATTTCGCGGATCAGCGCAGATTTACTTCTTCTATTTCTCTGCGAATATCTGCGCTATCTGCGTGAAATTTTTTATGCGATCATTTCTTTTATAACCGCGTTTCCAAGAGTGATCAGGTCGGCTACCGAACGTTCGGTACGATCCCCATTTGCCTTAACAAATCCCTCTTCCCCATTGGTTTTTAAATATTGATGAGCTGCAATTACACAAGCTCCATCGTACGATACTTTTTTCAAATCATCAGGCAGAATATCTTCCCCATCAACTTTCACCTCGATTGGGAAAACTCCCGGCGTATTGTGCTCCGATCCCAATGAAATCACATATCCTTTTTTAGTAAAGTATTTGATGAACTCGCGCAATTTCTGCACTGAATTCCTCGATGGAATCAGTTCGATCATGTGCACATTCATTGCTTTCAACTGCTCGTCCATAAATTCCCAATCCTTCTCGAAACCGGTAATCAGATTTCCTTTTCGGTCGTCGAGTAAAACAGGATAACATGGAATACCACCGGCATCCAAAATATACTCGCTTATGCGCTGTACCGGCGGGAATGATGCAGGCGATTCAGGAACAAATGCAGAACCTCCGGCTTTTAATAATTTACCGCGAATTTCGTTTTCAATTGCAGGAATATCCTCAGGATTCGATTTTGGCTCCACATCAAAAAGTTCGGTGTAGAACATCATTTTACCCGACTTTTTCGGATAATTCTCCTCCACCAAAGTACGAATGGCTGTTGCAATATGTCTTTCGCGCACCAGTTCTTTGGCGTATTTTGCCTTTACATCTTCGTAAGTAAGACTCATATCAGGGTAGATCGATTGCAAAAGATAGTTCACCTTTTCAATCATCTGCTTCACCTGCTTCTGGCTTTCAGCAAAAAGCTCTTTCAAAAACTGCGCGTTTTCTTCCGAAACCCGGTAAGGATAATTCAGTCCTTTACCACTGAAATAAATACGCCCCGGATTATTCGGATCGTTGATGGTAACATTGCGGCGCTGAAGCTCCGGAATCAATCCGATAAACTCAACATTAAACAATGGAAATACGCCGTTTTTTACCGCGTAATTATAGAATTCGTTATATCCGTCGGAAACAAAAAAGTCGTTAATTCCCAACACATCAACCTCTTCGTCTTTTGCCAGATCAAAAATCTGCGCAATATTATCGAAAGAGCTGAATGAGTAGGGTGTGTGGATGTGGCCGTTTACGTGAGGAACGCTAACATCGCCTCCAATTCGCATTAATGTTTCAATATCCGGGTATTCTTTTAGAAAATTCATATCAGTTATTAGTTATTGGTTAAAAAGCAGGTGTGAATATAAAAAATCCTTTCCTACCAAAACTTATCCACACCATGCTTTTCAAACTAACCAAGATTATATACCTAACTTATTTCTACGGATTTGCTCGGCATTTGTATAGTTGTTTTTCACAACGTGACCTTTCAGCGGAACGATCTTCTCGTGAATCGCATCCAGGTACCAATCAACCTGTGGGAAGAAATACTGTTCCAATTCGTACGCCGGAGTGATCCAGTTACGCGAACCAACAACTACAGGAGGTGCATCCAACTCGTCGAATGCAAGCTCAGTAATATTTCTTGCCATATCATTCAGGAATGAACCGCGTGAGTTGGCATCGCCGGAAATGATAATTCTTCCGGTCTTTTTAACCGACTCCAATACTTTTTCGTAGTTGAAAGGAACAATTGAACGGGCATCGATAACTTCTGCTTCCATTCCGTATTCTTCTTTCAGTTTATCAGCGGCTTCAAGAGCACGATACAATGTTGCACCAATGGTAAGAATTGTAATGTCTTTTCCTTCGCGTTTTACATCCGGCTCGCCAAATGGAATTTCGTAATATTCTTCCGGCACACCACCTTCGTGGAATTGCTCGCCAATGTCGTAAATACGCTGGCTTTCAAAGAAAATTACAGGATCAGTTCCCTGCAGTGCAGTGTTCATCAATCCTTTTGCATCGTATGGAGTTACCGGGAATACAACTTTCAATCCCGGAATATGTGCCACCAATGATGTCCAGTCTTGAGAGTGTTGTGCACCATATTTCGATCCAACGGAAACGCGAACTACAACCGGCATTTTAATTACGTTACCCGACATGGCCTGCCATTTAGGCATCTGGTTGAAAACCTCATCACCACAACGTCCAAGGAAATCGCAATACATGATCTCAGGAATAACGCGTCCACCACACATGGCGTAACCGATGGCTGTTCCAATGATCGACGCCTCCGAAATTGGTGAGTTAAATAAACGGTTGTATGGCAGCGCTTCGGTCAAACCGCGGTAAACGGCAAAAGCGCCACCCCAGTCGCGGTTTTCTTCACCGTATGCTACCAAGGTTGGATCTTTGTAAAAACGATCAACAACAGCTTCAAAAATACCGTCACGCAACTGGTATTGTTTAATTTTCGAGAATGGTTTTCCGTTGGCATCAAATGCAAAACGTTCTTTTTTAGAAAGCTGTTTCACACGTGGATTTTCTTCCATTGGGTGATTCACCTCAACTTCTCGGTCTTCCATTTTATCCAGGCTCTCGTTCGAGAACATCATGTCACCGATCAGTTCAGGATATTTTTCCATATCCATGTGAGGAGAAACTTTTTCATCGATAGCCAGTTTCATCGCGTATTTCATCAACTCAACGATGTCGGCTTTAATATCTTCAAGCTCTGCTTCTTTTGCAACTCCGGCTCCAACCAGCTCGCTTGCATACGAAGCGATACAATCCTGTTTTTCCCATGCTTCAACTTCCTCTTTGCTACGATACGACGAAGCATCAGAAGGCGAGTGACCACTGTAACGGTAAGTTAAAACGTCTAACAGAACCGGACCTTTTTTGTCTTTCAGCAGTTCCATTTTGCGTTTGTACGCATCGATTACAGCCAGTGGATTGTAACCGTCAACGCGCTCGGCGTGCATACTGTCGCGGTTTACACCGGCACCAATACGAGCGGCAATGTCGTAACCCATAGTTTCACCACAGGTTTGTCCACCCATTCCGTACTGGTTATTCATGATATTGAAAATGATTGGCAGACCACCTTTGTAAGCGCCTTCCCAAAGCTGCTCAAACTGGTCCATCGATGCAAAAGCCAGACCTTCCCAAACAGGACCGCAAGCCATTGAAGCATCACCAATGTTGGCAACCACAATACCATCTTTTTTATTTACTTTTTTGAATAATGCAGCACCCACAGCGATATCGCCCGAACCACCAACAATAGCGTTGTTCGGATATACGCCAAACGGTGTAAAGAAAGCGTGCATCGATCCACCTAAACCTTTATTGAAACCTGTTTCGCGGGCAAAAATCTCAGCCAGTGTTCCGTAAATAAGGAAACGGCGTGCCAATGATTTTACGTTGCCTTCGTGACCTTCTTTTACGATGTTCAGAATTGTACCATCAAAGAAGTTGGTCATTACATCCATCAATTCGTCATCGCTCATTTTATGGATGGCCGACATACCTTTGGCCAAAATCTCGCCGTGAGAACGGTGCGAACCAAAAATAAAATCCTCTACTCCCAGGTGATACGCCATACCAACTGCAGCCGATTCCTGTCCGATTGACAAGTGAGCAGGGCCAGGATGGTTGTACTCGATTCCTTCGTATTCCCCTTTGATTTTAATGAGATTCAACATGGTTTCAAACTCACGAATCAGTGACATATCATGGAAGATATTGATGAATTCGTCATTCGAAAAGTTAGCTTTTTCCTCTTCAATACTTTTGTTGTATTGATTTACAGGTATTTCTTTGAATTGAATTGAACCCGGTTTTCTTACTTCAACCGGATCAATAAATTGCGACTTAGGCATAATATTTTGTTTTATTAATTTTTACTTGTTTTTCTTTTATTCAGACCTGGATCCGTCAGCTGACGGACAGGGTGACGTTCAGAACATGATTACAAGGACAATACCAAGTACGTCATGCTGAACTCGTTTCAGCATCTCTGCTTTTACGATCAGTGACCGAAACTAAAAACGGTTTCTTTAAATATCTCAGAAACGGTTGGATGTGGGAACACCACTTCTTCCATTTCTTTCAGTGTCATTTCGGCTTCAATGGCCATGCAGGCGCCGTAGATCATTTCACTCGATGGATTTCCGATCATGTGAACTCCCAGTACTTCGCCATATTTTGCTCCTACCAACACTTTGCACGATCCGCTGCCGCCTTCGTTCTCGGCGACAAACCTTCCGGCATAAGCCATTGGCAGTTCGGCAATTTTATAATCGATTCCTTTTGCTTTTGCTGTTTCTTCGGTCAATCCAACACCCGAAATTTCAGGATTGGTGTAAACCACTCCCGGAATGGCATTGTAGCGCATTTTATCCGGGCGACCTGACAGGTTGTTTACCACTACTTCACCTTCGCGACTGGCAGTGTGTGCCAACAATGAGAAACCTGTTACATCGCCGGCTGCATAAACATTAGGAATGTTTGTGCGCATTTTTTCATCGACTTTGATTCCGCCTTTGAATAATTCAACGCCCAAATTCTCCAGACCAAAACCAGTAGTTACCGGCTTGCGGCCAACGCTCATTAATATCTTATCACCTTCGATCTCTGTTGTTTTACCATCTTTTTCGAAGCTTACTTTTGTCCCGTCAACTTTGGTAACTTTTGACGACAAATTGAACTCGATGCCTTTTTTAGCGTACATCTGACGCAACATAGCACTCTGTCCTTTGTCCATTCCGGTCAGTATCTCATCCAGCATTTCAATAATGGTAACTTTCGTTCCAAGGCTGTTAAAAATACTGGCGAACTCCATACCGATAACACCTCCACCAATGATCACCAGTGATTTTGGCTGCTCTTTCAGCTGCAAGATCTCACGATTAGTCAGTACCTCTTCATTACCCTGAACTCCGGGAATTGGGGGCACAAAAGCTTCCGATCCGGTACAGATCATAAGGTTGGCAGCACTATAAGTTTTACTACCTGCTTCGATCTCAATACCTTCGGCACTTCTCTTTTGTATCATTGCTGCATCGTTGACTACCTCCACGTTAAACTGCTTCATTTTCATGCCAACGCCACCAACCAGTTTCTTCACCACTTTATTCTTACGGGCCATCATTTTATCGAAGCTAAACGACAGATCGTTCGCTTCCACACCGTATTTACTTCCGCTTTTTGCGCTATCGTAAATTTTGGCTCCATAAAGCAATGTTTTTGTAGGAATACAACCTTCGTTCAAACAAACACCGCCCAGTTCTTTCTTCTCGAAAAGAACCACTTTCAGTCCCTTTGCTCCGGCTCTTTCAGCGGCAACATATCCGCCCGGTCCGGCACCTATTATTGCTAAATCGTACTTCATTTCGGTATTAATAGTCAAAGGTTAAGTTTTCAATTTCAATAGCTACCTGCTTCACAAAACGTGTTGCCATTCCGCCATCCAGTGCCTGATGATCGTAAGTCAAACTCAAGCCCATGTAAGGCACAAATCCGTAAACTCCGTCGCCCATATCTTTTGGTCGTGGAACGATTGTATTTACTCCCAGAATAGCTACCTGTGGAAGGTTAATAACTGGTGTAAACATCTCAACACCGTAGTTTCCAAGGTTCGATACTGTGAATGATGCAGCCTCAGAAGAAAGCAATTCAGGATCGATACTTCCGGTACGGCAAGCGTCGGCAACTTCTTTAAACTGATTGCACAAACCGGTAATAGAAAGGTCGTCTGCATTTTTAATTACAGGAACCATCAAACCGCGGTCGGTATCAACGGCCAGTCCAAGATGTACTTTATTAAAATATTTTACACTGTCGCCAAGGAAATGTGCATTTACATCAGGGAATTGTTTCAGCGCTTTGATAACGGCAAAACAAACCATATCGTTCAATGTAATATTCGGAGCACCTTCTTTGGCTTTAATTTCTTTACGCAGGGCCAATAATCTTCTGGCATCGGCACCTAAATGGTGTGTTAACTGCGCCGAATTCTGCAACGACTGGTGCATTGCTTTGGCGATCAGCTTGCGGATATGAGGCATTTTCTTGATCTCGAAATCATCGGCATAAACCGGATTCGTTCCAAGATCGGATGCTTTGACAGTTCCTGCCAATCCACTGCCTTCTCCTGCTGCTTCAAGACCTTCAGCTTTGGCAACCTCTTTAGCAAGTGGCGACATTTTTGGCTGCGATGATTCATAAGCTTTAACATCACGTTCGATTACGCGTCCACCAGGACCCGAACCTTCAATCGATTCATAAGGAACCGCGTCTTTTTCAGCAAGATTTTTGGCGCGTGGAGAAATTTTCACTTTTTCGCCTTCAGCTTTTTCTTTCAGAACAACCTTAAGCTCTTCTTTTTCCTCGGCAGGTTTTTCTTCAACTTCTTCTTTTACTTCAGCCGCTGCGGCAGGTGCGGTTCCGGCAGAAAATTCATCGATGTTCTCGCCCGGTTGGCCAATTACGCCAATAGTTTGCAAAACAGGAACCTCATCTCCTTCTTCGCAAAAAACAGCCAATAAAACACCATCTTCCTCAGCTTCCTGCTCAAATGATGCTTTATCAGTTTCATAAGCAAAGAGCGCTTCGCCCTTTTTCACTTCCTCTCCTACTTCTTTCGTCCATTCGGTAAAGATGCAGGATTCAACAGACTGCCCCTGTCGAGGCATTATTATCGGTGTAGCCATAATTTTATTAATTTTCGACAAACTTATATGACACAACTTGTATTTACAAGTTAATTCTTTGTTTTTATTTAAACTCCTAATATACAACCTTTTCAACACATTTACAAGTAACTTGTAAATACATTTTTTTAATTTTGTGTTTACATCTAAGGAGAAAATCGCTTATATTTGTCACTCGAGAAAAAAGAATCATTATGCGTCTGAGCAAAAATCTACCACAATACAAAGTTGTTTACGAAATTATTCGCAAACACATATCAGATGGAGTTTACTTAAAAGGAGACATTCTCCCATCGGAAAACGAACTTTGTGCGGTACATCAGACGACACGCCCAACGATACGAAAGGCACTCGACCGCCTGGTTCACGAAGGTTACATTAAAAAGAAACAGGGAAAAGGAAGTATTGTAATGGGCGTTCCGCAGGGTGTCGGAATTTTGTCTCTCTCAGGAACTACGAGTGCAGTGGGACAGGAAAACCTAATCACGGAGATCATTGTAAAACCGGAGATCAGGCAGTGGGACACTACAAACCTGGCATATCCGCTGCTGAATGATGAGGAAGAGTTTGGCTGTATTTATTTCGAGCGACTGCGTATTATGAACAAGCAGCCTGTTTTTTACGATATTACTATGATGCCCAACATCAATCTACGTCGGTTTATCAGCCGGAACCTGGAGAACAAATCCTTGTTCAACATTTTACGCACCATGTACGACATAGAAGTTACCGGTGGCGAGCAGCGCTTGATGGCTATTCTTGCCGATAAAAATATTCAGGAATACCTGAATGTAAAAGAAGGACATCCGATCCTTCACCTCAACCGTAAACTGGAAACCAGTCGCGAAGGCTTTTTTATCTATAGCCAGGTGTACTGCAACAGCGAGAAGTACGCTATTTTCGGTACTTTCTAAGTAGGATAAAAAAAAATAAAATTCCCTCTTGTCTTTCCAGACAGGAAATACTTTTTCCATTAGCTGAAAAAGTATTCAAAAAAGCCACCGCTGACGATAAAAAGCTAAAAATAAATTCCTTTCACAAAAATCAAGAAACTCCTCCTTTTAGCCCTTCATTCTTCAGGGCTAACGAGCGTCGAACAGACTTGATTTTTTTATGCTCTCTCCATTTATTTTCTTAACGCTTTTTCTCGAAGGCGGACTTGAGGGCAAATTCTGTGCGGGCTCGTCAAAAATCCGTCAGTCGGGCTAATTGGCTACATTGAAAAAACGCAAAGGTTATTTTTTGACAAGATTTTTGCTTTCTTTTCATCGACTGGAAAAGAAAGAGCCTGTCTGGCTTGAAGACAAAAGTCACAACAAGAAATTTAAATTTCCAGGTTTCTTACGCAATTTGAAACATCCGTCTTCATTAAAGCTTTTCTCTTATCAGAATGCGTAATTAACTATTCCATCTTGGTAAAAAAAAGTTACTCGATTCTCTTTTGGCCCAAAAAAAGGGCTGCGATTGCAGCCCTTTTCATTTTATATCGTTACGATAAAAATTTATTCCTTAAATCTTCGATTTGTTCCTGATTGATTGGAACAAGTTTTCCAAGTGAAGCTCCCATGGTAAGTGACTTGGCACTAAACTCTGCAACTTCCAATTTATCGAAGGTTCCCAGTAATTTGTCACCGGTTACCAAAACTGAATCGTTGTTGATGATCACTGCAGGAGTATTCTCTCCCAAAGTATTCAAAATGGTTTCTTCGCCAGCAAAATGCGATCCGAAAGGTACATTTGGAATGTCTTGCAGGAAGATCCAACTTTCAGGAATCGTACGTACATCGATTTTCTCACCGGTTACGCTATAAGCCATTAAATAAGGCGTTTGTGTAAGAATGATGGAATTGATATGTGGGAAACGTTTGTAAATCTCCTGGTGCAGCCAGGTTGAGCGACTCGGAATTTTTCCGGGCTCGCGTTTACCATCTTTTATCTGCACAATATCTTTCAACTGAATATCCCAGCGCGCTACATTGGTTGGTGTAATCAGAAAATCATTGCCCTTCCAACGCACCGAAACTGTTCCGTACGAGCTAATCATCATTCCCTGATCGCAGGCACGCAAAACAATACGTTGTATCATTTCACGAATCGCGCGTTCATCAGAAGGATACTCCACCTTCTTCATTTCCGGCAGCAACCTTGGAATCTGGCTTTCAAATGCATCGATCTGCTCATCCGACAAATAATTAGGTTTGCCAATTGTGCTTCCGTTTATCAAGGTGCGGGCACAAAATTCCATGGTCTCGAAACGCTGATAGGCATCACTTAAATCGGCACCGCCCACCACTGTTCCGTGGTTTTCCATAATTACCGCATTCACACCTTTTGCAAACTCATCGGCAATTACATCGCCCAACTCATTACTTCCGGGCAAAGCGTAAGGTGCGTAACCAATTGGCCCGCAAACGTGTTTTGCCTGCGGAATTACATTGGTATCAGGAATTTGACGAACAATACTAAACGAAACCAATGCCGGCGGATGCGCGTGAATTACAGCCTTAATCTCCGGACGACATTTATAAATGGCAATATGAAACGGATATTCCGACGACGGCTTATGACGCCCCTCGATGCTTCCATCCCTTTTCACACAAATAATATCTGTCGCACGCAATGTCCCTTTATCAATGGCCGATGGCGTTACCCACACATCCCCATCGTCGTCAATTATCGAGATATTTCCGCCGGAAGTTGTAGTCAACCCCCCTTTGTAAATCTTATCAATAATCATGATGATCTGGTCGCGCGGATGCATCCATTTCGTATTCAATTTTCTCATTTCGTATATTTTAAACTGTTAGCTGTCTGTTTGTAAAATGGCTAGTCTTACTCCTGAATTCCAAGATCGAGCTTAGCAACATCCGCATCCGACAAGGTATCTGAAATAACCATCGCGGCTCCAAGTGCACTCGAATTGTCAATTTCTGATATAAGAACTTTTTTAGCAGGAAAGCTCTTTTTCAGCAACTCGATAAAAATCGGATTACGTGCAAAACCACCTGAAACATAAAGAATCTCTGTATCATCATTTTCCGGCACGGCCAGGTTAATGCTTGTAATACAAAGTGCCGTCAGGTCGATCATCAACTTGGTGTATGCTTCTTCGTAATTTGCAAAAACACTCAGGTCAACAGTCTTCAGACCTTCGTCAAAACTTTCCTTGCCATTGGGGAAATATACGGAAGCATCGCCGTATTTGTTTGAAAGCGCATCAACCAATTCCTGATCATTTTTCACTTTTTTAAATGAGTCTTGCGCCACATCGAAATGTTTGGCCAGTTTTTCGGCCCAAACTTCGTGGAAATGCCCCATAAATAAACGCGAAGATTTTACCTGTTCTTTATTCGGCGTAAGGAAACACAAACAATCCTGCTCCAGCTCGCTGGTAGTTAAAGGCTCTTCGTTATATGGATTCATGTTGATACACCACGTTCCGGTAGAAACAAGGATAAATTTAGCCGGACTGGCTTTTAAGTAAGGCACCAACGATGCCGAACTATCGTGAATACCGGTTCCAACTTTTACCTCTTTTCCTGCTACGTCGGCAGAAAAAACCACATCGTTGTTAATGGGTTCCGGCAATGCAATATCGTTGTCCGAAATCCACTGATGGTATTTCATTTGATCGAAATCCCACATAAAGGTGTGACAACCGATTGATGTAGGCTCCGAAACTATTTCGTTTGATAAAGTATACGATAAATATTGTGGGAAATGTAAAACAGATTTTGCCTTTTCGTAAACTGTAGGTTTCTGGTCTTTCAGCCACAAAATCTGAATACCTGAATTCAGCAACAAGCCCAAGGCAGGACTGGCAGTTTTTCGGCAAAATTCATTTTTTCCTCCATACTGCTCAAAAAGACCTGCAGCAATTGTTTCAGGAATCTCCTTTAAATAGTTGTAAACCGGTGTTAGGCGTTGCCCTTTCTCATCCAAGAACATTAATGATGCGCCGTAAGTTGAGAAATTCACCCCTTTCAAATCGTATTCGTTACCGGTTACAATTTCTTCCAGGCTTTTACTGATCCACGATGTTATCAAATCGATGTCGTCGCACTCAAATCCGTCATCGTCGGTTATCACCGGAAACTTCTCTTCGTGTTGTTTTACAACTTTGAAGTTACTATCGAATAACAATATTTTTTTGTTGGTTTTTCCTATGTCGAAAACAGCTATTACTTCGGTCATTTTGCAGGTTTTTAAAAACAATCCTCTCCTGCCTAAATCCGTCAACACGGCAAGGCAGGAGAAGAAATGAATTAGAGACTAAACTTATCTATTTAATAAAACATCCTTTTCGTATTTCTGAATCTCAGAAATATAATCCATTCCGGTTGGAACACCTTCCTGCAAACAGTAGTAATCCCAAACGGCCGCAAACGGCATAGTTTTCAGTTCTTCCAACATAGCCAAACGCTCGAAATTCTGACCGGCTTCCTCAACTGCAACCAAATCTTTAGTTGGCTCTAACATTGCAATTAAGAATGCCTTTTGAGCTGCGCGTGTACCGGTTACATAAGCACCAATACGGTTGATAGAAGCATCGAAGAAGTCGAGACCAACATTTACACGGCTCATAAAATCGTTGCGTACAATTTCTGATGCAATTAGTTGAATTTCTTCGTTAAGTGTAACAACGTGGTCAGAGTCCCAACGTACAGGACGAGTTACGTGAAGCAACAAACCGTCGACGTACTGCAGAACTGCAGAAATTTTATCACCTGCAATTTCGGTTGGGTGATAGTGACCGTTGTCGATACACATTAAAATATTGTTTTTCACTGCATAACCCACATAAAATTCGTTAGAACCAACAGTCATTGATTCCAAACCGATACCGAAAGTTTTACTTTCAACAGCGTCTTTCATGTGCTCTTTCGGATATTTTGTTGCCAAACCTTCGTCTAACGACTTTTGCAACAATGTGCGGTATCCGTTTCTGTCAATTGGTGTATCTTTTGATCCGTCAGGTACCCACGTATTGTGTACACAAGGCGTTCCCAGTTGTTTTCCTGCTTCGGCAGAAATAGCACGGCAACGTTTCAGGTGTTCTACCCAAAACTGACGGATTTTTTCATCTTTACTTGATAAAGTAAAACCATCGGCCGCATTCGGGTGAGCAAAGAAAGTACCGTTAAAGTCCATACCGATTCCTTGTTCTTTACACCAGTCGATCCAGCCCTGGAAGTGTTTTAATTCAATTTGATCACGATCAACCATTTCGCCACCAAATTCACCATAAATAGCATGCAAATTCACACGCTGATTACCAGGAAGTAAGGACATTACTTTTTCAAGATCCTGACGAACATCGGCAACCGATTTTGCTTTACCAGGATAATTACCTGTAGTTTGAATACCACCACCAGAAAGTGTTGCATCCGGAGTTTCGAAACCACCTACATCGTCGGTTTGCCAGCAGTGCAGCGAAATAGTTAATTCGCTCATTTTTTTCAATGCTGCTTCAGTGTCCACACCAATTGCGGCATATTGTTCTTTGGCCAGTTCATAAGCCTTTTTAATTGATTCACTCATAATTTTTGTTTTATTGATTTATAATTATTGCGTATAAGTTCTTTTCTTAAAAATAACCTCGTTTTAGAAATTGATAACGAAAGTTGAGAAGATCAGGATGACCAAACCGATGATGAGAATCGTCCAGGTTTTTGCTCCAACACCTTTCCATTCTTTCAGGATAATACCCCAAACGTTACTGAATGTTACGTTGAGCGACATAAGAATACTCCACGAGAATACCATGATTACACTACCCTCTTCGAAAAAACTTTTACCAACTCCCAAACCGAAGAATTGTGAGTACCACAAACCTCCGGCAAGTGCACAGAATAGCAAGTTGTTGATCAATACATTTCCGGGAACCGAGATATAATCTTTAATGGTTTTGTTTTTTACATTTTGATACAAACAATAAACTGCGTTGGTAAAAAAACCACCGATAGTTACTAATAGTGTTGCAGGAAGTGTTACGAACAATGCTTTCGATCCCATTCCGGCAGCGGCATCGGCAATTGGTTGTCCGGCAGCCAAACCTAAACTAAAACAAGCGCTCATTACACCGGCAAGCAAAGCAACCAACAATCCTTTTCCCAAAGCAAAATCTTTAATGGCGGCTTTTCGCTCTTCTTCCGACATGTTTTTGGCGCGCAAACTACCGGCATAACCAATAATAGCAATACCGGCAATGGCGATACTTACAGCAATTAAAAGCACCAAACCTTTTCCGTGAAAAAGATCTGTTCCTTCCATAAGCGCCGGAATAATGGTACCAAATGCAGAACAAGTACCCAGCGAAATTGACTGACCAAGAGCGATTCCGAGGTAACGCATGCTTAAACCGAAAGTCAAACCTCCAACTCCCCAAAGTACGCCGTAGCCCATTGTTTTCCACATGGCTCCGTCGCCGCTTGTAATAATTTCTCCCAATGAATGTCCTGCCGGAACGGCAAGTAATGCGCCTAATAAAGGAAATACCAGCCAGGCAAAAACGCCTTGTGTTAACCAGAAGCTTTCCCACGACCAATTTTTAACTTTGTTAATTGGAACGTACGAGCTCGATTGCCCAAAACTTCCGATGGCGATAATCGCCAATCCAATTATAAAATTCATAATTTCAAGTTTGATTGTTTTATTAAATTAAATCTAAGTCTATAAGTTCAGGTCAAAAGTAGAGGCGTTTTTTTAGGATATCAATACAGAATTTGGCAAAAAATTTATATTTTTTGGCACTATTTCAATGAACGAGTATTTTAAATACCTAACAACAAGTGAAGAAGATATAAACTGGGGTTTATATTTAAAGGTGGCCGGCTATGCACGAATAAAAGCCAACACAATGTACCCGCCTCGCGAACATCCGTCGGAATATTATTTTGAATGGAAAAGCGGACGCATTCTGCACGAGTTTCAGCTGAATTACATAACGGAGGGCACCGGCATTTTTGAAAATGCTAACGGAAAATTCCAGGTAAAACCAGGGAGTTTAATCGTAATCTTCCCCAACGAATGGCACCGCTACCGCCCCACAAAAAAAACAGGTTGGGTGGAAAACTATGTTGGTTTTAACGGCCACATTGCCGACCAGCTTTTGAAACACCCAACATTTTCGTCGCAGCAACCGGTTATTCAATGCGGTATTCGCGAGGAGATTATCGACACCTATTTGAAAATAAGCGATCTGGTTGAAAAAGAGCGTCCCGGTTATCAGCAAATCGCATCCGGCATGGTGGTAAAACTGCTGGGCTACATCATCTCGTTCGAGAAGCGTAAAGGATTCTCCGGAAAACAAATCTCGAAAGTAATTGAAGAGGTACGTTTTTTAATGCGCCAAAATGCGGCACAGGAATTCGATTTGGAAGAGCTCGCACGCCAGCACAATGTTGGTTATTCTTATTTCCGCAAGATGTTTAAAAAGTATACCGGTGTTTCTCCCGGTCAGTATCATTTGCAATTGCGTATAATCCGTGCCAAAGAACTGCTGATTTCTACTGATAAAAGTATTAAAGAGATCAGTCTTGAACTGGGCTTTCAAACCATTCATTATTTCAGCCTCATCTTTAAAAAGAAAGTCGGCATGAATCCTTCGGAGTTTCGCAAGCGCTTGAATTGATGGCTAAAAAACGCTTCAGAAATTACCTACTCATATTCCCTAAAAACACGTAAATGTCATTGCTTTTTATTACGAACAAAACTAAGTTCGCACAGAAAATTGAGATTCAAAAAAAATAGGTTAATTTGTACCTTTTAAAATATTCAAACATTGGCTAATAATCATCATCTTAACGTTTCTGAGGTACTCGATCATATTTCTTTAGATTGTGTAATATTTGGTTTTCACGACAACGAATTAAAGGTTTTAATGCTTCGTTTAAAACACACCGATGCCTATGGTTTGCCGGGTGGTTTTTTAAAACACGAAGAAACGTTGGAGCAGGCAGCCGAGCGCACCCTGAAAGAACGAACCGGATTGGACAATATTTTCCTGAGACAGTTTAAGGTTTTTAGCGATCCACTTCGAGATAAACCGAAAAAAGACGATCCTGAATTTTTACGGAACGAACCGCCCGAAGTGGTTGAGTTTTTCAAAAAACGTTTTATTTCGGTTGGTTTTTATGCGCTGGTTGAGTTCTCGAAAGTTGATCCGCAACCCGATGCATTGTCTGACGGCTGTGAATGGATAAGTCCGTTTGCCGATGTTGAAATGTTTATCGACCACAAAGATATTATCGATAAAGCGCTGACAACGTTGCGCATTCAATTGAACCAGCAACCTATTGGATTAAAATTACTGCCACGGAAATTTACCATGCCACAATTGCAAAAGTTATACGAAACGATTTTGGGGCGCGAACTCGACCGCAGAAATTTTCAGCGAAAGATATTATCATACAAAATTCTGAATAAACTGAATGAGCGAAAAACCGGAGGAGCACATAAAGCACCGTTCCTGTACGAATTTAATCGCGAGAGCTACAAACAAGCGCTAGAAGACGGTTTAAGTGGAGTTTGGTAGAAGCTTTACGCAAAATGTTTCCGGATAAAAATTCGGGTTACCACCCACAACAAAACCAGGAAGAAGATAAATCCAACGGCTGCAAATAAGCCAACAGGCAGGTTTTGCGTTGCGTTGTCGATAGCTTGAAATACCCAGTGCGTTGGAAAAATGCCAAATAAATGCACAAACTTTTCCGGCACGAAAAAGGCTGCAATCGGGATCAACACCAGCATGTTAAACGCTTTTACATAAACCATTCCCTGCATGCGGTTTTGCACTACTGAATTAACCGCCAAAGCATAAACCGGAACTACCAGCGCCGCCAAAAACGAGATCAACAATATTGATACCAACGACAGTTCGCAAATGTTTTGGATGAAGAGCAAGATCAGGTTCAAAACTACGGTAAATAAATACGGAATAAGAAAACGGGAAACGATGTACTCCAGCTTACTCAGCGGAACAACGCCATATACTTTTGCCACTTCCGATTCTTTTTCATCGATAAGAACCATAGTATTAATAAAGCAAAACATTTGTGTGTTTTCAATAACGGCAACCACCAAAAACAACGACAAGTAAGGAATCAAAAAGTCGTATTTCTCAAGCAATGGAGGCACTGCCCAAATAATCAGGGCAAACATAATTACGGGCAAAACCAAAAATGATTTTAGTGACGGATCACGAAAAATCAGTTTAAAATCAGTAAAAGCCAGTTTTAAAATCTTCTTCATTTCCGGTGTTTTATTGATGAACAATTTTGCCTGAAAACCTGTGAAATGCCAGCCAGTAAAAAAGCGGGATAAAAACCACAATTGAGCATAAAGCATAAACAAAATTTACTGGCGTACCACTAATGGCGTAATCAATCAAGTCGAGGCTTCCCTGAATGGGGAGAATATATTTCACCACGCCCAACTCCAAAACTCCGAGGTACTGAATGAGTGGCAGATTTACAAATACAAGGAACACGGGAATGGAGGTCATGGTAAATTTTAAGATCTCATCGGAGAAAGTAAGCATATACAACCCCAACAATGCTGATAGTATTGAAATTGAAAGCGAACCAACTGCAAACAAAACAATGTTAAAATCAAATCCTTTTACGGAAAATGCCAGCCCGAGCGAGCAAATTGCACCAATCAGAGAAATGGATATAACTTTTGAAATCAGTAAATGATGCAAGTTGAAAGGCGTGACAAAAATAGCCTGTAAGATCTGATGTTTCAATTCAATATAAATTGCCAGTGCAATAAAAAAGTAGCCAATTACCGACGGATCGTTCAGAACCAGTGCCACCACCAATTTATCTAAACCATTGATGTCGCGTAAAAAATACAGCACCAGTCCGTACATCAAAGTTACCGCAAAACTAACCGCAATAATGCTGTTCTTTTGCAGCAAAACAAACTGCCATTTTAATTGCGAACCAAAACTATTCATGATCAAGTGATTTTCCGGTTACACGAATAAAAACCTCCTCCAAAGTTGCCTCCAGCGTATGAATGCGTTTTACCTCACCCTGCTTAATAAAGTCAAGAAATTGCGGATTTACGCCAAGGTCTTTCAGTGGAAATTCTTCTGTTTTACCACCTTTCAAATCAACTGTTACTGCTTCCTTACCGTAACTGCTTTTCAGGTTGCGGGGTGTGTCAGTCAATACCAGTTTACCATCCACGATAAACGACACACGGTCGCAAATACCATCGGCAGTTTCCATGCTATGTGTGGTTACAAAAATGGTTTTCCCCTGATTTTTCAAGTCCAGAATATGCTGTTTTATCTTGTGCGCATTTACCGGATCAAGGCCGGTGGTTGGCTCATCGAAAAACAAAATATCAGGATCGTGCTGAATGGCGCGGATAAAATTCAGTCGCATTTTCATTCCTTTCGAATAGGTTTCAACCGGCTTATCCATCGCATCCTGCAAGTCAACCATTTCGAAAAGTTCGGCACTGTTGTGTTTTTTACCGTTAGGGTAGAAAGCTGCAAACAACTCCAGATTTTCTTTTCCCGTTAATTTCAGATAATGATTCGGTAGCTCAAAACCAACGCCAATACGCTCGAAATACGAATTATTCCACTCCGAAAGATTCTTCCCATCAATATTCACCTGACCTTTGTAGCCTTCCAGAATTTTATACAGCACTTTTTGAGCCGTACTTTTCCCGGCTCCCGACGGACCAAGAAAACCGAATATCTCCCCTTTTGCAATCGAGAAATCAAGACCTTTTAAAGTCGGTCCATCATTACCGGGGTATTGAAACACCAAATTTTCAACCTGTATCATTCGTTTAGTTTTTATCAAAAGCCGGTTTGGCCAGTTTTATATAGTCTGCAACCACTTGCATTAAATCATCCTTTTTACCAAAATAAACCGGTTGCTGCCTCTCTATACTTTCTTTAGGATTGATTACACCTGTAACTTCCAGTTGCTCCTGAATACTAACACCCAGTTTATATAAAAAGAAACCCTGCGTTTTTACCGAAATATCAGAACGGAACAAACCTGCTTGCACTTCATATTCTACCATCTTTTCAAAACCTGCCACCACCTGCGAAAGCAACTCGTTGTACAAATGTTTTAAGGAAGGCGAATTGAGATTTTGTGTGAGGTTATGCAAAAAATGACTGTGCAACGGGTTCTCATCATCAAAGCGAAAACCATGTTCGTACAAAACGGAAAAAAAAGCCCAAAAATCGGGGTAATTTTCGCGTTTAACCGCTTCGGTGTACTTCGTCTTAACCGCAACCGATTCGTTCACCAAATACATAAACAAATCCAGCTTATCGTTGAAATACTGGTAAACGCTGCCTTTGGCGATTCCCAACTGTTTTACTACCATAGAAATGGAAGCTTCGTCGTAAGTCTTTACCGCAAACTCTCTCAAAAAAGCATCTGTGATCTGCTTTTTCTTTTCCTCCTTTAACTTTATGAATGTTTCTTTTGGCATATTTATGACTACTCAGTCACAAATATAAAAATAAAAATGACTGCATAGTCACATTTTGGGATTAAAAAAACAGAACTGAATTTAAGATTGGAGTTTTTTCAGCACCGCGTCTTTGTAACTGCGGCTTACTGGAATTTGCTTTTTGCCAATTTCAATGATTTCGGCAGTAAACGAATCAATCGCATTTACAGCCACAATAAATGAGCGATGCACACGCAGAAAATCCTGTTGTGGCAACTTGGCTTCAATGCTGGAAATGGTTTCGCGTGTTACAATGGTTTTATCAACCAAATGGATTCTAATGTAATCAGCCAGACTTTCGATGTACAGGATCTCCGGGAAATTTATTTTTATCATTTTCCGGTCGGAGCGCACAAAGATCGACTCGCTTTTTTCCGGTTCAATTCGTGCCGACTCTTCAAAAGTCACCTGCTGATTTTCGCTTAGGTATTTATTAATACTCTGCATCAATCGGCCAAACGAAATGGGTTTCAGCAGATAATCCACCGCCTGCAAATCAAACCCATCAACGGCATACTCGCGATACGCCGTTGTAAAAATTACTTTCACCGCGTTGTTTATCGATTTGGCAAACGACAAACCTGAAATCTCCGGCATATTTATATCTAGAAAAACCAGATCGACCGGCTGACTGCTGATGACATTAAAAGCCTCGACTGCATTTTTGCAAAGAGCAATAATCTCAACGGTTTCGATTTTCCGAAGATGGCTCTCCAGAATTTCGCGCGCCATGGGCTCGTCATCAACAATTATGCAACGTATCTTTTTAGTCATCCTTCTGATTCGATTGTTCTGTTTTTGTCAGGTCGCAAATAACAAGTTTTGTTGTGTACCAGTTTCCTTTTATTTCGTGCGTCAATTCATAATTGCTCGGGTAATTCAAATCCAGCCGTTTTCTGATATTCAAAAGTCCCAGTCCACCATTTTTATGCACGTTATCCTCATCAATAAACGAATTTGCAATTTCAAATTCCAGGCAGCCATTTTCAATCCGCACCTCAATTTTAATGCGCAAAAATCCATCTACTAAGTTACCATGTTTAAAGGCATTTTCAACAAAAGGGATCAGTAACATTGGCGCCACCTGAATCTCCTCGTTCACTTCCGACGACTTAAAATCCACTTTCAGCGTATCCTGAAAGCGTACTTTTTCCAACTCGATGTACTCCTGAATATGCAACACTTCCTCCTTTAAACTTACCAGCGGCTTGTTTACCTGGTACAAAATATAATCAAGCAAATTCGATAGTTTCAGAATGATGTCCGGCGTTTGCTTCGACTGTTTCAGCGCAAAACCATAAATCGTGTTTAATGTATTGAATAAAAAATGTGGATGGATCTGGCGTTTCAAATAATGCAGTTCCTGGTCTTTTAACTGAAGTTGTGTTTCCAGAATTTTATTCTGTAACTCCTTGTTCGCTGTTGCGGTTTTAAAACTCTGATTCAGAATGCTCACAAAACTAATTATGCCAACAACGATAATCACCAACAGCAAAACAAAAAAGAAATTCTTGCTCATTGGAGGCATCTCGTTCAGGTTAAACTTAAGCACCAAAATCAGGCAGGTATATATCAGCAACGAGATAACGTAGGAAATATAAACGAAGGTATAAAAGCTATACAGGGCAAATTTCCAGTAGCGCTTAGCCAGCAAGTACCGGGGAATAAGGCGATAGTTTACGAAATAAGTAACGCCAATAGTCAATGGCAATAAGCCGCTCGAAAACCACAGCGCATAATCTACTTTGTCAGAGTTATAGCTAAAGAAATAGAAAAAGAAAAACCAAACCGCCACCCAAAACAGCGTGTGAAACAGGATCGTTCGAAATGGTATTCTTCTTATTTGAATCATAAAAACAATATTACTCAAAATTGGTGTATTTACGCCTTTTAATCGATGAATTACGGGTTAAGCGCCTGTTGTTGCATATCCGCCCCAATAAATCGGTATAAAACGCATTTTATGCAGAATAAGGCGGGTAATCCTTCATCTGTCGCATAAAAAAATACCGACAACATATTCCAACTAATTTTAATTCCGAAATAACCAAGTTAGCATTGACAAATGAAGAAACTTAAATTAATACTACTGTTTATAATTGTTGCAGGCGGGCAATTGTTTAGCCAGCCAGTTCCAACACAAATAGATAAAATCGTAAACAAGTATTACAAGGCAGGCCGGTTTAACGGTAGTATTTTAGTGGCAGAAGATAACACACCAATTTATCAAAAAGGTGTTGGTTTTGCTCATACAGCCCTAAAAATTCCGAATACAACCGATACTAAATTTATGATCGGCTCGTGTACGAAACAATTTACTGCAGCCCTGATTCTACTTTTCAAGGAAGAGGGAAAACTGGCGCTGACGGATCCGATCTCTAAATACATTCCCGATTATCCTACGGAAAAAGGCGATAAAATTACCATCCACCATCTGCTTTCTCATACTTCAGGCATACCCGGTTATCTGGAGATTCCGGAAATAGAAAAGTTGATGTATACTGAAAATAAACCTTTGGATATAATCAAAAATTTCCGGGATCTTGACCTTGATTTTGAACCCGGAACTCAATTTAAATATTCCAATTCCGGCTATTACGTTTTGGGACAAATTATAGAAAATGTAAGCGGTAAAACCTACGAAGAAGTCCTTCAGGAAAAGATCTTCAATCCCTTGGGGATGAAAAACTCGGGTGTATATCAGAATTCAAATCCTCCTCAAAAAATAGCCTCAGGATATATTACAAAAGATGATTCAACCCGGCTTGCCCCGCCGGTTAATGCGACTGTTGCCTATGCTGCCGGAGCTTTGTATTCTACCATCAATGATTTACAGATTTGGGAAAATGCACTGGTTAACAACACGCTTCTTTCAAAAGAAAGTGTGGCTTTAATGACCACATCTCACACCGAACATTATGGGTATGGATTCGGTCTGATTACAATTCCTACGAATAATAAACCCGTCAGAATCTGGGGACACGAGGGAGAATTTTTTGGATTCAGATCGCTGATGCACGTTCTCGATAATGGCCGGTTTTTTATCGTTTTACTCGATAATCATGAAGATCCCGGTCTTATGAAAATGGCCAATAAAATTAGGAATATTTTATACGCCGATGAGCAGCAGAGCACCGTGAAGCACTAAAACTGAAATTTTGGAAACTTTTTTTATAAATATTAAATTTAAAAATTATGAATGCAATTATTGACAAACTTAACGATGGCGGCCCCGCTTTTACCTACATTATTGTACTGGCATTTTTGGTTATAATAGGGTTCTTTGTACGTGGACTTTTAATGAAAGGAGAAAAGTACAAAACCATTGAATTGATGAAGCAAATAAGTTGGTTTGCAGTAGCCTGGGGATTTTTAGGGCGCGTTTTCGGACTGATTATGATCTTCGATAAAGTTCAGGCGATGGGCGATGTAGCACCAAGCGTTTTTGCCGACGGATTAAAAATTGCTCTGGTTGCTCCTTTATGCGGAATTCTGGTGTTTGCGTTAACACGGTTAGGAATTATTGTACTTGTCGGCCTGCAAAAAAATTACCAGCCACAAGAAAAGGAGTAACAACCAAGAATTATTCCAACACATTCAACTGCCTGAACCGCTTAGCTCAATAATAGTAAACGATTCAAACAGCCTCAACATGAAAACAAAAATCCGGCTCATATTAATTGTAAGCCTTATTCTTCTATTTCAACAATCTGCAACTGCACAACAAAACAAACCGGTTCATTATCTGAAAAAAACAGGGATTGTCGACAGTTTATATTCCAACATTCTGAAAGAATCACGAGAGATTTATATTCAACTTCCGGAAAACTACGATCCGGATGGAGCACAAAAATATCCTGTAGTTTTTGTTTTAGATGGAGAAGTATTTCTGCCAACAGTTAGCAATGTACACGACTTTTACAGTGGCGGATTTATTCCTGAAATGGTACTTGTTGGTATTTCAAACAAACAAAACCGGACCAGAGATTTAACCACGTCGACCATAACAACAAAATATGGTATGCCGTTTAACGAGAAGAATGGCGAAGCAGAGCACTTTCTGAAATTCATTGAAAAAGAACTCATCCCTTACATCGAAAACAAGTACCGGGTTAGCAATTTCAGAACATTAATTGGCCATTCGTACGGAGGGTTGTTTACCATTTATTCGTTAATTAACCGCCCTGATTTATTTACCAATTACATCGCCATCGACCCCAGTCTTGATTGGGATGATCAGAAACTTATTAATGATGCTAAAGGAGTACTTGCTTACCAAAGTTTTAAAAACAAAGCTCTATTTATGTCGTTAAGCGGACAACTGCACATGCAAAATCCGGCAGTAACCATCGATAATGTAATGCAGGACACCAGCGATTTTACGCTGTTTGCGCGTTCGAATATCGCTTTTTCAGACCTCGCAAAACAAAACGCAAAAAACGGATTAAGTTTTAATTGGAAATTTTATCCCAACGATATTCATGGTACAATTCCATTCCCTTCGATTATGGATGGGTTAATTGCAGTTTTTAACTGGTTTCAGATGGAAAATACAGCCAAAATTAATTCGTTTGACACACCAAAAGAAGAACTCTACAAAATCGTAAAACACCGGGAACAAAAGCTAAAAGACCATTTTGGTTATTTTGTTCCCCCCTATCCTGAAGAACTACTAAATATGTCGGGCTATATGAATATGGACATGCAACAAATGCCAAAAGCAAAAATGTATTTTGATTTTGCCCTTGAATATTATCCCGAAAGTGCTAATGTTTACGATTCAATGGCCGACTATTATGAAGCGCAGGGAAAACCAGCAGATGCCATAAAATATTTGAATAAGGCATTTGAATTAAGTGGTAACGATTATTATAAAAAGAGAATTGAAAGTTTGACGAAATAAAGTATTAGGCATAAAAAATAACATCCATAAAAAAACTGTCATTTCGAACAAAGTGAGAAATCTGTTACAATATGAAAGTAACAGATTTCTCCTCCCTCACTCGTCGAAATGACAATTGTTTTTTCGACTCTCTTATACCACAGAGCTTCTTCTTCAACACTTGCCTCGTTTTGTTGTTGCTTAATTATAACACAACCAAATTAAGCACGAAATGAGACCAATCGAATCCATCACCGATGTAATCCAAACCCTGGATTCTATCATCGAAGAATCGTTGAAAACCGGCGATACACTCGGCTATTTTGCCGTACTCTACCAAAAGGTAACGATTAAGGTAAAAGAAGAAATCGAGAATAATTATTTTGATGACGGCCTGCGAATGGAAAAACTGGATGTTGTTTTTGCCAAACGTTACATCGATGCCTATTTCGCATGGAAGAAAAATCGACCGATAACTCAGTCGTGGGAGATTGCTTTTACAGAAGCCTCGAATAATAACCTGCTGGTGGTCCAACATCTTTTACTTGGAATGAATGCACACATCAATCTTGATCTTGGAATTGCGGCGGCGGAAATCTCAAACAACAATAACATCGCTGATTTGGAGGATGATTTTAAACGCATAAATGAAATATTGGCATCGATGGTAGACGAAGTACAGCAAGGACTTTCTTCCATCTGGCCCTTTCTACGGAAGTTGCTTTTATGGCTCGGACAGGTAGATAATATGCTGGTAGATTTTAGTATGAAAATCGCTCGCGATGGAGCATGGAAATTTGCCAAAGAAATAGCTACCATTGAAGAAGCCGGATGGCCGGAAACGATCAAAATCAGAGACAAAAAAGTTGCAAATAAAACATTGCTCATTACCGATCCCGGGAAAGTTATCCGGCTTTTGTTCCGCATCATTCGCTGGACTGAACGCGGAACAGTTGCCGATAAAATCCAAAAATTAAGGCGATGAAAATTTGTATTCACCGCCTTAGTTTTATCGTTGTGTGCATGCGCTTAGCGGTTTGGAACCGCTTAGCGCGTAAAGCCTCTATAGTTCTGTCATTTCGAACGCAGAGAGAAATCTGTCGCTGATTTCGGTTAAATAACAGATTTCTCAGTCGTTCCTCCTTCGAAATGACAAGAACTATCCTTCAATTTTATTATTGACAATCTCCAGAATTGCTGCCTCTTTTTCATTGGCAGCTTTTAACAGGTCCTCTGCTTTTGCCAAAGCATTTTCTAGAAATTCGGCATCAGCAAAACCCGCCGCGTTAATCTTCACATTCAGGTAGGCACCATGAACAGCTGTTCGGGCACACAACGCTCCTACCCCCGCATCGGAAACTGAATTTGGATTTCCAACTTCTGCCATCGCTTGCATTACTACCAATGAATCGTGCGCCAGCTGCATTACTTTTAACGGCACTTCAATGGCATTTTTTGTGGCATCGTGAATGGCTTGTTTGCGCTCGGCTTTTTCCTGCTCGCTGGATTTTGGCAGTCCAAATGCTGCCATAATTTTATTGAAAGCATCCGTGTCTTCATCCACACAATTCAATAAAGCGGTGTGGTAATATTTGCCTTTTTCTGCCCAGTCGGAAAATTCTTCCCAACGCTCATCCCATCCACGTTTATGCGCCGAGAGGTTGGCAACCATAGCACCTAAAGCACCTCCCAAAGCACCAACATAAGCAGAAATAGAACCACCTCCCGGAGCCGGTGATTCAGAAGCTGTTTCGTCTTTAAACTGAGTTAAGGTCATGTCAACCAGCTTTTTCGCCGATTTATCTTCGATCACATATTCAATGATCTTCTTTTTCGGATCGAAAGGTGCCAGTTCATCCAGCCCCAGCGATTTGATGGCGATTTTTATAATCTCCTCATCCGAAATACCGGTTGAACGTTCTTGTTTTCGCAGGAAATATTTCCCCGCATCCAACATCGCCTGAAGCGGAATCAATCCAACTAACTCCGATCCTGTTACACGAATACCTCGCTCCGTAGCTTTTTTACAAGTTTCATCAAAAGCCACATGAACAGGCGTAACTGTTATGTCGGTCAGGTTAATGGAAATTTGCGCCACTCCATACTCTTCGATGTACCAACCAATGGCGCGTGTCTTTTTCAGACTTCCCGGAATACGAACCGGCTCACCATTTTCGTCGTTTACAATTTTCCCGGTAATCGGGTTTCCCTCGCGTTTTACACGTCCTGCCTCACGAATATCAAAAGCAATGGCATTAGCCCGGCGGGTTGAAGTTGTATTCAGGTTGATATTGTAAGCCACCAAAAAGTTACGTGCACCGATAGCTGTGGCACCACTTCCAGCCACTCTTTCGTTCCATTCATTCGGGCCAAAATCAGGTTTCCATTTTTCGGTAGTAATACGTTCTTTTAAGGCTTCGTATTCGCCTGAACGACAATTTGCTAAACTGCGACGTTCCTCATTAAAAGCTGCAAACTCGTAACTAAACACCGGAATTCCCAGTTCTTCGCCAACACGTTGTCCAAGTTTTCGGGCATATTCAATGGCTTCTTCCATACTAACATTAGCAACGGGTACCAGCGGACAAACATCGGTGGCACCAAAACGCGGGTGTTCACCTTTGTGCTGACTCATGTCGATCAACTCGGCAGCGCGTTTTATTCCGCGAAATGCAGCTTCGATCACATCATCAGGCGTGCCTACAAAAGTTACCACTGTACGGTTGGTCGCTTTACCGGGATCAACATCCAGCAAACTGATATCGGCCACACTTTCAATAGCATTGGTAATTTCTTTGATTATACTCATATCGCGCCCTTCAGAAAAGTTAGGGACGCATTCGATAATTTTTTTCATTTCAATTAGTTTATTGCTGTCATTTCGAACGAAGAGAGAATTGAAAATCAGCGGAGCTAAATCTCTTCCTTTTGTAACAGATTTCTCCTCGCCTACTCGTCGAAATGACATTTTATGCGAATGTATAAATTGCAAGAGATTTAGCTTATGATTTTTTGCAGTGATTAATTCCACTTTACTGATTTATTATACTATTTATAAAATCAATCTGTTTTACCCTAATCCCTAAAGGGAACCAGATTGATTTTTTGGACTTCACCCTTCAGGGTTGGGGTAAAAATCCAAAAAATCATATATTAAGATAATCAGTTAAAGTTGAATTAAACAGTCAGACCGAGCGGAGTCGAAGCTTAGAAGTTTTGAATCTCGCCATTAATAATTACCGTTTCAACCAAATTCGAACCATAAGCATACGGCAAATACTCGATTCCCGGAACTTCGCTGGTAATAAACAGGTTGGCAACTTTTCCACGGGCAATACTTCCGTAGCTTTCACTAATTCCCATGGCGTATGCCGTATTCAGCGTGGTAGCGTTGATCACTTCTTCGGGCAACATTTTAAAATTAATGCAGCCCATTGCCGAAATCAGACTCATGTTTCCGCTTGGCGACGAGCCCGGGTTAAAATCGGATGCCAGCGCCACCGGCAAACCAGCTTCAATCATTTCGCGCACAGGCGACAATTTCATGTTCAAAAAGAAAGCAGCCCCCGGCAAAACCGTCGGCATAGTTTCCGAACCTTTTAACGCCGCAATTTCATCTTCACCCACATATTCCAGGTGATCAACCGAAAGTGCATTGTATTTCACGCCGGCCTGAATACCGCCTGTTAATCCAAGTTCATTGGCATGGATTTTTGGACGCAAACCATATTTTATTCCGGCCATAAGAATTCGTTCGGTGTCTTCCACCGAGAAAAAGCCCTGATCGCAGAACACGTCAATAAAATCGGCCAGCTCTTCGGCGGCAACCTGCGGAATCATCTCATTGATAATAATATCGACATATTCTGATGGATTGTTTTTATACTCCAAAGGAATGGCATGTGCACCCAAAAAATTGGCACGCACACAAATGGGCGAAGTGCGTTTTATCTGCTGAATAACGCGCAACATTTTCAATTCGTCCTCGGTATTCAATCCGTAGCCGCTTTTTATTTCTACGGCTCCGGTTCCCATTTTAACGATTTCCCAAATGCGCTCCATAGCACTTTCATACAGTTCTTCTTCCGACGTTTCGTGCAACAGTTTCGCCGAATTCAAAATACCACCACCCCGGCGCGCAATCTCTTCGTACGACAAACCTTTTATCCGATCCACAAATTCCTTTTCGCGCGGTGCCGCATAAACCAAATGCGTGTGCGAATCGCAAAAACTGGGGTAAACCAGCCGGTTCGAGCAATCGATCTCAATTAGCAAATCATCATCAATATATTTGTCTTTTAGCTGATCCATGGTGCCAAAGTCCTCAATCACTTCATCGCGGATAATAAGAAACGCATTTTTTATGGTATTCACCTTTGCCATTTCTTTTCCGGCTCTGAATAAAACGGGTTGGTCTTCCACCTGAACCAGCTCTTTTATATTTTCCAGTAATAGTTTCATTCCCTTTGCTGTTATTCTGTTTGTTTTAAAAAGGTACAAAAATGCAGGCATAAATCAACCTTTTACCGGCCGTTTTTGAAATGATGGAAATCAGCAAAACCAAATAAGCACTGAAAAAGCCAAACAGCGGCGCTTAACTTTTATCCGAATAGCACGTAAGAGATGAAAACTTTAATCACAACTATTATGAAAAACTTATTGCTTCTTTTGGGGCTTTTAGCGCTGCTAATGGCCTGCCAGACTGCTGATCCTGAACAGGAAAAATCAGCCGTTGAAACCACACTGAATGATTTTTACACTGCCATGGAAAATTTCGATTACGATGGTGTGAGAGCACTTTGCACCACCGATTTTAGCCTTTACGAAACCGGGTTCGATCACAAGGATCTGGATGGTTTTATCGAGTCGGTAAAATCGATGGAAGGTGCAGCTTTTAATGTTGTTATCGATATAAAAAGCACCGAAGTATCGGGCGAAATGGCTTTTTCGGTGGTTAATTTTAATGCCGACATTGCAATGGGCGATGCCAAAATGAGCATTGAAGCCTACGAAACGTATGTGTTCAAAAAGGTAAATAATAAATGGCTGCTTCATTACTGTCACAGCACACATTTACCCGATAAAAACGATGTTCATCTGGCCAGCCTTCACTTACTTAAAGTACCTGAAGGAGGATCAATTGACCCGATGCTAAATGTCATGGACAAATTTAACCAGGCCATTGCCGAAATGGGTTTCTGGGATTGTGGTTACACCGTAATGCAGGTGGTACCCGACAGCAACGACGAATACAACTACTTTATAAAAGGAAACTGGAAAAACCAGGAAACCTACGACGCCATACACGATAGTGAAGGATGGAAATCGATTGCTGATAATTTCCCGGAAGAAGCTTCGAAGCTAATGGAAAATCAGATTTATGTGAAAGTTGAGGATTTATAAAAACACTCAGTAGCAACACAAAAACATCCATAACTCATGCAAATTATGGATGTTTTTGCTTTGTAAAACTTGTGTTCTATAAATCAGCGGTAACAAACTCCGACTCCTGCAACGATTCATGAAAATGAATCACCATCCATTTATTGTCGATCTTTTGCAGTACCAGTGTGCTTCCACATTCGGGAAAACTCAAAGTAGATCCGGGAAAATAAAATTTTCCCTTGTAAGGCATGGTAACAATAGCAACATCGCGGGTAACTATCCGAATATCAGGAGTTGAAAATGCAAAGTCCACCTTTTCAAGATTGTCAAATACTCCGTGTACCTCTTTGCTAAAAGCATCAACACGCATTGTCTCTCCACGAATTCCAATGTATTTAAAATCTTTATCGAGCAAAAAGTTTGACTCAAAAGCTTGCGTTACAGCCATGTGTTTCATGCCTTCCATCATTTTATTGATAGTGGTTTCAACCTCCTGGCTTAAAACTTCTTTTTCAGCTTGGGTAATTGGTTTTTCTGCTGTGTTTGTGCATGCAGCGAGCATAAACAAACCTGCGGTTAAAAGGATTGAAATAGTTCTCATTTGTTTAGTCTTTAAGGTTTTAATATTTAAGTCGAATTGTTACATCGAAATCAGTTTACCAATTATTTCATCGGGTGTAGTCAATTCTCCCGACACATTTTCCTGGTGGAAATAGTTGTACCAGCCGGCTTCCATTACCACGGCTTCAAACTCCTTTTTCATATCCAGCGAGGGGAATTTCCAAACGGCATAAAAATCAAAATTAGCCCGGTGTGTTGTCGCCTCATCGTTAACACCCCAGCCAACAATTTCCACCCCTTTTTCGAGCAACGACTGCATGTGCGGCCCTATTTGTTCAAGGTAACTGCCACGTTCCTCGCGCGATAGTTGTTTCCACGCATCCCGTGCACTCCACAATTCGATAAAACATTCCATGATTGTTTGATTTTAGTTAATACCCACAGACAGACCGCCCGGTCTGCCCGAATTTCAATTAAATAAGTTACAAAATAAACCACTGAAAAACAATGTATTAATCAATACAAAAAAGAGAATCGAGCAATAGAACCTGCAAATTACCGGAGTTGAATGGGATGCACTAAATTCAGTAATTACCAGTCTCAAGGAATTTTGCACAGCCGGTTTCTTCGAATGGCATTCCACCCAACTCTACTTTTCGCTTTCCATTCAGAATAAATAAATTTTTGACGTTGAACATTTTACGCCATGCACACGTTTTTAAATTTAATTGCAACCATCATGTTAACCCGGTTATCCTTATATACATTTTGGCCAATCCCCAGTGCTTAACCACTAATTAAAGCTTGAGAGTATGCCTTATTTCATCGATAATCATGAGCTAAATGGTGACGTCCACACCGAGGCAATCGCACAAAAGCACCTCAAGGATATTACTGTACAACACCGATATCATTGCCGGAAACTGGGATATTGGTACGACGAAAAACGAAAGATCGCCTTTTGTTTATTCGAAGCCCCCAACCGCGCGTGTATAGAACAACTGCACAAGGAGGAACATGGCAACGTGGCCAACCACATTATTGAAGTAGATTCAAGGATCATCGATTTTTTCCTGAAACAAATCGAATCGCAAACTCAAACCGAAAAGGTAGATATTAATAGTGTCAGCACGCAGCCGCTTACAACCATTATGGCGCTAAGCATCGATTCGAATGAGTTGTACAGTTTGAAACAGGAAGAGCGACGTTCGCTATCGAAATTATTCAAGAAACTGGTACTCGACTATTGCAACCACTTTAAAGGAACTGTTATTCTGCGCGACCAATTTGCCTCGCAGCTAACTTTCGATTCAACAAGTGCTGCGGTTTATTGCGCATTAAAAATTCATAAGGAATTTGCTCCGTTTATTAAACCACTGCAACGCAAACTATTTTTAAAGGTGGGAATCAGCGGTTGTTATTTGGAACATATCAGCAATATTGAATTCGAGCAGTCGGTAAAACTGGCAAAACGATTGTGCTACATTTCTACAGAAAAAATTCTGGTTACCCTCGAAGTGCGGAACCTGTTTCAGAGCGAAAGTATGAAAGTGGTGATTAAAGGCGACCGCATAAAATCTATTTCGCCTGACGAAGTGCGCTTTATTACCAGTTTAATGGATTACATGGAAAAACACTGGAAAAATCACGACCTGCATGCCTCAATGCTCGAAAACCACCTGGGGTGTAGCAAATCGCAGATTTACCGAAAAATGAAAGCGCTTATTGGCGAGTCGCCAAACTCGTTTATAAAAGCCTATCGCCTTAACCGGGCTAAACAATTGCTGCGCAGTAAAAGTGGTAACATCTCCGAAATAGCTTTCGATACCGGTTTTGGCAGCCCATCGTACTTCTCGAAATGTTTTCAGAAAGAATACGGAATTACCCCATCCGACTTTCAAATAATGCTTGCAGAAGCATAAATCACCCTATTTAACACTTAATGATCTTTTTATATCTTATTTTGAATCAAATTTGCTAACACCCGTCTTCTCTAGTGTCGTAAATTTGCAAGTAACAGTTCAATGGATCAGAATTGAAGAAGCACCCCAACGCATCAAACCCTTTTTATTTTAAATGCTACTTAGGTCCGAAACATCCGTTAATGGGTATCCGGTGGTTAGTTTGACAACAAGGAAAATAACTATATATCGACAACAGAAAACATTTAGAAACAGAAACAATGAAAATTAGATTTTAGAAACTATTAAAACTCAAAGTCATGAAAACAATTAAATTATTATTCGTATGCATGTTAGTAGCCATTTTTGCGCATGCACAAGAAAGCGTTCCTCCTTATACTATGGAAGACGTAGAAGTAACACCTCCTAAGTTTACAGCAGTTAAGTACAGTCCTACTGATAACACAAACGCACTGAAAACCTACATCGCCAACAATTTTAAATACGATGCAGATTTTGGAGAAGCAGCTGAAGGCACCCAAGTAGTTAAGTTTATTATCAATTCCGACGGAAGTTTGTCGAATATTGAGGTAGTAAACAGCGTTTCGCCAACAGTTGACGACCTTATTACAAATATATTGGCAGAAACCGATTACATGTGGATGCCGGGTAAAAACAATGGAGTTCCGGTGGCCATGGAAAAAGAAATTGCTATTCAGATTAAACTGGGAATGACAGAATCGGCAGCAGAAGATCGCGATTTTACCGAAATTGCCCAGGACTATTTCACCAAAGGAGCTGAGAAGTTATTCTTCGATCAGAAAACTAAAAAAGCCATCAGATGTTTCGAGGCTGCTGCACGCTACCGTCCTTACGACCAGGGCACTTTGTATATGTTAGCACTTTGCGAAGTTGACCGCGGAAATATGGATGCAGCACAAGCATACGTCGAAAGATTCAGAAAACTGGGAGGCGATAAAGATATATTGGAAGAAAATCTGGCACAAGACGTGAAAAGCGTTGACGGATACGAACTACTATCGCAACTTTTTGCAACCGAATAATTAAACGTACTATTAAGTAGAATTTTAACACAGGCCGTTTCGGAACATGTTTCCGGGATGGCCTTTTTTTTGTCTATAATCTCAGTGCAGCAACCAAACCACACCGCTAATTTCCGTTAAACCTGACTTCAACAAAACATCAGAAGTAAACAAGAGTTCAAGCCGAAATCATCGCCATATTTTTAAATTTTTCAGGAAAAACGTTTGGCGAAATTGACCAAAAGGTCTTAACTTGTTTACAATAAATTACACAAACATTCTACATCAGTTAAAAATTTGAACGCTAAAAAATGCCTAAGTCATCATAATAGCAGATGACAGTTATTTATACTTAAGTTAAAAACCGTTGGGAAATCCCGGCGGTTTTTTAATTAATCTCAGTCCAAAATCCCTCCGTTTTTCTCCTCCTCAAACACCTTTTTTCGCTCTCAGTCTCCATCAATCTCCCACCAATCTTCTATCAATCTTCCGAATGATACAAATGTTGCATTTAATGATTCATCTGTGTTCGACTGGCATACTCGCCATGGCGTAATTTTGTATTAAACGTTACAACAAGAATTCGTGCAGCACACCATTAATAACTTAAAATCACAGAATTATGAAAAAGAAAATCATCAGCATCGGAAGCCTTGGCACACTGGTTATTGTACTTCTGGGTATATTATTTATAAATGCCGGAAATAAAGACGAAAACAAGGCCATAATTAGCCTCCTTGAAAACGAACGAAAAACCTATTGCGACAACGATTTTGAAGCCTATGCAAAAAACTGGATTCAAAATGAGCAGGCACTTTTTATGTATGCAAGTATGGAAGATCATTTTTCGATGCAAGGCTGGGATCTAATCAGCGAGACCATGACACAACATATGGATTTCAAAATTGAAAACAACATTAAAACCGTTGAAAATCCTGAAGACTTCGAATACCACAACATACTGGTGGATGGTAACATGGCCTGGGTAAATGTATCGCAGTATGATGCCGACAAAAGTGTAAAAGACAGACGAGCCTACGTGCTAAAAAAGGAAAATAACGATTGGAAAATTTTAAATATCAACCTGTTTGGCACTGAGAGCTACGCCGAAGGAAAATTTGTGGTGAATGCCAACAACGCCCCCGAAAAAACACATGTCCATCTTGACGATTTTCCAAAGGATAAAGTATTCCCGATGATTGAAGGTTGGGGCGGTATGTGTGTCGACATCAACAACGCACCTGCCGGAACCGAGTTCTCGCCGCTTTTGGAAGGACTGGAAAACGACCATTGCCAGGTGCCGCACTGGGGCTATGTTGTTGAAGGCGCCATTCGTATGGATTACGAAGATGGTACTTCGGAAGTGTTTCGTGCCGGTGAAGCTTTTTACATGAAACCCGGACATACGGGCGGTGTTCTGGAAAATCTGTTGCTGGTAAGTTTTGGCCCCGAGGAAGGTATTCAGCATTTGGTAGATCACTTTGAAAAGAAAGTGGCAGCCATGCAGGCCGAACAAACAACGCAGAATTAAACACCCAATGAATCGGCCGGCACATCTGCCTGATGAACAAATTTTTACAACGCCATGTTACACTTTATACTGAACTTTTAAAAACTGCACTATGCCACTATTTATGGATTACCACATAACCCCGGGCATAAAGCTCGAAGAAGCAAAAAAGGCGCACCTCAAAGACCTCGCAGTGCAGTCGAAATACAACGTAAAATACCACCAGTTTTGGGTGAATGAAAAAGATGGCATGGTGTTTTGTCTGATGGAAGGCCCAAGTAAAGAAGCCTGCCGTGCCGTACACAAAGAAGCCAACGATATAGAAACATGTAATCTTGTGGAAGTAGATGGCGGTATGTATTCGGCGTTTATGGCTTACGACCAGGCACTCGATCATGGCATTGTAATGAAAAATGCCAGTCAGGCCGATACCGGTTACCGCTTTATACTAACGCTTGATATTATTTCGCTCACCACAGTGAAGAAAAGTATCGATTTCGAACGATTAAAATTCCCGGAAAAACCACGGCAGATCGCCGGCAATTACATCCATAAATTCCAGGGACGCATCCTGCGGCAATTGCAGAACGACAGCCTTATTGCCACTTTTTACACGCCCGAAAGTGCCGTTCAATGCGCCATTGGTATTCGTGATTCGTTTAACAAACACATCGGCGAACAAAAAGATGCCGGCTGGAACATCCGGTTTAGAATGGGAATTAGTGTTGGCCAGCCGGTTACCGATCACGGAAATGCTATTTTTGAGCGGGCCGTGGAACAAAGTTATCGTTTCTGCAAAATTGCCGGCGATGGCGAAATTATCACCTCCACACTCATGGGTAAACTAAGCGTTTTCTGCGATCAGGAAATTGAAAAGGAAACGGTAAAAGTGCTCAACGAAGCCGAAGAAGCTTTTCTTACCCGTTTGTTTACTATTGTTGACGGCCACTACCCCAACGAAACTTTTAATGTTGAAAGCCTGAGCCGCGAAATCGGTGTGAGCCGGCCGCATTTGTACCGAAAAATCCGAAGTCTTACCGGTACTTCGCCCAATGGTTTTATCCGCGACTTACGCATGAGCAAGGCCCTTTCACTAATGAAACAACGAAAGAAAAACATTACCGAAATAGCGCTGGATGTTGGCATCAGCAATCCATCATATTTCGCCAAATGTTTTCACGAAAAATACGGAATTCTTCCTTCGCAGGTAGCTGTATGAGGTAGCAACTCACCATCCCGCGCGTATAAGCCCCCGCTCGATTAAGCTTTGATTACCAGGATAATATTTCAATTCACAGCATTGGTATGCTTGTAATGCCCGTGGTTCGAAATAAGCTAATGCACGTTTTCATTTTAACCAAAAATTATAATGTCATGGAAATTATTACAAGATCCGGTAACAAAACAAACATCGATCAGCAGCTGATCGACGATTTTTGCACATCGTTAGGTGGAACATTGGTAACTGCTTCGGCTGACAACTACGACGAAGTTCGACAAATTTGGAACGGTATGCACGACAAAAAACCGGCACTGATAGCACAGTGTTCGGGAGTGGCCGATGTGGTGGCATCGGTAAATTTTGCCCGCGAAAACGACATCCTGTTTTCGGTGCGCGGCGGAGGGCACAACGTTGGTGGTAGTGCCACAAACGATGGCGGACTGATGATCGACCTATCGCAAATGAAAGGCATCCGTGTCGATCTCGAGAAAAAGACCGTTTATGCCCAAGGCGGCGTAACCATTGCCGATCTCGACCGCGAAACATCGATTTTCGGGTTGGTAGCTCCATCAGGAGTAGTTTCAACAACAGGAATTGCCGGATTAACACTGGGCGGTGGTTTGGGTCATCTGCGCAAAAAACACGGGCTGAGTATCGATAACCTGGTTTCGGTGGATGTGGTAACTGCCGACGGACAATTTATAACCGCCTGCGAAAAACAGAATTCCGATCTTTTTTGGGCCGTACGTGGCGGCGGCGGAAACTTTGGCGTGGTTACTTCTTTCCAGTATCAACTGCATCCGGTAGGGCCAATGGTAACCTTGTGTGCGCCTTTTTACCCGGCAGAAGAAGCCCCAGAATTATTGCCGGCATGGCAAAAATTTATGGATGAGTCGCCCGACGAAGTATCGTCGACTGCGATGTTCTGGACCATCCCTCCCGTTCCCGATTTCCCCGAAGAAGCGCATGGCAGACGCGTGCTTATTCTTCTCGCTGTACATTGTGGCGATGTGGAAAAAGGCGAGCAAATGCTTAAACCTTTGCGCGAACTCAGCACACCACTGGTCGACCTGAGCACTCCTATACCGTGGACCGTACTGCAAACCATGTTCGATCCTTTCTTCCCGAAAGGCGAGCAGCTGTACTATTTTAAATCGAGATACATTAACCGGATGGATACAAAAGCCATCGATGCCATTGTTCCAAAAGCAAGTAATCCGCCACAACCAATGGTGCTAATCGCGATCTGGCATATTGGAGGTGCCGTTAGCCGCGTAAAAGACGATGCCACTCCTTTCTCCGGCCGACAATCGAATTACCTGTTTAGTATCGATGCCATTTGGGCCGATGCCAGTGCGAATGACGAAGTGATCCGTTATGCCCGCGAGTTTCTGGATGACCTGAAGGAATTCTCTCCCGGTGGATTGTATGTGAACTTTGCCGGTTTGGGCGAAGAAGGTGTCGATCTGGTAAAATCGGCTTACGGAAAAAACTACGAGCGTCTGTCGGTGATAAAAAAGAAATACGATCCGAACAATTTATTCCGCATCAACCAAAATATTAAGCCGGCGGAATAGTCTGGGGAGCGGCTTTAAAAGGATTTCCACGCGAAAGAGGTGCAGGCGATTTTAACTTCGCTAATTGCGGCGCATAGAACTCCTCTGCCCTGATCAGCTTTTGCGGATGCGCCTTTCCCGTTTGTCCTTTTACCCCGGATTTCCCGCTTCGTCTACCGACGAATCGTTCATCCGGGGTTACCAAAATCGAATCCCTACGGGATTATTTTATACCTGATAACAGGACCAAAGGTCCGAAACGTTTAAGCGTTGTCCGTAAGGGCAACGACTGGGGAGATTGCTTCTACCACGCGAAAGCCCCGAAGCTTCGGGGGCGCGGGAACGGTGCTTTTGCACCGTCCTTTTGGGCGGTGTTATTGAAAATTACGGCGCATAAAACTCCCCTGCCCTGATCGGCTTTTGCTGATGCGCCTTTTTCCGTTTGTCCTTTTACCCCCGGATTTCCCGCTTCGTCTACCGACGAATCGTTCATCCGGGGTTACCAAAATCGAATCCCTACGGAATTATGCACTTCGCCAGGCTGACGGACAGAGGATTAAAACCAGACAACACAGCAAATCCTTCCTACAAAACCTATAGGATAACTTTTATTCCGAAATATTCGTAAGAAGAGTTACGTCCATTTTCAGTTGTGGAAAAACCAGACTTTTATTAACCAAAAATTACCAATTATGAAAAATTTCAAAAAATTGCTGTGTCTGGTTTTTTGCGTCAGCCTGTGTTTTGCTTGTGCAGATTTTAACGAAGATGTTACGAACGACCTGAAAAGTGGGAAGTACGGCTCCGGCAAAGATGGAGATGTAAAAATGGTAACTGTGCCATTTAAAGCGCATTACCTGGGAACCTATATGGAACCGGGAGACAAATGTCCCGGCACCACCAATGTTATAGTTGACGGAGTGGGTGAAGGAACACACGTGGGAGTTTCCACCGTTCATTTCGATTTTTGTATTCTTGGCGCAACAGCTAGTGGAGATTCTATTTTTTATGGCAATACCGACGCCTACATTGTTGCCGACAACGGAGACTCTTTATTTATCTCAGTAGAAGGAGCTGTAGTTTCACCGCCTCTGGAAGATCACCCGGATTATGTGGTGAATTACTGGAGAGATCCGTTTGTGATTTTAGGCGGTACCGGACGATTTGAAGGAGCCACAGGAGAAGGAATGTCGGACGATTACAACAGTACGGAAGATGGCTACTCTCACCATAACTGGGAAGGCACCATAACAATGCTTAAAGGAAAAAGATAAATAGCTGATTCTTATACCCCAATACAAAAGGCTTGACTACTGGTTAAGCCTTTTTTTGTTTCAACAAGGTCCGAAGTCCGAAGTAAAAGAACAGCAAGGCAAAAAGTATGAAAATTAAAATTACCCAATCCACCTGAAACCATCCTTTGTATTCGGTGTACGTTGGAACGGCACCTAAAAAAAGTGCCAGTGTGGTTAAACCAAATGAAAATCCGGCTTTACCCGGTAGCGTATTCGAAATAGCCACCAGCGTAACCGGCATGGTAAAGTTAAAGACCAAAGCGCCGATCACCCCCAAAACAACATACGAACTTCCGAACGACAACAGCGGTAAAGCCAGTAATAAACCGAAAATGCCGGTTTTCATCCAGCCAAATTTATCCGCCAGAATTCCACCAAATGCTTTGCCCAATGCAACCACTGCGGTCAATAAGACCAATAAATACACATTTGATTTCCAAGGGAAGTTTACCGTTAATCCCACAACCGACCGTATGGCGATCGACAGAAGTAACAGGACGACTACCAACACAAAATAGTTTATTTTTTTCACCGGATTTTGGGGCACCGAATACGCCGGAACTTTTGTAAACAGCAACAACAGGGCGAACAAAAGTAAAGCCGCCGGGAAAACAAATAAGTACATTTTTACGGGAGAAGTTGCCAGGTAAATTCCCAGGGCTAAACCAACTCCGCCGGGCGCAACAAAAATACCCGGATACTTTGCTTTTTGATGATCGATGTTTAAAGCGATTTGTCCGCCGCCAACATGAAACAGCGCATTACCAAAACCTGCCAAAACGATTGCAAAAGCCGGGGTTCGCAAAAAGAACCAGGCCGCCAATACAATCAGCACGCCGGTAATTGCCGCTAACTTGGGTTGCTCATATTTATCGAGCAACCAGCCCAGTGGCACCTGCAATACAAAAGCCAGTGCATTGTACAAAATAATATAGCTTAATAATCCTGACCGAACATCTACAGCGCCCAATAACAAAAAGGCGCACGATGCATCAACCAGTGCATGACACAAGCCATAAACTATCAAAAAATTAGTGATAACAGAAGTACTGCTGCTTTGGATTTTAGGCATTATACGAGGCTGATTTTTCAGTTTTTCCAAATGTACCGATTATAAACCGGGTGGAGATGAAAACTGCGGAAAGATAATCCGGCTTAATTAACTAATAATTACCACTCCCACTGAAGAATATTTTCCTCATCGATAAAACCAAAATTCGAGATGGTATGTGTACTTGTAACTTCGGAGATGCTGTTCACCCCATCCACATCGGTCGTATCCATGTAGGAAGTAACCACGGCATGTTCTTCATTTACCGCCAGGCTAAAAACTTCGTCATCGTATATAAACCGAATTGTACCATCGTCCTCAATTTTCAGCACTTCAAACGAGTCGTTCTCAAAAGGTATTTCGTAAACACCGGTAAGCCCACTGGCACAACCACCACCTGCTGTACCCGATAAACAGGCTCCTCCCCCGTAAATAAATTTGAGGTTTTTATTAATCTCGAAATCAATGATGCCATTTAGAGTATTCAGGTCCTCATCGTAGCGATAAGTAGGAAAATCAATTTGTAACGACGGTGGTTCGGGGCCGGAAATCAATACCCCGTCAACTTGAGTAAAACCTTCAACAAACAGATAAGACATGGGCTCATCATCTTCGTTATCGAAAATACAGGCTCCGAGTGGAAGCAAAAGGGTGAGGATAAACAACAGTTTGTAATTTTTCATGTTCGGAAATGTTTATTTGCTCTTTTGAGTACGTGTGATAAAAGTAAATATTGTTTACGTAAAACAAAAGTGAACATGGAGGATTAGTTTATCGCACCAACGGGGGCTTTATAAATAACAACCGACTGTACCGCAATATCGTGAATGGCTTTTGCCTTTTTATTGCCGCTTACGGTGATTAGTGAAAGCCAGCCCAGCAAAGCTTTTATGATGTAGCGAACTATAGCCAGCGGGAAAAGAATATTCTTCTCCGGGTTATTGGCTCGTTTTACCCGGATACCAACCAGAAAATGACCGATCGTTCCACCGAAAGTGCTGGTAAAAATCGGGTCGTAAAGCAGGAAAATAAATACAAATGCCGCTAGCCGCAAAAAATATGGAACGTTATCAAATTGATCGAACAAATCAACAATACCCAGCATAAAAACAAGCAACAATACTGAATCGACAATTACTGCTTTTACTCGTACAAAAACTCCGGGGTAGTTTTGATTTTCCATTTTTATTTATTGGTATTTCTTTTTGGGTGTGAATTACAGATTTTTGCACTGTCCTTCAGGACAGTGATCCGGTGTTACCAAAATCAAATCTCTTCGGGATTGTCTTTGATTTGCTTGTGACTAATTTCCACCCGCCTGCTTTGTCATTGCTAATCTTTCATCGCCCTTACGGACGATGCTGAAATGTACCGGGGCCTTGCCCCTAAAACGAACAGGGCCAAAGGTCCGGCAAATCAAAGCGTTGTCCGCAAGGGCAACGACTGGGGAGATTGCTTCGCGCAAGCCCCGAAGTTTCGGGAGCACGGTAGCGGTGTTTAGTTCAAATCAGGCTCAAGCTGAACCTTTTATTGTAAGTTCTCGTAATTTAATTTCTGTTAGCTTTTGTAACTTAAAGTATTAAGTCATTAGCAACGATGAAGAGTTGATTGAATGAACCACTTTATACAAAAACTTGTTTCATACATCTAAATTGGTGTTATAAGCCAAAGTTTAGGGTTCCACATACAAGAATTATAACCTCGCATTTTCAGAAATGTGATAATGCGGTTAAAAACCATACAAAATCTATAACTATGAAATATTGTCTACTCCTTTTGTCCTTACTACTAGCTTTTCAAACGTATAGCCAATCGCCCATCATGCAACCCACGATCTCGCCTGATGGCTCTGAAATAGCCTTCAGTTTTCAAGGTGATATCTGGATAGCGAAAGCCACAGCAGAAAATCCCAAACGCCTTACCTTACACGAAGCCTATGAAGGAAATCCTGTATGGTCTGATGATGGAAAACAAGTGATTTTTTCAAGCGATCGTTTTGGGAACAATGACCTGTTTAAGATTGCTGCCGCTGGTGGAACGCCAATACGTCTTACCTATAACTCTGCCAATGATCTACCTGCCAGTATCATGCCAAATGGCGCTATACTTTTTAACACTGGTAGAAATTACCTACAGATAGAAAGAGAACCGGAAATATATATTTTAAAAGAAGGAGCTGCTACTGAAACGCGCTTTATGGACGCCCTTGGTTCAGAACCGGTTAGTTCTCCGGACGGAACAAAAATTGCTTTTGTACGTGGTACTTGCAGAATCGCAAGAGAAGCATACAATGGTCCTGCCAATCGTGATATATGGGTGTACGACATTACAAAAGACGAATACCAGCAAATAACCACTCATGGTACCAATGATTTTGCCCCCCAATGGCTAAACAATAACGAGCTTGTTTTTATTTCGGGTAGAAACGGTCGTTATAACATTTACAAAGCTGACGAAAGTGGAACCATGAGCCTGCTAACCAATGAAAAGGACTTCGGGATATTTTCATTTTCATTAAGCAGAGAAAGCAACAAAATAGCCTATCAAACTGCAAAGCAATCATTTATTTTTAACCTGTCTGACAATACAAAGACAGCCATAAACGTGGATATTGCTACCGATTACCGATTCGACCCGGTAGTAAAAGAAAATACGAAGAACAAAGTGGATGAATTTGCTTTGTCTCCAAATGGTAAGTTTATCGCTTACAGTGTTCGGGGAGAACTGTTTGTCACCCGTAATGACAGCGAAGATGATAAAGCGGTGCGCCTGACAAATACCTCTGCGCGCGATATTAATCCGGTGTGGTTAAACGATGAAACATTGCTGTTTATTTCAGATGCTGAAGGCCAAAATGACTTATACATGCTTACCTCAACCGACGAGGAAGTAAAAGACTTATTTTACTCTTTCAAAAGAGAAATAACGCGATTAACCAAAACAACCGAAGAAGAAAGCAAGCCATTAGTCAGCCCTGATGGCGAGAAGGTGGCTATACTTCAGGGACGTGGAACATTAATAGTATTTTCTATAGATAAATCGGGAAATCTTGGTGATAGTAAAATCCTTCTTGACGATTGGGCTACCCCAAACGGAATTACCTGGTCACCCGACAGCAAATGGCTGGCCTATAGCAAACCCGATTTAGACTTTAACAACGAAGTATTTATTCATGCGGCTGATAATAGTCAGGCCCCGGTAAATGTTAGCATGCACCCAAAAAGGGATGCCAATCCGGTATGGAGTAAAGACGGCAGCAAACTGGGATTTGTTTCCGAAAGAAATAATGGCGATAGCGACATTTGGTTTGTCTGGCTAAAAAAGGAAGATTGGGAAAAATCCAAAGCAGAATGGACCCGAAATGAAAAAGAAGCTAAAGACAAAACCCCTGAAAAAGATAAAAAAGAAGAGGATAACAAAGGAGACGATACAGAAGATAAACAAGAAAAGGAAAAAGATATTGAGATTGACTTCGATAAAATGTACCAACGCATAGTACAGGTGACCAAGTTTGCGGGTGGTGAAACCGATTTTGCCTTTGATGACAAAGGGGAATTTATTTATTATACCAACGGAGCAGTGCGCAGGTTAGACTATGTTATTGATAGAAGTCTGTTCAAAATAAAATGGGATGGCAGCGATAAAAAAGAAATAAAAGGAATAAAAAACCCTACCGGTTTGCAAACAACACCGTTAAAGGGGAAACTCTATTTTAAGCAAGAAAGTGGAGTGATAAGCGCACTCGATTTGAAATCAGATAAAATTGAAAAACTTTCGGTAAGCTCAGAATTGAGAATACGGTACAAGGAAGAACTCTCTCAAATATTTGAGGAAGGTTGGAGAACATTAGGGGCAGTCTTCTACGATCCACAATTTCATGGTCAGGATTGGGAAGCACTAAAAGCAAACTACAAGCCCATTGCATTAGCAGCTTCTTCGAAACAAGATTTTCGATGGTTCTTTAATTTGATGCTTGGTCAGCTGAATGCCTCACACATGGGACTTTATGGTGATAATCCGCAAAAAGAGACCCAGAGAGAACTGACAGGGAAAATAGGAATCGAAGGGGAAGCAGTACAAGAAGGATTTAAAATTTCCAGAATTGTAGCAAACAGTCCGGCAGACCGGGAGGAAAGCAAACTAAAAATTGGCGATATCATTACAGCCGTGAATATGGAAGCAGTAGTACCAACAGCCAACTTTTTTGCCTTAATGGAGGGCACTTCTAATGAAAGAACCTTATTAAACATTAAACGAGGAGAACAAAATGAGGAAATTCTAATTTGGCCCGGTACATCTTTGGGAGCAGAATTGTATGACGAATGGGTTGAAGCAAGAAGAGCACTGGTAGATGAATACTCAAATGGCAAATTAGGCTACCTGCACATTCAGGGCATGAACTGGACTTCGTTTGAGCGTTTTGAAAGAGAATTAATGGCTGCCGGTTATGGCAAAGAAGGTATTGTTATTGATGTACGCTACAACGGCGGCGGATGGACAACCGATTACCTAATGACAGTATTAAGCGTGAGGCAACATGCCTATACTGTACCAAGAGGTGCCTCAGAAAATCCTTCTGAACAACATAAAGACTTTAGATCGTACTACCCATTTGGAGAGCGTTTACCTTTAACAGCCTGGACAAAACCATCTATTGCTTTATGTAACGAAGCCTCCTACTCCAATGCCGAAATTTTTTCACATGCGTATAAAACACTGGGGCTGGGCACTTTAGTTGGACAGCCAACCTTTGGCGCTGTAATTTCAACTGGTTCAACCAGATTACAGGATGGATCCAGGTTGCGTTTACCCACCAGAGGTTGGTATGTGAAAGCCACAGATGAAAACATGGAAAACGGCCCGGCTGTACCAAACATACTGGTTGAAAACCCTCCGGCTTATAAAGCAAAAAATGTAGATCCTCAACTAAAAAAAGCAGTGGAGCAGCTCATTAGTGAAATGGAAAAGTGATGAGCAAATAAACAAACTGAAGCAATACCATTATCCATGGCGAGGCAATATTCAAGTGTGCGTATAAAAACAATGCCGTGACTAACGTAATTGAAACAAAAAAATCATTAATGCTGTATAATTATTCTATTGTATAAATGCACTTAATAGTGCGATACTTATTTATTTACTAATCTAACAATCTAATTCCAATGAGAAAACTGACACTATTTCTTATTTGTTCGCTTATAGTAGGTGTACAAATAGCAAGTGCACAGGTTAGGAGTGTTACCGGAACCGTATTAAGTTCTGAGGATAATTCTCCAATACCGGGTGTATCAGTAAGTATAAAGGGGACCACCGTTGGTACAGTAACCAATATTGATGGTGTTTACTCTTTCGACATTCCAACAGATGCACAAACAATTGTGTTTTCATTTGTTGGTATGAAAACGGTTGAAATGCCGGCAACAGGTTCTGTAATTAATGTTAACCTTGAGCCGGATGTTTTAGGACTTGATGAAGTGATTGTAACTGCCTATGGTACATCAACTAAGCAGGCGTTTACTGGTTCTGCTGATGTAGTGGGTGCTGAAGAATTATCAGCACGAAATGTTACTTCTCCGATTGCTGCAATTGAAGGTAGAGCAACAGGGGTACAATTTACTTCTGCATCAGGGCAACCGGGTTCTTCTCCGAATATTGTTATTCGCGGAGTAGGAACACTTAACGGTAGTTCAGATCCATTGTATATTGTAGATGGTATACAGTACGAAGGTTCGTTAAATACCATTAACCAGGAAGATATCGAATCTTTTACCATCCTTAAAGATGCCGCTTCTACGTCATTATACGGATCGAGAGCTGCTAATGGTGTAGTTTTAATTACCACTAAAAATGGTACTACCGGAGCTATAAAAACGTCTGTATCTGCCCAGGTAGGTATTGTTAGCAGAAGTATTCCAAGCTACGATGAAGTTTCGCCGGGTCAATATTATGAAATGATGTGGCAAGCTTTAAAAAATTCAAGTGCCGGCGACGGAGATCCGGCCTATGCTTCCGCAAATATTTACAATAATTTAGGGTATAACCCATTTAATGTGGCAAATGCTCAAATTGTTGGAACCGACGGAATGCTAAACCCTAGCGCAAGAGTAATTTATAAAAGCCTTGACTGGTACGATGAAATGGAACAAACCGGGTTACGAACCAACTACAATGTTAATGTAGCAGGTGGAGGCGAAAAACATAAAATATTTTTTTCTGCTTCATACCTCGATGAAGAAGGTTATGTGGTTACAACCAGTTTTGATCGTATTACGTCTCGTTTAAATGCCGAATTCGATGCCACCGATTGGTTAAAACTTGGAGGAAGCGCAAACATTACTATTACTGAATCTGAAGGTCCAACTTCGGCAGGAACAAGTAGTATCGTAAACCCTTTCGGATTTGCTAAAAACATCGGATCAATTTACCCGGTATATGTAAACGACTTAGACGGAAACATCGTATTAGATGCCGGAGGAGAGCCTGTTTTTGATAACGGTGAAGGTTATTCGGAATACAATATCGGTTCAAGGCCAATAAATCAAGGTCGTCATGCGCTTCAGGAATTGTTGCTAAATAATGAAACGACAAGAAACAATACCTACGGAGTTAGATTCTTTGCTGACTTCAAAATAATTGAAGGTCTTAATCTTAGATTGAATTACGGTAGAGATATAAATGAAGGTCTCGAAAAAGAATATGAAAACCATATTATTGGAGATGCTCAACCAACCGGAAGATATGGAGAAGACAGATACCGGAGAGATGTTGAAAACTTCAATCAGATTTTAACATTCAAAAAATACTTTAACGAAGTTCACAGTGTAGACCTAACTGCCGGTCATGAGAGCTTCCAAAGAATATATTCAGGTATCGATGGTACATCGATTAAACAAGTTGCAACGGGTATTTATGAATTCGACAACTTTGCCGAACCAATTAGTTTAAATGGTGCTACTACAGAAAAAACTATTGAAGGTTACTTCTTCAGGGCCAACTATAATTACGACGGTAAATATTATATCAGTGCTTCCGTAAGAAGAGATGCTTCATCTGTTTTCGATAAAGAATCAAGATGGGGTACCTTCTATTCAGTGGGTGCTTCCTGGAGAATCGATCAGGAAAACTTCATGCAAAACATCAATTGGGTTAATCATTTAAAACTCCGTGCTTCATATGGTCAGGTTGGTAACGATGATTTGGGCGACTTCTTCTTGTCTCAACCAAGATACGGCTTAACATCAAACGCCGGTAATCCAGCTATTTATTGGTCAGAAATTGGTAATTCTGAACTACAATGGGAAACGGTTGGTAGTTTCGACGTAGCCCTGGAATTTGCGTTATTCAATAATCTTATTGATGGTTCTGTTGAATATTACAAGAAAAATTCAACCGATCTGCTTTATGATTTACCCATTCCTTTAAGTAACGGTTTAAATACTGTGCCTTCGAACATTGCCGATATGTATAATTCAGGATTTGAAATTGGGTTAACCGGACATGTCATTCAGAAGGGTGAATTTAAATGGGATCTGACAGTACAGGCATCGACATTTAAAAATGAGATAACGAAAATTCCTGATCCTTTCATCGATGGATCAAAAAGATGGGCAGAAGGCAGATCAATCTACGATTTTTATATACTTCAAACTGCCGGCGTAGACCCGGATACAGGAGATCAATTGTTCTGGATGTTTGAAATTGATGACGATGGAAATAGCGTACCGGTTTTGGATGGTAATGGAAATCAGGAAACCACTAATGATTGGGAAGATACCGAAAGAGCATACACCGGAGACAGTGCCATACCTGACATTTTAGGATCAGTAGCTAATTCATTTAGTTATAAAGGATTCGACTTAAATGTTTTAGTGACTTATGGTATCGGTGGAAAATTTTTAGATTATGGATATGCTGCTATGATGCATAGTGGTACTTATGGCCGATCACTTCATCCTGATATTCTGGATGCATGGAGAAATCCGGGCGATATGACCAGTGTGCCCCGAATGGAAAATGGAAATGTTGATTTAGTGCAATCACAGTCTTCCCGGTTTTTAACCGATGCGTCGTTTTGGACCTTGAAAAATGTTAGCTTGGGCTATACTTTCGACGGTTCTGTTACAGAGAGAATAGGTGTTGATAATTTAAGATTATCACTTACCGGAGAGAATTTGTATCTGAAAAGTAAGAGGACAGGACTCGATCCTCAATACAATTTGTCGGGAACACCTGAGGGTAATGATTTTAACCCATCGAGAATATTCTCGATTGGATTAAATGTCACATTTTAATCGTATAAATAATTAAAACATAAGAACTATGTTTAAAAAGATAATATTGTTACTTGTAATAGTAGCTATTGCAACAACATCCTGTAAAGAAGACTTTTTGGAAACAAAACCAACAGATGCTATTTCTTCCAATGATGCATTAGCAACTGCTGAAAATATGGCGCTAATCCTTAACGGTTTGCATCGTTTATTATATGCTCAATCACAAACTCTACTTTCTGGCGGAGATAGTTACCGATCAGGAAATCAGTATTGGGTTCCTCTGGGAGATAATTTGGCAGGAGGCGTAATTCACACTGCTTCGGCAAACAATTTGGGTTGGCAAGACGAAACAAGATGGATTTCGCATAACCAGGAAACATCAAGAACAACCAAACAGTTGTGGTATCAACGCTATCATATTGTTGCCAGTGCCAACGCAATTATAAATAAAGCCGCCGAAGGAACAATTCCTGAAGATGCAAAAATGAAGGAAATTATTGGACAAGCCTATACCTACAGAGCCTATGCCTACCTTTCACTGGTTCAGCACTATGCCAAAGGATACCTGATTGGCAACCCTGCTTCCGATCCCGGTGTACCTTTATTATTTGCCTCTAAAGCACCTTTTACCAGTGAGCCGAGATCTTCAGTTCAGGTAATATACGACCAATGTATGTCGGATATTGATGCTGCCATAGGTTATTTCGAGGGTGCAACTGCAAGGCCAAGCGGTAATGCCTACGACAAATCGCAACTAAATATCAACGTTGCGTATGGTTTAAAAGCTCGTATAGCATTAAATATGGGAGAATGGAGAACAGCAGCTGATGCAGCGGTGATGGCACGTCAGGGTTATCCTTTAATGGACGAATCTGACTGGAAATCGGGATTTAACACAACACTACTTCCTGAAGTTATTTGGGGAAGTAATGTAATTGGTACCGAAACAACTTATTTCCGTTCTTATTTCTATTTGATGTGTAATACATTTAACGGAAGCCAAAATCGAAATAATCCTAAAATTATGGATAAGAGATTATACGCTCAGATTCCGGATACCGATTATAGAAAAGACATGTTCTTAAAAGATGCACCAAACTCAAATACTTCGGCTTCAAACGGAATGGGTGGATGGGAAAACAACACAAATCCATTATACACTACAGAAGAAGAATTTGATGCAGAAATTGACAGGCTTGCCAGTGTGTACGGATGGACTTCCAGTCATAATACGCATCCGTATATGCACGTAAAAATGAGACAAAAAGCACCCGGAACTACCGATCCGGATGATATTATTTTAATGCGTTCATCTGAAATGTATTTGATTGAAGCTGAAGCAGAAGCGATGTTAGGCAATGTTCAGGCTGCCCAAGATGCATTAAAACCTTTGGGCGAAGAACGCGATAGTGCTTATGATGTTACTATTTTCGATACTCAGGAAAAATTAATGGAACACATTAAGTTCCAGAGAGCTCTGGAATTATGGGGAGAAGGGTTCCTTTACGTTGATAAGATTCGTTGGGATGACGAAATTGACCATGCTGCAAATGGTGGTTCCGGTGCATCTGAAGGATTGTATCAAAGCGGATTCCAACAAGATAGACCATCAGTCAATGACGAGTGGGTATTTAAAATTCCTCAGGAAGAAATTGATGCGAATCCAAACTTAGGTCCCGGCGATCAAAATTAAAAATTAGCAGATGTTTGGATGGACTAGTTCAGGATAGCCTTACAGCTTATCGGACTAATTGACAAGACTCACAGACCGTTTCAAAAATCGATTTGAAACGGTCTGTTTTTTTATCACTCTTTAGCTTAATGATACCTTGTTCATGCATTTGCTTTGATAATTTCCCCTCCTGCCAGGAGGGGTGGCAGCGACACTAAATACTGCCATGAATAAAAAATATCCTTTCGCTGACGGGGTGGTTAAACAGATTACTTCGCTACGCTCGTAATGACAGGCGCTGTTTATAGCATCAGGGCAGCGGACAACAAACAATCGTGCCGGGAAAAACGAGTTCATTGTCCGCTGCCGGGCGTTACCACTAAAAAAAGTCATGGCGAGGGAGGAACGACTGTGGCAAACAAGTACCACCTCCCCACTGATTTCGTTGCACTGCATCAGCGGTACTCCTCCTTTGAGGAGGAGAAATCTTTACCTTGATAATTTCCCCTCCTCTCAGGAGGGGTGGCAGCGACATTAAACACTGCCATGAATAAAAAATATCCTTTCGCTGACGGGGTGGTTCTTTCAAGTCGCTTTTAAGCTAATCCCCTCTTCCTCCGCTACTCATACCTCAACGTATGCGCCGGATTAATCCGCAGTGTTTGCAGTGTTTTATAACTAATGGTAAGCAGTGCTATGGAAATGGCCGCAATAAAACCAATAATAAACTCGAGCGCGCCGAGGTGAATGCGGTAGTAATAATTATGCAGCCAGTTGGTAGCCACCCAGTAAATGAGCGGACTGGCAACAAGCGTTGCCACACAAACCAGGATAACGATCTCTTTCGAAATGAGGTAAAAAATACTGTAACCTGAAGCTCCCAGTGCTTTGCGCACGCCCACTTCTTTGGTGCGCTGCTCAACGGTAAACGAGGTGAGTCCGAACAGTCCGAGTGCGGCAATAAAAATCCCCAGAATAGCAAACACCACCGATAGTTTGGCATTTTGCCGCTCGGATTTATACATGTGCTCAAAATCTTCGTCCATAAAAAAGTAGCGCATCGGGTTGTTCGATGCAAAACGTTTCCAGCTGTCTTCAATCTGCGTAATGGCCGCAGCCGATGCATCGGTGTTGAATTTCACCGAAATATAGCCCCAGTTATTGTCGTCTTCCTTAAAGCGCATTACATACGGGTTGATGCGGCTGTGCAGCGATTCGAAATGAAAATTGTTACACACCCCGATAATGGGCATGAATTTTTTGTCGCCCTCGTTGGTAAACACAACAATAAAGCGGGTTTGGATATAATCGTCGATACCAAACTCTTCAATGGTTTTCTGATTTACGATACAAGCCTCGCGGTCGGCACCAAATTCGCGGTCGAAAAAGCGGCCGTCGCTGAGTTGCATGTTGTAGGTTTCCAGGAAATCGTAGTCAACATAGGCGGTTTGCATGAGGTAGGTCTGCCCGTCGTGACCTTCAAGCATATAGCCGTTGTTGTTATTGTTGTGTCCGGGAACAGCTGTCGACGCCGAAACATTTTCAACACCGGGTATTTTCAGAATTTCCTGTTTAAATGCTTTTACCTGGTCGCCAATAGAACCGGCACTTCCGATCACCATCAAACGGTCTTTACCAAAACCAACATCTTTATTTACCATGTATGTTAGCTGGCGGTACATAATAATAGTGCCCACAATAAGAATAATGGAAATAAGAAACTGCACCGACACCAGGATGCGGCGTAATTTCCCGTTTTTTGCCCCGTCGCGGAGCTTTCCGCGCAAGACCGTGTTGGGATTGAACGACGAGAGATAAAAGGCCGGGTAAGCACCTGCAACAAAACCCACAAACAGCGCAAAGGCAATAAGCAGCGGAATGTAGTAGAAATGCTCGATGAGGTTAAAACTGACCTGCGTATCGAAAACGTCGTTAAAAAACGGCAGCGACACAAAAACAATAACCACCGCCAGAATCAGTGCGATGAAAGAAATAAGCGTAGAATCGGTAAGGAACTGCAGAATAAGCATTCCTTTTGACGAACCGCTCACCTTTTTCACACCAATTTCTTTGGCGCGTTTTGTGGCCTGCGCAGTCGACAGGTTCATAAAATTTATGGAGGCAATTACGATAATCAAAATCGCCACACTACTGAAAATGATGAGGTATTTCGGGTCGGTGGCAGGTTTTACTTCGTGCTCGATTTCCGGCTGCAAATGTATTTTTGTTACCGGCTGCAAGTGAAAATTGTAGCGGTTGCCCTGCGCAATAAAATCCTCCAGTACGATCCCCATCATTTCCTGTACCCGCGGACCAACGTATTTTTCGATCATCCCGGCGAACTTTTCTTCCACAGTTGCGGGCGAAGTATTGGGTTTTAGCAGCACGTAGGTGGAGAAACTGTTGTTCAGCCACTCGGGATCGTTGGCGCGTCGGTTGGTCATAAACGATGTGAGGATGTTGGCATTAAAATGTGTTTCCTCGGGGAAGTCGGCCATTACTCCGGTTATGCGATACGGATCTTGTCCGGTATTTACACGCAGCATTTTATTGATGGGATCTTCGTTACCAAAGATCTTTTTGGCAGTCGACTCCGACAAAACCATGGTGTTGGGTTCGTTCAGCACCGTTTTGCTGTTGCCTTTTAACAGCGGAATGGAAAACAATTCAAAAAAGGTAGAATCCACTTCGGCAAAATCGTCGATCACATACGCGATATCTTCCTTTTTTATAATGGTTTCGCCCCAGGTATTCAGGCGGCAGAATTCTTCTACTTCAGGGAAATCGTTTACCATCGTCGGTCCCAATACGGCCGCCGTGTACGAGGCATTTATTTCCTGCTCGCCAATTTTACCGTCGAGCGTTGCCCGGTAAAGGCGGTCTTTGTTTTCGTTGTATTGATCGTAACTTAACTCGTGGAGAATAAACAATGCGATGATAATGCTACAGGCAATGCCAATGGCCAGCCCAAATATGTTGATAGCAACGTATCCTTTTTGCTTCTTCAGCGCCCGCAGGCTGTGTTTCAATAAGTTTTTAATCATGTTTCAATAGCTTTAGTTTTCCGTGAATGAATGAACCGGATATTGTAAAGACGCGGGAAATTGCTGTTGGTTACAGGATTAGGAAGGATTAGTGATTAAGGATGAAGGATTAATTAAGGCAAAAGTTGAAAGGATTAGTTGCGAGTGGTGAGATACGAGTGGCGAGTAGTAGGCAGTTGGCAAAATTCAATTGGCAAAAGTATAAGGTCGCGAGATTGTTTCTCCCGATTCGCTTACTCATCGGTATCGCAATGACATCGCACTGTGTGGTTTTATGGCAGCGGACAGGGATGATTTGTGCCAAGATGAAATAATTCATTGTCCGCTGCCGAAAATCATAATAAGGAACTGTCATTGCGAGGGAGGAACGACCGTGGCAATCTGAATGGAAGGATTAGTGATTAAGGATGAAGGATTAATTGAAATATGCGAGCTGCAGTTGGCAAAATGCAGTTGGCAAAAGTGTAAGGTCGCAAGATTGCTTCTCCCGATTCGCTTACTCATCGGTATCGCAATGACATCGCATTGTGTGTGTTATGGCAGCGGACTGGGATGATTTGTGCCGGAATGAAATAATTCATTGTCCGCTGCCGGACTAAATCCATGAAATGACATTGCAAGGGAGGAACGACCGTGACAATCAAACACCACCTCCCAACTGATTTTGTTGCACTGCATCAGCGGTACTTCCCGATGCTCCGATCGGGACAGGCTCTCCTCAATAGGAAGAGAAACTTACGCATTCCAAATCATCATCAAAAAGAATAAATACACCACGAACATTTCCCCTCCTTCCAGGAGGGGTGGCAGCGACTTCGAACAATGTATTGGAACATAAATAGGCCATCGCTGACGGGGTGGTTGTATGGCTAGATTGCTTCCGACTCCCCAATTCCCAGCTTTAATAACAACTCCAATGAAACCGTTCAGAGGATTTGAAAGTTTCCCAGGCAGCGTTGTCAGGGAAGATCCGTTGCAGGGCTTTTTCAACACCCTCGCCCATAGCTTTTGAGCCGCAGACATAAACATGTGCATCGTGTTTTATAAATGCTGCTACTTCGTTGTGTTTTTTTAATAGCAAGTCCTGAACGTACATTGGATTTTGCGGGCTTCGTGACTCCACTGCATCAAACAAAAAGCTGGCGTGCCGTTCGCTTATTGCGCTGAATTCGGAGTGGTAACGGTTTTTAGAATGATGCGACTGTTCGCCCCAAAGCAACCACGCGTTTGCTGGGAAATCATGTTGCTCCAGCTCTTGTACAAAAGCACGGAATGGTGCCACTCCTGTTCCGGCAGCGATCATTAGTACAGGAGTATTTTTATCTGCCGGCAAATAAAAATCGGGATTTGCTGCCAGACGAAAACGAACGGAACTACCCGGCTCAATACTTTCGTTTAACCAGTTGGAAGCAGCGCCTAAATGATTTTCTCCGTTGAACTGAAAACGAACAGTTTTTACCATCAGATCAATTGGCTTTTTGGCATTGGGAACGCTGCTAATTGAAAACTGCCGGATGCGTATTGGCGGTAACAACGACAGCAATTTTTCACCCGAAATTTCTGATGGGAAATCGTTAAGCAGATTGAGTACATTGGCCTTCTTCAGATAGATATCCAGCTCCTCATCTTGAGTAAGTAATTCGGCCAGTGATGTATTTGAAGTCGTCCCGGCATAAGCTTTTAGCAACTGACGGTTTACGCGCGTAATTTCTTTTTCGCGGGCAAAAGCGACTGCCAGTTGTGGTGCCTCTAATTTCTCGCAAAGCGCCTGCACAAGCTCCATCGGATTTTCGGGAATTACATCCAGCAAATCACCGGTTTTATAGTTACCGGCTGCTTCCGGGCAATCAATCTCCAGGTGATAGGTGGCATTCTTGTCGGCATCTACCGATAACAGCTCTCGATGCTTTAAAGTTCCGTTGTACCATTTTGAGCCTTCCAGTGAAATTTCATTTGCTGGCTCCTCTCCCGTTTTTAGCCGGGTCATCACCTCTTTTATCCACTCTACTGCCGGTTGTGCAAATTCTTCGTCACAGTCCTTTCGTGGCAGTATTCCTTTTGCTCCCAGCTCCTGCAGTCGTTTCTCCAGTGTTTTTCCAGCCTCGCAAAAGTCGTCGTAACTGGAATCGCCCAAGGCACAAACGGCAAACTGCAGTTGTTCCAAACCGGGCATATCAGCTGCCTGCAACTGTTTGTAAAACTTTCGGGCTTTTACCGGCGGTTCACCGTCGTCGTGGGTACTGACCACCATCAACGCCCGCTCCACATCTTTTAGTTGTTGCGGTTTTACTTTCGACATGCTGCTCAGGCGATGTGCAATATTTTGCCGGCCCAACTGCTTGCCCAGTTCTTCGGCCACCGTTTTTGAGTTGCCTGATTTTGTGCCATACAACACCATAAGCGGTGCCGCTTCTGCCGATCGCGAAAAGATATTTTTAAGAAACATAGTTACAGTTTTGATTTCAACAAATTCGCTTGCTGACTGCTTTTTTTACGTTTGTTGTACCACACAAAAAAGCCCGTTACAGGCAGACTGGCACTTACCAGGCTCAACAAAAAGGCCAGTATTTTTCCGGGCAGTCCCCAAATCGCTCCCGTGTGGAGATCGTAATTCATATGATCAAGCTTATCGGCAAAACCGGCCTCATCGTATCTTTCCACCTCCAACAATTCCAGCGTGTACCGATCGAAAAAATACTCGTCGTGATGATAAAAACGTCCCTGGTGTTTGTACAATACCACTTCAATGGCATCGTCGGCCTCGCGCAATTGCGGCGTCATATAGATGCGTTTTGGATTGGGGTATTGTTCCAACGCGAGGTAAAAAGCCCTGTCGATTGCCGGAATGCTGTCAGGGGTTACCGAAGACGCTGCCTGAACAACGGAGTGCGGATGTTCGTGCGCGGCTTTGCTCTCTCCTCCCGACGTTACATAATAAACGCCATTCCCGAACCACTTAAAACTCCACACCAGTCCGGTGCAGGCGATGATCAGCAGAAACAAAGCAGCATAAAATCCGGGAACATTGTGCAGGTCGAGGTTCAGTCGCTTCCACCCTGCCGACCATTTTACACGAAAACTTTTTTCGCGGTTTTTGGCCGTCCATTTCACCGGCCACCACATAATAATTCCGGTAATCAGCAATACAACGAATATCAGCACACCGATTCCCACCACCGGTTTTCCGATTGCCGGCGGAAGCCACAGGTAGCGGTGTCCTTTTATTATGAACTGAAAGAAATCAAACCCGCCATGCAAAACACCTTCCTTTTTGTGCAGCATTTCCCCTGAATAAGGATTGAGAAATACAACGCCAAAATCACGCCGGCCATTTTTGGTGTAATAAAAACCTACTGCTGCAGCACCGGTTTCGTCTTCGTAAGTCAATCCCGAAGGTGTTTTTCCCGGCATGTAAAACGAAGCGGTATCAACCAGCTGACTGGGCGGAACAAAAGCCTGGTTTTGGGCTTCAACCGTTCGCCACGGTTCCACAGCTTTCATTATTTCGTTTTGAAAAACATAAATGCAGCCGGTGATACTCACAATAAAAACGATAAGGCCGGAGCCTAAACCCAGCCAGAGATGTAACTTTCGAACAAGCGCTTTCCAATTTTGCATGCTTCCCGGTAATTTTTTAATGTTTCGAATCAAAAGTTGAATAACTTTTTGGGGCAAAACCCTTGATTTTACCTCAAATCCTAAAGGATGATCAAGGATTTTCTCGCTTTCTTCCTTCAGGATCGAGGTAAAAAAGGGAGAAAATCAGCCATCAAGTAAAAGCACAACTTTTAATTCGCATAAATGATAAAAAAGGGATCTCCGCGCTTCCCGTAAAAGGACACACGGAGATCAGTTTATGAACTACAAGTGTTTTAGTATCGATTTAAAATTTAAAGAATCCGGCGGTAAAGTTGGCCTGCACTTCAGCACCTTTGGTAGCTGTGTAGTTTACCGGATCGATCTGATAGACGTATGAATTTACATCTTCAGGAACCACCAGGTAAATGTGCTGGCCATCGTATAAACTTGTTGCAGCCAGTTTACGCCCCAATCCTGAATGCTCAGGCACACCGCTGATATAGTTGATGGTCTTTTCCGACAGATCAAGCACCGCCGGTTTTAACGGACCGTCTGCCCATGCCGACTGTTCCCTTCTATCCGCAGAATTCATTTCAACAAAAACTTTGTCGTTGCCAAGGTAAACCAGGTGCGCTGTTGTCAGACTGTCGGTAACCGTATTGAAATCGAAGATGTAATTGTTGTCGAATTCGCTGTCGCCACTGTTGATACGCAAGATTGCAGGATCTTTTGTGAACTGGCTAAATCCGTTGGCAGGATTGCTATGCGACAGTGCATACACATTTCCGCTTTCGTCTTTTATCAAACCCGATTTTGTACCAAAACCACCCACCGGGCCGGTACGATCGTCTTCAATAATTTTTACAAACTGCAGATCAGGGTAGCTAAAAACAGCAACCTGTGCCAGATCGGTGTGTGCGGTGGCATACGTGGCCGGATCGCTGATGTAATAGCTCACAAACAGGAAATCGCCACTTTGTACCATTCCTGAATAGGCGGCGCCGCTAAGGTCTGTAATTTCAGAAACTGCAGTATTTACGGTGCTTTCTGTTGTTATCGTTTCGGCGTCGATACGGTGCAGCGTAATCACATCCGACGACGATGCCATTTCAATGGCTACCAACATTCCGTCTTCGGTTTCCACAATGTCTTGCAGGCTGTTGCCAAACGACGAATTACCTCCGGTTTCCACCAGTTCGCCAGCAGTATTTTTTTCCAGCGCAATAATATCGGTGAGCTCAAAACCTCCAGTGGCATAAATACGGTCGTCAATCTTGTTGTAGGTATAATAACCCAAATGATCGATTCCCTGCCCAACAGCAGAAAGACTTCCGCTCATTACATCTTCGAACAAAACGGTGTAGTATGTAAAGTTGCCGTCAGTGCCCTGGTAAGCGAGACTTAATGCAAAATTTGCATCTTCGGTAATCACTTCAGGCACATCGTCATCGTTGCTGCAGGCGCTAAATAATAGTGTTCCGACTGCCAGTAAAGCAGTCATTGTTAATAGGTGTAAAAATTTTCCTTGTTTCATTTTATTTCTGAATTTTAATTGAATTTTTAGATCGTATACCGGAGCTTGATGCTGAACGAGCGTCCGGGTTTTTGTAAATAATATTTGTCGTAGAGTTTTGTGTCGAACAAATTGCGGCATTCGGCAGCGATGTTGTATTTGCCGTTCTGTAGCGAATAGCTGAGTTCGATGTCGTGTGAGATCTGGCGCGGAATGATATACTTGTCGCTGCCGGCACCAAGTTCGGTCCAGGTTAAGAAGTATTTTTCTACAAAATTTGCAAAGTAGTTGAGGTTGAGTATTGAGCCATCAGTAAGCCAGTTTTTGGCAGTTGCTCCCGCATTAAAATTGGCAAACAAATACGGTTTGTTGGGCAATCGGAAACCATAGTGGTAATTAGTTTGCCAGCCCGAACCTGTGTATGATTCGTTGTAGATCAACTTTGCACGATCGGTAATATCCTGATAAGTTACGTTGGCTCCCAAATGAAGAACATCCTTCCATGCGTATTGCAGATTGCCTTCTACACCCAGCACACGCGTGTCGCTGAGGTTATCGTAGCGCGTTTGCGGACTGGAAACCGTAACAACCGTATAAATCAGATCTTTTGCCTCGCGGTAGATCAAACTACTTCCGATCGCCAAATGATGGTTCCCCAGTTTTTGTGTGCTAAAAGCTGCTCCCAGGTTGATGTTATCGCTTTGCTCCGGCCCGAGGTCGGGATTAGCCTCCACAAATAAACCATCGCCAAAAATCTCTTCAGGCATGGGCATCCGGGCGGTATGTTCGTACGAGAATTTCAACTGTAATTCCGGAATAACAAAATAACTGGTTGCCAGTCCGTAACCAAAATTGAACAGTTTGTTATCCACCGCCTCAACACGCTGGGTTTCCAATGCAAAATCGAACAGTTTTGAAGTAGCAGCATGAATGTGATACATTTTCCCAAACAGCGTGGTACTCCATCTATTATTCAAATCGAATTTATAAGCCAGTCCCAACACCTGTTTGGTCAGGTCTTTTGGAAAACGGTTGGCCGGCTCGTCGGGATGTTCCGTATCGTGTGCTTTTCTGTGAAAATAGTTGAGTGAATAATTCAGTGCCAACGAACTGCGAGTGCTCAGTGCATATCCGGCATTTAACTGGGTACTAAAATCGGTTTCATTAAGCGTGGTGAAGGTGCGGTAAAACTCGCCATCGGTCGACCTCTCTCCATTCGAGGTATAAATTATCGACGGCTCACCCAGCCAGTTGTAACGCACTCCCTGCAGTGTATCGATCACTTCCGACTGACTCCAGTTCAGGGCACTGTACAAACTCACATCCAGTCCTTCGGTCAACAAATCTTTTTTATTGTAACGAAGCGTTGGCATCAGCGAGCGGCTGTTCCGAACGATACCGCCGTAAACGGTGTTCATTGTTGCTCCGTGTTGTACCTGTTTATCGTTGCCCGAAAGCATAACTCCAAAAAGTAACTGGTCGGCAAATGATTTATCCACCAATCCGGTTTCCAGTTTTAGCGATCCCGAGCGGTAACGATCGTGAAAACGACGTACCCAGGCGGTATCCACCACCGTATTGTTTTCCACAATGCGCGCCCACACTTTATAATCGTTGTCAGAATAATTGTAAAACAAATTGCCGCGGAAAGTAAAGCCAGTTTCCTCGTTGGTGTAAGCGCCATTCAGCGACGCACGATGTGTGTTAAACGATCCCAACGCATACGATGCATCGAGGTAATTATTGGTACGATTGGTAACGATATTCACGGCTCCGCCCAGCGCGTCGGTGCCCAACCAAACCGGCACCACACCTTTGTACACGTCGATGCGGTCGATCATATTTACCGGCAGATCACCCAATGTCATTGAGCCGGCGTTGTCCATTGGGATTCCGTCCATAAAAAACTTCACCTGGTCGCCCGAAAAACCGTTGAGTGTAAAACTCAGGTCGGAGCCCAAACCGCCTTCTTCCTGAATACGCACACCCGGAATTCGGTCCAACACTGATTTTGCATCGCTGGTACTGTTGAACAACTCTTTGGTAGATACGGATGAGACCTGGTAGGCCTGCTCGATTACCCGACGTGTGGCCGATTTTCCGCTCACCACCACATCGTTGATCATGTAATTTTCAGGCTCCAAAACCAGTTCCAACGATGGCGACTGCCCGCTTTTTACCTGCACTTCCTGATCTTGCGATTGAAACCCGATGCAACTCACCTGCAGACGATAAGTACCGGTTGTAATATTTTGGAAAGTGAATTTACCGTTGATATCGGTGGTTACCCCTGTGTTGCCCGGATTAAGAACCAGGTTCACGCCCGGCAGTGTTTCGCCGTCGGCCGTTTGAACCGTTCCGGCAAGGTCCACCTTTTCTGCAGATTGCGCCCCAACATTTTGCTGCAAAAGCAAAACCACCGAAAAGCCCAGCAGGATATTCTGTAGTAGATTATTTCTAAAAATTGATTGTTTCCCCATTGTTTTCACGAATTCTATCAAAGTAGTGTTCGCAAAAATAGAGGGCTACCTTAGGGTGCACAATCCCCTATTGTAGTGAAATTAGCTTCTGCCACAAGACCGGACAAGCAGCACTCGCATATAACATAAAAGAAAGATTGCCAGCATTTTGCCGGCAACCCATTTAATATTTTAAGTATTTTGCATCCCCTGTTTTGGGGATTATATCATTACAGGCCTAACCCGATATGCAGTCCCATACTTAAATGTACGTGCTCGAAATTGTATCCCAATTCCACCATTGGGCCCATGTGGATGTTACCCACCTGAAAATCGTAGGCAGTTTCAAAATGAAGGGCAAAATTTTTCTCGTCCCAGTCTTCACCTTCAAAAGCAATTCCGGGTGTTAGTGCAAAATGTAGCCGGTCGACAGGCGTATAACTACCAACAACACCAATTGTATTGTGGTGGTGTTCGTCGAAAATACGCTCGTAAGCCAGTCCCATTCCAAAATTCGAGTGACCGATATTTCTGATCACGTGAAGATGCAGGCCATAACTAAACTCATCTTCGCCAAAAAAATAAACTGCCGAGTTGCCGATTCCTATTTCGGTTTTATGTCCGTGGGTGTGGTCCTCGTGTTCATGATCATCATGATCGTGGTTCTCCTGGGCGTTAACATTCAAAACAAAAAACAGGGCAATAATGCCGCTTAACAAACTGATATAACTTTTTTTCATTGTCATTTTAAACTTCGTATTCAAACAGTCTCAATCCAACGTATAAAATTGAAAAATGTTGAACTTCACTTGCTTTTTTGCAAAAAAAACTAATTTTGTGGTTGTAAAATTTTTGCATGTTATACACAAATTTGGATTCCGTGAAGTAAATAACCTTTGGCAGCAGACCTTTGGTTATCCATTCGTTAAACTCCGACTATTTCCTGTCGGGGGCATTTTTATTTCATAATATTACAAACCGCCTGAAACTTAAAATACTTATACGCACAGTGTTTTAGGCAAAAATTAGTACAAAATGAGTAACGAAAATTCATCTATACACGAATTCGATGTAAATTTAATTTGCGAATATTTCTCGCACCTCGAACGCCAGGGACCGGGAAGTCTGGAAATAACCATAAAGGCGCTAAGCTTTATTGAGGGCCTCGATGAACAGTCGAAAATTGCCGACATTGGTTGTGGTACCGGTGGGCAAACCATGATTTTAGCGCAACATACGCCGGGGCAAATAAAGGGCCTCGACCTCTTCCCCACTTTTATCGACCTGTTTAATAAAAATGCGCAGAAGCACAACCTGCAAGAGCGCGTAAAAGGGATTGTTGGCTCGATGATGGAGCTGCCTTTTCAGGCGGAAGAGTTGGATTTAATCTGGTCGGAAGGCGCCATTTACAACATTGGTTTTGAACGCGGCCTGCGCGAGTGGAAAGCGTTTCTGAAACCGGGAGGATACGTTGCAGTGAGCGAAGCATCGTGGTTTACTGAAGAGCGCCCACAGGAGATCCATGATTTCTGGATGGACGCTTATCCCGGCATCGACACTATTCCGAATAAAGTAGCACAAATGCAGCAAGCCGGTTATGTACCAGTGGCATCATTTATTTTGCCCGACAATTGCTGGCTCGAGCATTTTTATGCCTTGCATGCCAGGGTTCAGGAAACATATCTGAAAGAACACGCCGGCAATAAAGCCGCTGAGCGTTTTGTTGCCAACCAAAGGCACGAAGAGAAACTGTACAACAAGTACAAGGATTTTTATGGCTACGTGTTTTATATCGGAAAGAAGATTTAAGCAGCTATAATGAATCAGTAATGATTCCCGGGAGTCATCAACAGAAATGCAAGTGAAACAATATTCGAAGAACTCTCCCTAACTACCTCTCTTTGCGAAGAGTGGGACGATTGTGTCGAAGGCACAATCAGGGTGAGTCAATGAATTTTAAAGCATATTCTGCTATAAATTTTCAATTGCCTTTAATAAAAAAGGGTCGTTCCGAAGTTCGGAACGACCCTTGATTTATGTGATTAAACAAATAATCGATCTACTGATTGGCTTCTGAATCTTCCACCGCGACTTCGTCTTCGGCCAGTTTGTAAGAGATCTTAAATAGTGGCCGGCTGCCGATATTCAACACTTCTTCATCTTTGTATTCCAGCACACGAATCGTAGTTGAATCGTTTTGCTCTTTTAAATAATTCTGCACCATTTCCAGGCGATTGTTTTCGCGTGCCACGATTACACTGTCGACTTCGGTTTGAGGTGCCAGTAAACGTTCGTAATCCTGCACCACCAAAGAATCGAGCTGCGTTTCATTTTTTAAATACTCCTGATAATCTTTACGATTTCTAATGGGATCCTTGTCCGTTTTCTCGGTGTAATTATTTTGTACAATTTGCGAAGCGACATCAAAACGTTCCAGTTTCCGGTCGTTCAGGTACTGCATTTCAATCAGCAATTCGGGTTTCTGTTGCTCCAATTCCAGTAACAGATCGAGCGACCGGATTTGTTTGCGCGTTAACGTGGTATCGCTGTACACCAAGGTAATTTCTTCCAGCTCTTTTGGATCGGCGCCCAACAAATTACCCAACGCACGGAAAGGTGAGGATACAATTTTTCCCATAAATCCTTTGAAGGTGTTCCACACAATTTTTCCCACATCCGTTTTCGGATCCGACAGATCGCCGGTTACCGGAATATCCAGGTTCACATCACCATTTTTGTCTTTCAGAATAAACAAAGCCAGTTTTATGGGCACATCGTACAAACCTCCCGATTTACGCCCCATTTCAACATTACGAATCACTAGCTCATTCTCGCTGTTCAGCTGTTTATTAATGATGGACGTTTGGTTGCGGTAATACATGTCGCCAAACAAAATAGGCAGCCCGGCGTAGTGTTTCGAATAAATATTTATATCGGGCAACTGGAAATCGGACAACACATAATTCAGCTCAATGTGCTGAAATGGATCGTACGGATTCCAGCCCAGTTCGGCTTCCAGGTTACCCCGTTTATTCAGTTTCATGCTCGAATTAATTTCCAGCCAGTTGCTGTTCAACGAGAGCGAATCCATATCGACATCCACCTGCGAAAGTTCGTAGTTAAAGATCTCCTGCAAACGCTGATCGCTAAAATCGATGAGTCCGTTATCGATCACAAATTTATCGATCAGAATATCGTATGGTTCTGTTTTTTCACTCTCAGTGGTGTCAGCAACCGTTTCTTTCTCAGGCGGCACCATCATTTTTTCGAAGTTCGACAAAGAGTCGATCAAAGCGAAATATACGTAGGGCTCTGTAATTTCTATCTTTCCAACCTCGGCCTGGAATAACAAAGGCTTCGAACTAGTAAGTTCCATTATCGCTTTCGCCACTCCTAAAACCTCTCTGCCCGATGGATCGGTAAACATTAAACTATCCACCTGCGCAGTTCCACTCAGCAAGAGATCGCTCGGCTTATCACTATTTCCACTGAAATTCACTTTTGCATCCAGTGTTCCTGTCATTGCTTTAAAATCCATGTACTCCTGCATGTAGGGCAAGGCAATGTTCATCGCCAGTTTGTTAAGGTCGACTTCACCGGTAAGCTCACCCGTTTTCGAGTTATAATCAAATGTGGTGCTAATGCTACCTCCATGACCAACACTAAACGCCAGATCGGCCGAACTTTCTTCACCTCCCCAATAAATCTGCGGAATAAGGAAACTAATGTCCTGCATTTCTATGGTGTTTTCCAGCTCAGTATCGGTGTATTTTACGCGTCCGTTCTTTATCTCCAGCAAATTCAGGTCCAGGCGGTACGGTTCTGTTGCCGTGGTATCTTCTTCAATCACTACTTCATCGGTGGCGAAAAACTCAATCAGGTCGGTAAAATTAAACAGCGTATCGGTTTGAATAACCTGCGAATAAGGATTCACCAATTGAAATTGCTGCACATTTATTTCGTGTTTCAGAAAACGCAACGGTTTCATATTGAGGAAAAGCGTGTCGAAACCAACAAAAATATCGGTATTGTTTTGCTCGTACATGGCCATGTTGTACACCTGCAAAGTTGAAGTAAAATAATTGTACTTTATCTTCTCGATGGTGATGGTACGGCCCGAAAGCTCAACACTGTTTTTATTGATGTAATTTTTGATGAAACCCGGAGCCAGCGCCAATGCTACAACCACGATTACAATTAAACTGAGTAGCACGATCAAACTAATCCGCTTCCACTTTCCTGTTTTATGTTTTTCTTCTTTTGTTCCCATTCTGTGCAGGTAGTTCTTGCTGAAATTCTAATTAATGTATTAAAGTTATGCTATTTTATAAATAACAACAACCAAATTTTCTGGTTTAATTTTTCTGAAGTATCAGGTTTAGATTCTTTTGAAAGAGTAATTCATTGTGAGGCAAAAGTTTGCCCCAAAAGGCACTGTTTAGGTCATTGTATCTTTATTATTCGATGGGCAGATTGTGTTGTTTTAAAAAGCTGAGTTTGTCCCAGTAGCCGCGTTGAAACTTAATTTTATCGCCGGCAAATTGGAAGAAACCACAGCCTCGTAAGCCCAGCGGATCTTTCCACTCCAGAATTCCCCAGTTTCCGTCTTCAAAAATATTCTCTACAATACATGTCATTTCGGCTTGTGCAAATTCGCTCCGAAACATTTCGCGGATGGCTTCTCTTCCAACAACAGGTTCGTTTGCTACCTGATGATTAATGGCATCATCGCAATACATTTCTGCCAAACTGGCGATGTCTGCCCGGTTGAATTTCTCCACCCATCTTTCAACAAGTTGTTTTGGAGTACTCATGTTAGTTTAGTTTAAAAGGCTTCACCAATCCGGAAATAAACTCCCCAATCGTCTTTTCCCACTGCAGCATCAAGACCAATATTAAACTTTGCGGCTTTAAACGCCTGGTAACGATACCCCACACCTACACCGGGGTAAAAATCCCAGTCAAAATCGGGGTTCTGCGAGCCATAAATTGTAGCCACGCCGGCAAAACCAACCAATCCCATCCGCTTGGCAAAATTGTAACGGTATTCGCCCTGCACAGCCATTAATCCATCGCCACGGTATTTGGCTTCAGAATAACCACGAATGTCGTTTCCACCAATAGTAACCTGTTGCTCGAAAAGAATATCGCCAATACCAAAAGTTCCCGAAAAACGTGCGGCAATTACATCACGGTTGTCGTGAACCGGAAAATACTGGTTATACTCGGTAATAATTTTATTGGCCTCAATATCGTTACCCAACCACTGCGGAAAAGAATTCCACTTCAGGCGAATCTGATTTCCCTCGGTGGGATAATAAACCTCGTTTCGGGTATCCCACAAAGCAATGTACTGAACCGAATGCGTGTCGGTGGTTGCGTCCTCCAATACTCCATCTTCGTATTTGGTATAATGATGTGCATATGTGTAGCTTATTCCCCCATAAAGTGCCGGCAAAACTTTGCGCTGAACACCTACACTTACCAATCTTGTTTTTGTTTTGTAATCGTAAAAACCGGGGGTAACATCATAATCGTAATAAAACTGCGAGATATGATTTCCGGTAGCACCATAAAATTGAATGCGCCAATTGTCCTGTGCCAGGTGCCAGCGGTTAAAAAAACCGACAAATTTCGATCCGTTGGTGGTAAACACAGCGGTAACTCCCGACAAGGATTTTGGAGAAATGGTATCGTTCGGGTTCAGGCGATACATAGCCAGCGGAAGAACACCATACATAAAATCGAGGTTGCGGTTATAGCTCATATACGGCATCAGGTTGAAGTTAAAGTTCTTATCTTCTTTAGCCTGAGCAACGGAAGTACTGTCGTTTGCAGCCGTTTGACCATAACTGCTGAATGCTGTTAACGACACGAGGAATAGAATCAGATATTTTCGCATTATTTATAAGTGTGTGATTTAAATTTACTTCTAACAATTTAAGAAAAATCAATCATATAGAAAGAACTTTTCATAATGTTTATCATAAAATACTGGTAGAAAGCAAAATGCAACTTCCCCCTCAGGCAGTTTTCCCTTTCCACTCATCTCATTTGAATTGTTATCTTAGGTTTTTATATCTTTCAGGCATGTTAAAGAAAGTTCCGCATACCTACGTTATCATATTTTTTCTGATTGTTTTTTGTGCTTTGTTAACCTGGATTATTCCGGGTGGCGAATTCGAGCGCGAAAGTGTTGTTGTTAATGGTGTTGAACGCAGTGTAATCGAAACCGGATCGTTTCATAAAACCGACAGCCAGCTGCAAACGTGGCAGGTTTTCTCTTCCTTTTTCGATGGTTTTTTGAGCACCTCGAATATCATTGCACTTATTTTATTGATTGGCGGTTCGTTCTGGATTCTTAACGACAGCAAAGCAATCGACATTGGTATTTACACTTTTCTGAAACGGTTAAAACGATTGGAACGATCGAAAGTGCTTGCTTTTGTTGGGGTGCATAATATTGTACTCGTTTCTATCATGACCATCTTCAGCTTGTTTGGAGCCATTTTTGGCATGAGCGAAGAAACCATTGCTTTTACCATCATTTTTGTTCCGCTGGCCATTTCGATGGGCTACGACTCGATTGTTGGTGTTTCGTTGTGTTTTATTGCTGCTGCAATGGGTTTTGCCGGTGCTTTTTTAAATCCGTTTACGGTTGGCGTAGCGCAGGGACTGTCACATATTCCGCTGTTCTCTGGTTTGGAATACCGAATTTTGATGTGGGTAGTGATCAACTTTTTCGGCTTTGCGTTTATTCTGCGTTATGCCGCCAAAATAAAAAAGGCCCCAACAAAATCGGTTGTATACGAAGATGATGCTTACTGGCGGTCGCGTAACGAAACCGCAGCCGTAAAAATTGAAAAGATAAAACCAACTGCTGCGTGGTTCGCACTTTCCATTATTTCTGTTGCACTTATCGTTTTTTCAATCACTATCCCGCAAAGTTCAATTACCATCGGGAACAATGTATTTTCTATTCCGGCAATTCCGGTGGCCACAGTACTTTTTATTGTTATGGGGGCTTTAACGCTGCGGAAATCGGTGCAATACTTTATTTTAACACTGCTTACTTTTACCATTGTTTTTCTGGTAATTGGCGTAATGGGGCACGGTTGGTACATAAAAGAGATAGCAACTATTTTCTTTGCCATGGGAGTTTTTGCTGGCATGGCGGCCAACAAATCACCCAACACAATTACCAAACTGTTTTTAGATGGCGCCAAAGACATTCTGCCGGCAGCTATGATCGTTGGATTAGCGCGTGGAATAGTGGTTATTCTTGAAGACGGACAAATTATCGATACCATACTTTTTTATGTTTCCAACTCGATGCAAAACTTCGGAGAAGTGGGAACAGTGGGAATCATGTACCTGATACAAACCATGCTGAATGTATTTATCCCATCCGGATCGGGACAGGCGGCACTAACGATTCCGATTATGTCGCAGATTTCTGATTTGATTGGAATTTCGCGCCAGACTACTGTTGTAATATTCCAGCTTGGCGATGGTTTTACCAACATGATCACTCCTACAAGTGGCGTATTAATTGGAGTGTTGGGAGTGGCACGTATTCCTTACGAAAAGTGGTTTAAGTGGGCTGCTAAGTTTACTTTAATGCTGATTATTATTGGCTTCTTATTGATTTTGCCAACTGTTTTTATGGAGTTGAATGGGTTTTAAAGCGGTTTGAGGAACCAAAAGGGCATAAAAAAAGCCCGCATGCGCGAGCTTCAATGTCTTTATGCTGAGCGGACTATTCTTCAATAGCAATTGCCTCAACTGGACAAACTTCTGCGCATGAACCACAGTCTGTGCAAAGCTCTGCATCGATGGTATAGATATCACCTTCTGCAATAGCGTCAACTGGGCACTCATCGATACAAGTACCGCATGCGATACATTCATCTGAAATTTTGTATGCCATAACAATGAATTTTAAAGTTAAACATTATCGTTTTCAGCAAAAGTACAAAGTTTGGTATAAAATCAAAGTTCAAAAAACATTTTCTTGACATGTTTTACAGTAAGTACCCTAAAACAACTATTAATCAACAGGTTACTACCTATCCACATATTAATATTCAATTAATCTTCATTTTGTTAATTTTACTACTGCTAATTTTTCGGAATGGAATCATTCCATATTATCAATCCAAAGGTTTCCACCAAGAATACCCCAACACCACAAAACTGAATTTCAACATACTAACATGGAAGGAAGCGCAATTTCAAATTGTATGAGAGAAGTTGTTTCCCCAATGCAAAAACTTTATTCCGGCTGCTCTTGGTTTAATAAATTAACCTGCTGTTGCAAATCCGCTTTCTGATAAAATTTCTCGTGGGCAAAATTCAGAAACTTCAGGATTTTAAAGGCATTGAACTTTTGAAAGAAACGCACCTTAAAAGTTTCTACACGCGAACAATTGCTATTTAAATCCTCCAACTCAAGTTCAAATTTATCCAGCTCCAAAAATTCTTTTACAGGTTTATTTAATGTGTCGACCAACTCCAAATAATCGTTTTGTTGAATTTTAAACAGACGATCTTTCTGCGCAAAAAACTGCTGCAGATTTTGAAACGCTTCGAAGTTGTAGGTCAGTGAGAGGTCCTCCTCGCCTTTCATCCATTTTTGCAAAATGGGGCCGGTACCAAAAGGCACCCGATTCGACAAACGTGCCGATGGATAAACCTTCGTGCTTGTTATTTCGCCAACCCGACCAATTTGCACCAGGTTTTGCAGAAAATAAAAATCTTCGCCTGCCTGTCGCCGATTCATACCGCCCCGTTTAACGTAGGCTTCCGCTTTTACGGCAAAGGCAGAGCCAATCGTAAACAACGAATACGGATAACCCGAATAATGAAGTGCCCGTTTGTAATAATCGAGGTACAGTTCGTACAACTCAATCCCTTCGCGGTGCTTTTCATTCAACTGTTGTTTTTGATGCTCAAAAGCCAGTGTTGCTCCAACCTGTTTCGGATGTTCTTTGAAATGCTTCTCAATTTCAACCAGGTAGTTTTTTGCTACCAGCGTATCGGCATCCAACGACACCAGAATTCCGTCCTTGTTATTGCTAATGTTGAATCTTCTGATGGCTTCATCCATTCCCTTTTTGCGCGCTAAACCGGCTCCTGCCCACTTCTTCTTCAGGTTTATTGGGCCAACTGCATAAAAACGAATACCGCTTTTTGGGTTCGCTGCTATCCATTTGTCGGCCTCAGCTTTTGTTTGAGCGTTTAAACGGATCGTTTCTTCGTCGGCCACTTCCGATTGATTAATCAACAGAATAACTTCTACCATACAATCCGGCAAATCGCACTGATTCAACGAATTCAAGGTTTTCGATAATTCCTGTTCCCGTAAACACGGAATTACAACGATTATTCCCGGTGCTGATTCCGGCAACTCGTTAATGAGGATTTGGTGCTGATTTTTTTCCAGGTACTTATCGGCGAACATAAGACAAAGCTAAAATAAAAAGCAAAAAAAATCCGGGCGCTAACCCGGATTTCCATTTATGCTTGTGCTAATTTATTCTGCTTTTTCGGCATCGTATTCTTCGTTCAACGCCTTTAAAACGTCGGCTGTGATATTATTCATTTCAGGGCCAACCAAAACGTTTGCGCCATTTAAAATGTAATCGTAACCGGCTTTTTCGTTGTAACGATCCAGGTAATCCATCATATTGTCCAGAATTTGATTGTTGTTCTCTTGCTGAATTTTAGCCAGCTTAGTCGACAATTCCTGATCCAGTTTCTGAATTTCCTGCTCTTTACCCAATAAACGATCGCGCTCTTGTACGGCACGTTCTTCAGTTAAAAAGCCTCCACGCTGAAGTTTTTCCTGGAAAGCAGCAGCTTCCTTTTCAAACGACTGACGTTTAGTTCCGTATTCAGTTGTATAAGCTTCCTGTTGTTTTGTAAACTCATCGTGCAAATCTTGCGACAAGGTGTAATTTAAAAGCACCGAATCGGCTTTAATATAAGCGATTTTCAGATCGCCACCGGTTCCGGCTGCGGCTTTAATTGGTGTTCCTTCACTGGCTCCGCCACTTGTAAAATGCAAAACGTACAAAACTGCAACTGCAACAAAAAGCACTACACTAACTACTAACGATGTTCCTTTCATCTTTTTTTATTTTTTACTTCATCAATTTATTCAAAACAAGTTGCGCTTCGGGCAACCGCTATTTTCAATAAACTTTTAGGTTCAACTTTTTAAATCCCGACAAAGATACTTTTTTAGCGGAAATGCCCTACTCTAATTAACAATTTTTTCATGTTATTAATAATCAACAAGTTCTACATAAAAGCTGCATAAAATCATGCTTTGCCAATGATAAACATCATTGCACGAGGGGAGTCGCGCATAGTATTTTTATGCTGCGAAAAATAGTATTTACCTAAAAAATAAAATGTTGAATAAGTTAATAGCAAACATGTTGCCTTTCATGCCCAAAAAACTGGTTTGGGTTTTCTCGAAAAGGTACATTGCAGGCGAATCGATGGAAGAAGGTTTGCTTGCCTCGAAACTACTGAATGAAAAAGGGATTGAAGTTACGGTTGATATTTTAGGTGAATTTATTACCACACTTGACGAGGCACAAAGAAACCGTGACGAATATACTGAGGTGATCGAGCGGTTTACCTCGGAGAATGTACAAGGTAATTTCTCGATAAAACCAACCATGTTCGGGATGCTTCTTGATAAAGAGGTGTGCTATAACCTGCTTCGCGAAGTTGTTCAGTTTGCAGCCGGGAAAGATTCTTTCATTCGTATTGACATGGAAGACTCGCAGTGTGTTGATATGGAGTTGGATATCTTTCGCCGTTTGAGAAAAGAATTTCCAAAACATGTTGGTTTGGTACTTCAGGCTTATTTACGCAGAACCGAAAGCGATTTGGTATCGCTGAACGACCTGAACAGCGCCAACTACCCTATCAGTTTCAGACTGTGTAAAGGTATTTACGTTGAACCCGAAAACATTGCTTTTAAAGAGTACGACGAGGTTCGCCAGCATTTCCTGAGGGATTTGAAATACATGTTCGACAATAAAATGTACGTGGGAATTGCCACTCACGATAAATTTCTGGTTGAGGAATCGATGAAAATGATTAAGGAAATGAACATCCCGGAAAACATGTTCGAATTCCAGATGCTGTACGGAGTAACACCCGATCTGCGCCAGATGATCGTTGACAACGGACACAAAATGCGTGTGTATGTTCCGTTTGGCGAAAAATGGTTTAACTATTCGACCAGGAGATTAAAAGAGAATCCAAAAATGGCTCAACATATAATTAAGGCACTTTTTATAAGGGGGTAATTTTTAGGAGTTAAACTGAAAAGGATGGCAGTGCCATCCTTTTTTTATGCTTTAATCTTTTAAAATAACAACCTCGTCAAGCGGTCGTTTCGGCACATGATGCACGCCATTTTCATCGCGCCAGTATTTTATGTTACCATCTTTGGCCTCATCAATTACTACTTCTTCCGCCGGTTTTCCCAACGCAATTATATATAGTAACTCCAGCTTCTCGTCCAATCCCAGCAATTTGGCAACTTTGGCTTTATTTACCGAACCTATCATACAACCGCCAAAACCATCTTCGGCAGCGCCCAGCAAAATACTTTGCATGGCAATTCCGTCGTCGCAATAATGATTGTCGGCAATATTATGGTCTTTAATAACTGCAACATAGGCTACCGGTCGTTCACCTTCAGCCGGCCCCTTCCAGTTCGATAAATACCCGGCCCATCCCAACAACGGAAATATCTTTACACACCTTTCGGGTTGGGTAACAATGGCGTATTTTAAAGGCTGCGCATTTCGTCCACTGGCCGAAAGCCGTGCTAAATCTATCCACTTGGTAATTTGTTCTGAAGAAATTTTTACCGCCTCATCAAACCGGCGATAACTGCGATTACGGGTTATAAGTTCTTTGATCATGATTTTTCAGTTTCTTACTGAAGTAAAATTAAAAGAAAAAAGGATAGAACCTGAGGCTAAAAAAGAATTGCTGACCAAACTTAACCACTAGAAAAAATAACCTCACTCTACCCTTTTGTTCAAAAACGTAATTTGCGGGCAACTATTGCACCCGATAACTTTAATTAATGTTAAATAAAGAATAGCGATTTTAGTAAGCACTTCAAATTCAATAGGGTAATTACAATTATTATTACTAGATTTGTGGAACAGAACAGAATAGGGTTCTGAAATTTAACCAAACTATGAACATAAAATTCACCATCGAGAAGAACTCTAACGTTCTGAAATTCCAGCAATTAGTTGACGCCATCCTCGATTCCATCAGCCGAAATGAGTTAAAAGAAGGCGATATGCTTCCTTCGGTAAATCAGATTATGAAGGATTGCAAACTATCGAGAGATACGGTTTTTAAAGCTTATGCTGAGCTAAAAAAACGTGGTGTGGTTGAATCGGTTCCTAACCGCGGTTATTTTGTTACCCGAAAAATTACCAAGATATTTTTGTTCCTCGACACGTTTAAGGCCTACAAAGAAGTGCTTTATCATTCTATTCTGAATCACTTGCCGAAAAACATAAGTGTCGATCTTCATTTTCACCACTACAACATCGACCTTTTTGATAAGATTATTACCGAAAGCGTAGGGCGCTACACCAAATATATCGTAATGAATTTCGACCATAATAAGGTGAAAAAGATTATTGATAAGATTCCGGAAGAACAACTACTTATTATCGACTGGAAAATTAACGCAGAAGGGAAATCGAGCGTTTATCAGAATTTTGGAGAAGCTGTTTACAATTGCCTCGACGAAAATATAAGCGCCATTTCGAAATACAAACGTTTTACACTGTTTTATCCTGAATTTACCTATCACCCGCGCGAGGTTGTGGATAATTTTGAACGCTTAGGTAAAAAATATAATTTGAACCACCGGGTAATAACCACCTTCGATGAATTTGATTTGCAGGAAGGCGACCTCTATTTTCTGGTGAGCGACCGCACGCTGGCAAGTTTTCTTGATCAGTGTGCAGAAAAAGGATTTGAGCCCGGACGGGAAGTCGGCGTGATATCGTATAACGAGACCCCGATGAAAAAATACGTTAAGGAAGGCATAACAGTAATATCAACCGATTTTATGCTGATGGGGCAAAAAGCAGCCGAGTTTATTTTGAAAGGAAAGCCTATAAATGTTGAGGTTCCAACCACTTTAAAACTCCGGTCGTCGCTATAAACATGTTTTATAACACTTTTTTTAGAGTTTGAGATAATACAAAATACATTTATTTTTGCAACCATATCAGAACAGAACAGATTAAAAACTAAATAAATAAAATCACTTATAATCATGCACTTATTAGGACTCGACATCGGAAGCTCTTCAGTTAAGGTTTCTTTGGTAGAAGCCAACAGCGGAAACGTAGTGGCTTCATCGTTTTACCCAAAACAGGAAATGAAAATCACCGCTCACAAAGCAGGATGGGCAGAACAGGCGCCTGAGCTTTGGTGGGAAAACCTGAAATTAGCGCTTGCCGAAGTTCTTTTGACTTCGAATGTTGATAAAGAAAGTATCGAGTCGATCGGTATTTCGTACCAAATGCATGGTTTGGTAATGGTGGATAAAAATCAGGAAGTTCTGCGCCCGTCGATTATTTGGTGCGACAGCCGCGCTGCTGTTTATGGCGACAAGGCTTTCGACGAAATTGGCGGCCAGCGTTGTTTAACCAACCTGTTGAACTCGCCGGGTAACTTTACCGCATCGAAACTAAAATGGGTAAAGGAAAACGAGCCGGAAACATTTGCGAAGGTGGATAAAATTATGCTTCCGGGCGATTACATTGCCATGAAACTTACCGGCGAAGCACAAACAACAATCAGCGGTCTTTCTGAAGGCATTATGTGGAATTTCAAGGAAAACGACCTGGCTAAAATGTTGTTCGACAACTACGGTTTTTCATCCGATATCATTCCTGAGATTGTACCAACATTTGCTCCGTCGGGACAGGTAAGCGCCAAAACGGCTGTGGAATTGGGTCTGTCAACAAAAACAAAAGTGAGTTACCGTGCCGGCGACCAGCCCAACAACGCCTTGTCGTTAAATGTGTTGAATCCGGGAGAAATTGCAACTACTGCCGGAACTTCGGGAGTGGTTTACGGTGTAAGCAACGAAATTAAATACGATCCGCAATCGCGTGTAAACACTTTTGCGCACGTTAATCATACTCCGGAAGATCCACGATTGGGTGTTCTGTTGTGTATTAACGGAACAGGAATTTTAAATGCATGGTTGAAACGAATGGTAGCCGAAGATCTTTCGTATGAGGCAATGAATGACCTCGCTTCGAAAGTGGCAATCGGATCTGATGGCATCTCTATCCTACCCTTCGGAAACGGCGCCGAGCGTGTTCTTCAGAACAAAAATATCGGTTCACTTTTCTCGGGTATCAACTTTAACATTCACGGAAAAGGACATTTGTTGCGTGCCGCACAGGAAGGAATTGTTTTCTCGTTTAAATATGGAATGAATATCATGAAAAATATTGGCATCGATGCATCGGTAATTAAAGCCGGTAAAGCAAACATGTTCCTCAGCCCTATTTTCAGAGAAACACTGGCCGGAATTTCGGGTGCAACTATTGAGCTGTACAATACCGACGGATCGGTTGGTGCTGCGCGCGGTGCCGGTGTTGGATCGGGTTATTATAAATCGTTTAACGAAGCTTTCTCGAATCTTAAAAAGCTGGATGTAATTGAGCCTGACACACAAAAAATTGCGGCCTACCAGGAAGCTTACGAAAGCTGGAAATCGGAACTAGAAAAAGCAATAAAATAGCACGTAACTCAAGCTAAAAAGAGAGATAAATACAGATAAAATAACAATTCATAAAATTACTAAAATGGAAGTTTTAAAAGGAAACAAAGAGTATTTTAAAGGAATCGATCAAATTAAATTCGAAGGTCCTGATTCAAAAAATCCAATGGCGTTTAAATGGTACGACGAGAACAGAGTTGTTGCCGGAAAAACAATGAAAGAACACCTGCGTTTTGCAGTGGCTTACTGGCATACTTTCTGTGCAACCGGTGACGATCCGTTTGGAGCAGGAACGCAAATTTTCCCATGGCACGGTGCTGCCGACCCGATTGATGCGGCGAAAGAAAAAATGGATGCAGCTTTCGAATTCATCACAAAATTAGGTGCTCCTTTCTACTGTTTCCACGATGTTGACGTTGTTGGCGGTGGATCAGTTTTCGAAATTGAAAAGAAACTGGCCAAAATGGTGGAATACGCCAAAGAAAAACAAGCTGCCTCAGGCGTGAAACTGCTTTGGGGAACAGCCAACGTTTTCAGCGATCCACGTTACATGAACGGTGCATCAACCAACCCTGATTTTAACGTAGTTGCCAATGCAGCTGTTCAGGTAAAAAATGCTATCGATGCAACAATTGCACTGGGCGGAACCGGATACACTTTCTGGGGAGGACGCGAAGGTTATATGAGCCTGCACAACACCGATACAAAACGCGAATTGGATCACCTGGGAGAATTCCTTCGTATGGCACGCGATTACGGTCGCAAACAAGGTTTTACCGGTTCTTTCTTTATCGAACCAAAACCAATGGAGCCAACAAAACACCAGTACGATTATGATGCGCAAACTGTTATCGGTTTCCTTAGAGCGAATGGTTTGGAAAAAGATTTTACATTGAATATTGAAGTAAACCACGCTACACTTGCAGGTCATACTTTTGCTCACGACCTGAGAATGTCGACTGATGCAGGTCTACTTGGATCTATTGATGCCAACAAAGGTGACTACCAAAACGGATGGGATACTGACGAATTCCCAACCAACATTTACGAAGTTACTGAAGCAATGTTGGAGATTCTTCCTGCAGGAGGTTTTACATATGGTGGTATTAACTTCGATGCTAAAACACGTCGTAACTCAACCGATTTGGAAGATATTTTCATCTCACACATTGGTGGTATGGACGTTTTTGCACGTGCCCTTGTAATTGCAGATAAAATTCTGAACGACTCGCAATATTGCGCTATGCGTGCTGCACGTTATGCTTCGTTCGACGAAGGTAAAGGTGCCGAATTTGAAAGCGGTAAATTAACCATTGAAGATATGTACGCTATTGCAAAAGAAGTTGGCGAGCCTGCTCAGATCAGCGGAAAGCAAGAGATGATCGAACAATTGATCAACTGGTACTTATAATCACTGTTTTTCAATAAAACTTAGAGACTGTTTTGATTTTATTTTTAAGAAATATTATGAAGGATTTTTTGCATATACAAAGTAAAATTGACACGAATAGCCATAGCTATTTAAGGAAATTTTACTGCCGGATATGCGAAAAAGACGAATAATAGAATTAATGAATAAATTCAAAACAGTCTCTTACAATAGTCCCGATTCATTATATTTGAAACGGGACTATTTCCTATTTATAAACCAATGAAAAACCACTTATGAAGAACAATAGCTTTTATATTTTTTCGATAACCATTGTGGCAACCCTCGGAGGCCTGCTTTTTGGTTACGATACTGCAGTAATTTCCGGTGCCGAAAAATCGGTGCAGGCTTTTCTTATCGACAGCCAGGGACTAAGTACTTTAATTCATGGCTTAACCATTTCAAGTGCCTTAATTGGCTGTATTATTGGTGGAGGAATATCGGGTATTTTTGCCTTAAAAATTGGCCGTAGAAAATCGCTGATGATCGCTGCGCTGCTTTTCTTTATTTCAGCGCTGGGTTCGGGATATCCCGAATTTCTATTCTTCGAAAAAGGCCAGGCCACCATGGGATTGTTATACATGTTTAATGTTTACCGCATAATTGGTGGAATTGGCGTTGGTATGGCATCGGCTATCGTTCCGATGTACATTGGTGAAATTGCCCCGGAACATATTCGCGGACGGTTAGTTTCGATAAATCAGTTTGCTATCATCTTCGGAATGTTGGTGGTGTACTTTGTTAACTGGGGAATTGCGAATGGTCAAAGTTTGGAATGGATCAACGAAATCGGTTGGAGAAGAATGTTCTTGTCAGAATCGATCCCTGCCGGATTATTTGGCATTTTATTGTTTTTTGTTCCAGAAACACCACGCTACCTTACCTTGAAACAAAAAGATAGCGAAGCCCTTGTTATTCTTGAAAAAATTAATGGAAAAAGCAGGGCAAAAGAAATTCTTAACGATATTAAAGCCACAGTTGAAAGTCATTCAGGCAAATTATGGTCGTACGGAAAACTGGTGATTATTATTGGTATTCTGCTTTCTGTATTTCAGCAATTTGTTGGAATTAATGTGGCGTTATATTATGCACCACGCATTTTCGAAAGTATGGGAGCAGCCAAAGACGCATCGATGTTGCAAACCATTGTAATGGGATTGGTGAACGTTATTTTTACCGTTGTAGCCATATTAACGGTTGACAAATGGGGACGTAAACCGCTGTTAATGGTTGGCTCAATCGGTATGGCAGTTGGAATGTTTGCCATTGCAGGCTTAGCCTTTTTTGAAATAATTGGAACCAGCACACTGGTATTCATTATTGTTTATACGGCTTCATTTATGATGTCGTGGGGACCGATTTGCTGGGTTCTGATCTCTGAAATCTTCCCGAATAAAATTCGTGGTCGTGCAGTTGCAATTGCCGTTGTTGCGCAGTGGGCAGCTAACTACTTCATTTCATCAACCTACCCGGCCATGATGGAATTTAGCGGCGCTGTAACTTATGGATTCTATGGATTAATGAGTTTACTGTCATTCTTCTTTGTATGGAAGATGGTGCCCGAAACAAAAGGAAAAACTTTAGAGGAGATGGAAAGTCTCTGGAAAAAATAGTTTTTAGTTGAAACGATTTAGATGATAATGAGGGTCTCACTCGGAGTGAGGCCCTCATTTGTAAAAACTATTTTGGCTCCCAAAAGCATCGCTTTGGTGACACAATTTTCTCTTCGGCCTTCAGCACTTTCATTGCTTTATCTACTTCTTTCTTGTCCAATCCGGAAGCTTCGGCAATTTCTCCGGCCTTCATTGGTTTTCCGGCAGCCTGCATGGCCGCCAAAACTTTTTCGGCACTCATTTTCTACTGTTAAGCAAAACGTTCTGAAACAACTTTCCAGTCTACAATGTTCCAAAAATCGGCAACATAAGCAGGACGTGCATTTTGCTTATCCAGGTAATATGCATGCTCCCAAACATCGCAGGTTAGCAATGGTTTTTTACCATCGCGCAATGGGTTTCCGGCATTACTTGTCTGAACGATTTCCAACTCCCCTTTTTCATCAACTACCAACCATGCCCAGCCCGAGCCAAACAAAGTGGCAGCTGCTTTCAAGAACGCCTCTTTAAAAGCATCGAACGAACCGAATTTAGCATCGATAGCTGCTTTTAATTCATCTTTTGGTTCTTTACAACCATCAGGACTGAATTGCATAAAATAGAACGTGTGGTTCCACACCTGAGCTCCGTTATTAAAAATACCACCTTCGGCCTTTTTAATAATGTCTTCCAGACTTGCGTTTTCAAACTCAGTTCCTTCAATCAGGTTATTTACGTTATTCACATAAGCCTGGTGGTGTTTTCCGTAGTGGAACTCGATTGTTTTTTCACTTATTACTGGTTCCAATGCATTCTTTGCATATGGAAGTTTTGGTAAACTAAATGCCATAATTCTTCTTGTTTAAAGATTATTAATTTGATTTTTTGTTTTCTAAAGGTACAACGTTTTTGGGGCAAAAAGGATTAGTTGTTGGGTTAATTTGGAAGGAGTTTAAATAAATACTATTTTCAGGAGAGTTATGGGTTTATTGCTAGTTTAGCAATCGAAACAACACAGATTAAACACTAGCACCGACAAGCTAAATTAAATACTCATCAAGTAGTAAAAGAAAGTAAAGATAATAGTAACCATTAATACAAATGGCAACCAAAATGTCCTTCAATAAAACCATCGCAGTTGTTATTCCCTGCTATAAAGTAAAAAAACATATTCTTAAAGTTATAGATAAGCTTCCTGAATACATTGATTTTATCATAGTAATTGATGATAAGTGTCCAGAAGAAACTGGTAAATTTGTTGAAAAGGAATGCTCTGACAGTAGAGTAAAAATTGTTTATAACAAAGTGAACATGGGAGTGGGAGGAGCAACAAAAAACGGTTATAGAAGTGCCCATGACCTTGGTGCGGATATTATAATAAAAATTGATGGTGACGATCAAATGGATACAACCAACATTCCTAAATTAATCAAACCAATTCAAGAAAACAAAGCAGATTATACTAAAGGTAACAGGTTTTTCTATTTATCTGAACTAAAATCAATGCCCAGCATCAGACTGTTTGGAAACAGTATACTTTCGATGATTAATAAAGGTGTTAGAGGATATTGGAGTATTACTGATCCAACAAATGGTTTCACAGCTTTAAATAGTAAAGTACTCATATATATTTCGCTTGATAAAATCGAGAACAGGTATTTTTTTGAAAGCGATATGTTATTTCGTCTGGCAACCTGTCGTGCTGTGGTTCAAGATATCCCAATGCACGCTAAGTACGGTGATGAAGTGAGTAATTTAAGCATCTGGAAAACAGCTATAGCCTTTCCTCTGAAATACCTTCCCCGATTTTTTAAAAGACTTTTTTACACTTATGTTTTGCGTGACTTTAATATTGGAACACTTCACTTAATTTTTGGTACTATTTTTTTAATATTCGGAGTTATTTTTGGAAGTATTGTTTGGATTAAGAGCATACAAACAGGTGTAGCCGCCTCAACAGGTACTATCATGATTTGTGTTCTGCCCGTAATACTAGGCTTTCAAATGCTTTTATCATTTATTTCTCATGATATGCATAATCAGCCTAAAGTCCCACTAAATCAACTCGACTAGTAAATAATACAATCAAAAAATACAAATTCGTTATTGCAATCATCTATTTTCAAGCCTGATTTTATAATTTAAAGCACCACACTATGGGGGATTCTACAAAAATTTTTTTTAAAAACTTCTGGTTGTCTATTAAATATCTAATTAGTTTAAAATTTTTCATGGAGCTTTTTGACTCAAACGAAAGAGCGAAAAGGGATGGCGTGTACCGAATGTTAATGATAATTATATCTGTCTTCCTGCTCATTTTAATGCTCTCCATTGTAAAAGATTATGGTTTGTCTGGAGATGAGCTAAATAGTCACAATCAAGTCGAAAGGGTATATGAATATTTTAAAAATGGTGACACAAGTGCTTATGAAGATACTCCCGGATACCTAAATTTATATGGGCTTTCAGGAAATATTATTGCAGAAACAATAGCTAAATTATTTCCAAATGTTTCAATCTGGCTTGTTCGCCATTATGTAAATGTTTTATTTGGATTTTTGGGAATTGTTTTTGTGGGTTTAATAGGCCTTAGGCTCGCTGGAGGTTTAGGAGGTCTTATTTCTCTTATTTTTATGGGGTTATCTCCCCGATACTTTGGTCATTCGTTCAATAATCTACTTGACATCCCATTTGCCGTTGGTTATATTATTTCAATTTATTATATAATTCGTTTATTTGATTTCTGGCCGAAGATAAAAATACGCCACGCAATTGGCTTAATATTAGGAATAAGTTTTTCAATCAGTAATAGAGCACCTGGAGCCATGCTATATGGTTATTTATTAGGCTATGCAGGTCTATTTTATATTTTTAACATAAGTCAAAAAGAATTCTGGAGACTAAAAAAATACAGGAAAGATATTTTTCGATTTGTTGCATTGTATTTTGGAATAGTTATAATAAGCTACGGTTTAAGCCTTGCTGTATGGCCATACGGATTGAGAAATCCCTTAATGGCAATTCCGAATGTACTAAAACACTTCTCTGCAATTCCAGTAAATATGACCACCATATTTAATGGAGAACAAGAATTTTCTAATTTGTTACCGAGAACATATGCTCCTGTATACTTATTCGTTGGCACACCATTATTTATTGGTATTGGTTTTATATTTTCACCCACTTTATTCTTCAAACAAAAAAAGATTGCGGCAATTACATTTCTTTTCTTTACCGCACTTTTCCCTGTTACTTATCTGATATATCAAAAAGCAAATTTATACAGTGGAATGAGACATTTAACATTTATCGTCCCATCCTTTGTAATTATCGCTGCCTTAAGTTGGAATAAAATTATTGGCATTATTAATAAATATTATAAAATTATTCCGACAGCATTATTAATCATTCTGATGTTTCTTCCCTTGCGACACATAATAGCCAACCACCCCAATCAATATGTATATTTTAATGAAATTATTGGAGGGATGAAAGGAGGATATGCCAACTATGATATGGATTATTTTTATAATTCGACAAAGGCAGGAGTTAATTGGCTTGAAAATAATGTTGATCTAAATTCAGATTCACTTGTAGTTATAACCCATGGACCAACTCATTGGTATTTTGAAGAACATCCTAATATTTCATTGAAATATTCCAGATATTATGAAAAAAGTAGGGAAGATTGGGATTATGCCATTTATTCCAATGTATTTATTAATAGAGAACAGTTATTGGGGGATAATTTCCCTCCTAGAGGTACAATTAAAACAATTGATGTTGATGGATATCCCGTAGCAATTATTTTAAAACGTCTTTCGAAAGAGGATTACAAAGGTTTTGAAGCTTTAAAACAAAGACGATTAAAGGAAGCAAAAACTCACTTCAAAAATTTTCTTAAGGTTTACCCTGAAAACGAAGAAGTACTGGAGGGCTATGCTCGTACCATGTTAATGGAGCGGAAACTTGACTCCACCATTATTTATGCCGACAGTTCGATTTATTATAATCCACGTCAAATCGGAGCATGGTTATTAGAAGCCTCTGCCTATAATTCTATGAAGAAATGGAACGAGGCTTTGGAGGCTTCAAACAAAATGCTCGATATCAAAGAGGAGTTTGCAGAAGGCCAATTTCAGAAAGGTATTGCATTAAAAAATCTGAATAAACCGAATGATGCATTAAAAGCATTTCAAAAAGCGATTGCTTATAAAAAGGATTACTATGAAGCCCATATGCAAATGGCAGACATCCTGATGAATTACAGAAACTTCAAAAAGGCATTAGAGCTCTACAATAAGGTTCTCAGTTTTAGAAAAGATGATTTATTTGCCAAAGTTTATAGTGCAAAATGCTACCACTTGCTAAACGACAATGCAAATGCAACTAAATTACTGAACGGATTACCAGAAAGAAATTTCGAAGTAGTTAAAGTAAAATGTAGAATGGCTATGCAACAAAACGATTGGAACAATGCCGGACGTTATTTAAATATGGCCCGAAACATTAACAATAATGCAGAGCTATTTGTACTCAGAGCCCAATATTTAATGATGCAAAAAAGAGTGGATCTGGCGAAACAAAACCTTGACAAAGCTATTGAACTTGATCCAATAAATCGCGAAGCTCAGGAACTACAAAAATCATTTACACAAACCGTACAAGCAGTAGAAACTCCACAGACACAACAAGACAACTCTTCGTCTCAACAATCAATTATGTTTCAAGAGCCAAAAGAGGAAAGAAAGAATATAATAACATTCCCTTCAAAATAAGGCAGAATACCTAACATAAAACAACACGAGATAGCAATAAAAACCCCGGAGCCTCTGCTCCGGGGAAAAAACCAAAAATCAACTAACCTTTAAACCGCCTGGCGACTTCATCCCAGTTGATGAGATTCCAGAATGCATTCACATAATCCGGACGTCTGTTTTGGTAGTTCAGGTAATATGCATGTTCCCATACATCGATCCCCAAAATTGGAGTTCCCTGAACTTCGGCCACATCCATCAGCGGATTATCCTGATTGGGCGTAGACGAAACCACCAGCTTATTGTTTTGAAGAACCAACCATGCCCAACCTGACCCAAAGCGAGTCAAAGCTGCCTTGGTGAAGGCTTCCTGAAAATTTTCTATGCTTCCAAATGAATCATTTACTGCGTCTAATAAAACTCCTTCCGGAGCCGGTGCACCACCCGGTGCAATTACTTCCCAGTACAAATTGTGGTTGAAAAAACCACCACCATTGTTACGTACTGCTACGGATTGACCAGACACTCCACTTAAAATTTCTTCTATCGATTTTCCTGCAAGATCAGTTCCTTCAACAGCCCCGTTCAGGTTTGTTGTATAACCTGCGTGGTGCTTACTGTGATGGATTTCCATTGTTCTTGCATCAATATGTGGCTCCAGTGCCGTGTAATCGTATCCTAATTTTGGTAATTCAAATGCCATTTTATATTATTTAAAAGATTTAAATATTCTTATTTCTCTTTAGCAAAAATATACGCTATTTAGAATTATTCCAAATCTTCGAATAATAAAACACATTGAAATCCTTTATTGTTCATAGAAGGAACTAATAAATACAGAACTTCAATGAATTAAACCATAAAATCAGGCTAAAAAGCCAGCAGCTGCAAGCCAAAAGAGAAGGAAAAATATTTATTTACTTTTATCTGTTTAATGGCCTAATCAATAATGTTACCTTTGCCAACTCACAAAAAACGCATGAATAAAAGCATATTAAAACTCGCCATACCCAATATTATCAGCAACATAACTGTTCCGTTGCTGGGACTCATCGATTTGGCTTTAATGGGGCATCTTGGTTCTGAAGTTTACATTGGTGCTATTTCGTTGGGTAGCGTGATTTTTAATATCATTTACTGGGGATTTGGCTTTTTACGAATGAGTACTTCCGGTTTTACAGCGCAGGCTTTTGGCGAAAAAAAACCGGCAGAAGCAATTACCATTTTGGTTCGCGCCCTGATACTAACTTTTATTATTAGCGTATTTATCCTTTTACTACAGTCCCCTATTGCATGGGGAAGTTTTAAGGTTATTGGCGGAAGCCCCGAAGTTGAAAAACTTGCTGAAGCTTATTTCCGAATCCGTGTTTGGGCAGCACCTGCCGCCTTAAGCCTTTTTGTATTTAGTGGTTGGTTTTTGGGAATGCAAAATGCGCGTTACCCGATGATTATTGCCATTCTGGTAAATATTGTAAATATCGTGCTGAGTGCATTTTTTGTTTTTGGCTTGGATATGAAATCAGATGGAGTGGCTTTAGGAACGGCCATTTCTCAATATGTTGGTTTGGTCACTGCCGTAATTTTGTTGATGAAAAAATACCGGGGCATGTTACCTAAAGTCACCAAAGCCGGTATCATCGACCTTAAATTTCTATCGAGTTTCTTCAAGGTAAATTCCGATATTTTCATCCGCACATTTTGTATTATCGTTGTATTTACCTTTTTCACCTCGAAATCGGCCAGCATTAACGACACTGTACTTGCCGTTAATTCAATCCTCCTGCAATTTTTAATGTTCTTCTCCTTTTTTATTGATGGTTTTGCTTTTGCCGGCGAAGCGCTGGTAGGAAAATTTATAGGTGCCAAACAAATTGAAAACTTAAAGAAAGTTGTAAAACTTTTGCTGTGTTGGGGATTGGGACTGGCACTTACTTTTACCCTACTCTATTTAACGGGCACTAATTTCATTTTAAAACTGCTCACCTCCCAGCAAGATGTAATTCAAACAGCTCAGCAGTTTCTAATTTGGGTGGTATTAATACCGATTGCCAGTGTTGGTTCGTTTATCTGGGACGGAATTTATATCGGAGCAACAGCATCGCGGGCAATGCGAAATAGCTTGTTGGTTTCAACCTTTCTGATTTTTGCACCTGTCTATTATTTCTTAAACCCAATTTGGAATAATCATGCGCTTTGGATGGGAATGTTGCTTTTTATGTTTTCGAGGGGAGTTATTTTATCGCTTATGTACAAAAAAAGGATTTTGAAACCAATTTCCGGGAAAGTCTAACTCTGATTACATAAAAATTTCCAATACCCAATTTAGAATAATCAAGTACCCAAAATTGGATATTGGAAATTTAACTTATTTATTCACCAACAGCTTTCAGCCAGGCCGCGGCCATTAATTCGGCACCGGCCATTGATGGATGCACTCCGTCGGGTGTCCAGTAAGTTCCCGGCGCGTGTTTAATGGCCTCATCAAATACTTTCTGAAATGGCACCCAAATGGTTCCAAACTCGTCTGAGATCTTTTTCGCAGCCACCTGGTATTGTTGCATCGGCTCAATCCATGTTTCGTCAACCGCACTTGTTTTTAACACATAAAATGGTTCGCACAAAACCAATTTTACGCCGGGAAAAGCTTCCTGTGTACGTTTCAACAAAGCACGGTAATCATTCTCATAAATCTCAATCGTGCCATCATAATTACCATCACGTGTGTGCCAGTAATCGTTCACACCAATTAAAATACTCAGCACATCCGGTTTCAATTCCAGGCAATCTTTATCCCAACGATCGGCCAGTTGGAACACCTTATTTCCACTGATTCCACGATTATAAATGGTAAGCTGCTCCTCAGGATACGTATTTAATAGTTGAGAAGCGGCCAACAGCGCATAACCATTTCCGAACGACCATGCCCGGTTTGGCGATTCATTTTGTCTGTCGCGCCCGGCATCGGTTATCGAATCGCCCTGAAACAAAACCGTGTTGCCTTTCGCAAAAATTGATTCCTTCTTTTTTTCCGGTTCAGCAACACAGGCAGAAACGATACTTGAAATACTTGCAGCAGCCACTGCTCCCGCGGTTGATTTGTATAAAAAATTTCTTCTGGAAATACTCATTTGGATCTATTTAAGTTGATTTAGAAAAACAAATGTAAAAAATTTATGGCAGCTGTTTAACATTATATCTGAGCTAAATTCGTCCTTAATCTCGTCGATCTCGAAAACCAATAAAAAATTACAAAAGCCATTTTGGCAATATTCGAAAACTATCCGTTATTTTAGTCTCGTTTTAGGATAGCACTATGGATTTTACACAATTATCATTCGATACGCCGGTTGAGTTGATCAACCAGGCCATAAAAGACACACTTGTTGGGAGCCTCGGAATTGAGATCACAAAGATTGAGGAAGGAAGAGTTGAGGGAATGTTGGATCTCTCTGCAAAAAATTCGCGCCCGGGAGGCATTTTACACGGCGGAGCCAACCTTGCAATGGGCGAAACACTGGCCGGATTAGGTAGCATGTTATTGGTTAACATGAACGATTATGAAGTGCTCGGAATTATGGTAAACGGCAACCACACAGGCGTGTTAAAAAAAGGCAAGGCGTTGGCGGTTGCAAAAATCGTTCATCGGGGCAAACAAACGCATGTATGGAATGTTGATATTTGCAATGAAGAAGGGAGATTGATTTCATCCGTACGTGTTACCAATATGATTACTGAAAAGAATGACCGATAACGAAAGATTAATACATCTGATCGACGAACTCGTTACGCTTAACTGCTCTTTTGCCCTCTGGTCGGTGCCCGGCGACAAAACGCTTGAGCTTCTGATTTCATGTCAGGAAGCTTTGATTTATCCGAACGAGGTAAGCCGCTTAAACGGGCAGGAAGGATTTGTTTTTGCGCCTTATCACATCAGCGAAGAAACGCCGCTGATTCTCTTAAAACCTGATATTTACAAAACGGGTATTGAGGAAATCCTTAAGCTGAATATGGATGATGTAAAAGTTTGCCAAAAAGAACAGGCTAACTACACATCGCACTATGTGATTGAGAAAGACGAGTATTTATCAGATATTGAGCAGACTGTTAACACCATAAAAAATACAAAACTGGCAAAAGCCATTGTTTCGCGAATTATTCCGGCAGAACGAAAAAATGAATCATTGGGGAAATTGTACACCCAACTATTCGAACAAACGCCTAACGCTTTTGTGTATATGGTAAATCTGCCAAAAGCCGGTTTGTGGATGGGTGCCACTCCGGAGATTCTATTAAAATCGGAAGGCAAAACGATGGAAACCGTTTCATTGGCAGGAACACAACCCCGTGTTTCAGGAACGGAATACGGTTGGAGCACCAAAGACATTGAAGAACAAGCCTTTGTTTCGCGCTACCTGGTAGATTTGCTGTATCGATTTGATATTCACCGCTACACCACACGCGGCCCCGAAACACTGGAAAGCGGAAAAGTAGCACACCTGTTCACCAGTTTTCTGTTTGCCAAAAAGAAATTGGACGACTGTCTTGGTGATTTTATTGCCGAGTTGCATCCAACGCCGGCAGTTTGTGGTTTCCCAAAATCAAAAGCCGATAAATTCATCAGTACCATCGAAAAACACGACAGGCGGTACTATAGCGGATTTCTTGGTCCGTGGCAGCTAAAAGATTCAGTAAGATTATTTGTAAATTTGCGCTGCATGGAAATAATTCCGGAAAAATACATGCTTTATGCAGGTGGCGGAATTACTTCGCGGTCGGTTCCCGAAGAAGAATGGGAAGAGACCAACAACAAAGCAAAAACCTTGTTATCGGCAATAGAAGCTATACGACAGAATGATCTCGACTAAAAAACACGTTCAACAACTGGCAGCACTTCTTTATCAGAAGGGAATCAACGACGTGATTATTTCTCCCGGATCGCGAAACGGTCCAATGATAAATACTTTTATGGGAAGTGGTCTATTTAATTGCCGTAATGTTGTTGACGAACGAAGTGCAGCTTACTTTGCGATGGGTTTAGCACAAGCGCTGCAAAAACCGGTTGCCATTGTTTGCAGCTCGGGAACGGCGACATTGAATTATGCACCTGCAATTGCCGAAGCTTTTTATTTAAATATTCCGCTGATCGTAATCACTGCCGATCGTCCGGAATACTGGATCGACCAGCTCGAAAACCAGTGCATCAACCAAAAAGGGATTTATTCGAACTTTGTAAAAAAAGAATACAACCTTCCATTGGAAGAATCGGAAACCGAGCTATGGCAAGCGGCACGCGAAATAAACGAGTGCCTGAATGCAGCCGTTTCGGGGAAACCTGCGCCGGTGCATATCAATGTTCCGCTGGAGGAACCGTTGCATGATTTGCTGAATGAAGAATTACCGATAATAAAAGCGATCGATACTAATGAATCAGTTTTAGACATTGATAAAGCAAGTCTGAATAAGTTTGCTGCTGAGTTAAATGCATCAAAGAAAGTACTGATTTTAGCCGGGCAACAAAATCCTGATCCGGAATTGGAAAAACTTTTGGCAGCGTTTATTGAAAAAACCGGTGCCGTTGTTTTAAAAGAACATCTGGCAAACCTGAATAATGACAGTTTTTGTGGAAGTATCGATACGATGATGGCGGCTATTTTAGAAGATGTTCCGGCTGATTTTCAACCGGAGATTCTAATCACCTTTGGCGGGCATTTTGTTTCAAAAGCATTGAAACAATTTTTGCGTAAAAACAAAGCTACACAACACTGGCACCTTTCGCCGGCCAACGATCATTACGATACTTACCAATCGCTAACCGAAATTGTGCAAACCGATGCTAAAACCTTTTTCACACAATTGTTTCCTGAAGTGAGTGAGAAAAACCCGGAATATCTGCAACGATGGAAAAACAAAGAAAACAGAGTCAATCAACTTCGGGATAAATATATTTCAGATAGTCGGTTTTCTGATCTGAAAGTCATTGCTGAAGTTGGGGAATCAATTCCTGAAAATTCGGTTGTTCACCTGGGGAACAGTTCTCCTGTTCGTTATGCATTAATTGCTGACGGGGCAAAAAATACCACTTTTTTAAGCAATCGTGGTACCAGCGGAATCGACGGGCCAATGTCAACCGCAGTGGGTTATGCGTCTGCATCTGAAAAAATTAATACTGTTTTAATCGGCGACTTGTCGTTCTTTTACGATTCGAATGCGCTTTGGAACAATTATCTTGGAGAAAATCTACGGATTATCGTAATCAATAACGGCGGCGGAAATATTTTCAGTCTGATAAAGGGACCGGGTGAATCGCCTGCTTTTAACCAGCATTTTTATGCCGAAAATAAATTCAAAGCCCAAGGCATTGCTCAAACTTTTGGGCTGGATTACTTAAGTGCTGATAATGAAACAGAATTAAAAAATTCACTTGCTGAGTTATATTCCCCAACAAGAAAAAAACCAACAATCCTGGAAGTTTTCACCGATGCAGAAGTGAACACAAAAACATTCCGGGGCCTTTTTAAGTTTGTAAAACAATGAAGTTATTTAATGTTAATATGGAATTTCGAGAGTGACATATTGATTCACAGTGGCAAAGCTCCATTTTTCTTGCATAGCCATAGCTACGGAAGAAAAATTAGCTGAAGTCCAATGGGATCAAGATGTTGCTCGCAGTTTGCAGATTTAACGTTAAACAACTTCAACAAAAACAACATATAATGAGTACAAAAAGACAATGGGAAACCATTAAAGAATACGAGGATATCTTTTTCGATTATTACGATGGAATTGGCAAGATCACCATTAACCGCGAGCAGGTGCGAAATGCATTTCGCCCAACTACGGTAAATAATATTAGCGATGCTTTGCACATTTGTCGCGAGGACCAGCGCATAAATGTAATTGTGCTTACGGGCGCCGGCGACAAAGCTTTTTGCTCGGGTGGCGACCAGAATGTTAAAGGCACAGGTGGTTATATCGACGAAAATGGTATTCCTCGACTGAACATTCTTGAGGTACAGAAACAAATTCGCAGTATGCCAAAACCGGTAATTGCCATGGTGAACGGTTATGCCATTGGTGGTGGTCATGTGCTACATGTAGTTTGCGATATTAGTATAGCCAGCGAAAATGCCATTTTTGGCCAGACCGGGCCTAAGGTTGGTAGCTTCGATGCAGGATTAGGATCATCGTACCTCGCCAGTGTTGTGGGACAGAAAAAAGCCCGTGAAATATGGTTTATGTGCCGTCAGTATTCAGCTGCCGAAGCACTTGAAATGGGACTGGTAAACAAAGTTGTTCCTTTCGATGAGCTGGAAGATGAAGTTGTTGCCTGGGCACAAAAAATGCAGGAACACAGTCCGCTGGCACTACGCATGCTAAAACTGGGATTAAACGCGGAACTCGACGGACAGATCGGAATCCAGGAGTTTGCCGGAAATGCGACCTTACTATATTACCTTACCGAGGAAGCACAAGAAGGAAAACATGCCTTTCTTGAAAAACGCAAACCGGACTTTAAGAAGTACCCAAAATTTCCGTAATAAAGTTGCGAGACACGAGTTACGAGTATCTAGCATCCAGTATCAATTATCTAGAATCTAGTATCCAGAATCAAGTATGGCAACAGCAAAAAGTTGGGTAAAAGCATCACGGTTACGCACCCTGCCACTGGCATTGTCGGGCATTCTTATGGGCTCGGCACTGGCAGCATTTTGGCATGGGTTTAACTGGATAGTTTTTACACTTGCAATGCTCACGGCAACATTAATACAAGTGTTCTCGAACTTTGCCAACGATTATGGCGATTTCCAGAAAGGTACCGACAATCATCAGCGTTTGGGGCCAACACGAACGATGCAAGGCGGAGAGATTACCATCAAAGAAATGAAAACCGGAATGTTTGTAGTTACCGGACTAAGCTTTCTGTTGGGAATTATTTTGGTTTTTGTTGGAACATGGCACCACAGTCCAACTGCATTTTTTGTGTTTATCGGGCTGGGAATACTGGCACTTTTAGCCGCCTATTTCTACACGGCAGGCAAACGATCGTACGGCTACATTGGTCTGGGCGACTTGTTTGTATTTCTGTTTTTTGGATTGCTGCCCGTGATCGGTGTTTTTTATCTGCACAACAATGTAATCGAAACCGCTGTTTGGCTGCCGGCCATTAGCATGGGGTTATTCAGCACAGGCGTTTTAAACCTGAACAATACACGCGACATTGAAAACGATAAACAATCAGGGAAAATTACGATTGCAGTAAAACTGGGGCCGCTCAAAAGTCGAATTTACCACACCTCCATTATTTTAATGGGATGGCTGGCATTGATCGTTTTTACTGCTCAGCAGCAAAAAACAGCCTGGCAGTGGTTATTTCTTTTGGTATTACCGATTTCAATAATCGACCTTGTAAAAATATTCAGAATTAAAGACAGTCGCCAACTTGACCCATTTTTAAAACGACTGGCACTGCAAACTTTGGCGTTAACTTTACTTTTTTCGCTCGGATTGATATTATCATGATAAAAGCGCGCTACAAAAAATATGAGCTGCATTTTAAACAACCGGCCGGTACATCGCGCGGAGTGTTAAAAACGCGCACGGTTTGGTATCTGTTTTTAGAAGAGAATGGTGTAACAGGACTTGGAGAATGTGCACCACTTCCCGGATTGAGCATGGAGACGCCAGAACAAGTTGAAGAGCAGTTGGAAATAATATGTAACGATCCTGAGCCTTATATCAATAATATTGGCTTACTACAAGATCTGCCGTCTTTGAAATTTGCCTTGGAATCTGCTCTGCTCGATTTAAAAAATGGCGGAAAAAGAGACCCATTTCCATCAGCTTTTACTAGTGGGAAAGCAGGTATTCCAATAAATGGATTGATCTGGATGAACGAGATCGACAACATGCAGCGCCAGATTGAAGAAAAATTGGCAGCCGGTTTTCGATGTATAAAATTAAAGATCGGGGCGAAAGATTTTGAGCAGGAGCTGGAACTTCTAAAAGCTATTCGCGAACGTTACTCAAGCGATGAAATTATTCTTCGGGTGGATGCCAACGGTGCTTTTGACACCAATTGGGCTCCTGCCAAACTGAAGAGACTTGCAGAATTACAACTTCATTCCATTGAACAACCGATACAGGCAGGACAATGGAATGAAATGGCTGAATTGTGTAAAACCACTCCCCTGCCCATTGCTCTTGATGAAGAGTTAATCGGAGTCAATAAGAGAGAAGAAAAAATACAACTACTCGAAACGATTCAACCACAGTACCTGGTTTTAAAGCCAAGTTTGCACGGTGGCATTTCGGGTTGCGACGAATGGATTGAATTGGCTAAAGAACGTTATATTGGTTGGTGGATTACTTCTTACCTCGAGTCGAATATCGGTTTAAATGCCATTGCGCAGTGGGCTTTTACAAAGAACACATCAATGCACCAGGGACTAGGAACCGGTCAGTTATTTACCAACAACGTTTCTTCACCGCTTGAAATTCGTGGCGAAAAACTGTGGTTCAACACCGCTAAATCATTTGAAATGTAATGGAACTGTTTCCGTCACATATTACCATAAACGGGCAATCGGAAAGCGTAAAAGAGTTACTTCAACAAAAATCCGACACCCAGTGGAAACAAAGCTGGTTGGATTTTTTGGAGGAATGGTACAATGCTAATGATTACATCGAAGTTCAAACATCAGGCAGTACCGGAACGCCCAAAACCATAAAACTCACAAAAGATTTTGTAGCGGTCAGTGCATTGCGCACTATTCGCTTTTTTGATTTACAAAAAGGTGACCGCATTATGCATTGTTTGCCCAGTAGATACATCGCCGGCAAACTGATGACCGTGCGCGCACTTATCGGCAAACTCGATATGCACCTGGTCGATCCGGCATCAGACTTTACAAACTTGCAAACTGATAAACCCATAAAGTTTGCTGCGATGGTAATTAACCAGGTAACAAAATACCTGGCTCTGCCGGAGCAAAACATCGAAAACCTGTTGATCGGAGGCTCAGCAGTACCTAAACCTTTGGAAGAGCAGCTACAGCAAATTCCAACACAGTGCTATTCGAGTTACGCCATGACAGAAACTGCAACTCACATTGCTCTGCGAAAATTAAATGGCAACAACAAAACCGACTACTACCAATGTCTTGATGGTATTTCTGTTGAACTGGATGAACGTGATTGCATTCGCATTTTGATGCCGGGACTTGAAAACGGAGCCATTCAAACCAACGATTTGGGAGAGTTAGAAGATAGTCATCATTTTAAAGTACTGGGCCGCGTTGATAACGTCATCATTTCCGGAGGCATCAAATTTCTACCGGAGCAAATTGAAGAGAAACTGGCAAAGAATATGCCCCTTCCCTATGCAATAGGATCAGTACCGGACAAGAATCTTGGCGAAAAAATAATTTTGCTGGTTGAAGGTCTGGCTGATAATGACGTTAAAACCATCATTCAAAGCCACTGCGACACACTTCTTTCAAAATACGAACAGCCAAAAGACATCCATTTTATCGAAAAACTTCCACGTACCGAAAATGGGAAGATCGATAGAAAACGCTTAAATAGCACTAAATAAACCCCTTAGTCTTATTTTCAAACATGGACAAAAACAAAACATAATTTTTTTTACTTTTTTTTCGCAATCATTGTAACAAATTCAAATTTTTAGGTTCAAAGGGGAAATTACTTGAACGGAATGAGTAGCAGAGCGCACAAAATACAATTTGAAGAGCTATATCAACAATACCATCCGATGGTGCTGCAGATGTGCCGTGGTTATATGAAAGGGCACGAGGAGTTGGCAAAAGACCTGGCGCAGGAAGTATTTATAAACGTATGGAATGCCCTGCCCGGTTTTAAAGGCAACTCTTCGCACAAAACCTGGATCTACCGAATTACTGTAAACTCTTGTCTGAATTACCTGCGAAACAAAAAAGAGCAGGCGAATATCCCCATCGAAACGATAGAACAAAATCACACCGACGACTCGCAGCCACTTGAATCGGAAATTGCAAAATTGTACGCTGCAATTGGGCTTTTACCCGAAATTGACAGGCTGATTATTATGATGGTGCTCAACGAGATCGATTACGACGAAATTGCACAGGTAATGGGAGTTAGCTCCGGAAATTTACGCGTGCGAATTCACAGAATTAAAAAGAACCTGAAAAATCATTTGAACAATGCAAACTGAATTTAACGACATAAAACAATTGTGGGAGAAGGACAAAACGTCTGTGCAAAACAGTCTTGATTCATCAACCATTATAAAACTTGCTGAACAAAAAAAACGAAGTACCACACGAACACAACTGGCCAACGTTAGCATTTTGGTTGTGGTCGTTCTCGCACTGCTGGCGTACTTCCTTTTGGTAGCGAAATTTCAATTCACGTTGAGCCATATTGGAGAAGTGCTGATGTGTGGAAGTATCCTACTCCGCATAGCGATAGAACTGGCCAGCATGTTTTATGCAAAACGAATTGATTTAAGCGAAGCCGCATTAAAAAACAACGACTCAATTCTCCGCTATTACAGTTTCCGTAAGAAGATTCACGGCACAGTAACCATTACCATTATCATCTTTTACAGCGTCGGATTTTATATGCTCACACCCGAATTCAGTCACTGGTTTCCTTTGTGGTTACTTATTCTTATCGACCTATCGTATATTCTGGCGGCGCTTATTTTCAGCTATTTTATCCGCTCTGCAATTCGTCGCGAAATGACAGCTCTGAACGAAATCAAAAGATTGAGGGAAGACCTGCTGGAGCAATAGGTCAATCAACATAGAAATTAGCTGATCACCTCGTTGAAAAACGTCGGTTCAGCAATTCGTATGCAATTTTCACTACTAATTTCATAAACAAAACACATGATGACAAAGACACAACTCGACGCGCTACGAGCCGATGTAGGCGCAAAAGCAAAAAACGGAATCGATTTTATTTTGGCAGCAACAATTATCTGGTGCATGATTGCCGTTATTTGGACACTCCCCTTTTCGGCATACGATCGAAGCGTTTTTACATTTATTGCCGGAAGTTTCCTGCTTCCATTTGCTTTTGGCCTATCCAAATTGCTAAAAACAAGCTGGAAAATCCCGGATAATCCATTGCAACCACTGGGTTTGTGGTTGAATTTTGCCCAGTTATTTTATTTCCCGTTTCTGATATTTGTACTACTAAAACACCCCGATTATTTTCTGATGACCTACGCCATAATCACCAGCGCGCATTTTTTCCCATATGCATGGTACTACAACAACAAAACTTACGCGATAATGGCAGGAATTATTTCTGTCGGTAGTTTGTTGTTGGCATTGCGATTGGCAACCTCGGATTTCTATCTAGCAGGATTTTTCATGGCTTTCTGCCTCCTTATTCTTGCAATTTGGAATTTCGTTATATACCGCCGCCAAAATAATGGGTAGAAGGATCAAACCTCATCATTAAAAATAGCCAAATTCATTGATTATTGCGCGATCGGCTAAAAACGCTAAACAATATTTTTATTAGCTTTGTTTTACCCTATTCGATAAAATTGAAACAAAAATCAAATGAATAAATTATTAGAATATAGTCCGGTACTTTTGGCTCTGGGTGCTACACTTTTCACCTGGTTGTTAACCGCAGCCGGAGCCTCCATGGTGTTTTTCTTTAAATCGATTAACAAAAAAATATTGAATTCGATGCTCGGTTTTGCAGCAGGCGTAATGATTGCTGCCAGTTTCTGGTCGCTGTTAAAGCCGGCCATCGAAATGGCAGAAGCACAAGGAGACCTACCATGGAAGCCAGCAGTTATTGGTTTTTTAGCGGGAGGTGCATTCCTGTTGATCATCGACAAAATTCTGCCACACCTTCACCTTGGTTTATCAATCGATAAAGCTGAAGGTATTCCGACAACCTGGCAGCGAAGCATACTTTTGGTGCTGGCCATAACCTTGCACAATATTCCGGAAGGACTAGCTGTGGGCGTTGCTTTTGGCGCACTGGCCAATAACCCCGACATGGGGATTCTTACCGGAGCCATAGCTTTAGCCATGGGAATCGGACTGCAAAACTTCCCCGAGGGAGCTGCGGTTTCTATTCCGTTGCGCCGCGAAGGTCTCTCACGATGGAAGGCTTTTAACTACGGACAACTTTCAGGAATTGTTGAGCCGATGGCCGGAGTACTGGGAGCTTACCTGGTTTTAACCATCGAACCGCTACTTCCTTATGCGCTTTCGTTTGCAGCCGGTGCGATGATCTTTGTAGTGGTTGAAGAGCTGATTCCCGAATCGCAACGAGGCAACGAAACCGATTTGTCGACCATTGGAGCCATGGTAGGATTTGCCACCATGATGTTGTTGGATGTTGCACTCGGTTAGATTGATCATTTTTATTCGAATCCAAAAATTAGATGAAAATATTAAACAGATGAAAACTACACCGGAGCATAACAAACGAATAGCAGAAATGACATTTGCAGCAGTTTATCCTCACTACGTAACAAAAGTGGAGAAAAAAGGAAGAACGAAAGAAGAGCTGCTTCAGGTAATAGAATGGCTGACCGGTTTTAGTGAAACGGACCTTCAGAAAATGATCGATGAGAAGGTGACATTTAAAACGTTCTTCGAGAAAGCGAATTTAAATCCAAATGCCGAACTAATTAAGGGAGTAATTTGCGGATATAGGATTGAAGAAATTGATAACGTGCTGACCAAACAAGTAAGGTATTTAGATAAACTTATTGACGAGTTGGCAAAAGGAAGAAAGATGGAGAAGATATTGCGGGAGAAGTAAATTAGTCCTTCACGAATATCAAACCAACAAAAATGACTTACAAAAACCAAATAGAAGAGCTACTCAAAGAACAGGAACTTACCGATTTTAAATGGATCGATCCGAAAGAAATTGTTGTTGCGCAGTGGGTACGCGTAAAGTGTTATTTTGGCTGTAGCGATTATGGTCTTGGTTCGTGCCCGCCCAATACGCCTTCGGTTGACGAGTGTGAACGTTTTTTTAAAGAATACAAAAGTGCACTGGTTATTAAACTGAATAAATTTGCCGATAAAGACGCCTATCCATCCGACTGGTCGCGGGAAATGACCACCAAACTTTTGGGCGTTGAACGCGCTGTTTTTCTATTGGGCCATCCAAAAGCTTTTCTGCTAAACCAAACCTGTTGCACGCTATGCAACGACTGCTCGGGCAACCGCCTCGACTGCCACGACAAAAGAAACGCGCGGCCCAGCCCAGAAAGTTTTGCGGTAGATGTGTACCAAACCGTACAAAAAGTGGGAATGGAAATTAATGTGGTGGCCAACAATCCTGGCGACATGAACCGGATTGCCATACTTCTAATTGAATAAACCGCATATCCGAAAACCATCTGCGAGCTGAATGGTTATGTTATAATGGCCCGTAAAAAGACCGCTAAAAACAACTTTTTATGAACGTAATTTTAAGTATTGGGCTCTTAATTTTCACCGGATATTTATTGGGCGAACTCGCCGAAAAAATAAAACTCCCCAAAATATCGGGGTACATCCTTGCAGGAATTCTTCTCAATCCCGATCTGTCGGGAATAATGTCGAATGAATTTGTTGGGCACACCGATCCACTGCTATCGGTTTCTTTATCGTTTATCACCTTTTCAATTGGCGGATCGTTATCGGCGAAAAAACTTCGTGCCACCGGAAAAACTATATTCTTTCTTACCTTATTCGAGTCGCTGTTTGCTTTTTTAATGGTGTTCCTGTTCATGTTTTTCAGCCTTCGTTTTTTTCTGCCAACTTTCCAATCTACGAGCGTAGCACTGGCCGTTAGTTTGGTTTTGGCGTCGTTGGCTGCCCCAACCGATCCGTCGGCAACGCTGGCCGTAATTCACGAATACAAAGCCAAAGGAGAGGTAAGCTCAACTATGCTCGAAATTGCCGCTTTCGACGATATTGTGGGAATTGTAATTTACACACTCGTTACCGCTTTTGCCGCCTTCTTTTTGGGTAGCACCGATATCAATATTGGCAAAACCATATTGGATTTGGGAATTGATGTTGGCGGAGCTATTCTTATCGGCGCCGCTGCTGGTTTCGTATTTCAACTCATCACCAAAATTTTTAGCAAACAGGAAGAAGGAACCCTAATCGTGTTAACATTTGGAGCCATATTAATGAGCTACGGAATTTCGGAATATTTTGGCTTCGAATCACTGCTTTCCACCATTGCGTTGGGAGCTGTTGTTGCCAATTTTAATCCGCTCTCGGAAAAAATATTTAAACTCATCGAACGCTACACCGACGAATTGATCTTTGTGATCTTTTTTACGCTTTCGGGGCTGCATTTGCAATTATCATCAATTACCGGCAGTTATTTGCTCATCGTTATTTACATCATCGCACGGATGATCGGGAAATTTACAGGCATCTACAGTGGTTCACTACTTTTCAGCACCAGCCCGAAAGTGAAAAAATACACAGCAGGCGGATTAATTCCACAGGGAGGAATTGTAATTGGATTGGCGTTGTTGCTCACCAAAGATCCAGTTTTTAATGAAACCGGTTCGATGATAATTGGTGTAGTAATCGGTGCAGCACTAATTCATGAAATTATCGGCCCGATTTCATCACGTTTATCGTTGAAAAAAGCTGGTGAGGTTGAATAATTTGCGAAATCAGCGACATCTGCGAGAACTTTTATTGCTCGCTGATTACGCAGATGTTCGCAGACAAGATTTATGATTTCCAGGAGTAATTATAGTTCAGTCAGTACATTCAACGAAACCAAATGCTCAATTACGCCCCATTCTTTTAAAAACCAATTGTCCTCGTCGATGTAAAACGAGCTGATGGAAGAATTATTTATGGAGAATGAACGTGGCTCATTCAGGCTTAAATTAAAGGTTCGATACATCATCATTTCCAACACCAAACCATGCGAAACAATCAGTACTTTATGATCCTTATACTTACGGGCAATAGCTTCAATTTCCGAGGTTACGCGATCATACATTTGCTCAATGCTTTCGCCACCGGGAACCACAAATTCGGGATTCCGCTCTTTATAACACCGATATTCTTCGGGGTACATTTCTTCAATTTCAGCAAAGTCCTTTCCCTCGAAAATACCAAAAGAACGCTCGCGTAAATTCAGGTTATATTTATGCGGTAACGAAAGTTGTTTATTGATGATTTTTGCAGTTTCCACAGCGCGTTCAAGATCACTGCTAACAAGCACATCAAACTCACGTTTAGCCAGTGCTTCTGCCACAAGTTCGGCCTGCGTAATCCCGTTTTCAGAAAGCTTACTGTTACGCTGCCCTTGTATGCGTTTCTGCACATTCCACATCGTTTCTCCGTGTCGTATAATTGTAATTTCTGTAGCCATTTCTTATTCAAATTTGTGCGAAAAATTATTATTCAATTATCAATTCCTTTAGTAAAATATTACCTCTGTATTACCCCCAGCCCCTAAAGGGGAGCATCGCAAGTCCCCTTTAGGGGATTTAGGGGTATATTTAAATTTGTATAAACTAAACGCCATTGAATTAATTACAACAATAGAATCAAGTTTATGTTATGGGTTTCCGGATAAAAACAAAAAGCCACCCCGAAGAGCAGCTTTTGATTTATCTCACAAAATAAATTAGATCTTTTCCGGAGCAGGCATTTCCAGGAGTTTATCGGCCATTGCGTCGGCCAGTTTAATCAACTCCTCCTGCGTTTGAACTTTCATATTACCTTTTTCTTCAATTGGTTCGTAAACCATATCCCACTTAATTTTTTCGGCAAAAGTTTTCAGGTTTTTTACACCGCCGCCGTTCCACGAGTAATTACCAAAAATCCCCAGTAAGTGGTCTTTCGGCGCCATGTGCTCGATAGTTGTAAGCAGTGTTTCCACATTCGGGAACATCGCATTGTTATACGCCGCGCTACCTACAATAAATCCTTTGTATTTAAAAATGTCGTTGATAATGTACGACGAGTGCGTTTTTGAAGCATCGTAAACACGGATGTTTTTAATACCGCGCACCGCAATCTGACGGGCAATGGTTTCCGCCATTTTTTTGGTGTTTCCGTACATCGATCCGTAAACGATAACCACGCCGCGATCCAAATCGTACGAACTCCATTTATTGTAACGTTTCAAAATCCAGTTCAGGTCGCTGCGCCAGATAGGACCGTGCGTTGCCGCAATCATTTTAATATCCAGTCCGGCCAGTTTTTTAATGGCACGCTGTGTGTGCGGACAATATTTACCAACGATATTGGTGAAATAACGCATCACTTCCACTTCGTAGAAATCGAGGTTGATCTCGTCGTCGAAAATACCACCGTCCATTGTTCCGTAGCTACCAAAAGCATCACCCGAGAACAGAATCTGGTTGGTTTCTTCGTATGTCACCATTGTTTCAGGCCAGTGCACCATAGGAATCATCTGGAACTGCAACTTGTGTTTTCCCAGGTCGAGCACATGATCGTCGTGTACCATATGTACATTTTCAGGTTTCATGTAGTACGACTCAACAAAACCAAAAGTCTTTTTATTTCCTACAAGCGTAATATTCGGGTAACGGTGAACGATCGCTTTTAAAGCTCCCGAGTGATCGGGTTCCATGTGGTTTATGATCAGGTAATCCACCTCGCGGTCGCCAATAATCTCTTCAATGGCATCAAGGTAATCGTCGATAAAAGCACGCTCAACGGTATCAACCAGTGCGATCTTTTCATCAACAATCAAATAACTGTTATACGAAACCCCGTGCGGGATTGGCCAGATGTTCTCAAACAAGTGAGTACGGCGGTCGTTAAATCCCAAATAATAAATATCTTCTGCAAGATTTACTTGTAGCATAATTTTCAGTTTTTATATCATTTTTCGAAACACGCACAAAATTAGTGAATTTCGGCTGACAGCGCATAAAATTGTTTCCTACTGCCCTTATTTAGAACTTGGGTTAAGGGAATGTTAGGAGAGACTATGAATTGAGGGGCTGAAGGATTGAATGAGATTGCTTCGGTCGTTCCTCCCTCGCAATGCCATAGTTCGTAGGAATTACCCGGCAGCGGACAATGAAAGACTTCATTTCGGCAAAATGTATTGTTGTCCGCTGCCCAATTCTATAAAATACGTGTCATTGCGATCCGCCAGCTGGCGGAGAAGCAATCTCCCAACTGGCCATTAGTTGTGACTAATCGCTGATTTTCGCAATCTCCTTCAATCTTTATATCAATCTTTCTCCTCTATCTGAAAGAATTTTATCTTTGAAGCTGAATTCAAAATAGAACTATGTCGATTGAACAGAAAAGCCGTGCCATGACTTTCCCGCGAGTTGGGAAATTCATTATAATATTTTTTGCTATTGCCTTTATCCTTGTCGGAGCGCGGGGATATCAGCTATACCGCTATGTTTTTGAAGAAAATGTAAAAATCGATTATGTAATTCTGGTTACCGAAGAAGATGACATTAAAAGCATCAGCGAGAAAATGGAATCTGACGAAGTTTTAACCAATATGAAAGCCTTTAAATGGGTGGCCAAAAAGAAAAAATATGCCGATTACATGCGTCCGGGGCGTTACGAGTTGAAAAAAGGAATGAACACCAACGAGTTGGTGAATATGCTCCGAAGTGGTGCGCAGTCGCCGGTAGACATCACTTTCAACAATGTTCGTTTTAAAGAGGAACTGGCCGGAAAAGTAAGCAAATACATTAAGGCTGATTCAACTTCAATATTACAATTGTTTTCAAATGAACAACAGATTGCCGACTGGGGATTTACCGAGGAAAATTTCCGCGCTATGTTTATTCCGAATACCTACGAAATGTACTGGACAACATCGGCGGAAGAGTTTGCTCAACGTATGAAAACGGAGTACGATCGTTTTTGGAACGATACCCGCACAAAACAAGCTGCAAAAATGGGATTAACTCCTCAGCAAGTGGTTACGTTAGCCTCCATAGTTCAATCGGAAACCATAAAACCCGACGAGCTAAAAACGGTTGCCGGATTGTACATCAACCGACTGAATAAGGGTATTGCATTACAAGCTGATCCTACCGTAAAATATGCTGTTGGCGATTACTCCATTAAACGGGTTTTGAACAAACACCTCGAAATTGATTCGCCTTACAACACGTACAAATATGCGGGTTTGCCGCCGGGGCCAATTTGTTTTCCGGAAATAACTTCGATTGATGCGGTGCTGAATTACGAAGACCACAACTACTTGTATATGTGTGCCCGCGAAGATTTTTCGGGCTACCACAATTTCGCTAAAACGCTGAGTCAGCACAACCGGAATGCAAAAAAATACCGTGATGCGTTGAACGAACGACGCATTTATAAATAAGCAACAAAATCCTAAAGTAATCCCCCGAATCATCCAAAAAATATAGGTGTAAACCTGTTTTATCTCGTCTTGAATAATGATAACGAATTTAATTACGTTAAAATGAAAAAACTGCTCATCCTGGCGCTTAGTCTTTGTGCCACTAGCCTTTTTGCCCAAAACAAAATTTGGGAAGATCCCGCTTACATTGCTAAAAACAAACTCCCCGGAAGAGCCACTTCCTACTCCTATAAATCTGCTGATGACGCCCTGAATTGCGATCGCGAAACTTCGAGAATGATTTCGTTGAACGGAACGTGGAAATTTAATTTTGTGGAAAAGGAGGAAGATCGTCCGCTGGATTTTTACAAGCAGGATGTTTCCGGCTGGGATGACATTGAAGTTCCATCGAACTGGGAAATGAAAGGTTACGGAACGCCAATTTACGTTAGTGCCGGCTATCCTTTCCGTCCGGAGTTGCCTGCCGAAGCACAGGAAGACCCGATTGCCTGGTACAAAAAAAACTACGATGTTCCGGAAGGACTTTCTACTGAAGAACTTTACCGTAGATTTTATGCCGAAGTGGGTTCAAAAATAGTTCCGCAACCACCTTTTATTACACGCGACAATGCGGTAGGATCATACGTTCGCTCTTTTACCATTCCGGAAGATTGGAACGACAATAAAATTGTATTGCATTTTGGCGGTGTAAGCTCAGCTATGTTTGTTTATGTAAACGAGCAAAAAGTAGGCTACAGTCAGGGCAGCCGTTTGCCTGCCGAATTTGATATCACAGAGTTTGTACAGCCGGGAGAGAACAAACTTGCTGTTCAGGTTTTCCGTTGGTGCGATGGAAGTTATCTGGAAGACCAGGACCACTGGCGCATGAGTGGAATTCACCGCGAAGTGATGGTAATGGCGCAACCAAAAGTGGCCATTGAAGACTTTTTTATCCGCACCCGTTTGGATGCCAACTACCAGGATGCACTGCTGCAAATACGACCAACACTTACACGTGGAGCCGATGTTGACACAAAAGGCTGGACGCTGGAAGCAGAATTGTTTTGTCCGCAAAACAACAAGGTTTTGCAAGCACCAATCACCAAAGATGTTGACGCCATAATTTACGAAGGATACCCGCAACGCGACAATGTGTATTTCGGTTTACTGGAAGAAAAAATTAGTAGCCCTGAACTTTGGTCAGCAGAGAAACCAACACTTTATACGGTAGTTCTCACCTTAAAAGATGCCGATGGAAATGTTGTTGAAGCGCGTTCTGCAAAAATCGGGTTCCGCGAAATAGAAACAAAAAACGGAGAGCTTTACGTAAACGGAAAATCCATAAAATTATATGGTGTTAACCGACATGATCACGATCATCTGCGTGGGAAATCAGTTACCCACGAAGATATGGAGAACGATGTATTGCTGATGAAACGTTTCAATTTTAACGCGGTTCGTACCAGCCACTACCCTAACGATCCGTATTTCTACGACATGTGCGACAAATACGGACTTTATGTGCTCGACGAAGCCAATATTGAAACACACGGATTAATGGGCTACCTCACCAACCAGTCGGAATGGCACATGGCATTTCAGGATCGCGTGGTTCGAATGGTTGAACGCGATAAAAACCACCCGTCTATTATTGGATGGTCTCTCGGTAACGAGTCGGGAACAGGACCAAACCATGCCGGTGCTGCCGCTTGGGCGAAAGATTTCGATCCTACACGTTTTATTCATTACGAAGGTGCACAAGGACAACCGGAGCACAAAGATTACAAAGCTTACGGATCGCCTGAATACAGAGAATTAGGAAGAACCGCCAACCCAACCGATCCACTTTGGGTTGATGTGATAAGCCGCATGTATGCCAACCTGGAAGATTTGGAAGCGCTGGCAAAAAGCCCGTACATCAGTCGTCCGATAATGGAGTGCGAGTATGCACACGCCATGGGGAACTCGCTGGGTAATTTCCAGGAATACTGGGATTTGATGCATAGCTATCCGAACCTTATAGGTGGATTTATCTGGGACTGGATCGATCAGGGAGTATTGACAACTGATGAGAACGGTAAGGAATTTTTTGCTTATGGTGGCGATTTGGGCGACATGCCAAACGACAATAACTTTTGCATGAACGGAGTAATTGCATCCGACCGCACTCCAAAACCACAAACATGGGAAGCAAAATATGTGATGCAACCTGTTCAAATAACTGCTGTTGATTTGGAAAATGGATTGGTACGTCTACTCAGTCGTTTTAATTTTGCAAACCTGAACGAATACAAGGTTAGCTGGACTTTAAGCGAAGATGCAACAGAAATTCAATCGGGAACGTTGGATGGACTGAGTCTGAATCCGGGAACAAGCAAAGTGGTTGAAATTCCATTTGAAACTATAAATCCAAAAGTAAATGCAGAGTATTGGTTACGTATCAGTGTTCAGCTAAAAGAAGATAAAAACTGGGCAAAAGCCGGTCACGAACTGGCTAAACAACAATTTAAACTTCCAGTTGAAGCAGGAGCGACTGCAAAAAAAATGGATTCCGACGATATCACTTTCGACGAAACCGATGACCAGCTTGTGGTGAACGGTAAAGATTTTAAAGTGAGTATCGGCAAAAACAGTGGTTTGATCGAGAGCTACAAGGAAGGTAATAAGCAAGTAATCACATCAGCGCTGCAACCTTATTTCTGGCGGCCGTTAACCGACAACGATGAGCGCGGTTGGAGGGCACAACAACGCATTCCAATTTGGAAAGATCTTCCCGAAATGCTAAGTGTGAAAGATATGAATGCTGATGCTTCATCGGCCAGCATATCTGTGGAATTAGCTTACGAAGAGTTGAGCTTAAAATTGAACTACACTTTTGCCAACGATGGAACTGTAGATGTAAAATTTGATCTGTCGATTCCTGAAGAAATGCCGGAGCCTATTCGTGTTGGAATGAATATGGGCGTATCAACCAGCTTGCAACAAATGAGCTTTTATGGCAAAGGTCCATTTGAAAATTATTCGGACAGAAATGGTGGTGCCGATATCGATATTTACAGCGGAAATGTGGATGATTTCTACTACAACTACACCAAACCGCAGGAAAGCAGTAACCACACTTGTGTGCGCTGGCTGGCACTTACCAATAATAACTCAGGATTGATGGTGCTTGGCGAAACACCGCTCCAAACTTCGGTTTGGCCTTACACTGCGGAGAATATTCATGAGGCGCAACACCCAACAGAACTGGAAAAAGCAGATGCTTTAACAGTGAATATCAGCCATAAAATGGCCGGTGTTGGCGGTAACGATTCGTGGTCGATTAATGCACGTCCTATTGACAAATATCGTTTATTGGAAAAGGCGTACAGCTATGAATTTAAGCTGGTACCACTATCGAAAGCAAAAGATTTGCAACAAATTTATCGTGACACAAAATAGAAAAGGCAGACTTTAATCTAAACCATTAAAAAACCCGGCTTTGTTCCTCAAAGCCGGGTTTTCTGTTTTTCAGTGTTTATTCTAAAGCTCAACAACAACTGAACTACTTGCTTTATTAGCTTTTTCACGAGCTTCTTTTACCGAGTTCGCCCGTGCCAGACAAACCCCCATGCGGCGTTCGCCTTTTACCTCAGGCTTACCAAATAAACGCAATTGCGTATCCGGATCACTCAAAACTTCTGTCAGATTTGAAAAAGCCACCTGTTTTGATTCTCCTTTTACCATGATCACACTACTTGCCGATGGCCCGTGAAATTTGATATTTGGAATAGGCAATCCAAGAATCGCCCTAACATGCAAAGCAAATTCACTTAAATCCTGCGAAATCATCGTTACCATTCCGGTATCGTGCGGACGAGGTGAAAGTTCGCTAAAATATACTGTATCGTTTTTTACAAAAAATTCTACGCCAAACAAGCCGCGGCCGCCAAGCGCTTCCACAACAGTTTTGGCAATGTGTTGCGCTTCGGTCAATGCCTTTTCCGACATGGCTTGTGGTTGCCACGACTCCTGGTAATCGCCACCTTCCTGACGATGACCGATTGGTTCACAGAATGAAACACCCCCAACGTGACTGATCGTTAACAAAGTAATTTCGTAATCAAAATCAACAAACCCTTCAACAATTACACGGTCACTGTTTCCGCGTGCACCTTCCAGTGCGTAATTCCATGCATAGTCAATATCAGCAGCGGTTTTCACCACACTTTGTCCTTTGCCCGACGAACTCATGATCGGTTTCACCACGCAAGGAAATCCAATTTCTTCTATCGCGGCTTCAAACTCTTCTTTCGTTCCGGCAAATTTGTATGGTGAGGTAGAAAGTCCCAATTCTTCGGCAGCCAAAGTTCTGATACCTTCACGGTTCATGGTAAGTCTGGTCGCGTTTGCGGTTGGGATTACATGAAAACCTTCCTGCTCCAACTCCAACAATTTGTCGGTGGCAATGGCTTCCACTTCCGGGATGATATAATCCGGTTTTTCGGTTCTGATAATTTCAGCCAAACGTTCGCCGTCCAACATTGAAGCTACATAGTAACGATCGGCAACCTGCATGGCAGGCGCATTTTCGTAGCTGTCAACTGCTATCACTTCCACGCCGTAACGCTGAAATTCGATTACCACTTCTTTTCCTAATTCACCCGATCCCAGCAAAATTACTTTTGTTGCCGACGGCGAAAATTTTGTTCCTAAAACTACCTTTGTGCTCATCCCTGTTTTTCTTTTTTTTGATGCCGCAAAAATAGATTTATTTACGAATAGACATTTCCTCTCGTTTGAAGTAAATCATTTTGCTAACATTTTATTGAAACTTAAAAGTAATCCTGCACTTAAAGAACCATAAAACGATTATGAACAAAGTGGAAACTTCATTAGTTATTTCAATATAAATAACTAACAATGAAAGAAATAAAGAAAGAACAAATCAAACAGGAGGTTTTCGACCTTTACGATGACTATGCTCACAACCGAATCGATCGCAGAAAATTTGTTGAACGACTTTCGGCCTATGCCGTTGGAGGTTTAACTGTGTCGTCGCTCATGAGTTTTATTATGCCCAACTACCAGGATAAAATTCAGATTAAAGCAGATGATGCGCGTTTAAATACAGAAACAATTGAGTACCAATCGCCAAAAGGTGGAGGAAAAATCAGTGGCCAATTATCGCGACCTACAGGCAACTCCAAAAAACTGCCCGGGATTGTGGTTGTGCACGAAAACCGTGGTTTAAATCCTCACATTGCCGATGTTGGCAGGCGTGCGGCTTTAGCAGGGTTCATATCCGTTTCACCCGATGCACTTAGTCCGCTGGGAGGTTATCCGGGAAATGACGATGATGGCCGCACCATGCAACGCGAACGCGACAGAGACGAAATGTTACAAGACTTTATTGCTGCATTCGATTATCTGAAATCACACCCCGAATGCGACGGAAATATCGGTGTTGTTGGTTTTTGTTTTGGCGGATGGATTTCGAATATGATGGCAGTTGAAGTCCCGGATTTAAAAGCGGCCGTGCCATTTTATGGTGGTCAGCCTTCGGAAGAGCAAACCAAACAAATTGAAGCGCCGCTTCTGCTGCATTATGCAGAGCTGGATACACGCGTTAACGCAGGATGGCCGGACTACGAAGCAGCACTAAAAAAATACAACAAAGAATATACGGCACACATGTATCCCGGTGTAAACCACGGTTTCCATAACGACACCACTCCACGCTACGATGAAGCGGCAGCAAAGCTCGCCTGGACCAGAACAATAGACTTTTTCAAGGAAAAATTGAGTTAGGAACCTGACTCTCCTCACTAATTCCGGCATAATTTTGTTTCTTTACAAAAACGAAAATTATGTCGGTTATTATTGATGGAAAATCCTATAAAACTTTTGAGACTCCACGTTTAATTCTTCGCCCTTGCGAAGAAAATGATGCCAGGTTTATTTACCAGCTATTAAATTCTGAAAAGTGGCTTCAATACATTGGCGATCGTGGTGTTTATTCTGAAGAAGAAGCACGTGCTTACATTCGCGAAAAAATGTATCCTCAGCTAAAAAAGGAAGGCTATGGGAACTATGTAGTTATCCGGAAAACCGACAAAGCCATGATGGGCACTTGTGGACTTTTCGACCGCGATGGGCTGGAAGGTATCGATATTGGCTTTGCCTTTCTATCGGAATTTGAAGGACAGGGATATGCTTTTGAAGCTGCTGAAAAGCTTAAAAATGTAGGCCTTGAAGAATTTAAAATAACCAACATAACTGCAATCACTGCAAAATACAATCTTCGTTCGCAACGACTATTGGAAAGACTTGGATTACGTTTTACAAAACACGTTACCCTGCCCGACGATACTGAAGAGATTATGTTCTATCGGTTGAAAGATTGACAAACTGATCAATTGCTAAATTGTATAATTGCCTACTGCTATTTTGCCAATTGTCAACTTGCAAAAGATTGATTTTCAAGATTGATTTGATTGAATGAGATTGAGGGACTGATAAATTGAAAAAAGAAATGCGTTAATGCTAAAAAAAATAGGCAACAAGTAACCAATGACCAGTGACAACTTTTGCCTTTTTCCTTTCTATTTTCTACTTTTTTTACTCTTCGTCCAACTCCACATAAAGCTGAGTCGCCTCAACTTTGGTAACAACTATTTTTTCGTCTTTATCAATAAAACCGGTAACAGCTACAGCATCGTAAACTTCGCCTTCAACATTTATTTTTCCTCCGGGGCGTAAAACAGTTTGCGCAGTTCCTTTCTTTCCTTTTAAATCGAAAAGTTTGGTTTCAACGCTCACAAAACCTTCATCAACATGTTGAACCGTATTTAAAGCGAAGTTTTTAAACATACCATGCTCAGCTGTAAACATTCGTTTCCCTAGGTAAAGCGCCAGTACAAAACCACTAAATATTCCGATTACCACAGTGGCGATTGCCTTTCCCACTCCTTCCATCTGAACACCTTCAAAATCGAAGTTCACATTGTCGATCAGGCTTAATACCAGGCCAACAAAAACAAACAGAATTCCGAGGGCTCCGGCAATTCCAAAGCCTGGAATCACAAATATTTCCACCGCAATAAGTATCAGCCCAACGATAAAAAGAGCAATTTCCCAATGTTCGGCTAGTCCTTCGAGATAAAGCGGCATGAAATAAAGCAGGGCAGCCAAAATTGCTATTCCCAACGGGAAACCGATTCCCGGCGACTGCATCTCAAAATAAATACCTCCAACAATCGCCATTATCAATAACCCGGAAATCATTGGGTGCACCAGAAAACCGATGATCTTTTCAATAAAAGTAGGCTCGTACTCAAATAGTTCATAATCGTTGATTCCAAGTTGTTGCAGCACTTCGTCAACTGTTTCGGCGGTTCCTTCACAAAAACCATTTTCTATCGCTTCCGAAGGAGTGAACGTTAGCACCTGTCCCGTGTCGGAAACGCCTTCAATAAAAATTCGTTCATCAACCATGGCCTCGGCAATTGCAGGATCGCGAAACCAATCTATAATCGTATCACCAGTGGCTGTTATCGTCGTATCTTTTCCATGTGCTTCAGCCGTTGCCCGCATAGTCGATCGCATGTAACTCTGGTATTTATCGGGCATCGCCGCACCGGTTTGATTGACCACGGTAGCCGCTCCAATACTTCCGCCGGGGCGCATATAAATACCGTCGCAGGCAATGGAAATCAACGCCCCTGCCGATGCCGCATTATTATCGATAAATACATAAACCGGAATTTTGCTTTGAAGAATTCGTGTACGTATGGAGTCGGCATCCACAACAGTGCCGCCGTAAGTATTCATGTGAATGAGAAACACATCGGCTTTCGCCGAATCGGCCTCTGTAAAAGCCTGACTCACCTGACGCCGAGTGGCCGGAGTAATTTCGGATTTGATATTCAGAAGAAACACTTTTTTCTTGTTGGCCTCCTGCGCAAAAGCAGCTAAAGTGGCGATAACGAACAACAAAATCCAGAAATTTTTCAGCTTCATGGCATTGATTTTTTTCAAGTTCCAAAATACAAAAAACAAATTACAATTAATGTCTGAATAAGAAAAGCTGAAAGCTCATGTTCAGTAAATAATACCATCGCAAACCTGCGCTGCGGTTAAAGAATATTAAATTCGTTCGGCTGCCAAATAGCTAGTCCGCTTAATTTTATAAATTTGCAGCTTAATTCTAAGTAATGACAATGGAACTTAATACATTAACAGCAATTTCGCCGGTTGACGGCAGGTACAGTAACAAAGTAGAAGGGTTGGGAAAATACTTCAGCGAATTCGCCCTGATAAAATACCGCTTGTTAACTGAGGTAGAATATTTTATCGCATTGTGCGAAATTCCTTTGCCACAACTTGCTGATATCCCTGCAGAAAAACTGGACAAACTTCGTGAGCTTCACAAAAACTTTTCGTTGGAAGATGCGCAACGCATAAAAGACATTGAAAGTGTGACCAACCACGATGTAAAAGCTGTTGAGTATTTTATAAAAGAAGAATTTGACAAGCTGGAAATGGGTAAATACAAAGAGTTTATTCACTTTGCCCTTACCTCGCAAGATGCCAATAATACCGCTATTCCGAAGTCGATACAAGATGCTTTGGAAGAAGAATATTACCCACTGTTGCAGGAATTGATTGAAAAACTGCTGACAATGGCCACCGAGTGGAAAGACATTCCGATGTTGGCAAAAACACATGGTCAACCGGCTTCTCCGACTAAAGTTGGAAAAGAAATCAAAGTATTCCTGGAGCGGATTATGGTGCAGTTGGTTCAGCTTAAATCCATTGCCATCGACGCGAAATTTGGTGGAGCTACCGGTAACTTTAATGCACACTTAGTAGCTTATCCTGATATTAACTGGGAAGATTTTGCCAACAAGTTCCTGAAAGACAAACTGGGTTTGAACCGTTCGCAGTTCACAACACAGATTTCGCACTACGATAACCACAGTGCCATTTTCGACGGACTGAAACGTATCAACAATATCATTCTTGATCTCGACCGCGACATTTGGAGTTACATTTCGATGAACTACTTCAAACAGAAAATAAAAAAAGGTGAAGTGGGTTCATCAACAATGCCGCATAAAGTTAATCCGATCGATTTTGAAAACTCGGAAGGAAACATTGGTATTGCAAATGCAGGTTTTGAGCAACTTTCACAGAAACTTCCGGTTTCGCGTTTACAGCGCGACCTTACTGACTCAACCGTTACGCGTTTTATCGGTGTGCCTTTTGGTCATACTTTAATCGCCATCAAATCAACGTTAAAAGGATTGAACAAATTGCTGATCAACACTGCGGCAATCGAAAAAGACCTGGAGAACAACTGGGCGGTGGTTGCCGAGGCAATTCAGACCATTTTGCGTCGCGAGTTTTTCCCAAATCCTTACGAGGCCCTGAAAGACCTAACCCGTAAAAACGAGGTGATCAACAAAGAGTCAATACACAATTTTGTTGATGGTTTAGACGTTAGTGATGCTGTAAAGGAAGAGTTAAAAGCGATTACACCACAGAATTACACAGGAATTTTTTAAAAAATAAGGAAGATTTTTAATCCGGAAAACCAGCTTCGGTCTTCCGGCTTTTATCTTCTGTCTTCATCATATGAAAGACTTCTTTAAACTCATGAAACGATTTGTACCGCCCTATCGGTGGAAAGTCGTCATGAACATTATTTACAATATTTTAGGTGCCCTTTTCGGAACATTTTCGTTTGCCATGCTTATTCCGGCACTCGATATTTTGTTCCAGACAAAAGAACTGGTAACCGAAAAAGTGGAATGGGCTTTTACGGCCGATTCAATTACAAATAACGTAAACTATTACATCAGTTCCTTTATTATTGAACACGGGCAACAGGATGCTTTACTGCTTATTGGATTAATTTTGGTAATTGCCACCCTTTTTAAAGTTGGGTTTACTTACCTGGCTGATTTTGTACTTATTGCTTTGCGCAACGGCGTTGTTTACGATATCCGTTCGCTGATTTATAAGAAGATTATTGGCCTGCCGCTCGGTTATTTCTCCGAAGAACGAAAAGGCGACATCATGGCGCGTATTACCAGCGATGTGCAGGAAGTGGAAAACTCGGTTGCCAACTCGCTGGGAATGATGATCAAGAACCCAATTCTTATAATCGTTTTCCTTAGCGTAATGATTTACATGAGTTGGTCGCTCACCTTGTTTGTGTTTGTTATGTTGCCAATTACCGGTTTGATCATTGGGCGAATTGGCCGCAGCCTGAAACGCGTGTCGACCAAAGGACAAAATAAACTGGGCGAAATTCTGTCGATTATTGAAGAAGATCTTTCGGGATTGCGTATCATAAAATCGTTTAATGCCGAAGAAAAAGCCATCGGACGTTTTCAAACTGAAAACCAAAACTACCGATTGATTATGAATCGCCTGATGTGGCGCCGCAACCTGGCACATCCTGCCAGCGAGTTTCTGGGAACCATTGTAATTGTTATCGTTTTATGGTATGGCGGTCGGATTATTCTTGGGGGAAGTAACTCATCGTTAACCGCCTCTGAATTTATCGGTTATATGGTATTTTTCTACGGAATAATCAACCCGGCAAAAGCATTCTCAACAGCACTTTACAGTGTTGAAAAAGGACTGGCTTCGATGCAACGTATCGATCATGTTCTTGCTGCCGAAGTTACCATCGTTGATAAGAAAGACGCCAAAGACATTGATTCGTTTGAAAAAGAAATAGTATACAAGAATGTAACTTTCGCTTACGACAAAGCAGAGGTACTTTCTAATGTTAGCCTGAATATCCCGAAAGGGACAACCGTTGCGTTGGTTGGCTCGTCGGGCAGTGGGAAAACCACAATGGTTGATTTGTTGCCGCGTTTCTGGGACATAACTTCGGGAAATATTGAAGTGGATGGAACTGATATTCGCGACCTGAAACTAAAATCGTTACGCAACCTGATTGGAAACGTTAACCAGGAACCCATTTTGTTTAACGACACCATACGAAATAACATTGCTTTTGGAATTGACAATGTCAGCGACGAAGCAGTGATTCAGGCAGCAAAAATTGCCAATGCGCACGATTTTATTCTGGGAACAGAAAATGGTTACGACACCATAATTGGCGATCGTGGCGATAAACTTTCGGGCGGCCAAAAGCAGCGTTTATCTATTGCGCGTGCCATCCTGCGAAATCCACCAATTCTGATTTTAGACGAGGCCACTTCGGCTTTGGATACTGAATCGGAAAAACTGGTACAGGAAGCATTGGAAAACCTGATGAAAAACCGCACTTCTTTGGTGATTGCGCACCGTTTATCTACAATTAAGCACGCGAATCTGATTTGTGTATTACACGAAGGTAAAATTGTGGAGCAAGGAACACACGAAGAATTAATGGAACTTGGCGGTCGTTACAAGAAATTACATGGAATGCAGATGTTTTGATTTTAGCTGTAAGTCACGAGTTGCGAGCTACGAGTCACGAGAATCAAGAATCAAGGATCCAGCATCAAGTTTCTAGCCGCGAGAAGCAAGAACATCAACCAGATGAATCGTTTTTATAGGGAGCTTCTGCTTTTTAATGTAAGCATCCATATTCATCAGACACGAAGCTTCGGTAGATACAATATACTCCGCACCGGTTTTTAATGCATAATCAACCTTTTGCTCGGTCATTGCCGTTGAAATATTATGAAATTTAGCTGCAAATGTCCCCCCAAAACCACAGCAGGTCTCCAAATTTTCCATTTCAATAAGCTCAAGACCTTTTACCTCACTTAATAATTTACGAGGTTCTTCTTTAATGCCATACTCACGCAAACCAGCACACGAGTCGTGAAACGTAACTTTATGATTAAAAGTCGCCCCAAGTTCTGTTACCTTTAAATGATTCACCAAAAAGTCGGTAAACTCGAACACCTTTTTCCGGGTCTTATTCGTCTTTCTGAGCAACTCCTCGTCATCTTCAAACAGTTTGTGGTAGTAGTTTCGAATAAAGCCCGTACAAGAAGCTGAAGGCGCCACAACCATGTTTGCCAATTCAAAATCATCGAGAAATTTTTTAGCCACGGTTTTAGCCTCGCTCCAGTATCCACTGTTAAAAGCCGGCTGCCCGCAGCAGGTTTGTTTCGGGTTGTATTTCACATCGCACCCCACCTTTTCCAGCAGGGTTACAAAATTTCCTGCAGTTTCAGGATAAAACTGATCAATAAAACAAGGAATAAAAACGTTGATTTGCATTGGCTCGAATTTGTTGTGAAAATAACACTTAAAAGCTGAAGATTTACAAATTTTCCACAAGAATTTATCCAATAAAAAAGGCCTTACTAAAGTAAGACCTTTGTGCTTTCGCACGGGAGGAGAGACTCGAACTCCCGACACCTGGTTTTGGAGACCAGTGCTCTGCCAACTGAGCTACACCCGTGTTTCATTTTGCGAGTGCAAATATAGTAATTCAATTCAAATTACCTAAGCCAGCGAAAGAAATAATTTCAAATACCGGTATTCACCTCAAAAGGAATAATCGTTCCGGTTTTTTCGCTTGGCATTAATAGTAAATAAGAATAAACATAACTCATAAACAGTAGAAAAATTTCGTTGCTTTTGGCTGTTTCAGATGGCGAAAATCCGCATTTCAAAACATAATTTCTGAGTATGTCATCAAAATTATATTCAAAAGCGCTATACTTTCCTAAAAAAGAGCCACTTAAAACCTACACAAAACAAAAAGTTATCAACAGATTGGAGCAAAAAAAAATCCACCAGAAAACTCTGATGGATTGTTGCGGAGAGAGAGGGATTCGAACCCCCGGTACCTCGCGGTACAACGGTTTTCAAGACCGCCGCATTCGACCACTCTGCCATCTCTCCAGATGCGGTGCAAAAGTAGATTAATTTTTTAAAGTACAAAACACTTTTAGATAAAAATTTCAGAAATTACTTAAAAAAAAAGGGTGCTAGGGTTTGGTTTTTTAAAACATATTTATGAATTTAGCTAAAACTTAAAAAAGTTCTCTGAAACGCTTGATTTTACTGAATGTTTGACGAATTTTAACCCTTGAAAAAGTATATAGATTCAGAATATTCTTTACAAAGTACATAGAACTAAGTTATTTATTTTCAATCACTTAATTAATTATTTAAAATTTTGCCTTATGAACAAAGCTCAATTACTTGATGCGATGGCCGAAAAAGCAGGCCTTAGTAAAGCTGATGCTAAAAAAGCTCTTGATGCATTTGTAGGTGCTACTACTGATGCACTTAAAGCTGGAGACCGTGTTGCTCTTATTGGATTCGGTTCTTTCTCTGTTTCAGAACGTGGTGCCAGAACTGGTAGAAATCCTCAAACAGGAAAAGAAATTACTATTCCAGCTAAAAAAGTTGTTAAATTTAAAGCTGGTGCTGAATTAGCAGATGCTGTATCGTAACTTATACGAGTAGGTAAAAAAAACTGATTAAAGGGAAGCCAAATGCTTCCCTTTTTTATTTAACGCTATCAAACTTGAACGAAAATGGATAATAAACTTCTAGAATACCTTGCCGGCTATCTTACACCACAACGCCGCGAGCTTTTTGAAAAAGTATTAAATAAACGCACCAGGCACCTTACGGTTGTTTTGGAAGATATTTACCAGAAACAAAATGCAAGCGCAGTTTTGCGCACCTGCGATTGTTTTGGGATTCAGGATGTACATATTATCGAAGACCGCAACGAATTTCAGGTGAACCGCGAAATTGCCATGGGAGCCTCAAAATGGTTGTCGCTACATAAATATAATAGTAAAGAACATAATGCTCTCGACACCATTCGGACGCTAAAAAAACAAGGCTACCGCATTGTTGCTACCACTCCACACAACAACGATCTGGAATTACAGGATTTTGATATTACCAAAGGAAAAACGGCTTTGGTTTTTGGCTCGGAACTACCCGGAATAACGGAAACCATTATGGAGGAAGCCGATGAATTTCTGAAAATACCGATGTATGGTTTTACCGAAAGTTTTAATATCTCGGTTTCGGCTGCAATTATTTTGCACCATCTAACCATGAAAATGAGAGACAGCAAAGATCTGGACTGGCAATTAAGCACTGAAGAAAAAGACCAGCTTAAAATGGAATGGATTCGAAAAACCATTAAACGAAGCGAGCTGATTGAAAAACGTTTTTGGGAAGAAAACAGTAAAAAATAAAACGCTGGTTCTGAAATTTACAATTTTTACCCTTTCCTGCCATTGGACAAATGAAAGCCGGCTATAAATAACGAATTTCGATTAACGATTTTTGAATGACGATTTCGAATTAAACACAGAAAAATTAAGACAGACTTCTGCAATCAACATTCGCTAATCATCATTCTACATTCATAATTCAATAAAGCTACACTGCCCTTTTTGATTTTTCCCAATTTACTGACTGGCGACCTTTCACATACCGAACGATACCCAGAATAGAGGCATAATTGATCATTACAAAATAATACGGTACAAAAAGCGCTTTCAGTCGCACCTTCCTGTTTTCGAAATACCAGCCAAACGCCGCAGCGATGTAGCACAGAACCTGCAGATACAATACAAGCGCATAAAAATTACCCGCACTCCAATTATTGGCATATACTACCAACAGCAGATTTATAATAAATAAAAGAAACAAAGCCGGCGGAGCAAATGCCCAACGCAAAACTTTGTGCGAAAAATACTGCCAACTCAACAGGCCGTTTTTGAATGGATTGAGCAATCCTTTCAATCGCATAATAGTTTGAATTCCTCCGGCAGCAATTCGTACTTTACGTTTCAATTCCTCTTTTACATTCAACGACGCCGTTTCCTCTGCATAAGCATTTGGTGCATATGCAATTTTATATCCCCGTTGAGCAATGCGCAATGAGATAATAAAATCGTCGAGCAAAGTATCGGTTTCCACCTCCTCGAAAAGTTCGGTTCGTATGGCAAACAATTCGCCAACCGCACCAACTGCCGAATTCAATTCCCAGTCTTTACGCTTAATCCACGATTCCATTTTCCAGTACAGCCCTTCACCGGCACCGGCAGCTGCTTCTTCATCTTTCTGCACAATGCGCTTCTCCCCTGCTACACATCCAACTTCCGGATTACTAAAACAATTTACGATCTCGCGAATGGATTGTTTTCCCAGAACCGTGTTCGAGTCGGAAAAGATCACAACCGGTGCTTTTACAAATTTCATCCCCCGGTTCATGGCATGCATTTTCCCGCGTCGTTCCGGCTGATGATAAACTTCCAGCTCTTCTATTTGCTTTAACAATTCCAGGCTCCCGTCATCTGACCCGTCGGTAACCCACACATATTGAATTTTTTCTTTTGGATAATCCAGCGAAAAAGCATTTTTGACTTTCTGATTGATGTAGTCCTTCTCGTTAAAAGCCGTTACAAACAAACACACTTCGGGCTCGTAACCCTTGTTTTCAAGTGCAACTTCACGGATGCCAAACATCTTTTTCAGGCCCACAAAAAACCACAATACAAGCGCATACCCGGCATAAGTATAAAACAGTATGAATAAAAATACCCAGAATAAAACGCTTAAGATCATTTAGTGTATTGTTTGTATAATCCGATTAGCTTTTTCGATATCGCTAAATTATCAAAATTCTGCTGGATAAAAAGGGTTGCGTTCTTTCCTATGCGCTCAAAATTATCTCGATCTTCGAGTAAGCCGGAAACAGCCTCAACAAAGCCGGATGCATCGTTAGCCAGCAAAACATTTTCGCCATCGGTAACATCAATTCCTTCGGCACCAATCGATGTTGACACGATACTTTTTCCCAGCGCCATTCCTTCAATAATTTTTATACGCATGCCACTGCCCGAAAACAGCGGTACAATCATAATTGCTTTCGAATTCATAAACTGATAGGCATCGGCAACTTCTCCTTCGAAAACGACACCTTCAACATTTAATTTGTCGATTAACCACTGCGTTGCATTTCTACCGGCTACGTGAAAACGCAGATCGGGATATTTGCGGTGAATCTGCGACCAACAATTTTCAAGAAACCATAAAATCCCTTCCTGGTTGGGTGCCCATTCTAAGGAGCCCATATGAAAGAGCGATGGAAATTCAAGATTAGTTTTCTCAGGAACCACGGTCGTCGAATCGATGCCAGTTTGAGAAACTTGTTTGTCTTTTACATTTCCCAGTGAATCGAGAATCTCGCCATCGCGCGCAGTAATCGGAACCAAAATATCGTAGGTATTCAACAATTCAGTTTCGAAACGTTTAATTCTTTTTGAAAGATTTTTCAGATAGATCTTCTTTAAACCTTGGGATAGTTTTGCTGCCCTCTCCCAAATCTCGAACTCCACATTATGCGCACGATAAACCACCGTTGCATTGGAATATTTTCGTATTAAAGGAATATACGGACAAACATAAAGTCCTTCCAACTGAATAATGTCAAACTCATTTTTTGATAAAAGGTCTTTTAGTGCCTCACTAAAGTTCTCATCGATAAAACGAACGGCATTGTATGGTTTTCGCGAGAAGAGGAGATTTGCCAAAGCGGCAAACGCACTTATTTTAGCCGGAACATCAACCAGCTTAAATGTTGCCAATTGTTTTATTTCATCGGGAATTTCATCCGGCTGAACATGATGTTTTAAGGTATTCATCGCCAGCACGGTCACCTTATTTCCCAGCTGCGCAAATCCTTTTGTTAAATTCATACAGGCTATGGCCCCACCATCCTTGGTTGGAAAAGGAACCTTATTTGTTACCTGCAATATGTTCATTCGGGTTTAATCGTTTGATTTCTTTTTCTTGAAAAACCGTCCAAGTCCCAGGCGGGCAAAAAACTTGGTGTAAGCTTCGGCCGTCATGATAGCTGAATCGGTTGCAGCCTTATACGTTAACCAGACGCCAATCGGCAGAAAAATATACGACGAAAACCACATTCCGTTAAACATATCCCAAACGTCTTCGCGGGCAGTTTTTTCGCCACTCATAGAAACAATGTAATACAGAATAAACAGGAATATCGACACTACCACCGGCATCCCCAATCCTCCTTTTCGGATAATTGCTCCTAGCGGCGCCCCAATAAAAAAGAAGATAAGCACGGCTACCGAAAGTGTAAATTTCCGGTGGCGTTCCATCCGGTATTTATTCAGCGTTTTCTTTTTATTATAAAGCTGACTCTGAAACATGTTCACCTGTTGCATATTGCTTCGGGCTCTGTCGAGTGCACTTTTTGCAATATCAGCCTGTACCCATTTATCGAGGCCGGAATAATAAGCGTCAAAATCAAATATCGAATCCGCTTTTATTTCCTCAGTGTCGCGTTTCAACGAATCGGCTTTCGCTGTGAGATTATACATTTTCCGCGAAATGGTCGGATTTATATTAAGCTGCATCATATAATTGCGCACACGGTCGTAATAATCATCCGTTAAACTGTCATCGGCAGTCTCCAACTGATCGATGGTAAGCATGCGGTACTGATTTTTAAAAATACTTTCGTCGCGGCGGTTAAATTCGAAATTGCGAACTTTCACCCTAATCGTTTGCGATTCAAAACGATTGCGCTGATACGGATACGTTTCTTTTTTACCACGGTCTTGCGCTTCCGACTCCTGATAATTTACTCCGCTATACAGATTCAGCACCATATACTTTTTGTCCTCCGTAATACGTAAAAAACCTGAGTCGGCAACCGTAACACTTTCGTTGGGTTTATTTTTGGTATGGTCGTAAATCAGCAAGTCGTACAACATTTTTGTATCGTTATCACGCTTGCCAACTTTAATGCTGTACCCATCCATTTCGTTGGTAAAAACGCCTTCCTGCAACACCAGTTCGGGCCGTTGCTTTTTAACACTATATAAAAGCGTCGAGAATTTCAGGTTCGTTTTCGGAAGAATATTATTGGAAAAATAGAATGCGATTCCGGTAATAAGTATCGCAATAACAATTAATGGGCGCATGATTCTGAAAAGCGAAATTCCGGAAGCTTTCATGGCCACCAATTCGTAGTTTTCGCCGAGTGCCCCAAAAGTCATGATAGAGGCCAGCAGCATGGCCAGCGGAAAAGCCAGCGGAAGCAAAGCAAACGATGCATAAAACATCATTTCGCCCAGCACTTTAAAATCGAGCCCTTTTCCAACCAGGTCGTCTACATACTTCCACAAGAACTGCATAAGCAGCACGAAGACCACAATAAAAAAGGTCATAAAAAATGGCCCTAAAAAAGATTTTATAACAAACAGGTGTAGACGTTTCATGTACTTTCTTTCATTCTGGAAACGCTTACAAAACTAAGTTATTTTAGGAATTAGTAAAGTAAAAAAGGTTAAGAAACGTTATCAACGCCGGAACACAGCTGTTAATAATTTGAAAAAGCGAATTATGAACCTAGTACATGTTTTAAATCGGCCACCTGCGAATCCCAAAGACCACGGGTTTCGTCTACCTCGTCTTCTTCGGCAAAGTCGGTTATCAGAAGCGAAACATCGCCGGTAAGTTCATCGCGCGTTATCCTAAATTCGAAATACGATTCATCTTCCTCATCAATCCAGTTAAAACGTACCAAACGGTTTTCTTTGTGCAGGGTCATTTCAGCAGTTTGCTCCGATCCGTCCCAAATAAAAGTGTAACGTTTTCCACGAACACGAACATCGTCGGCAAACCACTCAGTTAACCCGGAAGCAGTGCTCAATCTGTTATAAAGAACCTTGGGAGAACAATTAATTAAGTATTCCAGGTTGATTTTTACTTTACTAGTCATAAGTTTGATTTTCGGCAATATAATTAATAAGAATGTAACTTACAACTAGTTAAAATCGGCTGAAGAAACTTATTTTGAAAAATTACAAAAATGGTTAGTGGGAATAAAAATAAATACTATATTTGCACCGCATTTTTGAAAAACAAATGGCGAGGTAGCTCAGCTGGTTAGAGCGCATGATTCATAATCATGAGGTCGGCGGTTCAAGCCCGCCTCTCGCTACTGAAAATCAAGAGGTTATAAGCACAAAACTTATAACCTCTTTTTATTTACACACAATTTGCACACAAATATATATACTCTTTAAACTTTTTACCTACACCGAAACACCCTACATAATACACTGCAAATAAACCATTTAAGTGATTTATCAATAAAATTTTCAATTTTAAAAATAATTCTCCATCATAATTTCAATTTCCATTGATCCTATTAATTGTGTTTGTAAAAGGAATTGAAAACGTATAGTCGTGTGAAGGCAAAGGCAAGGGTAGCCTGGCATGAAATAAAATGGAATGTCAAGCTACTCTTTCGTGTGGTGCCGAAGTTGGTGAATGTAATAAGTGATCCCGAAAGAATTTCGGGTCAAACGTGTGGAATGAACCTACTGCAGGCACATGGTTTTACATGGAAAATGTGCAAAAATGGAATTGTCCTTTGACACTTAAATAACCAGAGCACTAGTAACTTCCAATACCGATTGATTTTAATGATTTTTGTTTTTCCCTGAGAGTTGACAACATGTAAATTCCTAGTGAGAAGCACCAAGAATAGAAATCACATATTCAATTTTGCGATCCAATCTAGTGTCCCACTCTCTTACTATTTTAGATCTTGGTTCCCCTGTAATTTTGCGTAACAATAATATTAAATGTTCTATCTAGCGTTTCTGACTTAGACAAAAACATTATGAATATACTTCGCAATACAATAACATAAGTTGTTTATTCTAATTCTTCACAAACAACCATGTTTCGTGATGGTCATCCATCAAATCACAAATACAATTAAAAAATTCTTCTTCTAGCTTATTTATTGTTTATCACTAATTCTTTCTACCGAAAGAACTGAAATTATTACAGACAAAAAAAGAATCGCAGCAATTGTAATCAACGAATAAGATATCGGTATTTTATATAAATCGGCAATCAACATTTTTACACCCA
>Ga0207717_100037_pt1 | contig 135633 bp, 113 predicted proteins | sample TtanPargueraPR_2_FD_187745 | JGI IMG/M metagenome (GOLD analysis project Ga0207717, IMG submission 187745) | Aerobic enrichment media microbial communities from Bioluminiscent Bay, La Parguera, Puerto Rico - Tt and P2 (2) (SPAdes) | ecosystem: Environmental > Aquatic > Marine > Unclassified ...
CCACGTCCCACGTCCCACGTCCCACGTCCCACGTCCCACGTCCCACGTCCCACGTCCCACGTCCCACGTCCCACGTCCCACGCGCCTTACTTCACTACTTCCTCCCCCCTAACCGAGAGAGTTACTCTCTTCACCGGTACATCAACTCCGGCCTGTTTGAGGGCTTTGTCGATGATGACATTCATGGAGGAGCAGCAGGGGACTTCCATGATCAGCACGGTGATAGACTGCAGGTTGCAGGTCTTCAGGATATCGGTAAACCGCTGGATATAGAGTTCTTGGTCGTCAAATTTCGGGCAACCCATCATCACGGTTTTACCGTCCAGGTATTTCTCCTGAAAGTTCCTGGCGGCGACTGCGGTACAGTCGGCGGCTACCAGCAGATGAGCGTTCTGAAGAAACGGCGCAGTCGGGGGTACCAGCCGGATCTGAACAGGCCAGTGAGTAAGGCCGGAAGTTGCCTCATCCGCCGCTGCTGCACCGAGTCCGCGAGGCTGGCTGGCTGCCTGGCATGGGCTCATTGGTTTGATCGGTTGGCTGAAGGTCTGAATGTGGCTTGAGGCACAGCCGCAGTCCATGGTGCCTGCAGGCTTTGCTGTTTTAGCGGCTTCCTGCTTCCTTTTTTCTTCGGCCAGGTATTCCTCAACAGCTTCCTCGTCAAACTCATCTGCTTCACGCTCGATGATCTGCAGAGCGCCGGTGGGGCAGGAACCGAGACAGGCGCCGAGTCCGTCGCACAGGTTGTCGGCAACCAATTTTGCCTTGCCGTCGATGATCTTCAGTGAACCCTCAGCGCAATCCGGCACACAGAGTCCGCAACCGTCACAAAGTTCCTCGTCTATTTTAATGATCTTGCGTACACTTTTCATTGTAAATCCTCCCAAGTCAGACCCCTGAAGCTTGATATTCGTATTACTCTTCAATCCGCCTGTAGCTCTATCGAAAACTTGTTCTTTTTATCTCTGTGCTCTTGCTTATCGGTGTTGAGCACCTTAGCTAAATCATGACCACAGAATATCTGAAAAGGCGGAATGTTTCGTTGACCTGGGTCAAGTGATGGTATTTTTTATTCGTTCGGCTGTTTTTCCAGTGGATCTCTTCTAAGCTCGTTTATCAACGAGCTGTTAGCTCATTGCAAGTACTTCACTTTTAAACCTCATCGCTCCATAAGATTCCATGAACCTGGCGGTGCGCATTTTCGGTTTTGCGTTTTCAACGTAGACGATAAGGCATCTCAGAATCAATTCAATAGCTTGCTCATCGGAGAGGCCGGCTGCGATAACGTCGCCAATTCTCGGTCTGCTGCCGCCGTTGCCACCAAAAATAAGCTTCCAACCCTTTTGCTCTGCGATTAACCCGATATCCCGGATGAAGGGAGCGGTACAGCACATCTTGCAGCCTGCGACACTCACTTTCACTTTGGCCGGGAGCTTTCCGGGCAGGGCAATGGCATTGAGCCGATCTGTTATTGGGTTGATATCACGGATACCGTGTTTGCAGTTGACCGTATCCGGACAGGTGCGGATGGTGGTTAACGCGGGAGGGGCATGCGCTGTGCTTTCTTTATCTTTTGGAATGAGCTGCTGTAAGCCCTCTGATAGTGCCTGCACAGTTGGCTGGCCAACACCTGGCAATGAGATCTGATGCTTGCCGGTAAATTTAACCTCATTGATCTCATGGGTCTTCAGCAGGTTAACAATACCTTCGAGGGTGCTCAGGGAGAGGGAGTCGGCCTGGAAGCCGGGAATGCGAACGAAATTTCTATCAGCCATGACAACTACTCAGTTACGCTTAAGCAAAAAAAAGGGCAGGATACGAAGATGCATCCTGCCCAAAAACAAGGAGATTGGCAATACAAACTCTTTAGTTGCCTCTTAAAGCGAACATTTTTCTCAATCTCAGCGTTACGTATCAGATTTTTATCCTCGGAATATTGGGTATATGCCTGTGGTGAAAATCTGATACGCGCCTTGATCTAAAACAAAATGTCAAGCTTTAAGCTGGCAACTAATTAAGGATAGTCTGCAAATCCTCTGCCGGAGTAGCGGCGATTGGCTTGATATCAAAATTTTGTACAAGCACATCAAGCACATTGGGTGAGATGAAGGCAGGCAGGGAGGGTCCAAGCCTGATGTCTTTGATGCCAAGGTGCAGCAGCGACAGCAGGATGACACACGCTTTCTGCTCATACCAGGAAAGAATCATGGACAGCGGCAGATCGTTGACACCGCAATCAAAGGCATTGGCCAAAGCGACTGCTATCTGCACTGCGGAATAGGCATCGTTACACTGGCCTACATCCAGCAACCTCGGGATTCCGCCGATGTCGCCGAGCTTCTTGTCGAAGAATCGGAACTTGCCGCAGGCGAGGGTCAGTACCACGCAGTCCTCTGGCACCTGCTCAACGAATTCGGTGTAGTAGTTACGTCCGGGTTTGGCGCCGTCACAACCGCCCACCAGGAAGAAATGGCGGATGGCCTTGTTCTTGACGCCTTCGATAACTTTGTCGGCAACTCCCAGTACGGTGTTGCGGCCAAAGCCGCACAGCACGGTTCCTTTATCGGCGTCTTCGCTGAAACCATCCATTTCAAGGGCCCGTTCGATGACCGGAGTGAAATCCTTGCTGTCGCCGATATGGACCAGACCAGGCCAGCCAACCAGACCGGTGGTGAAGACATTCTCTTTATATGCCTCCTCCGGCTTTTGGATACAGTTGGTGGTAAAGAGGATGGCGCCCGGGAACTCAGGAAACTCTTTTTTCTGGTTCTGCCAGGCGGTACCGTAGTGGCCGTAGAAATGGTCATATTTCTTCAGCTCGGGGTAACCATGACAGGGCAGCATCTCACCGTGAGTATATATGTTTATACCCTTGCCCTCGGTCTGCTTGAGCAGCAGTTCGAGATCACGCAGGTCGTGGCCGGAGACCAGGATCGCCTTGCCTTTCTTATGGCCAAGCGGTACCTCGGTGGGAACCGGGTGGCCGTAGGTGCCGGTGTTGCCGTGATCGAGCAGCTCCATGGCCCGGATGTTCACCTCGCCGCATTTCAGGGCAAGACCGACAAGGTCCTCTACGGATTGTCCCTTTCTGGCCAGTTCAGCCATGGCATCGTGAATGTAGGTATAAACCAGGTCGTCTTCCTGACCGAGGATGGCGGCATGGTCGGTATAGGCGGCAAGACCGCGAATGCCGTACATGGTCAGCTGCTTGAGGGAACGCAGATCCTCGTTGGTGTCCAGACCCTGAATCAGGTCGAGCTGCTCACCTTGTTGTTCCAGTTCTGCCAGGGTGGCGGCTGGGGTGAAAGATACAGGGGCCTCGGTGAAATTGACATTGCCACCGGCGGCTTGCACTTTTGCTTTGAGGTCTTCGCGAAGCTTGACCGCGGTTTTGATCCAGTCAACGAAACGATCCGGGTCGAAATCGACATTTGTCAGACAGGCAAAAATAGATTCTGCAGCAAAGCGGTCGACCGAATTATCAACCACGCCATTTTTTCTTCCTTCTGAAGCGACAACCGAAAGCCCTTGAACTGCGTAGGTGAGGAGATCTTGCAGGGCGGCGACATCCGCCTTCTTTCCGCAAACTCCAGCAGCCTTGGTACAAGCTGTACCCTGTGCAGTTTGTTCACATTGATTACAAAACATAGGTGATCCTCCGAAGGTATGATCCGCGGTGCGGATATGAAATAAATTGTACTGCGCATACAAATGACAAGTCAGGTGAGGGCCCAATGGAAAAGGGCCGCATCCTTATGAAGAAAGGGTACACAAGAAGTGTCCCAGAAACCTTGACTCAGGTCAAGAAAGTGGGATTTTGTTGGGTTTGGGGGGAAGTGCAGGTTGGACGTTGGATGTTGGATGTAACTGCGAAAAGCAACAGCAGGGAGGGGTGAGGAGTTAGGGGTGAGGGGGGACTGAAACTGCGGAACTGCTGGTTGGACGTTGGATGTGGGACGGGACTTCGAAAAGCAACTGCAACTGCTGATTGGACGTGGGGTGCTGAAAGAATTCCTTCGGGATGGTTATTTCTTGCGGCAATGGAGAAGCAGCATGCTGGGGGCGGTGGTTGAGGTGGCAGAATAGCTGTTGCTGGATGAAAGCACCTGAAAGCCGGCGGAATCCAGAAACTGAAGCCATTGCTCCTGGTTGCAGCAGTTGAGTTTCAGGGTGTGGCTATAGTTGATATTGGCTTGTCCGGCAGTCATGGGACGGATCTTATACCGCTCTGTCATTTCCAGCACAGCTGCATCTTCATCAAAGCTCTTGATGATCTCTTTGATGATCTTGCCACCTTCCGGCCGGTCGAACATCTGGAACTGAAATGAGGTGCCGTCAGTATCATCGTCAGCGGCGATATGAAGGTAAAGCTGCAGCATGAGCTGCCCATCGGCTCGCAAATGGTTCCAGCATCCTCTAAGCGTTCGCAGAATATCCTCTTCATCGAGAAGCAGGTTAAGCGTGTTGTAGGGAATGATGACTGTGTCAAACTTCTCGCCGAGTGCCAGCTCACGCATATCCATCTGTATATAGCTGGTGTTGTTGCTGGCTCTTTTGCGCGCTTCGGTTAGCATCTCATCCGACAGATCTATTCCCGTTACCCGGTGACCTTCACCGGCCAGCAATCTGCTCAGACGCCCTGTGCCGCAGCCGAGCTCGAGAACAGTAGAATCTGCAGCAAGCAGATTGGCGTAATATTGAAGATCCTCGGTGAAGTTGGCCATCTCCAGGTCGTACATCAGGGTGTAGATATCGGAGGGAAGGGGCTTGAACTGCTCCTGGGGCTCTTCGTCATAGTCGGAATAGATTTTCATGGACTGGGAATACTCTTACTTAGGGATGTGCAATAAAAAAAATGAGGGTCCGGAGCGCCAGAATATACAGGGTTTAACGGGGATAAGCTCATTAAATTCAATATGAAAAATAAAAAAACTATTGCAAAGCAATCACAGACTATGTACTATGCCAATCAATCGAGTCAGTAATGATTCTCAATATCAATTAATAATCATTCAGGAGGTTCTCCAATGCAGAAATATGTATGTACAGTATGTGGCTACGCAACCGAAGGTTCCGCTCCAGCAAATTGCCCACAGTGTAATGCTCCGGCAGAGAAGTTTAAAGCCCAGGCAGAGGGTTCCCTTGCATGGGCAGATGAGCATGTCATCGGTGTGGCCGAGGGCGTTGACCCTGAAATTATCGAGGGTCTCAAGATGAACTTCACCGGTGAGTGTACCGAGGTTGGTATGTACCTGGCCATGGCTCGCCAGGCAGACCGTGAAGGGTATCCAGAGGTTGCTGAAGCGTACAAGCGTATCGCCTGGGAAGAGGCGGAGCATGCTGCCAAGTTTGCAGAGCTGCTGGGTGAAGTTGTCGTCGGTGACACCAAGGCCAACCTTGAAGCCCGTGTAGCGGCTGAGCATGGCGCCTGTGAAGGTAAGAAGCAACTTGCCACCCGTGCCAAGCAGCTGAACCTTGACGCGATCCACGACACTGTACATGAGATGTGTAAGGATGAGGCTCGTCATGGGCAGGCTTTTGCGGGACTTCTCAACCGTTATTTTAAGTAAACACGGAAATCTTACCAGATCTCCTTCGTCACAGCTTGGTACGCATATTAGCATATAGCGTACCGAGCAAGTCCTCGGATCTCCGGCAACCTTTCCTTGTTGGAGAGTCGGGCTGAATTCCTTCGTCAGTAGCTTGCCCCGTATATGAAAAATATTACGGGGGCAAGCAAATCCTCGGATTTCAGCCTGCCTGGCTTCGTTATGAAGGAAAGGCACTTACGAGTTAATCTGAGAATGTGAAGTGTTCAGATTGTGACTGATACAAATCTCCATTTACCAGAGTGGAGAGCAGGATCTCTTGTGAATCGTTCCAGGTAAAAGGCGTACTTTGCCAGGGGCGAATCACAAGGTTTCTTTCAGTACTGTCAGCTTATCTCATATTCCCCCCATGGAACGGTTTATGACCATATGAGATAAAAAAAGGTTGAGCGGGAGGGTACCCCACTCAACCTTTTTTATTTATGCCATAAAGCTGGATCAATTCTACGTTCCAACATCTAACCTGCAGTTCGGAGTTGCAGTTTCTTCCCCCTTCTAACTGTTATTACATTTGCTTTTCGCAGTCACATCCAACGTCCCACATCCAACGTCCAACCTGTAGTTTCGCAGTCCCTCCTCACACCTAACTCCTCACCCCTATCCGCTGTTCTAGTAACGTCTTTACGTCGCCGCCATTTGTTCCGCGGCACATTCATTTTTCCCGAGATCCAGTACTTCGGCCCGCTCGGCATCAACCTCCAGCAGATTCGCGTTTACCTTGCGTATCTCGGCATATTCGGGAGGCTGCTCGCGCATGTTGGCCTTGATGAAGTTCAGGAAATCGGTTGCATTATCGAGGTCGTATATGGATTTGTTATGACTGATACACTGCCCGAGGGAGGCGGTGAGGGTGAGATTTTCGTTGGCCTCCTGCCAGTCCATATAGTGACCCGGCAGAATGAGCAGGTTGTGGTCGAGCGCCTGGACGGTCTGGAGCGTTTTAAAAAGGTAGTCCGACCATTCATCAACCTTGCCGCCCAGATCCGGTCTGCCGATGGATTTGATAAACACTGTATCGCCGGTGATCAGGAAACGGTTGTCGATCATGAAGCAGGTCGAGCCAGGGGTATGACCGGGAGTGAACATCACCCGGACTTCAGGGCTCCCCTCAGCCACGGTGAGAAGCTGGTTGTCACTCACGGGGGTCCAGGCGAACTGCGCGCCGGTAAAGTCGCCTCCATTAGCCAGGACATCGCAGCCGGTATTTTCAGCGAGCAGGCGGCTGCCGGCTATATAGTCTGCCTGCAGGTGGGTCTCGCAGCACCGGGTGATGGTGTAGCCATGTTCTTTGGCAAAATCGAGGTAAAAGTCGGTGGCGCGGGTGGGATCAAAAAGGGTCAGCTCTCCTTTATATCCAAGGCCGTAGCCGCAGGAGGCCTTCCCAGGTCTGACGAACTGATAAAGGTTATACGATTCGCCAGGGTTGAGCAGCATGGGTACAAGGAGGTTCCCCCAGGATTTGATACCGCCCTGCAGGTAACCGATGTCGCTGAAACCGTTCTTGTCGAGCAGTTCGGCAACAAATTTGGCTGAGCCCTCCTTGGCGCAGACAATGAGGATCTGTTTATCGCGTGGTAGCTGGGCCACGCACTCTTCCTCGATTTCCATGAAGTCAAAATAGGAGATGTTCTTCATCTCAAAAGGGTAGGGCGACTCGATCTGGAATCTGCTGAAATCCTTTGAGTTCCGTACGTCGAGGACGAGGAGTTCCTTTTTGGCGGTGAGCCAGTTGAATAACTCTGCAGCAGTGTACAAAAAGATACTCATACCTTCTCCTTGAAAAAGATGATACGGCGTTATGCAACTGTTATAAAACTAAATAGGGTGATTGCCATTGGCAAGTCAGCTTATGCAAGCCGCTTGTTCAGCTCTTCTGCCAGAATCTGCAGGTGTTTCTGTTCTTCAGCAGCCATTTTCAGATAAAAGTCTTTCAGTTCACCTCCCCTTTCCCGTTGGGCCAGCCGATGATACATGTCGTAGGCCTGGGCCTCAAACATCATCCCTGCCTGGATGATCGACTCGATATCCTGCAGTTGATCTCCGTAGCGATCGAGGAAAGCTTCCTGATCAATACCGCCTTCTGCCGGCGCAGTTACGCCGGTGGTGTCAATGTCGGCAAGCTCGGGATACTGACCGCGCAGCTTCGCCATGTGACTGTCCTCAAAACCGGCAAGTCTGGTGAGCAGCTGTTTGTTTTCTGTGTTTTCGTTGCGGTCGGCCAGTAGCAGGTAGAAGTCTTTCAGGGCGAGTTCCATGGCCAGGGCCATTTGCCCTGCGGAGCTGAAGTCACTATCGAGAAAATATTCAAGACCGAGTTCTTCGTCGCCGCTTACCTGGTACCCCTGCCAGCCACTGATGCCGCTGGTCATATTCAGGACACGGGAAAAGTTTGCTTTACTGAGGATCTGGCTGCCGGCCCGGCTGCGTACTCCGCTCCGTCAGTAAACGATGGTCTCTTTAGCCGGGTCAAGTTCACCAAGGCGGGCGGGCAGTTCACCTAGAGGGATAAGTTTGGCTCCGGGAATATGCGACTGTTGGTATTCGCCCGGTTGGCGTACATCGACCAGCTGCACAGAACCCGGCGGTACCGAGTCCAGATACTTTCTGGTTTCGTCGGGACTGATATTTTCGTTTTTGGCAAACAGCGAAAACCAGTTCATCGGCATCTCCTTCTTGTTGATACGCGACCGGTGAAAGGATGACTGACTGCTTGATCAGAATGTGTTGCCTGGGATGCTTACATGTGCAGAATACCTGCTTCCTCGGGCAGGTCTGAATAGCAGTCGATATGAATCAGCCAGTACTTGCTGGGCGCAGCCTGCAGTTGTTGCCGTTCTGTTTCGGATACTCGGTGGCTGTCTGATTCGAGGTTATAAAAGTACGAGTCTATACCGATAAAGCCATCGATCATGTGGGCCAGCACATGAAATACCTTGCTGCGGTATCCCGGGTCTTTGCTCCTGAGATCGGAGAGCTGCTTGATGCCCGCTGATTCCAACTCATCGATGAGCGAGTTGACCGTGAGCTGGTTTTTTTTCTCAGCCTTTTCCAGCTCGGGCAAAAAGCTGGCATCCAGGCCTTGATAACAGAGTTCATCAATGACCTGGATGCAGTCGTAAATGACCAGTGAGGTGAGGTCGAAGAATCGTCGGACCCTGAGACAGCATTGGTCAAAGGAATCTCCAGCAACGAGAATTTTATGCTGCGCAATCCGTTCCATTCATACCTCATCACGGTGAGTTCAATGTCAGTGGCGTGTTATTCAGCCGACTTTTCCTTGATAGCCGCACCGATTCTGCGGCCCATCTCCAGGCATTCATCGAGAACTTCCGGGCTGGGCACGTATTTATGCCTGAATCCCTCGTCAAGCAACTCGATTTTTGCCTCCTCGAGGGCCTGGTTGAGTAGTTTGACAGATTCTCCGCTCCAGCCGAAGGAACCAAAGGCGGCACCGACCTTGCCAACAGGCTTGAGGCCCTTCATGTAGGTGAGAAAGCCAGCCATCCTGGGCAGCAAGCCGTTGTTCAGGGTTGGGCAACCTACCAACAGCGCTTTGGCCTCGAGTACCTTGGTCATCACATCACTGTGGTGATTATAGCGCAGGTTGAGCATTTCAGTGGAAATGCCTGCCTCTTCCAGGCCACCGGCGATGGACTGTGCCATCTTGGCGGTGGACTGCCACATGGTATCGTAGATGACCAGGGCTTTTTCATTGGCCTGGCCGTTGCACCATCTCTGATAGGCTTCGAGGATCTTGTCCTGGTTGGTGCGCCAGATGACACCGTGGTCGGGGGCGATCATCTTGATATCAAGGTTCATTTCAGCCACAGAGGCGAGCAGCTTTTTCACCAGCGGCGAGAACAGGTAGAGAATATTGGCGTAATATTTGGCGCTCTCCTCCATCACCTCGGAAAACGGGACCTGATCGTCGAAACGCTCACTGGTTGCATAGTGCTGGCCAAAGGCGTCGCTGGAAAAGAGGATGCCGTCTTCCTTCACATAGGAGAACATGGAATCCGGCCAGTGCAGCATTCTGGTTTCCAGGAATTGGATGGTTCGCTGGCCGAGGCTGATCTCGGTACCAGATTTTACCACTTCGTAGGGCCAGTCTTCCCTGTGAAAATGATCGAGCAGCGCCTTATGGCCCATGGGCGAACAGAACAGCTTCTCAGGCTTGATGATGTCCATTAACTCCGGCAGGGAGCCTGAGTGGTCCATCTCCACGTGGTTGACGATGAGATAATCGATCTTCTCGGGGTCGATAATGGCACTGACGTGACGCAACAACTCACTGAGATGGGTCTTTTTTACTGTATCGAACAGGGTTACTTTCTCGTCAACTATGAGAAAAGCGTTGTAGGTGGTGCCTCGGTCGGTGGAGTAACCGTGAAAATCGCGGACATCCCAGTCCACTGCCCCTACCCAGTAAATTCCTTTGGCTAATTCTGTCGTGTTCATTCCTACTCCATTTACGGACGTTCAATATGCGGTTAAAAGCCAACCTTCACCATCTTCTCAGCCTTAGCTGCAGTGCAAACGGAAGCTCCGATCACATGTCAGCCGGCCATATCCCCGCATTTTCCCTAAATCTTATTTGAGATATGAGACGATTACAAGAAGAGATGGTGAAGGGGAGCCAGAGTTGACATAGATGATTAAGTAGTAATAATTATTGGAAGTGTCAAGGCTATTGTGAGTTTTGATTGTGTTAAGAACGGCTCGTCAAACCGTGGTTTCTCAGGAACATGGTTTCATGTTTCACGATTGCATTTGCAATACACTCTGTTGCGTGGCCAGAGCTGATGAGAACGCCGGGCAAAGCCTGGGGAGTGACGAGATTTGAATTATTATTGGAATGAAGCAGGTAAGGAATGAAACGTATATTGGTTATCGACACCGGGCGCTGCAGCGACTGTCGGGGCTGTATTGAGGTTGCTCGGGAGATCTTTCGCTATAATGAGACCACAGGCAGGATGGAAGTGGTTGATGTCGATGCATATCCACCCGAGCTGGTGTGGGAGGCGATCAAGAATTGTCCGAAAGACTGTATTTATTGGGAAGAGATTGATAGTTAAACGGCTCAGGGAAATACTGGCGATGAAGACAAAGCCGGAGACTGCGACATTTTCAGGTAACGCTTTGCAGAATCGCTGTTGTTTATTTAGGATGAATTTTTTGTTGAACATGAGAAGGCGGGTAGCGGCATGAAAGCACGTACAGGTAAAAAAATCGCCCTGGCTGCGGTTGTGGTATGCGTTATAGCTGCCTTTTTTTACTGGGATCTGGGACAATATCTCACCCTTGAGTACCTGAAGAGTTCCCAGGCAAAATTCCAGGCACTGTATGATCAGCATCAGCTGGCGGTAATCGCAGCCTATATGGGGATATATATATTAGTGACCGCTCTCTCACTTCCCGGTGCGGCTGTGATGACACTTGCCGGTGGCGGCTTTTTCGGCCTGGCACTGGGGACGGTGGTGGTCTCCTTCGCCTCCACCATCGGGGCCGCCCTTGCCTGTCTGGTGGCGCGCACCCTGCTCCGGGACTGGGTACAGCAGAAGTTCGGGGATAAATTGCAGACCATCAACGACGGTATTGAGCGTGAGGGGGGCTTTTACCTCTTCACCATGCGGTTGATTCCTATCTTTCCGTTTTTTGTGATCAACCTGGTCATGGGGCTGACAACCATGCGGTTGATCACCTTTTTCTGGGTTTCCCAGCTGGGCATGCTGCCAGGGACCATCGTCTATGTCAACGCCGGCAAGGAGCTGGCCAAAATTGACTCGTTAGCGGGAATTCTCTCCCCCAGCCTCATCGCCTCATTTGTCATCCTCGGCTTATTTCCCATAACCGTGAAGAAAATCATGCAGTATGTTCGGCCAAGGGTAGTTAGAGCCGATCGAGCCAATCCCCAGGATAAGAAAGACTGAGCAGTCAGAGGCAAAGCGTTGAATCAGGCCACTTTATCCTGATAACGGATTGGGGAATGTTGGCAAAATCATGAACTGGAGAGAGTTATGGGGAGAGTCATTCGTCTGCTGCTGATATTGCTGCTGCTTCCTTTAAGTGCCCAGGCAGAGGAACTGCACAGCGGCTGGGATCAGCTGTTGAAAAAACATGTGCGAAACGGCCAGGTCAATTATACGGCTTTTAAAAAGGATGAACCTCGGCTTGATGTATATCTGTCCCGCCTTGATGCGACAAATCCGGGTTCGTTGAGCCGCCAGGAGCAACTTGCCTACTATATAAACGCCTACAACGCCTATACCGTCAAACTCATCCTGAATAACTTCAAGTCAGACATTCCTGTCAACTCAATCAAGGATATCGGCGGATTGTTCAAGTCTCCCTGGTCTATCCGCCTGGTCAGGCTAGGTGGCCAGGCCCTGAGCCTCGATGAGGTCGAACATGAAATACTGCGGCCTCGCTTCAACGAGCCAAGAATCCATTTCGCCATAAACTGCGCTGCCAAGAGTTGCCCGCCGCTGATCTCCGAGGCCTATACTGGTGAGGAGGTGGAACGCCAGCTGCAGGACAGCACTGTGGCCTTTCTCAATGATCGCAGGGCTACCTATGTTGCCGGTGAAACCCTCTATGTGTCAAAAATATTCAAGTGGTTCGGTGAGGATTTTGATAACGATATTAAAGGATTTGTGGAAAAATATGCTGCGCCGGAGCTGCTCGGGCAAATAAATGGTGCCGGAAGTGATTTGCAGCTGCGATTTTTGAAGTATGATTGGTCGCTGAATGGATTTTGAAAAGTTGGACGTTGGACGTTGGACGTTGGACGTTGGACGTGACAGCAACTGAAGGAATTTAGGTTAGGAGAGAGGGGTTAGGAGTGAGGTGGAGGACTGCAACTGCGAGCTGCAGGTTGGAGGTTGGATGTTGGACGTGACTGCGAAAAAAAAGGTGAGGCGTTAGGAGTTAGGTGTGAGGAGGAACTGCTGGAACTGCAACTGCGAATTGTTGGTGGTTAGGTGGTTGTTGGAGGTTGAAGGTGGAGAGTTTTGAGGTGAGGGGATGAGGAGAAGGAAAGGGTGAGTGGGGAGATAACAGGCGAAGGTTTGCCGGAGGTTCGGATCTATACGGATGGTTCATGCAGTCCCAACCCCGGGCCGGGCAGTTGGGCGGCAATTATATTGGATGATCGGGAACAGCGGGAAACCCTGACGGGGATAGAGGAGGCGACCACCAATAACCGTATGGAGCTGACCGCCGCCCTGAAAGCGTTACAGTCCCTTTCCGCCAACCATCGGGTACGTCTTTTCACCGATTCCCGTTACCTTAAGGATGGCATCACCGACTGGCTTCCCACCTGGCAGCAGCGGGACTGGTCGACCATTACCGGGGATGCAGTTCGCAACCGGGACCTCTGGCGAGCCCTGCTGCTTGAGGTGGGGCGGCACCAGGTTGAATGGAACTGGGTCAAGGGCCACGCTGACGATCCCCTCAACAATGAAGTCGATGAGCTGGCCAGGAGTGTGCGACCGGTGCCGGTATTGCCGCTGGACGATCCGAACAGCGTCCACATCTTTTTGGCGATTACCTGGAGACAGAAGACAGCCTCAGGTGCCTGGGCGGGCATTATGAAGTTTCGTGATCACCATCGGGTGATTGGCGGTACCCGGCAGGTGGGCACCGGCAATGGTTTGCACATCGTCTCGGCCGCCGAGGCACTCAAACTGATGAAGCGGAAGCTGCCGATCCATATATATACGACCTCCGGATATTTGAAAGATGGAGCCGGCAACTGGTTGCGACAATGGCAGCGCCGCGACTGGCAGACCCGGGAGGGGCAGGAGGTCAGCAACAAAGAGGAATGGCAGACCTTGGCTGAGCTACTCCGGGCCTACCCCGTTGTCTTTCACCAGATCGATAAAAAGGTCCCACCGTGCCACAATGCGGAAGCAAAAGAGCTGGCAGGGGAATTCTATTCTGAAATCAGCCCCCAAGACTCATGAAACTGTTTTGAGTCCTCTTCTTGACGGCCTGCCTCTGGAGATATACGAATTGTCTTGGTGGAAAGGGAAGGTGTGCGGCTTGGTTACAGCACATTGGCTGTTAACTGCTTAGCTCAATGCGGGCCAAACGTCATGTGACAGCCTCATGGTAAATCCCTTCCTCATCTGGTACATTGAACGCCTTGTGCGATTGCACTTCAAACCCTTTGTTTTTAATAGCAGTTTCATCTGTGACTGCTGCGTAATAGCTTGATATGGAAAAGCCTTTTAAACTCGTTACCCAGTTTTCGCCTTCAGGGGATCAGCCCAGGGCGATAGACCTGCTGGCCCAGGGCGTGCAGGATGGAGCCAAACACCAGGTTCTGCTCGGTGTCACCGGCTCGGGCAAGACCTTCACCATGGCCAGCGTGGTGGAAAAGGTCCAACGCCCCACCCTGGTGATTGCACCCAACAAGACACTGGCGGCCCAGCTCTTTACAGAGTTCAAGGAGCTGTTTCCTGAAAATGCGGTGGAATATTTTGTCTCCTACTATGACTACTATCAGCCGGAGGCCTATATCCCGCAGTCCGACACCTATATAGAGAAAGACTCATCCATCAATGACGCTATCGATAAGCTGCGCCACTCCGCGACCCGTTCATTGCTGACCCGCCGGGATGTGCTGATCGTGGCCTCTGTCTCCTGTATCTATGGTTTGGGCTCGCCTGAAGAGTACAGGAACATGCATCTTTTTCTGCGCCGGGACGAAGACCATCCCATGGAGGATGTGCAGCGAAGACTGGTTTATATGCTCTTTGAGCGAAATGATGTCTCCTTTCATCGCGGGACCTTCAGGGTCCGGGGCGATGTGATCGATATCTTTCCCGTGCATGAAGAGGACCGGGCTATTCGGTTGGAGTTTTTCGGCGATACCCTTGAGGCGATCTACGTTATCGATCCCCTGCGTGGCGTGGTGATTGAGGAGTTGGATGAGTATACTGTTTTTCCGGGAAGCCATTACGTTACCTCCAAAGACAGGCTGCAGATCGCCAATCGGACCATCAAGGAAGAGTTGAAGTGGCGGCTGGAACAGCTCCATGGTGAGAACCGGCTGGTGGAGGCTCAGCGACTGGAGCAGCGGACCATGTTTGATCTGGAGATGATCCAGGAGCTGGGCTACTGCAACGGTATCGAGAATTACAGCCGCCACCTCACCGGCAAGCCGGAAGGGGCTCCGCCGCCCACCTTGCTGGACTACTTTCCGGAAGATTTCCTGATGTTCATCGATGAGAGTCACATCGGTATCGGGCAGCTCAACGGCATGTATAACGGCGACCGTTCCCGAAAGAAGACCCTGGTCGGCTTCGGCTTTCGTCTGCCGTCGGCCCTTGATAACCGACCGCTTCGCTTTGATGAGTTCAAAGGTCGAATCCATCAGGCCATCTATGTTTCCGCCACCCCGGGTGACTGGGAGGTCGATAAAGCTGAAGGGCGTATCGTTGAACAGGTGATTCGGCCCACCGGGCTGCTTGACCCTGTTATCGAGGTGCGTCCGGCAACCAGCCAGGTGGATGACTTGCTGGAGGAGATTCGGCTTCGCTCGGAGCGGGGCGAGGCGGTGCTGGTGACCACCCTCACCAAGCGTATGGCCGAAGACCTCACCGAGTACTACCACAAGCTGGGTATCCGAGTTCGCTACCTGCACTCCGACATCAAGACCCTGGAGCGGATTGAGCTGATCCGTGATCTGCGAAACGATGAATTCAATGTGCTGGTCGGTATCAACCTGTTGCGTGAGGGCCTTGATATTCCGGAAGTCTCTCTGGTGGCCATACTTGATGCGGATAAGGAGGGTTTTCTGCGTTCGGAACGTTCGCTCATCCAGACTTGCGGTCGTGCCGCCCGAAACGCCAATGGCAAGGTGATCATGTATGCTGATGAAATAACCGGCTCCATGGAGTATACCATTGCTGAAACCGAACGTCGCCGTATCCTTCAGCAGGAACACAACCAGGAGCATGGTATTGTCCCCCAAACGGTATTTTCCAAGGTCAAGGATACCATGCAGCAGCATCTGCAGGATTCGGGCTACAGTATGGATGATCGCCAGCAGGCAATGCTGGAAACGGCGGAGGAGCTGCCGACCTTCAGCTCGGTGAATGAACTGGAACGCGAGATCAAAAAGCTTGAGGAAGAGATGCAAAAGGCGGCCAAGGAGCTGGCCTTTGAAGAGGCTGCAGCCCTGCGCGACAAGATCAAGAACCTGCGCAAACTGGAAATTGAGCTGGGATGAAAAAGTACCTGAAAAAAATAGCGATTTATGTGCTGCCGGTGGCGATCAGGCTGGCCGTGCGGCTGGTCTATGCTACCTGTAAAGTGCGGGTGCACGGAGCGGAACATCGCCAGAACACCATAGACAACGGTAAGTCCGTGATTGCCTCGTTCTGGCACTACTCCCTGCTGGGGATGTTCTATCAGTTGCGCAACGAGAATGCCGTGGTCATGGTGAGCTCCAGTGACGATGGAGAATATATCTCCAGGCTGGTAGAGAGCTTCGGTTTCAGGACTGTTCGTGGCTCCCGCAACAAGAAGGGGGTCCAGGCTCTCAAGGATCTGGTCAAGGCAGCCAGAAGAGGTGAGAACACCGCCCTGGTGACTGATGGTTCCCAGGGCCCGGAGCGGGTGGCCCAGCCGGGTGCCATCCTGATCGCTTCCATGACCGGTACCCCGATTGTGCCCATGGCCTGGTCCGCCTCACGCTACGCCACGATCCGTTCCTGGGATCGGACCGCTTTTCCCAAGCTGTTTTCCACCATTGACTTTGTGTACGGCGAGCCGCTGGAGGTGCCGCCGGGTCTGAAGGGGGAGGGGGTCGAGAGCTACAGGTTGGAGTTGGAGGAGCGGCTCAATAGACTCTACACAGAGATGTGGGCGCTGCATGGCAGAACAATTCATTGAGGCGGGAATGCCCTGCCGGGCCTTCAGGCTTCAGCCGGAATATAGAGAAAGTACAAACTGAAAAAATAGAACGGAAATTATGCAGACGAAAGGGATAGTGGTTGCGGGACTCGCCGGCGGCTCAGGCAAGAGTGTGGTGTCGGTGGGGTTGACAGCAGCCCTTGCCGCACAAGGCAAGAAGGTGGTGCCGTTTAAAAAGGGCCCCGATTATATCGACGCGGGCTGGCTGCAGCTGGCTTCCGGGGGCAAATGTTATAACCTCGACCCATATCTGGTCGATGAGCAAAAACTGAAGCAATCGTTTCAGACCCATGCGGCCGGTGCCGAGGTGGTGCTGCTCGAAGGCAACCGCGGGCTTTATGACGGGGTAAATGCCGAAGGCGGGTATTCGACGGCCGAACTTGCCATCGCCCTTGATCTGCCAGTGATTCTGGTGGTGAACTGTACCAAGACCACCCGCACCGTGGCTGCCATGGTACTGGGCTGCATGGAGTTGGACAAGCGCATCAACATTCGGGGCGTGGTCCTGAACCATATCGCCACCGAACGCCAGAGACGGCTGGTAACCGAGGCGGTGGAGCGCTATACCGGTGTACCGGTGCTTGGGGTAATCCCCAGGATGAAACGTGACATCTTTCCCATGCGCCATCTCGGGATGATTCCGTATCAGGAGTATGACGATTCAACCGATGCACTATCTTTTCTGATCCAGACTGTTACTGAAAATATTGACTTGGGCCGGGTAGAAGAGATCATGCAACCGGTACCCCTCCCTGCTCTACCGCTCAAAGAGGCGGTGGAGGCTTGTGCGACATCACCCGAAAAGGATGTGCGCATAGGCATCTTGCAGGATGCGGCGTTTCAGTTTTACTACTCAGAAAATCTTGAAGCGCTGGAGCGGGGCGGCGCGGAACTGGTCCCCATCAATGCCCTCGAGGATGATGGTCTGCCTGAGCTTGATGGCCTGTATATCGGCGGCGGTTTTCCTGAGACCAGCGCCAAGTCCCTTGCGGCCAATACCAGCTTTCGGCAGTCTGTCAAAGAGGCGGCCAACGCGGGGCTGCCCATCTACGCGGAGTGCGGTGGCTTGATTTACCTGGGGGAGTCCATCGAGCTGGACGGCGAAGAGTTCCCGTTGGCGGGCGTGTTTCCCGCCCGTTTCGGCATGTCGGCAAAACCCCAGGCCCACGGCTATTCGGTTTTCACCGTAGATCGGCAAAATCCTTTCTACCCGCCTGGTACCAGGGTCAAGGGACATGAGTTTCGCTATTCAACGGTGCTGGACTGGGGCTGGGATGAAGAGAGCATGACCGTGAAAATGGAACGAGGCAAAGGTTTTATGGAGTCGCGCGACGGCCTTTGCTATAAAAATGTACTGGCCATGTACACCCATGTCCACGCCGACGGCACGCCTGAATGGGCTGACGGCCTGCTGCAAAGATGCAGGGAGTATAAGGCTGTACGAGGCTAGCAGCTGGGGCTGAATAGTGAGGCGAGAAGCAAAAGATGTGAGGTGTGAGGTGTGAGGGGGGAACTGCTTGATCTGCAGGTTGGACGTTGGATGTTGGATGTTGGACGTTACCACAACAGCGGATAGGGTGAGGAGTTAGGGGAGAGGAGGAACTGCAGAACTGCAACTGCAACGGCAACTAGATGTTGGATGTTGAACGTGGGATGTAGGATGTGACTGCTACTGCATAAACAGCTGGTGGGAGGGGAAACAACTACACGTTGGACGGGGACGAAACAGCGAATGCAACTGCGAAAAGGCGGGTTGGACGTTGGACGTGACTGCGGGAAAACAGTGAGGAGTGAGGAACTCGGTTAGCTGCGATGCTCAGCAGGGATGCAGCTGAAGGTTCCTTTTTCCCCAGACCGAGGCTTCGATCTGGGGAAAAAACGATTTTACCGCAGACTGTTGTTGTGCTAGTGGGTGGGGCTGGTGCCGATAACCTTGATGTAGATCCTTTCCTGATCTTCCTCAGAGGGTGCCGGGTCGACCCAGTGAATAAAGGATTCGGTCACCCGCATAAAGTCCCCGTTATCTTTCTTGCACTTGGCGCAGATGCTCTCGGCGTTGTCGCGGTACATGATGATTTTGGAGGCTGGTTCGCCGTTTTTGTCCAGGGCGGCCATCTTGCGGCATCCGCAATCAAGACGTACCACCACGACCCCGATACCCTCCGGGCTGCCTTCCAGGATACCTTCGATCATAGCCAGTTCACGTTTTTCGGCCATGAGTCCATTCTTCTTCTGTTTGCGTTCTGAGATCTTTTTTGCCATGATGTGATAGTTGATGTTTCGGTGATTATCTGTAACCTCCTGAACCATGGTTCCGGAGGTCATATTTTTCTCTTGTTCAGGGAACAAGCAACATAATTATAAAGCCCGGTTCGGGTCAACCATAATCTCGACACTCGATCAGGTGATTCAGCAACTAAAGGTTGATTGCACCGGTCGTTTTGCGCAAAAGAGCTGACCAGAACATAGCATGCCGCTGGTGTCGAAGCCAGGTTGCTTCCCCTCCCGATGTTGCATGGCGCTGTTGCATGGAATTCGTTCGGCAAAATGAAATGACAGCGAATCGGTGATGCTGCTATATCATTGAAATTCTGTGCCACTTTGTGGTCGTGATGAAGTGGTGCTCTCTGTCATCACTTTTAAACAATACCGCACTATTAGCTGATGTCGCAGGCGATGGGGGAGATTAATTCGGAGATTCAGTGCCTTATTTCAATAACTTGTGGGAGATTAAGAGGAAGAGTTTTAGGTAAGTGTATTCCCGAGAAAAGTTCATTTGGAAAAGGTTAATGCCTTGATAATACGAGTAAAATTGCACGACTGTGGTGTTCTGAGTTTTTTCTTGACAAAAGACTGGCCGTACATTAAACGGAGTAATACACGAAAACACATGTTCGTGAAGGTATTTGGATTACATACAGAATGTAATATAGATACTTCTTTAAATTTTCCAATTCATGGAGGTGTAATATGTTCGAAGTAGTTGTAGATAAAGACAAGTGTACTGGCGACGAGGAATGTGTATCCGCATGTCCTGCACAGGTATTTGAGATGGTTGACGGCAAAGCTGAAGTAATTGAGCCGGATGAGTGTCTCGGTTGTGAGACCTGTGTTGAGGTTTGCCCTGAGGGTGCTATCACTGTTACTGAGATGTAATAGTCCTCATCGCACAGTGTGACGCAGCAAGCCCATCTCCAAACTGGAGATGGGCTTGTCTCGTTTGTGCGAGGTAAAATGATCTCGGTCGTCCCTCGGTCATGAGTGGTGCCGGGAGATCTTTTTCCGTAATGTGGTAGTTGTTAGAGTAAAGGTAAGAGTAGTTCCATGTCATCCAAGCTGTCCCGATTCAAGCCGGGCGTACAGAGAAAGACCCACCTGTTGCTGGCGGCATCCCTTTGGACTGGAGTAGGCTCCCTCCTGATGTGGAGGGGAATGCGCTGGCTGGAGGCCGCAGAGCTTTTCGTCCTGGTTCTCCCGGCGATAGGGCTTGGTTTTGTGAAGTCCCGCTTTATCTTGGACAACACTTCACGGCGTGTTCTCGACCGAATCTCGCAATTCAAGGATGGGACCTGTCTCGGCGCTGTCTATTCCAAAGGTACCTGGCTGATGGTGATTGCGATGATGGTTGCAGGTGTACTGCTGCGAGAGTCCCATATCCCAAGAACAATTCTTGGGGTGCTGTACGTTACAGTGGGGTGGGGACTCGCCTGGTCAAGCCGCAATAGCTGGCGGGCATGGTTTAACGAATGATCTGAATGTGCACGACACCATGAATCCCACGCCAAGTTCTTCCAATATTGTCACAGTCGATACAGCAGCACTCACCCATAATTATCGAGTACTCACCTCTTCGCTGCCCCCGGGCGTCGAACTCCTCGCCATGGTGAAAGGTGACGGCTACGGTCACGGCATGATAGAGGCCGCCCGGGCCTTCGCCAAGGCTGGCTGTCATCTTTTCGGTGTTGCCGAAGTGTGTGAGGGAGTGTGCCTGAGGCAAGCGGGGACCCAGGGTGAAATCTTTGTGATGGTCGGCTTTTTGCCCGAGTCTGTGGAGCATTTTTTCAGCTCGGATCTCACCCCGGTGGTCTTTTCCCGGGAGGCGGTGGAACTGCTGTCGAAGACCGCCGTGCAGATGGGGCGGGAGATAGCTGTGCACCTGAAGATCGACACCGGCATGAGCAGGCTTGGGGTGATGCCCGATGAGGTGGCCTCTTTTGCCGAACTGATTGAAGATCTTCCCGGAGTGCGACTCGCTGGCCTGCTGAGCCATTTCCCGGAGGCGGATGACAGCGACTCGCCGGATACCCTCAGAGCTTTTCAAGTATATTCAGAAGCATGCCGTAGCATAGAAACAAAATTTTCTGGTATCAGGCACATTGCCAATTCCGGGGCAGTGCTTAATTTTCCCGAGACCTTGTGCGACATGGGGCGGGCGGGCATCGCCCTGTACGGCTATTCGCCCAATGGCCAATGGCGGGACGGCAAGATTGGAGAGACCTACCTCAGGCCGGCTATGAGTTTTGCCACCAGGATAGCCATGGTTAAGGAGGTGCCGGCCGGGGCGGGGGTCAGTTACGGCCATACCTATGTTACCACCCGGCCGACCCGGCTGGCGGTATTGCCGGTGGGCTACGAGGATGGCTACTCAAGGCTGCTGTCAAACCGCGGCGAGGTGTTGATTGGTGGCAGGCGGGCCCCGATCCTTGGCAGGGTGTGCATGAACCTGTGTATGGTAGATATTACAGAGATTGCCGGAGTGCAGGCTGGAGATGAGGCTGTGCTGCTGGGTGAGCAGGGTGACGAAAAGATTACCGCAGATGATATCGCCGCCTGGGCGGAGACCATCAGTTACGAGATCCTCTGCATGCTCGGTAATAATAATCAACGACAATTTATTTGATATCCGGGGGAATAGTTTCCGGAATTTCAGGTAGTAGACATAATTCGACAGGGCAGTTGGCGGATACGGAAGTTGACAGATACAATTGCAGATTCAACAGGGCTGAGCGATAAGGTATCCGCTCCGCAGTGCCCTCAATGAGAGTAAAAAACGAGTAGAATTCATGATCAGAGCACGAGTAAAAGAGGTTCTTGACAGGTGTTTCCAGAAAGGAGTTGCAGACGGCACCTGGTCTGATGCCGGGGCCGGTAAGTATGCAGTTGAGCTGCCAAAACACAAAGGGCAGGGTGACTTTGCCACCAATATCGCCCTGGTTCTGGCAGGCGTCGAGAAGCGCAATCCACGGGAGATCGCCCAGCAGGTGGCGGAGATGCTGGCGGCGGAGACCGAGCTGATTGCCAAGGTTGACATTGCAGGTCCGGGTTTCGTCAATGTGTTTATCCAGCCGGATGTGTGGCGCCGGATCATAACCACCATCGTCGAAGACCGTGAAAAGTTTGGCCGCAGCATCGTTGGTGATGGTCGCAAAGTGATGGTTGAGTTTGTGAGCGCCAACCCCACCGGCCCTTTGAGCATCGGTCACGGCCGCCAGGCCATACTGGGTGACTCCATCGCCCGCCTGCTCGAGGCCACCGGTCACGATGTGTTCCGCGAATACTACTTCAATGACGCCGGCCGCCAGATGCGGGTGCTGGGCGAATCCACCCGGGCCAGATACCTTGAAAAGCTCGGCCTGCCAAATGAGTTTCCGGAAGATGGCTATCAGGGCGAATACATCATGGACATCAGCCAGGAGCTGATCGATGAGCAAGGGGAGAGCCTCAAAGACGAGCCGGATGTCAGCCCCTTCAAGGAGAAGGCCAAGGAAGTCATTTTCAAGGATATCGCCGGTACCCTGGAGCGGATGGGTATCAATTTTGACAACTACTTCAACGAGCAGTCCCTGTACGACGACGGCCACATCGATGATGTGGTAGCCAAGTTGCGTGACAAGGGGTTGGTCTACGAAAAGGATGACGCCACCTGGTTCAAGACCACCGAATTTGGCCAGGAGCAGGACCGGGTAATTATCAAGAGCACCGGCGAGCCAACCTATCGACTGCCGGATATTGCCTACCACAGGGAGAAGTACAAGCGCGGTTTTGACTGGATGGTCGACATTTTCGGCTCTGACCATATTGCCACCATCCCTGACGTGCTCGCCGGTATGCAGGCGCTCGGCTATGACGAGTCCAAGGTGACCGTAGTGCTGCACCAGTTCGTGACCCTGACCCGGGACGGCAAACAGGTGAAGATGTCCACCAGGAAGGCCAACTTTGTCACCGTAGATGAGCTGATCGATATGGTTGGCGTCGATGTGGTGCGGTTCTTCTTTATGATGCGCAAGGCGGACAGTCAGCTCGAGTTCGACCTTGATCTTGCCACCAAGGAGAGCCAGGAGAACCCGGTCTACTACGTGCAGTATGGCCATGCCAGGATGTGCTCCATCCTGGAGCAGGCTGGTGAAAAGGGCGTTCAAAAGGTAGGTTTTGATCAGATTGACCCTGCGCTCTTGAAAGAAGAGGAGGAGATGCAGCTGCTGAAGACCATGTCGCAGTTGCCGGCGGTCATCGAGGGAGCGGCCCTTGATCTGGCACCGCATAAGGTCATCTTCTACCTGCTCGATCTGGCCGGCCAGTTCCACAGCTATTACAACAAGCACAAGGTAATTACTGAAGATATAGAGTTGAGCCAGGCGCGTCTGTGCCTGATTGAGGCATTGCGGCAGGTGTTTGCCAACGCACTTGCCATGGTGGGCCTGAGCGCGCCGGAACGCATGTAAACGGGGTATGATATGGCACCAAGGCGAAAGCCAGCGGGGAAAAAGATAAAGTTCGAGTTGAGCCTGAGCGGTATTGCCGGGATAGGCGTCGTCTGCTTCTGTATCTTTTTATGGATGTTCCTCTTCGGGGTCTGGACAGGGCAATCATTGCTGTTGCCGACGCCTAAGCTGGGTGCCAAGCAAACCCACATTGCCCGGGAAGGGGCCGGACAGCACAACACGGCTCTGCATATCCAGGCAGAAGACAAAAAGAAAATCAGGACAACCCAGTAAAACGGGATCATTGACATCTGTGCCGAACGGGAAAGAAGCGTATGTTTCTTTCCCGTTAGTGTGCAGCTTTTCTTTGATCTTTACACCGTTATATGTAATTGTACAGGGTTTGTGGGGAGGCTTCTTCCAGGCGACCCCACAGAGGCAGACCGGGTCGCGCTGCCAACGCTGTTTCCCGATATGGCCGACGGCTGGAAATCACCGGCGGTCGGTATCCAGAGCGCACCTCCATCAGTCCTGCCGTTGTATGCATTCCACTGTTACCCCATAAATACATCACAGAGTGACCAAACATTATGATTGGAACATTATTAACCAAGGTATTCGGCAGTAAAAACGACAGGGTGCTGAAGCAGATCAAGCCGATTGTGAACAAGGTGAACGAGCTGGAGAGCACTATTCAGCCTCTGGATGATGCGGCGCTTGCAGCAAAAACCGTGGAGTTCCGGGAGCGCTTTGAAAAAGGCGAGTCGCTCGATTCCCTGCTGCCAGAGTCCTTTGCCGTTGTCCGCGAGGCCGGCCGCCGGGTGCTTGGTGAGAGACATTACGATGTTCAGCTCGTGGGTGGTGTGATTCTGCACGACGGCAAGATAGCCGAAATGAAAACAGGTGAGGGAAAGACCCTTACCTCGACTCTGCCGGTCTACCTGAATGCGCTCAGTGGTAAGGGCGTTCATGTGGTGACGGTCAACGATTATCTGGCTGCCCGTGATGCCGAATGGATGGGCCAGGTCTATAACTTCCTGGGCATGAGTGTCGGCCGGATCGTACACGGTATGGATGATCAGGCCCGCAAGGAAGCGTACGCGGCCGACATTACCTACGCCACCAACAACGAGCTTGGCTTTGATTACCTGCGCGACAACATGAAGTTCGAGCTGGAGGACTTCGTTCAGCGCGGCTTCAACTATGCCATCGTGGATGAGGTTGACTCCATTCTGATCGACGAGGCGAGAACTCCGCTGATCATCTCCGGTCCCGCAGATATCTCCACCGAACTCTATGCCAACGTCAACCGCATTATTCCCCGTTTCAAGGCTGATGAGCATTACGCCATTGACGAGAAGGCTCGCCAGGTAACCCTGACTGAAGAGGGTATCGCTCTTGGTGAAGAGATGTTGAAGGTCGAGAACCTCTACGACCCGAACAATATCGAGCAGCTCCACCACCTCAACCAGGCCTTGAAGGCGCACACCCTGTTCAAGAAGGATGTTGACTACATCGTCAACAACGGCCAGGTGGTGATCGTCGACGAGTTCACCGGCCGAACCATGGAAGGCCGCCGTTACTCAGACGGGCTGCACCAGGCTCTTGAGGCCAAGGAAGGGGTGAAAATCGAGCGGGAGAACCAGACCCTGGCCTCGATCACCTTCCAGAACTACTTCCGCATGTACGACAAGCTGGCGGGAATGACCGGTACTGCTGACACTGAGGCGCCTGAATTCAAGAAGATCTACGATCTCGATGTGGTGGTCATGCCCACCAATATGCCGATGGTCCGTGATGATTACGCCGACGTTATCTTCAAGAATGAGGCTGCCAAGTACCGCGCCGTCGTTCGCGAGATCAAGGAGATGCACGAGAAAGGCCGCCCGGTTCTGGTTGGTACTATCTCAATTGATATTTCAGAAAAAATTGCTCGCATGCTCAAGAAAGAAAACATTGAGCATGAGGTACTGAACGCCAAGCACCACGCCCGCGAGGCGGAGATCATCGCCGAGGCAGGCCAGCGGGGCAGGGTGACCATTGCCACCAACATGGCCGGGCGCGGTACCGACATCAAGCTGGGAGAGGGTGTGGTTGAGGCAGGGGGCCTGCATATCCTTGGCACCTCCCGTCATGAATCCCGCCGCATCGACAACCAGCTGCGAGGTCGTGCCGGACGTCAGGGCGATCCGGGCTCCTCCCGCTTCTTCCTCTCGCTGGAGGATGACCTGCTCAGGATCTTCGGATCAGACAGAATCACCGGTATCATGGATAAGCTCGGCATGGAGGAAGATGAGCCCATCGAGCATCGCATGATCACCAGGGCCATAGAGAACGCCCAGCGCAAGGTTGAGGGGCACAACTTCGACATCCGTAAGCACCTGCTTGAGTATGACGATGTCATGAACAAGCAGCGCGAGGTTATCTATCAGCAGCGCCGCGAGGTGCTTGAGGGCGGTGACGTGGCCGGTGTCATCCAGGAGATGATCCGCGACGTGACCGACAGCGTAGTGGACGATTTTTATCAGGATCGTATCGACTCAGTGGATTGGGATTGGGACGGCTACCACGATCGCATGAACGAACTCTTCAATATCAACGAGAAATGGCCGGAAGAGGAGCAGGTTGACCTGAAAGAGCCTGAATTCCGGGAAAAGACCACGGAGATGGTGAAGAAGGCCTACGCCGCCCAGGAAGAGCTCAACTCCGCTGAGAACATGCGCCAGATCGAGAAGATCCTCTTGCTGCAGATCGTTGACACGGCCTGGAAAGATCATCTGCTCTCCATGGACCACCTCAAGGAAGGTATCGGCCTGCGGGGTTACGGACAGAAAAACCCGCTCAACGAGTATAAACGTGAGGGGTTTGAGTTGTTCAACAACCTCATGGAGGCTATCCGCATCCAGTGTGTTTCCGCGCTGATGCGCGTCCGTATCATGCAGCAGGACGATGTCGACAGGCTTGAGGAAGAGCGTCGCCGCAAGAAAGAGCAGGAGATGGAGATGAGCAAGGCCACCGGTGCCAGCGAGAGCGAACCGGAGGATGCCACCGTCAAGCGTGAGGGTGACAAGGTTGGCCGGAACGCACCCTGCCCGTGTGGCTCAGGCAAGAAATACAAGAAATGCTGCGGTAAGGCGAACTGATTCCTGCCTGATTCTGTCAGCGTGAATTGAAAAAGCCGGCTCCCCATTTGGGAGCCGGCTTTTTTTGAATGCACCTGCCAAAAGGGTCTGAACCCTCATCAACATCACCAAAAGAGGTTAGCGCAGGGCCGAACCATACCGTTTTTTCTCCGCCACCATATTCTTCAGCTCCACATTGCCGGGAATCACGACGTCCGGGTCCACATCAAAGTTCAGCGATCTGCTTCTGCCCCGATACTTTACTGAATTCAGGATTAATTTCATGGTTTCCCGCCGGGCGAGGTGCTTGTTGTCGGAGCGGATCACCCACCATTTGGAATTCTTGGTATGGGTCTTCTGCAGCAGAACTTTTTTCTTTTCGGTGAACTCGTCCCACAACTCCTGGGCCTGCAGATCCACCTCGCTCAATTTCCACTGGCGTAGCGGGTCGTTGCGCCTGCGTTCAAAACGCCTGGCCTGTTCATCCTTGGAGACGGAGAAGTAGAGCTTGAGCAAGATGGTGCGGCCGGCATCCAGAATGAAGTTTTCCTCGTAGCTGTTCACCTTTTTCAGGAAACGCCGATACTGGTCTTCGCTGCAAAAGCCCATGATCGGTTCCACCATCGCCCGATTGTACCAGCTCCGGTCAAAGAGCACGATTTCCCCTGCATGGGGAAACTGCTCGATGTATCTCTTGATATGCAACTCGGTTTGCTGGATTTCGTTGGGCTTGCCGAGTGCCACCACCCGGTAGCGCTTCTCGTTCATGTAGCGGGTAACCCTGCGGATGGTGCCGCCTTTGCCGGAGGCATCCCGGCCATCAAAGAGAATGATCATCTTTTTGCCGGTTTTTTCCAGGTGGACCTGCATCTTGATGAGTTCGGCCTGGTACGGTTTCAACTCCTCGGCGTAATAATATTTCAAGAGGGCCGCCTCGACGATCTCGTTTTTGTGCTCGTCCGAGAGCAGCTCGGACATTGCCCTGGTGATGTCCGAGGGAGGAGTTGACTTGAGGTTTTTGTCGAGATCTTTCACCAGATCTCTGATAATGGATGATGCACCGCGATCGGGATCAAAAAGCGAGGGGTCAAAAATGGTGTTACTCGAGTTGGACATTAGCAGGTGCTCCAATATGTTAAAAAATTACCAAAATCTATCGGATGCTTGATCGCGTCTACAAAAATAACAGCGAAGCATTAGGGTTGTGTTTGGCTTTAGTTAAGCTTTCTGCCTAGGCGATACATCTTTTCGTAAATGGCCGGTAGCTTCAGTCGCTGGATCTCTTTGATAGTCAACGAGATATCATAGTGTATACGATAATGCCTGACGTATAAATTGATTTCTCGTCCCGGTGGAACAGTTGATGCAGGCTCTGGTGTATGATCCTGGGAAGGTGCCTGAATCTCCAGGGTGGCGCAGCTGACGGACGGGTCGCCGTCGAACATCCGGCCGGCCGAGCCTGGATTGATAAAATGGACACCATTGATGACCTTGTGATACGGGCTGTGGGAATGTCCGGTGACGATGACCTGCGAATCGACTTCAGCGGCCAACTCCTGGAAGCGGGAGTCAGGCGTATCTGCGAAGAGGAGCTCATGGGGGCGGGCAGGGCTGCCGTGGTGCACCCCTATTGTGAGAAAGACAGCTCCTGTTCTGGGTTTACCGAGCGTGAGTTCGAGCTCGTGCTTTATTGGAAAGGAGCCGAGGTACGAGCGGTTTTCTGCTGTCAGCTGGTCTGCCGTCAGCTCGTACATCACACGTTTTTCAGGGTTTGAAGGCTTCTTGAAATCTTTACCTTGCAGAAGCTTGAGTACCTTTTTGTCGGTATTGCCGAGAATGGAGATGGCCCGCCTTCTGGCAAGCCAGTCGAGCACCTCATTGGGAAATGGCGCGTAGACGGTGGAGTCGCCGCAGTTGATAACCTGGTCAAAGTTGGCGCCGGCAAAAGCGTGGTCGATTGCTTCTAGGGCAGGGTAGTTACCGTGGATATCAGAGAGCAGCAGAATGTTCATCGGGCTGTGGCAAAGTCTCAGAGCAATGGTCCCATGAGCAGCACCGCGTTTTCCTTAAACTGCTGAAGCGTGGACCGGTTCTGGTAATCTTCCTTGTCGAGATCTCTTGATAAAAGAATATACTCCTGCTGGAGTTCCCGCAGGAGGGCACAGGACTGGCGGTCATATATGACAAGGGTTGTCTCGAAATTGAGCCAGAAGCTTCGCATGTCGAAGTTAACGGAACCAAACAGGGCGAAATCACCATCGATGGTGATGGTCTTGGAATGCAATAGGCCACCAAAAAAGAGCTTGATATGAATTCCGGCCTTCATCAGCTCTCCGAACCTGGCACGGCTGGCGTAATCGGCAAGCTTGGAGTCATTTCGTGCGGGGATGATCAGCGTAACCTCCACCCCTCGCAAGGAGGCGGACTTAAGCGCGGCCAGCAAGGCATCATCCGGCACGAAATAGGGTGTGGTGAGGATGAGCTCTTTTCTGGCGGCATAGATGGTGGTGAGCAGCAGGCTGTGAATCGCTTCGGCGGTAAAGCCGGGGCCGGAGGGGACCAGCTGCACGGCGGCATGGCCTTCGGCTTCCAGGGTATGTACATCAGCCAGCCGCCGGATGGTGTCCACATCGCTGGGCCCCACCTTGAAAGGGACCTTGCTGGAATCGGACTCGAGGTACCAGTCATTGATGAAGGTGCCGGCGAGGCTTTCAACCACGGGCCCGCGGATTTTGATCATCACGTCAACCCACTGGCCCACCCCGGCTTCAGGTTTAAAGTGGCGGGGATCAGCCATATTCTGGCTGCCGGTGTAAGCGGTTTGACCATCGATCACGGCGATTTTGCGGTGATTGCGGATATCGACCCTGGCAAACAGCGCCTTGATCAGGCCCGCTGGAAGGGCTTCACGGATGCGCACCCCTTTTTCGCGCAGCATCTCAGCTGTAGTGCTGGACAGGAATTCACGGCTGCCGATGGCATCCAGCAATATCCTGCAGGTTACCCCACGGTCGGCTGCCCTCCCTATGGCCGAGATGACCTCATCAACCATGCCTCCCTCTTGCCAGATGTAAAATTGCAGATGACAGGTGGAACGGGACTGTTCGATATCGCCCAGCAGGGAGTTCATGAACAGATCTGAGTTTTTGAGCAGGGTGAGCTGGTTGCCGGACATGGCAGGCAAACCGGTATTGTGCATGGCCAGGTTGTGCAGCGGAAGGCATTCCGCGCCAAGGTCCTGCCATGCCACCGGAGCCCTGTCTTGCAGGCTTTGCAGCCAGTGCTGGTAATAATGGACGGAGTGCTGCATCCTTCTGGCTCTGCGTTCGGAGATGCGGTTTTCGCCAAAAAGGAGGTACAGCAAAACACCCACAAAAGGAAAAAGCAGGATGACGACCAGCCAGGCCAGGGTAACGCCATGCTGTTTTTTACGCATGATCACCCGGAAAGACAGTCCTACCCTGATGGTGAGGTCAACCACAAAAAACAGCGTGGAAAAAAGCGAAAAGTTCAGTTCTGGCATAAAGAGACGTGTCATCGTGCGATATGGTGGTTCGGTATCGCACCGGGTAGTTTGCTGCTGCTTGAATATGTTAGCTGTTCGGCCCGGCCAGGAGAGTTCTGGCACTTCACATGCTGCTGATCCACCCTGTTTGGCGAGGGTGGGCTGCTCTCTTCAATATGATTTTAGAGTAGCATATTCACACAGATAAATGATAGATTGTATTGAATCATGCGCCTGGGCGCAAGGGAAATGATTGACTGCGGCCTCACCGCTTCAGGTGGTGCTGCGGGCACGGTTAGGCGGGGAAAAGTCGGTCAGGGGCAATCAGCGATTTCTGACCGGAGAACAATGGAAGTTTTCTTTGAGCTTCTCTTACACACAGGACTTTACAAGACATATGGGCGTTAAAGGATTTAAGACATCGGCAGTGGCCGCTGGCATCAAGTATGAAAACAGGCTGGATCTCGGATTGATCTACAGTGAGAACCCTGCGGTGACTGCCGGGGTATTTACCACCAGTCAGGTGAAAGCGGCACCTGTTCTGCTCGATGTGGAGAGGCTCAAGCAGGAGGGGAAGGCGCAGGCTATACTGGTAAACAGCGGCTGCGCCAACGCCTGCACCGGCAAGCAGGGGATGGATTCGGCCCTTCGGTGCAGCGAGTTGCTCTCCGGGGCCCTGGGGATCGCCGATAACATGGTTCAGGTCTCATCCACCGGAGTGATTGGCGAGCAGTTGAACATGGAGGCTTTTGAGCGGAGTATTCCGGCTCTGGTCGATGGATTGGGCACCGGGAATTTCGGTAAAGTCGCGGAGGCAATCATGACGACGGATACCGTGCCCAAAACGGCAGTGAAGAAGGTGGAGCTTGGTGGCAAAGAGGTGACCCTGATGGGTATGGCCAAGGGAGCCGGGATGATCATGCCGAATATGGCCACAATGCTGGCTTTTGTACTGACCGATGCCCAGGTTGGCTTTGTTGAACTGCAGAAAACCCTGGTGAACAGCGTTGAGCGGACCTTCAACCGTATTACAGTAGATGGAGATACCAGTACCAATGACATGGTGTTGGTGATGGCCAATGGTGAGGCTGGCAATCCCTGGCTGGATGAAGAGTGTGCAGCCGATTACGAGATTTTTCAAGACGCCCTGGAGTCGTTGCTGCGGGATCTGGCGTTGATGATCGTGGCGGATGGCGAAGGCGCGACCAAATGCATCACTATCCGGGTCTGCGGTGCACGAGAAGATGAAGAGGCCGAGCAAATGGCCCGCACCGTGGCGAACTCCGCCCTGGTCAAGACGGCCTTTTTCGGCGAGGACGCCAACTGGGGCAGGATCATTGCGGCCATGGGACGTTCTGGCGTTCGCTTCAATCCCGATCATGTCGATATCGCCTTCAATGATGTGGTGATCGTTCGTGATGGCCTGGCCGTGGGCAAGGAGGCGGAAGCTGAGGCATCTGAGGTTTTGAAGGAAAAGAAGTTCAACGTCTGTATCGACCTAAAAGAAGGGAACGGCTGCGAGGAAGTCTACACTTGCGATTTTTCTGTTGATTATGTGAAAATTAATGCGGATTACCGATCCTAACGGAGGGTGAATATGGCAAAGGATGTATCCTTTCTGTTACCGCCAGACTATGATGTGTCTCGCCTTTATCAGCTACTGGAAGACCTGTATACGCGGAAAGAGCACGGTGAGGGACAGAGTCGTTCAACCTACCTGGATACCTGGGACTGGAGACTGTTCGATGCCGGGGTTATGGTGGAGCGTAATGGATACCGATACACCCTTTCCAAGCTGGACGGGTCACTCCTGGCCTCTGAAGTGGGCTCACGCAAACCCCGGCCTCTCTGCTGGGATTTTCCGGAAGGTGAGTTACGAGAGCACCTGGCACAGTGCATGGATGTCCGTGCCTTACTTCCGCAGTTCTCGGTCTTCACCACGCAGTACGATCAAGCACTGCTGAACAAAGACCAGAAAACGGTACTGCGTTTCAGTATTTTGCACCAGCGCGCCGAGCACGGGGACGAGCAACGGGAATTGCCGTCCCTGCTACTGGTGAGACCTCTGCGGGGATACGGTAAGCCGAGGAAAAAGGTGGCGGCACTGCTGGAAGCGGAAGGGTTCACCGAATGCGGGGTAGCTGAGACGTTCATGGTCCGCCTGCATCAATCTTTTGCGGTGGACAGGAGCCTGACAAGTCCCAAGTTTAGTGCCCAGCTGTCCGCTGAGGCGACGGTTGCTGAGGCGGTGCAGCAGATCTGCACCCTGCTCAAGGCAGCCATGCTCAGGAATCTGCCAGGAGTCCTGGACGATATCGACTCGGAATTTCTCCACGACTTTCGTGTGGCGGTACGGCGTACCCGGTCGCTGCTGTCTCTGTTGAAAAACTACCTGCCCTTGGGCGAGGTGCGACAGTTTCAGGATGAGTTCAAATGGCTGGGCACCGTTACCGGCCCGGTACGTGACCTCGATGTCTATCTCCTGATGACAGACCAGTATCGGGCGATGTTGCCGGAAGAACTCCATTCCGGTCTCAACAGTTTCTTCAAGGTGCTGGAATCCCAGCGCAAGAGGGATCTGCGTCGGATGAAGAACGAGCTGCAGTCGGAGCGGTTTGACCAGCTGATGGAGGGTTGGCAGCAGTTTCTTGATCTGTTGCCGGAGCGGGACGATTATCCTGCAGGGGGCGAAAATTGCCGGGAAGTGGCGGAGAAGATCATCCGTAAACGGTTTAAACGCATCCTCAAGGACGGTGGGAAGATCACTCCGGAGACGGAGGATGCAAAGCTCCATGAGTTACGCATCGAGGGCAAGAAGTTCCGCTACATCCTGGAATTTTTCCGTTCGCTTTTTGATGAGCAGGCAACCCTGGAGTATCTGAAGCAGATGAAGAAACTGCAGAATAATCTTGGTGATTTCAATGATTATTCGGTGCAGCAGGAGGTACTGCTGGAGCGACTCTCCCAGCTTAGGCCTGCAGCTGCCAACTCACTGGAGATGGCCGCCGCGCTCGGTGGCCTCATTGTCCATCTGGGCGATGCACAAAAAGAGGTGCGGACGAAGTTCGAGCAAACTTTCCGAAGCTTTGCGACCGACGAAAACATCGATCTGCTGGAGCATATTTTCGCCACTGGGAACACTGATGACAAAGTGACGCGGGGTAAGGGGAAGAAATAAAGATTTTTCGTAAGGTCGGCGCTGAGGAGAATAGGATCAATGCCTTTTTTTCCATGGTTGAACCGCGTAAACTGATGCATAAGGATGTCGTTGAAAAATTTCACCACTACCCGATATTCCGTGGCACCCAGATTCCGTTTCTGGCGGAAATAGAAAAAATGGGCTTTTGTCGGCAGCCGGTTGACGCAGTTGCCGCCAATTCCCCGGCGGCTCAGTGTTACCGGGAGCTGTGGCAGGAATTATGGGACAGGAGTGAGCAGCCATGAAACAGCTCTATCTGATACGCCATGCCAAATCGAGCTGGAACAATCCCGGCCTCGATGATATTGACCGTCCGTTGAACAAACGAGGCAAGCGTGATGCGCCATTTATGGGAGAACGTTTGCACAAGCTCGGTGTACGTCCCGATATGGTCTATACAAGCCCGGCCAAACGCGCCAGAAAGACCGCCAGGACCATTGCCGATTGCGTGGGCTACCCACCGGAGCGTATCCAACAGCATGCCGACATCTATACTTCGGACATCAATAAGTTGTTGCGTGTAGTCCGGCATGCCGAACGGAGTATCGGCCGGCTCTTTCTGGTGGGACATAATTATGTCCTGACCGATTTGGCAGAATATCTCACCAATGAACCGCTCGGCAATGTGCCGACCTGTGGCATCGTCGCCATTGATTTTGATATCGACAGCTGGCAACAGGTGGGTGAAGCCGGAGGCCAATTGCAGTTCTTTGATTATCCCAAGAAGCATTCTGGCCATACCGGCCGCTGATCGCACCTTTGCCTGCTTTCTAACGCTTGGCGGCGGTTTCCCTTCCAACCCGGTGCTATTCCTCTGGCATTTTTATATCCTGGTGGTATCTTTTCTTCTGTTCTTGAGAGGATAGCCGGCGGAACCAAGTGTGGATGCTTTTGTCCGGTCCGGAAACTGAGGAGTCTATTCCGCTCTTCCTGCCTGTCTGTCCTGAAAAATTTCTACCAATGCTCCAGAGGCGTCAAACGTCGTCTGCCCAGTATTGTTTATGGTATTGAAGCCATTGGGCTTCTAATTGTTTCGTATAGATGAGCACTGGTTCTGCAGTGCATGAGGTGGTTGAAGTGTTGCAACGAATGAGGGACCTGGCGCTCTCCCTGGGAAAGGATACCTGGCTGACAAGCTGGGAACTGATCAAGATCACAGTGCCGATCATGATCCTGACCAGGATCTTGGAGGAGATGGGGTTGATTGTGGTTATCTCCAGATGGCTGGAGCCGGTCATGGGCCTGATAGGCCTGCCGGGAGAACTCGGTCTGGTCTGGGCCACGGCCATGCTCACCACCTTATATGGCGGAATGGCAGTTTTTGCAGCGCTCGCACCCGGTCTGGAACTGACTGTGGCCCATGTGACCGTGCTCTGTGCGGCCATGCTGTTTGCCCATTCCTTGCCCATCGAGCTGAGTATAAGCAAAAAGACAGGTGTGCCGGTCACCCCCATTGCAACGCTGAGATTGGGCGGGGCTGTACTCTACTGTTTTATCCTGAGTCGCCTCTGTGACAGCTTTGGCCTGTGGCAACAGCCGGCCCCCATTATCTTTGCCGAGGTGGGAGAGCATCTGAGCCATTTCAGTTGGGCCCTTAAGCAATGTAGAAATATCGGTCTCATCATTGTGGTGATCTTCTGCGTTCTGCTCTTTATGCGGCTACTCAAGGTTCTGGGCGTGCTCGATTTGCTGGAACGCATCCTCGCCCCCGTGTTGCCGCATTTCGGCATGGGACGGCAGGCCGCTCCCATTACCGTGGTGGGTATGGTACTCGGCATTGGCTATGGTGGCGCCCTGATTATCAGGGAGGTTGCCGCAGGGAAAATGGCCAGGGAAGAGATTTTCAATTCAATGGCCATGATGGCCCTGTGCCACGGTCTGGTTGAAGATACCCTGTTGATGTTCGCCCTGGGCGGCAAGCTGGGGGGAATTCTCTGGGGCCGGATCATCTTTGCCCTGGTGGTGATTTTTATTTTGGTGCGTGTGCGTGGTGTTTTTACAGGCAGCAGGAAGTGCCTGACAACGTGAGATAAAAACTTCAGAATTTGAAGATCATACGATATGAAATTTACAGAATTTGGTGAACAGCTGACATGTAACGCGGGTATTCTTTCGCTGATGGATGACCTCGGGGAGGCCAAGGCTCTCGGTGGTGACAACATGATCATGATGGGCGGCGGCAACCCCGGCGTGGTGCCCGAATTTCAGGACATGCTCAGGGAAAAGCTCACGGAGCTGTGTTCTGACCGCAAGGAATTCCACCGTTTGATCGGGGCCTATGATCCACCCCAGGGAGAAGGACGTTTCGTTGCTGGGCTTGCCAAACTGCTGCAGCGGGAGTTTGGCTGGGAGGTGGGGCCTGAAAATATCTGTCTGACCAACGGCAGCCAGACCGCCTTCTTCATGCTCTTCAACCTCTTTGCCGGTCGCTATGGCGATGGTTCCAGCAAAAAGATCTGTCTGCCGCTGGCGCCGGAATATATCGGCTATGCTGACCTGGGCCTGAGTGACGATTTCTTCGTTTCCACCCGGCCCAAAATCGAGATTGATGGCGACCTCTTTAAATACCATATCGATTTTGAGAACCTGACCATTGGCGATGATATCGGCGCTATCTGTGTTTCAAGACCGACCAACCCGACCGGCAATGTGATTACTGACGAGGAACTGGAAAAACTCAACCGGCTGGCCCTTGCGCACGATGTGCCGCTTATTGTCGATAATGCCTATGGGGTGCCATTTCCGTCCATGGTGTATTGCGAGGCCACACCGTCATGGAATGAGAATATGGTGGTTTGCTTCTCTTTATCCAAGCTGGGGCTGCCGGCGGTACGGACCGGCATCATCGTTGCCAGACCGGAGATCGTACGGGCCCTGGCCAGTATGAATGCCATCATGTCGCTCTCACCGAGCAGCTTCGGTGCAGTGCTGACGGAGCACATGGTCGAAAGCGGGGAGATTATCGATATCAGCCGTGGCACCATCAGGCCGTTTTATAAAAAGAAGATGGAGCGAGCGGTGGCGGTGGTCAGAAAAGAGTTCGCCGGTGTTCCCTGTCGAATTCATAAACCGGAGGGGGCGATGTTTCTCTGGCTCTGGTTTGAGGATATGCCGATTACCAGCCTGGAGCTCTATGAGCGCTTGAAAAAGCGCGGGGTGCTGATCGTTTCCGGCCACTATTTTTACCCTGGCATTGCTGAAGAGTGGCAGCATATGCAGGAGTGTATCAGGGTAACCTATTCCCAGGATGATGACGATGTGGCCAGGGGGCTGGCCATTATTGCCGAAGAGGTGAAAAAAGCGTACTCCCAGAAGAGTTAACGAACGAATGGTGATAAAAGATAATCAGGACGCGAGGGGGAGACTGTGAATCTTAAAAACGTAGTACAGCTGGGGACTGTATGGGTGGTGTTGGCAGGCGGATGCTGGACGGCCGGTGCAGCATGCATTGAGGGGAACTGTATCAACGGTACCGGTGTCTACCTCCATTCGGACGGGCGCAAATATCATGGTCAGTTCATGAACGCCATGGGCAATGGCCAGGGAACCCTGCAGTATCCGGACGGAACGGTGTACGAGGGTGACTTTCGCAATGGCCGCTTCCATGGCCAGGGGAAACTGGTCGGTGCTGATGGCAGACAGTATCAGGGCAGTTTTCGGGAGAATGTCATCCATGGTCGCGGCGAGTTGATCAATGCAGACGGTGTTCGCTATACCGGGGAGTTCAGCCTCGGCAAATATCATGGTATTGGCACCCTGGTACACCCTGACGGCCGCAGCTATACCGGTGAGTTTCGCAACAGCATCATTCATGGTGACGGCAAGCTGAGCTATCCTGACGGCAGTTGGTATGAAGGCCACTTCGCCCACGGTAAAAAACACGGTGAGGGCAATCAGCTTTACCCGGACGGTGGTCGTTACAGCGGTGGCTATCGTTCCGGACAGTGGCATGGCCCGGGCAAACTGGAACGGCCTGACGGTACGATGTATGACGGTCTGTTTGCCTATGGCGAGTACAGTGGCGAGGGAACGCTTGCTTACCCCGATGGCAGCCGCTACAGCGGAACCTTCAGGCACAATAAGCGGCACGGCAAGGGAGCCTATTTTTCCAAGGAGGGGTGGGTTTACTTCGGTCACTTTGTTGAGGACCGCCAAGAAGGTACAGGAAAGCTCGAATACGTGGACGGCAGCAGGTACGATGGTGATTTCATTGATGGCAAACGGCATGGTTTCGGTGCCTATCACTCTCAGGACGGCAGTGTGTATACTGGAACGTTCCGCAATGACCTGATGGAGGGTGAAGGGGAATTGGTCAGGGCCGATGGTTCACGGTTTGTCGGCACCTTTGCGGCCGGAAAGCCAGTCTACCCTGACCCGGTTGAAATTCGCACCCGGGAGTTGAAAACCATCGTCGAACAGGAACCTCCGTCGGCTGAGACCGGTCTTGCCGAGGTAACAGAGGCGAACCAGGAGCAAGGCGAAGAAGCAGGGCAGCAGGCAGCCGGGGCTGTGGTCGCGGTGTCTGCAACGCCAACCACGACTCCATTGCCAAACACAGATGTTTCGCCTGCAACGAATGATTCGTCTGTACCCGTGGTGGTCGAGGCAGCAGGTGATGGGGATGCAGCTGCTGTGGTGGAGTCGGCTGCGGTTATTGAGCCCGCTGCTGTCACAGAGCCTCCGTTACCCGTTGACGGATTTGTGTATCACGAAGGCCGCATCTGCCATGACAATGAGGCAAAAGAGCTGGTGAATGGTCCGGTGCGGATGCTGTTGCCGGATGGCTCCCTCTATTCCGGCGGGGTAGAAGATGGGCTGATGCAGGGGGGAGGAAGCTTGAAATTTGCCAACGGCGATCTGTATGAAGGCGAGTTCGTGGCCGGTAAATTTGATGGTGAAGGTATCTACACCTACTCGGACCAGCGGCAATATCGCGGCGAATTTACAAACGGTGCTAAAAACGGCAGGGGCACGCTGACCTATCCGGATTCAACGTCCTATACCGGCAGTTTTGTCAATGATCAGTTCGCCGGTGAAGGCATCTATATTTTTGCCGACGGCTCGGTCTATGAAGGATTTTTCGATGCTGGCAAGTTCAGCGGTACCGGCAGTCTGACCTACACTGATAAGACCGTCTACCAGGGGGAGTTTAAAGACGATGTACCCCATGGCGAAGGTGTGCTTGTTTCAAGCGATGGCAGCAGGTTTGAGGGACAGTTTGCAGGCGGCCACCGAAATGGCCAGGGAACCCTGACCCTTCCTGACGGCAGGGTAGTGAGCGGTGTGTTTAAAGATGATGCCCTGGTGGAGCGGTTCTAGGTCTTACCTACAGCACCTGGTAGGCGCGCTTGTTTCAAGCGTTGGCAGTTCCGGGTACAGTTAAACTGTCGTGGCTGTAATGATGGCCTCAAAGGGGCCAAGAATAAATATTGACTAAAGCGTAGGGAGATGCGAGTGCGCTGGAGTTATAAGACAATACATTTCGAGCTGAAAAAAGAGGGGTTGCTGGGCGGCACATTTCTAGACGTCCCTGAGATTGAGCAGGCGTTGAATGAATATGGCCGCAGAGGCTGGGAACTGGTCTCTATTATCGAGACGGGTGACGGCTTGGTCGGTGTCCTCAAGCAACCCATTGACACTCACCGGGATCAGCCCAGTGAAGAGGGTCCTGATGCTTCCGCCCTGACGCTCGTGGCACCTCTGACAGTAACGGACGACCTTGTCAGGAGTAAGCACGAGGAGTCCGAGGAATACGATCTGCCGGCCGAATTAGCTGAGGAGGCTGAAGGGTCCGGGGGCGCCGCTCCGGATGTCCCGCTGGATGGGGTAACTGGTGAACTCCGTGAATGGCATCAGGGAGCGAATGATGATGTGAATAGACAAAGTGCTGACCCGGATGTTGTGGAGGTGCCCGACGAAACAGGCACACTGCATTCCGGAGACGAAGAAGAACTACCGGCGCCGCTTGACGTTCAGGAGGATTATGGCGAGGATGAACTGGTTGAGGCTTCTTCGGCCCTTGAGCAGGAGTCGGCTGCGCAAAACGATGACCGGCATGATGATCAGGAAGATGACCAAGACCATGGAGTCGGTTCCATCCGCATCGAGTAGCGATATTCAGGTAACGGTTTCAAAACAACACAGGGGCTGTCTCATGGATAGAGACAGCCCCTGTGTTGTTTGCGGAACCCTTGCCTTCAAATCGCTAATCTTTGGCGGCAGTGCAGAACAGTGTGCCAGATAAGTGCATTAACAGCGGCCGTATCTGCTGCCGCGGTAAAGAAAAAAACGTACTATTTTCTATAGCGTATCCTCGAATTGGGAATAATCTTTTCTAGAAGTTTCTCCATATGAGTATTACACCGCAACCTGGACCATGGGGTTCAGCGTTGCCAATACTGCAGGCGACGGAGTTCTTATGGGATTATTACGCCGAGTAGATCGCAAAAAATTTAAGGAGTTGACCTATCCGCATCTCGATTTTCTCTATAACATGGCGCTCAAGTATTCCCTGAAGCCGTACGATGCGGAAGATCTGGTGCAGGAGACGATGTATACGGCTTTTCAAAAATTTCACCAGTTGCGTGACAGGAACAAATGCAAGGCCTGGCTGTTTTCAATCCTGCGGAGTCATTTTCTGCGGGACCGGCGGCAATTCCTGCGGCGTCCCTTACTCGATGATGGCAGCGGTTACCTCAAGCACATCAAGGCGGAAGGGGCCGAGGACTTTGTCGGGGCGCTTGAAAAGAAGATGGATAAGGCCAAGGTCCTGAGAGCGCTGGACGCTCTCCCTGAGAAATTTCGCTCGGTGGTGTTGTTGTATTACATGGAGGAAATGACCTATCAGGAGATATCTGAATTCCTGGACATCCCGATAGGCACTGTGATGTCCAGGCTGAACAGAGGCAAGAAACAGTTGAAAAAATCCTTGTTGAAGTCGTCACGTTCCAACCAGCAGAGTGGGAAAGTCGTGCGGCTGATGGGTGTATTGCTGTAGGAGAGAAACCATGGAATGCGAAAAATTTGTCACATGGTTGGAAAACAGAGATACCCATGATATTTCCGAGGCGGATCAAGCGCGTCGACACGCGGCCCACTGTGATCACTGCCGAAAACTGTTGGCACAGGATGAGGCGCTGGAACACCATATAAGCGGTATGCTCGCCAGGGAAGCCACACCGACAGGCCTGCAAAACAAGGTCGACCTCAACCTTGATCGTATGCAGCCGAAAAGAGGAAGGAAGGGCGTCTGGGCATTGGTTGCGGCATGTTGTATCATGCTGCTGGCGGTGCTTCCTTTTCAGGGTTGGCTACCGGATAACCGTGAAGGGCTGCCGGTGCTGTCCGTAGAACAGTTAGGTGACTACATCCTTGCAGATTACCAGGATCATGGGGACGGTGGCATGGGGTTTGAACCGGTGACTGATGCCGCTGTGTGGCTAAAAGAAAATCTTCATACCAGTCAGCTGCCGCCTAAGCAGATTATTGCCGGGTATACGATACAATCAGCCCGGTTCTGCTATCTGGGCCAATGCTTGGCGGTGCATCTGATTTATGAAAAGGGTGGCCGGTATATCTCGATTTTCGTTGTGGAGAAAAAGAACGTGGATGCCGACTTTGACAGCGGCAGGCTCTATACCGTGGCGGCCGGGCCAAACGATATTGTTCTCAGCAGGAAGAGCGAATATCTCTATGCTGCAATAGGTATGTAACTGGTGGTATGTAGCTGTTTTGTAACTGAATAAGTTACAATTTTTGCACACGTGTTACCAGTGATGGGTAAATATTTCCCGTCAGTGACTAAATTGGATGAAGGGCCGAAAAATACATGAACTGCTAAGTCACTGAATGTGTGGAGTAAAGAAAAAAGTAAGAATTTTCAGCAGAATGGCATCACTCTTGTAATAAGGGAAAGCGAGAACTCAATTTCTCTTTTCCCCCCTATGAAAGCGCCCGGCTCGTGGTGAGCCGAGGCGCTTTGCTTTTTTCAGCTGTACCTCTTTGTACTCCCTTTCAAGTTATCTCCTTCATTTCCAAGCAGACCAGGACCAAGTAGTGTTTTCAGCAGAAAGTTTTACAATCTTCGTAGATCTTGGAAGAGGGGTGCGGAGCATGAGGGGGGCTCCGGGGTGAGGAGAACCCCGGAGCAGTTAAGGAGTGGCTGTTCGTTATTAGCCGAGCTTCAAGGCAGCAGGTGGTTAGCCGAGATTCAAAAATGTTCCCAGCTGGTACACGATGGTCGCCAGACTGAAGGCAAAAACGGTGTTAAAGCCCATGGAGAATGCCGCCCACTTCCAGTTTGATTCCCGGGCAATACAGACCACGGTGACGAAGCAGGGTGCATAGAACATGATGAATACCAGGGCGGCCACGGCAGATACCTTGTTCCAGCCCGGATCGTTTTGCAGTCGTTGACCCAGTGAGCGGGACTCCTCCACGTCAACTTCGCCCATGGAGTAGGCGGTACCCAGGGTGGAGACAATGACTTCCTTGGCGGCAAAACCACCTACCAGCGCAATATTAGTCCTCCAGTCAAAACCCGCAGCCTCACTGATCGGTTCCAGAGTGGTGCCGATGCGGCCGGCAAAGGAATGGCGGAGGGCCGCTTCTGATTCAGCGTTGTCGATGCTCAGCAATTCTGATTTGAGTGCCAGGGCGTTCTCCGACAGTTCTGGTGCATCAGACTCGATCTCTGCCGCCACTTCCGGAGTGGCCGTGTTCATGATGGCCTGTCGTTTAACCTCGAAACCAGCTGTCTCCTGGTCGGGTACGCCCGGGAAGGTCATCAGTGCCCAGAGCAGAATGGAGATACCAAGAATAACTGTACCGGCCTTCTTGATATACTGCCAGGTCCGTTCCCAGGTGTGGATCAGCAGGCCGCGCAGGGTTGGGAACCGATAGGGGGGCAACTCCATGACAAACGGCGTCGGTTCACCACGAAGTACGGTGGAACGCAGCAGTTTTGCGGCCAACAGGGCCACTACCCAGGCCAGCAGGGTGAAGATAAACATGTACATTGCCTCGTTTTCGCTGAAAAAGGCGCCAATCAGCAGGGCAAGCACCGGTATTTTCGCACCGCAATTCATAAACGGTGCCGTTAGCAGGGTCGCCATGCGTTCCTTGGGGGAGCGCAGGGTGCGGGTGGCCATGACCCCAGGTACCGCACAGCCGCCGGCAATACCGCCCGAGACAATGAATGGCATAACGGATGAACCGTGGAGGCCGAAGATGCGGAATATGCGGTCCATCATATAAGCGATTCGTGCCAGGTAACCGGAGTCTTCCAGGACGGCAATACCGAAAAACATCAGCATGATCAGCGGTACGAAACCGAGAACGCCGCCGACGCCGTCAATGACGCCTGAGATCACCATGGATTTTAAAAGGCCGTCCGCCATGTGCTTTTCGACCAGATCCCCCAGCCAGGCAAACCCGTTCTCGAGCCAGCCCACCGGAATTTCGCTCCAGGAGAAGGTGATATGATAGAGCCCGAAGATCACTCCCAGCATGGCCAGCGGACCAATCAGCCGGTTGGTCAACACCTTGTCGATCTTGTCTGACAGATAGAGCCGGTCGCTGTCGAATTTCTGGGTGATCACCCCCTGGCGGACGATCGACTTGATGTAGCCATAGCGGTGGTCGGCAATAATTGCTTCCGGGTAGACCTCAAGGGTTTTCAGGGTGTGCTTGCTGACCTTTTCGACAATGGCCTCCAACTGGGCGGCTATCTGGGTATGGGCGGCGCGGCCCACCTCCAGAATCTGGTCATCGTTTTCCAGGTATTTGATGGCTGCATAGCCGGCAGGGTAGGTGTTGGTGAGAAACTTATTGTTTTCGATGATCTCGACGAGTTCCTGCCTGCTCTGGTCGATATCCTCGCCGTAAGTGATGGTGCAGGACGTCGCCTGGGATTGGCCGGAGTTTTCAGCCACGGCAATGACTGTTTCCAGCAGCTCATCCTTTCCTTTGCCAGATCTGGCAATGATGGGTACCACCGGGACACCAAGGAGCTGGGACAACTTGTCGACCTTGATGTCGATACCGCGGTCCTGGGCCACATCCATCATGTTCAGGGCAATGACCAGCGGCACCCCGAGCTCTAAAAACTGGCAGGTGAGGTAGAGGTTTCGCTCAAGGTTTGAGGCGTCGACGATATTCACCACCACGTCCGGTTTCTGTTTGACAAGGTAATCCCTCGCCACCAGCTCCTCGGCTGAATAGGCGGTCATCGAGTAGGTGCCGGGCAGGTCGGTGATTATAATCTCCCTACTGTTAAACCTGGTTCGGCCCTCTTTGTGATCTACAGTAATACCGGGATAGTTACCGACATGCTGCCGGGCGCCTGTGAGTGTATTGAACAGGGTGGTCTTGCCGGCATTCGGGTTGCCGGCAAGTGCCATGGTGATCTGGGTATTCATAGCTAAATAGTTAAGACAAAAGATGTAAAAGTAGGAAAATCCCGGTTACTGAACCTCAACCTGGATATGATCGGCTTCACTGTTACGCAGGGTAAGGGTGGTATTGAGGACCCTGAGTGCCACGGGGTCCCTCAGGGGGGCCTTGCCGCATATGGTTACCTGGGTGCCGGGGACCAGACCCATTTCCCGAATACGGCGGCCAAGTTCTCCGGTGGCCTTGACGGCCTTTATTGAGCCGCTTTGCCCTTTTTGCATCTGTCGTAAGGGGATTGTTGTCATTTCTTCTCTCCTGATGAAAGGCGATGGAAAAATGTACAGCCATCAATGCCGCAGGCGGCAAGGACAGCTGCTTAAATTTGTTTCGATTGCTCGTCACAGCCTGGAGTGGTGCAGCCGGAACAGCTGCAGCCGCACGACATCTCTATTTTAGGGTCAATGGCGGAACAGATTGCATTGTAAAATTTCTTTCCCACATACAGCGCGCAGACGGTGAGTATGCTCCAGAGGATTATGGATTCCAGCATAGTTTAAAGCTCCACAAAATTTTAGATGGTCCTAAAACGCAGTCCCAAAAAAAACGCCCGACGCCATGGACGTGCGCTGGATCAACCAGCTGTTACCAGAATGTTTTCTGAGATCGTTCGGTCCAGGCAGATATTGCCGCCATGAACTTTAACCACACATTGATGACCGTTTTCAGGGCAGATCAGTTCTGCCTCGGAGCCTGGGTAGAGGCCCAGGGCTGCGATTTTCGCACACAGTTTACGGTCTCCGGTGACCTTGCAAATCCTGACTCTGCCGGCCTTGCCTCGCTTGGAGAGCGGTGTGGCCTGGTCGTCATGGTTTTGGTGGCAGAAGCAGCCTTGCAGTTGCTTTTTCCAGTTACAGCCTTTTTTAAAAATACCGGTCATATTTTTCCCTGCTTAATGTGCAATCTGTGGTGATTAGGTACACCAAACACGAGGGGGTGTCAATACATTTTTAAGTACACCTAAACGATAATTAGACACTTCTAACATGAATGTGATATTGGCTGGGTGAGGCGATAGGGAAAGTAAGGGGGCCTGGTCTTTGGCGGCAGTAATAGCCAACATTGCAGCCTTACGGTCCCCTGAAGACGAAAAAACAAAAGCCCTCCCCGGGCACGCTGCCGGGGAGGGCGAGTTGCTGCTCCAGCCGCAATCGGTCGGCGGGAGAAACTTGATGAGGGGTCAGGTTGCTCTCACCCCTTCTTCTGCACTTTTGCCCATGAGTCACGCAGGGTGACGATACGGTTAAAGGCTGGCTTGCCTGGCTGGGAGTCGATCAAATCGGCACAGAAATAGCCGGTGCGCTCAAACTGCACCTGCTTGCCGGGGGCGATGTGGGCAAGCGAGGCTTCAGCCTTGGCATGTTCGATTACCACTTTGGACTCCGGGTTGAGATGTTCCAGGAAGCTGACCTCTTTGTCGGCGTCCGGGTTTTCATGGTTGAACAGCCGGTCATATAACCGAACCTGGCAGTCTACACTCTTTTCAGCCGAAACCCAGTGGATAGTTCCCTTGACCTTCCTGCCGTCAGGAGCGGAGCCTCCCTTGGTTTCCGGGTCATAGGTGCAGTGCACGGCGGTGATATTCCCTTCCGCATCCTTGTCGTAGGAAACGCAGGTGACCAGATAGCCATAGCGTAGCCGTACCTCTCGGCCCGGTCCGAGCCGATGGAACTTACGCGGCGGCTCTTCCATGAAGTCGGAGCGCTCGATATAGAGTTCCCGGGTAAACGGCAGCTCGCGGCTGCCCATCTCCGGGTTCTTCGGATGGTTCTGGGCGGTGACCATTTCAACCAGGTCTTCAGGGTAATTGTCGATGATCACCTTCAGCGGATCAAGCACACACATCACCCGTTCCGCCTTCGGGTCTAGATCGTCCCTGATCGATTTTTCCAGCACGCCCATGTCGATCCAGCTTGCCTTTTTACCGATACCGATGGTGGAACAGAAGCTGCGGATAGACTCCGGGGTGTAGCCCCTGCGACGGAGGCCGGAGATGGTGAGCATGCGCGGATCATCCCAGCCATCAACGTAGCCGTCGTTGACCAGCTGCAGCAGCTTGCGCTTGCTCATCACCGTGTAGGTCAGGTTGAGCCGGGCAAATTCGATCTGCCGTGGGTGGCACGGGGTTTCCAGGGTGTCGAGGACCCAGTCGTACAACGGCCGGTGGTCCTCAAACTCCAGAGTGCACAGCGAGTGGGTTATCCCCTCGATCATATCGGAGAGGCAGTGGGTGTAGTCGTACATCGGGTAGATACACCACGTGTCGCCGGTCCGGTGATGGCTGGTTTTGAGAATGCGGTAAATGACGGGATCCCGCATGTTCAGGTTGGGCGAGGCCATATCGATCTTGGCCCGCAGCACCCGGCTGCCATCGGCAAACTCACCGGCCTTCATTCGCTCAAAGAGATCGAGGTTTTCCTCGATGCTGCGATTACGGTACGGGCTCTCCTGCCCGGGCTCGGTGAGGGTGCCGCGGTACTGCCGGATCTGATCGCCGCTCAGGTCACAGACATAGGCCTTGCCCATCTTGATCAGCTGCACCGCAAAATCATACAGCTGGTCAAAATAATCGGAGGCAAAATAGAGGTGCTTGTCCCAGTCAAAGCCGAGCCACTTTACATCTTGCTGAATAGACTCGACATACTTGGTTTCTTCCTTGCTGGGGTTGGTGTCGTCGAAACGCATATGGCAGATAGCATTGTTTTCGACGGCGATCCCGAAGTTCAGGCAAATGGACTTGGCGTGGCCAATGTGCAGAAAGCCGTTGGGCTCCGGAGGAAAGCGGGTCACTGGCGTTGAGTGTTTGCCGGTTTCCAGGTCTTCGGCGATGATCTGGCGGATAAAGTCCAGAGGCTTCTCGTCCAGGTTCTCTTTAGGTTCCATAATAGTATGTAGGTGTTGAATCACCGGCCCATGATTATGCCGGATACAGTTTTGCTACTTCACGAAGGCGGCGGACCACTCTTTCCTGGCCTATGGTGACCAGGATATCAAACATGGACGGTCCGGCAAGCTGGCCGGTAACCACGGTACGCATGCCGTTGATGATGATACCGGGTTTGATTTCCAGTTCGTCGGCCAGTTCCCGGGCCACCCGTTCGGTCTCCTCCAGGTTCCAGTCAGCCAACTGCTCGTAGCGGTCTGCCAGCATGGGGAACCACTCCTTTAACCCTTCGTGCTTGAGCACGTTTTTCTTCAGCGGCTTCTCCTCTACTTCGAAGTCGTTGGCGAAGTAGGCGCGGCCGCGGCTGGTGAAATCCTTTAAGGTGTGGAAACGGTCCCGGATCAGATCCAGGGTGTGATGGTACCACTGCTGCTGTTCTCCGGCATATGCCTGTTCCCAGAGCCCTTCGGCCTCAAGTTCCTTTTGCACCAGCTCACCCAGTTCGGCGATATCCATGGTGCGCAGGTAATGCTCGTTGATGGCGATGGCCTTGGGGTCGGTGAAGAACTTGGCGTCACCCTTATTGTAATTGAAAACCGCGCTGGACTTGTTGATACGCTCCAGGGTGAACGCCTCGATAAGCTCGTCTTTCGAATAGATCTCCTTGTCGTCGCCTGCGGACCAGCCCAACAGGACCAGAAAGTTATTGAAAGCCCACGGCAGAAATCCATGATCGCGGTAGAACTGGACCGCGACAATTTCTCCGTGGCTGCGCTTGGAGATCTTTGCTTTCTTGGTGTCAAGGGTCAGCGGCATATGGGCGAACACCGGCACCGGTGCTCCAAGGGCCTCATAGAGCAGGATCTGCTTGATAGTGTTGGTCATGTGATCCTGGCCCCGGACCACGTGGCTGATACGGTCCCGGATATCGTCGACCACATTGCACAGCAGGTAGAGCGGTTTGCCGTTTGAGCGCACGATCACAAAGTCGTCTACTTCTTTAATGTCGCATTCGATCCGGCCGATAATCTTGTCGTCATAGCCGACTCTTCTGTCACCTTCCGGGACCCTGAAGCGGATTACCGATGGCAGGCCGGCGGACTCTTTGGCAGCAATTTCCTCCTCGCTCAGCTTGGCGCAGGTCCGGTCGTAGCCCAGGCTTTTCTTGGCGGCCAGGGCCGCTTCGCGCTTGGCATCGAGTTCTTCCTTGGTGCAGAAACACTTATATGCCTTGCCTTCGGCGAGAAGCCGGTCAGCCGCGGCTTTGTGGTCGGCGGAAAATTCTGTCTGGAAATAAGGTCCTTCGTCAAAATCAATGCCGAGCCACTCGAGTCCGTCGATGATCCCCTGAATGGATTCCTGGGTGGAGCGCTCCGCATCGGTATCCTCGATCCTGAGGATGAGCTTGCCGCCGGTTTTCTTGGCGTACAGCCAGTTGTAAAGCGCAGTTCGAGCACCGCCGATATGGAGGTAGCCGGTGGGGCTCGGTGGAAAACGTAGTCGTGTCTCAGTCATTTGGATAGTACTCCTGTCAGAACTTTATTTCCTGAATCCGTGCTGTTGGATTACCGGATGATATGGTTATGCAAAATAGTGGTAAGCACGAATTCGCGCAAGTGCATCGTGATACTTTGCCGCAGGCGGAAACGCCGACTGCTGGTATGGCGTAATTACAGAATATTTGTGAGAAACATCTGCACGTATCTGTGCTGCGGATAGAGTTTTCGTGCATGCTATATATACATATTGGGATTATTGTTCAATATCAATGATCTGATTTCATAACGAGAATAGCCGATACAGCTGGCCGCGTGGCGAACCTGGCAGGTGAAGGAGACGGCAGATGGGCTATTTTTGGTTGTTCTCACCTGGCGAACCCAGTATATTTTTTTGAATTTACCGGTTAATACACCGTTTCTTCCTGATATCGCGGCGAGCAGTTAGCGTGTGCCTTGTCCTTGTGTTGTGTGGAAATTCACTGTGTCGGCTCTCCTCTCCCAGTAGGCGCTGCATTGCGGAGTGGTCGCCATACCCCTGAAACATGCAAGCGAAAGAAAGGAGCAGAGATGAAAGTACTGGTCAGTGACAATCTAGCCCCGGTAGGTGTTCAGGTCCTTGAAGAGGCTGGTCTCGATGTGGATGTTCGCACGGGGCTGGCTCCGGAAGAACTCAAAGAGATCATTGGTCAGTACCAGGGCTTGGTGATCCGCAGTGCCACCAAGGTGACAGCCAGCCTGCTGGAAGCGGCTGACAACCTGAAAGTCATTGGCCGGGCGGGCATCGGTCTCGATAACGTTGACATCCCGGCCGCCAGCGCCAAGGGCGTGGTGGTGATGAACGCCCCGGATGGCAATGCCGTCACCACCGCCGAGCACGCAATCTCCATGATGCTTGCACTGGCCCGCAACATTCCGCAGGCGACCGCTTCCATGAAAGACGGTAAATGGGAGAAAAAGAAATTTATGGGGCGGGAGGTGACAGGCAAGACCCTTGGCATTATTGGTATAGGTCGTATCGGCTCAATTGCGGCGAGCAGGGCCCAGGGATTGAAAATGAAGACAATCGCCTACGACCCGCATATGCCGCCGGAGACGGCTGAGCGAAACGGGGTTGAGTTAGTCAGCCTCGAAGAGTTGGCAAAACGCTCTGATTTTATTACGGTGCACGTGCCGAAGACCAAGGAGACCGCCAACCTGGTGTCCCACGAGTTCTTTGCCAATATGAAAAGTGACGGGATGTTCGTCGATTGCGCACGTGGCGGCGTATGCGATGAACAGGCTCTTTACCAAGCGCTCAGTGATCGGTTAATCGGCGGTGCGGCCCTGGATGTCTTTGCCAATGAGCCGACCACTCATGACAACTGCCCGCTGCTCGGCCTGGATAACTTCATCTGTACTCCGCACCTTGGCGCATCCACCAGTGAGGCCCAGGAGAATGTAGCGCTGATCATCGCTGAACAGATTGCCGATTTTCTACTGCGCGGCTCGGTCACCAACGCGCTGAATGTGCCGTCGGTAAGCAGCGAGGTGCTGGCCCAAGTCGGTCCGTATCTGACCCTCGGCGAAATGCTCGGCTCAATGCACATGCAGCTCTCCCGCGGGGGGGTGAAAGAGGTGAACGTCGAATATAGTGGGGAGCTGGCCGAAGTGAATACCAGTCCCATTACCGTGGCGTTTCTGAAAGGACTGTTTAGCCCGATTTTAAAGGACGCCGTCAATTACGTGAACGCCCCTGTGGTGGCAAGGGAGCGTGGCATCAGGGTAGTTGAGTCCAAATCGGATCAGGCGGGCGACTTCACCAATACCCTCACCGTCAAGGTGATCTCAGATGCGGGGGAGAACGTGCTGGTAGGCACCGTCTTTGGCAAAAACGAGCCGAGATTGGTGCGTTTGAACTCTTTTCGCCTCGAGGCCCTGCCTTCCGGGCCGATGCTGCTGGTTTTCAATAAAGATGTCCCGGGCGTAATCGGTGCCCTGGGAACCACTCTAGGCGATAACGGAGTCAACATCTCGAGAATGACCGTGGGACGGGAAGAGACGAACAATCAGAACATCATCCTGCTCAGCACAGACCAGCTGATCTCAAAGGAGCTGGTTGCAAAGGTTCGCGCACTCAAACATATTGACGCAGCCCAGGGGCTGAATTTAAACGGATATTAGCCCGTTTTAGGCGACGGGACAAATGTCATAGAGCAAAACAAGGAATCTACTATGGAAGAGAAATCAGCAAAAGACGCCGCGCAAAAGCTAGAGGAATGTGGCTGCGGGGAAGGCAAGGTACCGAATAAAGAAGGTAAGTGTGTGATGCCGGAGGTGACTTTTTCCGCGTTTGTCATGTCGTTGAACACCTCGGCACTCTATCACCTCGGTGAGATCAAGGATCCCCACACCGGTCAGACCGAGGTCAACTATGACCTGGCCAGGCATGCAATCGATACCCTGGTGATGCTGCAGGATAAGACCAAGGGCAATCTCTCCGCCGATGAGGAGGAAATGCTCAAGAATATTGTCTATGATGTCAAGTTGCGCTTTGTGAAGGCGGTAAAATAACGGGCTAGGATAGTTTGATGTCGCAAGCCGGGGGCAGCCTGGGGCGGCACAGGTTGAGTGGAGTTGCCGTGGAAAGTGATGTGTTGCATTTGCAGGCCCCCTGCAAGATAAATATGATGCTGCGGGTTGTCGGCAGAAGGCTTGATGGGTATCATGAACTTGAAACCTGGATGCAGAAGCTCGATCTCTACGACGAGATCAAGCTTGAGCTTCAGCCCCAGCCGGGTATCTCACTGGTTTGTGACAATCCGGCCATTCCGGCCGATGAAACAAACCTCGCCTTCAGGGCTGCGAAGATTTTTTTTGACTCAAGTAGCAGGGCCAAAGGCTACGGTGCGGCTCTGTCGTTAAAAAAAAGAATCCCATCGGGAGCGGGGCTTGGCGGTGGAAGCAGTGATGCTGGCACGGTACTCAGAGGCCTGAATCAGCTGTTCGAAGACGAGTTTTCCCAAGATGAATTAGTGAGGATGGCAACCGCCTTAGGGGCTGATGTTCCGTTTTTTGTTGTACCCTACAGCGCGGTCATGGCAAGGGGGATCGGTGAGATCATGCAGCCGGTTCAGCCCTTGGATTCCTGCTCTGTCATTCTGGTTAATCCAGGATTCTCAGTGTCTACAAAATGGGTTTTTGAAAATTTTGCATTGACAAAGAAAAACGAAGAGTCTATATTACCTCGCTTTCGAAAACACGATATCGAGACCTTGTCGTACAACGATATGTGTAACGATCTGGAGCTGGTTACCAGCATGAAGTTTTCGGAAATTGAGCAGATGAAACACGCTTTGCTCAATACCGGTGCTTCACGGGCGATGATGTCCGGAAGCGGACCGACAGTGTTCGGTGTTTTTCCTGATGACAGGTCCGATCAGGTAGCTGTACAAGACGCGGCGAAGAAGTTGCGTCAGCAATATACAGATGGAGTATTTATTACTCGATCGTGCGCTGGGGCGTGGCCAAGCGGTCAAGGCACCGGGTTTTGATCCCGGCATTCGGAGGTTCGAATCCTCCCGCCCCAGCCATTTTGCGTTTGTAATATACTCTGTCCAAACACCTAGAAAGTAGAACAATGCCAAAAGCACTGAAGGTAGTAACCGGTAATGCCCATCCCGAGATGGCCCTGGAGATTTGTAAACACCTCGGTCAGCCCCTCACAGAATCTGACGTTCGCAAGTTCAGCGACGGTGAGATTTTCGTCGAAATAAAAGAAAACGTTCGTGGCGCGGACGTGTTTGTCGTTCAGCCAACCTGTCGGCCGGTGAATGATCACCTGATGGAGCTGGTCATCATGGTGGATGCACTTCGTCGTGCTTCAGCCAGGAGGATTACCGCGGTTGTTCCATACTACGGTTACGCCCGTCAGGACAGGAAAAACGCACCGAGGGTACCGATCTCTGCCAAAGTGGTCGCTGAGATGTTTATGGCCGTTGGGGTTCGCAGGGTACTCTGTATGGACCTGCACGCAGGGCAGATCCAGGGTTTTTTCAATATTCCCGTGGATCATCTGTATGCTGCGCCGGTGCTGCTTGACTACATAAAAGGCCAGTTTGAAGATGTGATCATGGTTTCCCCGGATGCCGGTGGCGTTGAGCGTACCCGCGCATTTGCCAAGAGAATGAACGCCGGTCTGGCCATCATCGACAAACGTCGCGACCGTCCCAATGAGTGCGAAGCAATGCACGTGATCGGCGATGTCAGGGGCAAAACAGCCATTTTGATGGACGATATGGTCGATACTGCTGGCACCCTCTGCAACGGTGCGGAGACCTTGATTAAAAACGGTGCCAAGGAAGTTCACGCTTGCTGCAGTCATCCGGTTCTCTCCGGACCTGCGGTGGAGAGAATCAGTAACTCTGTCCTGAAATCCCTGGTTGTCACCAACTCCGTTCCGCTTCGTCCAGAGGCGGCTAACTGTGGCAAGATCAAGGTCCTTTCCGTCTCGGAGTTGCTGGCGAACGCTATTCGTCGCATCCACAACGAAGATTCTGTCAGCTCGCTCTTTGTGTAAGTTCGGGCTGATTTGATAAACTGAAACAGTTTTTACTATTTTATAACTCGGTCGTCTGTATACCTATCAACGGCGTACACAGAGGCGAGCCAAGGAGGAATTATGCTTCAGGTAGATATGAACGCGGCTGTGAGAACAGTGAGCGGCAAAGGTTATATGCGTCGTCTTCGCATGGAAGGTCTTACCCCTGCTGTAGTGTACGGTGCTGGCGGCGAGGCTCAGAAGCTGCAGATGGACACTAAGACTCTCACCGCGACCTTGCTTGAGATCATCAGGCGCAATGCTATAGTCACTTTGAAGATCGAAGGGGTGGGCGAAAAAAGTGTCATGGTCAAGGAAGTACAGACCGATCCTGTCAAGGACACCATGATCCACGCTGATTTCCTGGAAATTGATCTCGAGAAAGAGCGTCAGTTCAGTGTACCGCTGAAATTCAAAGGCACCGCCAAAGGTGTTGATCTTGGTGGTAGCCTCGAGGTTATGGCAACCGCAGTTGTGCTGGAGGCCAAGCCGTTGGATCTCCCTGATGAGGTAACTCTCGATATTTCTGGGCTCAACATCGGCGACCAGCTGACCTTTTCTGCCATCGAGCTTGCGGACAATGTGAAGATGGTTTCCAAACCGGATGCTGCCTGTGTTAGTGTAAGCAAGTAACCACCTGGTTCGTCACCAGGAGGAAAGCGTATTTCGCAACACCGCATTTTTGTTGACCGACTACGATCCGGAAGGGGATGCTCTCCTTCCGGATTTTTTATTGTACGCAAGACACGTTCAATATAATGGCTGATACCGAATATTTAGTTGTGGGCCTGGGAAATCCGGGGCAAAAATACGATGATACCCGGCATAATGTCGGCTTTATCATTGTGGATGAACTGGCCAGGCGCTGGGGGACTGAGCTTTCCCTGGAGAAGTGGCAGGCCCGCTCTTGCCGGGTATCCCGCTGGGGCAGTCGACTCAACCTGGTCAAGCCGATGACTTTCATGAACCTGAGCGGCAGGGCAGTGGCTGAATTTGTTCGCTTTTATAAGGTGGAGATTGAAAACATCGTGGTGATTCACGATGACCTCGATATGCACCCGGGACGGTTGAAGCTGGTGCGTGGTGGCGGGGCCGGAGGCCATAACGGTATTCGCTCCATGGGGCAATCCCTTGGCTCGAATAATTTCTACCGCCTCAAAGTTGGCATCGGTCGTCCGGGAAAAGGGGACGTCCATCCCGATTTCCCGGTTGATAAGTATGTCCTGTCCAGCATGTCCAGCGAAGAACTAGCCTTGGTCAATGAGCGTGTCGACTCCATCGAGGCTGGATTGGAGTTTCTGGTGACAGAGGGACCAGCCAGGGCCATGAGCCTGCTCAACAGCATAAAATGATCTGGAAATCTTTTATATACTCCTATCGTTATCTTTTATGAGAGCGTTTTATCGGGAAAAGTAAGGGCAAGATTGTGCTAGATATGGTATATTGCCCTTTGTTTTTTATGATATTTAGGTGCTTGCCCATTGAATTGCGTTAACTGTATTGGGCCGCGCGCCTGCACGTTTTGCTCCTGGCTTAAGGAGTAAAAATTGGCTTTTCATCGTACTGCTTGAACAAGACAGCTGCATGGCGGAAAGTCATTTTCGAGTTTTTAATGTAGTATTCCGACAGAGGAGAAAGTAGTGTTTGCTGAAGGTGATATGGCGGTTTACCCGGCCCACGGCGTTGGTGTTATTAAAGCTATCGAAACTCAATCTGTTGCTGGTGTGGATCACACCTTTTATGTATTGGAAATCCTTGAGAACGGAATGACGATCATGATCCCCACAGCCAGCAGCGAAAACGTTGGCCTCAGGGCAATTGTCAGTAGGCAGCAGGTCGACGAAGTTATCGATATTCTTGAAGACAGGTCAACCGAGATCGGCAGCCAGACCTGGAACAGAAGATATCGCGACTACATGGAGAAGATCAAGACAGGATCCGTTCATGAGGTTGCCGAGGTGTTACGGGATCTGTTCCTGCTCAGTGTTGATAAAGATCTTTCCTATGGCGAGAAGAAGATGCTTGATACCGCGAAAAGCCTGCTGGTAAAAGAGCTCTCTCTGGCACAACAGATTGAAGAAGCGTCGGTGTCGAAACGCATCGATACCATCTTTGCATAAATACACAACCCCTCTGGTTAAATACTGACCGGCAGCATTTCTCCTGTCGGTCACAAAGCAATGAAATCAGCTCAATACGAATCCGAGCAAGAGTTGGATGAAGATGAGGCCATCTCTCTTCTGATCGAGCCGGCAACCACAGGTATCCGGCTTGATCATCTGCTGGTTCAGTACATCCCCGATGTTTCCCGATCCCGTATTATCTCCTCGATAAAATCCGGTCTTATTCTGGTTGATGGCAAGCCAAGCAAAGCCGGCCAGAAGCTTAAGGCTGGGCAAACTGTGACTGGTTCGCTCTACGAGCCGCCTCCCCTGGCCGTTACTCCGGAAAAGATCGATTTTCCCATAGTTTTCGAAGACGATTATCTCCTGGTTCTATCGAAGCCGCCGGGCTTGGTAGTGCATCCGGGAAGTGGGAATCATACCGGCACCCTGGTCAACGGCCTGCTCTATCACTGTGCAAAGATCGCCGGGGTCGGCGATGCGATCCGGCCTGGCATTGTCCACAGGCTCGATAAAGATACTTCTGGAATCATGGTGGTTGCCAAAAACGAGGCTGTTCACCGCCAGTTGGTGGAGATGTTCAAGAACCGTGAAATCGATAAAGAATATCTGGCATTGGTGCATGGTGTTCCGGATCGTGTCGAAGGCAGAATTATCGCTCCCATCGGGCGGCACTCTGTGAACAGGCAGAAAATGGCGGTGCGTGAAGGTTCTGGCAGATACGCGGCAAGTAGCTGGCGGGTGGCTGAGGTGTATGATTCCAGGTATTCGCTGCTCAGGGTACATATCGAAACAGGCCGGACCCACCAGATTCGCGTCCACATGGCCCACATCAAGCATCCGGTGGCGGGGGATGTGGTTTACGGCCCCGGCAGAAATAACCGCATGTTCCCAAGGCAGATGCTGCACGCCTTCAAACTCGCTTTCAAGCATCCTGTCAGTGGCCGGCAGATGTCGTTCACTGCTCCTCTGTGGGATGATATGCAGGGGATCTGTGATACTTTAAGCGAATGAAGTCAGTAAATACTTGACTACAAATGAATATCGCATTAACAGGGACAGTCGGGTCAGGAAAGAGTGCGGTTGCGGACATGCTCGCAGGCTGGCTGCAATGTCGGTCTATCGACACTGACGCGGTAAGTCGGCTGTTGCTTGAACCCGGGCAGTCTGCGTACCTTGCTTTGCAAAAGAGATGGGGAACCCGGTTTCTTACAGGGGACGGTGCGATCGATAGAGCCGCTCTCCGCCGGGCGGTATTTGCCGACCATAAGCTGAAAAAGGAGCTTGAGGAACTGCTCCATGGTGACATACGGTCATATGTTGCCAGGCAGATGGAACTGGAGAAGGCTGCCGGGAAACACCTGGTGGTGGAGGTCCCACTGCTGTTTGAAGTTGGCTGGCAAGATGATTTCGATCACACAATTGCAGTTTATGTCCCCACAGAACTCAGCGTGAAGCGTACCATGACACGTGACGGGGTCGTCGAAGAGGAAGCCAGGGCGGTGGTGGCGGCACAGCTTGATGCGGAGCACAAGGCCCTGCTGGCAGACAGTGTGATAAATAATTCAGGAATTTGGGGAGCAACAGTGCTGCAGGTTTCACATCTGGCTGGGAATCTGCAAGAGCTTGGATTGGATTAAAAAAGCCGGGTGATGCTGGCTTTAAAAGCTTGACAGTAAAGGGGAGAGCACGTATAAGAAATGTGTGACCGGAGAAAAAAGCCCCTGCCTCTTGATGAGTCTTTTGTTCCAACTGATGCACAATCCAGCTTACTAGAACACCCTCTTAGGTAGGTGTATTTTTCTGTGTGGACTCCCTGTAAATCACTGATGCGTAAACGCTCAGGTCAAATATTCCATTCTACAGCAGATCTAACACACTAAATTAAAATTTATAAACATATGCCATGCTGGCAATGCTGGATCGATGCTGCCTCGTCCGGAATATTTTTCATTTACACAGTATGATACCGCACGTCTTCGGCCGATAGTGTCTTGGCCGGGGAAACGATATACAAGTTTAGAAAAATGCAAAAGAATCCTGCCAAAAGATTGAAAAGGAGAGACTCGTTAATGAATCTGGCGGAATTGAAGATGATGAAAATCGGTGAGCTGGTGAAGCTTGCCCGTGAGTACAACGTGGAAGGCTTCAGCTCAATGCGGAAGCAGGAGTTGATCTTTGCCTTGCTCCAGGCACAAGCCGACAAAGACGGCAAAATGCGGGGGAGTGGTGTACTGGAAATTCTGCCAGATGGTTTCGGATTCCTGAGGGCGCCGGATTATAACTACTTACCGGGTCCGGATGATATTTATGTTTCTCCTTCCCAGATTCGCAGACTGAACCTGCGCACCGGTGATGTTATTGACGGCCTGGTTCGAGCTCCCAAGGAGGGCGAGCGTTATTTTGCTCTGTTAAAAGTTGAGAGCGTCAACTTTGATCCGCCGGAGGCCTCCAAGCAAAAGACGCTCTTTGGCAACCTTACACCGCTTCACCCGAACGAAAAATTCATGCTTGAGTGGCAGCCTGACAACTACTCAATGCGGGTGATGGATATGTTCGCCCCGATTGGCAAAGGACAGCGTGGATTGATCGTTGCCCCGCCACGCACAGGTAAGACAGTGCTGATGCAGAAGATTGCCAACTCCATTGTCAGGAACCACAAGGAAGTGTACCTCATCGTACTGCTCATCGACGAGCGTCCTGAGGAGGTTACCGAGATGACCCGCACGGTAAAAACCGCCGAGGTCGTCAGTTCAACATTTGACGAACCACCACAGCGTCATATTCAGGTTGCTGAAATGGTTATAGAAAAGGCCAAGCGTCTGGTTGAACACAAAAAAGATGTCGTTATCCTTCTCGATAGTATCACCCGACTCGCCAGAGCCTATAACACCGTCACGCCGGCCAGTGGGAAAATCCTCTCCGGTGGTGTGGAGGCCAACGCCCTGCATCGGCCGAAGCGCTTCTTCGGTGCCGCTCGAAATGTGGAAGAGGGTGGCAGCCTAACAATTCTCGCCACCGCTCTTATCGAGACCGGCAGCAGGATGGACGAGGTTATCTTCGAGGAGTTCAAGGGAACCGGTAACATGGAACTGGTGCTCGATCGGAAAATGGCTGACAAGCGCATTTTCCCGGCAATCGATATCAAGCGTTCCGGCACCAGAAAAGAGGATCTGCTGCTCAAACCAGATGTACTCAATAGAATCTGGATTCTCCGAAAACTGCTGAATTCCATGAATCCTGCGGATTGTATGGATTTCCTCACCGATAAGTTGAGGAGCCAGAAGAGCAACAGGGATTTTCTCGATTCCATGAATGGCTAGCTGGGCGAGAGTACGAGGCAACTGGTGACACGATAACGAGCGCCAGTTGCTGAGAATATTTTTTGTTGAAAAATTGTTTTGCCTCGGTATAATGCACACCTTGTGTCTTTAGACTGACGGCTTATACTGTAATTTGATCATCACATGTGTTGATGTGTTGGAGGATCGGGAATTATGAAGAACGATATTCATCCGGAATATAACAAAATGAATGCAACTTGCGCTTGTGGCGCGGAGTTCGAGATGGGCTCAGTAATGGACGAGATCAAAGTTGAGATCTGCTCCGCCTGCCATCCTTTTTTCACCGGAAAGCAGAAGCTTATCGATACCGCTGGTCGTATCGAGAAGTTCAAGCAGCGTTACGCAAAGCACTTCGCGGAGAAGGGGTAACCTACCCGGCGACCATTGCGCACCATACATTGGTGGGCACTACATCCGCTTCACGGCAGCGCAAATTGATCAAGTCCACAGTGATGAATCATCATGGCTGTGGACTTTTTTTATTCCATTTCTAGTCTCTCAGAAACAACGCTATGTTTGGCAATTTTGAAGAACTGCAAGATAAGCTGTCCGAGCTTGAAGGGCGCCTTTCCGATCCCTCTCTGGTGAACAACCAGAAGGAGTATCAGGAGGTGGTGCGGGAGCATGCGCACCTGAGTAAACTCAACGAGTTGTATGAGGAGTTCAAGCAGGTTCAGGACGACATTGTTGAGAATCGACAGCTGCTCAAGGATGATGACGAGGATCCGGAGTTGAAGGAGTTGGCCCGCGCCGAGTTGGATGAACTCGCTGAGCGGGAGGTACAGCTTGATAATGATATCAAGGTCCTTCTGCTGCCCAAAGACCCGAACGATGATAAAAATATCTTCCTGGAGATTCGGGCCGGAACAGGTGGAGACGAGGCGGCGCTTTTTGTCGGTGACCTGTTCCGCATGTATACCAGATTTGCCGAGTCCATGCAGTGGCGGGTCGAGACGATCAGCTCAAGTCCGCTGGGCATCGGCGGCTTCAAGGAGATCATCGCCCTTATCAGCGGCGAGCAGGTGTACTCCAAACTGAAATATGAGAGTGGGGTTCACCGTGTTCAGCGCGTCCCCGAGACAGAAACCCAGGGCAGGGTGCACACTTCTGCGGTAACCGTGGCCATCTTGCCTGAGGCGGAAGAGGTGGAACTCGAAATCGACATGAACGAGCTGAAGATCGATGTGTACCGCTCGTCAGGACCGGGGGGCCAGAGCGTCAACACCACCGACTCCGCGGTTCGCATTACCCATCTGCCGACCGGACTCGTCGTTACCTGCCAGGATGAAAAATCCCAGCACAAAAATAAAGCAAAAGCGCTCACCGTCCTTCGCGCCCGGTTGTTCGATGCCATGCAGCAGGAGCAGCAGGCAAAGATTTCCCAGGACCGCAAGAGCCAGGTCGGAAGCGGTGACCGGAGCGAGAGGATCAGGACGTACAACTTCCCGCAGGGACGTCTCACCGATCACAGGATCAACCTGACCCTCTACAAGCTTGATCAAATAATGAACGGCAAGCTTGATGACGTAGTTTTCCCTCTTATAGCTGAGGATCAGGCTGAAAAACTGAAAAAAGTTCAGTAGATTGCTTTTTTAGAATTGCCAGGCAGCGCGTTGACTTTCCCATGCTGCCTGGCTTTTTTTCAGCCTGTCGCAGCTATATCCCATCTTTAAATTCTACCCTTCGCTACTGCCCTGATGCGCATCGCAGAACTTGTACAGTACGGGATTTCTGAGCTCCAAAGTGCTGGCATCCCTGATTGTACAACTGATGTTTATCTTCTTGCCGGTCATTGCCTGGGAAAAAGCAGGACCCAGCTGCTTGCCTATGGCCGTGATGAGGTTCCGGCCGAGCTGGAACACGCCTTCAGGGAACTGCTTTCCCGCCGCAAAAACAGGGAGCCGGTCGCCTATATCTTAGGCGAGCAGGAATTCTGGTCCCTGCCATTTACGGTCAACCCCAATGTTCTGATCCCCAGGCCCGAGACGGAACTTCTTGTGGAAAAGGCGCTGGCGACGATGGTGGCGGATGATTTCCCCAAAGAAGGTAAAGTTATTGATCTCTGTTGCGGTAGCGGCATCATTGCTATTATATTGGCCCTGGAATCGAAACGGGAAATCCTGGCAATCGATATCTCACCTGAGGCCTTGGCGGTTACCGAGCTAAATTGTGTTCGCCATGGAGTCCAGCACCACGTGGAATTGCTGCGCTCGGACCTGCTCGCTGAAGTGATTGCCAGAGGGGAGACTGTCTCCCTGGTTGTATCCAACCCTCCCTATGTTACCACCCATGCCGTCTTCAATGAGGTGGAGCCGGAAGTCGGGGTGTACGAGCCGCGTCTGGCGCTGGATGGGGGAGTTGATGGCCTGGATCAGATAGCGCTGATCCGCCGCCAGTTATCGGATACCCTTGTCGAAGGTGGACGTATACTTATGGAGATAGGTGCCGATCAGGGCGCGGCGGTTCATGCCTTGTTCAGCAGTCATATCCCCGGTTACAGAGATTTCCGGAAAGTTGAAATTATTGCGGACTATGCGGGGCGCGACCGGATCCTGCATGCCATTATTGCCTGAAGAGGGCAGGGAATATATCTACATGGAAAAACTCATAATAGAAGGTGGCCTGAGGCTCGAAGGGGATGTGCGCATCAGTGGCGCGAAAAACGCCGCGTTACCGCTTATTGCGGCCACACTGTTGGCCCCTGGTGAACATGTCTTAAGAAATGTGCCCGATCTGCGTGATACCCGGACTATGCTGAGGTTGTTGGAGAATCTCGGAGTTCGCCATCAGCGAAATGGCGACGTGCTGAAGATTGATTCCACAGATCTTGCCTCAGGCGAGGCATCCTATGATCTGGTCAAGACCATGCGCGCCTCCGTGCTTGTGCTGGGACCGCTGGTGGCACGGCTTGGCCGCTCACGGGTTTCCCTGCCCGGCGGTTGTGCCATCGGAGCGCGACCAATCAATTATCACATCAACGGATTGGAACTTCTGGGAGCGAAGTGCGATCTGGAAGGCGGCTATGTCGACGCCACCATTGATGGCAGGTTGCAAGGGAACACCATCTATTTTGATATGCCCTCAGTAACAGGTACCGAGAACATGCTTATGGCGGCTGTTCTTGCTGAAGGTACCACAGTTATTAAAAATGCTGCCCGGGAGCCTGAGGTGGGCAACCTGGTGGATATGCTCAACGGCATGGGCGCAAAGATCGAAGGGCGCGATACTGACAGGCTTACCATCGAAGGAGTTGAGAAGCTGAACCCTGCAGACTGTGCCATCATCCCGGATCGTATCGAGACGGGAACGTACTTGATAGCAATTGCCGCCACCGGTGGTGAAGGGACGGTAACCCACTGTAACCCGTCTCACCTGCCTGCATTGCTTGAAAAATTGCGGGCCACCGGTCTCAGGATCGAGGAGACCGACTCAACCATCACTGTCCGTCAGCCAAATGGTAGCGCAACACCAGGTCCGCTGAAAGGTACCGACATAACCACCTTGCCCTATCCGGGCTACCCCACCGACCTGCAGGCACAGTTCATGGCGTTGATGACACTTGCCTCCGGTGTCAGTGTGGTGCACGAAACCATCTTTGAAAATCGCTTTATGCATGTTGCTGAACTCCAGCGGCTCGGTGCCAAGATCAAAATCGACGGCCATACCGCAATGGTGGATGGCTGCACCATGAACGGCCTGAGCGGAGCGCGGGTAATGGCAACTGACCTGCGGGCCAGCTCCTCGCTGGTCATTGCCGGCCTGGCTGCCAGTGGCAGGACCGAAATCTCCAGGATCTATCACTTGGAACGTGGCTATGAAAATCTGGTGGATAAACTCACCGCCCTCGGCGCCCGGGTCTGGAAAGAGCAGGAGTGATATCAGAGGCGTCGGCCTCCCCCAATAGGCAGTTTACTGCGTAATTAGAGAGATTTTATTTGTTTTAGTGTTGAGCTAAGAGCCCTTTAACCGCGATGAGAGCGGTTGAAGGGCTTTTTTTTTGTCAAAACCGGCGAGGAGAATCAGCACCTTTCTTGAGAGCCGGAAAGAAGAGTTGTCATACAGGTTATTGCCTCTTCTTTTTTGCTGTACCATATGGCCTATCAGATGGTCTTTTAAGTATACCAATCGTGAGCTATCGAACTGCAGTATAGACGTCGGGGGTGCATCAAGGATGAGTATCAAAAGCTGTTAATTGCATTGAGGGGGAGGCTGTTCTACATTTCGATTTTTCATTAAGTGCTTTCAATGTGTTCACACTTTGTAGTAGTAATTCCTAATATGGGAATGGGAATTAATGGCAAAAGTGGGTGTTTTTTAACAAATAGGTAATTATACCTATTTACTTACCTATTGTAATATTGGTACTTTCCTGTTTTCTTTCAGGTAATTGCGTTAATTTGAGGTTCATCCGGTGCTTGGGTACTTCTACTGACTGTAGACTGTACATCGTCGTTGTTTCGACAAGGTTGAGGATGCCTTGCGCTACTGAGCGTTCTGTTTTCGATCCCTCCTTAGGGGAGGAAGGATCGAATTTCGTTTATGAACGCAACAACGATGATGATGGTGAAAGTGAATCTCAAGAAATATTTAGGGATTACCATACTGCCGCCCATCCTGAGCCTTCTGCTGGCAACAGCGGCCTGGGCTTGGCCCACCGACAGCCAGTGGATCGAACTGGTCAAGGGTGGAGACCCGATTCAGGACAGCGAAAGTGATGCCAACGGTGGGGTCAATGTCGTTCCGGACAACGGCACCCATGCCGCGGCCTTCATTTATAATGACGGCAGTTATCTGTACTACCGGCTGCGTTTGGACGGAGATCCCACCCATGGTGGCAATGGGATCTTTGCCCAGTTCGGCTGGGGTTTTGAAATCGACATAGATCAGAATGCCGATGACTATGAATGGCTGATCATGTGCGATGGCATCTCCCAGCCTGAAGTCATCTCTCTTCGCGAAAACACAGACAAAACCGGCCTCGGCGACCCCTCGGACAAGGCCGAATATGTCGCCGCGGAATATCCGCTGGTCGGCAATCACCGCCTGTCGAGCGCCGACACCGCCATCGGCGGCGATACCGATTATTTCCTCGACTTCCGCCTGCCATACGCTGTTTTCAAGGCTGCGACCGGTATCGGTGACAGTACCCTCATTCGCTATTTTGCAGGCAGCTCCCGTTCAACCAATAACCTGACCGAGAGTGGCGCAGACCTGGTCGCGGGCTCTACCCTCTACGAGATGGGTTCTGACTTTATTACCCCCTTCGGTACCCCGCCGGAGACAGGAACCACCTCGGACGGCACAGTCCGTTTTGTGGACGGTCTGGATGGTTTCAACGATGTCAATCTGGCCTCCGGCGGTGAAATCATCTATGTCCGGGTAGTCGACGCGGACCAGACCATAGCTGTCAATCCTGAACAGACCATCCGAGTTGAATTGACCGCGCCAAGCGGCGACTCGGTTGTCGTTATCCTTACCGCAACCGGTGTGGCAGGTAAGTTTACTGGCGCCGTTGCGACCGAGGAAGTCACTAACAAAAATGGCATAAACACCTCTGATTCGATTCTCCAGGTTAGGCCCTCTGCCTCCTTCCCGACGGATCAGGAGATCATCACCGTTACCTATATTGACTCGATCGATGCCAGCGGCGATCAGGAGGTGAATCGCACAGACACCATCACCTTCAGCACCACCGCCACCGATCTGGCTCTCGAAAAATCGGTAGACACTTCGGTGGTACAGCAGAGCGATACCGTTCAATTCAGTCTTACCATTACCAACCAGGGGCCCAATAACGCTTCCGGGATTGTGGTCAATGACTTGCTGCCATCAGGGCTGAGCTACCTGGGCAGCACACCATCGGTTGGCAGTTACGACCAGGCTACTGGAAACTGGACTGTGGGCACGTTCACCACCGACGCTTCAGCCACCCTGACCATCGAGGCCCTGGTCAGTGCGGCAACCGGCAACATTGTCAACACGGCAACGATCGCGGCACTCAATGAAACCGATGGATATGCCGGCAACAACTCCGCCAGCGCCACGCTTTATGTCGGCGGCACGGATATCCGTATCAATAAGTCGGTCGACTATGATTACCCGGCCGAGAATGAACTGATTGTTTTCAGTATCAGGGCATTGAACCTTGGTCCCAACAACGGCAGTGGAGTGCTCGTTACCGATCTGCTCCCTGCGGGATTAAGCTACGATTCGGCCACAGGCTACAGTGCGACCCAGGGCAGTTACAACGAAGTCACCGGAGTCTGGACCGTGGGTGATCTTGCCAATGGTATCGGTGCAGTCCTCACCATTCCGGCCCGGCCTGCGCCCGGTACCGCAAACACCGTCTTGACCAACACCGCAAGTCTTACCGGTATCAACGAGCCGGAGATCAACCCGGCCAACAACTCGGCGGGGGTTGACATAAAGGTGAATTTCCATGACTTGGAATTAACCAAGCTGGTAGGTGTCGGCCCCTCATACAATCCTCTGGCCGATATCGCTGTCCCGAACGAAGGCGACAGCGTCCGCTACAAACTGGTGGTCACGAACAATGGACCCAATGATGCAAGCGGTGTTGAGGTTACTGACCAGCTGCCGGCCGGGGTCAGCTACGACAGGATTAACCAGATCAGCCAGGGCAACTATAATCCTGCCACCGGCATCTGGTCGGTCGGTGCTCTCACCTCAGGCAGCACAGCGACACTGCAAATCGATGCCGATGTCAACAATAACACGGCCGGGCAGACCATCATCAACTCAGCCGAGATAACTGCTTCGGATTATCTCGACGACATTGAGTCAAACAATAGCGCTGCGGCCACTATAAAGATTGACGGCACCGACCTGCAGATAACCAAAACCGTCAATGATTCGATCCCGAGTCCGGGTGGCCCCATTACCTATACGCTGACGGTTACCAACAATGGTCCGAATCCGGCAAGTGGGGTTGCAGTCACCGATATCCTGCCCACAGGCGTTAGCTACACCGGCCATTCTGCCTCTTCAGGCACCAGTTACGATGCAAAGAGCAATGGCAAGGCTAGCTGGGTATGGGATATTGGCAATCTCAGTGTCACGGGGAGTGCAACGCTGACCATTAATGCCACTGTAGAGAATGGCACCAGCGGGCAGAACATCAGCAATGTGGCCATGATTACCGAAAGCGATCAGGCCGATCCGAACTACCTGAACAACGTCGCCAGCAGTGTGATTTCCGTCGACGGTACCGATCTTGCCATCACTAAAACCGTCGATGATGCCACCCCGAACGAGAACCAGGATGTCACCTACACCATCACCATCACCAACAACGGACCGACCAATGCCACCGGTGTGGAAGTAAAAGATCTCTTGCCGCCGGAGGTCAGCTTCCAAAGCGCGACCGCCAGCACCGGTAGCTACGACCAGGCCACTGGCATCTGGACAATTGGTAATCTCTCGGCTACTGCAGGGGTTGAAACTGAGCAACTCAGCATCGTCGCCCGGGTCAAGGGCAGTACCAGCGGACTGTTCATCACCAACTCTGCTTCGATTTACGCTGTGGACCAGGGGGACCAGAACCAGGCCAACGACTACGCCAGTGTCGACGTTGCGGTCGCGGGCACCGACCTGAGCCTCGCTAAAACTATCGACAACGCCAGCCCCGGTGTGCAAGGGGCGGTGACCTATACCCTGATCGTCACCAACGAAGGGGACAATTCCGCCACCGGTATTGAGGTCGAGGATATTCTGCCGGCCGGGGTTACTTATATTTCCAGCACACCGAGCCAGGGCAGCTACTCAACCGGTATCTGGCTGGTTGGCAGTCTGGCTGCAGGTGCCAGTGCCACCCTGGATATCCTGGTCGGGGTTGACGGCCCGGTCGGTAGCACCGTGACCAACTCGGCAAACATCATCAGTCTTGCCCAGACTGATAGCGATCCGGCCAATGATTCCGCAAGCGTCGACTTCACGCCTGTGGCCTGGCCGGTGCTCACCGTGGTCAAGAGCGCGACGACGGTCAGTGATCCGATTTCCGGAACAATAAATCCATATAATATTCCCGGCTCGATAATCGAATACCGGATCACGGTCACCAACACTGGCCTGGCAGCGACCGATGCTGATTCACTACTGCTGGTTGATCCGATTCCGGCTGACACCGCGCTGGTGGTTACCGATCCGCCCGTCACTATCAGCAACGCCCAGGCGATCACAGGTCTGACCCTCACTTATACCACGTTAAACGATCTGAATGATCAGGTCGAATTTTCTGCCGACGGCACAGATTATAGCCTGATACCGATCGCAGACGGCAACGGCACCGACACCTCGGTCAAGTATCTGCGATTCAGTCCTGCAGGACAGTTCAACGCTTCGGACGGGATCACCGATCCTTCTTTCACCGTCACCTTCAGGGTGCGGCTGCAATAGGCAGGATAGGGCTGGGTACCGAAGAGGGAGAAGGCTATGACCAAACCAAGAACAAACGACAATCAGTATGATTTTGATCCATCGATTTAAAGAGAAAGGAGATTGGAGATGAAGAAAACCCTGAACCTGCTAATGCTGACTTGCCTTGTTGTCGGCACAACAACGTCGTTGGCAGAGGCAGCCGGTACCACTGCGGGGACGTCTATTAACAACACGGCTACCGTCAACTACAACGTAGATGGCGTCGACCTGGAGAAAGACAGCTCCACCGTCACCTTTACAGTTGCTGAGTTGCTCGACGTCACCCTGGTTTCGCGCGATGCGAGCAATGTTGTGGTCAAGCCTGGAGACTCCGGTGCCATGCTCACTTTCGAGCTGACCAATACCGGTAACTATCAGGAGGGTTTTACCTTGACGGTTGATAACACGGACGCAACCGATGATTTTGACCCGGAGACTCCCACTACCATCTATTTTGATGCCAACGACAACGACACCTACGATGATGGCACGGACACCCTGTATGACGGGACCAACCTGCCTGCCTTGGCTGCCGATGAGAGTATTCATCTCTTTGTGTTCAATGATATCCCCGATACACCCGCCGATACCGAGCTAGGTATCAGCAATTTGCAGGCTGATGCCCAGACCGGAACCGGCGATGAAGGTACTGTATTTCCTGGCGACGGCTTTGACGGCAGTGTCGCGGCTGTGGTCGGCACCAGCGGCGCGTCCGCCAACGCTGACGGCACCTACCAGGTCAGCCGTGTTGACGTCACCATTGGCAAGACCGGGGTGGTTATCGAAGACGGGCTGACCGGCAGCGGGAACGAGCCGGTGCCGGGTGCCACCATCGAGTACACCATTACGGTCGATGTGGTTGGCGGTACCGCGGCCGGACTGGTAATCACCGACCCGATCCCGGCTGCAACCACCTATGTTGCAGGTAGTATGCAACTCAACGGCAGTGCGTTGACTGATGATGACGACAGTGATGTAGGAACGTTTGCGGAGCCGACAACGGATAATTTTGAAATTCAGGTTGACCTTGGTGATGTGGTCGGTGGAACTGCACCTGGCACCACTAACACCATCACCTTTGAAGTCACCATCAACTAGGAAGTAAAGAGTCACACTTATTAACGGAGTAGTCATCGTGAAAGCGTATCAGACATTGTTTGCCGTGCTGCTGGTTTTGACCAGTATGGTTGGCATTGCCGCAGCGGAAGAGTCCATCTCCATCGTCTCAAAGGCCGAAATCGAGGAGACGGTGGTCAATGAACAGGGGGAAAAGGAGACCAGACGGGTGCCGGCGGCCAAGGTCATGCCGGGCACCATCGTCATTTTCACCAACACCTGCACCAACATCAGCGAGAGCTCCTTTGATGATGTGGTCATCAACAACCCCATTCCGGAGCATACCGTCTACATAGATGGCTCGGCCACCGAAGAGGGGGCCGATGTCACCTTTTCCATCGACAAAGGGAAGAGCTTCGATGCTCCCGACAACCTCTTCATCGTCGAACAAGACAGTACTTCACGCCCGGCCACCGGTGCTGATTACACCCATGTTCGCTGGAAGTTCAAGTCGTCCCTCAAGCCAGGGGAGAGCAAGGATGTGGAGTTCCGCGCTCGTCTGAAATAGATCAGCAATGTCTATGGCGATAGAAGAACAGCTTTAGAGAAGAGATATTGAAACAGGTTCAAAAGCAGTTACTGCAAAGCTGGCAGGAACAGGTGTTGGCTATGCAGCAAAGGAAAACTCAAAAGGAGAGAAAGAAATGAAAAGCAGATCGAACAAAATCATGGTTGCCTCACTGGCAACAGCGTTGAGCCTATTGGGAGGTGCTGCGCAGGTAATAGGGGCGACTAGTTCGGGAACCCTGGTCACCAATACAGCGGATATTTCGTATTCCGTTAACTCGGTCGACCTCAACACCACCTCCAACACAGTTGGTTTTGTCGTCGATAGTAAAATCGCTCTGACAGTCACCGAAAACAATCTGGATTATGTAACGGTTCAACCAGGTAATAACGACGGTGCTGCGCTTAAATTCACCATTACTAATACCGGTAATGAAATTCTGGACATTGATCTGAGTACGGTTCAGTTTGCAGATTCAACTGCTGATCCTTACACCGGCACCGATAATCTAACTCTTGATTCCACAACTATCTATCCTGACAACGGTTCCGGTACTGCGCCGAACACATCGAGCTCGATTACGTCAATTGCCGACCTTAATTATGATACTGGTTCAGGCGGCAACGACGTGGTTGTGTGGGTAGTGGTCGATGTACCTGATGCGGCTGCCGATAACGCTATCGCTGCACTGCACCTTGTGGCGGAAGCAACACAGTATGGTGCTGGCGACACAGCAGTACCAGGGGCCAGTGAGGCACCTGAGGACAATAATGACGCTGTTGTTGATTCTGGCGAAGTTGATGTTGTTTTGGCGGATACTCAAGGTTCCTACACCGTTGGGGATAATAATAACGATGCAATTCACTCAGACCACAGCGCAGTACAAGTGAGTGCTCCAACTATGGATGTGGTTAAAGGGGTCAGCGGGAATACTGATGGCTATTACATCCCAGGTGACACTGCAACCTATACAATTACTGTTACAAATAATGGCAGCAATTCAGCCAGCAGCGTAACTATCAGCGATGAGATTCCCAGCAATACCACTTATGTAGATGGATCACTTTCCTGTACAGCTAGTGTGGGTAGCAGCGCAGGTACTCCTGATTGGTCAAACGATGCTGGTACCACATGGGGTGCAACAGAGAGCGATTCGGCAACAGCCGTACAGTGCAATACCGGTACGGTTGTTTCAGGAGGAGGTACCAACACAATGACTTTCAATGTCACCATCAACTAACCACTAACCAAGACGAAACAATCGGTTAAATACTCGATGTTTTCACCTGATTACTTCATCCCGGCCGTCAGGCCGTTGCGTAATTCCGTAACAATAGCCGGGATGAGGGACAGGTGCGTCTTGTACAAGCAGAACAATACGGCAAACCAGCTTCGCGGCTGGTTTGCCCGTCTGCCTGTGACGGCCGCCAGTATTGGTGACCGCCGCAGGCAGGCGTTGCTGGGTTGTCTGGTCTTGCTCAGCTGTCTGGCGCTGCTGACTCCGATCTTGGCCAAAGCGGCAAGAACCCCAGCCGGTACTGCCATCGATAATATCGCCTCGGCATCTTTTCAGACGGGGCCGATAAGCTCGGTCACCATGCAGTCAAACCTGTCCAGAATTATCACGGTGGGGTTGAACACACCGTCGACCATTGAGTTCTTAAACTACACAACGTCTTCCTCAGGGTACGAACAGGTCCCGGTCAATGTAACCGGACACAGCCCGAGCGGCAGCGAAGACGGCCCCTTCAGTCCGTTGCCGGCCCCGACGCCTTTCGGTTCCTCCACCCCCGTGGACCTCAGCGCCCTGGTACCGATGAACCCCACCGAGATCTTTCATATCGGTGAACCGATCTTTTTACGGGTGACGGACAAGGACCAGAACCAGGATATTTCCCTAGCCGAGACCATCGTCGTTACCGTCACTTCGAGCGATACGGGCGACAGGGAAGTGCTGCTTTTGACCGAGACCGGCACGAATACCGGTGTCTTCACCGGCTATATTCCCTCCAACGGGGATCCTGCTGTAACTAACAACGGTACTTTGTCGCTGGTGGAGGACGACACCCTGACTGCTAGGTATTACGATCAGCTTGATGTCTCGGATGTGGCCACCAGCGCCGCCCTGGTCGATCCCTTCGGCGTGGTCTTTGACAGCGATACCGGCCAACTGGTGAACGGTGCCACAGTTACCCTGATCGATACTGCGACCGGCCAGCCGGCATCGGTTCTGGGGGATGACGGGGTGAGCAGTTATCCGGCCACAGTGGTCACTGGCAGTGTCACCTACGATTCCAGCGGGCGAGCCTATTCTGCCCCTGATGGCGGCTATCGTTTCCCCTTGATCGTTCCCGGCACCTATCGGCTGGAGATCGATCCGCCTTCCGGATACATTGCGCCCTCGACGGTGCCGACCTCATCGCTCCAGAGTCTGCCCGGTGCACCCTATGCCATAGAGTCAGGGTCACGGGGCGAGTACTTTACCGTCAATCCGGGCCCGACAGTACACATCGACATTCCGGTCGATCCGGTCAGGACCGGGATCTGGGTGCAAAAGGAAGCCAACAAGGACGAAGCCGCTATCGGCGACTTTGTTGGCTACACTGTCCGGGTGGAGAATTTTGATCAGAGCGAAACTGCAGTCGATGTGGTGGTCACCGACAGACTCCCCATGGGTTTTCGCTATCAGACCGGCTCGACGCGGCTTGATGCGATTAGGGCCGATGACCCGGAAATTTCTACAGATGGCCGCACCCTGACTTACCGTCTTGGCGACCTGGCCCCCGGGGCAGGTGTGGAAATCCGTTATGTCACCGAAATCGGCACAGGCACCAGAACCGGATACAATAGAAACAGTGCGGCTGCCCAGGCGCAGGGTGGCCTGTCCTCCAACACGGCTTCGGCTGTGGTTACGGTCAGGGAAGATTTTCTGAGGAGCAGCTCGCTGTTGATGGGTCGGGTCATGACCGGTGGCTGTGACAAGCCGGATACCGAACTCGAAGGCCTAGGTGGTGTCCGCATTTACTTGGAAGACGGAACCTATGTCGTCAGCGACCAAAAGGGCCGTTACCACTTTGAGGGAATTGACCCGGGCACCCATGTTGTCCAGGTCGATCTGGCTTCACTGCCTCCGGCCTACGAGCCTATCGCCTGCGAAGAGAACAACCAGTTCGCTGGTCGCAATTTCTCCCAGTTCGTGGATATTCAGGGCGGCACTTTGTGGCGCGCTGACTTTCACGTCAAACTCAAGGAGAAACCGAAGGGTGAAGTCAGTATCGAGCTGAACAGCGCCCTTGATGATGATCGTGTTTCCTGGCAGATTCCACTGAAGATCAGCCAGGTTGACCTGAAGAACCTGCGGCTCAGCGTTATTTTGCCTAAAGGGCTCGATTATGTAGCCGGCAGCAGCCGCCTTGGTGACCAGCCAATCGAAGATCCAGGCGGGAAACCACCGGTTCTGACGTACCGGCTGGGTGACAGGCCCGCCGGCTGGCAAGGGGAGATCATTCTGAAGACCAGGGTTGGCGAGGGCGCGCCGCAGGAAATGGCACTCCGCACTGTGCTGACTTTCAACTCACCGGAGCAGCAGAACCAGAGAACGCCGATTGTGGACAACCTGATCCGGAACGAAGGAAAACGGATCGATAACACGCCGATTCTGGATCTGGCCAAGGCCAATAGCGGCCTGCACAAGGCTGAAACCGTCGGTCCGCGGCCTGGTGCGGATGGTGACCTGCCGGAAAAAGACCTGCCGGATCCAGAGCAAATGCCGGTCTACGACAAGGCATGGCTTGAGCGCGTCGGTAGCGGGTCGGAATGGCTCTGGCCTCAGCCGGGAAAAACACCGGCGATACCGAGTATCAAGGTCGCCATCAAGCACGCCGCCGGACTGAAGGTCAAACTGCGGCTCGACGGCCGGGAAGTCAGTCCCTTGGCCTTTGAAGGGACCACAGCCAACCAGGCCGGCTCGACAGCGGTCTCTATCTGGCGCGGGATCGGCATCAAGAAGGGCGACAATAACCTCACTGCCGATCTGTACGATGCAAATGGCAAGCTGGTCGAGCAGCTGACCCGCCTGGCCCACTACTCGTTTGCCCCGGCTTATGCTGAACTGGTCAAGGAACAATCGACCCTGGTTGCCGACGGCAAGACCGCGCCGGTGATCGCCGTCCGTCTCACTGACCGGGACGGCTATCCTGTCAGCAGCGGCATGATCGGAGAATTCTCGGTGGAGCCGCCCTACAGCCAATGGATCGACAAGTCTGAAGAAAATCACAGCCTCGATACCGATAAACCGAAATACCAGGTCGGCCCGGACGGGGTTGCCAGGATCATTCTGGAACCGACCCCGCAATCCGGTGAGGCGGTGATTCATCTGCCGTTGGAAGACGAGACTGAAGAGATCAGCGCCTGGTTGAAACCGGTCGCCCGTGAGTGGATCCTGGTCGGTTTTGCAGAAGGGACGCTGGGGTACAACACGCTTTCAGGCAATCAGGTCAGCCTTGATGAGGCGGGGGTCGACGAGCATTTATACGAAGATGGCCGGATCAAGTTTTTTGCCAAGGGCGCCATCAAGGGCGAGTGGCTGTTGACCGTAGCCTATGACTCCGACAAGAAGGAGTTGGATGGTGACAGCCTGGAGCAGATCATCGATCCGGATACCTACTACCCGCTCTACGGCGACGAGACCCAGCAGAACTATGAGGCGGCCAGTGCCCGCAAGATCTACGTGAAGCTGGAACGCAACCAGTTCTATGCGCTCTTTGGCGACATGCAGACCGGCCTGACCCGAACCGAGCTGTCCCGCTACAGCCGTAGCATGAACGGCCTCAAATCGGAACTGCAGGGCGAAAACTTCGAGTTCAACCTGTTCGCAGCCGACACCAGACAGGGGTTTGTGAAGGATGAGATTCGCGGCGATGGAACCTCCGGGCGGTATTACCTGTCGCATCAGGATCTGGTCATCAACTCGGAGACGATCGTCATCGAGACCCGGGATCGGTTGCAGAGTGAGAAGATCCTCAGCTCACAGACCATGCAGCGGCACATCGATTACAACATAGATTACGGGGACGGCACGCTCTTTTTCAAGCGGCCGATCGCCAGCAAGGACGAAAGCTTTAACCCGATCTTCATCGTTGCCGACTACGAAACCAAGATCTCAAACCAGAGTGAACTCAATTACGGCGGGCGCGCGGCGGTCAAGCTGTTGGACCAGAAACTGGAAGTGGGGGCATCGCTGATCCATGAAAACTCCGGTGTCGAAGAGGGCGATTTGTACGGGGTCGACGCCACCATCACGTTCGACTCAAAGAACAGCCTGCGGCTGGAAGCCGCCACCACCGACACCGAGGACGCCTCCCTGGACCAGAGCGGAGAGGCGTACCTGGTCGAGTATGTGCACACCTCCAGCAAGCTACAGGGCAGCGTCTATTTCCGCGAACAGGATGAGGAGTTTGGTCTGGGCCAGCAGAACGGCAGTGAATCGGGAACACGCAAGTATGGTGCGGAGGGAACCTACCGTATTACTGATGAGGCGTCGATCTCAGCCCTGGCCTACCATGAGGACAACCTGACCACCGATGCGGAGCGGGATGTGGTGGAACTTGGCGGCGACCTGGAATATGATCGGTTCTCGATCCATGGTGGTCTCCGTGATGCTAGGGATACCTTGGGTGATGGCAGCAGCAAACACAGTCAGCAGCTGCTGACCGGCGGCAACTGGACCACCGCCGACCGTAAACTGACCCTGCGTGCCCAGCACGAACAATCGCTGAGCGGAAAGAATGAAAATACCGATTATCCCACCCAGACCCTGTTCGGGGCCGATTACCGGATAAGCAAGCAGGTCAGCCTGTTTGCCGAGCAGGACTTCAGCTGGGGGGATGATGTAACCAGCGAGGGGACCAGGGCCGGTTTCAAGGCGTCACCCTGGCGCGGCAGTGACGCACAGACCACCATTGAACGGCAGCTCGATGAGAACGGGGAACGGATCTTCGCCCTTTTTGGCCTGGGCCAGACCTGGCAGGTCAGCGAGAACTGGAGCGTGGATGCTAGCCTTGATCGCAGCTACACCATCAAGGAAGCCGAGAGCTACGATTTTGATGTGGATGTCCCGGACGCCCATGGCAGTGATGAGGATTTTACCTCTGTCTCGCTGGGCGCCACCTACCAGCAAAAGACCTGGTCCTGGGACAACCGCCTGGAAGTTCGCTATGGTGACGACGAAGATAAGTATGGCGTGATTTCCAGCCTGATCGGTCAAGTCCGTAAAGGTATGTCTGCCTCAGCCAGATACACCGGCTACTACACGGACAGTGCCGAAGGCGCGACGAGCAACGAGCAGGAGGTGACCCTGGGATTGGCCTACCGGCCCCGGCAGAGCCGCTGGATTATCCTCAACCGGTTGGATGCGATATACGAGCGGGATGAAAGTTCTGAGTATGACGACAAGGCGTGGCGGCTTGTCAATAACCTGCAGGGCAACTACAAGCCCAATCGTCGCTGGCAGATTGCTCCCTACTATGGTTTTAAATATGTCCAAGAGAATATCAACGGCTCCCACTATGATGGCTTTACCGACCTGGTCGCTCTTGAGACCCGCTATAACCTCAATAGCCGCTGGGATCTCGGTCTGCATGGCAGCATGCTGCACTCATGGAACAGCGGTCAGTTCGACTACAGCTCCGGAGCCTCCATCGGTTACCTCTTTGCGAACAACCTTTGGGCAAGCCTGGGCTACAATTTCATGGGATTCCAGGATGATGACTTCTCGCAGAGCACGTACACCGCAAGCGGTGTTTACTTGAAGCTCCGCCTCAAGTTCGATCAGCACACCGTGATTGAAGCGCTGGAATGGCTGAACAGGCAATAGAAAGCTAATAGTCCGACATGCTCCCAGGGAGGGGGATTCCGTGCTTGGTAGATGGGGAGGCTCAGGCGGGTAGCGGCAGGGAAACGATGAACTTTGCGCCGCCGTACGCGCTATCACTTACCTCGATAGACCCTTTATGCTCCTGCACTACCTGCATGACGATTGCAAGACCAAGGCCGGTCCCGTCTGCGCGCGAAGTGAAAAACGGATCAAAGATTTTGTCGATATCCTCTCTGGCAACCCCACTGCCGTTATCGCTGATTTCCAGCTGAATTATATCGGCTCCATGTAAATCCCGGGATTCTGTGGTGCTGATTTCAATGAGTTCTTTGCCTGGCGGGCAAAAGGACATGGCGTTCTGGATAAGATGATTGAGCACGGTAAACATCTGCTTCCGATCGGCCCAGATATCTACTGTCTCGTCAAACAACGCTTCGATTCTGGCTGAAATCGGCCAGGCGGGGTCGGCCTGGCACACCTGCATCACCTCATCAAGACAACCTTTAAGTGAAAACCATTCCCTGCTCAGCTCTTCTGGGCGAGCGAACTTGAGAAAGTCGCTGATTGTATCGATCAGCCGGTTAGACTCGCGCAGAATGATATTTGCCAGCTCATGGTTGAACTGGTTTTCACTGCCCTCCTTACAAAACTCGTTGGCAAGTATCTGGGCAGAACCGGAAATGGCGGTGAGTGGATTGCGGAAATCATGGGCGATGCCGGCGCTCATCATACCGATAGCCGCGAGCTTTTCAGCTTGCCGCATCTGCCGCTCAAGCAGTTCTATCTCGCTAATATCCCTGAGGGTTATGATTTTGTGGTTCTCAGCGTCGGCAAGCTCCCTTCCTTCGGGAGGGATAAGCTCCACATGGGAGTAGCCGAGCCGGATCTGCCTGCCGTCGTTAGTGGTGAAATCAATGGATTGCCGCAGTCGGGGGGAGGTGAGAGACAAATCGGGAAAATGGGCGGCTAATCTGGTGCCAACCAGTGCGGTCGCGGAGAAGCCGGTGATATCGCTGGTTGCCCTGTTGGCGGAGGTGATGATGTTGGCGCCGTCAACGGTGATTATGCCCGTGGCGATGTTGTCAAAGATCTGTTTATGGAGAACGGCCAGCTGGTCGTAGTTTCTCAGCGAGGTGGAAAGGGCATCTTCAGTCTTTCTGATGCGGAAGCTAAACAGTGCGCTTAAAATGGCGGCAAGGAAGAAGGTGAGACCATGGATCGAGAAATGATTCAGGTTCACCATGGCATCTGTCTCCCCGGTAAAGCCAAGGCGCAACAGGTAACTGGGGTAATAGCCAAGTAGTTCCAGGCTAAGAATCAGCGCATAGAGCAGGGTGGAGGAGGCAGCGGCGAATATTCCTCCCTTGCGGGGCAGTATCAGTCCCCCGGCGATTATCGGGAAGAAGTAGATGGAGGTAAATATGGAGTGGGAAACCCCGGTGTAGTAAACCAGCAAGGTGGCAAAGAGGGTGTCGAGCAGGGTCTGGGTAAATCCGAAGCGGAGCAGATGGGGCTGGGTGTTGACCAGAAAGTAGGCGGAAAAGATGGATGCAAGATATACAACCAGGAGCAACAGCAGCAGAAATTCTGCCGGCATCAGGATAATGTCGAGATTGGTGGAACCGAAGAAGATGGCGAGTCCGCCCAGCAGGGTGTAGAGCACAACTCTGAGCAACAGCATCCAGAGGAGCTGTGAACGGAGCAGTTGGTTTACAGTGTCGCTTTGCCTGGTTAGCTGGAAGATCTCTGTGAGCGTCATGCGCCGTTACTGGATGTCGTATTTCTTCACTTTATATCGAAATGAGCGAAAGCTGATCTTCAACAAATCGGCCGCTCGCATCTTGGAGTGGTTGGTCTTGTCCAGGGCGTGGGAGATGAAGAGCTTTTCCATATTGGCCAGGACCTTTTCAAGTCCGAGGTGATACAGTTCTTCCTCGCTGGTTGTCGCCTGCAGGGTACCGCTTGCTGAAGCCGCTTTATCAGCCTCTTCAACGCTTGGTGTCAACTTTGCGCCTGGCAGGGTCAGGTTCTCCGGCAAGATGATGTTGGAGCTCTCTAAGGCCACGCCCCGTTCGATGATATTTTCCAGCTCCCTGACGTTTCCTGGAAAGTCGTAGTTCATGAGTACCTGCATGGCATAGCTGGAGATCTCGCGCACCTCCTTGCCGAGGAGTTGCGAGTATTTTTCCAGAAAGTGGCGAACCAGTAGCGGCACGTCACTTTTCCGCTCCCGCAGGGGCGGAACCCTGATTGGTACCACCGCGAGTCGGTAGAACAGATCCTCCCGGAATCTGCCGGCGCTGATCTCTTCTTCAAGAACCCTGTTGGTGGCGGCAATGATCCGAACTTTGATTTTCTGGAAGGTGTTGCCACCGACGGCTTTAATTTCGCGTTCCTGCAATACACGCAGCAGCTTGGTCTGGATGATCGGAGTGAGCTCGCCGATCTCGTCTAAAAAGGCAGTGCCATGGTCAGCAACCTGAAAAAGGCCGAGCTTGTCGTTGATGGCACCGGTAAAGGCGCCTTTGACATGGCCGAAGAGTTCGCTCTCCATCAGCTCTTCGGGAATGGCGCTGCAGGTAATAGGGACAAATGGGTTGCCGGCGACTTTACTGTGTGAGTGGATTGCCTGGGCCACCAGCTCTTTGCCGGTACCGGATTCACCATAGATAAGTACATTGGCGGGGGTCGGGGCGACCCTCTTGATCATATCAAAGATCTTTACCATTTCCCGGCTCTGGCCGATAATGCCGGGAAAAGGATCGCTTGGGCCGCTGCTTGCCTCGCCAGCGCTCTGCCTGATGGCTGCGGTGATAACCGATTTAATCTCATCAACGTTGAACGGCTTGCTGATATAATCAAAGGCTCCGTACTTCATGGCCTGTACCGCGTCATTTGGCGAGGCAAAAGCGGTGATCATGATCACGGGCAGATCGGGGGTCATCTCTTTGACTGCCTCAAGCAACTCCAGGCCGCTCATGCCAGGCATACGGTTGTCGGTGATTACGAGGTCGCACGTGTTGGCTTGTAAATATTCCAGTCCTTTTTCGCCGTTGGCAGCGGTTGCCACCTGATGCCCTTCTTTTGTCAGCAGAATTTTCAAAAAATCCCGCATGCTCCGTTCGTCATCAATGACCAGAATGTGAACCATAGTTAGCGCAAGGTAATGAGAGCTTAGCCCAGAGGAACTCTGCAGTTGTCGTAATTTTTTTAAGTAAGAACTTCCCGCAACCTGATAAAGTGCAGATAACTCTATAATACCTTTACGGATTGCACAAGATGTAAACCTGCCCTGAAGGATTCAGAACAACAGGGATGATCAGGAGGTGTGATCTTTGGCCTCAGGGCGGAGGAACAGCTGCAGCTTTTGGACACGGCTAAGGCGCTTGATGCGGCTTTCCCTGGAACAGGCCATGCTGCGACTATCGCATTTTTCGGCGTACACCAGTTGCACCGGCCTGCGTGACCTGGTGTACCTGGCACCACCCGCCGGGGAGTTGTGTTCCCTGACCCTGCGTTTAAGATCGGTGGTGACACCGGTGTAAAGAGTGTCATCTGAGCACTTGACGATGTATACGAACCAGGTCTGCATGGTGATTAACAATTGCCTGTTAGCTGGATGAATGATTACTCTTTAGCACAACAAAGTGAGGGGGATTGCAAAATCCGGTGTCAGATGGTAATCAGGGTGTGCAGTCTGAAATTGTATCAACGCTTTGGTTTCATGCTTAAACTCAAGTAAGAATTTCAACGTAATTCTATACCGGACCTAATGGATCAAAACAATACAAAAGAAAATTTTGAGACTCAGGCCCTGACGGATCACCTGCGTGAACTCCGATCATGCCTGATCGTCGCTTTTGCTGCGGTGTTTGTCGGGTTCTGTGCGGCCTACGTCGTAATCCAGCCCATCGGTAGTTATTTCCTGAAACCACTCACAGAAGTTTTGCCAGAGGGGGCTTCTGTGATCTTTACCTCCTACCAGGAAGGGTTTTTTTTTATCTAAAGCTCGCCCTTGTCTGCGGAATTCTTCTGGCCAGCCCGGTCATTTTTTCCCAAATCTGGCGGTTCATAGCGCCAGGCCTGTATAAGCACGAAAAAAGAATACTCATCCCCTTTACCTGTATCTCCACCATATGTTTTCTGGGCGGTGCAGTTTTCGGTTACCTGGTGGTTTTCCCTCCGGCCTTTCGCTTTCTGGTGGGGTACAGCAACGAGTTCCTGACCTCGCTTCCTTCAGTGAGCGAATATTTCTCCCTGGCCTTGCGGCTGCTCCTTGCCTTTGGGGTGATTTTTGAGATGCCCATTCTCATGGTTTTCCTCGCCAAGGTCGGGATGGTCGATACAGGCTTTCTCAACAGGAACCGCAAGTATGCGATCCTGATCAATTTCATCATTGCTGCAATCCTCACCCCCACTCCGGATGTGGTAAATCAGTTGATGATGGCTATTCCGCTGGTTGTGCTGTACGAGGTGAGCGTGCTCTGCGTCTGGCTCTTCGGCAAAAAGAAGTTCAGCGACTTTAAAGAGAGTTGACTGTGTTGTCAGGCTCTTTAGGAAATAGTCAGTAAATTTGACGAATAATGTTCCCTGGCATTCTCGCCGAGGGTGCAGTATAAAGAGGAATAAATAGTCATCTTACTGGCCGCCATGTTCCGCAGGATGAGCGCATCATTCAGCGGCTATGGGGCGTTTTTTGCGTTGAAGGATCAACATCGAATACGGAGGAGAATATGAGTCTCTCAGAAGGATATAAAAAGGCATTAACTATCGGCAGGCCACCGAATATCACGCGCTTGTTTCCCAACTCCCAGGCCCTGCTCGTCAGCGGCAAAGTCATCGACAGGGCGATGGCCGCCAAAGGCAAGGCCATGACCATTGCCGCCAATGGCAGGAGTCATATCGTCATTCGTGGCGCACTGCAGGCGGCCCAGCGGGCTGATGCGGCAATAATTATTGAGATCGCCAAATCGGAAAGCACCTACTGCCCGGTGAATTTTTATAACATCGCCCGGCAGGTCGATGCACTCTGCAATGAGCTTGGCATCACCGTGCCGGTAGCAATCCATGCCGATCACTACGGAATCAAGGGCGAAGCGGATATGGCCCGGGCCAAGATAGAGATCCCATCCATGTTTGATGCCGGGATAACCTCCATCGCCGTAGATGCCTCACATATGGCCGATGACCTGAACCTTTTGGCGAATATAGAACTGAACAGTCTGATTCCTTCCTGGTCAGGGCTTGAAACCGAGGTGGGAGAGATCAAGGGCGAGCAGGGGCTGTCCACCATAGATGACGCTTCATTTCTGATCAAGGGCCTGAACGCGTATGGCATCTCCGCCGACTGGATCGCCCTGAATAATGGTACGACGCACGGTCTGGAGGCAAGCGGCCAGGGGATTCAGGTGGGGCTCACCGCCGAGATCCACAAGGCCCTGGAGCCTTATGGTGTTTCGGGTGCCCAGCATGGCACCAGCGGCAACAGTTCAGAAAAACTGCGCGCCATTGCCGAACAGACCCACACCACCAAGGCCAATGTGGCCACAGCCCTGCAGATGGTCAGCTGGGGATTGGAGGTGAACGACTACGGTAATGCCATTCTCGATGAGAACGGCGGCTTCAAGAAGATCTCAAGCGAGGGTGTCTCGGATGAACTCTGGCAGGAAATGGTGGCATATGCCGACGCCCAGGGCTGGAGAGGCGGTAATTACAAAAAGCTGAATCTGCCCTTTGAGATACGTATCCTCGGCCAGGAAAAGGTTGTTCGTGATCGCATGACCAAGCGGGTGGAGGACTTCGTTTACCAGATGCTGACCGAGGTCTTCAATGCCGAGGGAACCGCCACCATAGCCAAGGATCTGCTGCTGGAAAAAGGCGACCATGACCTGGGACCCAAGGCTGAAACCATCGAAGAACTCTCGGAGTGGAGCAAGGAGAAGATCGTCGAAAGGGCCAAGACACTTGACGTGGACAAGGGCCCGGAGGGAGATTTCGACGATTAACCCCCTGTCACTGAAACGTGTATCGTACCGGCCTGATCACCGAACATCTCGGCGTGGCCGGTACGGTCTGACCAGCACGCCTTGTCCCGGCGGGTGAAGCTGCCCGACCACATTCCCAATGACAGAGCAAGACAGCAATCCTTATCACAGAAGCGGTGAATTTTCATGCAGAAGGTAATGGTTACCGGCGCAGCCGGTTTTATTGGCGCACATCTTTGCAAGAAACTGAAAGACAACGGCATAGAGGTGTACGGCGTCGATAACATCAACGACTACTATGATCAGCAGTTAAAGCGGGACCGCATGGCAGCATTGGCCGAGGGAGAGGGTTTCACTCACCTCGATCTCGATATTTCCGATCGCCCAGCCATGGAGAAGCTGTTCCAGGAATACGCATTTGATGCGGTGGTCAACCTGGCTGCCCAGGCCGGCGTGAGATACTCGCTGATCAATCCCCACTCCTATGTGGACACCAACCTGGTGGGATTTGTCAATCTGCTCGAGGGCTGCCGCCATTCTGGGGTGAAGCATTTTGTCTATGCCTCGTCCAGTTCAGTGTATGGGGCAAACACCAAAATGCCCTTTTCAGTGCATGACAACGTTGACCATCCGGTATCACTGTATGCCGCCTCCAAAAAGGCCAATGAACTGATGGCCCACACCTATAGCCACCTCTACGGTCTGCCCACCACCGGGCTCCGTTTCTTCACTGTCTACGGGCCGTGGGGACGTCCGGATATGGCTCTTTTTCTCTTTACCAAGGCAATTCTGGCCGGTGAGCCGATCAATGTCTTTAATAACGGCAACATGGAGCGCGATTTCACCTATATCGATGATATCGTGGAGGGTGTCTATCGGGTGATTTTCAAGGCTGCCGAGCCCAATTTTGACTGGAGTGGCGAGGCTCCGGATCCGGCAAGCTCATATTGTCCCTGGCGGGTCTATAACATTGGCAACAACAGCAAGGAAAGGCTGTTGCGTTATATCGAGGTGCTGGAGAATTGTCTGGGCAAAAAGGCGGATAAGAATTTTCTGCCCATGCAGCCAGGCGACGTACCGGCCACCTACGCCGATGTCAATGACCTAGTGCGTGACATGGATTACACGCCCGGCACCACACTGGAATATGGCGTGGCCAAATTTGTCGAGTGGTATAAAGAGTATTACAAGCTGGCCTGATCAGCCAATCCGTTCTACAGGGCACTTTCCTCTTACGAAAAATGGGGCCTTATCGACCGCTCTTTGTGGCTAGCTGCCGATAAGGTCCCAGGCTTTTACAACCTTCACCAAAGAAAGCGATCCGGCCCACGAGGTACTCTTTTCCCTAAAGGCAAAAGGCAAATCCTGACAGGAGTGGCCTACAATCAGGGTGCCCACACCGCAGGCCGAGGTCGTTACAGGGAACGGTTTCCGCCTCTTGGTCCTTTGACAATCGCCATCCCCGGCAGCAGTGTCTGGGTGGCGAGTACACCTTTCCACTGCCTGATGGTCGAGAGCAGAAACTGGGTCAGCAATTCTGCGTCAGAAGAGAGCAGGTCTCGGGTCAAAACCACCTTGATGATGATATCAATTGAACCGTGTACCGAGTGGATTTCCCGAACCTCTTCCAGTTCCGCCAGCTTGTCGAAGATCCGCTGCTCATACTGGCCGTCCACGTTGAGCAGGATAAAGGCACTGATCTCCCGCCGCATTTCCGGATACTCCTGTTCGGTATGCTCCGCCATCTTTTTGCGAAATTCTTCCATATCCTTGGGGATCAGCTTATCGATGCCGATGCCGTATTTTCTGTTGCTGCCTTTCTCCCATTGATGAACGGAGATATAGAGGTAGAGGTCATCCACGGTGCGGCCGGGAAATGACTTTACCAACCCGCTTTTGGCAATGATGGTCGCCAGCGGCTGATAGATGGTGCGGTACCAATCCGCGGCAGCCTGCCGGTAACTGGTTTCCTGGTGGCTCTGGCTGGCGAGAAACACCTGGTGCTGCTCTATCTGCCATTTCAGCCTCGAGAATTTACCTAGCTCGGTGAGGTCAAGGGTGTTGGCAAGCCCTGCTTCATCCCTGAATTCGGTGCGTTCGATGTAGAGCCTGTTTTCAATGGTGTTTGACGATGGCAGCAGTTCAAGGATGCAGGCCTTGATGTGGGTGTGGCCCAGATTTTTGGCCGCAGTCACCCTGTGGTGACCGTCGAGGATGAAGTAATCGTCCTTGATCTGGTAGAGCGAGATAGGGGGCAGTGAGCGACCGCTGCGCATTCTTTCAGCAATGGCACGAATCCGTTCCCTGGAGGCCTCCTCCCGTTTCGGGTTGAACTGGCTGTCAAAGTCCCGATAGCGGCCCACGCTGCCGACGATCCTGTCCAATGGAATCATGGACGTGCCGCGATCCACAGAGTCGTAGGCCTGCTCATCTTCCTGGCGCTCGCCGAAATTCTGCAACTGGTCTTTGTCCATGCTTTTGTGACCGGTGACCAGTTGCTTCAGTTTCTCAAGAGGGCCCGGTTTCGAGGATGTAGTAGTCATAGCAATTGATGATTTCAGTTTCGCCCAAGGTGGCGAAACGTTCCGACTCGTCGTCAAAGAGTTTGTGAATGTGGCCGTGCAGATGGTAGCGGGGCTGGTACCGATGTATTAGTTGCCGAAAACTGTGAAAGCCCCTGTGGCATCTGTCTTCAGCATCATTGATATAGCGCGGTGAGGCGTGGCTGACAAGGATATCGAAACCTTTTTTTCGCCAGAGCGTAAACCACATCTTGCGGATAAAACTCCCCATCTCCCGCTCTGTATACTGATTGGGGTTGCCGTTATACCAGCGGCTGCCTGAAAATCCCAATATCCGCAGGCCGTTATACTCCACAAATCTCCTGTCGATCTTGCGGCAGCCAACGGGCGGTGAGGTCTCATATCTCAGGTCATGATTGCCAAGGATATAAAAGAGCGGCGCGTCATAGCGGCTGCGAAGGGAGGTGAGGTACTCTGGGGGAAGGTCTCCGCAACTGATGATCAGCTCTACGCCATCCAGGAACGGTTTACCAGCCTTATATTCGAGTAGCTTCTCGTTGACGATGTCGGATACGATCAGGATCTTCATTGGCTGGTAGGATGGGCAGAGACCGCTGTTGTGCCGGGAAGCGGGCAGCCGCAGCCGCCCGCTGGAAAGACTAGAGAACTTTGAGCGGGTCTTTGTCCATAATCCTGAGAGCTGCGTGTAGGATCGACACCGAGTCCAGGTGGGAATTTTTCCAGAGGATGCTCTGGGGACCATGCTCGACGAACGTATCTGGGTGTCCGAGCAACCTGCATTTGACCTGATGCAGCCCCCTGGCACTCAATAACTCCAGGATGCTGGAGCCGAAACCGCCGGCTATCACACTGTCTTCAATGGTGACCACCTTGCCGGTTTTTTCAGCCAGTCTGCAGATCAGCTCGCTGTCGAGCGGCTTAAGAAAACGCGGGTTTATGACCGCGGCTGAAAAACCTAACTCGCTGAGCTTTTCTGCTGCGGTCATGGCGGGCGCCACCCTGTTGCCGACTGGCAGCAGCAGTACGTCGTCGCCTTCCAGCAGCAGTTCGCCCCGACCAATCTCCAGCTCCTGCAGCGTATCGCTCATTTCCACCCCTTCACCGGCCCCCCGTGGGTAACGTACGGCGGCTGGGCCGTCGTAGTTGACCGCGGTGTAGAGCATCTGCTGCAACTCTTCCTCATCTTTTGGGGCCATCAACACCATGTTGGGGATAAAGCGCAAAAAAGAAACGTCAAAAACACCGTGATGGGTCGGCCCGTCATCACCAACCACCCCGGCCCTGTCTATGGCGAAGGTTACCGGCAGGTTGGGGATGCATACGTCATGGATGATCTGGTCCATGGCCCGTTGCAGGAAACTGGAGTAGATGGCCACAACCGGTCGTTTCCCTTCTGTAGCCATACCTGCGGCAAAGGTCACGGCGTGTTGTTCGGCAATTCCGACGTCGAAAAACCTGTCCGGAAACTGCTCGGCAAAGTCGCTCAGGCCGGTGCCGGTGACCATGGCTGCCGAAATTGCGGTGACGCGGTCGTCTTTTGCAGCCATGTTGCAGATGGTCTGGCCGAAAACCTTGGTGTAGTTCACCGCGCCTTTGGATGGGTACGGCTTGCCGGTTTCGATACTGAAAGGGCCGACCCCATGATAGGCGCCGGGGTTCTTTTCGGCAGGTTCGTATCCTTTGCCCTTGGTGGTCAGTACGTGAATGAGTGTGGGACCATGAGAGTTATCCCGGGCGCTACGCAGGGCCGGAATCAACTCTTCATAGCTGTGGCCCATAATCGGACCGATATAATCGAACTTGAAGGCTTCAAAGAGCATGCCCGGAGTAAAGAACGATTTGAACGACTCCTCGCTTTTTTTCAGGATGGAGAGGATGTTTTCACCAACGTTGGGGATGGCGGTGAGACGCTCTTCAATATGGTTTTTGACACGACGCATGGTGCGGCCGGTGAGCTTGCGGCTCAAGAAGCTGGAGAGCGCTCCCACATTGGGTGAGATGGACATCTCATTGTCATTGAGGATGACGATCAGGTCCTTGTTGAGATGGCCGGCATGGTTGAGCGCTTCAAAGGCCATACCGGCGGTCATGGAGCCATCGCCGATTATGGCGATGGCCTTGTTGCTGCTGCCATTGAGGCTTTTGGCAACGTTCATGCCAAGCGCCGCCGAAATGGAGGTGGAACTGTGGCCGGTCTCAAAGGCGTCGTACTCGCTCTCGCTGAATTTCGGAAAGCCGCTCATCCCCTTATACTGCCTGAGGGAGGCAAACTGCTCCCGACGTCCGGTCAGCAGTTTATGGGCATAGGATTGATGGCCCACATCCCAGATCAGTTTGTCATTGGGGCTGTTGAAGATGTAGTGAAGGGCGATGGTCAGCTCGACAACACCGAGACTTGGCGCAAGATGTCCGCCTGTTTTCGAGACAGTCCCAATGATGGTTTCCCGAATTTCCTGGGCCAGCGCGGTGAGCTCGTCAAGGGAAAAATCCCGGATATCTTGCGGTGAGTTTACTTTCGGAAGCAGTAATGTCTCCGGAGGTTTTATGAGTGTGGTAAGCATGTTGTTCTATGAAGCAAAGCCGACCTCGCACCATGGGTGGATGTCGGCGTATAGGGCAGAAAACCGGTTTCCAATCTTGTTAGTGTACTACAACTTTAGGCTTCTGCAAGCAGGAAGCCCCTGACTCTTCGAAAAAACTGGCTACACCTCGGTGATACCTCAATTGCCACGGGTGTAAATGTAGCTGGCCAGCGCACGCAACGGCTCCGCATGGCTGCCAAAACCGACCAGTGACTCCAATGCGCGATCAACGGCTTCCTTGGCAAGAGCTCTGGTTTTCTCAATACCGAAGTAGGCGGGATATGTTGCCTTACCCCTCTGCTCATCACTGCCGGCTGTTTTGCCGAGTTCCTCGGTGGTGGCGGTGGCATCCAGCAGGTCGTCCACGATCTGGAACGCCAGTCCCACGTTATCCCCGTAGGCGGTCAGTCGACGCAGTTCATCTTCTGTGCAGTGGGCACCAATGGCGCCGGCCTGAATCGAGCAGGTGATCAGGGCACCGGTCTTGTGGCGGTGGATGGTTTGCAGTGTCTCGAAGGGGTAGCTGGTATTTTCGCTTGCTATATCCAGCGCCTGGCCGCCAACCATTCCGGCCGGGCCTGCGGCCCTGGCTATGGCGCTGATGATTTTCAAACGGCTGCCGGCGTCCAGGCCACCAAGTTTCTCATCGCTCAGCAGTTCAAAGGCGTAGGTGAGCAATCCGTCGCCGGCAAGTATGGCTGCCGCTTCGCCGAACAGCACATGGTTGGTTGGTTTGCCGCGCCGGAGTTCGTCATCGTCCATGGCGGGCAGGTCGTCATGGATCAGGGAATAGGTGTGGATGCACTCCAGGGCACAGGCGATGGGCAGCAGGCTGTCGCCATTCTTGTCACCGGCATGTACCGCCTGTCCGGCGGCAAGGCAAAGAATCGGCCGCAACCGCTTGCCACCGGCAAACAGGCTGTAGCGCATGGCCTCTATATGTGTTGCAAACGGGCCGGTGGCCTCAAGCATGTAACGCTCAAGCGCCTCTTCAACCAGTGCCTTCTGCTCACTCAGGTAGGTCTTGATGTTCACTGTCGCCCTCTGTAAATGGTACAGCTTCTAGTTCACCGTCTTTTTCAAGCAGCAATTCCACCTTGGCCTTGGCCTCATCCAGCTGTTCATTACAGAACTTGGCCAGTTGTATACCTTCGTCAAATTTCTTGAGGCTCTTGTCGAGGCTCAATTCGCCTTCTTCCAGTTCCTGAGTGATCTGCTCAAGGCGCGAAAGGGCAGCTTCAAATGTTTTTTTTGCCATAAGGTCAGTCCGAAGGTTCGGGAAAACGGTTGAACCCAGTCTCTTTTCTGTTTAGAAAGAAACCAGTTATGCTACTTCATCCTGAAACTCAATTATTTTCAGCATTCGGCAGAGTAATTTTCGCTGTGAATATATCGACCCGCTCTTCTCCATGCAAGGGTTGATTCCACGAATTGTAGAGCGGTTCGCCCAGATTTAGCCAGAAACTGGATATTGACGGGCAAACTTCAACCGCTCAATGCTACCAACGTACCAAGGCGCGTAAAAGCATTATGCAGAAATCTATCAGGCAGTTTGTCCGCTGGCTCGAAGTCGAAAAAGGCTATTCTAAGCACACTATAAGCGGTTACAGTCGCGACCTCCAAGAATTTATGCGGTTTTTGGGGGAGGGTTCAGATGTTTGTCAGATTGGTGCAACCCAGGTACGCTCTTTCGTGGTGAGCCTGCATGGAGTTAACAGTGGCGCGACCGTTGGCAGAAAACTTTCAGCGTTGCGCACCTTTTTCAGGTTTCTGATTCGTAACAAAGTTATCAAGGCCGACCCGCTGGCTGGGGTGACCGGTCCCAGGGTCGGCAAGGCTATACCTGTTTTCCTGACGGTGGATGAAACCTTCGCCCTGCTCGAAGCACCGGGAGAACAGGACACGTTCCGTCTTCGCGATACGGCCATGCTCGAGCTGCTGTACTCGACAGGTATGCGTGTTTCCGAGCTTGTTTCCCGAAATTTAACGGATCTTGATTTCAATGAGGAAGTGCTTAAGGTGAGGGGCAAAGGAAAAAAGGAGCGAATTGTTCCGGTTGGCCGACCCGCCCTGGAAGCTTTGCAAGCGTGGCTGCCCCAGCGGCAGCAGCTGCTTATTGCCTGTGTTGCCCGTGGCAAAGCGGCATCTGACAAGGCACTGTTTCTTAATAACAGGGGGGGCAGGCTCACTGTCCGCAGTGTGGAACGATTCGTCCGGGCCTATGGAGAAAGGGCTGGGATAACCCAGATAGTCACCCCTCATGCATTGCGGCACTCATTTGCCACCCACATGCTTGAGATGGGGGCAGACTTGCGTTCAGTGCAGGAGTTGCTGGGCCATGCCAGTCTGTCGACGACCCAACGGTATACCCATCTCACTCTCGATCATCTGACCGATGTCTATGACAAGGCTCATCCGCTTTCCAGCGGAGAATGATCAGCAAAACCTCCAACAAGATAAATAGATAGTGCAGGGAAGGTTCCCTCAAACACTAAAGGTTCATAATGAGAATACGATCAACAACCATTCTGGCGGTACGGCATAAGGGAGAGGTCGTCATTGCCGGTGACGGCCAGGTGTCTTTGGGCAATACAGTCATGAAGCATGATGCCCGCAAGGTTCGTCGGCTCTATAAGGACCAGGTCATCGTCGGCTTTGCCGGCGCCACCGCCGACGCCTTTACGCTTTTTGAAAAACTCGAGCAGAAACTGGAGCAGTTCAACGGCAACCTGATGCGGGCGGCCGTGGAGCTGGCCAAGGACTGGCGAATGGACAAGATGCTCAGAAGGCTTGAGGCAATGATTATCGCCGTGGATAAAGACCATTCCCTGCTGCTCAGCGGCACCGGTGATGTCATCGAGCCGGACAACGGCGTGCTGGCCATCGGCTCCGGCGGTCCCTACGCCCAGGCGGCGGCGCTTGCCCTGGTGCAGAAAAGTGATCTGGGGGCCGAGGAGATTGCCAGAACCAGTCTGGAAATCGCCGGCTCTATTTGCGTGTACACTAACCATTCAATCGTTGTTGAAAAAATATGAGACCAAACGATTCACTTACCCCGAAAGAAATTCTGGCGGAGCTGGACAAGTTCATAATCGGCCAGGCCGATGCCAAACGCTCTGTGGCCATTGCTCTTCGTAACCGGTGGCGCAGGAGGCAGGTGCCTTCTCCCCTGCGCGAGGAGATCATGCCGAAAAATATCATCATGATCGGCCCCACCGGTGTCGGTAAGACCGAGATCGCCAGGCGGCTCGCCACACTTGCCCAGTCGCCCTTCATCAAGGTGGAGGCGTCCAAATTCACCGAGGTCGGTTACGTCGGACGCGATGTGGAATCGATGGTGCGCGATCTGGTGGAGTTGGCCATCAACATGGTCAAGGAAGAGGAGAAAGAGCGTATCCAGGGGATTGCCGAGGCCAGTGCCGAAGACAAGATTCTCGATCTGCTGTTGCCGCCGGGCCCGGGCTCCGCTTCCTCAACCGGTCCGGAAGGGAACAATTCCTTCACCATGCCGGATTATCAACTGCCCGCCACCAGCGAGCCCACCCAGGAAAGCTCGACCCGGGAGAAGTTTCGCCAGATGCTGAGGGATGGCAAGCTCGATGAGCGTGAGGTGGAACTGGCGCTCCAGGAGTCCAAATCCACGCCGATGATCGAAATCATGGGTACCACCTCCGGTCTTGAGGATATGCAGAACAACCTGCAGGATGCCTTCTCCAAGATGTTTCCACGCCAGAAGAAGAATCGCAAAATGAAGATCCCCGAGGCGATGGAGGCCTTGACCAAGGAAGAGATGGAGCGGTTGGTGGACATGGACAAGGTGATCAAAGAGGCTCTCCAGAGGACCGAGCAGTCAGGTATCGTCTTCTTGGACGAGATCGACAAGATCGCTTCCCGTTCCTCCGGCGGCCATGGCCCGGAGGTTTCCCGGGAGGGTGTTCAGCGTGACCTGCTGCCCATTGTGGAAGGGGCCACGGTCTCCACCAAATACGGCATGGTCAAAACTGACCATATTCTCTTTATCGCCAGTGGTGCCTTCCATGTGGCCAAGCCATCCGATCTTATACCAGAATTGCAGGGTCGCTTTCCCATCAGGGTCGAGATGCAGTCCCTGGGCAAGGAGGAGTTCGTCCGCATTCTCACCGAACCGGAAAATGCCCTGACCAAGCAGTATGTCGCCCTGATGGCCACAGAGGGTATTGAGCTGGTATTTACACCGGACGGTATCGAAGAGTTGGCCGACATTGCTGTCCAGGTAAACGAAAAGACCGAGGAGATCGGGGCGCGCCGCCTGCACACAGTGCTGGAGCGGGTGCTTGATCAGCTCTCCTTTGAGGCGTCTGAGCTTGGCAATGAGGTGTTTACCGTCACCGGCGAATATGTCCGCAAGCAGCTCAGCGATATAGTCCAGGATCAGGATCTCAGCAGGTACATTCTCTAATAAAAGCCGGGAAAACATGTTTAAAAAACTGTTTGGATTGGAAAAGAAGAAGACCGCTTCGGCCAATGCCGATGCCGGCCGGCTGGGTGTCGACCTGGAGATGAGCTACTGTCCGAAGTGCAATGAAGAGTATCGCAGCGATATCGAGCAGTGTGTGCACTGTCAGCTGCCGCTGATCTCGGCCCAGGAACGGTTGCGCATCTTACGCGATCAGGAAAAAGGCTTCGCCGCCCGCTCCATGGAGATCACCGAAGGCGAGCCGCTGGTGGCCATTCGGGAGGGAAAGCTCAGGGATCTGAAACCCTACCAGATACTTCTGGCTAAAGAGCGCATCCCGACCTTGCTCAATGGCGGCGCGGGTGGCTGCGCCAAGGGCTGAGGTGGTCCGGATCTCCAGTTGGAGGTCAGAGCTGTCGATGCCCAGGAGGCGATTTCGATACTTGAAAAGGAGTATCTGGCGACTACCGGGTTGAGCGAGAGCGACCTGCAGGTGGCGGATGCGGTGTTTGATGAACATGCCGCGACCACCGTCTGCCCGGCCTGCAATACCAGCTTTGTGCCGAGCCAGAGCAGCGAATGCCCGGAATGCGGGCTGCGCTTCGGTTGATGTGGCGTCCGGCTTAAGCTGCCGACCGCAAAAGGCCTGTCCCGATACCGGGACAGGCCTTTTTTTTAAAGTCAGGCAGAGGAAAACGAGGGAGTGGACGTTAGCCGGCCTGGCCGCCGGCCTGCTGGCCGTTGCCATTGCCCCACTGTTTCTTTTTCCGGGGGGCGAGCATGATCGGCTTGCGGGTGAAGCTGACGGCATTGAAGTCAAGGATCTCCTTCATGCGGTCGGTCAGCTCACGACATGGGCGAATGGTCAGGTCCTGGGGTGGTTCAATGTCCACTTCGCCTCTGTCGGGAAAATGCAGGGTGAGGCGCAGGGGGCAGGAGCCGTGGAACTGGTAGAGGGTCTTCTTTACCTGTTCAATCTGTTTTCTGCTGATCTTGTCCGCCTGAAGTTTCACCTTCACCATTTCCGTGTATTTTTCCCGCGCCTCCCCGAGGTTGTCAATATTTTCCGCCAGGATCTTCGGGCCGCGCTCATCCTGCTGCACCGTGCCCTGGACCACCACCGGGTCCGATGACTGCAGCAGGTGTTCGCAGTGGGGATAGGCGCTGGGGAATACCACCACCTCGACCGTTTCGAGAATGTCTTCGACGGTCAAAAAGGCCATGGGGTCGCCTTTCTTGGTTTTGTGGTACTTGCAACTCTTGATCAGCCCGCCGACGCGTACCGGCTGTTCGTCGGCCCAGTTTTCCAGGCCCTGGATGTCGGAGTCGGTCACCGAGCGGATCTCAGGCAGGGCATCGTCCAGCGGGTGGCCGGTGATGTAGAATCCAACGGTCTCCTTTTCCCTGGCCAGCCTGGTCCGCTCGTCCCATTCCGGGATATCCGGCGGCAGGATCTCGTTGACCTCGGATTTCTGGCCGGCTTCCTGCGCCACACCGAACAGGGACATCTGGCCGCTTTGCATGTCGCGCTGCACGGCTTTGGCCTGCTCCATGGCCTTGTCGAGGATGGCCATGTACTGGGATCTTTTCCACCCCATGGAGTCCATGGCGCCCGACTTGATGAGTGCCTCAATGACCCTGGAATTGACCCGCCGGGAATCAACCCGGTTGCAGAAGTTGGAGAGGGAAGTGAACTTCCCGTTTTCCTCACGCTCCTCGATGATCGAGTCCAGCGCCGATTCGCCGACATTTTTCACCGCGGCCAGGCCAAAGCGAACCCGGTCGTTGATAACGGTGAAGTCCTTGAAACTCTCGTTCACATCGGGCGGCAGCACTTCGATGTCATGCTCTTTACACTCGCTGATATACATGACCACTTTGTCGGTGTTGGTCATGTCGCAGCTGAGCAGCGCGGCCATAAACTGGGCGGTGTAGTGGGCCTTCAGGTAGGCGGTCTGGTAGGAAACCAGGGCGTAGGCGGCCGAGTGGGACTTGTTGAAGCCATAACCGGCAAACTTGGCCATCAGGTCGAAGATGTATTCGGCCTTTTTCTCGTCGATCTTGTTTTCCCGGGCCCCTTTCATGAACTTGACCTTCTCTTCGTCCATTACCTCGGGAATTTTCTTCCCCATGGCGCGGCGCAGGATATCCGCGTCGCCAAGCGAATAGTTGGCCAGGATATTGGCGATCTTCATTACCTGTTCCTGGTAGACGATAACGCCGTAGGTCTCTTCAAGAACCGACTTGATCTGGGGAAGCGGGTAATTGGCGGTGGCCCGGCCATGCTTGGTCTCGACAAAGTCATCAACCATTCCGGAGTCAAGAGGTCCCGGGCGGTAGAGCGCCACCAGCGCCACCAGGTCGCTGAACTGTTCGGGGGCCATCTTCACCAGCAGCTCGCGCATGCCGGCGCTTTCCAGCTGGAAGACGCCCTGGGCGTCACCGTCGCAGAGGAGCTTGAAGGTCTTGGGGTCGTCCAGCGGGATGGCATCGATATCGAGATCGATGCCGATGTCCGATTTTATATGTTTGACCGCCTTGTCGATGACGGTAAGGGTCTTGAGGCCCAGGAAGTCAAACTTGATCAGGCCGGTCATCTCAGTATGTTTCATGTCATACTGGGTGACGGTCTCCTCGTTGCTGCCCCGGCAGGTGGGCAGGAACCTGGTCATGGGCCCGGGGGAGACGACCACGCCGGCGGCATGGATGCCGGTATGCCGCGCCAACCCTTCCAGGGTCCTGGAGACGGTGATCAGCTCGTTGACCCGGGGATCCTGATTGGCGGCCTCCTGCAGGCGCGGTTCTTCCAGTAGAGCCTTTTCAAGGGTCATCTTCAACTGATCCGGCACCAGCTTGGCGATCTTGTCCACCTCGCCAAAGGGGATATCCAGTGCCCGGCCCACATCACGGATAACACCCCGCGCCTTCATGGTTCCGTAGGTGACGATCTGGGCCACATACTTGGCGCCGCCATATTTTTTCCGTACATACTCGATGACCTCGCCGCGGCGATCCATGCAGAAGTCGACGTCGAAGTCGGGCATCGATTTTCGCTCGATATTGAGAAAACGCTCGAAAATCAGTCCGTGGGGCATGGGATCGAGGTTGGTGATTCCCATGCAGTAGGCGGCAAGGCTTCCCGCACCTGAACCACGTCCGGGGCCGACCGGTATGTCGTGGTCCAGCGCCCAGTTGATAAAGTCGGCAACGATCAGGAAGTAACCGGGAAATCCCATGGTGTTGATGACGTCTATCTCCACATCCAGACGCTTGCGGTACTCCTGTTCCTTTTCCGGGGTTAGGGTTCCGGCTTCGCGCATCTTGGCAAACCGCTTCTTCAGGCCATCTTCACAGGCCTTGACGAACATTGAGTCGAGGGTCTCCCCCTCGGGGACCGGAAAATCTGGAAAGTAGTAGTTGCCGAAATCGATTTCCAGGTTGCAGCGGTCGGCCACCTCCTGGGTATTGGCTATGGCTTCAGGGCAGTAGGAGAAGGCTTTTCGCATCTCCTCCGGCGATTTGAAGTAGAACTCGTCGGTGGAGAAGCGAAACCGCTTCGGGTCGTTGATGGTCTTGCCGGTCTGGATGCAGAGCAGGACTTCATGGGCGTGGGCCTCCTCTCTGTTCAGGTAATGGCAGTCATTGGTTGCCACCAGCTTGATACCGAATTCCTTGCCGAGCTGCATCAGGCCTTCGTTTACCGGGTCCTGTTCCGGGATACCGTTTTCCTGCAGCTCGAGATAGAGCCGGTCGCCAAAGATATCCAGCAACTCCCTGGTCTTGGCCCGGGCACCTTCCATGTCCTTTTTGCCGATAAGGTAGGGGATCTGGCCATGGAGGCAGGCGGTGAGGGCGATGACACCTTCATTATGCTCCCGCAGGGTCTCCATGTCGATCCTGGGCTTATAGTAGAAACCCTCATGCTGGGCCACACTGGCCATCTTCATGAGGTTCTGGTAGCCGGTGATGTTCATTGCCAACAGGACGATATGGTAGGCGATCTGGCCGTCGACGGGCTTTTTGACGGTTCTGTCCTTCGGGGCGATGTAGAGTTCACAACCGACTATGGGCTTGATGTCAGCCTTTTTGGCCTTGGTATAGAATTCAAGCGCACCGAACATGGCACCGTGATCGGTGATTGCCACGCTCTCCATGCCGAACTCTTTACATTTTTTCAAAAGATCGGGCAGCCGGATTGCTCCGTCGAGGAGGCTGTACTGGGTGTGGACGTGTAAGTGGGTAAAACCTGCAGACATTATTCAGTGTGTTCCTGTAGTTCTGTCCAGGGGCGTGCCCTGGAGTATGGTCCCGGTCAAATCAGCGCCGGTAAAATCCGTCATTGTAAGGTTGGCTCCGCTGAGATTCGCCTTGCGAAGGTTACAGTTTTTGAGTTTGGCCCTGCTCAGGTTGGCTCCGCTGAGATCCGCCCCTTCAAGGTCGGCGCCGCTGAGATTGGCCCGGCGCAGGTCAGCCGAATGGAAATTTGTACCTGAAAGAGTGGCATTTGACAATATCGCGTCTACCAGATTCGTCTCACTGAGGTCAAGACCGGAAAGATCACATGCCGGACAATTCCTGGCGGTGGTTGCCAACAGAAATTTCATTTCCCCGCTGTCGGGTTGTGAGTAGGACCTGGGGCCTGCCTGAGGTGATTCGTATTGTATATTTGGGCTATTATCTGTGGTGTCACGATATGTAACATTTGATTTCGGTTGGATCTCGGTGCCCAAGCTGCCGACTTTGCTTGCGTTGACAGGCCGGACAGTGTAATATCTGGCTCCATTTGCAGTGAAGAGGGTGTAACGTTCAGCATCATTTTCCTGAAAGATGATGTAACATTTTGTATCGCCAAAGTACCATGTCTTGAACCTCAGGCAGAGCATGTCCTCGGCGGTAAGCTCCCAGGTGCCGTTGTCTGTTTCATGTGATGTGTTGCGGGCACTCAGCGTGCCTTCCTCATGAAAGGTAAGGTTCGCGTTAAAATCATGAGCTTCAAAATGGAGTGTTTGCCCCGAAAACAGTGTGTCTATCGATTTGGCATCAAGGGGCGCATGCCCGGCTTTGGTCATCTGCGAGACAGTATTGCCACTGCAACTGGCAATGAAAACCATCGCAGCGAGCAGGTACAGAAAAGAGCCTTTGAATTGTCTGTTCGTCATCGGAAGTATCCATATGCGTTGAAGCAGGAGATCAAGGAGTACTGCCAGTAATTATTATCATACGCATCACCATATTGCACCTGAAAGAGACGAGGCGGGGAGGCGCCAGCTTGCGCCAGCCGGCTGTCCGCAGTCAGGTGTGGCGGTTTGACAGCGGGTGCGAAAGCTGGGCTACGTGGAGTGAGGCGCCGGCCATGACCGGAAGAAAAAGATTGCAACAATAAGAGATGACTGCCTGCAGTCTTCTTGACAAATACAGGGACATTTTTGGCAGGTGGCGTGGATAGTCAGGAATATCGGTGCTACTATATTGGGTAGTTGATTCGCAAATGACGCAAATTCAAAAACCTACCCACTGCTAATTGATATTGGGCAAAGTGCTGGAGCTGTAGGTGAAGCATTACCACTTTCTGCCCGAAAATGATGCTCGCGAAACAATGAATTGGAGAACCAAATGATAAACGAGAAGGATTCGTTCATATCGAAGTTTTTTAAGCTGGAATCAGCGGGAGGTATTACCCTGATGTTCGCCGCGGCTCTAGCCGTTCTGCTGGCGAACTCGCCGTTGAAGGACTATTACGACCTGTTGCTGGAGACTCCGGTGCAGGTGAGGATAGGGGCGCTTGATATTGCCAAGCCGCTCCTGCTCTGGATCAACGACGGCCTGATGGCCGTGTTCTTTTTTCTGGTCGGCCTGGAGTTGAAACGTGAAATGCTCGAGGGTGAACTGGCGGACAAGCGAAACATTATCCTGCCGGGCATCGGGGCCATCGGTGGTATGGCAATCCCGGCCCTTTTCTACGTGTTCTTTAATTATGGCGACCCTGTTGCCATGAAAGGCTGGGCAATCCCTGCCGCAACAGATATAGCCTTTGCGCTTGGTGTGCTCTCTCTGCTTGGCTCCAGGGTGCCTATTACGCTCAAGGTGTTTCTGACCTCGCTGGCAATTTTTGACGACGTCGGAGCAATCATTATCATTGCCCTGTTCTATACTGCAGATCTCTCTATTGCAGCGCTGGTGGCCGTGGCGCTCTGTCTTCCCTTGCTGTATGTGCTCAACAGGCGCGGTGTGGCCTCGAAGAGTCCCTATCTCATCATCGGCATAATTCTCTGGACCTGTATGCTGAAATCCGGTGTTCATGCGACCCTGGCCGGTGTCTTGCTGGCGATGTTTATCCCGCTCAGGGATAGGCAGAACCCCGAGAGTTCACCGCTGAAAGAGCTTGAACATGATCTGCACACCACAGTGGCCTTCATTGTCCTGCCGATCTTTGCCTTTGCCAACGCCGGTATCAGCCTCTCCGGCATGACCGCCGAGCACCTGCTGCACGGCGTACCGGTGGGTGTGGCCCTGGGGCTTTTTCTTGGCAAGCAGATTGGTATCTTCGGCTTCTGCTGGGCCACCATCAAGATGGGGTGGGCGGAAATGCCAAAAGGTATGAACTGGTCTTCTCTGTATGCCACTGCAGCGCTGTGTGGTATCGGTTTTACCATGAGTCTCTTTATCGGCTCCCTTGCCTTTGAGGGTGAAGCGGATATGGCCCTGGTCTTTGACGAGCGTCTCGGCATTATCATCGGCTCCCTCGCTTCCGGCACCTTCGGGTACTTGCTGTTGAAGTATGCCTTAAAGGAGAACACCGCAGAGCAGCACTAGAAGATTGCGACTGGCTCACGCCGCCTGAATCAGACAGTCGCACAGGTGGCGTGGTCATTGTCCTGCTGGGCGCAGCTCATGGCCGAGTCGTGGCCAATTCAATGCGTTACCTTGGTTAAAACACCAACAGGCCGACACGTAGCAAACGTGTCGGCCTGTTGGTGTTGAACTGCGCTGCAGGTGTCGGTGGCTACAGAACCGCCTTTTTCAGCTCTTCGATTCCTACCCGTGAAACGAAGGTGGAGGCGCGCTCTTTCTTTTTGGCATTTGCCGAGTAGTAGTCGATACACTTGCGTGCCAACGCGATAGCCTCATCCTCGGACAGGTCTTCGGCCAGCACATCGGCCTCGCGCACCTTGCGGCCTGAATTGCCACCGAAAACGAGAGTCCAGCCCTTCTTCTTACCGATCAGCCCCAGGTCGCGGACCAGGCTCTCGGCACAGAGAAAAGGACATCCAGAGACACCGACCTTGAATTTGGCGGGCATGTCGATACCGGAGAAGATCTCCTCAAGTTTGGTGCCGAAGCCGAGAGAGTCCTGAATACCGAATTTACACACTTCAGTACCGGGGCAGGCCTGAACATAATGGAGACAGAGTTCCATGGCCTTTCCTTCAACCATTCCCAGGTCCTCATAAATTGGCAGGATCTGCTCTTCTGGCATACCTACCAGGGCGAGACGGTGACCGGAAGTGATCTTGACGATGGGAATATCGTATTTTTCCACCACTTCAGTGATCGCCTTGAGATTTTCGCGGGTGATTACTCCGGCGGGAATACGCGGCACAATAGCGTAGGTTTTTTTATCGCGTTGTAGGATGGCTCCCTTGGGGCCGTCTGCTTTGGACATGACTGTTCTCCTTAGCTAAGAGTTCTATCGTGTTGAATTTGATTCAGGTATGAGGTGGGCATAAATTTCTCCGTAGTATAATAACCTGTGAGATTATCTCTGCAAGAGTTGCGAAGCTGGAATGGATTTGAAAAGGTGAGCTACCCAGCCTGGGCAGAGCGAACCTTGTGGTGCCGGTGGCTGAGCTGCCGAAAGAGTGTGATTTCGAGTTGCCGGAAATCGATTGGCTTGCTGAGGTAGTCATCCATACCCGCCTGAAGGCATTTTTGGCGGTCTTCCGGCCGTGCGTGAGCGGTGAGCGCGACTATTGGGGTGATGGCTGCCGGGCCGTCCAGTTCCCGTATTGCCCTGGTGGTGTCAAAGCCATTAAGCTCAGGCATCTGCACATCCATCAGGACCAGATCATAGCTCTTAGCGGCGAGCTCTTTGATCACTTCCCGACCATTGGCCACCGCAGTGACGGAAGTTCCCATCTTATGCAGCAAGGCGATGGCCAGAGTCTGATTGATGGGTTCATCTTCTGCCAGCAGTATCCGTATCCCGGGGGGCAGGCGAATTGCGTGTTCCGGAGGGCTGATCTGGGAGGCGGCCGTGGCGAGATCAATGTTGTTTTCCGGCGCCAGCTCAACGATCGACACAAACCAGAAGGTGGAGCCCTGGCCCGGGCTGGATTCAATATAAATCCTGCTGCCCATCAACTCGGAGAGCTGAGAGGATATTGCCAAACCCAGGCCGGTGCCACCATAGTTTCTGGTCATGGAGCTGTCCGCCTGGCTGAACGATTCGAAGACGAGGTGCTGTTTTTCAGGGGCGATACCTATACCGGTATCGCTGACACTGAATTTGATGTAGACATTGTCGTCCGATGGCTGTTTCAGGGTAGAGACCTCTAGGGTAACTGCACCCTGCTTGGTGAACTTGACGCCATTGGACAGCAGGTTGATCAGGATCTGCATAAGCCGGATGGAGTCGGTGCGAACGTATCGGGGCAGATCAGGGCTTCGTTTGCAACTCAGCGAGATGCTCCTTTCTTTTGCGGCAAGGGTGAACATGGCAATACAGTTGTCCAGCAGCTCGTGGAGATCGAAGTCGACCGGGTCCAGCTTCATCTTCCCAGACTCGACTTTTGAAAAATCGAGGATATCGTTGATGACTTGAAGCAGGCGGTTGGCTGAGCGCTTCACCAGGTTCAGGTAGCGCCGCTGATTCTCGTCGAGGTGGGTGCCAAGGACCAGATCGGTCATCCCGATAATGCCATTCATCGGCGTCCTGATCTCATGACTCATATTGGCTAAAAAGTCACTTTTGGCAATGTTGGCAGCCTCCGCCTCCTGGCGTGCCTGGCTCATCTCCTTGCGCAGGGCTTTTTCGATTTGGACGCGGGTGTCGAGATCTTTTACCACCACATCCAGGTTGGCAAACTGCTGGGCGACAAGATCGGCAGTTATGTCGGCCGCTTTTCTGGCAACCAGCAGTTCCTGTAGCAGGATTTGGTTCTCTTCCAGAAGGCGCTGATATTTACTTTCGAGATCGTTATCCATAATCAGTTGATTCCCAGGTCTATCCGTGGACCATGACCGTACTCAGCTGGCGATCGCCGGCAAGCTGCGCAGTTCCTCAATCAGTTGCAGGCACCTGCCGGCTGCCTCCTGACAGAGCCCCGACTCTACAGCGCCCTCCAGACCCACCAGGTAGACTCGAGGCATGGGGGAGTCGAGTGCATACGGAGCTGAACGCAGCAGATAGGCCAGGCCGGAAGTATAATCATGAAATTCCTGGTATTCGAGCTCATCGACCGGGTTCTTGACAACGACCACCCCGGTGTCAGGGAGAAAGTCTTCTACTGAGTCGACAAAGATGACGTAATCGACGTCTTCAAGTAATCCCAGCAGGTTGAGGCCACTCAGCCCGCCGTCAAAAAGCTCTACTCCGGCGGGAAGCTGTAATGTGCTCAGAATGTCATAAACCCTGGGACCGCCACTGTCCCGCTGGTGGAATCTGTTGCCTATACAGATTATGCGGATGCGCATCGGTGGCAATCCTCCTACCCCTTGGCCTTTCGTGCCGTATGAACCGAACAGAACTGGCAGGGGTCAAATGAGCGAATTATATGCTCTACCTCAATTGGATTGTTGATATCTTTCACCTGGGTGCCGATTATCGCACTCTCCCAGGGGCCGGCGGTACCATGCTGGTCGCGAGGCGAACCGTTCCAGCTGGTCGGGGTGATGATCTGATATCGCTTAATCCGGGATTCTTCGATTTCCAGCCAGTGCCCAAGTGCTCCCCGACTGGAGCTGACCAGGCCACAGCCCCGGCCGTCGGGTATCGAGGTAACTGATTTGTAATAGGGAGCTTTGGGCTCAATCTGATCGAGCCATTCACGCATTATCGGCAGCAGAACCGCTGGGCGGAGGATACGGGCCAGTTCGCGCAGATAGGCGTTGGGACCATATTTTCCGACACTATCGGTTAGCAGCGGATTCCTGCTGACCAGCATTTGGGCAAGCGGGCCGGTCTCCACGGGCAGTTCGTTGTAGCGGGGCGCTTTGGTATAGGAATACTTAATCTTTTCATAGCGCGCGGTCACCGGTTCGGTGGTTCCCTCAAAGGGGTGCAGGCCCCCGCTGTAGTCTTTGAAATGTGAACAGGCTACGTACTCTTTGATCCTGGACTGGTCAAATGGTTGAACGATATTCTCCAGGATGACCCCGGCTGCAAACGGGTTACCGGTTGTGTATCGGCCGGGGGGCCGAGGGAGTTCTGTGGTATCACCATCAGAGGTTGCATTCTGCCAGGCTGGCAGGTCCGGGAGATGGGGATGGCCAAAGCTCAAGAAGGCTCCGTTGCCGCGGCCCAGATCGTGAAGCCTGATCTTGTGGGAGAAGCGGATAAAAAAGCCAAGATCACTATTATAGTGGGATTCTTTTTCGTTCATCCAGCGCTGCAGGTCGAGTTCGCTTTGCACCTCAGACCAGCGCTCTATGGTGCATCCGAGAATACGCTGTTCATACCAGCTGCGAAAGAGGTTGACTATGTATTGGCAACTGACCAGATCGTTGAAAGACGGTGTGCCGGCTATGCCGCCGGGTACCATGAACGATGAGTTCGGCCATTGCCCACCAAATATTGCCACCACTTCAAGGATCTTCTTGGTCATCCTGATCGTTTCGATGACCGACTCCCCACGAAAGGACTCATATCTTCTGCAGGCCTCTTCATAGAGCGGCAGTTCGCTGTAGGCGGGGTTGGTGAAGTCCTTGAAAAACGACAGCACACCATGCCGGATATCGCTTTGCACATGCTCGGCCAACAGGCAGATGTTGCGGACCAGTATTGCGTTATTGGGCGGGGTAACGTCGCAGATCTGCTCCAAGGCGGTGACTGCGGCAAAAAGATGAGCTGTGGAGCAGAGCCCGCAGACCCTGGGGGTGATCACAAGCCCATCACGGGCCCCCCTGCCTTGCAGCATATTTTCAAAACCGCGATAAAGGGGAGAGGAAGACCTGGCGTTGGTGACTATATTTCCCTGAAACTCAAGGGAAAGTTCGAGATCACCCTGTACCCGGGTCAGGGGCATACGAATACTGTTGGATCCTGTCAGGCTCATTTCAGACCCTCGACTTTCGTTGTTTCAGTCTTTTAGGAGCGGCTGCTGCCGCCATGCCTTTATAGGCAAGGTAGTGCGGTCTGTCCACACCATCGGGAAGATTGATTGGCAAACCGGCTATGTTGGGTGTCTGGAAAAAAGGTTCCGGCTTGGGGAAGGTTGGCTGGGTGCAACCAAAGCAGGGGACACCGTTTCGTGTTTTGCAATTCCTGTTGTTCCAGAGCAGTTTATTGCAGGGACCGTGGGCGAGCGGACCATGGCAGCCAAGATGATAGAACAGGCACCCTGTCTGGCCGAAATCCTTCTCCTCAACCCGGAATTCATGGTACTCGTTTCTGGTGCATCCCTGGTGAACCAGCATGGAGTAGTACTCGAGCGGGGCATGGAAATCGTTTAGGGGCAGATCGTTGCCGTTGAGGTAGCCGCTCACGGCGCCGATAAGTACGGTGGGGTGGACCGGGCAACCCGGCAGGTTGATAACGGGGAATCCGGCTAAGCTCTTGAAGTCGCTGCCAAGAAAACCACCAGGTTTTTCCCCCGTAAACTGCAGGCCAATGGCCCTCGGATCGCAGGCATGGCTGACGCCACCGTAGGAGGCACAGGTGCCGATGGCAAAGACAAAGCGGGCCCGGGAGGCCAGGATCCGGATGATTTCATGCTTGGGGCGCCCCTGCACGGTCTGGTACATACCGGTTTCTCCGGGGCCAAGTGCGATCGCACCTTCCAGACAAAACACATCCAGTTGTATCTGGCTGTGCAGTATTTTGTCTATTATTGCAGGGTCTTCAGCTGTATTTGCTGAATAGAGGGGATGGTGCAGTATCTCAAAGCCGAGGGCGTCCTGGGTCTCTATGATGTCGGGCGACTCGGCGTTGAGCAGGGCGATGGAGTCTCCACCACAACCTGCGCCTTGCAGCCAGTATAAGGTGGGTTTCACGCAATTCTCCTTATCCATGCAGGTGCATGGTTCAATAAGGCCGTGACTAGGGTGTTGCTTCCCTGTTCTTATAAGGCAATCCGGGAATAGGCCTGAAGCATTCGCGAATGTCCAGGCAAATGAACTCTCCTTTCTCCTTACCCGTCAGACGGCCCAGGCCTGTAACCGGGGCCAGTCACATAAGAACGAATCGTTCTGCCAATTCAAGAGATAGTTAGTGAAAACGAAAAGGTACAACATGTAACAACGGCAAAATGCAGTGCGTGTTTTCATTTCTACTCTGCATTTTGCCTCTTCTTCTCTCCAATAATCAAGCTAAAAAACAGGTTTGTAATCAAAGAAGTGCCTGGTCTCTAGTTTTCGGTTGGTGTGGGTTTCGCCTCGGGCGATGAAGGAGTAGGTTACAGCGCCATTGGAGGTGAATTGTACCCCTTCCAAGAATTCTCCGTCGGTGACACCCGTTGCGGCAATGGCAACCTCTTTACTGCGTATCAGATCCTGGGCTCTGAAAATCTTGTCAAAGTCCTTGATGCCGTGCTCGGCGGCCAAGCTCCGGTCACGGTCGTTCTCATAGAAAATCTTGCCTTCAAAATACCCCCCGAGACAACTGATGGCGGCGGCCACCATGGCACCCTCGGGTGCGTAGCCGTATCCCATGTAGATATCGGCTTTTTGTCCGGTGATAGCAGCAAGGCAGCCGGAGATCTCTCCCTCATCGATCAGCTTGATTCTGGCCCCGCAGCTTCGCACCTCACGAATCAGTTGCTGGTGTCGAGCCTGGTTGAGGATGCAGACCGTGACGTTTTCCGTGTACTTGCGAAGCGCACGTGCGGTGCGTTTGACGTTGACAATCGGTGGCTGGTTGATGTCGATGACGTTGCCAACCTCGGGGCCGACCACGATCTTGTACATTGACAGGTTGGGTACCGATTGGATCGACCCGGCGGTGGTAATGGCCGCATAGGAGGTGACGTTATTTCGGCCGTCAGAGGCGTTGTGATAGCCTTCCAGGGCGATCGCCATCACGTCGGACTTTTCGCCGCCCCGGCCAATTTTTCCAGGCAGGGGGATAATGTCGTCACGGTCGCTGAAGCGGTCGTTGATGATGGTGCCGTCCACGCTGATCCTGTTCAGGGTCTTGATGATGGCGGCGCGAGTCGTGTTGAGGATATCGTCGTGATCGCCCAAACCCTGCATTCGGGCTGCAGTCAGCGCTGCGATCTCCGTTGCCCGAACAATTTCCATTCCATAGTTGGTATTCATGATTGTATCTCAGTCCCGTACTGCGGTTTCGGTGTCGGAGATTCTACCATGTCCATTTATTTTGGCAAGTTCTCGAATCTTCGACATAATAGTATCCCGGCGCTCCATCAGCTTCTTGCCTTCGATGGTATCCTTGATCTTCATGGGATGGTTGAATTCGTCTATCAGCTCGATGTCCAGTGGAGCCGACTCCAGCTTTTGCATAGCCTCCTTGATCTCGGTGGGAGTGGGCAGGATTATACCGTAGAGCTGATGCGGGGTATGCACCAGGGAATGTCCGCGATTATAGTAGGCCTCGGCAAAGCCGCCGTCCACATTGATGGCGACACCGTCGTCACTGGCCATCCTGGCGCCTTTCATGTAATTGACCGGGGTATGGCCGTAGACCACGCGCTGCACCCCGAACTCCTCCAGAAGTTTCTCCTTGAAGGCCGCGGTCTGCATGTTGTCTTTCCAATAGAGGGTGTTTTCAACATGGCTCTCCTTGTCGAGCAGGAAATACCTCTCAAAGGTCTTCATGGCGTGTTTGCCAAAAAACGGTGACTTTGGTCCGCACCAGAGATAAAAGAACAGGTCCTGGTCACGTTTTTGTTGCTGTTTGCCTTGCAGGTAATTTTTCCCCACCCGGCGAATCATCTCCTGGATATAGTCGAGCAGGTTTTTACCCCTGCGGCCCATGAATTCGTCAAACTGCCCATCAGCGGTGGATGGTACCAGGGCGTGAATATTTAAGGTGTTGCTGTGGATGTGGTAGGTCTCTCCATCGGTGAAAAAATAGCCGAGCAGCCTCTTGAGCTTTCTGTTGGTCGCAAACTGGGTTGCCAGATCGTCTATAATCTCCTGTTCGTCGCTGGTGAGCGTTAAAGGACTCTCCAGATTGAGGGTGGGGAAATGGCTGTCGTTCAAGCCCTCGGTGTCACCGGCTTTCAGCAGTGCGGCCAGCCTCTCAAGCCACAGCCTTGATGACATCTCATATTCAGGATTGTCAAGAATGGTCTGCTCTTCCAGCTTGAACTGAATGATGGCAAGCGCCTTTTCCATGGAGCGGCCAAGATCAGTCTTGGCCTTGAATTTGCCGGTCACCTTTTCCGCGGGATAGGTGGCGGAGGCAAACTCTGCCAGGCGGCTGGTATCGAACTGCAGGCGATTCATCAGCTCGAAATGGTCGTAGCGACAGGTGATGCGCAGTGTTTCGGCGATCAGGGAGAGGTTGCCCGAGGCGGCGCCCATCCAGAGAATATCGTGGTTGCCGTAGACATAGTCGACTATGCCGCGGTAATAGGGCGATGAGAGAATGCGGATGATCTTGTCCGGCTGGGAGCCGCGGTCAAAAATGTCGCCCACAACTTCTATCCTGTCAAGCAGGATGTCCCGTATAGCCACGGAGAGGTGGGCAATGAGTCTGCGGGAAATGATCTCTTCCTCGAATATTGGATCCGGTACCGGCAGGCCGGCCAGCAGACGGGTAATCGCATCCCGGAATTCTGGCTTGATGATCTCGTGGACCTGGTACATGCGGTTGGAGATTTTGTATTTCAGTACCTCCACCAGGCAGAGGATGGTGTCCTGAATATCCATCTTGATGGCGTCATCTATGAAATATTCGGTTCGGCGAATAATACGTACCAGATATTGGATCTTCTCGGAGCTGAAGGTATTGGGCAGGGCTTCCCGGCAGGTCTGGTAGAGCATACCGAACCGGCCGCGTAAAATAGACTTGAAGCGGTCTCCCTCACCGTGCAGGTCGCTGATCCACAAAGTGGTTGGGATGTTGGCGTTGAGAGCGCTCTCCAATTGCAGCAATTCGTTGACAAGTTTGTCGATCTCGCCAACGCGGACGCGGGTCTGGGGTATTGTCGACGTTTCCGCTGTTGTATCTGTAGTGGCTTTGACCATTCAAAGGCCTCCAAAAATAACGTATTGAACCATGTACGAGGAAAATGGCTGAATTCGTGGCAAATCAGCAAATAGTGAAAAAGGTGATGCCGTAAGATAAGCGTACTGTGCGCCTATTTTAGCATTTGCGACATTTTGTGGCAAATTGAAATGGTTGTGGATGTCTCAGGATTCCTTAATATACCAAACTGTTACCATGTAAATACGGGGAGCTGGCGGAAAGTCGGCCTCCATGGTGTGCTGATCATGTGGGGGCAAGGCCGATCTTTTTGCGCCGTTTATCCTGTGGTGCCGTTGGCCGGGGATGGGGCAGCCACTGGACGGGCAGGAAGGTCAGTGCCGTAGCGGAGGAGATTGACGTGATTTTTTCCCCCTGCTCTTCACGTGTATTTTGCAAACAGTACTCCATCCCAAAAGATTGCCTGGCCGTAGCCGCCTCCAGGGTGTGCGCCCTTTTTCCCAGCTGCAATTCCCCGCCTTATTCCTCGTAGATGATCTCCACGTTGGCGAGAGATTCCTCCATGGAATCGACGAGTTTCCTGATTACCAGGCTATTTTCATCTTTGGCGGCACCTTCAATTTCCCTGCCGAGATCGGTAATGAAATCGAATCCGTAGCCACCTCCCACGCCTTTCAGTTTATGGGCGATTTTTGCCATCCTCTCGAAATCGCTTCGACTGATTGCGCTTCTGATGTTGGCGATATCTTCCTGACGGCTTTCAAGAAAAAGAGGAATTATCTCCTTCAGGTCTCTGTCTACGTATACTGTCAGCGCTGTCATGTTCTCCTCTCTATGCGTTCAGGTGAGCGAACGTATCGTTTCAATGAACCTTTGTTTGGAAACGGGTTTCATCACATGGGCGGTAAAGCCGGCCTCGTGACAGGCTTGGCTGACCGACTCCCGGGAATGGCCGGTCAGGGCTACCAGCGGGGTGGGCGGAATGTCCTGTTCTGCTTCGTATTGCCTGATAGTGCGTGCTGCGGTAAAACCATCCATGAGCGGCATCTGGATATCAAGCAGCACAATATCGTAGGTGGTGGCCATGAATTTCTCCACAGCGCTTTGCCCATTGTCAGCAAAATCGATGGTGCAGGCGAAGTCTTTCAGGTAGGTGCCAAAAAGTAACCGGATACTTTCTGAATCTTCGGCAAGAAGAATACGAACCGGCTGCTCTTCTGCTGATTGAATGTTGGCTGTTGCGCTAACCTGGGGAAATTGCACTTTGCTGGTGGCAGCTTCGAAGGCCGCTCTGTTGCTTTTTCCAAGCTGGGCGGTAAAGGTAAAGGTGCTGCCTTTTCCCAACTGGCTGTGTACACTGATTTTGCCGCCCATGAGTTGTACCAGCGCCCGCGAGATGGTGAGACCCAATCCGATTCCGCCGTATTTTCTGGTTATGAGTGAGTCTGCCTGGGAAAAGCTTTCAAAAATATGCTGTTGCAACTCCCTGGAGATACCAATGCCGGTATCACGTACGTGAAAATGCAGCATTACCCTGTGATTCGAGAGCTCCTGGTCCAATCCTATGTGTAGGGAAACACTGCCCCGGTCGGTAAATTTTACGGAATTTCCCATCAGGTTGACCAGGATCAGTTTGAGCCGTTTGGCATCACCCTCCAGGTAGGTGGGAATATTTTCTTCAAGCGAGCTGAAGACGCTGAGTTCTTTTTTATGCGCCGAATGACGAATGATGGAGATAACTTCATCCACCAGTTCCTGAAAATGAAAAGGAGCTCGATCAAGTTCGAGTTTGCCAGCCTCGATACGGGCCACATCGAGCAGGTCTCCGATGATGTTGACCAGGTGCTGCCCGGCCGCTTTACTGACCAGGACATGTTTGGCCTGCTCTTCATCAAGTTCGGATTCGCTGAGCAGGTCGGCCATGCCGAGGATGGCGTTCAGGGGAGTACGTATCTCGTGACTGATACGGGCGAGGAAATCGCTTTTGGCGCGGTTCGCCTCCTCCGCTTCGAATTTGGCCTGTTCGAGGGCCTTCATGATCAATTTCTGTTCAGAGATGTCCCGTAGAATGCCGGTGAAAAGCCGTCGCTGCTGCCCCTCGCCAAGTTGTACCTCGCTCACAGCAAGATAGAGCGGCACCGGTTCACCGTTTTTCCGCCGGCCGGTGACCTCTCTGCCCACACCGATGATCTTGCTCTCACCGGTTCGCACATAATTCTGGATATAGTCGTCATGCTGGCTGCGGAAGGGTTCCGGCATCAATAACTTGATGTTGCTGCCTATCAGTTCAGCAGCGTTGTAACCGAAAATTCTTTCAACCGCCGGGTTAAGGGTTTCGATGGTCCCGCTGGGGTCAATGGTGATAATGGCATCCACGGCGTTGTCGTGAATTGCCTCAAACTGCTTGGAGATTTCGACCAGATTGACAGCACGCTCCCGGGCCCTGGCTTCAAGGTTCTCATGGGCCGAGTACAGAATATTCTCGGCTCGTTGAATTGGCGTTACATCCTCAAGGAAAAAGAGGTAGATGTCGGGATCATTGTCAAATTGCAAAGTCGTCCCGGATATTTGGAGAGCCATCTCCAGCCCGTCCCGCAGGGAGTTGTACATGGTCTTATCCAGTGTTCCTGACTTCTTGAGAATAGTCAAAGGGTGTTCGTCCCGCTCCATCTCCCTGTTGTGGGGCTGAAGCTTCAGGAGCTGAACAAAAGATCTTCCGAGGACTTCTGTATGGCTTTGGCAGACAAGCAGATCGAAGGGCGTGTTGCACCACAAGATGTGGCCTGCGCCATCGGTGTAGACAATGGCCTCGTCGATTGCGTTGAGGGTGATTTCCATTTTCTCCAGTGTTTTCTGGAGATTCATCATGATCTGCTGGGTACCGTCCATTTCCGTGGTTGTTTCAATTGAAGATGTACAGCGAAGCCAAGCCTAGTGATATCTCCGAGGCAAAACCGGGCTGGGCAACCATGGTGCCTGAGCAGGAACTGAGCGGAAAATCGTAATGTTTATAGCTCGCTGCCCTTTGGTGTGGTTTTTATTACCCTATCATACGATGGAGTAAAAGAGCAGTGCAATGTGCAGGGCGAATTAGGCAGTAGGTGAGCAACAGCAGGAACTTCTGTCGAACGCAGAGCGCATAGCGGGACCTGCGCAGGGGGGAGCGGGACGAGCTGTGCAATTGGTGAGGACACGGAGTTCGGGTTGTCCTGGTTATTCCTCGACTTTATTTTGATTGGCGGTGAGCCCAATGTCAAAGGTGTCGTGGCAGGCCGGGCAGATAAAGAGCCACCGCACAACACCGGGTTCACGCTTGAACATGGAGTGAAAGCCGTCGCGATAGCCGCAGGTCGGGCAGGTCCTGAACTGGTCGTGAAAGTCTGTCTTTATGACTTTGGTATGCATTGGCTGGGTTCCTCAAAGGTTTGATCACAAGTAGGTGCTGCATCTATTCGTCAAGCAAAGGGGCGAGCATATATATCAGGTCGCTTTCCCGGGAGGGGTAGGGCGCCATGATATTATTTTCGTGGAGTTGGTTAACTGTCATCCCGTCTCTCATGGCCTGTTTCAGCGTGTTGATCAACCCCGTTGTGTTATCGGCGAGAATATGGCCACCCAGCACTTTGCCACTAGCGTCCACCAGGATTTTAAAGGCGGCATTACGCATGCCGATTCTTTGATAGGTGGGCCAGGACAGGCCGGAGGAAAAACTTCTCCAGTACCGAATCCCTTCAAGCTTGAGCTGGTCTTCCGTTTTTCCAACCATCGCCAGCTGGGGGTAGGTGAACAGGACCACCGGCGTACTGCCGTAGTCTATCTGCGCTTCCACTCCGCCCTCGCGGTTGGCGATGATATTTCTGGCTGCTATATGCGCTTCCTGATCGGCAACTCTGGCCAATTGAGGAGAGTCGGCACAATCGCCGACCGCATAAATGTTGGGAACAGACGTTTGCAGTTGTGAATTGACCGTTATGCCACCCACAGATGCCAGAATTCCAGCACCTTCCAGGTTGAGTTGCGAAATATTGGGCACCCTGCCAGCCCCATGTACCACCAGATCGACCTCCAGCACCTCTCCGGCAGCTAGTGCGATGCGATAGCCGTTATCGCTTCGGGTGATTGAGGCAATGGCAGCCTCTGTGTGGATGTTGATCCCTTCTGTTGTTGATGCTGCCATGAGGAGATCGACCATTTCAGAGTCAAACGATTTAAGTGGCCGTGATCCTCGCAGCAGGATGTGTACATCATCTTTGTTGCTGCCAAGGCGGGCAGCGAAGTGTGCAAATTCAAAAGAGATAAAGCCACCGCCGATGAGCGCTATTCGGCCCGGTAATTGCTCGAGATCCAGAAAATCGTTGCTGGTGCAGACATATTCGTGGCCTTCATAGGATAACGGACGGGGGGTTGAGCCGGTGGCAAGGACGATAAAATCCGCCTGAATCCTGTCTGAGCCAATGTCCAGTGTGTTGCTATCGATGAGAGAACCCGGGGCGTTGAAGTACCTGATACCGTTTCCCTGCAGGCTTTTAACCGTGTTTTCCGGTACCTTGGAGGTGAATGTGTTTTTGGCGGCGAGAATTTCCTGCCAGTTTATCTGGGGAGGTGCGACAATCCCCAGTCCATGGAGGTGGTGGCAGCGGGCGACGGTTTCGGTGACCTCATACAGCCATTTTTTGGCCTGGCAGCCGAACAGGGCACAGGTTCCGCCCGGCGTTGAACTTGATTCGGCTATGGCTACCTTGAGTCCTCCGGCTGCCAGATCGTGAGCAGCCGTCTGCCCTGCGGTTCCTGTACCAAGCACTATGGCGTCAAAACGCTCCATCGCTGCTCCTTATCGGGGTGTCAGAAATTGCCCCTCACAGGCCGTACTGCATCTGGTGGAAGTACTGGTTATTGGCCCATGGAAGAATTTCTTCGGGTGTTTTCAGTATAGCATCATTGGTTAATGCCTGAAAAGAGACAAAAAAGTGTCAAGGCCAATGTCCGGCAAGGGTCTTGGAAACAAACAGGAAATGACGAGGCCCGGTTCGATGGAGGTCGAAGGGAGTTGTTTTTATGCCGCTTGTTTCCGGCAACATTCGGCAGAGCAGTTCGTTGTGATTTGCTGGTAAATTTGTCTACTGATATCAATGCAATATAAATAAGTATAGGAAAAATAAGGTGTTAGGTGAAAAGTTCGATGTGAAATAACCTGAGCATTGTGGTATTTGTGACAGGGCTGCCGGCAAGATCTGGGGAACTTTCCGGTAGTTGCAGTCTACTGAGAGATAAGAGTCAGGACCGGGTAAATTGCGTATTATGTGGAGGAGAGTTGGTGAAGTTTTGCAGTAATGTTGTTGCAGGATTGATTTGTATTGTGGTGACTGGTTGTGCTGGCGTTCAAGGTAACGGGTCTGAGCAGGTGTTGGCAAAGGGCAAAAAGTTTACCGTCAGTGATAAAAGTTTTCCCTATCGTCAATTGAGAATTGAGGACTTTCAGGCCGAATCCCTTGATCGCGGCGCCGGGAATACCATTAATCATGTACAGGCACGATCGTGCATCTCCATTCAGACAGCGGCTGATACGCGCATAAAAAAAACGGGGAGCGCGGACCAGAAGATGTATGAAGGTATCCTCAGTAATGTGAGTTACACGGCTATCTTCGAACCGTACTGCTCGTGGTGGAATCCCAAAGTTGCGGAAAACAGGCTGCCATATGTCCTTGAACATGAACAGATTCATTTCGCGCTGACAGAACTGTCGGCCCGTAAACTCAATCAAAAAGTTCAGCAAACCTTCAAGCCAGAAAAGGTCTATGGCACAACCGCCCAGGAGGTGGAGGACAGGCTCAGGCAAAAAGTGCGTCTTGCCTCAAAGAGGGCCATTGCCATGTCAAACGATGACCACAGCGCCTTCGATAAGCAGACATCTTTTATCTACAATCCGAAAAAGCAGGCGATATGGCTGGATAATGTGAATAGACAGCTTGCTGAAATGGCGGTGTATAAATAACCCAATCATGAACGCCTATCTACTCCTCCCTGCGCTGCCGGGAGGAGGCCAGTGCTCTTCGGATCGCCTTGCCGATGCCTGACAGTGAATAGGGTTTTCGGATGTACAGTGCTGCCCCCCGCTTTTCGGCTTCCCGTACCCGCTTCGTTTCGGAAAAGCCGCTGGCAATAATCGCAGGAAGCCCCGGCTTGATTTCGAGTATCCTGGTATAGGTTTCCAGGCCATCTATGCCAGGGGGCATAAGCATGTCGAGTATGACCAGGTCGATCGCGTGCGTGGTAATGAATTCAATGGCCTCTTCTCCACTTGCCACCGAAGTTACCTGGTAGCCGAGCTTTTTCAACATGGAGGTTGCGATGATACGCTGCGTTTCGATGTCATCGACCACCAGGATACGTTCTCCGTTGCCCATGAAGGTGGCTATTGAGGGAATGCTCTCCTCTGTCTCAAGTTCTTCTCGGGTTACCGGAAAATAGACCGTAAATGTCGTTCCCTCACCTGGTGTGGACTCCACGTCAATGTAGCCATTGTGGTCCTTCACCGTGCCCCACACCACTGCCAGGCCAAGGCCGGTGCCGCTCATTCCCATGACCTTCTTGGTGAAAAACGGTTCAAAGATGCGTTCCAGGTCCTCTGGCGCTATACCGCTGCCTGTGTCGCTGACGGTGAGAATTACATAATCACCCTGATCCACATTGTCGTAGCCGACAACCGGTGTTGAGAGATACCGGTTCTCGGTGTGTATGTGGATTCTGCCTTCGCCCTGAATAGCTTCAGCCCCGTTGGAGATCAGGTTCATGAGTGTTTTTGAGAGCTGGATGGGCGAGCCGGATATGTTTAAAAGATCTGGAGCGAGATCTTGTTCAAAGCGTGTAAGGCTATGTTCGGTCTCAAGTTTTCGGTGCTGGGGACTCTTCAGGTATTCCTCAATAATGTCGTTAAGGTTGACAGTTTTGGTTACAGCGACGCCCCGTCGCGCCAAGGTCAGCAGATCCTGTACGATTGCAGCTGCCTTCTGTCCTGAGCTGTGGATGATTTCAATGGACTCACGATACGGGCTATCCTTGGGCAGATCCAGCAGCAGGAGCTCCGGGTAACTGACTACTCCGCTTAAAATATTGTTCAGATCGTGCGCTACTCCCCCGGCCAGGGTACCGATGGCCTCCATCTTTTCGGCCCGCTGCAGTTGGGCGGTGAGTCGCTTTTGCTCAGCTTCCCGGGCTGAAAGTTCCTGGATCTTATGCTCAAGCTCCCGTTGGTACCCTACCAACCGCTGGTTGTTGTGCTCCAGGGTGTCGAGCATCTCGTTAAAAGAGTAGCCAAAACGATTGAGTTCATCCTGGCTGTTGCCTCTTCCCTTGAATCTTTCACTGATTCTGCCGTCTCGCACATTGTGCATGACTTTGGCGATGGAGCGGATCGGCACAATGATGTTTCTGGAGATAAAAAGCAGGGTGAGCATGACCAAGAGTAGGCCAATCGCGGCGGACAACAAAAAAAGCCTTTGGTAATCCATACGGATCTTGTCCGAGCGCGCAAGGCTTTGCAGCAGCAGTCGTTCGGAGCTGTTCGCTATCTCCACGAAATGGTTCTGGAGGTAGAGGTTGTTCTCTTCCAAAAGGGCGTTGATGGCAGTAATCTCCAACTCCACGGCGTAGCTCTCGTCAAGCAGTTGCTTGAAGGTTCGCAGGTAGTCCACCGTGCGAATATCAGGCTCACCGCTGGCACGCAGCTTTTCCTCCAGTGATCTGGTAACGAGTTTCAGCGCCTGGTAGGTCTGCAGGTTTTTGGCAGCCCGGTAGCTGATGAAAAAATGGGTCAGGTTGAACAGCGGTTTCAACAAGTCTGTCCTGTTACTGTTCAGCATTATGGAGACCATCGATCTGTAATTGGATTCCATGCGGGTCTCCTGCAGGCTCTGGTGTGTGCTGAGCTGCATGAGTTTACTGATATCCGACTCGTAACTGTCTATATTGAGGATGATCTGTCTGAGCGTTATCTTGGTGGATTGCGGGAGCTCCTGCTTGCCGAGCCTGTCGAGCAGCTTCCGTATATGCCCGACACGGGAGCCGAATTTGGCGTGGGCCTCGTGGCCTTGCTGGCTGAACATATTTTTTTCCCACAACCGTGCTTCGAGCAGGAGGGTGTTCAGTTCGGTCATGTCGCGCTCAAGAACGATTGCTTCCCGGATGATCTCAGCACTTATCAATTGCTGATGGCGCGAGTAGGCAAGGATGAGGTAACCGAAAATAAAAGAGAGCAGCAGCAGTGCTACCACCGCATAAAATTTGCTGTTAATGGAGCGAAACACTATAGGCCCTTGTTCGTTGAAAGCTCCTGATGATTTGCTCGTGCTGCCAGAACGTAGCTGTTTCTCTGTAACTTATCATTCACCACACTGGGTCATTATTGACTTCTCGGTAAATACACTAAGCTCTACAGAAATGTGCTGGGGAATTTTCTTGCCGCGAAAGAAGTTCACAGCTGTCTGTACGGCAAGTGCACCCATCTGGTCAGGTTGCTGGGCGATCGAGGCGTTTAGGCGTTTATCCATTATCTTTTCCATGGCCTCAGGAATCGCGTCGAAGCCGACTAGGACCTTGGGCGGTTTGCCTCCACGTTCATCGTAGGCATCGAGTACACCCAGAATCATGCTGTCATTGTGGGCAAAGACTCCGTCGAGGGAGATCTTGCTGTCAATCAGCCGTAGAGCAATATTCTTTGCTTTCTGCCGATCGAAATCAGCAATTTCCCTCGCTACAACCGTGATCTTAGGATAATTGGCGAGCTCTTCATTGAAGCCGGTTCCCCGCTCATAGGCGGCAGATGTACCTGGAATTCCCTCCAGCTCAGCGACCTTGCCCACGCCTTTAAGAAGGTCGGCAAGGTGTTTGGCAGCCAGCTTACCGCCGGTGGTGTTATCGGAATCGATATGGCACAGCACCTCTGCTCCTGTGACCTTTCTGTCAACTGTGATGATTGGAATACCTCCAGTCTCGGCAGCTTCCAGCCCGGTGCGGATATAGTCGCTGCTGGTCGGATTAAGGATCAGCAGATCTATGGCTCGGAGCAGGGCGGTGTTGAGATCCACCAGCTGCTTGGCGTCCATGTTCTGGGCGTCCAGAATGGTCAAATCCATGCCGTGTAGCTCGGCGGCGTTCTGTACCGAGTTCGTCAGGATTTCAAAAAAGGTTGTTTCGCTGGTCGAGACACTGAAAGTGATTTTTTTCCCGAAGGATTCTGAAGATATCAGCTCAACCGTGATGTCGGTTTCAGGGGGGGGCGGTTTGTCATGCAGCAGGCTGAATGCTTTTTCAACGCCGCATGCTCCCATCAGGTCCGGGCGTTGGTCGACCGTCGCCTGTATTCGGTCATTGCGCAGTTCTGTGCGAACATTTTCGGTGTTGTCATAGCCCGTGATAAGAATCCCCGGAGGGAGCCCAAGCAGATCCACAGCTTGCAGGGCACCAAGCGCCATGGCATCGTTTGCGCAGATGATCGCATCGATATCCTTATGTACCGTGAGGAGTTCGGTGACAATGGAGAGGGCGACATCGGTGTGCCAGTTGGCGTTGGCAGCTGCAACGATTTCAATTGAGCTGTCATTGGTGAGTGCGTGTATGATGCCAGCCTTTCGCTTTTCGGAGTTTTCGACGCCGAAAATACCTTCTAAGATGATGACCCGTCCCGAGCCTTTGAGCTTATGTTTGACATATTCGCCGATCAGCAGCCCTCCTTGGTAATTGTCGGGGCCGATGAAGGGTAAGTTTACCCCTTGTTGCTCCATAGTCTGCTCATGCAGGGGATTGTCAATGATGATGACAGGTATTCCTTTCTCGATAGCTTTCTTACAGACAGGGACTAACCGTTTGGAATCAGCGGGAGCGAGCAGGATGGCACCGTATTCAAGGGCAATGAGGTGCTCCATTATGCTTATTTGCCGACTTATGTCTGTTTCTCTTTCCAGGCCGAAAGTGTCCAGCGGCACTCTGAGCTGATCCGCTTTGCTGTTTGCCCCTTCCGCCATCTGAGTGAAAAACGGGTTGGCGAGGGATTTCATCACCAGGGCCACGGTATTTCGTTTGTTGGCGTGGGCGCAATTGCAGAAGAGAACAATGAGAGCGACAGGTATGATGGACAATGCAATGCGAAAGTGCATGGGGAAGCGGATCATGAGCACCCCTTCGACAGAACAAAATGTTTAGGCAGTGGTAGAGAAGAAGCAGGAGTCCTGCCATCTGAAGCCTGCCCGGCGTGTGGTATATCCCTGAAGTCTTCTTCAAGGTTAGCGTTTTGACGCGAAGAAATCTATATGTTTTCATAACGAATTGTTCCTCTTCGGTCATTTGGCGCAGGTGAGCAGGAAGTGCTGGCTGCTCTAGGGGATGCACTATTTGAACACTTTGGAGCGGTAACAGATAATCAGGCGAAGAGCTTGACGCAGTGCGCCCGGTTCGCGGTTCTTGACCGGTCGATTTTTTAGGTTCTGGTAAACTTTCTTTGTGGTCGGAAAATATAAGCGGGAATAGTCACCTGCCCGATTGCATCTATCCGGAAATGCAATTGCATTTTTGCGTAATGTGATAATTGTTCTCAACTAGATGTGCAGTTGTTGATGGCAACGTCCTGACAAGCGGAGGGAAAATAATGAAAGGGACATTCTACTCCATGCTGATACTGGGTATAGCAGTAAGTGTTCTGGTGATGATGTTCGGCTTAGGGCATGGCGAAAAGGGTACGGTGAGCGAGGGATCCACCGGTGGCGCCAAGGCCATGTTTGCCGGCGGTTGTTTCTGGTGTATGGAAAAACCTTTTGAAAACCTCGATGGAGTATATTCGGTGGTGTCGGGCTATGCCGGCGGTACAACAGAGAATCCGACCTATAAGAATTATGGTGCAGGTGGACACATCGAGGTGGTGCAGATCAGCTACGATCCTGCAAAGGTTGATTATGCCACCTTGCTTGCCACGTTCTGGCGACAGATTGACCCGACTGATCCCGGCGGACAGTTTGTTGACCGGGGCAGGGAATATGGTACTGGAATTTTTTATTACGATGAGGCGCAAAAGGAGCTGGCAATTCGCTCTAAGTCGGAGTTGGCGGCAAGTGGACGTTTTACCAAGCCAATCGTGACCCCCATTCTGCCTGCGGCAACCTTCTGGCCTGCGGAAGAATATCATCAGGACTATTACAAGAAGAATCCCATTCGCTATAAATTTTACAGATCCAGATCCGGACGCGATGAGTTTCTCAATGAGCATTGGAAGGGTACCGGTATGGCTGCATCAACACGACCGGGGAAAGAGACCCTGCGGGAGCGTCTGACTCCTATGCAATACAAGGTTACCCAGGAAGATGGCACAGAACCACCATTTAAGAACGAGTTCTGGGATAATAAACGGGCCGGAATCTATGTTGATGTAGTATCAGGGGAGCCGCTGTTCAGCTCATTGGATAAGTATGATTCCAAGACCGGATGGCCAAGCTTTACCCGCCCGCTGGTCCCGGAAAATATCGTGGAGCGAAAGGACACGTCCTTTTTCATGACCAGGATCGAGGTACGCAGCAAAGGCGCAGACTCGCATCTGGGCCACGTGTTCGAAGACGGGCCCCCGCCGACCGGCCTACGGTATTGCATCAATTCAGCGGCCTTGCGTTTTATTCCAGTCGACTCTCTCGTTCAGGAGGGGTATAAGCAATACAGCGCGCTTTTCAAGTAGCTCCACTGCTGATTGAAACTGGCCGGAAATCTCTTATTAGCCTTCCACTGTCTTGCTGGAAGGCTGATTTTTTTCATGCTGGTTAAAAGAAACTCGCTCTAGGCCTAACTTTCTGTTAGAGTTTAAATGTGTCGGTAATCATCGACAAATTCATAGTTTTATCCTGCGCTGTAGAGCTATCCTGGTTATCTGCAATCCCTAGTAATTCCGAGTTAATGAAAGTTATCTGGAGCTGGAACGTGGGGGGAAGTGGCTGGCGGTTTGACAAGTGACCGCCAAGCCTGTTCCTGCTGAACTGCCTTTATGGACATTACCAACAAAGGAGGGAGTGTCGTGTTGAAAAAAGCACTTGTTGTAGCAGCGATGGGGGGAGTCCTGATTGCCACCAATGTGTCTGCGGACATGCTCATGACTGACGTCGATACGGCTGATGCATGGTCAAAGTATTCTGCCTATTGGGATGGCGATGATACAAACCAGATGGAGCTTGCCAACAGCAGCAAGGCCGCCGAAGAGAATTGGATTGAGGCCCTTCTTGGTCTGCAATTTGACGATCCGTCGGTAGAGTTCATTGCAAAGGAGGCACCTGGCGGTGACATCACAATGCAGCAAGATTACTACCCCGGTTTTTCCTGGGACTTTGTCATCGTGAAAGCGGGCCGGAAAAGTTTTGCCTTTGAAGACACGGGCGATGACGATTTGTTATCGTTTAACCTGGCAGGGTATGAATGGAGGAATGCCATAAGTCACCAGTCGTATTTCAGGCATGGACAAACGGGATCCCCGGTGCCGGAACCTGCCACCCTGCTGTTTATGGGAATGGGGGTGACGGCGCTTGCCGCCCGGATGAGGAAAAAGCGTTAAAAGTTTGTAAAAAATAATAGGAAATAGAGTACAGTTGCTAAGGCGAGGGTATGGTACATATCCTCGCCGCTTTGTTTTGTGAACCGTTGGATACGCTGCATCTGAAAAAAAAGGTGAAATACATGGTTACCGCAATCCTTCTTATCAAGGCCAAACGAAAGAGTATTCCTGATGTTGCACAGCAGATGGTCGAAATACCCGGAGTCTCAGAAGTATACTCCGTAAGCGGCCGTTATGACCTCATTGCAATTATTCGTGTACAAACCAACGATGATCTCGCCGCTTTGGTTACCGACAAGATGCGCTCAATTGAAGGCATAGAAAATACCGAGACTATGCTTGCCTTCAAAGCCTTTTCCCAGCATGATCTCGAGGCGATGTTTTCAGTCGGTATGTGAGGCCACCCATCTCCAGTTATCACCAGGCAACTTGAAAGCGGAAAGCCAATCTCCGTCCTTTTTGCCTGGTATCCATCGACTCTGCCAAAAAAAAAATTCTTCCGCCACCCTCTCCGGACTGTAAGCGCCTAGACCAAATGAGGCGATTTTTGCTCCCCTGTCGGGTTCTGGCGATGTCTGTAAAACCGGTTTAACCAGATTGTTTTTTTACCTAACTTTTACATGAATCAATATAGCGCTTAAAGGATTCACAGAGTTCGATATAATAGAGACAGTAGTCTTTTTCAGTTGTTGACGGAAATTCAAGCGGAGATGGCATGAGCGAAGCAGCGATTGAGTTCTCCAGTCCGGCGGACAATAGCCTGATCGTCCGGCTGCTTGGCGACTGGAGCCTGGAGGGAGAGGCCCCGCCGGTCGGCGAGATCGTGGAGAAAGTGCGTGACAGCTCGGCGGCAGAGGTCTCCTTTGACACAAGCCAGCTGCAAAGCTGGGATAGTTCCCTGCTCGCCTATATCATCGAACTCGAAAATCAACTGCAGCCTTCATCGACAGCACTCGACTTCACAGGTTTGCCGGCAGGAGTGCAGCAGCTGTACTCTCTATCAAAAGAAGTTCCGAAAAAAGAGGATGCGGAACGTGGTAAAACCACCCCTCCATTTTTAGAGCGGATCGGCAACGACACGCTGCATTTTCTTAACTCTGCCCAGGAGCTGCTCTCCTTCATCGGCGAGGTTACTCTGCCAGTCTGGCGGTTTTGTTGCGGGCGGGTGATATTCCGTTGGGGCGATTTTGGTGCCTTTTTGCAAGAGACCGGGGTCTATGCAGTCCCCATAGTCTCTCTGATAAGTTTTCTCTTCGGGGTGATCCTGGCCTTTGTGGGCATTATGCAGCTCAAGCTCTTCGGTGCGCAAGTATACGTGGCTGATCTGGTGGGGATTGCCACAGTGAGAATCATGGGTGCCGTGATGACCGGTATCATCATGGCCGGCAGGACCGGTGCGGCGTTTGCCGCACAGCTGGGAACCATGGTGGTCAATGAAGAGATTGATGCCTTGAAGACATTAGGTATTTCGCCTGTCGAATTTCTGGTGCTGCCGAGGATGATTGCCCTGACCATGATGATGCCGCTGCTGACCCTTTTTGCCAATCTCATGGGTGTTATCGGTGGCGGGGTGGTTGCTGTTGGTGTCTATGACATCAACACCGTGGTCTATTTCAGCAGGGTAAGCGAGGCGGTATCGGTGAACGACCTTTTCATCGGGCTTTTCTCCGGCACCACTTTTGGCGTTTTGATATCCTTGGCCGGCTGCCTGCGTGGCCTGGAATGCGGCCGCGACGCCTCTGCCGTTGGCGATGCGACCACTTCAGCTGTGGTCACCTCAATTGTTGCCATCATCGTAGACACCGCGATAATAATCATCGCCTGCTCGATCCTGGGGATTTGACAGGGCGCAAAGACAAGTACGAACTGGTATGAAGGATAAAAAGTCTGAAATAGTTGTCTCAGATCTCACCATGGCCTATGGGGACTTTGTGGTCATGCGCGATTTGAACTTCACCATCAACCAGGGCGATATCTTCATTATCATGGGAGGCTCTGGCTGTGGCAAGAGTACCCTGCTCAAACACATGATAGGTCTCAAAAAGCCGGCTAAAGGAAAGATTTTCTATGGTGACAAGAGCCTGTGGGACAGCGATGAGGCTGAAATGAACGAGATGATGAGAGGGTTCGGTATCCTGTATCAGAGCGGTGCGCTCTGGAGTTCCATGACCCTGGAAGAAAATGTCGCTCTGCCGCTTCGGCAATATACCTCGCTCAAGGCGCGACAGATCCGCAATCAGGTGTCGCTCAAGCTTGCCCTGGTGGGACTTGCCGGCTTCGAGTCTTTCTACCCTGCAGAAATCAGCGGCGGCATGAGAAAGAGGGCAGGGCTTGCCCGGGCTCTGGCGCTTGATCCCAAACTGCTCTTTTTTGATGAGCCGTCAGCCGGGCTTGATCCGGAAAGCGCCAGGAGACTGGATGATTTGATTTTGCAACTCCGTGACAGCCTCAATACCACGGTGGTTGTCGTAACCCATGAACTGGCTTCGATTTTTGCCATCGGCAATAACTGTGTCTTTCTCGATCCGGTAAGTCGCACCATGATCGCCACGGGCCATCCCGGCAAACTGCTTGAAGAGAGCAAGGACATCAGGGTACAGCGTTTTCTCAGGAGGGGAGAGGTGGAAAATCTGGGCTGGGCTGGAAGTGAAGGGAGCCAGTCGACCTGACCATGAAGCGCATGGAGTGAACATCAGATGGCCAAAAAGGTAAATACCGCAATAATAGGTGGATTCGTAATCGTCGCAATAGGCCTGCTGCTCAGCTCGATCCTGATATTCAGCAGCGGCACATTCTTTAAAAAAAGGTATCGGTTTGTCCTCTTTTTCGATGAAAACATTTCCGGTTTGACCACCGGCGCACCAGTCAAGTTTCGCGGTGTTGAAATCGGCACTGTCAAATCCATCACGCTGCTGGCAGATAAAGACAGTCACGAGGTGAATATCCCGATTCTCATTGAAATTGATCCCCAACGATTCAAGACCAGGGGAACAGGCAAACTGCATATGGAGGGAAATGTCGAGGGGCTGATAGAAATGGGGTTGAGGGCCAGGCTCGACATTCAGTCCTTTGTGACGGGGCAGTACTATATCCAGCTGGATTTTCTGCCCGAGACTGAGGTGAGGTTGCGGGGGATTGAACCTGAATATAGGGAAATTCCGACTGTAAAGTCCTCTTTTACCAAGCTGAGCGAGACGTTCAAGGAACTGCCCTTACGGCAGATCGTGGAAAACGTCGAGGACATCACGGTGATGGTCAAGGAGGGATTGGCAAAGGGGAAATTCGAAAACCTGGGGCAGGACCTGACTGAAGTGCTGGACAATGTGAATACCCTGATGCAGGATGCGGATGAACTGGTCGCAACCCTCCAGAAGCAGACCAGTACGCTTGGTGATGAGCTGTTAGAGGTTGTTTCGGAAATTGGAGAGGATGTGAACGGCCTAAGCGACAGGGCGAACAGGTTGCTCGACAGTCTCAACAGCGAGGTCGGGCCCATAGCGGATGAGATTCGGGTGACCTTGTCATCGGCCCAAGAGACCCTCGACGATGCCAGTAAGACTCTGACTACGGCGGAGCAACTTATGGGGGAATCCGAGGTCCGTTTCAAGCTTGGCCGGGTGCTGGAAGAGATGGGGGCTGCTGCCAGGTCCATCCGGGAGCTGGGTGATTATCTGGAGAGGCATCCCGAGTCCCTTATACAGGGTAAACAAACTGCACGGTGAGGTGAATATGAGCAACTGGCGAAACGGTGTGTGCCTACTCCTGGTCATACTTGTCGCGGTGCTGACGGGATGTACCGGGAAAAGTGAACCGACCTCCTTTTACATGCTCAGGTCGCTGGAGGAATTTCCGGGTTTGCGCCCGGCAGGATCGGATATTTCAGTTCTGGTGGGGCCGGTCTCCGTGCCAACCTATCTCGACCGTAGCCAGATCATGGCCAGGCAAGAGGGGGTGGAAGTCATAGTTCATGACTTTGACCACTGGGCCGAGCCGCTGGATAAAAATGTGAAACGTGTACTCATTGACAATCTGTCAGCTTTTCTCGGCACTGCCATGGTGTATGATTTCGAAAATTCGCGCTCGCCCGATACGGATTTTCAGTTGCAGGTTGAGGTGAGCAGGTTTGATTACACTAAGCAAGGCACCGCCGTATTCATCGCGTTCTGGACTCTCTACGACGCAGAAGGTGAGATAACAAGCAGGAACAAGACCGTGATGACCGCAGAGGCGGCAGGGGAGGGGATGGCGAGCATGGTGGCTGCGCAAAATACCCTTGTCACCAATTTCAGTAAAAATGTTGCTAATGAACTCATCTCCCAGAGTAGTAGAACCAGGCTGCCCAATAAGGAGAAGCCCGGTTCTCAGTAGGTGGCTGGTCTAGCCCCGGCCATGGAGAATACAGCAGGCCACCGGAGATCATACTCGCCAGGGCAGGGCCAGCCTCAACCTTGGCCCGCTGTTGAGGGAAACCAATTACGGGCGTATTGCTCGTACGTACCCGGACTTTTTGGTATAGAATGATCGGGACGGTCCGCACTGGTCGCCAATTTCCCAAGCACCTGCCATCATTCCATCGTTTTCAAGCCAGTAATTACCCTCCAGCTGTATCCGTACGTCTCCATACAGCTTGAGATCGAAAAAAGAAAAGAGGTCGTACAACTCCTGTTTGGTCGGAAGCCTCCAGTCCTGGTATTTCCCTGTATTCAATTTGTTGAGATAGGTTGCAACGTCCTCCGGTGACCGCAGTCTTTTTGATTTGTGCATCTGCCACATCCGCCCGTTTCGTCTGTTTTGGAAGACGTCTGCCGAGACTGTGGTCAGTACAGGTTCACTGGCGTAGGATTGTGTCGTGAGGGCTGGTGACGCGGTAAAGCCCATGAAGACGATCACCGACAGAAAAAACAATCTGGTCATTGGAAAAAGCCTTTTGCAATAATGGTTATTGGATAGGGATGAGAGCGTAGCCTTGGGCCTGGTAACCGATGAGCGATACGAAGGTGTTACCGACCACAGTGATGCCCGGCAGGAGAGTGGAATTCTCAACCTTAAACAGCTCCGTCGCGATCGAGCAGGCTTCAATAACCGCACCCATTTCCTGAAGTTCTTTAATCAACGCTGCGGACTTTGCCAGACTTTGCTGCTCTTCCTCGGGAAAAGACCAGGTCTCGGAGCTGATCAGCCGTACCGAAGCGCCGCGAAATGCTATGATGAACTCCGGCTTCTTGCCTTGGCGGACCAAATCCTGGTGTGTTTTTTTGATAACTGACAGATACAGTTCCAGCTTCGGGGCAGTGCTGAGGTTGATGTCGAAGAGCCCCTTGCCGATATCGACTCCCTGCAAGGCGCCATGGTCTGCAAAAGTTTGCTCCGCCCGGGCACCTGATGGTCCGCTGATCATGGTGAGTGTGAGGAGGAAAACCAGAAAAATTGATCGTTTCATTGATAACTCCAGATGTACAAGGTTGAGATGAGTGAATGTTGATGAAGTAATCCAATTACCAGGATGGCGGCTGTGCGGTCACCCCGCGCCAGGAACTTTGCCAACATGCATCCAGGTAATGGGGCAGTTTTTGTTCCAGCACTCCATCCAGGCGAAGGAAAATGAGCCGGATAGGACCGCCGAAGATACTGACCGCCGCCACGTTGAGGTCCATTTCCCTGATCTCCCCAGCCTCGATGCCTGTCGCAACAATCTCTTTCATCAGGGAGAAAGGGCGTGAGGAGCATACGGGCTTTTCATCAGGCAAGAACTCTCGGTGCCTGGCATAGAGCATGTAGTGCATGGCATCAGGATCCGCTTCAGATATCTCAAACAGATAGGAGATAATCGCCTTACAGCGCTCTTGGGCGGATTGATGGTTTGACATGATCTCAGTTACCGCAAGAAACAGCTGCTCTTCAATGGAGTCGAGAAGAGCTTTGGCGATGGCTTCCTTATTGCCGAAATGATGATAAATTGACCCGATGCTCACCTGGGTTTCACGCTGGATGTCGTGTACCGAGGTCTTGAAAAAGCCCCTTCGGGTAAACAGCTTGAGAGCCATATCCAGTATTCGCTGATGCTTCAGCTGCGATTTTTCCTGCAATGTCGTCATAACGAGCCTCCACTAGAACGAACGTTCGTTTTATACATACAGCCTGGTATGAAATTAATCAATAAACAATTTAATTAAATTGTGTTTTTCTGGAGTGGGTAATACTGCCAGGCAAGGTTGCAACTGCTGATACCGCTTTGTCGGCAGAAGACTCTGAGCCGAAAATCCAGCCACCGGGGAGAGTGGGCTACTGCCCAAAAAGCCAGGGAGCCGGCTGTGAAAAGCTACTTTCAGTAGTTGTGCATATGGCTTGAGTGACCTTGTCCTTGTCCATTGTCTGTGAATTGACGTACCATAAAAGTACGTTTGCCGACCCCCCGCGATATGCCCTCTGCTATCGAGGGGAGGCCAGTATCCCCGAGGCGAATCCAGACGAGATCGTTTAATGAACTTTCTTTCAGCCGGCAGCGGTGCGGAGTGCTGATCGACTGCCCGAGGTGGCGAGATGATTCCGAGAGAGCTTGTCGAAGATTTACACAGAAGAATGGGCCGAAATATCATCGGTCAGGATCATGTCGTCGAGAGGTTGCTGCTTGCCCTGCTCTGTAACGGCAATGTCTTGATTGAAGGGGTTCCCGGCTTAGCCAAAACCCGTGCGGTGAAGGGGCTGGCCAAAAATCTGGAGGCGGATTTCAGCAGAATCCAGTTTACCCCTGATTTGCTGCCCTCCGACATCACCGGCTCCGAGATGTATCTGGGCGAAAGTGCCACCGAGCGTTTTGTCTTTCAGCCCGGGCCGATTTTTGCCAATCTGGTCCTGGCTGATGAGGTCAACAGGGCCCCGGCCAAGGTCCAGGCGGCGCTGCTGGAGGCCATGGAAGAACGTCAGATCACCGTGGCCAATACAACCCACAGCTTACCGCCCCTCTTTATGGTGATGGCTACCCAGAACCCGATCGAGCAGGAGGGGACATATCCCCTGCCGGAAGCGCAGATGGACAGGTTTCTGATGCATATTTTCATCACCTACACTGATGACCGCTCCGAACGGGATGTTGTTCGCCTGGTACGCGGTGAAGAGATGATCCAGACCGGTTCTAAAAAAAATGGAGATACCCAGGCCACCGCAGAGCCCATCGCTCAGCAGGCCATTTTTGATGCCCGGCGGGAGATAAGCTCAATGGAAATTTCCGAGCCCATGGAGCAGTACCTGGTCTCCTTGGTGGCTGGGACCCGCAGGCCGGAGGAGTTGAGCGAGGAACTGGCGAAATATATCCAGGTCGGGGTCAGTCCCCGCGGTTCAATCGCGCTTGATAAATGTTCCAGGGCCCATGCCTGGTTACAAGGGCGCGAGCAGGTCACCCCGGACGATATACGGGCCGTGGTCAACGACTGTCTTCGCCATCGTATCAAGCTGAGTTACGAAGCCCATGCAGATGGTTTGACCACGGATGAACTCATCAACAGTCTTGTCAAACTGGTGCCGGTGGTCTAGGACGCGATATGGACTGGAACAGACTGCGACGCAGACGCGTGACACCGACAAAGGCGACCGGGGCATATGTGAGCCTTGATGAGCTGATTCGCATCCAGTTTCGTGTTGGCGACTTTTCCTTTTTGCCAAAGCAACCGGTGACCTCCATTCTGGCGGGTCGCTATTGTTCCAGGCTGCGCGGCCGCGGTATGAACTTCGAGGAGTTGCGGCGCTATCAGCCGGGAGACGACATCCGCACCCTGGACTGGAAGGTCACAGCCAGGACAAGGAACCCCTATGTCAGGACATACACGGAAGAAAAAGATCGGGCAGTGCTGTTGCTGGTTGATCAGCGAATCAATATGTTTTTTGGCACCAAACGGCAATTTAAATCAGTCACGGCGGCTGAATTGGCAGCAATCGGAGCCTGGCGCAGCCTGGCAGTTGGCGACCGGGTAGGCGCTATAGTCTTTAACGATTCGGAGATAGTGGAGATTGCGCCCCAGCAAAGCGAGCAGACCGTGATGGCCATTTTAGGGGCTGTGACCAGAATGAACCATGAACTTTCGGCAACAAGTGCTGTGCAACCGAATGGCCCGATGCTCAACAGGGTGCTGGAGAGTGTCCGGAAAATGGCTACCCACGATCTGCTGGTCATCGCAATCAGTGACTTTTATGGCGCGGAGCCAGCGACTGATCGGTGCATTACTACCCTGACCTCACATAATGATATGCTGGCCCTGCTCACCTATGATCCCAGCCGTCAACACCCCGTAAACCAGAGCCTCACTCTCAGTGATGGTACTCGAAAGGTTGAGCTCGATTTATCAGAAAAGGCTAACAGGGCCAGGCTTGCTGCCGATTTCCAGCGCGAGGTCGAGGAGCGAACCAGATTCCTGCGAAAGCTCTCAGCTCCGGTGTTCATGATATTCAATGACCGGGATGTGGTGGATCAGGTGCGAAAAATTCTGGGAGGCTGAGCGGGGTTTAACCTGCAACTACAGAACAGGGTTCGGGGCCGTGGTTTATGGCTGATAAAGCATATAGTCTCAGCAATCTACAAGATATCGTCCTACCGGAGCCACCGCCTCTCTGGCCGCCTGCCGTTGGCGGCTGGCTGCTCGTGTTGGTTGTCACGGGTATGGCCTTGCTCATGGCTTTTCGGCTCTATCGCAGGTATCGGCAAAATCGCTATCGCCGGGCAGGTCTCTCACTTCTTCGCGGGGCAGCGACTAACTATGATGTTTCCCTGCTGCTCAAACGTGTGGCAATGGCTGCCTATCCCCGGCACATGGTCGCCTCGCTGTATGGCCAAGAGTGGGAGGATTTCCTCAATGCAAGCTGTACCCGATGTACTTTCAGGGAGTTTTCTGGAAAAGACTATGATTGCAAAGCTGAGCCTGAGCTGATTCGCAGTGCGGCAAGATGGATCAGGTATCATGATGTTTCCTATCGACTTCGAAAAGTGGAGAGCTGAGATGTACACCTTCGCCTATCCCTGGCTATTGCTGCTCCTGCTTGTGCCGCTGACGGTACCGTATCTCCTGAAACCGTATCAGGAAGAGGGGCCTGCCATACGAACTCCCTGGTTCAAACGGATTGTGACGCTTTTCCAGGTCGAGGCGGGGCAAGAGACTACGGTCAGGAAAAGGGCCAGGTATGAGTATTTGCTCAATGCTCTTTTGGTTGTTGGTGTGGTGGTTGCCCTGGCCCGTCCCCAATATATTGAGCCGCCTGTTACCAGGATAGTTCCGACCCGCGATGTACTGTTGATCGTCGATTTGTCCGGGTCAATGGAGGCGGTGGATTTCACGGACCCTCATGGTGTCAAAACAGATCGGTTGACGGCGGTGAAGTCAGTTCTTGATGATTTTTTGGAAAAAAGAGCGGGGGATCGGGTGGGACTGATAGTCTTCGGAAATGCCCCCTATGTGCAGGTCCCATTTACCCAGGATCTTGAAGCTTGCAGGATTCTGCTTTCTGAAACCGCATCCCGCATGGCGGGACCCCGAACCGCCTTTGGTGATGCCATTGGCCTTGGTATAACCCTCTTTGAACGAAGCGAGGTGCAGGATAAGCTGATGATTGCCCTGACTGACGGCAACGACACCGGCAGCAAGGTAGCTCCCAGGGAAGCGGCAAGGATCGCAAGAGATGAAGGTGTGGTCATCCACGTGGTGGGCGTGGGTGATCCTGCCTCGGTTGGAGAAGAACAACTGGATGAGGAGGTGCTTCGTGCGGTCGCTTCGACTTCGGGGGGGCGATATTTTTTTGCTGCCGATCGGGCCCAGCTCAACGAGGTGTACCTCGAAATTGACAAGATCGAAAGCCGCGAGGTGGAATCATATTCGTACAGACCGAGAAATGACCTGTTTCATTGGCCCCTGGGAGCCGTCCTGGTCGGCAGCCTGGCCATGTATTGCTTCAGGCTGTTGGCAGCGTTGATCCCCGCCAGGCAAGGAGGGCAGGATGGCTGACTTCCACTTTCTCAGGCCCTACTGGTTCCTGGCCCTTATCCCGGTGCTGCTGCTGTATTGGGGATACCTGAAACGGCAGGACAAGTTGGCCAGGTGGCGTGAAGTTATTGAACCGCATCTGCTCGAGCAATTGGTGGTGGGAGAACATCGACTCGGCTGGTTCCGGCCGCTGAACGTGTTGCTGGCCTGCTGGGTAATCACTACATTCGCCATGGCAGGACCAGCCTGGAGACAGAAGCCCTCCCCCTTTGTGGATGATCAGGCCGGCTTGATGGTGGTCCTGAAAGTCACCGAGTCGATGGCGGCAACAGATGTGCAGCCATCCCGCCTGCAGCGGGCGAAACACAAGCTCCACGATCTTCTGGAACTCAGGCAGAATTCGGCAACGGGGTTGATTGTGTACAGTGGAAGCGCCCACCTGGTCATGCCCCTTACCAAAGATCAGCGGATTATAACTTCCATGGCAGAAGATATCACTCCGCAGATCATGCCGGTTGCAGGCGATGCGCTTGCCGAGGCGGTAGCCCTGGCAGAGCGTATTGTGGGAACGGCAAATGTCACCGGCTACTTGCTGATCGTTGCGGACTCGGTGGCAACGGAACAGGTGGATGCGCTGGCCCGGTCCGGCTCTGCCCTGCCGGCCCAGTTTCTGGCGGTGCAGAGTTTGAACAGGGAACCGGAGCGAGGGCTTCAGAGAGCGGCGCGAAAATTGAGCGCTCCAATTGTGCGATTGACAGTGGATGGTGCTGATGTCGAGCGGATCAATAAGCGTTCGACTACCGCCTTTGCAAACATAACCGGTGACTCCCAAGAGCGGAAGCAGCATAACTGGCAGGATGCCGGCTATCTGCTGCTTCCCTTGATTTTCCTTTGTATGCTCTTGTGGTTTCGACGGGGGTGGGTGGTGCAATGATCAAACGGCTCATGGACATGGAGTACAGAGATCAGGTGAGAGCAGCTGTGCAGCGGCTGGGGTACCTCAACATGGTGTTGATGGGTATCGGCCTGCTCGTGTTCTACGGGTTCGTTTCTGGACGTCTCGCCCTCCTCACTGGAGACCAGCAGGGCTACAGGTTGTTTCGCCAGGGCAGGTTCGAGGAGGCTGCTGAGCGCTTTACCGGTCCGATGTGGCAGGCGGCGGCGCTGTTTCGCCAGGGCGATTTCAAGCAGGCTGCGGATCTACTGAGTGGCTACGACACCGCAGAGGCTGTTTTTAATCATGGCAACAGCCTGGTGATGCTTGGCAAGTACGAGGAGGCCGTCAGGCGTTATGAGCGGGCCCTGGAGCTGAGGCCAGACTGGCAGGAGGCAGCAGTGAATCTGGAGATCGCCAGGGCCCGGGCTGAACTTTTGAAAAAAGAAGGCGGGCTCATGACCGGCGGAAAGCTGGCGGCCGATGAAGTGGTTTTCGGCAAGAAAAAATCCGCTGCAGATATCGACGAGGAGCAGTCGGAAGTATCAGCGGAAATGGGGGATGCTGAAATACGTGCGATGTGGCTGCGAACGGTGAGAACCAGTCCCGCCGACTTTCTCAGGGCAAAATTTGCCTACCAGCATGCCGCTGTGGCAGAATCTGCGGCAGAGGAACTCAAAGAGTGAAGTTGAATGTGGAGGCATTGGCGTGGCACCCGGAAAAACTGCTTTGGGTACTTTGTTGGTTATTTTTTCGTTATGGACGTCACTATATTGCCTGTTTCCGGTTGGTGCGCTGCAGGCAGCCGAAGAGGTGGTGGTTCGTGTTGCGGCCAGCCCGGAAAAGCCCTGGCTGGCGGAAAAGGTGCTCCTGAAGGTGGATGTGTTGGCCAGAGATGGTTGGGCACAGCTTAAATCCACGGGAACGACTGAGATTGACATCGGTTTTTTGCGAAGGTTTGAAACGCAAGGAACCCGCTTGAATGAACAAATCGATGGCGAGTCCTATACTGGTCAGCGCTATGAGTTGCTTTTTTTCCCACAACAAAGCGGCAGCGTGGAATTGGCTCCGATGGATGTGGGGATTGAGATAAAGAGCTGGGGTAATGCTGGTCAGACAGAGCGCAAAAAGGTGCGCACCCCTTCAGTGAATTTACAGGTCAGAGCACCTCCTGGAGGGGTACCTGCAGGGGGCTTGATCAGCACCACCAGTTTTTCGGCACGACAGAGTTGGGAGTCGCAGGCTGAAGGTGTTGCGGTGGGGGATGCCATTACGCGAACGATAGTGCTTGAAGCTGCCGATCAGCTGGCAATGGCATTCACCCCGCTCGGCCAGGAGGAGTTGAATGGGAAGGCGGCCGGTGTCGGTATCTATCGGTCCGAACCACATGTTGCCGACCTCTACTCGCGCGGAGATCTTACCGGTCAACGCACCGAAAAAGTAACCTATATCATGGAGCGGGCCGGTCGTGTGACCCTGCCTGCCCTCCACTTCAGCTGGTGGAACACCAAGAGCGAAACGTATGAGACGACGGTTCTTGCCGGCAAAACATTAGAGGTGAGCGGTGCGCCGGCAGGTGGTGCTAACGATCATAGAAGAATCGTAAAAGAGGGCGACTCCAGGATATTGCTGATCGTTTTGATCCTTGGATTAGCGGTTGTCGTCACCGGCTGGTGGCAACGCAAGCGCCTGGCGGAAGTGATATCATCGCTACAGAGCAGGTGGCAACAGTCTGAATACCGGCTCTTCAGTGAGGTGCGGGAAGCTGCGATGGATGGCGAGGTTACCCTGTTTTTGCGAGCCGTGGTCCGGTGGCTTGACAGCGGGTGTGAGGACCATCTTCCTGCAAGGCTGGATCTCTTTCTTGACACGTATGGAGAGCCAGAGGACCAGGCTGTTTTGGCAGAGATATATGGCCTTGAGTCTTACTCCATGCAGCCTGAAAGAGTTGCTGCACTCTTTACTGCTCTCGCACGGGCCAGGGAGAAATGGCTGAGAAGCAGACGGCGGGAAAGAAAAGCTGAGAAGCTGTTACCCAAAATCGAACTCTAACAGGGTACGTATGCTATTAGGAGCTGGGCGAGGTGACGTGCCCGGGCCACATTCATAGAGGAAAGAGTCCATACCAAAAGGATGTCTGTGTTCGTTTCGCATCGACTCTATCACGACTCAACCATCAGGGCTGAACAGATATGCTCTGGTATGAGTCGATGTGGGAGTGGATGTGATTTTACCTAATCTTAAAATGGTGCATTTGCAGGGTTGTAGTGGCGAAATTCCGGAGAGAGGAGCTCAGTGATGTTCCAATGAGCTTTTATTAGCAAGGGGTGTTTAGGGGAAGAAAGGCAGCAGGCAACACCCACTGAATCTTGGTCACGGGAGCTGGATTCTTCAAGTGATCAAAGGCTCAACTTCAGGAGAGGGAGGGGCGTACAATGATAAAGTTATGTTCTGTAATGCGGTGGGGATGCATAGTTCTGTTCATTGGTTTCTGGGGTACAGCGACATTCTCCCGGGCGGCAGATGGGGCGCCTGCCCAAGATCTGGAGAAAATAGCCAAAATGACAGCAAACCCCATAGGCGCAGCATGGATGCTGTGGTCTCAGAATGACTATACCTGGTACGAGGGGGATGCCTTTTCCGGTACAGAGACCTTCAACTCGTACAAATTTCAACCCGTAATGCCGTTTCCTCTGACCCTTGGCGGAGAAGACTGGAATCTGCTTCTTCGTCCGGTGTTTCAGTATCAGAGTGTTCCTTTGGACAAGGATGTGAGTGAACTGGTTGGTGTTGCACCCGACGTAATCCAGGCGGACGAGGATCTGGCTGCTATTGCGTCAACAGCCTTCGATGACAGAACCACCGGTATAGGAGACACCGCACTTTTGGCGCTCCTTGGCCCGAACCGTCTGGATGGGGCAGTATGGGGAGTTGGAGTGACCCAGATCTTTCCCACTGCGGCAGAAGATGTGTTGGGGCAGGAAAAATGGCAGGCAGGCCCTGCAGTACTCTGGGCGAACCTGGCACCGAATCCTGGCGGTTTTAACGTCGGTTTCCTGGCACAGCACTGGTGGTCGTATGCCGGAGAAGACGATCGGCCGGATACCAGCCTTACTGATATTCAATATTTTATCAACTACCGCTACAACAAGACCGTGCTGATCGGCATGACCCCGAATATCAGGTATAACTGGGAGGCGGATGATTCCGACGACAGGCTGACCTTTCCTGTTGGCATGGGAATTTCGAATGTCGTCAAGGTCGGCAAATTGCCGGTTCGTTTAGCCGCCGAGGTTCAATATTCCGTTATCTCGCCTGATAATATCGGCTCAGAATGGAATTTTCGGGTCTTGTTGATCCCTGTTATCCCAAACCCGTTCAGGTAGATGCCTTTTTCTCACAGCAAGTGTGGCATTGCTGAAGGCCGTCTTGCTGGTGCCTACTTCGTTAAGCTCTCTCAGAGCAGCAGGAGCTTCATTTGCTTCGTGGTATGCTTTCGGGGTGGTTTGAGAGGTGTTGGCCCATGAGGAGTTGCGTTTGTTGCCTGACGTTTAAATGGTGTATTTGTACGGTTTGACTTTGGCCTGAGATCGTTACGTGAACTGTGAGTTTTGCTCAGCGAACAATGCCGGCTGGAGCAACCATCAGGAGTATTGTCAGCTCCTCAGGTCCCTGAAGAGCCAATTGCCCTTAGGTGATCCCCGTTTCATGTTTTCCTTCATCTATTATCGTGTTTGATTTTTGGCAGGGGAATTTCTTTCCATTGTCAGTACTCCCGCAGTTTTTTTTATTGTTTGGATTTACCTTTCTAATGTGTTGGTGAAGACATCTTTAAAACATCCAGCGGACAGCCGGGGAGGTCGAAAATATTACTATCTGGCTGAACCTCACTTTGAGAAATACAGGGGTACGCACAACTCTGTGAATAGCCCACGGGGCCAAGCTAAAAAGAATACCTTGAACTCAGTTTTAACATGCCTGTATCATTAGAAATAGAGTTGAAATATGTGGTAGTTCGGCCTGTGTGGATGTTTTTGTAAAAACGTGCCTGGGGAGAGTTCACGTCCGCGTTGCCACGTGGAAATAGGCGCTGATTAGACCATTCGTTGTGACATTTCATTTCTAAAATTTCTGAAAAGAGAGCGAGCATCTTGTTCAGACTCGTATGCATCTCACGTTTCTGCTGTTGACTGAAGCAACGAGTTGTGTGAGCTGATAATCAGCAATCTTCAGTCCTGAACGGAATATCCAGACACCAGGGGGGAGGGAGGCTTTGGAGAGGTCTTCAACGTTTGGATTGCGCAACAAGGAAGGGATAGTTGTATATCTCGCTATCACTGTTGTCTTCCTGTTTCTGCATTCAAACAGAGCGTGGGCTATTGGTGTCGCAGACCTGATTGATATAACTCATCCGGTTACCGATCTCCAATGTGATTACTGCCATATCGATCCGAGTAATGAGGATTTTGAATTTTATCATGACAATATCAGTCCCCACACCTGCTCCGAATGTCACAACGGAGAAATCGCAGAAACGAAGCATGACGGACATATTCTGTCCAAGTCCGATTGTCAGCTGTGTCATACCTTTAAGGACTGGCAGCCGTTCAAGGTGGATCATACGGCGATAGTTGGCGAGTGCAATCATTGCCATAATGGATTGATAGCACTCGGAAAAGGCGAGAACCACATGGATGCTTCAGACCGGTGTGGTGATTGTCACGCAATAAACGACTGGCACCCAATCAAGGTTGAGCACAGAGGTTTGGCAGGTGCTTGCCGTAATTGCCATGATGGGAAAAAGGCGACGGCGAAAGGAAAAAACCACATCCAATCTTCAGATCAGTGTGAAGTTTGTCATGCAGCCAATGACTGGCACCCAATCAAGGTTGAGCACTCAGCGGTAGAAGGGGTGTGCAGTGATTGTCATAATGGAAAAAGAGCACCAGGTAAAAGTGCGAACCATATCAGGACATCAGGGCAGTGTGACGATTGCCATCGGTTGAAAAACTGGTGGTCGACCAAGGTTGATCATGCTGCGGTGGAGGGAGATTGCAGCAGTTGCCACGACGGGAAGACAGCGCCTGGAAAAAATCAGGACCACATCGAGGTTTCAGATCAATGCAGTCAATGTCATACGACGGTCGACTGGAGTTTGACGATAGTGGATCACGATGCAGTTTCATCTTCATGCGTTGATTGTCATATTGACCGGGTCGCCCAGCGAAATTCTGCGGTGCATCTCCTTGTGTCTACACGCTGTGAGAGCTGTCACATCACGGATTCATGGGAATTGTTCGAGATGGATCATTGGGAAGTGCTTGGACCATGCCGTGAGTGCCACAATGATCGTTTGGCAAGGGGAAAACCAGTCAGACATATAGTTACCGCTATATCCTGCGATGATTGTCATACAACCAAACGGTGGACTGATATACGAGTTAACCATGCTGCCTTGACAGGTGCCTGCATACGTTGCCACGATGGTTACCTGGCAACGGGCAAGCCTGTAACTCACTCCAGCGGCATGAATAATTGTGATGATTGCCATTTGACGAGTCCTTGGCAGCGGGTTCGCATGGATCACTCGAACGTGTCGGGAAATTGTGAAGGCTGTCATAATAACCGACTAGTTGAAGGGGCACCTGTGGCGCATATCCAGGCCAGCAATAGGTGTGAGGGGTGCCATAGTACAAAACGCTGGTTACCTGCCAACATGGATCATTCTACCGTGATCAGTAGCTGTGCGGCTTGTCATAATGGTAGCCAAGCTCCAGGCAAACCCGTCTCACATATTCCGAGCAGCAACAGCTGTGATGCTTGCCATAGTACGAAACGCTGGTTACCAGCCAACATGGATCATTCTGCAGTGACCGGTAGCTGTGCGGCTTGTCATAACGGTAGCCAGGCTCCAGGCAAACCAGTCTCGCATATTCCAAGCAGCAACAGCTGTGATGCTTGTCACAGTACGAAACGTTGGTCACCCGCCAGCATGGACCATTCTTCTGTAACCGGCAACTGTGTGGCTTGTCATAACGGTACCCAGGCGACAGGCAAACCAGTTTCGCATATTCCGAGCAACAACAACTGTGATGCCTGCCATCATAACACCAGCCGTTGGATACCTGCCAATATGGACCATTCCGGGGTGACTGGTAGTTGCGCAAGTTGCCATAATGGGAGTACGGCCCCAGGCAAACCAGTCTCGCATATTCCGAGCAGCAACAACTGTGATGCCTGCCATAACACCAGCCGTTGGAAACCTGCCAATATGGACCATTCCGGGGTGACTGGTGGTTGCGCAAGTTGCCATAATGGCAGTGCGGCGACAGGCAAACCAGTCTCGCATATTCCGAGCAGCAACAACTGTGATGCCTGCCATAACACCAGCCGTTGGATACCTGCCAATATGGACCATTC
>Ga0207717_100041_pt1 | contig 122990 bp, 142 predicted proteins | sample TtanPargueraPR_2_FD_187745 | JGI IMG/M metagenome (GOLD analysis project Ga0207717, IMG submission 187745) | Aerobic enrichment media microbial communities from Bioluminiscent Bay, La Parguera, Puerto Rico - Tt and P2 (2) (SPAdes) | ecosystem: Environmental > Aquatic > Marine > Unclassified ...
AACAGATAATCCTAAAATAGAAGCAATAAATGGTTGGATGAAAGATGATCTCTATATTGATTTCAACTTATACAACTCAGAACATATGGAAAAAACAATAGATGATTACATCTATTACTTTAACAATGAAAGATTAGCATCATGCCTACAATATAAAACCCCAATCCAAGTTAAACTTGAATCAGGGTTTTTATAAATCTCTTTTTTTGTGTCTATTAACTCTTTACTTATTCATTTTATCTCTTTATTTTTGCTGTTACTTTTTCAGTGACTTCCCGTTCGGATGCTTTTTCTTACTCAACTGCTTCAACTAATACGTATTGTTCTAAGGTATCAGCTTCACGAGCAAAAGATACATGGTAACGCAATCTTCTAACTTCTTCTTCCACCGTGTATTCTAAGGTCACTTCTACATGCTCTATACCATCTATGTAAACTTCTTTTGTGCTCACAATACTTGGGCTAAGTCCCAAAAGGTTGTTGCGCAAGTCTGCACAAACCACCTGCATATCTTGATTTAGTAACTGACATACTTGATCGGTGGATACATCTTCTACTAAGACCGTATCTAAGAATGTTTGAAATTCTCTTGCTACTTCTTCTGTATAAGAAAAGTAAGCAGTAGGAACCAACTCAAAGGTTACTTGATCTTGGTCATTGTAATAGAAGTAAATCCTATATTCATCAATGATCTCTTGCCATTCCTCCATCAAGAGGTCTGGACGCTTACGAATGCGCACAAGGATTCCAATACTCGTTTCAACTTGTTCAATATCATATACACTATATCCTTCTTCAATGATTGGACAAGTTGGTTTTTCTACTCCAAAAAACTCCATACAACGTTCTTCTAAGGTTAAATCTTCTCCATTTAAGACTCCTTGGAAATCTCTTAAACTAGCATCTTCCTCCGCAGTTGGTACACCATCTCCATCGTCGTCATCATCGATGGCCATCGCGATGTAGGGACTTGAGGCATCAACGCTATTTCTTACGGTCATTCGTTCATCTTCTCTTTTGTTTCCCCTTGGTGTTAGAACATCATAGACTACAATATAGGTATTAAAATCAACTGGTCCAACTACATCTACAAAGACCAATTTCCCACCTTCACCAAGCAAACGTTCACGTTCCGCATAAAAGGCATCACTCATAGGCACATCGAAAAAGGCATTGATGTCTTCTTTCGTAGATTCTATATTGTTGTAGACCGCTAGATAATCTTTATAAAGAGCTTCAACTTCTCCAGGGAAAACCTCACAATTCGTATCATCACAGTCTCCTCCACCATTCATCCATAGGAGACTTGTAAAGACAATATTTCGCATATCATCAGCGACGACTTCTCTAAAGCTAAATTTTAAAACAGTAACCTGCCCATCTAAACGAAACTCTAAGACACCATCAAAGAGACCATCATCATCACTATCAGGGTCACCTATATTGATTGATTTACTGAGTTCCGCACCTGCTTTAAACTTTCTTCTCGCCTCAGTTAAGACTCCATCACAGTCATCATCCACACCATCATACCAAATGCGGCATACTTCACTAATCATTTTTTCTTCATTTTTTATATCTGCAAGAAACTGCTCAAACAAAATCACAGTTTCCTCTGCCAAGATTGTTTCAACGGAACTATCCTTAATTTTCATCGACAGGATATCTTCTCCACTTATTTGAACAGACAGTTTTAACACCGTTACATGTCCCCTAAACTCATAGGCAACCGCAAGATCCATTAACCCATCTCCATCATGGTCTGGGTCGGCAATGCTTACTTGCCCAGATAAATCTGCGCCAGCTTTAAACTTGACCTTGTTTTCTCTTAAGTCTGTATCATCACAGTCTACATCTTCTCCCACCCATATAGCGCATACTTCATCCAATGACATATCCGGATTGGTATAATCTGCGATAAAAGCATTAACCAAGTTCAAAGTTTCTTCTTTTAAGGTATGTTCTACTTCACTAGATGCAATCTTAACTTGGACTTGTCCTTCTTCTAAAGAACTTGTAATCCCAAGTTTTAAGACCGTTACATGACCACGGAAGTCATAACGAACTTCGACATCACCATAACCATCACCATCACTATCAGGGTCATGTATGTTCACTGTTTTTGAGAGTTCTGCGCCAGCTTTAAACTTACTTCGTGCGCTTAATAAATCATCAAGTATATCTCCATCGCAGTCATCATCAATCCCATCATACCAAGCACGACAAACTTCTTCGTCTTGCAAATTAGGGTTGGTAAAATCTTCTAAGAAAAGCGCAATCTCTTCCCTTAGATCTTCTTCTGATATAAGGCTTACTTGCACTTCCTCATAAGACCAACCAGAAATACGTAAATAACTTACCTGGTCTCCATCCAATACAATATAAAATTCATATCGTTGATCTTGTCCAGTATTGACCAAAGTAAGGATGTAATGTTCATTCGTTTCTTCAAAGGATTCAAGTGCAAAGTCTTCTATACCATCAGGAAACAACATGTTTGCTTCACTGCGACAACGGTCTAGTAAGTCCACATTCTTCTCTGAAAAGAAGGTAGCACAAGTTTCACTTAAATCATCGTTTAAGTAATTTGCTTTGACTTGATTGAAGATTTCTGTTACTGCTTCTTCTTCTAAGTCAGAAACATTCTCGATTTCACAAAGTGGATTGTCTTTGTCTTCCCGACAAAGTTCTTCACTTACTTGGTCGACCACCTCATCTGGGATAAACTCACATCCCACCAAGGCTACAGAAAACAATACGATTAAACCAATCATCAACAACTTCTTCATGTTATCCTCCTTATTTACATTAATTACAAATATAATTAATTATATAACTCATTAGTTTGAAAAGGAAACCATGTCCTTTATCTTTCAATGTAGAGCCCTATATCCCGTAGTTTTTCTAAATAAGGGTTCAAATAAGAATCACTTGAAAACCTTCACTGAACACGGTATTCTATTCATGATAAGAAGGAGTGATATTAATGGTTCAATGGTTTTTAGACTTAAGTCCTGTATTACAAGCACTACTAGGCACCTTATTTACTTGGGGAATGACCGCACTAGGTGCGGCCATGGTTTTCTTTTTTGTCTCCATTAATAAAACCGTTCTAAATGGTATGCTTGGTTTTGCATCTGGTGTCATGATTGCGGCTAGTTTTTGGTCTCTGTTAGCACCAGCCATTGAGATGTCCGAGCATGTATTAAATGTCCCACCCTACGTTCCAGCTGTTGTTGGTTTTTTAGCTGGGGGTGCATTTTTATGGGGTGTAGATAAAGTATTACCTCACATCCACACAGGATTAAAAGAAGATTACCAAGAAGGGGTAAAAACCAACTGGCGTAGGAGCGTCTTACTAGTTCTTGCCATCACCATTCACAACATCCCAGAGGGACTGGCAATCGGTGTCGCTTTTGGGGCTGCCGCTAGTGGGTATCCATCGGCCGCAGTCGCCGGAGCAATTGCCCTCGCTATCGGAATTGGTATACAAAACTTTCCCGAAGGTACCGCAGTGTCTGTGCCCTTAAGAAGAGAAGGTATGAGTCGAACCAAAAGTTTCATGTACGGACAAGCCTCAGGTATTGTAGAACCCATCGCAGGTGTCTTAGGAGCCTTAGCAGTGATCTTGATGCGTCCTCTTTTACCGTATGCATTAGCCTTCGCCGCAGGGGCCATGATCTACGTTGTTGTAGAAGAGTTGATACCTGAATCACAAGTCGAAAAGCAATCCGATACAGGCACCATCGGTGCGATGATTGGGTTTGCCGTGATGATGTTACTAGATGTTGCTTTAGGATAAAGAAAAGTGAACCAAGGCAGGTTCACTTTTTTCTTATTCATCTACAAAAGACATCAAATAATCAAACAAGATTTCGGTCATATCGGGTAAGTCATTGGTTTCATCAAAGAGATCACCGTCTTTTGCCCACATATGCCCATAACCTTCCGCCTCATAATAGATAAGTGTAGTACCATTTTGAGACACATAACTTTGCTTGGTTAAAAGTTCATTCACTTGGTTCATCGAATACTCATAGTTATCCAACCGATCAATCCAGACTTGCAACATGTCCATCATCGGTGGGGCTCCTCCCCAACCGAAGAGTTCGGTCATAGTTCCATCAATCGGAACAATGTCATCATCGGTCCCATGAAACTGAAGTAAATTGGTTTCTACTTCTCCCTCACAAGTCTCCCATGTTTCTCCACTCATTAGTCCGGAAACACTCATAAATGCAGTAAATAGATCATTGGCTTCACAGGCAAGAGTGTAGGTCATAAAGCCTCCATTCGAGTGGCCTCCTACAAAAACATGATCTTCATTTACATGGTATTCTTCTACGAGTGAGTTTCTTAGTAGCGATAAAAACCCTACATCGTCCACCTCTTCATAGCGTAAGTTGGCATCCCAGTGATTGAGGCCAACCGCTGGTGTTCCCTCAGGTAAAACGACAATCACCTTATCACGTTCCGCAAGTTTTTTGATATCCGTTGATTCTAAAAAATATTCAATGGTTCCACCATACCCATGCAATAAAAATAAGATCGGTCTATTTTTTTCTAACTCACTTGGTACATACACATAATACCTACGTTCTTCACCATTATAGCTAATAGTAAAAACCTCATCTACCTCTTCAATAAATGGTAAGTCTACTTCTCCACTGCAAGCACTAAGTATCCCAACAAGGAATAGCAAACTCATCATTAATATTTTTTTCATCTTACCACCTCTAACAACTATAGTATACCATATGTATTCACAATGAGAAATGTATGGAGACAAAGATTTTCTTACATCTATCAGTAGAACACTGACAAAAAAAGAGCGAATTAATTCGCTCTTTTCAAATTCAAGATCGTTTCATCAATTGATGATACACCCTCAAGTGTATTGGTCATACGACTATTTATGTTCGGTTCTTCTACTTGCACAATCTTTGCTTGTAAAGAGAATAACGCATTCATTTTATCGGCCAACTGATAAAAAGATAAACTATCAATGTTTTGGTCAAACTGGTGAAGTGCAGGCGTAAAATCTTCTAAAAGATGGTAGATTACCTTGGCACTTTCATGCATAAATGATGTGGCCGGTATGAAGTTCTTACTTGCTTCAATGACTTCTTTAGAAACCAAAAAAGTCAACATGTTGTTCTTTTTTGCCTCTAAGGCAATCTGCCAGCCAAGTCTTAGAATGATACTATATCCTTCATACTCTTCTTTGATCAATGCTTCACAAGCTTGCTTATAAAGTCCATAATCTTCTTCACTAAGCGGTTTTTCCTCCACATCAAAAGGTCCTTGCTGTTGATCAGAAAAGACACTCACTGTAGACGTAAACAACAAAGGAATCTTATAAGGTTTAATACCTTTAATAATTTCTTTTAACCAGTCAATTGGACCAGTCGCAATGTGTAAAAAATAATCAGGCTTTACTTCTTGAATAAAGGCATCAATCTTCTTAGGTTGATCAATGGGAACTAGATCACGATCCCAAACAACAACTTCAACTTCTTTTTGTTTTAACACCTTGATAATGTAAGGAGCAAGTGTCCCATTTGCTCCGGTAATAATGACTTTCATGTAACCACCTCAGTTTTAGTATAGCACGCACTTTATGGAATGGTTTCTTGTTTACCAAATCATAACAAATCTTTTGAACGTAAGTCTTCCACCCAAACGTAAACTGGTACTTCTTCTTTGAAGTCATAGCCAAGTTTCTTAGCCAAGGCTTGGCTAGACTCTTTGACGCGCCAACAAGACCAATCTGGCACTAAACCACGCTGTAATATCTCATTGATTAATGTACTAGCTACCTTATAAGCATAACCTCTTCTTCGGTAGGCTTCTTCCGTAAAGACATCGATTTCTACATGGCTGTCTCCAGTCATAAGGGCAGTCGCTTTCGACACTACTTTCCCTTCTTTTTTGATGTTTGCTTGCAACAAACGTTCTTTGCAGACTTCTTCCTTGACTTCTTCTATGATGCATTCTTCAATCTTCTTTTTAGAAAAGTTGCTTGGATCTAACTGATAGACAAAACGGGCATCTTTTACACCACCAAGTTTTTCAATAACTTGCTCCAAAAACTCTCTCCAGCTTTTATTAGGCGCAAACAAGACAAACTCGTCCTTATCATGCTTTTTAATATAAGCAATGATTTCTTGTAAGAATAAGGCCATATTTTTTGGGACCTTACCTCCTACAAAATGGTAATCAAAAGCAGTCATTAAAATAACATACTCTTCTTCCCTGATAAGTTCATAGGGATATTGGCCTTCTAAATGAGAATAGATAATCCCCTTACTATAGGTATATTCTTCAAATATTTTATGTAGATTCATCGCTTTCTTCCTTTCTTATCTCCTTTATTACTTCGGCATAATCTTTTAAAGCATTACGACCTAAATCAGTTACATCATACACACCACGTTCTCTTCTTACAAACCAACCATAATAATTTTTTTGTAAGATACTCACCACTTTTTTCCTGTTCGTAAGTGCCCTTAGTTCCCTAGTTGTGTGGTGTCCTTGCTCCATATAATACAAGGTCAGTAGGGCCAGTTCTTTATAGGCAGTAATGATTTTTGTCTTCGATACTCCACCAATATTCATCCTTGTTTTCCTAGCAGTAAACTCTTTTAACAAGGCTTGTTTCTTTTTCTTTAACGTCCGTTTTTGGTAATGCTTTGGATCAAGCATTACTTCAACCTTCTCACTTTTTACATCCACCAACAACAAACCAAGTTCTAAATGCTTTAAAATTAAGCATTTGTCTTTAAAGAGTTTGGACCTTAAGACTCGTTTGCTTGGTCTTGGAATGGCTAGATAAACAAGTTCTCCTAAACGGCTACGCTTGATGCCTTGTGCCATTAAACTTGTATTGAGTTGTTCTTTTAGTTCCACAAGCAAGAGTAGGTCATCTTTTTTCGCCACTAAATCCACATTTCTTACTTCGGCTCGTACAGAAAAGTCTAGCGACTCAAAATAACGTTTTAAGACTGGATACATATCTTGTTCCATAACCCACCTCCTTGTCTTTTTAATTATACAAAAAAATGTATATATTTAAAAGAAAAAACGATGATTACTCATCGTTTGTTTCCTCGCTTGCTAGTTCATAAATTCGCCTGCAGTCTTCCAAATCTAGTTGGACAAATTGTCCAAAAGAATTTCCTTGGTTCTCTTTTAATTTTTCTAAGAGTTTTGGGATATCTTCTCTACTAGCACCCGCTTCTTCTAGGGTGATTGGCATACCAAGTTCGACAAAGAATCCCATCAAACGAACAATACCTTCTAAGGCAACTTCTTCTTTGTGTTCATAGTTGTGCGGAACACCAAAAGCCTCCGTTGCTAGTCGGTAATAACGGTCTACATCTTCTAATAGGGTGTATTTCATGTAAGCCGGGAACATAACGGCTAAGCCTGCCCCATGGGTCATATCGTAAAGAGCACTGAGTTCATGCTCCAGCATATGGGTCGACCATTCTTCTTCACGTCCCACCCCTAAGACACCATTATGAGCGATGGTTCCTGCCCAACAAATGGTTGCGCGTGCTTCATAGTTTTCTGGGTCTTCTAAAATGACTCTGGCTGCTTCCATGATGGATATCAGGGTTGATTCCATTAATCGATCTGTTAAAATGACATCCTTACTCTTTGTGATGTAACGCTCAAACAAATGCGAAATCATATCGACAATCCCTGCGGCGGTTTGCCACATAGGTAGGGTATAGGTTAGTTCTGGATTTATAATAGAAAAGACAGGACGTAGTAAGTCTGACCCCATTCCACGTTTTAAATTACCTTCTTCCTTGGTAATGACCGTCGCCGTAGATCCTTCACTACCTGCGGCTGGGATGGTTAGAATGGTTCCAATAGGGATTGCGTCTTCAACACGTGCTTTACGGTCAAAGAAATCCCAGAAGTCTCCATCATACTTAACACCCGCTGCGATGGCTTTGGCCGAATCTATCACACTTCCTCCACCAACGGCTAAGATAAAATCAATCTCTTCTTTTTTGCATAGTTCAATTCCTTCATAGACTAAAGAATCGATTGGATTTGGTTTGACTCCTCCTAACTCAACAAAAGAAATTCCTGCTTCTTTTAATGAAGCAATCACGGTGTCATAAAGACCACTGCGTTTGATGGAGCCTCCTCCATAATGCAGAAGCACCTTTTTTACTTGTTCTTGCGTAATTCTTTTTCCTACTTCTTGTTCAGTATCTTTCCCAAAGATAAACTCTGTTGGGCTATAAAAACGAAAATTATCCATATCTTCACTCCTTAATCTTAGTATAACATTTAACCAAGGTGGTCTTCAAACCAATTGGTGATATCTTTTAAACGTTTGATTCTTGCTTTTGGTTTCCCACTTCTAGAAAGTTCATGGGTTTCTTCTTTAAACCAAATCAGTTTTGTTTCAACCTTGTTTGTTTTTAACACTGCATAAAGTTGTTGGGCTTGTTCCATCGGGCATCGGTGGTCTTTATCACTATGGATAAAAAGTAACGGTGTATGAATGTTCATGGCATATTTAATTGGTGACTGTTCATATAGTTTGTCCATATCCTTAAGAGGATGTCCATCTGTTTGGTCACTAGCAAAGAAATAGCCAATGTCACTTGTTCCATAAAAAGATAGCCAGTTGGAAATACTTCGCTGGGTTACTGCGGCTTTGAAACGATTGGTGTGTCCAACAATCCAGTTGGTCATGAAACCACCATAGGATCCCCCAGTTACAAAGAGATTTTCTTGATCAATAGCTGGATATTTTTTTAAGACTAAGTCCGTAAAATCCATTAAATCTTCATAATCGATGCTTCCATATTTCCCACGAATATCCGCAAACTGATCCCCCTTGCCATCCGAACCTCTTGGGTTAGCAAAGAAGACAATATAGCCTTGGTTAGCCCAATACTGCATCTCATGATAATATATAGATCCATAAACCGTCTTTGGACCCCCATGAATATCTAAGATTGCCGGGTAGGTTTTATCTTGCTGGTAATCTTTTGGCAGTAAAACAAATCCGGTTACTTCATGTTGCTCTTTAGTTAGGACAAGTTTCTTAGGTTTTGCAATGTAAGTATCTTGCAGGGTATAAGAATTCAATCTCGTCTGCATGATCAAAGATTTCTCTTCAAAATCCACCTGATAAAGTTCTTGGAGTTTTTGGTCTTTCATACCAATTAATAAAACTTGTTGATTTACTTTAAAGAGTCCATCAATGGCTCCAGGCATAGTAAATACACTGTTAAGTTCTCCCTTAAGATTTAGGGAAAAAACCTCACAGTGGTCATCCATTGTAGATACAAAATATAAAGTATCCTTATCCACAAAAGATTGGCTACTTCCAAGCAAACGCATATCACTACCAACTGTATTTCCAATAGCTTGACCAAATTTTCTTAGTAAGGTCATCTGTCCATCTTCTAAGGTATAAAAATCTGGGTTTTGGTTGAGTCCATAAGTCTTCATATCCTTAGCGGCGATGAGAAGTTTCCCTTCTAACTCTTCCAATTTCACAATTGAATAATCTAGTTGATCATAAAGAACGCTATGCTTGTCTTCTTCAATATCATAGGCATAGATCTTCGATGTATAGGTCATGACTTCTTCTAAGTCTTTACCAGTATAGTAGATGGTCTTTTTATCCTTAGAAACAAGGTAAGTACCTAAAGAAAACTCCTTAGGCAAGAGTGGTTTGATGTGGTCCTCTTTTAGGTCGTATAGAAAGACTTGCTTACGTTTTTCTGTGGTAAAGTTTTGCCCATTGAAATAATAAGGGATCTGGTTGATGTCTTCATAAAGAGAGGCTTCTTTTTCTTCTTTTAAGTAAGTTTCTCTTTGTTCTTTGGTTCCTTCAAGCAAAATGTGTTCATCTTTGGTCATCATGGAACTGACCAAGACGACATGATCATTGATGCGTGCTTCTAAGGATGCGCGAAAAGGAAGCGTGAAGGCTTTGCTTAGTTTGTTGGTTTCTGTGTTTAGATAATAAAACTGTTTTTTGGCTTCTTTCTTAAGGTGTTCTTCCTCTTCTTTGTTCTTTTGTAAGTCTAGTAAAAGTTTGTCTTCTTCTAAAAACAAATACCCATTATTTTTTCCCAAACTTCTAAGTTTTTTTCGTCCATGTTCGTCTCCTAAATATAAGCTATGGTGATAGGTATTTTTATCGACCTTAGCTTCTGAGACTAAAAAAGCATACTGTTTATTACTTGGAGACGTTTCTACTTTCCCTAAAAACTTGGCCTCTAAGAACTGCGTCAATTCTAATTTTTTCATTTCTTCACTCCTAACTTAGTCAACAAATTGGTCTTTGTGACCTTCCCTGATGACTTTGTATGTTTTAGTATTTGTATTCAAATCATAAATAGAGAAGTTACTTTTGGGATCCAATCCCTCATAACGATAGGCAAAATTGATGGATGCACTACCTTCTTCTTTACTTACGATACGGTGAAAGACTTCCCTTGGCCAGGATAAAATAGCGGGGTAATCACAAAGAAGTTCCCCATTTTTGTAAATTTTGTTGGGCTCAACAACAAAAGATTCAATCTTCCCATGACTTGTACTGTAAAGTTCCACATAACGTTTCCCATGTAAGACCATCAAATGGTCTGATTGATGGGTATGCATATACCAAGGTCTTTCAATATTTCCTACTGGCCCAGGTGACTGAGCATGTGATTCATGAATTACTCGGTCTACCCCTTCACTTTTCATCAATACTTCTTTTGGTAAGATATCAAATCGAACACCAGGTGTTTCACGAAACTTGACTAAATCAATGACTTTGTATAAACCTTCTACTTCATATTCTTTTTTCATAAAACCTTCCTTTCCTTCTTATTGTAACCGCTATCATGAAAAGTTTCAATGCCTATGAAAAAAGAACGAAGTTTCCTTCGTTCTTAACACTGAATCAAATCATAGGCAACCATATAGAGTGGTCGGTCTAACTCTTTGATATCTTTCCTTTTTAAGTCTTCATAGGTAAGCACTTCTTGAGGGGCATCTTGCATGGTTTTCACCAAGTGGTAAAACCTGGTAAAAATCTTCTCTTTATCGTCCATATAGGTGCTGAGATCTTCTAAGGCAAAGAGACTCATTAAGGCAATCATATGTTGCCTAGATGGCTGTTCTTTATAGGTCTTACACAAATCTTCTTTTATGTCTTCAAAAGAAACCTTCTCTATTGCATCGATTGAAACCTTCTCTATGCTTAAATCAAACAGCGCTAAAGCTTCTGCGAGTGATAGCTCGTTTTCACTTTTTAAGGCATAATGGAGACGGACAATCCCCGCAAATTCAAAGGTTCTACCCAGATCCCCTGGTTGTTTAGTCAAATCCTGAAAGATTTGATCAAAGGACCTATGTTTCAATTGACCAAGGTAATAATTGGTCTTGTGAATGTAGTAAGAATCAAAGCTACTTTTGGGATAGAGTTTCTCCCCTAAATCACCCACTGGCATAGTTTGGATAAAGGACTCAACTAAGTCTTTTATAGCCTCTTCTTCTACGCCTTGTCCTTTCAAGGCACCAACCATCATCGGTAGATAGTTGATTTGCTTACCTTGTAAGAGTGGTGTTAAAGACGATAAACGTTCATAAAGTTTTCGCATAGGACACCTCCTATGGATAGTATACCAAATGATTGACCATTTGCGAACACATTTACGAGATTTTTGCTTATGCCTTTTGTTTTTCCTCAGCGTAAGCTAGGGCAATTTTTGCCCCAACTTTGGCATTGTTGTAAACAAGAGCTAAGTTCGCTTTGAGACTTTCTCCTTTTGTTTCTTCAACTATTTTTTTCAGCAAGTATGGTGTCACATCTTTCCCTAAAATTCCTTCTTTCACACTTGAAGCAACTGCCTCATCAATAATAGCGTTGATGTAAGATGCATCCAGTGAATCTTCTTTTGGAATTGGATTAACCACAAGGGTTCCACCCTTTAAGTTAAGTTCTTCTTTGGTTAAGACCATGGACGCTAGTTCACTAGGAGTGTCTACACGTAAACGTAAAGATATGTCAGATTCCCTGGTGTAAAAGGCTGGTAAAACAGATGTTTGGTATCCAACCACACCGACTCCTTTGGTTTCTAAGTACTCCATTGTTTTTGGTAAATCTAAAATGGCCTTGGCTCCAGCGCAGATGACAGTGACATCTGTTAAGGATAATTCTTCTAAGTCTGCGGAAACATCTAAGGTCTCTTCATAGCCCTTATGGACTCCACCAATACCACCAGTGACAAAGAATTTAATTCCAGCCATCTCGGCACAAATCATAGTCGAAGCAACCGTAGTCGCTCCTAAGACCTTTTTACTGATGACACTAGCCATATCACGTCTTGAAACTTTTTCAACATGGTCAGCCTTAGCCAATGTATCCAAATCTTCATCACTTAGTCCAATCTTGATTTTCCCATCCATTATGGCAATCGTCGCAGGTACTGCGCCTTCCTTGCGAATAATATCTTCTACTTTTTTCGCCATTTCCACATTTTCTGGATACGGCATCCCGTGGGAAATAATGGTCGATTCTAAGGCCACCACTGGACGGTTTTCTTTTAAAGCTTGCGTTACTTCTTCTTTGATATCTAAATACTTATGCATGATTGTTCTCTCCTTTTTTTAACTTGTCAAACGACAAGGATTTATCGACAGAATACGTAGAGCGTATGGTGTTGCTTGCGCTTAAGGCACCTATGCTCATACTTTCTTTGAAGTCTAGTCCATTGATCAAACTATAGAGTAAGGCACCACTAAAGGCATCCCCCGCTCCTGTTGTATCGACGACTTCTTCGGCGTTGACTTTGACGATTTCTTGGTGGTGAACTTGACCATCTTCTCCAAAGAAAGATCCTCTTTCTCCCGCTGTCACCACCACTTTTTTCACACCTTTTTCTAGCCACTTTTTCACCAAGGCTCTTCCGTCTTCTTCTTTGGTCTGGAAATAGGTTTGCGACTCATCAATATTACAAATGATTAAGTCTAACCCATCAAGTTTACTTGGGACATGCTTCATCTTAGGTGAAGAAACCCCAACAATCGCTAGTGGTATCTCTTCTTCTAAGGAAAACCTAAGCAAGGCTTCTAAGGCATCTTCTTTCGCATTGGTGTCGGCGACTAGATACTTACTCATACGTAAGTGTCTTTTGTGACGAAGGATCCAAGAACGGTCCATCAATTCATTGATGGCCATATCCGCATATCCTACCTGCATGTTTCCATCATCCTTTAAGACCGCGTAATATCCACCAGTCGTCTCACCGGACACTTCTTCACTCGCAAAAACCTCCATCAACTGATGGTTGTCCCTTAAAAGTTCTTTTCCCTTCGCGTCTTGTCCAACTAGGGTCATTAAGGAAACCTCTTCACCCAACCGAGCCAAATTCTCTGCGACGTTTCGAATAACCCCACCGTAAGATGATTGAGATTTCACTGGATTACTCGTCCCCAGCATCATTTCTTCTTCCAAGCGGAAGATGTAATCCATGTTGGCACCACCAATGCAAGTAACATAATCAATCTCATGAAAGACATAAGGCTTACCCAAGATAATTCCCTTTTCTTGTAAGCCTGAAATAATATTCGCGATACTAGGCCTTGATAAAGATAGTTTCTTAGCCAAATCCTGTTGGCTTTGGTAAGGATCACTCCTTAACAAATCTAAGACCATTCGCTCATTTTCATTGATCTTCATTTGCTCACCTCAAACTTTTGTTTGTTTTTAAACTTATGTTTACAACTTGATTATACAAGAACCTTTCCAACTTGTAAAGAAAAATACAGAATTTATTTTTTCCGCATCCTTTTTCTCCTTGAAACAAAAAGAAAAAACGACATCTAAAGTCGTTTACTTATTCTCCTTATGCAAGCTCATAAGATGCAGGTTTATGAAGATAAACTGTATTAATAATCCTAGTGTCCCAAACGCCATTAAGATGATATTCGGTAAGATGACTGCTAAGGTTGGATTGATATAACGCTCTGCGCCTATTGCCCCCACTAGAAGCAAAACAACAAAGACAATAGCACAAAGAGCATTACAAAGCTTTTGTAAGTTCATTTAACTCCCCTTTCTTTTTCACTTATATAGGAAAACGATCTTCTTCGCTGACCAAGAAAAACTGCATAAAGATATAACCACTCATAAGTTGTGACAAATGCAAGATGACTCCTATACTTTGACTAAATCTTGTCATCATGTCTAAAACAAATCTCCAAGTGTGGATATAGGTGAACCCAATGGTCATAAAGACTAAGAAAAAGAACAACACATCCAACTTGAACTCAAATCTCCAGTTTTCTTTTTGAAAGACATCTTTATCTAAACATGCAAGCATAGCCCCAATCATAAACAAGACAATAATGCTAAGCCACTGGATTGGTCGAAAATCAAACCGATTGATATAGTCTCCAATAACAAGTTCTCTAACCCACATAAAGAACCCAACAACAAGGATAAATATTAAGTAACGTATAGCTCTTCTTTTATTCATAACACACACCCCTTTTAACTCGTTTCACTATGCTTACTAATTCCAGGTAACCCTATATCCACTAAGTCTTGAGCCGTATAAAGGCCCATCTTCACCCCATCGTCCAAATAATACATGGCCTCATCAACCTGGACATAAAAGTTGATGCGGTGGTACTCACCAAGCATATACCCATCACCAATCCCATATCCAATAGCGGTAAGTACTTGCTCTTCATCTATCTCAATACGCTTCATAATCGTGTAATCCTTTGATTCATAAAATACTTCAAACAGGTTTTGATCATAGTCTTGAGGATCTACTTGTTTTTGTTTACACCCACTTAAGCCAATAGCAAGCAACACTACTAACAAAAACCAAACACTTTTCATCACGTCTCTCCTCCTTATTCATTACACTAACATGATTCTCCTGCAGATAACAGTGCACATATGTCGTATTTAACAAACTTTTCTTCTTTTGATCAACTCATGAATAAGTAGGTTGATGGATGCGAGTAATAAAAAGACATTACCGATGATAAAAAACACATTATTATGTCCAATAATAAAGATAAGCTGCATCACAATAGAACATGCAAACAAAGCACTAATCACTACCTTATACCACTTCATAGTTTCCTCCTTATATCAACATTGTTAGACGAAGCATGAATCCAAGAACGAATACGACAATTGATAAAAACATTATAGGAACACACAAACACACCCAATAACACCAAGACACCAATCGACCAATCCTTACTAGCACTTAGATTTTACCAAAGAAGCATAACTAATATACTCACCGAACCAACGATCGTTAGATCAAGATCTAATTTCCGCATTCCTTTTCTCCTTTATGCATATTCATCACCATAAACGATAGAGTATATAAAAAGATGTTTCAACATAGATTTTTGCTCCTTCAAACTCAAAGGAACCAAATCAATGAAAACATCTATTTTACGAATATCCTTCATACTTATCCCCCCTCTTATCCCATCTTCATTATACCCTATAAGACAAGGATAATCAACATCCTATCTACTCTCTTTATAGCCAGTGTTTTTCATACTCACTTTCCTTAAAACCAGTACGCACATAATCCCCATCAACCACAAGTGGCCTCTTAATCAACATAGGATTCTTTGCTAAAAGTTCATAAATTTCCTCGTCTGTCATATCTTTTTGCTTGTTCTTCAAATCAAGTTCACGGTACACTTTCCCTGAAGTATTAAAAAACTTCTTAATTGGCATCCCACTTAATCTATGGTAGTTCTTAAGTTCTTCTTTTGTCAGTGGATTGTTTCTTACATCTACCTTCTCAATCTCAATACCATGTTCATTAAACCACTTCACTGCCTTCTTGTAGGTTGAACAGGTATCTATACCCATTACTTTCATCTTATACCTCCTTATATTCTACCTTAAGTATAGCACAAAACGATTCCAGAAAATTCCTTCCCAGAAAAGTTTCTTGAAATCAACCATACTTTTCTCTATAATAAAAGTATCAAAAACAAGGAGGAAACAATGAAAAAATTCTACAGTGGTTTAGCTTCAATATTAGGTTTTATCATCATCGTTTTGTATGCTTTAAAAAATGCAGCAGCTATTTTTGATTTTAGCTTTGATGGAATGAGCGACATCCTAGGATACTTCAACCTTGTACAACAATACTTAATTTATGCACTAGCTGGACTTGTTAGTCTAGAATTGCTGGCAGGGAAAAAACTCTTAAGTTTCATCTTTATTCTACTCTTAGCCTTTGTTGTTATTACAACTTTCTTCCCTGATATCGCAAACACCTATTTACCAGCTTAAAAATAGTAAGCGCACCATTTGGTGCGCTCTATGTTTTTCTTGTGCATTTACTATGTAATTTTTCTAAATATCGTGTATAGTTAGGATAAAGGAGGAATATGTTATGAGTACAGAAGTAAACAAACAAGCAGTAAATGAAGACGTAAGAATTGATAAACTCATCAGCTTTAACAAAAAAATGGGATTTGTCCACCTTGTTCAAGGTGTGTTGATGATGATTTTTGCGCTCGCTATTTATCCAAGTTTATCGGACACCTTTGACTTTACCGTCAATATTGTCGGAAATTATTTAACCTTTGATGCACAGGTAGGCGGACTAGTCTTAACCACAACCGATACCCTATTCACTTTACCATTTTTACCATTAACCGCGAGTTTTTTATTGATCTCTGCGGTCTTCCACTTTTTAATCGCTGGACCTTGGAAAGACAAGTACCGTTCAGGATTAAAAGAAGGAATCAACCAATTTAGATGGTATGAATATGCATTAAGTTCATCTCTTATGATCGTTTTAATTTCCGTATTATTTGGTGTAAGAGATGTTGCCTTAATCGCATTAATTGCTTTATCAAACGCAGGGATGAACTTATTTGGTCTTGATATGGAACTCTTAAACAAAGGCCGCGATAAAACAAAAGGAAACACCAACTGGTTACCATTCATCTTTGGTTCCATCATTGGGTTAGCTCCTTGGGTCGCTGTCGCATTCTATATCTTTGTCAATCCAAATCCTGGAGAAGTACCTGGATTCGTATGGGCAATCTTAGCCACTTACTTTATCGCATTTAACACCTTCCCAGTCAACATGTATTTACAATACAAGGGAATCGGGAAATTCAAAGATTACTTATATGGTGAACGTGGATACATTATTTTATCACTCGTTGCCAAAAGTATTCTTACTTGGCTTGTACTATTCGGTGCATTCCAACCATCGTGAGAACCTAGCAATCAAAAACACAATAGAGAGTCTATTGTGTTTTTTTATACCCTAAAACGTACTATAACCTTCATGAAATTCCACAATCACCATCTCTTCTTCGATGTAGTGATTCAAAAAAGTAGGAATCTCTGTTCCCGTTATGAGATTCAACATAACCGCATTATCCTTCTCAGATATACCAATACCACTAAAACCTTCATCATCCACGATCTCAACCATTATAAGTTCTTTTAAAGCCCAAAGTTCTGCGTAGGAGTAAGCAACCAAATGATGGGTAATGCTTGCACTTTCTTCAAACTTCATAAGTAGTTCTAAAGGCGCATCTTGCCGTATATTTACTTGCATCTTTCCATCAAGTAAATACCTTCCTGCATAATAGGTGTGATACTCATAGTAGAGTTCCTTTAAAAGCGGACTCAACAAACTATAATCCTGTACATAATCACTTTCATACATATATGCATTCTCTGTTTCTTCTTGTTCTTTTGTTTGACATCCAACTAAGAAAAGTAAACATGTAAGAATACAAACAAATCCATATTTTTTCATAACACTCATTCTCCCTTCTTCTTTCTTAGTTCTATCTTATTCACCTTAGCACTTGCTAGTAAAATAAAACTGACTAAAACAAGTACAATGCCTAAGACAAGCATCCATCCACTACCTTCCTGATTGACAATCAAAGCAGTACAAAACAAAGCAACACCGATAAAAAGACTATACCAACTCAATATTAAGACTTTCATTACATCCCTCTCCTCTCATTCATTATAAGCAACTTAAAAATATTAAGCCCTAATTCACATCTATTAGTGCTTGCCTGATGCACCTTTAAACAGCTGTAAGGCAATAATAATCAGCAACATAAGAATTGATAATCCAGCTGTCTTAACAGTATGGATTAGCTCTTGTTGATAGACAAAGTCAGATGAACCATCTTGCTCAAAAAACAACATTGAAAGGACCATCCAACCAGCAAAAAACAGACATAGTCCTTGTAAAATACTTATTCCTTCATTCTTTTTCATAAACCCTCCTAAATCTATTTTCTTCATTATGAAACAGCTCTTACGATAAGGAAAAGTGAAGTAATGGTCATACACATTAAACATAGTTGAAACAATATATATGGAAAAGTTAACTCTTCTTTTTTGATGATAAGGAAACTTCTTCCTTTTGTCATAATGGCACTTATAAAGACAAAGACAAAAAAGAAGAAATCCCATACTAAAACACTGATCAAAAATACAATCAAAAGAAGAAAGTATATCAAAAAGGTTTTTACGTATAAGTTTCTCATCCAATCACCTTCCTCAATAATCATGAATAGATCAATCATTTTTGAAAAAATGTAAATCTTAAATGACCAATCGATAAAGCAAACTCAAATACCAACTCATCCATGTCAGTCTAACCTAGTTTTTCTTCAAGCCATTTCAATTGTTGAAATAGTAACGCTCAAATAAAAAATAGTAGTTTTATATATTCTATCCCCCCTCCTTACTTACTATACTACTATAAGAATACTGCCATGTACAGTGCACATGTGTCGTACTGTCGAAAAATAAAAATAACCAAACCGATAAAGGCTTGGTTAGGTGCTTTTAACTGGTACTTCTAGTATAGAAGAACCTAGAGCATACAGCTTAAAAGTTTTCTCTCTTTATTATTTCTATCTTTAATCCTTCTTCTTCCGAAGGTTCTTGAAAGTATTTTGTCATCTGATAAAACATCTCTTTATGATCAAACTGATGTCTATCAGGTTCTTCTTGTCTTCTCTTTTTGATCTGACTTAAACATATTTCATCAGCAACTTTCAAGTAAATTAGTTTCCCATCCACCTGGCAAGTTTCAATCAGCATTTTAAACCATTCTCTTTGCTTAACTGTATTTCCAGGAAAATCCATGATAACAGTTAGAGCATTTTTTGTTAACTTTTTTACCAAGTGCATAATATAAGGCTTGATTCTATTTGAGTATAGTACATAATCCTTGATATTGTGAATTTCATTTGGATAAAAAGATGATAAAATCTCATCTTCTGATAGATAAAAGGTATGTGGGTCATTCGATAATTCTTTTGCATATGTTGTCTTTCCTGCCCCCATCTTTCCACAAAAGAAAATAAGGTTACCTTTACTCATAAAATCAACTCCTTTTGAACTATTATAACACAAGCAATAAAACGACTGTTTATTTACTTTAGGTAACATCAAAATAGCCAAGCCATTTATGGATTGGTTTTTTGATTTCAGATTGTATTTCAGGAGGAATCAGTTTCTAGGGCGGAGGACTTTAAAGGTAAAGCGCCTCGATAAAAACAGGTGCAATCTATTTAGAAATCACATCCAAAATATTTCATAGTTAGAATGTTTCTATTGGTTATTTATGATATTAAATAACTGAACATTCTTATAGATAACTTCTTTTCCAACTTTCTCTGATATAAGAAAACCTTCTTTCTCGAGTGCTTTAAGATATTTCGTTGAAGTTGCTCGGGCTATATTGAGATCATGTCTAAAATATTCGTTTTTTGTATACATATAGGAAAATAAATGTTCTACAATCTCAAACCGATATATGTCTGGTAATCTTTTTTTCATCTCTGTTTTGGTGATTTCTATCGCATTATTGATTCTAAGGATTAAGTTAACCGTATATTGCGATGTTTCATAGATTCCTCTCAATATATACATCACAAATAGATCAATATTCTTAATATTTTCATTGCACTTTCGTAACAATGAATAGTACTCATCTTTATTTTGGATGATATAACGACTTAAATATAGAATTGGTTCTTGAATTTTATTTTTTAGAACTAAATAAAGAACATTCAAGATTCTACCTGTTCTACCATTCCCATCATAAAAAGGATGAATACTCTCAAATTGAAAGTGAATGAGTGCCATATTAATCAGTGGATCGAGTTCTGTATCATTATTTATATATTCTTCTAAATTACGCAATAGTTTTTGAATTTCTTCTTCGTTTTGTGGAGGAGTATGCACGATTTCCTTTGTTTGATCGTTCATAATTACAGTACTGGGTAGTTTTCGTATACCTCCTTTATTATTCTCAATAATAGATTGTATCTCAACAAGAATATTCGTACTTATAAATCCTTTTTCTCGAATCAGCAGAATTCCTTTCTCAATTGCTCGTTTATAATTTACAATCTCTTTTGGACTCCCATTTGATGATTTCTTCGTTGCCAACTCTTTAAAAATTTCATCATATGTCGTGATAATATTCTCGATAGCTGAGGAGTCTTTGGATTCACTAATCTGGATTAAACTGAGGATTAATTTGGGATTAGGAAGCAAATTTAAAACTCCCTTTAGTTCACCGATAGCGTTATTGGTTTGGCTGAGTCGTTTCAATATTTCAATCGTATTAAGTCCTACATTAAATGGTAGTTTGTTCATGTTTTTACCTCATGACTAATATTATGATTTTTTTATCCTCGTGTATAGAATAGCACATCTCATTAGTCACGTCAATGATGATGAGGATTATTTTTACATTTTATTAGTCACGTTATATGTTATTATATATAAGATTAGCTTTTAGTACTAACCTTTCTTATTTAATGGCATTACTGGTAGAGCAGAACCTAGGGCGGACAGCTTAGAAGGCCGTTCCAACAATCCTCAGGAGGTGGATATATGGCAAAAACGGCTTTAAATAACAAATAAATAGCGATAATCTTCTTACAAGATTTACCAGTCAAATACAAACAACTACCACGTCATAGACTTAAGAAAATATTGATGTATGCAGAGTCATATTTACACAATTTAGACATCATAAATGAAAGGAAAAAACATGGAAGAAAAGAATAATTTTATCACCGGTAGCTTAATTAGAGAAACATATGATTCAAATAAATTAGTAGATCGTAAAATGATACCCGAATGTATCTTAATATTGAAGCCTGGAGAGAACTCGCATTACAAGAAAAAGACCTTGGAATAGAAACTACAATATCCATAGGTCAAAAAGAGAATCAATTAATTATGAACTCATGTACAAAAGTAATTGGAGAAACAAAAGTAGTTTATTATTACAAATGAGTAGAATGATTCTAACTTGAACTACTTGTCCTAAAGGAAAGAACAATTTACAATATCAATTCGTAAATTGTTCTTCTATTTTTTTCACATGCAATCATATTAAGTTCTAAACTTTCTATCAAAAATTTGCGTATTTTAAGAAATACCAAGACTATGATAAATCTCTTCAACTTCTTCCGAAAATGCAGCAAAATACGTTAGATATTGTTTTTCGTCCTCATCTTCATAGACAAACAACATTGCATCATCCTTATCAATAATATTTAACGAAATGTTTCGATCTCCATTCTCTAAATGTATAACCAACTTTGCACGACCACCAAGTGGAACACTCAAACTGCCAACATCAAATGCGTATTCAGAAAACCGATTCGACATATCAACAATGTTCCCTAATATATCTCCATCAAAATTCGTTAATCGTTCATACTCGTAATCTGATTCGCCGTAATCGTAAAGCAATACATCAATACTGGTAATCTCATATGAGGAAAAATCAATGCCCTCAAAAAATTCCAGTGTGTCCCTCTTATACGCTTCGTAATCCGAATATGGATTAACTTCCTCTTCAATCTGTTCTTGTTCGCATGCACTCAATCCAAGCGAACAAATAGTTACCAAAACTAGTAGACCAATACTTCTCACGATATCCCCCTCAATTTGATAGTTATACTTTCTACTAAACTATCCTAACACCATATGCATATGATAAAACATATACCCACTGTTTAAATTCCATCAAAGACCATATTAGAAATTTATCTAGAATGCTCTAACTAATCGCATCTACTAACTTTAAGTATTCTAAAATTATTTTGTCTTCAGGATCTAAATTATATATTTTTTCTTTCACGACGATTTTTGCGTCAGCAAGATATCCTAATGTATATGAACCATCATAATTTAAATATATACTGATACGTATCAAATCATCATCTTTTTTCAAGTGTAGTTCGAATAAAGTTTTTGCAGAATCTATTTTACTAATAGCATCATAATCGGTCGAAACTACTTTCTCATTGATAAGTTCTAATATATCTTCAACTTTCGACTTATCTAACTCCTCATATTTAAACCAATCATCATCACTTGCTAACACCTTATAATACTCAAAATGGTCAATATTAGCTAGTTCCTCATTATGAGAGTAACAGCTAGCTAGTATTGAAATTAATACAAGTAATAATAACATTCTTACAATTTTTATCATAGTACACTCCCAATATTTGAACAAAAAAGCCCAAAAGGGCTAACTTATTCGTATCCCCTGTCACTATTTTACCATTTTTAGATTTCTAATACAATAAGTATAAGCGTGTCCATACTCTCAAAATACCGCAAGAACTATAACCATCACCGAGTGAGCTACGGTGCAATTATCCGTCGGTCGAGTAAAATAAAAATAACCAAACCGATAACCGGCTTGGTTAGGTGCTTTTAAATGGCATTCCGGGAGGGATTCGAACCCCCGACCGACGGCTTAGAAGGTTTCTTCTATTTACTTTTTATTGCTATATTCGATATTATTAACATTAGATAAGCAAACACTAACTCTATAAACTTGAAGTTAATTTCACCATCACTTGGTCCTGTACCATTTTCGTCATGATAAAATCCACTTTGAACTTGATGGATTATATAAGTTAAAATGTATAGCAATGATAACACTATGAACGCTATTGATACAACTTTTTGCAAACTGTTAAGCTTTTGAAACTTACTCTCAGAAAATAGCAATAAATAAATGACGTATCCAAAATAACCGAAATATATAAAGAACCCGAAAAAGAAAACCATAATAATTGCATAATCTGGTAAAAACGTAAACTCCATAATCATCCTCCTTCCTAAATATTATAACATACCGAAAGATCTATGCTCTAGCTATAATATAAATAACCAATCCATAAATGGCTTGATTATTATACTTTCAAATGGCATTCCGGGAGGGATTCGATCCCCCGACCGACGGCTTATAAGGTCTTTTCATCTATGACTCTACTGATAAGAGCTAACTATTCTTCTTCACAATACGTATAATCGACAATCCATAGATAGTCTAAGTCTTCATTGAAATCAATACACAACTTACTATTTTCAATATCGTATTCTCTATAATAATTTCCTGACATTTCACGTTCCCTGGTTGCATCAAACTGAGGAATATATAAGTTTAAGTTATATATGTCGTTCTCAATATCATATTCAGAACTATCAAGTACATATGCTACCAAATACTCATCCCTATTCAAATATCTATACACTCCTATACCTGCACCAATTATACTTAGTACAATTAATAGTACTATAGCAGTAATCCTCATCTTCATATAATCATCTCCTTCTCAATTATTATAACACAAACAATGGTGCGATAGGCTGTTGCTCTTGGAAAATAAAAATAGCTAAACCTTAAATGGCTTAACTATTTAGTTTTTAACTGGCATTCCGGGAGGGATTCGAACCCCCGACCGACGGCTTAGAAGGCCGTTCCAACAATCACCAGGAAATAAAAACATGGCGAAAATAGCTTTAAATAACAAAGAATTAGCTAAGAACTTCTTAGATGATTTACCACTAAAATATAAACTATTACCACGTGCTAGACTAAAGAAATTATTGATGTATGCAGAGTCCTATCTACCCTATTTAGACAAGATAAATGAAAGGAAGAATCATGAAAGAAAACAATAACTTTATCACCGGTAGCTTAATCAAAGAAACGTATGATTCAAACAAATTAGTAGACCGTAAAATCATATCAGAATGTATCTTAAATATTGAAGCCTGGAGAGAATTAGCATTACAAGAAAAAAACCTTGGAATAGAAACGAGTTTATCCATAGGTCAAAAAGAGAATCAAATAATTATAAATACATGTACAAAAGTAATTGGAGACACAAAGGTAATTTATTTTCATAATAGACTATAATAAATTTCCATAGATAGCATAAAAAACAAGGAAAAGATATAACTCTCCTTGTTTTTTTAAGATCTATAATTATTCAAAAAAGTTACTAACGAGAACTTACAAATGTATAAAAATCAGGTAGCTTAATTACTACTTTCTAACTCACTTCTCTTTGAGAAACAACTAACTAATAAGTAGCCTAATAAAAACTGTGCAACAGAGACAACTGGTTGTCTTACATAATAAGTCAACATAGTATGCTGAAATATCTGACTATAATGTATTAGGTTAAGAAAACTTATCGGTGCTAGTGGTAAAACAACTATCACTAGTCTTAACCAATCTACATTTAATTTTCCTTTTGCATTAATTAATTGTAAAATCTTCTCAAAATTAAGCGAAATTCCGAATAGAATCATGACAATCGGTGATACATATAGAACTATACTTGGGAATTCAAATGGATTCGTGAAACCATTAGCTTGTTTATAAAGTAAATAATACACGAAGATCATCAATGCGTAAATTACTACATAGGTAAACATCTTTACAACTGTTAGCTTACTATCTTTGATATTATACACCCTTTCCTTTTCAACTAAATTTCCGAAAATCTAAATAGTACTTCTACCTTTTTCTATCCCCACATCTCTACCATTAGGTAACTTAATCATGTACTTAGTTTAACAATAACACAGATCTACATGAGAATCAAATTTAGGAATATCTTAACTATCATAAAACATCGATTGAGCAACGGTGCAATTATCCTACGGTCGGGCAGAATAAAAATAACCAAACCGATAAACGGCTTGGTTAGGTGCTTTTAAATGGCATTCCGGGAGGGATTTGAACCTAGGGCGGACAGCTTAGAAGGTCGTTCCATCAATCACCTGGAGAGGGATATATGCATAAAACGGCTTTACATTTAGATAGCCATTTTATCAAGAAACAATACTTTGAAATCATATATATAAACTAGTACTATTAAGTTGGTTCTTTTTTGATATAGACATTGTACCGCCACTAACTTATAACAGTTCTCAACAATTTGCTATAAAAAATAAAAAAGACCCGAGCGGGTCTTTTTTTATTCATGATCTTAATCATAATCTCGATATACTCTCGCGAGTAATCTCACATGTATAATAACACTAAATATTTATTTTGTCAAATATATGACTAACTATTTTTTTCTTCATAATCTAATGGATTAACTGGTTTTTTTACACGCTTCCCTGCTATTCTATCAATATTGCTTATATCAACAAATATTTTTGGTCTTCCACCTTTATGATAGGACTTACGAAACTTTCCATGATAATCAATCCAATAATAAACTCTCTTATTATTTTGAGAAGGCTTTTTTTCACCGTATAGTAAATTCAGTCCAAGATTAGTGGTATCTTTTATACTTTTCACATAGTGTGGATGAAAATCAGTAGGTACATAAACTATTGCATCTATTAAACCAAAATCATCATTTAATTTTTTAACAACAATTTTTCTTTGAGATTTTGAAAGGATATTTTTACTTAGGTATTCAAGTAATTCCTCTTCACTTTTAGTATCAAAGTCAATGTACATATAAATCCCCCTCATGCATCCTATAATATTTTAACACATAGTTTTATTTATGGAAAGGAGTTTTAGGGTCAATCAAAATATATTTAATTATTTTTACCAGTCATCAAAATATACATTATCCAACTGATATAGTCCTTCATAACATTATAAAGTTGTGCACCGATATTAGACTCATGTATTTGATTTTCTTACGTACTAAATACTACCCATAGCCATGGACCTACGGCTTAGATGGGCTCTTCTTGTTCAGAATCACCATACTTCAACGTAAGATAAGTTAATCCAACAAGCAATAATGCCCATATAAGCATATATACAAACTCAAAAACCATTATTTCATTTTTATCAATCATCACTAAATTGTGAACTATAAAATGATAAGATCTTAACCACTCTACATCAGGTAATGGTAATATTTCACCAATTATACCCATACCATATATAACTATTATTATAGAGACAATTGCTACTAATGTAGCTATCGATTTATTTCTAATATTGTGAACTGAAATCAAATAAAAACATGTCACAAAAATAGTAAAAAGTATAAAGTTTATATGAGTGATGAATAGATTAATAATAATAGTTGATGAATCATAATAGTCTAAATTAAAAATCCCTTTAGTTGGTATTATTAAGCCAATCAACATTGCAGTAAGTGAATATAATAACACAAAACCTATTGGTCTTTTAAACACCCTTAGATAATACGATTTAATCCTGCTTTTATTGTCTGTATTATTACTTGTAGAAGCCAATAAAATCATAGTAATAGGCATTAATACGAAGAATATATTACCAGTATCATAGAGAATGGTGTCCCAAACATTAAAAATACTTCTATAATTTTCAATATTATGTGATGCCCAAAATTGCAATCCCTGATAATATCCCAAGATGTAATTATATAGTGGCATAACTAAAGTTGATATAATAATGATTGCAACTAATCCATAAGTAATTCTCTTTCTAGTAAACATCAAATCCTCTCCTCCTTAAACTTTGAAGAAAAACAATTCTTCAAAGTTCTTATCCAATGCAATACATATTAACAAAGCAAGTTTAGCTGTTGGATTGAACTGCCCATTTTCAATAGAATTAATGGTTTGCCTAGAAACCCCAACCATCTTTGCTAAACACTTTTGAGTAATATCTTTTTCCGCTCTAGCAACCTTAAGTCTGTTGTACAAAATAAGCTTATCATTCTTTTTCATATAGATATCTCACCTAAACCAAACACATAAACGATCAGAGTAGTTATAAATAAAATTACTAAAATAACTGATATATATAAGTAAAATAGCCTCTCTTTTAGTTTAATATACTGATAGATTGTAAATACGCAAGTTTGAAATAGAAGAACAATTCCTAACACCAAAACTTTTTCTCCAACATAATAATTCCATATAGCTAATGATGATATAAACAATATTGTAGATATATAAGAAACAACAATACTCTTATCGGTAATACTAGTATATCTTTCATCAACCTTGTCTGATTGTGCCTTACTTAAAATTTTTTCTTTATCCATACGACCACTCCTCGATAATAGTATAATCAAAAACAGTCAATAAGTCAATAAAACTTGTCTTTTAGTAAAGTTTTATCGATGCTATATGACGGTGCTATAGGCCATCGCCCTCAAAAATAAAAATAATCAAACCGACAAACGGCTTGGTTAGGTGCTTTTAAATGGCATTCCGGGAGGGATTCGAACCCCCGACCGACGGCTTAGAAGGCCGTTCCAACAATCCTCAGGAGGTAAATATATGCCTAAAACGGCTTTAAATAACAAAGAACTAGCAAAGAACTTCTTAGATGGTTTACCAGTAAAATATAAACAATTATCACGTACTAGACTAAAGAAAATATTGATGTATACAGAATCCTATTTACACAATTTAGACAAGTTAAATGAAAGAAACAAACATGAAAGAAAACACTAACTTTATCACCGGTAGCTTAATCAGAGAAACCTATGATTCAAACAAATTAATTGATCGTAAAATCATACCAGAATGTATCTTAAACATCGAAGCCTGGAGAAAACTAGCATTACAAGAAAAAGACCTTGGAATAGAAACTACTATATCCATAGGTCAAAAAGAGAATAAACAATCATAAATACATGTACAAAAGTAATTGGAGAAACAAAGGTAGTTTATTTTCATAATAAGATTAATTAAAAACCCTAAGAAAAGAACAATTTACATACTATCTGTAAATTGTTCTTTTTACTCATTTACACTTGATTACCAAGAAAACTCCATTCTTGTTTACTACCACCCTGACACTATGTAAAGAGCATTATATTTAGTTAAGTATTTCATTGACCGGTGTAAAAACATAGAATCAATTGATAAATCATAATGTAATCTTGAAAGCAAAGTAATCATTAGGATCATAAGTTTCATAATGATCCCTAGTTAAATTCGTCCTCATTTAAGAAATGATTATCAGTTTTTATATCTTAGCAATAAAGGGTTTTGTTGATACATAAGATAATATGCTTCATTGTATGTATTAAACAGATTATAATAATCAAAATACGCCATATCAATAAATCTTTGGCCTAAAAAGATATAGGTACTGTCTTGCAATCTATTTACTCTAGAGTATTCATCCTCATAAAAACGAATCCCAACTCCAAAATCTGTCTCTTCTACGAAAAGAAATGTCCGATTATAGAGATTACTTATCCCTTTTAGTTCATTCGATAAAACGGTCTTATAGTAATCAACAGTATTCTTGTAGATTCTATTTATTCCATCTCTCTCATATGATGTATGCTCTTCTAAAAGCCAGTACTCACCAATTTTATGATATGTCGTCTCAAATGGCCCACTACCTCTCGGATTCTCTTTAGTAACTAACAATTCATCATCCTTAAAAATGAATGATCCATAATCATTTATCTCATCACTTGGATAAGCATCAATCATGTATTGATAGTGCTCTAAATCATCTGATTTTTCAATATAGATAGGACTTACATTCACTATTTTTATTTCATCATTGTAAGTAGTTTGTGAAGCAACTTTAAACTCTCTACTTCCACTTATCACAATTTGTTCTAGTCCCTCATTATTTACGCGGATACTATCATACTTGTTATAAAGGTATTCCTCTTCTTCAAAAACAGAATGTGTGAATACATCTTCTGGTAAAGCATCAAATATTTGTTTTTGATAAGCATGCTTTTGTACTGAGTAAAAGTGATCTTCAAGGTAGTTATTTTCTACATACAACTCATTACTATGACGTTCATACCTTGTTTGTACATCATATATAATTGCCGTGGTCGATATGTTTTGTTGGTAAGTTTTCAACAAGTCATCTTCATAAGTCATCTTTAAATCGATGGTTTCATAGATTGTGACGGGTGCTTCTATTTTTAAATCGTAGTCCAACCACATATCACCACTTATCTCAAGCTCACTTCTTAATTCAATGAGATTATCCGACTCAAAAATCACTTCAAATGACGGACAAACAGAATTACTATCTTTTGCATCAAATATCATATTTCCTAGATCATCATAATACACACAATCTACCAAAACAGGTGTTTCAAATTCCTCAATATAATTAATTCGTTCTTTTGTAATCATTACTAGTCCAATAATTAATACTAGTAATGTCATAATATTTAAATATTTATAAGAGAATACTCGTTTAGAGAACTCTTTTTTTAATATTCTGTAAAACACACTCACACTAATCATCAATGTCAATCCATAGAATGTAAAGTAGGATAAATGTTTTAACACAAATACGAGTTGATCATACTTGGGCAAAGTACTCAATATTCTTGTTAGTACGAAAAAAAGTACCCACAAGAAAAGAAGCACTATTTGTCCAATAGTTGGTTTTATTCTTCTCATATGTCTCCCTTTCATTTAGTAATATTCTTTTATACGAACCACTAAATGATCAACACAAGAAAACCAGTAATCTTTTATGAGTAACAATTCTTACGTTCTCATGTTTCGGAATCCAATATATTCTTTTTGGGTACTCTATATTTATAGGAGTAGGAATCCATAATGGATGGACTATTTCTACAATAATTATAATAGGGATAAAGTAAATGAATACAATACTTACAACAATAGAAACAATGATAAGTAACATATCTTTAACTGGAAAAGTTGGATAAGATATTTCTCTAAAAAAAGGTACAGTTAACAAATATATAAAAAGCCAGGTAAACAAAACAAAAAATACAAACAATGTAGAAAATATTAGATAATGTTTCATTATGTACTTTTTCATTTTTTTACCCCCTTACCAATATGATTTCATTATATCATAATCTCATAAGAAATAAACCTCTACATTAAGCAAGATTATTAAAAAATACCAAAAATCATTGATTAAACTACGGTGCGATTATCCATCGATTGGGTAAAATAAAAATAACCAAACCGATAAACGGCTTGGTTAGGTGCTTTTAAATGGCATTCCGGGAGGGAGCAGAACCTAGGGCGGACGGCTTAGAAGGCCGTTCCAACAATCCTCAGGAGGTGGATATATGCCAAAAACGGCTTTAAATAACAAAGAAATAGCAAAGATTTTCTTAGATGATTTACCCGTAAAAATATAAGCAATTACCAAGAACAAGATTATAGAAACTATTGATGTATGCAGAATCCTATTTACACAATTTAGACAAGTTAGATGAAAGGAACTAACATGAAAGAAAACAATAACTTTATCACCGGTAGCTTAGTCAGAGAAACGTATGATTCAAACAAATTAATAGATCGAAAAATCCTACCCGAATGTACTTTAAATATTGAAGCCTGGAGAGAACTCGCATTACAAGAAAAAGACTTTGGAATTGAAACCAGTATATCTATAACTCAAAGAAAGAATCAAGTTATCATAAATATATGTACAAAAGTGATTGGAGACACAAAGGTTGTCTATTATCAAGATAAAACAAATTGATATGAAGTATTATTTTTCTCAATCAAAAAGAACAGAGTATATCATTTTTCGATATGATACTGTTCTTTTTACTTTTAAAAACTATTATCCCTAAGAAATTTTTTCAACTAAGTACAACAATTTCAGCTCGATATCAAATACAAAGTTATAACGTGACATAGATATCAACTAATACTCATGCTAGAAATGGGAATCTCTGAAACATACACACTACCTCTATTAAGGTATGTTAGTGTTCTAAGCTTTGTCAATTAGGATTCAACAATGACTCCCTAGTTATACCAATCTAGATTAGAATGAACATAAGGAAAGTTAATAGGAGTATAATCAAGATTACTGTAAACCTTTTTTCTTTTCTAAACAAAAATTCTGGTGTCATACCTGGACTAAATACCAATGGTGATCCAAACATAGTTAAGGACACGAAAGCCTCAAAAAAGTAGTCTCTATGAAATAGAAATATGCTGAGTATAGCCATGGTAAAGAACAAAATTCCATGAAAAACCAGCGGTTTTTGTTGTTCTGTCTTAAACTGATTCAATGCAAAAGCAGCCATCAGTCCATTTATACTAAAAAGCATAACGCCTACAATATTCATCATTATTCACCTTCTAATTACGAGATTTTACTCTGCCATAATAACGCATTAATCGAAAGGAAAAGTATAAGAACTCAATCCCCACTAACAAAAACATCAATGGTGCAAAGTACAACAAGAAGTTCCCTTGGAAGAGTTCTAATTGCTGATAAGCATAGAGGGAAAATCCAAACATAATAAAATATAGAAAACTCATTGGTAGTAACCAAGCGATATAAGAAAGCATAAAGCGTTTGGCATGTTTCACCTTGTTTTCTTGGTCACTGTAATATTCAGGTTCAACGTCTGTATATTCTTGTCCCCATACGGAAATAGCAAAGTATCTTGTGACCGATGTAAAAAACAACTTCCATCCACTCTCTTCATTCACCTTAAAGTATCTAGGATTTTTCTTTAACTGATAATCCACATGGTATTTCATATTTCTTGGTGTTCCTTTGATGAAATAAAAACTATTGCCTATCTTACTCATCCTAACTAGGTTAAAGCCTTGGCTTTCCATTTCTTCTAACCATGTTTCATAGGTATCCGGAGAATAAAACCAAGCAGGCCTCATTTTTCTCACAAGTTTCTTTTGTCTTTTTAACTTCTTTATATCTTCTTTACTTAGAATCGTATTGGTTGGTACAGTTAAGGATAATTCAACATCTTCTCCACAAAGTTTCTCCAATTTCTTATTTGATCTTCTTAGTTTAAAGTAAGAATAGAACAACCATACTTGTGCAAACAAACTCAACAAAAGAAAAATCAGTACAAACAAACCTTCAAAGAGTTCTTGTGTTGTTGCTGGGGCACTTATTCCCCCTGGTTCATACTCGATCGTTAAGTTACCGGATAATGCAGAAATAAGGATCATACTTACCGGTAAGATGTAAAGCAATAACTGAACAAGCAAAATCATTCCAGCTACATATTTTATGTTTTGATTCTTAGATAACAATTGATCATAGGAAGGATAATATTCCGGTTCCTCTGCTTTTTGTACTAACACACTATAATTGTTCGTATGATATATTCCTTCATAATCATTTGTCTTTGAAACATATCCAGGGAAACCATTTCTTCCTTTATCATAGATGATGATATATTTATTATTTGCTGAATTACCTTTCAAAAAAGAGAACGTTCTAAAAATCGGATGAAAAGAGACAAAATGATAGCCCTTTTTACTTTGTGTATTTAACCACTCTTGTGTCTTTAAAACATCATAGGACCAAAACGGTCTAAATTTCACGCTCTTCATTGAACAACCCCTCCTGATATAAAGTATCCCTATACATCATTTTGATTCTCGCTCTTTCTCGTCTAAGCAACTCTTTTCCTTCACTCGTTAACTCGTAGATTGTTTTCCGTTCCTTGTCTTGAAACACAGTGATAAACCTTGCTTTTGACATCTTTCCAAGTGTTGTGTATATGGTCCCAGACCCTAATACAATTCTTCCATTTGTAAGTTGCTCAACATACTTAATAATTCCATATCCATGCCTTGGTTGATTTAAAGACAACAATATATAGTAAGCCGTTTCACTTAATGGTGTGTAAGATTCGATACTTTTCGCCATAGATCACATCTCCTAACTATGTCGTAATGTGACATATCTAATTAAAGTATATCACAGTGCGACCTATTGTCAATATATTTTTACTGTTCAGTTCTTTAACCAATTTAAAAATTCGAGAAAAAAACCAAACACTTATGTTTGGTTTTTATTCCCGAAAAAATTCCTATATTATCCTTACTTCTTATTTATATTTTACAAGTCTCTTTGATGCATCATATGAAACATAAAGTGCAAGAACACTTACAACCAACATACCTATAGCAATGCCTAGTCCACTAGACGAACTATTCAGCTGAATGAGTAAACTTGATGAAAGATTTAAGTTCCCACTTAAGATGAAGACCACGATGAAATTGACCACGACCAAAGTAATCCACGCAATGAAACTATGTACGTATCTTCTCTTTATGTTTTTGTAAAAAGAAGTTGGCATGTAGATGGCAAAGAAAAGCGTACTGTAGCCAATAAGATAAAGGGATGATCTTAGGGAAACGGACACATCGTTTCCAGAATCAAGTCCATCACCCAAAAGCACAAATAGCCCCATCATCAAATAACCAAAAAGAATCAATCCAATAAGAATAGAAAAGAATACAAAGATTACATTTAGATAGGTATACAATACACGCTCTTTTGCTGTCCATGGCAATTGATAAATCGGATTATCTGCCGTTGAATGTGCGATGTACGCGTAATAAGATACAACGAGAACAGACAAGCCAAACAATAAGACAAAATCAAATTGATATACTCCACTATCCGTGAAAAAACGATTGTAAATGACGGTTAAAATAATTCCGTTTACGATAAGAAATACAAGCCCTTTCTTCGTTGGAGCTGTCAATCTTAAGATATTGTAAAATCGAAAAAGTTTCTTCATAATTCCCCTCCTATCGACATATGTGAATAAATATTTGTTCAAGTGATGCTCTCTTCACTTTATCTTCAAGTTCTTTTTCATCTCTTGAACGAATCAATCCCTGCATGCCAAGTGAGGTAGGAGTTGGATTAATCATAAGTTCTACTCGTTGATCTTCCTTGGGCAAGGTCAGCATTCTGTATTCTTCAAGCAAGGTTTCTTTATCTTCAAACAAGACAATTTCACCCTCATTGATAAAGAGGATATAGTCGGCAATCTTTTGTAAATCATCGACTTGGTGACTAGATAGGATAATCGTGTGTTGCTCGTTTTCCATGTAGTTTTGTATCAATCGAATGAATTCTTGTTTATCTATAGGATCTATCCCAATCAATGGTTCATCTAGCAATAAAATCTTTGGATGAAGGGATAGAGTTAAAATGAGCATGAGTTTCTTTTGCATCCCAAAGGATAAGTTCATCAATTTCTTTTTTAGATCTATGCCATACTTATGAACCAAGTCATCAAACATCTCAATATCAAATTTCGGATGACTTTGTAAATAGATTTTTCGCAAAAGTTTCCCTTTGATATATTGGTTCCCCCCAAATCGGTCGTACATGACCGCCATTGCCATACGGATCTCCTTTTCAGCATTTCTATAGTTCATACCACCTATGTGCATTTCACCAGAGGTCTTCAAGTAAGTACCATTTAAAGTTTTAAACAAAGTAGTTTTCCCTGCACCATTTTTCCCAACTAGGCCAACAATTGAACCTTCAGGAATTGCTAGATTAATATCATTCAATGTGAAATCCCCAATCTTAGCGTACAGTTGTTTTGTCTCAATACTATTCACAATGTTCATCCTCCTCTTGCATCAATAGACTCATCACAATCTCCTTGTCTAATCCTGCTTCATTTTTTAAACGTACAATTTCCTTCACATGTTCCTCGATTTTCTTGATATAATCTTCTTGAATTTTCTTTAAGTTTATATCCAAGACAAAATATCCTCTTCCTGCTTGACTTAAAAAGAATCCTTCTTTGACCAAATCATCATAGGCACGTTTTACTGTGACAATCCCAATTTGCAAGTCTTTTGAAACCGTGCGAATACTCGGTAACTGTTGGTGTACTTTTAAGGATCCGTTTAGGACTGCTTCTTTCAGTTGATCTTTTAACTGTTCATAGATTGGTTTCTCAGAATACATAGATACGCTTAAGTTCATTGAACCACCTCGTTCTACTGTTATCATACAATAGATACAGTATAGAGTCAAGTTCTAATTAACAAATATTTTGCAAATAGCATTGGACGAAAAGAAAAACGTAAGAATCATCGGTTGAGCTACGATACGATTATCCGTCGCCCTCATAAAATAAAAATAACCAAACCGATAAACGGCTTGGTTAGGTGCTTTTAAATGGCATTCCGGGAGGGAGCAGAACCTAGGGCGGACGGCTTAGAAGGCCGTTCCAACAATCCCCTGGAGGTGGAAAAGTGCCAAAAAAGGCTTTAAATAACAAAGAAATAGCATTAAACTTTTTAGAAGAATTACCACAAAAATATAAACAGTTACCACGTACTAGATTAAAGAGACTATTGATGTATGCAGAATCCTATTTACACAATTTAGACAAGTTAAATGAAAGGAAGAAGCATGAAAGAAAACACTAACTATATCACCGGTAGCTTAATTAGAGAAACGTATGATTCAAATAAATTAATCGATCGAAAAATCCTGCCAGAATGTATATTAAATATTGAAGCCTGGAGAAAATTAGCATTACAAGAAAAAGACCTTGGAATAGAAACGAGTTTATCCATAGGTCAAAAAGAGAATCAAATAATTATGATTTCATGTACAAAAGTAATTGGAAAAACCAAAGTAATATATTTGCATCACAGAGCTTAATAAGTTTAGATTGAATTACAATTCCTAAAGAAAAGAACAATTTACATTACATAAATTGTTCTTTTTACTCATTTCTACTTAATTACCAAGAAAATACTTTACTGGTAACTACTACCCTGTTACTTTTTAAAAAGAATTATACTTATCTAGTTATTCCATTGATAACTATAAAAACATGGAATCACTTGGTAAAGCATATTGTAATCTTGAAAATCAAAATACTCATTAGGATCATAAATTTCATAATGATTATGAGTTAGATTCGTATTCATTAAAGAATAGGTTAAGTATAGATTGTAGTTCTCTTCATTGGTAGAAAAAAATCCAAGCGATTTTCTTGTATAATCTTTTTCAATAAATCCATAATCAGTTGTTTCAATAACGGCTGGATATTTTGTTAGATTCAGACCATAATTCTGAAAAATCATCACTTTACTTCCTCCATTTTGAATATCTGCTGGAAATGTTCTATCATCTATATCTAGTGACTCACTATTGTATTCTTCTTTCGACTTAAGATAGGGTAGTTGTCCTTTTGACTCCCAAGTAAGAATTTTCTCATGTGCAATAATGGACATAGATGTAACAACTTTATCTTTTGAAATAATCAATTCCGCATTATGAGAATCTAATCTTGCATCAATAGTTACAGAAGAGTCTGAATTCTCTACTTTCGAAGAAAAGAGCAACTCAGGTGTTTCACCTTCTAAAGGATTCCCAAATTCATCTGATACCACATGGTACAAATCTATCTGCTCATAATCCTCTAACTCATCAATCGTTGTATACGTATATTCATGTTCACCAACTGATTCCACCACAGATAAATGATGGACATCTCCGGTAAATTGATAATCTTTATCAAACACGAATTTCGTTGTTTTGAGACTTGTATACACTCCATCATCATACGTATTTTCCAACACAACTTGTTTTGTTGATAATACGGATGTATTCATATCATGATTATTCACTTTTAGAGAATGTGTTGAAACTGATTTTGTGATATACCCAAACGAATTATAGGTAAGATCAATTGTTGTATGCATCTCCATACTTAAATTCAAATCATAGACTGAGTTAGGTTCTATTTTTCGATGATAGAAATAGTTCTCAAAAAAATACGGTTTAGTAACTTCTGAAAATTCTACGACCAATCTAGCCTGATCTTTTTCAATCAACTCCACAGTTGGACAAGAATAGAATACTTGTGACTCGTAAATCTTTTGTCCATAATGATCGTAATAGTTACACTTATAAACAGACAAAGTGTCATTACGTTCAATATAACGAAGTTGACCAAACAGTAAAGCTAATACAATAAGACCTTGCACTGTAACTCGCGTGATCCCATTGATTTTTATTTGCTTGTCTGTACTCGCTTTTTCATTAAAATGTAAATATACTTTTTTGATAACAAGATAACTGATATCAGCGAGAAACAAAAAGAGACTTATATGCTTTACATAATATAACACACTTAAGTTCCATGGCACTGTGACACTAATAATATATAATATAACCAAACTTAAAAGAATGATTTTATGTTTCATTTTTTCCTCCTAATTTTTATTTTACAATATAAAAAAGATTCAGAAAAAATCAACATCTATAAACACACGATCTTCTATTTATATCTAATTGAAAAAGCGTATATTCATAACTTACACTTTCCACTTGAACTATTGGTTTCATATTTTTAGGTAATGAAAATCTAACTTGATACTCAATAACAAAAAACATTGGTACATAATAAAACAAGCTAACAAAAAGCAATATAAACAAAATACTGATACTTATATTAACGATTACCAGATAATGAAGTTCATGAAAGGTTATTTGATTTTTTGGGAGTTTAAACATCATAAAAAGTGCAGCTGACAAAATAAAAAACACACTAATAATATTCGTGTATTTTGTTATTTTTTTCTCCATGATATCCCCCCTTTTTTTTTCTTACAATTACTTTATACCTTATACATTATTGTAGCATGCTTAATTTGATTTGAACAGTACATAAATAGCATATTTTTTTGAAATTTCACCGATTGAGCAACGGCTCGATTATCCGGTGCTCGGGCAAAATAAAAATAACCAAACCGATAAACGGCTTGGTTAGGTGCTTTTAAATGGCATTCCGGGAGGGATTCGAACCCCCGACCGACGGCTTAGAAGGCCGTTCCAACAATCTCCGGGAGGTGGATATACGCCAAAAACAGCTATAAATAACAAAGAACTTCTTAGAAGATTTACCATTTAAATATAAACAATTACCACGTACTAGATTAAAGAAACTATTGATGTATGCAGAATCCTATTTACACAATTTAGACAAGTTAAATGAAAGGAACAAACATGAAAGAAAACACTAACTTTATCACCGGTAGCTTAATCAGAGAAACGTATGATTCAAACAAATTAATAGATCGTAAAATCATATCAGAATGTATCTTAAACATTGAAGCCTGGAGAGAACTAGCATTACAAGAAAAAGATCTTGGAATAGAAACAAATATTTCAATAGGTCAAAAAGAGAAAAAAATAATAATGAATAAATGTACTAAAGTCATTGGAGACACAAAGGTTGTCTATTATCAAGATAGAACAAAATGATTTGAAATTAAAAATATTATTCCCAACCAAAAAGAACAGTTTATATCAATTTTTGATATAAACTGTTCTTTTTACTCTTTAAGAAGTAAACGCCCTAAGTAAATAATCAACTAAGTGTAACTTACTCATCATCAGTAAGTTCCTCCATAGAAGTTCTAATGAAGCCAAATTCTGAAGTATTAATGTAGTATATGAACTCATCGTTATCAGAATAAACAAAGATTTCTTCATAGTCATTAGTCGTTATGTAATACCCTAAGAGTTCAATATCTGTTTGATAAATATACTTCCAATATAGAATTTCAATATCATAGTCATCAAAATGTTCAATCAAATCTGACGATGCAATTGAGGGTTCGTTTTGAATAAGTTTAGTATTTCTTTTAGATCCATAACTATAAACATATTCCGTGTTTTGCTCACTACCTAATATAAAGCAAATCTCACGATCATCACTGTCTAAGTTATATCTTTCACTGCCTTCAAAGCCCTCTTCGCTTGTACAAAAAATACTTTTCACTTCAATATCTAAATTGTTTTCAGCATACTTCTCTGCATCATATGAATCATATTTCATGGTCTGACACCCGCTAATAAAAAACACCGAAACTGAAAATGCAATTAAAATAAATATATTAAATATTTTCACGAAATTACCCCCTCATACTGTTAGTATATTTTCTACTAAACTATACTAATACCAGATACTGCTTGTTATTATATGAGGAAATTGAGTAGGACATCTAAGGTAAAGATGCAATCTTATAGTAAAGGTTAAGCTTCTTAGTTCACTAATTAGATATTTCTCTTCTATCCTCATCGATCATATATAGATCATGAATATCCTCTACCGTTACTCTACCAGATAGCATAACTTCTTCTAAACTATACACCTCATTCGAGATATAGGCAACATATCCAATAGAATTTAGTGTATAATCACACCCAGCAGAAATATACCAAAAATCAAATCCATCAATCGCAACTTGCTCTAACTCCATAGCACAGATGGGTGCAGTATCTCGATAAAACTCAATTCCTTGTATCGTTCCAACAATTTCTGACCATGGTGTGTCCTCTGATTTGCCATTATTAATCAAATCACACTTTATGTCTACACCATAGTCAAGTAAATCACGAGCATCGCACAACTCCTTTGACCAAAGTTCTTTATAGAGAATCAATTAGTCTAGTTCACTTATCTTTTTAATATGCTCAGCAATCTCTATCCAACGGACATCTTCTATGTATGCTTGGTAGAACTCATCTGGGACATAAAAGGTTGGCAGATTTTCACAAGGGAAGTTCTGAGTGAAATGACCTGGTAAAGGTCCTGTTCTTAATATGATGTACTGAATCGCACTATCTGAAAAAATGTAATCAGAAAAGGTTATAATTGAAGCTGGAAAATCAATGTATTCTAACTGTTTGGTTTTGGCAAAAGCATAGTAGTTCACAGAATCCACGGTTGGTGGAATGATCACTTCTTTTAGATACATTTGACCATAAAAAGCTTTCGAACCAATCCTTGTTGTACCTTCCACAATCTCGTAAGTATCTCCTGTTTTCATTCTTGGGTAGTGAATTAAAAAAATTATGTACTGTCCATTATAGTATAAGACACCTCCATCTGAGAAATAGGCCTCATTTTCTTCATCAACATGTACCGCTTCTAAGACACTAAACCCAGAAAAGTCAAGCCCTATTCCTTTAAAATTAGAAGGTATAAACAACTTCTTCAGATAATCGTTTCCAGAAAAAACACCTCTGCCGCTTTCGATAACAGATGAAGGTATAGTATACTCTTCCATTGTGAGTCCGCTAGGATAATAATACAATTTTGAAAAATCTGTACTGTAGATTACACCATCGACTATTTTATACGTATTACTTTCACCAAACGTCACTTTTATTAAACTAGGGACTTCAAAGAAAATGCTCCCCTGGAATGCACGATATCGATCCGGAAACGAAATTATCTTGAGCGATGGCAAATCATAAAATGCATCTTCCGCGATTTCTAAGGAGGTACGACCATTGTCATAAACTGAGGTATTCATCAATAGCGTATAAGTCACAAACTCTTCATCACCTATGATCACTGGTTCAGAAATAGACAATATTTCTTTGATAGGACATGTTCCTTCAAATAATACAACAGATTCTTCCATTACTTCTTCACAGAACATAGAATTTTCTTCTAATAAATCTAAATACTTTTGCTTACTAAGAGACACGATTTCTTCGCCAAGATAATCCCCATAAAAAGAAATCTTCTCCAAGTTCTCTAAACTTGAAAAGGCATATTGATGAATATATTTAACACTATTTGGTATGAGGATTTCTTCAACACCAGGAGATTCGCTTAAAAAAAACGAACTCAATTCCTCTAAAAAAACACCTCTAAAACTGGAAGGAATCTTTAATACCTTCGCATGCCCATTATATTCTATCCGAGAAATCAGATCTAAATTCTCACCAGCAAAGGTCACATTAAAAACTTCATCTACATCTTCAAATCTTGCGACCAACTTCGCATCTTCAGAAATAGTATAATCATAGTAATGGATATCATCTCCATCACCCCATCCCAAAAATATCATGCCTTCCTCATCTAACGTTGGCAATGAAACTTCCTCACCTATCGCTAATTCACTATAAAATTCTACAACTTCTTCGTTGTTTACAAGCGTTAACGTTTTGGTTATTGTTTCCTCTTTACAAGAAGTAAGTACTAGTAAAAGCAAAAATACTCCAAATTTAATCATGATTTTCTTCATCTTATTATCCCTCCTGAAAATATTGTATTTATTGTTAACTGCATTACTCTTAGTTTAAAACTCCCCTTACATATCAATGAAGTTTTCTTCAAAACTATCTTAACAAAAGCAAAATCAATAGTTGTGTCTATATTTATATTTATCAGAGATTCACTTCTTATTGTCTGGAGCTGCTAATAATATTAATCCTAGAAAGATTAATATTATACTCGTTACTAATAGCCAGCCTGTTCCAGGTTCATTGAGTATAAGAGCTGTACAAAAAAGCATTACTCCAGTAAAGAACATGTACCCGCTCAAAATTAATGTTTTGATAAAATCCCCTCCATTTTCCACATATTTCTAGTGATCAACGAACACCACTATATCTTAACACATATACACTAGTACAATTGTAACATTTCACTATAGCTTTTTACAGGGCATATATGTCCGAATTAACGAAAAATCACCGATTGAACTACGGTGCGATTATCCGTCGGTCGGGTAAAATAAAAATAACCAAACCGATAAACGGCTTGGTTAGGTGCTTTTAAATGGCATTCCGGGAGGGATTCGAACCCCCGACCGACGGCTTAGAAGGCCGTTCCAACAATCCCTTGGAGGTGAATATATGCCAAAAACGGCTTTAAATAACAAAGAAATAGCAAAGAACTTCTTAGAAGATTTACCATTTAAATATAAACAATTACCACGTACTAGATTAAAGAAACTATTGATGTATGCAGAATCCTATTTACACAATTTAGACAAGTTAAATGAAAGGAACAAACATGAAAGAAAACACTAACTTTATCACCGGTAGCTTAATCAGAGAAACGTATGATTCAAACAAATTAATAGATCGTAAAATCATATCAGAATGTATCTTAAACATTGAAGCCTGGAGAGAACTAGCATTACAAGAAAAAGACTTGGGTATAGAAGTAAATATAACCATATGTCAAAATATACTAAAATGATAATGAATAAGTGTACAAAAGTAATTGGCGATACTAAGATTGTCTATTATCAAGATAGAACAAAATCATTTGAAATGTAAATTATTCTTCCCAAACAAAAAGAACAGTTTATATCAATTTCTAATATGATACTGTTCTTTTTACTCTTTAAGAACTCAAGGTCCCAAGTATTTGATCAACCAAGTGTAACTTATTCATCATCAGTAAATTCCTCCGCAGAAGTTCTAATGAAGCATGAATTAAGTAAAATTGCCTATCAAGAATGAATAACATATTGTTTATAATATTAATCAATCACAAACTCTTTTAAAATCGAGTATTCATTATAATCAAGTTCATTTGAATATTCCAATATTGCATACGAATTATTTTCTCCAAAAATTAAGAAGTATTCAGAATCTTTTTCGATATTATGGCCAATGCTTATCACATAAATAGATACTGCATTAAATGTAGTTTCATCAATCTTCTCCGTAAAGTCTAGAACTTGTAATTGTAACTGGTACCTTAAGTAGTTGTTGTCTATCTCTGTATCAAATACATCTAGATTATATTCCTCTGCAAATTCTTGCAAAACATCTGATAACTCATCTAAATCAGGCAATAGAACTTCCTTATGATGTTGAATAGAACATCCTTTGTGATCAGGTGCTACCACTAAATAGATAGTTCCTATATCCGTTTTAACAAATCCAGCCAGTGCAGATCCAACATTCTGAAAACCTATTCGGCAAACGGCGTCATCATTCACATGTCCTTGTCGATAGCTCGTTGCTAACTTAAAATCATAAAACGAAAAACCAGATTGATTGTACACTTCAACTACTGAGACATCTTTAATAAGTTCTTCCAATCGTTTATCAAAGTTCTTATATCTTAAATTAAAAAAAACTAAGTAAATAGAAGATACTGTAATCATTAGAAAAACAACTGTAATCAAAATCCAAGGTTTCTTCATAGTACTCAAACGCTCCTTCTTTCTATTCAAACTAAAACATCTATTAAGCAAAAGTTCTTAAGTAACAAAATTAATAAGGACTTATATTGAAAGAGTATGCCTGACTTACAGATTTATTATTTGATGATAAATAAGCATAAGAACCATTGTTATACGATATTATAGCAAAAGAATCTTCTCTAATTAAGGATAAGTCAAATTGATATCCAGCTACATTTATATCATAATATGCATTCTCCAAATAACCATAGCCAACAACAGTATGCATTGCTAAAGAATAATAACCTCGATAATGATAAGTAACATTATCTAAGTCAAACTGTGTGTGATACGGCCCTGGTTTTGATGAATAATTTTCCTCATAAGATATATCGTCAATCACAGAAAAATGCATATCGGTTAGACCTCCTAGTTGCATCACGACTGGAATATTATTGTCAATTGACGACTTATAAGTTGCCCACAGATTTAACTCATCGAAGGATTTGTTCATAAAATTTGTAATATTTTTTAATCCAATCATCATGTTTATATTTGTATCATAACCTCTTTGGTTATAGTACTCCTCTAAACCATTAATCATATTTTGATGAGGAGTGCCATATAAATCACTAGTATTAAACCTGAAAAAAAGTTCGTTATAAATACCTAATAACAATCCTCTCTGGGAGTATGGTATTAAGTTATTTTCTTTAAAATAGTAACTAGTGTTATTATATGTTGTACTATCTCCATAACTATTAAAACTTTTCACATCATACAAAACAGAACTTGAAGGGAAAAGGTCTTCATAAAACATCACTAATGTTAAAGCGGATGCTACACTACAATTGTTTTTAGTAGTGCCTGTCTTATCTGCTAAATCAATCTGGTCAGCAAATGGAAAAGAACTAGTGGTAGTAACCTTATTAGAATCTTTGCTATAAAATACTAAACTACTCGTACCTTCAAATGCTACTAGATCACCTATGAATCCCTTTGCACCGTTAATTTTCTTATCAATTTTTTGATTATCTAATCCGTATCCACCTAGTATTTCTCTATAATAATAGTATTCTTTATCGTTTCTATTTAATAAAATGTCCTTATACAACTCATAGTAATTTCCAAACCCTGCATAGATATTAACTAGTTTACTATCTATATATGGAATAACATCAGTTATATGTATCTCCTGTACAAGACTTATTTTCCTTTCAGATTTTAGAATAAGAAATCCTTGAATACTTTTGTTACTTTGTAACTCAAATGTATACACATAACCATAATTATCAAGCTTTATATCATAAAGTCTCTCCTTCTTAAGTTTTATTTTTTCTTCACCACAAATTCCTTTATTATGACAAAGAATATTACTAATTGATTGGACTACATAGTTTCGCGATGAATCATTAAAACTATTAGCTTTAACTATACTACCGTTTTGAAACATAAAAAATAGAAATACAAAGATTATTAAGGCACTTATTTTCCTCATTTTTATCCCCCTACAAAATTATAACTAAAACATTCAAGTGAATAATTGCTAGCATCTAACTTTCCACACATTCTCCCCCCTATCGATTCATTGAAAATGTCAAGACTCATGAACTTGACAATGTCTATCTTTACCATTATTAGTATATACTATTTGAAAAACATTTAACAGTGCGTATATGTCCGAATTCTCAAACTAACACAAAAGCTGTAAGAATAGTCGATTGAGCTACGGCCTGTTTCACCGTCGCCCTCATAAAATAAAAATAACCAAACCGATAAACGGCTTGGTTAGGTGCTTTTAAATGGCATTCCGGGAGGGAGCAGAACCTAGGGCGGCGGCTTAGAAGGCCGTTTCAACAATCCCCAGGAGGTGTATATATGCCTAAAACGGCTTTAAATAACAAAGATTTAGCCATAAGATTCTTAGATGATTTACCATTAAAATATACTATAACCACGTACTAGATTAAAGAAACTATTGATGTATGCAGAATCCTATTTACACAATTTAGACAAGTTAAATGAAAGGAACAGACATGAAAGAAAACAATAACTTTATCACCGGTAGCTTAATCAGAGAAACCTATGATTCAAAAAAATTAATAGATCGTAAAATCATATCAGTATGTATCTTAAACATTGAAACCTGGAGCGAACTAACATCACAAGAAAATACCTTGGAATAGAAATAAATACATCCATAAGACAAAAAAAGTAATTATTGTAAAAATCGAAAAACTAAGTAAAGAAAAATGCCGCATATTGTGTGCGGCATTTAAACTAAATTAAGACTTGCAGTCCAAGATTAGTAGTTAGCTTCATTCCCTAAATATTTTGTTCTTAATGGTATAGGAAAATAGCACTTGTATTTTGGTTTTACCAACTAATAGTATTTCTTGTAATTAGTGAAATGGATTTCTTCAATACTAGTTTATGTAGTGTTAACTTTAAAGAGATAATTATTAACTTAGTTTTTCTTCAAGCCATTTCAGTTGTTGGAATAATAATATGAGTGCGAGCTGAAAAGATAGAACAGTCAGAAAAGTTAACATATCAGACCAAAAATCTGAGTCATATACATACGATTCCCTTCTAACATTGAAGGCATTATAAAACATGTAGAAATTAATTAAAATAGTAAAAATCATTACTATAGATATAATGTTCATTGATTTATTTATCGTTTTTTTCATATTTTCACCCCTTAATCAACCATATCTATTTGAACAGTTGTTCTTCTATCGGAATCTACTTTATAATAAAAACTTTCTTCAATTACATTTAATCCCTCACTAGGCTTAAATATAGCATTAAAATTCGTGAAGGCATTGGGTCTAGTGGGATCAAACAAACGAATCTTATGTTGATACGTTGATTCAACAAGCAATAAATTTTGAGACCTGTTCGTGTTTGAGTCTTTAGTCCTTAGTCGCATCCCCAAAGTATATGTTATCGTATCTAACTCTGCAGTTGTTACTAAATCACCATCATCAATACAACTTTGATGATCATGATAAATCTCTCTACCCTCAAATGAATGGAAGTCCCAATCTATATAAGGCTCAAAATCCCATCGTATTCCACCTTCTAGACCTGCATAGGGAACTGTAAACTCGTTTGAGTTATTCATAAAGAATACTGTTTCATCAAAGGTGTTAGTGCCATATTCCATATAACTTTCATCTGTGCCAACATCATATACATGATTACTATAATCGTAATTAAATAGCGTCTTGCGGTAAATCGAGGTGTCAATAGGATAATAATTATCGCTGTAGAATATCGAAAAATAATCAGTGTGACTTTGTGAGGTTGGCTCAATCCAAGTAAGTCTAGCAGTTACATCAACATACTCTTCTTCAGGTTCTAAACTCACATGCAGCTCAAGCTTACTAAGGTTTCCTTCCACATAGTATAATGCATTGCCTGCACAGTAATTGATTGTTGATTCAAAACATTCCACTTCAGTTTTCTTAGTATGATTTTTTTCCATGTCATCTGTTCCATTTGGATTAGCGATAACGGTTGTTGGAGACGAATCTCCTCCCCCATCTTCGATTCCCGTTAACGGTTCTGATAAAGACATTATATCTTCAACAAGTTGCTCGTCAATTACATTCTTTTTCTTGTCTTTTTTTATCTTCTTTAACTTCTCATTAACCTCTTTCTTAGCGTCGAATTTTTCTTTAGATAGTTCCTTAAAATACTTTTTTCCATTCCATTCATATTGTTCAAAATACGTGGTCTTTGTTGATGTAATTTTATTGTTCTCCCTTGCACCAACAACACTAATGTTACAAATAGTTACCCCTAAAATAAAAAATAATAGTACTTTCTTTAACATAATATTCATCCCCCTTACTTTGTATATTACTATAACAATATTATATTGTAAAGGGCACATGTGTCGCTTTCTCAAAAAACCCATAAATCACCGATAAAGCTACGGTGTGATTATCCGTCGCTCGGGTAAAATAAAAATAACCAAACCGATAAACGGCTTGGTTAGGTGCTTTCAAATGGCATTCCGGGAGGGATTCGAACCCCCGACCGACGGCTTAGAAGGCCGTTCCAACAATCCCCTGGAGGTGGATATATGCCAAAAACGGCTTTAAATAACAAAGAATTAGCAAAGAACTTCATAAAAGATTTACCACCAAAATATAAACTATGATCACGTCCTAGATTAAAGAAACTATTGATGTATGCAGAATCATGTTTACACAATTTAGACAAGTTAGATGAAAGGAATAATCATGGAAGAAAACAGTAAATTCATCACCGGTAGTTTAATCAGAGAAACATATGATTCAAACAAATTAATCGATCGTAAAGTTATATCAGAATGTATCTTAAATATTTAAATCTGGAGAGAACTAGCATTACAAGAAAAAGACCTTGGAATAGAAACAACTATTTCCATAGATCAAAGAAAAAATAAAACAATCATAAACATATGTACAAAAGTCATTGGAGAAACGAAAGTAGTATATTATCAACATAGAACAAAATAATTCTAAGTATAACTATTGCCTCTTATAGAAAGAACAGTATATAAATAATTATAAACTGTTCTTTTACTATGATAAGGAAACATAAATGTGTATATGATTCTATACGAAAGCGAATATAAGAAATATTAGTATCGAAAACATCGCTGACATGCCTAGATAATCGAATGGTAAAATTAACAACAAAACGATTATCAAAAACCACTTAATAACTCTTCTCTTTATTGGAAATAGATATCTATAAAAGGATATGGCTAATCTTTTAAATTTTATTCGATATATAACATAATGCATAGTTATGTAAGTCATTATTGGTATTAGATGGAGGACTAGTAACTGGACAAATAAGATTTCAGAGTGATCAAATCCATTCATTCTTAGTGGTCTATACAAGAGGTTAAACATTATTATTGCGTTCAATATTGAAACAAGATAAGTTCCTCTAAGAGCAACTTCAATGAACCATTTACTCTCTTCACTCTTACTTGAGATAATATAATAATATCCAAAATATACTAATACTGAGAAAGCATAGAATATGAAAAAAATTATAACGCCAACTACATCCCATATAATAGGTAATGATCTATATATAAGGTAAAATCCACTACTACCGAGTAACTGAAGTAGTAAATAAATAAACACGAATAAATAACCATAATGACTCATTGATGAGTTTTGCTCTAATTTCACAAGTTTACTTCTCCCAATAATATCATCCAATGAAACTTCATAAAAGTCTGCTATCATAACCAATGTTTCTATATCCGGAATCGAGTCATTGTTTTCCCACCTTGATACAGCTTGGTAAGTGACACCAAACTCCTTTGCAAGATCAGCTTGTGTTAATTCCCGCTCATTTCTTTTTGCTCTCAAGTATTTACCTATATTATATTCTTTCATAACATCACCCCAACAGTATTGTACTACATCCATTTAAAACTAGCAATAAATCCTAAGTTGAGCTACTCAATTTTAAATTGAGTTGAAAAATAACATATTAGGACAATAAAACTATAAAGCTAAAATCAATTAATGAGTTAAATCATAAATCTTCAATAGGGATCTTTAAACACATATATTATAATTAAAAACAGCTTAATTGAAAACCAATTTCAACTTAACTTTAAACGTTGTCATTTTGAAAAAAGTAAGTTCATTGTATAATATTTATAAGAAAAACATAGAAAAAAGGAGCGTTCGTGATAACCTATCAAGATATTGAAATATTTAGTACAATACAAATTTCTAAAAATGATTTCAAAGATTTAGGCAGTTTTTTGATTAACAACGATTTATTAGATAGTCGAAACTTATGGTTTGCTGGATTTTACAACCCCAAGAACGCTACGAACAATGCAATAGCAGAAAATTTATTTTATGGGAACAAGCACTAAAGGTTTTTTTCTATTAAAGATCAAGAAGTGTTTTATATCAGCAACTCAAGAGAAGGTTTGAAAGTTAGACTATTAGGACAGACAGAGGAAAAATTTAAAATGACTTCACTTAAGTTGTTTTTATATCCATCTGTAACTATAGCAACCCCTGATGGGATTGTTTTTGTGCTTAAAGTAAGTAAAAGCAAAAGAAGTCTTAAAGACTTTAATAAAGTGCTTAAAAAGTAATTATATTTAATATTTATATATGATTCTTTCATTGCAGTATTTTTTATCCATAATAAAGAATCTATAAGTTTAGACTAGTTAAAGCGTCTATTCTTATAGATTCTATTTTATTTATATAGTAACTTTAGAATTCAAAACTATTAATCAATTATTTTTCAGTAGTCAGTATCAACAATATCTTTTGGGATATTTTCAATTAGTTCAACTAAATCATCAATACTACTATCTTTAATAACAATAATTCTATTACCATCTTCATTTATAGTACTGCTAAAAGTACCATTTTCCATATTGTCCAAATTTGGTAATTTCGCAAGTATATCAGTTGGTATATTGGAAGTTGAATGAACTAGATAAAATTGTAACTTTGTATTCACCAATTCATACTCTGTTATAAAATTAAAAGACATCATTTCTTTGTCTGCAGCAGCAAGTTTAGATGAAAATATACTTGCTAATTTTTCTACTGGTTCTCTATCGCCAGCAATGATTACACTGCCCGTTATTTGGGTACTTAAAATATAGTCTCTTTCCTCATGAGTTAATATATTCCCGTTCCCACTATTGACGATTAAGTCATCGCTATCTATACTGTCAAAATATACAGGTGAATCAGAATGAGCATTATCTCTAAAAAAATCTAATACTAAATCTTTTAACTCTTGAGTATAGCTGTGTTGCATTGATTTTGATGTAATAAAAATCCCTTCTCCACCCACTTCAAAGAATAGATTTTGTGCATTATTCCATCTTGATAGATAATCTGTTCCATATAACTTTTGTGCTAACTCTCTCTGATCAGGGCTAAAAACATCATTATTAGGAAATGGATCATTTGTATCCTGCCCTCCTAAATACATCAATTTCGCAACATTATTATATTCATCAAGATTAAATTCGCGACCAGTCAAATATAAATGGTCTCCAGCACCTACCCCGTATATTAAACTTTCCCCATTATAAGTAGTAGCAGGCACAAATGGCACATGCATTCCACCTGAATACATTGCTTGCACCTTTGTTGGATAGAAAGAAGTAAATCTACTCGAAAAAGATCCTGCAGCAGAGAAACCAGTCATAAAAACTTTCTCCTCAATATAAAAACCTTCTTCACTCAATCTTCTTTGTGCATCATTAATCATATTGAAAATTTGTTCTTCAATGTTATCCAATTCTAATAACTGTTCTCTAGTTAGCGGAGCATAACCATCAGTTGAAACAATATCATCTATATTATCTGCAATAAACATTGTGTCTCTATCCAAACCATGAGAGTGACCATACTCTCCTGTAGTTGGATTATAAAAAGCATATCTAGGAATGATCGGCATTATCCTATATGTATTCAACTCATTTGCGACATATTGCTCCAATCTCCAATCACCTTGCCCATAACGAATCGCCTCATCTATATGGTCCTGCATCACATTTGACATTCCATCTCCTCCGGTATTATAGGCCTCAACAACAACATGTTTCATTTCATTAATATATGTACCTTGAGAACTAAAAATCAAGTAAGGAAAATTGAATCCAAGTTCAGAGTTAGCATTGACAAGTAGATACTCCATATCTAGTCCTCCAATAGTTTCTTGATCAATGGGTTTGTTTGCAACTAGACCTGCCAACTCATCTTCTAATTCTGCGATACTTGTATAGGCTCTTTGTAACTCATCTTTTAATACATTGATCTCTGTCTTTCCCAAAGAAGCATCCCTGTTGAGTGAGTCAATCTCATCTTGCATAGTTTTAATAGTAAATTCTAGTTCATTTTGTCTTTCTAATAACAAATCAACTTGATCATTACTACATCCTATTAATGATAAAGATAGTATTGTTATTAAAAGTAAAATCAAAATCCTTTTCAAATTAATAACCCCCTTAGAATACTATATTAAGCAAAAAAGATATATTTTTCGTTTGTCATAATAAAAATTAAAAAAGTTCTCAAAAGAATACACTTTGGGAACTTTATTTTATCTATCAGTATAAATTATCCCCAGTTCTTCTTTACCTAAATCATAGCATATCCTCTTCATTGATACAATAACTACTTATTACATGATATCCTATTGTAATTTCAGAAAAATGTATTTTTAATTATATTTCTCAAGTTAGGAAAATACTAAACTGAACATTTATTTGAAACTAAACAGACTCTACAAATGACGTAAAAAAATATGAAAATCACCGATAAAGTAACGGTGCGATTATCCGTCGCTCGGGTAAATAAAAATAACCAAACCCATAAACGGCTTGGTTAGGTGCTTTTAAATGGCATTCCGGGAGGGATTCGAACCCCCGACCGACGGCTTAGAAGGCCGTTCCAACAATCCCCAGGAGGTAGATATATGCCAAAAACGGCTTTAAATAACAAAGAAACAGCAAAGAACTTCTTAAATGATTTACCACTAAAATATAAACAATTACCACGCACTAGATTAAAGAAACTATTGATGTATGCAGAATCCTATTTACACAATTTAGACAAGTTAAATGAAAGGAAGAATCATGAAAGAAAACACTAACTTTATCACCGGTAGTTTAATCAGAGAAACGTATGATTCAAACAAATTAGTAGACCGTAAAATCATATCAGAATGTATTTTAAATATTGAAGCCTGGAGAGAACTAGCATTACAAGAAAAAGACCTTGGAATAGAAACTTCAATATCCATAGGTCAAAAAGAGAATCTAATAATTATGAACTCGTGTACAAAAGTCATTGGAGACACAAAGGTAATTTATTTTCATAATAGACTATAATAAATTTCCATAGACAGCATAAAAAACAAGGAAAATAAAATAACTATCCTTGTTTTTTTAAGATCTATAATTATTCAAAAAAGTTACTAACGATAGCTTTCAAATGTATAAAAATCAGGTAACTTAATTACTACTTTCTAACTCACTTCTCTTTTTAAAACAACTAACTAATAAGTAGCCTAATAAAAACTGTGCAACAGAGACAACTGGTTGTCTTACATAATAAGTCAATATAGTATGCTGAAATATCTGACTATAATGTATTAGGTTAAGAAAACTTATCGGAGCTAGTGGTAACACAACTATCACTAGTCTTAACCAATCTACATTTAATTTTCCTTTTGCATTAATTAATTGTAAAATCTTCTCAAAATTAAGCAAAATTCCGAATAGAATCATAACTATCGGTGATACATATAGAACTATACTTGGGAATTCAAATGGATTCGTTAAATCATTAGCTTGTTTATATAATAAATAATACACGAAGATCATCAATGCGTAAATCACTACATAGGTAAACATCTTTACAACTGTTAGTTTACTATCTTTGATATTATACACCCTTTCCTTTTCAACTAAATTTTCGAAAATTTAAATAGTACTCTTACCTTTTTCTATCCCCACATCTGTACCATTAGGTAACTTAATCATGTACTAACTTAACAATAACACAGATCTACATGAGAATCAAATTTAGGAATATCTTAACTATCATAAAACATCGAAAATCACCGATATAGTAACGGTCCGTTTATCCGTCGGTCGGGTAAAATAAGAATAACCAAACCGATAAACGGCTTGGTTAGGTGCTTTTAAATGGCGTTACCGGGAGGGATTCGAACCCCCGACCGACGGCTTAGAAGGTAAATGGTCGCGAAAATTTACTTTTCAAAGTAAGGGAGTTGCAGTCCACCTGACCTAAGCACTTGATAAACAATGTGCTTTAAACTGTTGACAAATCTTACCAATATTATGTGAAGTAAAAGAACTGAGTTTCTAATAAATCACATAAGGTGAACATTCATATTTTTTTAAAAAGAAGATTGCGATCTTCGGTAGCTTCTACTCACGAGTTTGGCTATCCATCTCTGCAAGAAAGGTAGTCATAAGTCGAAATTTCTTTTCACTGATCTCAATGCTATTTTCATCGAAAAAGGCTCTGGATCGTAAATAGGATTGCTCTACAAAGTTCCATCCAGGAAACGTTGTTTCTGAGTAAACAGATCCCTCTGTTAGATTATCTATAGTACTGTCGTTCACGATTCTCCCATTCTTACTCATAGTTCCATAAACAATGTTCTGTGAATAAGGGCTATTTTCATTTAACAAAATAACGCTATGAACAAAAGGGTTAAGTGTAGTTAACGTATTTTGAAAACCTTCTAATGATACTTGATTGAAAATCAGATTTCTTTGAACGACAACTTCACTCTCAAAATAGAATAAATCGCGTGAAATAGAACTAATATCTAAAGCATTAACATCTAGGTTAGAATCTGTATAATCTAAATCTAAATCGAGAAATACAATGTTATCGGCGACGCTGTTATCCTCAATACCTTCGATAACAGTTGCCAATCCTGATACGATGAACATTTCAAAGATAGATAGAGAACTATCCAGGCTAATCTCCACTAGATTCTGTGAAACATTAGTATTCTCTAGTTTATACCCTAGACCATTAAGAACAAGTGTTTTTATGTTTCTAATATCAAACATAGAAAAATCAACTACGATTGAGCTGTTGGTAATAGTCGAATTAAAAGTTCTTCCTATCCCCTCAAAGTTTAAATGCTCTACCTCTAGGGTATTTACATTTGCATCGTTAAATTCAAGATAAATGTTATCCAGAATTGAGTCTCTGCAATCACTACCAACCAAAGACATTTTTAAAGATTGATTATACTCCACAAGGTAGTCTGTAATAGTAATGTTTCTAATTTCAGCGCCTTTCAAACCACTAAAAACTCCAGCAAATCTTTGCTCCCCATCTATAACAAAGTTAGAAAGACTATATCCATTACCATCTAAAGTACCGGAAAAATATCCGATTAGATTTTCGTTTTTATAACCTTCAAAATCTATATCATTCATGAGAACGTAATCTCCAGAAAGGTTGTCATTGATACTCAAAAAGTCTTCGAAATTATAAATACTTATGATTTCATTTCTATTGGCACTACAAGCTGACATCAAAAACAAACCTAATACTGTGAGACAAAACAAGAGGAACATTCTATACACATTTAACAACTCCCTAATAGATTAAAGTGATAATTTGCTTGATTTTCTGTTAATCAATGGACCAGTAACTGATAACTTTGAATCTGTAATACCGACAGACTTAATTGTTTCTCTATACTTTAATCCCTGTATCTATGTCAATCAAGTAGAAGAGTTAGGTATAAATTTCTTACACTAAAATCAACTTTCATATCTAATAAACTCGGTATTAGATATTGAAAAAGTTCTCAAAAGAACATACTCTTGGGAACTTTACATTAGTAATCCATTTAACTTACCCCATATTCTTCCTTAACTAAATCATAGCATATCCCCTTCAATGAAACAATTAATATTTTAGATTTGATTTATTATTACTATTTTCAATAACTATACCTAATCACGCTTTCTCAATTTGAATAATTTTCTCACCACACTAATACTATCCATTGTTTATACGATAAAAATGATGTAAAAAACTATGAAAATCAGCGATAGAGCTACGGCCCGATTATCCGGTGCTCGGGCAAAATAAAAATAACCAAACCGATAAACGGCTTGGTTAGGTGCTTTTAAATGGCATTCCGGGAGGGATTCGAACCCCCGACCGACGGCTTAGAAGGCCGTTGCTCTATCCAGCTGAGCTACCGAAACTTAACAGCGATATATATTATAATATACCGCATGAAGATTGTAAAGGCTTTGAAGGAAAATAATCAAAAAACTTTAGTCCAACAAAGAGAAATAGTCACTATTCAACATCATTTTTTGCATTTCCAAATAGGTAATTCGCCTTTCTAAGGCTAATTCTAGCTCTTTTTGTGCTTGGTTGTTTGAATCTACTTGATCAAAGAGATTTAAAGTATGATTCATGGACATAATAGTTAAATCTGGGAACAAAACAACATTGTCCTCACCATTTAATAAATCCGTTCCCAAGAAGTACCTAAAATCTGCCTCACTATAGACAAGATTTAGCAAGGTTGGTGTAATATCGATAGTTGAACCAATTTGCTCAATGGTTTCTCCAGTCATAGAAGGTGTATACACGATAAAATCTGTATGATTTAACTCTTTTGAAGACAAATCAATCCCAATATAGTCTTGGTAGACTTCTTCTGTCATCATATAGATATTGTGATCTGGATAGATCGCAATCAATGTTTGGTCTAAGACACCTTCATCTTCCAATCGTTCTAGTAAGAGACCCAACATATTGTCAAACTCAACCAATTTTTCCATGTAGTTTTCAATTTCACTTGGAAGATCTTGATTAGGGTAGGCTTCTTCTACTCGGTCACGATGAACAGAAAACTCTGTTTGGTTGTATGCCCCGTGCATAGAGTAAGAAAGCATATTCACATAAAAAGGTTCCTTATAGGTCACAAACTCATCCCAGAATAACATCATATTGGTGTCAAAACGATCATCAAAATCCGGGTATGTATCTTCTAAATCCTCGCGGAACTTGACGGTTTCAAAGCCCATATTTGGCATCAAGTTCTGTCGGTCATAAAACCACTCATAACCACTGTGGAAGTAATATGTATCATATCCCACATTATCTAACTGTGCAGGTAGACTATAGGGGTAGACATTATCGGTATACGCATCACAAATATTGTTAGACCAATCATTGGTCGTAATAGCGCTTAAACCAGTCAAACTCATAAACTCACTATTACAGGTCGCCCCTTGTTGGAAGACAGGAGTATAAAAATCTGTAAAGTTTAACCCTTCTTCACGCATTTGATACAAGTTTGGTGTCAGTACTGGATTAATAAACCTAGTATCAAAAGTCTCTGCTAAAATGGTAACGACATTGTATCCTTGATACAAATCACTATAAGCATTTCTTTCATGGGTAAAGTTCTCTTGTTCATAAAAATCATCAATAATTTCCTTGGAAGTCAAGGGATCTGTCACTGGTCTAATTCTCGTAAAATCGACTAAGTGATAAGTCACATACCCATATTTAGAACTATACAAAGAACGGTCATGCATCGAATCAAACAAATACGCGTCACTTTGATAATAGTCAAGTTTGGTCTCATATTCTTCATTGCCCCAAGACAAAAACAAGACAACCTGAACAAAGAACACCATCGACAACACCGCAAAATCACGCAACATATATACATCCTTATGTTTGGTCTTAAGAATCACAAGCAAGTAAGCAAGAAATAAGGGTGTCACCAAATAACCAACTAAAGGCACCTTTAAATTGTACTCTTCAGTGTTTCCACTACCAAGCATAGTAATACCATGGAAACTACTACGGGCACTTAAGGTCTCAAAATACTCATAATACATAGAATCTCCTACCACAAAGATGGTCAAAATAACAGCTACACCAATGTAGAGTGTTTTTTGTGCCTTCAAACTCTTTAAGAAAAATGAGACACCACCAACAAAGAACAAAACCATCACGATATCATAAAGCAAACCCCATCCAAAAAAAGCGATGTCTGCAGTGATGCTTAAAACCACCTTTAAGGCCACCAAATACACCAACAAATAGAGTATACCATAATATCTTCTATGCATATAAAATCCCTCCTAGTAACACACACATTATACCACAAATCCATACATCTTTGTTTAAGCAAAGTGAAAAAATTATCACATCCACATTTGTGAAAGATGGAACTGTGCTATAATAGAGAAAAATGCACATAAGGAGTCAATCATGAACACAAAGAACTTAAACATACCTAATGCCTTATCCTTATCGAGAATTCTATTCTTACCCCTACTCTTTATTTTTATTTACTATGACCTAAGATTCGGCTTTTTAATTGCCTTTATCTTGCTTGGTTCCACCGACTTTTTCGATGGACTCATCGCCAAAAAATTCAACCAACAAACCCTACTTGGTCAAAAGCTTGATTCTATAGCGGATGTATTCTTTTACCTATCCCAAGCCTACTTCCTTTACATACTCTATCCATCTTATCTCTTACCAAATATAATCTTACTTTATATCTTCTTTGCTTTACTACTTTCGACCTTTATCGTCTCAACCATTTTATTCAAACGTCCAGTTATGATGCATACAACCTTACTAAGAACACTTGGTGTACTTGTTTATGCCTTGATTATCCTATCTTATTTCTTTAACACCACCTACCTAGTATCTTTTGTCATTATCTTTGCCTACATCGCCTACACAGAAGAACTCATGATTTTCTTCAAACATGGCCACGTCGATGTCGACACCAAATCATATTTTTCCATCAAATAAACGCACTCGTTGCGTTTTTTTAATGCAACAAAGAGTTGCTTGCCTATCCACTTACTTATGCTAAAATAGAAGTGTAAAGGAGGAACTTATGGTCGATTTAACACACGTTGGTCAAACCATCGAATCGCTTCGCAAAAGCAAAGGCATGACACAAGACGACCTCGCTAGCGCACTCTTCTGTTCACGCCAGGCCATCAGCAAATGGGAACGCGGAAAAGGTATGCCCTCTATTGAAGTCTTAATCGAGCTCACCAGACTCTTTGATGTATCCATCGATGCATTATTAGACGGCAAAGACCTATCCAAAGAAGACTACAAAGAACAATTCCATCAACTCCCAAGAGCCGCAGTATTCGCAAACTTCCTTGAAGCAGAGGATTTGACCCATAGCTTTCAAACGTCGTTTTACTTATTTAACAATGAAGAACGCATGCAATTCATTCACTTACTAATCCGAAAGAAAGTGCACCTTCCTTACCAAGTCGTGTGGCCACACCTTAGTGAAGAAGAACGCATCTACTTACTTGGGTACATCCTCTCACATGAAGAAGAAAAACTAGAGGACTTGTATCCACATTTAACCAAACTAGAAGAACAAATGCTTTACAAGAAACACCCATTTAAAAAAATAACTTATCACTTTAATCGAAAGGAATGAACAATGAACGTATACAAATATCTACCATTTATGGATGAAGAAGATTTAACAGAACTTGTTGAAAAAATCAAACAGAAAGAAGTCACAGAAATTCCCCTTTACAAGGTCTTCCCTTTTCTCAAAAAAGAGACATTAGATGACTTAGTAGACTACATGATTGACGAACAAGACAATAACAACCTAACAAAAAGTTTACCATTTATAGGAAAAAGCACCCTTAACAAAATCAAAGATGCCATCGACCAAGGTAAACTAGAAGATTTTGATGATGCACGTCTCTTACCATTTATGGATGCTTCTAGCATCAAAGATCTCTTCTATGCAAAATTGAAAAAGAAACAAGCAGACAAGGAAGAGTAAAACAAAACCAGTTGCTGAGCAACTGGTTTTCTTTATAATATAATGGAAAAAATACCGCGTACAATAAGCGCTACTAAGTAGGCAACCACAAATGGATAGACAATAGAAAATAAGGTCCATTTCTTGGAAGCAGTCTCACTCTTAATAGTCGCCACTGCGCTAATACAAGGTACATACAAGGATGCAAAGACTACATAAGTTAAGGCACTTAAGGTCGTGAAACCAGCTGCGATATCACCCATATATAGAATCTCTAAACTTGACACTACTACTTCTTTGGCTAAGAATCCACTCACAAGCGAACTCGTTGCTTGCCAGTTACCAAAACCTAAAGGGGAAAAGACTGGCGCAACAAAAGATGAAACAATACTTAAGAAACTCTCTTCTTGGCTGATGTCAATCCCACTTGGTCCTATGTTGGATAACAACCAAAGAATAATGGATCCAATCAAGATAAAGCTACCTGCTTTTTTCACAAACCTACGAGCCTTTTCAAAGGCTTGGTAAAGAATCGTTCTTAATTGTGGCAAACGGTATGGAGGCATCTCTAAAATAAAGTTACTTCCTGCACCCTTAAAGAAACTCAAACTAAAGAGTTTTGCACTAAGTAATGTCACAAAGATTCCTAGTAAGTAAATCCCCATCATAACAAGTGCCCTATATTGATCAAAAAAGATACTAATAAAAATCACATAAATTGGTAACCTCGCACTACATGAAATAAAAGGCAAAGTTAAAATAGTCAACAAACGTTCCTTCTTATTGGCAATGGTCCTAGTTGCCATAATGGCAGGTACCGTACAACCAAACCCAGTAATCATAGGAACAATACTTTTCCCATTAAACCCAAACTTACTTAAAAAACGGTCCATCACGATAGCAACCCTAGCCATATATCCTGTTCCTTCTAACAAAGCTAGTAAAAAGAATAAGACCACGATTTGTGGTAAAAAAACTAAAACTCCTCCTACCCCAGCAAAAATACCATCAATGATTAAACTGTAGGTAAATCCTGATATATCAATTAAGGTTAAAAACTCTCCAATATACCGTACAAGAATATCATCCCAAAACCATTCAAAGTATCCAGTTAGAAAACTTCCTAATCCCAAAAATTCTCCGAAACTTACCTGATAAATCAACAGCATCAACACAAAGAAAATCGGCAACCCTAAAGCAGGATGTGTTAAAAAACGGTCTATTTTTTGGTTGAAATATTTGGAATGCTCTTTTTCTTCTACTTGAATCAAACATTCCTTTACAACTTGATCAATAAATAATCTTCTTGTATTAAAAATCGCTCCTTTTAACGATAAGGCAACATTCTCTTTAATAATACGCTCTTCTACTTCTTTTACAACATCCTGTATCTTCTGTCTTTTGGCCAAATCTAAGAACCGATAAATCCCTTCATTTCCCTCAAGAAGTTGCAGAGCAAGCCACTTCTTTTTCACCTGTAAGGTATCGTATCTGAGCAAATCATGAATACGCTGCATACCCCATTTGACAATTGGATGATAATCTAGTTCAATCGCCTTATAAGCCTGCATCGTTTTCATTTCTTCTACGATCATCATTTGCTGTGCATCATCTCGCGCGCGTGCACTAATACTGATGGCATTGGTGTTCATCATCTTCGCAATTTTTTTGGTATCAATCACATAACCATCATTACGCAAACTATCTTTCATATTAAACACTAACATAGTCGGTGCGCCTAACTCTAAGAGCTGAAGTGTTAGGTGCAAATTACGTTTTAAATGCGTTGAATCAATGATGTTGACAATTCCATTGTAGGATTCATTTAACAAAGAATACGTCACAACACCTTCATCTTCTGAAGATGGTGAGACATTATAAGTCCCTGGTAAATCAATCAAGTTGGCTCCATCATAGTGTTTTATATGGTGCACACGTTTTTCCACCGTTACACCACTATAGTTACCAACATGCACATGGGATTGGGTCATATAATTAAAAAAGGTGCTTTTCCCAACATTGGGGTTTCCTGCTAGTAAGAAAATCATTTTCTCACCTCAATTTTCATCGCATCGTCTCTTCTTATACAAATCTCTACATTGTCCACTTCAATCAAGTAAAGGCGGTCAAAGGATAGTTTGTTGAGCACAGTAATGGTCGCATTTTGGTAGATACCAAGATCCATCAAGCGACGAATATAGTCCGCATCAAGGCCTTCAAAAGATACAACTTTGGCTTGATCGTACTTCGCTAAATCAGTCAATTTCAACTTCATCACTCCTTAGAAGTAATCATAAAGATTATAGTATACATCGCTTCCTTTTTAAAGGGTATCTATACCTTTTATAAATAAGTTTCTAAACAAAAAAAACCAGAAATTATCTGGTTTTATCTAATTTTGTTAAGAAACAAGCACTGTCTTTTTTACAGGTTTCTGAATCATAGTGTTGACAAACACCTTCGACCACCAACTGTAGTTTGTTGATTTTGAACCCTGCGAAGGTCGGATGGTTTTTAATGACTTCAAAAATCTCTCCATCATTGATCTCAATGATGTTGTTGTTGACACGGCAAGTAACATGTATATGGGAATCCGCATTATGAGAGGTTTCATCAATGGTTAAATCGTAATGTTTTTTCCCATTGATATAAATTTCCGTTACAATCTTATGCTCCAACAGAAAATCAATATTGTTATAAACCGTCCCAAGGTTATGGAATCCACGTTTTTTTAAACGCTCATAGATTTCTTGAATCGTTAGATGCTCTCCTTCAAGAATATCGATAATAGCTTTTCTTTGTTTTGTAATACGAATGTTTTGTTTGCGCAATTCTGCAAATAATTTTTCTCTAGTATCCATAAATTATCACCTACTTAATATTAACATTTTTCTAAATAAAAGAGAACTAAAACACTTAAAAACTACAATTTTCTGATTTTTCTTTAGAAAAATGACCAATTTAGTATAATAGATATGGGGAGGTTTTGCCATGAATAAGCTCAAAAGTTCTTTGGAAAATACTTATAACTTGATCATTAACGATATCCAACTGATTAGAAAGATGATTGGAGAAGTCTACTTAGTAAGTACCGAGGATAAAAACTATGTCTTAAAACTCTACCAAGAAGAAACGAGTCATCTTGCCAAACGTTCAATCAAGATGGGATTGTCCTTAAAACATGCAGGTCTATTGGTACCAACCATTTACCCAACTAAGGAAGGAGACCATCTCTTTTTACTGGATACAAAACATGGATATCTAATGGACTATATTGACGGAATCCACCCTAAAAAGAATCAAATCAAAGACCTTGCTTTGACTACACACAACCTTCACAAACGAATGTCAAAGGAACACCCCAGATCAATAGAAACCTTTAAGAAAGACTTTTTTATAGACCGCTTCTTTCAGTTAGAGGATATGAAAGCATATGACGCTGTTAAGAAAGCAAAATGGAAACACTTATTAGACCTTTACTATCAACGAGTGCAAAAGCACTTTGGTCGTTTTTCTCATGGAGATTTACACAATGAAAACATCCTTAAAACAAAAAACGACAACTACTATATACTAGACTTTGATCAAGCAAGCTACACAAGTGCACTAATCGATATAGCAAGCATGACCGATCAAGCAAACTTTAACTACTTCCATAAGGAAGACTTAGAAAAGACCATCAGGTATATACAAGACTTTTTTCACTATTACCAAGTAAAAAACTACCCAATCATCGATATATTATCTTGGATACCAATCAGGCATGTAGAACTCATAGCAACCATCACACTAAGTAAAAAAGAACCCCTAAATAAGGAATTCTTAGACCAACAATATACTTGGTTTTTAGCATTTGATCAAGCATTAAAACAAGTCATCAAAGGATGACTTGTTTTTTTATTTCTTATATTTTTCTTGAAGACGCTCTTCCACATAAGACGGAACAAATTTCTTCAAATCTCCGTCGAATTGGGCAATCTCTTTGACCGTATTCGAACTCAAAAATGAGTACTTATGATCAGTCATAAAGAAGATACTATCAATGTCATGGTTTAAGACACGGTTGGCATGGGTCATTTGAAACTCATACTCAAAATCCGTCACAGCCCTTAAACCACGAATGATGTGGGTAGCCCCTAAATCTTCTGTTTGTTTGACCGTTAAGTCATTGGAAATACGCACCTCTAAACGGTCAGAGTAATCTTCTAAGACTTTATGGACCATATCCACACGTTCTTTCGGTGTAAAAAGCCCTGCCTTATTTGGATTGACACTAATCAAAATAATGAGTTTGTCAAACACCTTTAAGGCACGTTTTGCGATATCCATATGTCCATAAGTTATGGGATCAAAACTACCTGGATACACTGCTGTTTTCATCTAATTCCTCCCTTTTAAAAAGACAACCTTAGTTCGCGTAATGATTTTTTCCTTGACTACTTGCAAGTCTTCACCTACTACTAGGTCTTCAGATTGATCCATTAAGACAACAATGAAGCCGTGTTCAGTCAACAAAGACTGCTTATGGATCAAGTTTAATATCTTTGAGACATCCACTTGATGATAAGGTGGATCTAAAAATATTAAATCAAAGGAATCGTTTCGTTTTTCTAAGAAGACCAACGCATCTTCTAAATAAAGACTAGCTTGACCTTGTAAGGAAAGATTCTTAAGGTTTTTTCTAATCGTTTCAACAGCCTTTGGAAACCGATCGACAAAAAGACAATTCTTCGCCCCTCTTGATAAGGCCTCAATCCCAAGCGATCCACTACCAGCAAACAAATCCAAGACAAGATTCATCTCATGGTAGGGTCCAATCATATTAAAGATACTCTCCTTAACCCGATCCTTAGTTTCCCTTGTTTTCGCATCATTGACCATCTCTAACTTCCTAGACCGATGATGTCCTGCTATCACACGCATAAACTCACTCCCTAAGGGAAAAAGAGCCTAAAAGGCTCTTTTTTTTATTCAAATGTAATTTTATGTACTGCTTCTTTGTCTAATTTTTCCACCAATTTGGTGACAAGTTTCACCATCGCATTGTAGTCTTCACGATGCACAATAGATGTATGAGAATGCAAATAACGAACTGGTAAGCATAAGGCAATACTTGGTGCTCCAACACCCGTTAAGTGGATTGCTCCACCGTCTGTACCACCACGTTCTAATTGGGTAAGTTGGTAAGGAATTTCTTCTTCCTCTGCAACTTGCAATACAAAGTCACGAAGACCCTTATGTCCAACCATTGAACTATCTTTAAACATAATTCCTACACCTTGGCCAAGAACCGTTTCTTTGCTACCTTTTGGGAAGTCATAAGCAATGGTTGTATCTAAGGCAATCCCAATATCTGGTTGGATTTTATAAGCACTTGTTTTCGCTCCTCTTAAACCAACTTCTTCTTGGACTGTTCCAACACCATAATAGATGTTCTCATGGTTCTTATCTTTTAGGTTTTTCAAGACTTCAATTGCTGCAGCGCAACCAACACGGTTGTCCCAAGCTTTCCCTAGTAAGTAGTTAGGATCTGCCATTTCTTCTACTTGAATAAATGGCGTAATCATATCACCTGGCTTAATACCTAAGGCTTCTGCTGCTTCTTTATCTTTTACCCCTAAATCAAGGTACATATCTTTAATATCTACAGGTTTTTTGCGTTCTTCTGGTGTCAAAATATGTGGCGCTTTTGCTCCAATAACCCCACGAATTTCCTTACCACTTGATGTGGTCACAACCATTTGTTGCGCAAGCATTACTTGGCTCCACCAACCACCAGCTGCGGTGAACTTTAAATATCCTTCATCGGTGATAGAAGTTGCCAAAAATCCAACTTCATCCATGTGACCAGCAACCATAATCTTTGGTCCGTCTTCTTTTCCGACTTTCTTCGCAATAATACTACCTAAATTATCAAACGATACTTCTCCATAATTTTCCATTTCTTTTTTCATGAAATGGCGAACTTGACGTTCATTACCAGGAATACCGTTTAACATTGACATTTCTTTTAATAAATCTCCCATGTTTTCCTCCTAGAACTAGTTTTTCTAGTTCATATTATAACATATAGCTTTTGCTTTTTATAGGCATAAGTCCTTATTTTTTTAGCGCTTTCACTCCAAAATATAAGAAGAAGCCACCAAGCAAGAAAATCAAGATTGTCAAGATGATTTCTAAGACATCAAGCCTTGGATTCCCACCAAAGATAAAGTAGGCACCACCAGTTAAAAACAAAATATTAACCAGGAACAGTATGAGTTGCTCGCGCTTACTTAAAAAGTAATGAATGAGTAAACCAGCAAGCCCTCTAGCATACAAAACCAATCCCAAGTATAAGCCAATGTTTTTACTTGGTTGTGTAATCATCATAAAGGCCGCAAAAAGATCAATCAAAATTTCCACAAATAATATAGTTCTCGTCGTACCAACCCTTGTCTCACTAACCGCATCAAAGAATCGCTTGAGTGAAATAAGACCTACAATCACACCGACTAAAATACCAAGAAAATCACCAATCCATCCAGTAAAATAAAAGACAATAGCTACAACGATTAGTAATCCACCTATTATGGTGTTGACTAGACTATTTTTAAACAACAATTTTTCCATCAAAAAACCTCCTTACTTTATTATAGCATAAGGAGGTTATCAGGACATTAAAAATCCGATTCAATCTTTTCAATTTGATTGGCAATAAACTTATCTAAGATGGATACAAAGATATCGACTTCTTCTTTCGATATGCCAGCCATCATATCACTCACACAAGCTTGTTCAATCACCGCAACCTGTGAACATAATTCTTCACTACCTTCAGTAACGTAAATATTTTGCACACGTTTGTCCTTAGGATTCACCTCACGATAAACAAGTTGATCACGCTCTAATCTGGCCAAGACTCCAGACAAGGTTGCCTTATCTGTATCCATTTGTTGTAAGATTTCCTTGGCAGTAATGCCAGGTTCTTCATTGATGACCTTTAAAACCATCAGTTGCGCATAGGTAATATTTAAACGCTCCAAATGTTTCGACATAATACGTTTGTACAACATAGAGCTTTTATTTAATTTATAACAAACCTCTTTTACCATATAGATCCTCCTAATAAAATTAGTATACAAAACAATTATACAACAAAGTCTCCTTTTGTCAAAATATATAGTATAATATGCTTAGGTGATATTATGTTTGAAACAGAAGACAAAGTTCGACACATTTATGCAGAAGACTTATACCGTAGTGAGACGATTGCACTAAAGCAAATTATTGATATTCGAGAACCCCTAGAACTGGAAGCAATGTCCTTAGATGGAACGCTCCATATACCCATGCGTTCCTTACTTATGCATCCAGAAAAATACCTGAGTAAATCCAAACGTTACTACCTCCTTTGTCGAAGTGGTCGACGTTCTTACGATTTAGCGGAAGTCTTAATGCACCAAGGATACGATGTTGTCAACATTGTCGGGGGAATCTTAACGATTGAAGAATTAAAGGCAAAACAAAGTTGAAACCGGTCTCAGAAAGCAAAATGATAACGGTATCATACTTTATTCATGCTATAATATATCTATAAAGAAATAGGAGGAAACTATGAAATTTACAAGTAAAATTATTCTCGCCTTTGCACTCTTTTTAACCATATTCGTCAGTGCAAATGTTGAGGTTCACGCTGAAGAAGCAAACAAACTTATTGTACATTACTTCCGTTTTGACCAAGACTACGACCCATGGTCATTATGGCTATGGCAATCTAAGCCAGATGCTGGAGAGGGAGAAAACTTAGACTTTAACGGAAGTGACAACTTCGGAGTCTACTATGAACACGAACTCGCTGGTACACATCTAGAAGGGGCAAGTGAAGTCGGTGTCATCGTTCGCGATGCCAACTGGGGTAAAGATGTCGGACAAGACCGTTTCATTGACATGACCAGCCCAAACGGTGCTGGTGAAGTCCATGTCTATTTAGTACAAAACGATCCTAACATCTATTACTCTGTTGAAGAGGCGGATATTTCAAACAAGATTTTAAGTGCTGCCTTTGCCGATGAAAACACCATTACATTCCGCGCAACAGCGGACGCTAGTGAAGACCAAATTACCGTCTATAAAGGAACAACAGAAATTGCCATCACCAATTTTGAAATGAACAACATGGAAGGATCTTTTGACATCACAGAAGACGTCGACCTTTCACAAAAATACACCTTAGAAATAGATTTTGGTGATCCAGAAATCGCTTCATCCAATGTAGGCTTTGATGGATTCTATGAAAGTGATGCCTTCAATGAGGCCTACGGGTATGAAGGAGCACTTGGAGCTATTTACTCTGAAAGCCAAACAACCTTTAAACTATGGGCACCAATCAGTGATGCTGTTTCCTTACATTTGTACACCGCTGGTCATGACGCAGATACCATCGATTACGACGGACAAGCTGGTGTAGACGATCCTTACATGAGTATTCCAATGACCCCCTTAGAAAAAGGTGTTTGGTCTACGACTGTTGAGGGTGACTTAGATAAAGTCTATTATACTTACAGTGTAACCAACGGGGACTACACCAATGAACTCGTTGACCCATATGCGATGACAACAGGTGTCAACGGTGACCGCGGAATGGTCATCAACTTTGATAGATACAACCCAGACAACTGGGAAAATGATACAAGACCAGACAACATGGTGACCAACACAGACGCCATCATCTATGAACTCCATGTCCGTGACCTAACAAGCCACGAAACATGGACTGGTACAGAAGCATACCGAGGAAAATTCCTTGGTTTAACCGAAGCTGGTACTACTTACCAAGGCGTATCTACAGGATTTGATCACATCTTAGATCTTGGTGTAACCCATGTACAATTGATCCCAATATTTGATCACGGAATCATTGACGAAACAAGGTTAAATGACCCATCTTATTATGGTATTCAAGATGGTATCTTCAACTGGGGATATATGCCAGAAAACTTTAACGCATTAGAAGGTTCTTATTCAACGGATCCATTCAACGGAGAGGTACGTGTAGAAGAATTCAAAGAAATGATTCAAACATTCCATGACAACGGAATCCGTGTAATCATGGATGTTGTCTACAACCATACCGGAAAAAGTGCAGACTCAAACTTTGACATGATCTTACCAGGATATTATTTCCGTATGAACAGTGATGGTACTTTCTCTAACGGTTCTGGTACAGGAAATGAAACCGCAAGTGAACGCTTTATGTTCCGTAAATACATGGTAGACTCTCTCCTATACTGGACAGAAGAATTCCACATAGATGGATACCGTTTCGACTTAATGAAACTCCATGATGTAGACACAATGAACGCCATAGCTGATGAACTGCATGCCATTGATCCAACCATTATGATTTATGGAGAACCTTGGAATGGAGGAACATCAAAATTATCAGAAGCTAACGCAGCTTACAACGCCAACCTAGACCGTATGCCAGGTATTGGAGTCTTCAATGATGATACAAGAGATGGAATCAAGGGATCTGTTTTTGAAGAAGCAGAAAAAGGATTTGTCCAAGGTAACAACTACGCAGATGCACGTGTATTACTAGGTGTAACAGGCGCAACTTCACAAAACAACTTACCACTTGGTGCCTTACCAAAAGGACCTTGGGCCTACAGTCCAAACCAAACAATCAACTATGTAACCGCCCACGACAACAACACCTTACATGATAAACTCTACTTGAGTACCTTTGCTAGTATAGATACCTTAGAACGTATGCAACGACAAGCAAACACCTTAATCCTTACCTCACAAGGTGTCCCATTCTTACATGCTGGAGTCGAAATGATGCGCACCAAACCATGCGTTGTTATTGACGGTGTCGCCCAAGGAGAATGTGACTCACAAAATCGCTTCGATCACAACAGTTATCGTTCACCAGATGAAACCAACCAAATAGATTGGAACTGGAAAGTCGATTATTACGATACCTTTGCTTACTACAAAGCAATGATTCACTTACGTCAAACGAAGGATGTCTTTACCTTAGGTAGTGCAGAAGAAATCAGTCAACACTTACAACTTATTTTAGATGACCAATCCGGATTTGTCTCTTACTTACTTCACGATGAATCTGACGAATGGAAAACAACCTACCTACTCTTCAACAATGGGTATGAATCACGTGAAGTACACTTACTTGAAGGAACATGGAACGTTGTTGCGACCACCGATGAGGTGGGAGACATCACCGATTCAGGACTTTCTACCCTTTATGTACAAGAAGGTGGGCAAACCATCACATTAGGTGTCAATGATACCCTAATCATGTACAGCACAGAAACCGTTGAATATGACGGTCTACTAATTGGTGATTCTGAAGATACACCAGATGAGACGAATGGACTTGATCCACTCGCAATCGTAGGGATCGCAGTCGGCGCAGTCGCAATCCTTGCTGGTGGTGTACTCATCATCCGCAAACGAGGCTAATATATCAAGCACTCCTAATTTCTAGGAGTGCTTTTTTCTGACAAAAAAAGAAGTAGATTGCTCTACTTCTTTTGCTATTACTCTTCACTAAGAACAATACCTTCTTCTGTAACTTCAAAAATAACCGTTGATAAAGCATCAATACGCATGGTATCTTCATCAATAATACTTAGGAAACTATCTCCATAAAGAAGGGTATCACCCGCTATGTTTTCGGTAAACACTTGGTCTACTTGCGACATATTATGAATCACAAGTAAGCGTTGGTCTTCGCTCTCACGAACAAAGACAAGCAACCTAGAACCATTATGTTCAATGAAGGATAAGTTCCCTTCACGTAAGGCACTGTTGTTTTTCTTTAGAGCAATTAAATCAATGTATAAGTTCAACAAGGACTCTTCATCTAATTTCTGTTCTTCCACACCAGCTAGACTGACATTATCACTGGTCCAAGAAGCGATACCTCCAGGCATACCTTGTGCATTATACATGGACTCTTCTCCCCATTTAAAGGGTTGACGAATAGATTCATCTGGTTTGACCCCTGTCATACCGAGTTCTTCTCCATAATAGATCCAAGAAATTCCTGGCATCGTGAAATTAATGTGCGCAGCTAGACGCATTTTCTCCATATTGTAAGAAAGTTCATCTAAGATACGGTTTTGGTCATGGTTGGTTAAGAAGAAGGAATCGATGTAGTCTTCTCTAACCTGACCAAACTCATCCATGGTATCCGCTAGTGCCTCTTGAATGGCTGAACTAGATCCACCTCTTAGACCTTCTAAGATTGCTTCACTTACGGGGAAGTTAAAGGCTGAGTCCATACCTTCATAGAAGTAACCAATAAAACTAGCAGACTCACTCCAAATTTCTCCCACCATAAAGGCATCTGGATTAATACTTTTTATGTGATCATTAAACTGTCTAAAAAACATTCGGTTTTCATAAAGTAGATTGGTTCCTCTTGGGTACTCATTCAAATCGTACAAATGTTTGGCCGCATCGATACGGAACCCATCCACACCTTTTTCTAACCAAAAAGTCGCAATCTTCTCAAACTCTTCGCGCACTTCTGGGTTGTCCATATTTAGTTCAGGCATCTGATCCCAGAATGATGCATAATAATACTCTCCATTGTTGAAGTACCATCCATCTTTTGATGGATATAACTCACGGTCTGTTAAATCATTCCATATGTACCAATCACGGTATTCACTTTCCTTCGAAGAACGAGCATTAATAAACCAAGGATGATGATAACTCGTATGGTTAATGACTAAGTCCATCAACACTTTGATGCCATGTTCTTCAGCGACCTCTAGTAGTTCCTCATAATCTTCCATGGTTCCGAGTTGCGGGTCAATCCCATAATAGTCTAAAACATCATACTTGTGGTATGTATTGGAAGGATTGACCGGGTTTAACCATATACAATCCACCCCTAGAGTATCTGATAAGTAACTTATATTTTCAGTAATCCCCTTCAAATCTCCATATCCATCGTTGTTACTGTCGGCATAAGAAATCGGAAAAATTTGGTAACAAACATCAACTTGCTCATTAAAATATGGCGATGTATCCACCATCTCATATTCAATCTTCCAAGACATATCTGGTCCATCATTATGGTCATTTGGCTCTTCAGTCTCCTCTTTACATGCTGATAAAGATAAGACCAAGACAAAAGCTAAAAGCAAGATTGTTAATTTTTTCATCTAAAACACCTCTTTTTTAAAAAGGCTCCCAAGTTTGGGAGCCTTTCATCATCTAGTAAATTACTCTGAAACGTTGTTGGCTTCGATCCATGCATCTGCAGCACTAGCGATTTCATCTTGTGCTTCTGCAGGAGTCATAGTTCCATCCCATACAGCGCGGTAGAAATCTTCAATCGTAATACTGTAGTATACGTTCATCGCACGAATAGTATCTGCGTTTGGTAATGCTCCAGCAGGTTCCAATGTGTTATAGAACATACCAGCTGCAAATTCTTCTTTGTTTACAGAATCAATTTCTGGATAGATAGCTGCGTCTGCTTCTAAAGCAGGAAGATATGCAGAACTATTGATCATAGTTTCCATTGTATCTTGTGTGTACAACCATCTTAACACTTCTGATGCAGCAGAAGGATAATCTGTAAATGCGTTGATAACGAATCCTTTCGTTTTCATGAATGGAGTAAGTTGTGTTCCATCATAAGTAGGCATTGGTGAGAAACGGAAATCATAACCATGTTCAGCTTCTTTACCATCTACATTTTGCCAAGTTCCTACAAGTGAGAATGGATAAGCACCATCTAAGTATGCATCCCATCTCCATCCCATAGCGTCAGCCGCTTTTTTCGTACCAGTTTCATCTACACTCATGTCATGGCTAGCGAACTCTTGAATAAAGGCTAGTCCAGCTTCGAATTCAGGATCATCAAATCCAGGATCTGTTAAATCTCCAGAATTAAATAGTTGCCATCCACCAGCAGTAACAGATGAATAACCACTCCATACTTCACCAAGTGAAATAGGGAACCATTCTAAGATTTCATTTCCTTCAAATTCAGGACGTCCTTCCCATTCATCAGCCATTGCGAAGATTTCTTCCCAAGTATCAAATGCATCTGGTAAGTTGTCTCCATCTTCATCAGTAAGATCGACACCTAATTCTTCTAACATAGTTTCGTTCCATGAGAAACTCATACCATCATAGAATGCAGGTAAGAAATAATCACCTTTGGTATTGATTGCTTCATACACAACATTGTGTGTTTGCTCGCTACCAAGATCTCCAAAGTATTCATGCAAACCAAGTAAAGAAGCAATATTACCAGTTACCTCATTGTCAATAACAAGTGCAACGTCTGGTGCTTCCCCTTGACCAGTTTCAATACCTTGTACACCACTTGATTCACCATTTGCTGAACCATAGTTTCTAAATACTACTTTATCAGCTAATTCAGGATAAGCAGCGTTCCAAGCTTCTACTAAAGCAGCACCCATATCATCGCTGTCAACACCGATTTCAATAACTGCTCCTTCTTCCCAACGAAATTGTTCATCTTCTGAACTCCAACATGCTTGTGTACCATCTGGAGTTTCACAGTCAGTGTAACCACGCTCTGTCTTACATGCAGACAAGGCAAAAATAGCTACAAATGCTGTTAAAACTAAACCTAACTTTTTCATCTTTCTCCTCCTATTTTTTAAATACTAAGTGTTTCTAACAAACTTATTATACCACATCTTGAAAATGCTTACAAAACAAAAATATGTGAAATCGGTTCCCTATTACTGAATAAAGCCAAATAGTCCCATTTAAAGCCTCTTTTAAGTTCGCTTACAAACTTTAATAAATACTACCTTCATACTTGTTTATCTTATAATACATAAACATCATACGTAAGCCATAAAGAATAATAAATACAAGTCCAGCGTAACCCAAGATAAAGCCACCAAGAATTGCCGTTAACAAGGCAGGACCAGTCATACCTACAATGACCACTTTCACGGATGCAGTATAAGAGATTTTCTTGACCATCGCCTTATAGTTTAAGATCAAAAGCATAATAGATAGCATTATCACATAAATAGCTGTCTGTGCAAACTGGGTAGAATAGACCAAGAAAATCTGTTCTCCGAAGTTGCTGTAATAAAGATTTTGTAAGAATAAGTCACTTACATTTTCCGTATAATCTTCCCTACTTAAATCTGATTCATTTGGGTAAACCTCCTGAAAATTAAAGCCTTCAAGCAAGGCATAGTCCCCACTCATAATATAAGCCGTATCGCCTTCTACATGAATGATGGCCATATAATCTCTTCCTAGATACATCATCGATTCTTCTACCTGTTCCGTATCCAACTCACCCAAGTATTGGATTTGATAGCTACCATACTTGCTTGACAACCCATCTTCCTCACAAGACATTTCTTCTTCTACTACCTGGCAAGGCATTTCTTCTACATACATTTCTTCTAGTGTTTCATATACTCCGTCTAGTTGATTGATGATTCTCACACTATCTGCTAAACCATAAAAGTTTGGTACACTAATCAAACTTACATTGATAAAGAACAAGAACAAAACCAAGAGTAAAGGAAACTGATTACTCTTTAGTAAGGCATTGTTATCAAACAACATACGGACAAATAATTTTACTTTTTGCATAAGATCTACTCCATATTCTGAAAGAAGTGTGGCAAGCCACACTTCTTTATCTTTTATCCTTTGTCAGCACCTTGCGTTAATCCGTAAATCAAATAACGCTGCATATAAATCTGTACCAGCATAATCGGTACGGCTAAGAAGAGTGCACCACTCATAAACTTAATTGGGTCATATTCATGCCCTAGTGGGTCCATGAATCTAAACAACCAGATGGCTACCGTATCACGCTGTGGCATAATAACTGATGGTAAGATATAATCAAGCCACGGTTGCATAAAGGCATTGACGGCAATGAATCCCATAATTGGCACCGCTAGTGGTATAATGATTTTCATCATAACCTGTAAATTGGTCGCACCATCAATCGCTGCCGCTTCATCCAAGGATTTTGGTATATTGCGCATAAACCCGCGAACAATGAAGGTATTATAAGGAATAGCCCCCGCTACATAAATCAAAGTTAAGGCAAATGGATTGTTCAACAAACCAAATTGTCTAAAGAACATAAAGAGGGCAAGCATACCCATGAAAGAAGGAAACATTTGAAGTCCCATCATAGAAAGCAAAACTTTCTTTTTCCCTTTGAAACGATATCTTGAGAATGCAAATCCAACCAAAGAAGAAAGAGCAACCACTAAGACTGTATTGGTTGCGGCAATCATAAAGGTCGTCGCAAAGGCACGTAAGTAATCACTTAAGGCTTGGTCACTGGTACTTTTCTCTGTAAAGAGTTCCTTATAATTCACCAAAGACCATTCACTAAGTTTTGGAATAACTGGTACTTGGGCCAACTGAGTCGCATCGGTAAAGGCCGCAGACACCATCCATAAAACCGGTGTAAATACAATGGCAATCATCAATCCTAGCCATCCATATACGAGTGTACCAATGATGACTTTTTTCACGGTTAAACGTTTTAACCAACGTTGAAATTTTTCTTTAACAGTCATATTAGTCCTCCTCCCAGAATGATTTCAGTTTGGACAAGTTGTATACTGCGACAAGTCCAATAAAGATGAAGATTAGAATCGAATAAACACTCGCTAAATTGTATTGGTTAACTGTTGACTGGAAGGTCAACTTATAAATCCACGAAATCAAAATATCGGTCTGTCCCGGAGCTGCTCCTAAGACACGAACACTTTCTGGTATTTGATCAGTTGGATATCCAGGTCCACCACCACTAAGGAAGTAAATGGCACCAAAGTTGTTAAAGTTGAAGGTGAAGGTCGTAATGATGACTGGCGCGGTTGCCCTTAATACCCAAGGGAAGGTAATGAAACGGAATTTTTGGAAATCCGTTGCTCCATCGATATCTGCTGCTTCATATAAAGAAGCAGGAATGGTTCCTAATACACCCGTAATCAACATCATGAAATACGGATACCCAATCCATAAGTTCACGATAATGATGATCGATTTGGCTAAGAGTCCATTTTCTTTCCCTGTTAGCCATAAGATATTTCCTTCACTAGCTTGTCCAACCAAACCAAGTTCTCTTAAGAACTCACGCAAGGCATCGGTCCAACCCGCGTCACTTAAGAGCTGATTGAATAGTCCCGCATTATCGGCAAACACATTCCTGAAAAGCATCAAAGAAATCAGTGCCGGTATAGCCCATGGAATGATCAACATAACTCGGAAGAATTTCTTAAAGACCACATATTTACTTTCAATAATTAGCGCTTGAATAAGACCAAGCACATAAACCGTCACACTAGACATAAAGGCATAAATAATCGTCCAAATCAGTACATCACCAAAGAACTTTAACCAGTCCGCACTTTGAACAATCAACTTAAAGGTTTCAAAACCGTCCCATTTAAAGAGTTGTTCCCCTAAAGAAACGCGTCCTGTCCAGTTGGTAAAGGCTACTAAGAAACTAAATAAGAACGGAATCAACGTAAAGAAGACAATCAAAATCACCGCTGGGATAATAATGATATAAGCAAAAAACTCATCCCACACACGACGAATAAAAACTTTGTACTCTTCTACTTGACCAGTTCGAACATAGTCTAAATGTGTACGGAAGGCATCTTTCACAGAAAAATACCAAACACTACCAAGCATTAGTAACATCGAGAATGCAATAACCCCTTCTCCTAACAATACTTGTGAGTTATCCGCACTTTTCCAAGTAAAGATACGGTCATAAATAACAATCGTTTCTCCCCTATATGCATCTCCAAGAGTTAACTCACCTAAGGTAACAAGACCCCAAATACCCTTGGTAAAGAATCCACCATAATCACGGAAAAAATAAAAAGGCTCTCCCGCTGCCGCAGGAAAATCAGCAATTTCTCCACTAAGCGCATACATATAAGAACCAGTCGCAAACTCAATCACCAAGAAAACAAGCAGTACGACAAAGATTGGAATTGCTTTATACCATTGCTTATTTCTTACTTGACCAAGTCCCGGTAAAAAGAAACTTGATAGACCTTTAAAGGCAGCCTTTGGCTCTTCTTTAAACGCCTTGTAAATATTGATAAAGAAATACACAAACTTCAAAACAAGTCCCTTGAATAACCCATAGATTTTCAATCCTAAGAACTCAAAGAAATGCACAATTCTTAGTAGAACTTGTTGATACAAGAACGCTCCAACTCTTTGGAAAACATTCTTAGAATCGTTTGTATCTCCCATAAAATCACTCCTTTTTTGCATTCTATTTCGTTAACTTAATTGTACCATAAGGCCTATATATTGTAAACGCTTTTAGGCCTAGATACAATGTGAAACCATTACCACATTTTAGAATAATCAACACCGTTGTAATATTCAAAAATCGTGATAAAATAAGGCTAAGTAACAATGGAGGTAAGACAAATGAAAAGACATGAAATCGAACACCAAGCCAAATCTGCTTATGCTTATCAAGTAGATTTAGAGACCATCCACATCCGATTAAAAGCAATAAAAAATACTGTGCAAACCGTTGAACTTGTGTATGGTGACCCTTTTATGTGGGGTATGAATGAACAAACCAAAGAGTTTGAATGGATGCGTGAATCCCAACAAAGTCACACACTAACAAAAGAAGCATCCACTTCTTCTTATGATTTTTACTTTACCGAAATCAAGGTACCAAGCAAACGTGTAAAATATGCCTTTTTAATCAACAACCAATACTTATATGGGTCAAGAGACTTAGTTGATTTAAAAGAACTACCACAAGAAAAATACAACCTATTCAACTACTTTAACTTCCCTTATCTACTAGAAGTCGACCAATACAATGCTCCATCATGGGTCAAAGACACCATCTGGTACAGCATCTTCCCTGATCGTTTTTATAACCATGAAAACAAGCAAGATAACCTAACTCCATGGGAAAGTACCAAAGACTACCAAAACAACCAGTTTTATGGAGGAAACCTAAAAGGAATTAAAGAAAAATTACCTTACATCAAAGAAATGGGCTTTGATGGCCTCTATATGACACCCATCTTTTTATCACCTTCCGCCCATAAGTATGACACCATAGACTACTTAGAAATTGATCCTTCTTTTGGGACCAAGGAAGATTTAAAAGACCTTGTAGATGAAGCCCACAAACTTGGCATCAAAGTGATGTTAGACGCCGTATTCAACCACACATCTGTCAAACACCCCTTCTTCTTAGATGTCATCAAAAAAGGTAAAGATTCCCTTTACTACAATGCCTTTTACGTCAAGCGAACACCCATCAGTAAAACAAGTACGAAACGACATGGTGGCCATGTCGATTTTGACTTAGATTATGAAACCTTTGCCTTTTCACCAAACATGCCAAAAACCAACACCGAAGACAAACTCATGCGTGAACATTTACTCCACGTGTCAAGATATTGGATTGAACACTTCGATATTGACGGTTGGAGACTTGATGTATCCAACGAAATTTCTCATGACTTCTGGAGAGACTTCCGCAAAGTGGTGAAAAAAACCAAAGAAGATGCCTTCATCTTAGGAGAAAACTGGGACAACTCCATGCCTTGGTTACAAGGAGACCAGTTTGACGCAGTCATGAACTATGAGTTTATGTACCCAATTTGGTCTTACTTTGGAACCAATATTAAACAAGTATCTTACTCTGGAGAAGACTTAAAAAACGCCATCAACCAAACCATCTTCTCTTACCCAAAAAACGTCATCACAAATATGTTTAACTTAGTAGACTCACACGACACTGCGAGAATCGCAGAAATCTGTGAAGGAAACACCAACCTACTAAAACTTGTCTATCTTTTCCAATTTTCCTTACCAGGTGCCCCAAGCATCTATTACGGAGGAGAAATTGGTCTAAGAGGAAACCATGACCCAGACAATCGCCGATGCATGATATGGGATCAAACAAGACAAGACAAAGATTTAAAACTCTTCATGAAAAACCTCACCAAACTCTACCATCAAGAAGAAGGATTCAAGAGCCCAAACTTACGATGGATAATGACCAATAAACATGTCTTAATCTACCAAAAAGAAGACTTGCTTTTTGTACTAAACAAGAGTCCTCATGAAGAAGCAATCCAACTAGAAGATCAATATGAAGGACGAGACCTCTTCACCAAAGATCAAATCAAACTAAACAAAAACACTCGTCTCTCACCCTACCAAGCATACGTCATGAAGTTACAAGTCAAATAGAAAAACGGTCGAAGATAGACTCTATCTTCGACCGTTTTTTTAAAGAACAAGTGAACAATGCTCTCTATACTTCATCACTCTGCCCTATAAATTGAACGTAGCTGGTAAAAAGATACAATGAAAAACATGATACTTATTACAAGATAAAACATACCACCACCAAATGTTATAGGAAAACCATAAAAAGACCGAACATAGTATCCAACCCCTACAGAAAAGAGCAAGGTAAAGGCTTTAAAGAATAGAATAGGTGATAAAACTAAACCAATTGTCTTCTTTTTAAATAGCAAAATAGAAACAATCAAGAAGGCTGGCATAATGTATACAAGATCAAGTATATAAATTGAATAGGTAAAATCCGGCTTCTGATGATGAATCATTAAAGGGATCAACTGAGCAATCCACAAGATGGTAAACAAACAGACTGTGAATAAGGAAAAGACAACCGTGATATAACGCAAGTTCTTGCTTAAAATGACCTTTTTATAATCTGATAGATTGATTGATAACAAAGCAAATATAAGAGCCCAAAATGTTGCTGCGACAATGAGTATATATCCAATATAGAAACTCGTATAAATTTGTTCAATCACATAGATGGAATACGCATAAAACATATAAAACAAAATACTCAATATTAGAACTTGTGTAACACGTTTGTTCGCCTTCACACTAAGCACCAATCCAAATCCAAGCACAGACAAGATAAGAGTCATACCATCTTGTGCTATTGTGCCTGGGATGATTTCCTGGCTTACGACACCTTGATAAAGGTCTTGAAAAATAATACTCAGACCGGATATCGTAAATGACAAAACAAAGACAATTAACCAAACAATCTTATGTATCCTTAGATTTCTCATTTACTCAACTCCTTTCATACACATGTCTATCCAATGGTTTCTTATTTCCGTCTTAGCTCTTATAGACAATGACTCCACCTTCTTTATATTCAAACACACTATGACCCAATATGGTGACTTCCTCTTGTCCCTTTAGTATTTTAATCATATGACTTGATCGATAATACCCATCTGTTTTCACCAAGTTCATTGGGTCAAATCCCACAAGTTTATCTCCCTTGATTACTTCTCTTGGTTGATCTATGATTTCTTGAATTAAGATTTTTTCTTTCTTTTTGTATGCATCTAAGAAGTCCGTATCAAGTTTCAAAGCCTCTTCATCAGGGACAAGCACTTTTACATCTCTTAACAACAGATCGAAATACGTTTCCACCTTACCTTTGATAGACCAATCAAGAAAAACAGCATGTTCCTTACAATAGACCAACACAAGAGCACCAATATCATAACTAGTTTTTCGAATAGACAAATAGTTCTTAGGGTCAGATAAATAAGCAAAAGTCTCTTCTAAACTCCTTTGATATGTATCATCGTTTAACTGTCTAAGAGCCATTAGTTCAACGAACCGTGCACTTCCTTCAACCAAGGCAATCTTATCTTCATAGCCTACATTCATGGGGTAAAGAGACTTACGGTATTTTCTAAGCGAAAGATAGTCTTGAAAGACCTCCTTCTTTTGATGCTTAACTGCTTCAATTAATCGTTTTGTTTCATGAAAAAGTAAACTGATACTTTCCTTGGTATATCTATAATCTAGTCCCTTCAATTCGTCGGGAAACCGTGTTTCACCTAGGGTTAGTTGATGGGCATGAAACATTTCATGAACAATCTTACTTGCGAACACGTCCAAATCATCAATCTTATAATGCAGATCCCATATCGCTATTTGCTCACCCTTATACTTGATACTGGTGTTTCCAATAAAATCTGTTGTCCACGGGATTGTTGCCTCTTCAAAAAAGACCGAGTCCTGATTATAAAGCGCAAAAGTGTATTGCTTGAATCCGGGATACAGTTGATGAAAGTTTACATCACTTATCTTTTCTTTTAATTGCTTTAATGTATTCATTTTTGATACTCCTCTAAAAACTTGAGCAAGTTTCCTGCATCATCTATATGTCCTATAAAAGAGATATTGTGATGATCACTAAGTTTTTTTGCATGAAACTTGTATTTGTGAGATACCTCTTTTAAAACCGTCATTAGTTTTTGCATTTCTTCTTCATCTAATCGTCTCACATTGACACTAACTAACACATCCTTCTTCTCTTGCATAAATCCATTGAAATATTCACTCACACGATTTGTAAAACTGTTAGAAACCAGTTTATTCCCTTTAGAAGATGCAAAATACCTATGGATGTCTTCCTCAGTAAAACGCCAAGAACCCCCTATTTTTCTTCCCTTTAACAATCCATTACTTATATGTCTTCGAATCGTTCTTTCGGGAACATCAAACATGTTCATTACGTCTTTTAATCTATACATATAATCACTCCCATACCTTCATTATAAGATACTCGACTTAAATCGCAATGACATATTTGCATGTTTTGGCATGTTTGCATAGGCATGCTAACTTACCTTTTGTTAAGAGCAAATACGAAAATTATACAAAAAAAAGAACCTATCCGCATCTGCCCTCATCCGTATGGAGTTGGTGATTTATGGCTTCTTTAAGGAACATTCCCCTTTTCTTGAGGGGATACATAAGCATTATAGAAAAAACTACTAGATGATAAAATCTTCTCTCAGATTTTCTCTACTCACTTGGTTGCTTGTCTTCTATTTCCAGTTGTACCACCATATCTTGTATGCTAAAATGAAGGTGATGTATGAAAAGAAAAAGGGAAAAGGTGATTGTATGTGGAGGAGAAAAATGTTAAAAATAGTTATCATTGTTTTACTTAGTGTCATCGGACTTTTAACTTTAGGGATACTAGGTGTATTCATCAACCACCGAGTCCAACTAAATCAAGAACAGGATATGTATACTGCTCCAGGGGACTTGGTTGAAGTGAATGGCCATCTTATCCATATCTATCAAGAAGGTCAAGGTGAGCAAACACTTGTGTTTTTATCCGGTCATGGAACAAGTGCCCCAATGTTAGATTTCAAACCATTGTGGAGCAAGTTTGTGGATGACTACCGAATTGTGGTCGTCGAAAGACCAGGCTATGGCTACAGCGACATAACCGACGAACCAAGAGATATCGCTACACTTCTTGAAGAGACCAAAGCTGCTTTAGAACAAGCAGGCGAACATGGACCATACACCCTATTTGCACATTCAATGTCTGGTTTAGAAGCCATCTATTGGGCACAAACCTACCCCGAAGAAGTACAGGCCATCATCGGCTTAGATCCGCTCCTTCCAGAAGCAGTAGATTTACTAACAAACGTCCCAGAAAGTCAGTTACAAATGGCCGGTTTTATGTCCCGCATTGGCTTATCAAGACTCATGCCAATATCCGAGTTAGAACAGACTATACCACTACTAGGATTAGACAGTCTTTCCGAAGAGGAGAAAGATGAATATATGGCTTTGTTTTATAAAAAGTCCATGTCGAAAAACATGATTGAAGAGTTTTCTTATTTAGATGAAAATGCACAGACCGTTCTCGAAGAAGGTGTTCCTACGAATACACCCATGTACTTCTTTATTTCAAGTGAACAAGACGCATCAGTAACAGGCTGGAAAGATACATTGGAAACATATATTGCAAGTCTTTTTAGAGGACAATCAAGCTTACTTTCAACGGGCCACTATGTCCATTACGAATCCTCTCAGTTTATCGCAGATGAAGTCAAAGACTTTTTAAACTCTCTACCAGAAAACTAAGCCCACTTCATCCATGGTAAAGGGTGCAGGATAATTTAAGGCAAAAAATAAGCATTGTACAAAACAAAACCCTCCTTTCAAGTTCAACTTGAAAGGAGGGTTTTTCTCAATATTTTCATCTAGTATAATAGGTTATCAATATGCGCCTTTATCAAGCTACAATGTGATCTTGATCTTGTTCCTCTTCTTCCTCTTTATGGACAGGTACACGTTTTTCTACAGGCGCATCTTTGGCGTGATCATAATCTGGCATCTGCAGGGTTTTTTGGTATCGGTAGTTTTTATATCCTTTGTATCCATCAAAGGATAGGAATCCACCAGCTAAAATACTAAGAACCAAAATAATGTTGATCAAAACGGCCGGTGAAAAATCACCTGTCATCACGACATAAGTACCAACGATAATGGCTAATAAGTGGAAGAAATAAAGAAGTAAGTCACTTTCTTCTTTGTGCTCACTTGTTCCATAAAAGTGGACAGCTCCACGTAAAATCAAAAAGGCACCAATTAAATAACCAAACCAGTTACCTAGTCCGTTTGTTGTTAGTAAGGTAATTAAGATTAATGCAAGACCAATACCAACATCCACCACCATCTCTATAATATTGATGGTCTTGACCGCATCATCTTTTTGCGTTTTTACGAATGGCACCAAACGGATAATAGCCGCTAAAATGATGATTGCCCCAATGAAAGGAATGACAATGCCTTCCCCATCACCAAAACGTAAAAACAATGCAAGGCCTACGAGTAAAGCTGCACCTAGAATTTTCATTAACCATAGATATTGCTTAATTGTATTCATAAAGACCTCCTATAAAAATTTATATTCTTATTTTATCACTTTTTATAGAAAATAACCAATAAATAAAAAAATCCTAAACAATTGGAAATCACTCATTGCAGAACCTCTGCTCTACTATGGTGGTGGCCTCTTGCATTTATTATTAGGATTCCCTCAAATCAATCAAGGGCGTTCACACAAATAAAGCCTTGGCCCCTTTTACAAAATGTTGGGGTCGCAGTTTGAGTGATTTCCAATCATCAAGGATGATTACAATTATATTATACTCCTGATGAAAAGTCGTGTCAATTCTGACACCCCAAAAACCCGAGTTTTCTAAATAAGATTAGATATAGAAAAAGGCTATTTATAGCCTTTTTCATTGAAAATAACCTGTAAAGCATAAAGTTCTCAATCTAGTACTTTTTTGCTTAAGTGGTCAATCAACATTGCCCCTATTGGAGCCGTCAAAAAGATGGATAAAACAGCAATCGCAAGCATTTCTTGTCCATAAGCGAAACCAAGCGCTAAAGGAATCCCGCCAATCGCTGCTTGAACGGTGGCTTTAGGTGTATAAGATACCATAACAAACAAGCGTTCTCTTATGTGTAAAGAACTTCTGCTTGTGGATAAAAATGCACCAAACATTCTCGCTAAGACACCAAGAAAGACAAATAGGATGGCTAGCAGGCCAACATCTGCTAGTACATGGATATCTAGTAAAGCACCTACTAAAACAAACAACATAATTTCTGCGCCAACCCATAGTTTGGAAAACTTGCCTCTTAATCTTAAGGATAAGACTTGGTACTCCTTTTGAATGGTCATTCCTAGTACCATAATGGCAATAAGACCAGACACAAAAATTCTTGGTTCTAGTACATCTTGGACATACATCATTGTGAAAGCTACCCCAAACAAGAGTAAGACTTTTACTGTATCTCGCATATGAAACATTTGGAAAAAGAGGACCAAGATCTTTCCTACTAGTAAACCAAATATTGCGCCTAGAATAACTGCTAGTGGTACACCGATGGCCATGGGTAACACTGGGCTAATTCCTTCAGCTAGCAACAACATAGAAGAAAATAAAACGATCACAACCACATCATCAATGGAAGCAGACGCTAAGATCATCTGTGGTATTTGCTTTCTTGTTCCCTTCTTCTTTTCGATCAAGGCAATCATAGAAGGTACAATCACCGCAGGAGATACAGCCGATACCATCGTCGCTAGTAAGAAGGCACTGATGTATGGCAAACCAAACAATAGATGCCCCAGCAAAGCTAATAGACCAATCTCTAGTAATGCTGGTAAAAAACTTAAGAGAAAAGCAGGTCGCCCAACGTTCTTCAAGTCTTCTATGTCTAGGGTCAATCCAGCCCTAAGCAAGATCACAATTAAGGCAATCTCTCTTAACTCACTAGATACAGCTAAAATCTTATCATCCATTACATCAAAGACATAAGGACCAAGTAGAATACCAGTAATCATCATAAAAATAAGTGGTGGTACCTTCACTATTCTAGCGATACTCGCAAGCAACAAACTCACAAATATAATCAATGCAATACTTTCTAACATATTTTCACTTCCTTTATAAAAAAAGACCCCATACCAAAAAACTTGGTAGAAGTCATCAGCGTATACGCGGTTTTTGCCTAAGCAAGGGGCGACATTCATGCCCTCAAAAAGAATTTTACCATAAAAAAGAAAAAAAATGTAGAAATTTCTACATTTTTTCTTATTTTAAGGCTTGTTTTGCAGTGTCAACGATTGACTTAAATCCAGCTTCGTCGTGCACAGCAATGTCTGCTAACATCTTACGGTTAACTTCAACGTTTGCTTTGTTTAACCCGTTGATTAATTTTGAATAACTTAAACCGTGAAGACGAGCTGCAGCATTGATTCTTGTAATCCATAATTTACGGAAGTTTCTCTTGCGTTGTTTACGATCACGGTATGCATAAGCAAGTGACTTCATTACTTGCTCGTTTGCTGTACGGTATAAAATATGTTTTGATCCAAAATATCCTTTGGCTAATTTTAAGACTTTTTTACGTCTTGCTCTCGTTTGCACTGAACCTTTTACTCTTGGCATGATGGTTCCTCCTAATTCTTAATAGTTTTTCGCTTACTTAACGTAAGTAATTTGTTGTTTGATACGTTTTAAATCGCTTTTTGATACTTGCATCGCTGTACGATGACTTCTCTTAGAAGATTTTGATTTCGCTGTAAGTAAATGCACACGAAAAGCATGAGAAGCTACAACTTTACCTGTCGCAGTTTTTTTGACTCTTTTTTTCGTACCTGAATGGGTTCTTAATTTCGGCATAGTATCTCTCCTTCTTATTTTTCTTTTTTCGGCGCTAATGTCATAAACATGTTGCGGCCATCTTGTTTTGGCTTACTCTCAACGTCTGCGATATCTTCACAACGTTTTGCATAGTCAAGCATAACTTCTCTACCTTGACTAGTATAAGCCATTTCACGTCCGCGAAAACGAATGGAAATTTTAAGCTTGTCGCCTTTTTCTAAGAATTTACGACCCTTACGTAACTTTGTTTCAAAGTCATGCGTATCAATTTTCGGTGATAAACGCAGTTCTTTTAAGGTTACGACTTTTTGGTTTTTCTTTGCTTCACGTTGCTTACGTTGTTGTTCATATTTGTACTTGTTGTAATCCATAAACTTTGCAACTGGTGGTTTAGCATTTGGCGCAACTAAGACTAAGTCTAAGCTTTTTGAAAACGCCATATCAAGTGCTTGGTTGGTGTTCATAACACCCAACTTTTCACCATCATCTGTGATCACCATAACTTCTCTGGCACGAATACCTTCGTTCAGTAAATTCTCATCGCCTCGTTTTTTCGGCATTTGTTGACTTCCTCTAATAATAATTCCACCTCCTGGGGTTGTTTTTTTATATGGAAAGTCGAATAAAAAAGGTGCGAATGCATACTGCACCCACACCAAATAGTTTGTTCATCTATTCGTAGCTTCAACCTACCGATTCATCGATCAGGTGAGAGTGGGTACTCTTCTTTCCACATTGCATTTAAAAGTATACCATATATTCACGTAATGTCAACCATTATTCATCATCTTTGGGACGAATAAAGTTTTTCGCGTAGTCTTCCTTATTGATTTGCTTGTTTCTAGCGATCGCGAGCGCTCCCGATGGAACATCACGGGTCACCGTAGAACCTGCGGCAATAAAGACACGGTCACCAACTGTTACTGGGGCAACCAAGTTGGTGTTACATCCAATAAAGACATCATCACCAATGATTGTTTGGTTTTTGTTGATTCCATCATAATTGACGGTGATCGATCCACAACCAAAGTTGACATTTTTCCCCGTTGTAGCGTCACCAATATAAGCAAGATGTGCTGCTTTTGTCCCTTTTCCAGTCGTCGATTTCTTGACTTCAACAAAGTTTCCAATACGGTTATCTTCTCCAATAATTGCTCCATTGCGCAAATGGGCAAATGGTCCAATGACGCTATCACGCTTGATTTCACTATCAAACACCAAACTATGCTTAATGCGTACATGTTCATCGACTAAGGAAGAATGCACCTCAGTATTCGGTCCAATTTTACTTCCTTTTTTGATGATGGTGTTTCCGGTAATGTAGGTATTGGGATAAATTACTGCCCCACCCTCAATTGATACATTGTGACCAATGGTTACGGTTTCTGGGTTGATGATGCTGACTCCATTGAGCATATGTTTTTTGTTGATTGACTCACGTAAGTACTTTTCAGCAATACTTATGGAGTATAGGTCATTGACACCCATGACTTTGTAAGAATCCCAAAGTTCAAAGGCTCCTACTTTCTTTCCGTCTTCTCGCATAATCGCAATAATATCCGTTAAATAATATTCCTTCTTACGAGGATTTAAAGAGATTTTCTTAATGGCATCGTATAAGTATAAATTATTAACCACGTAAATCCCGGTGTTCACTTCTTTGATCATCTTTTGTTCAGGCGTACAATCGTTTTGCTCAACGATTCGTTCCACATGATTATCCTTATCTCGGACAATTCGTCCATACCCGTATGGATTATCAAAACTTGTCGTTAAAACGGTGATATCGTTCCCAGAACGGCCATGCATTTCTAAGACGTTATTGATGACATCTTTATCTACTAAAGGCATATCACCAAGCATAATAATCGTGTTTCCTTCTTTTCCTTTTAAGAGATCTTCTGCCATTAAAACTGCATGCCCTGTACCAAGTTGTTCTTCTTGGACTGCATACTGCACACGGTCATTTAAGACTTCTTCAATGTATTCTTTTTTGTGTCCAACCACACAAACTGTTTCATCAATATCACTAAGTTCAATGTGTTCAACAATGTACTCAATCATTGGTTTTTTTAATATTGGGTAAGCACACTTTGGTCGTTCAGTACGCATTCTAGTTCCTTTACCAGCTGCTAAGACAATCGCATACGTTTTCACTTTACCTCATCCTTTACTTGATTAATCACTGACACTATTTGCTCTGTATATTTTTCTACTAGTTCTTCTGTTTTTGCACTGATGGTTACTCGAATTAGTGGCTCTGTCCCACTCTTACGAATCAAGACTTTCCCATCCTCACCAACTGTGTCCTCTACTTCTTTGATGACTTCTTTCACACGGTCATCCTCTAAAATGTCCGTGCTGTAGGTTCGAATGTTGGTTAAGACTTGTGGCCACATGTGCACATCATTGATTAGTTCCTTCAAGCTAGTATCTTTACGGGACAACATCTCCAACAGATATAAACCAACAAATAATCCATCACCAGTCGGGGTGAAATCTCTAAGAATAATGTGTCCACTATTCTCTCCACCAATACTCGCGTCTTCTCGCTCTAAGGCTTCCATGACGTACTTATCGCCAACCTTGGTTTTAATAACCTCAATGCCTGCACGTTCTAATGCCTTAATGATTCCAAGGTTGCTCATCACCGTCAAGACGACCTTATCATTTCTAAGTAGTCCTCGCTCTTTTAAATCTTTGGCCAAGATATAAATGAGTAAGTCACCATCATAAAGAAATCCTTCTTGGTCAACCACAAGAATACGATCTCCATCCCCATCAAAGGATAAGCCTAAATCACATTGATGTAGTTTGACAGTTTCCTTAATAGCATCAATATGGGTAGAACCAACTCCTTTATTAATGTTCTTCCCATCCGGATTGTCACCGATTTGCATGAAATCATCGGTCAACTCACGAAGAATTCCTGGAGCGACTAAATGATTGGCCCCATTGGCTGTATCAATCGCAACTTTTTTACTCGTTGGACTTAACTCTAATGTTTCAATCAAGTTCAAATACTCATCAAAGACATCTTCTCCACCATACACTTTTCCTAGCGTCATTACTTCAAAGGAAGGTTGGTTGTCAATATACTCTTCAATGATCTTTTCTTGTGCTTCACTGGTCTTTTTTCCCTGATCAAAGACTTTGATCCCGTTATCTTTGTAAGGATTATGTGATGCGGTGATCATAACACCACCGATTTTATTCACCCAAGAATAGTAGGCAATCATTGGCGTTGGTAAAACCCCCGCAACAATCACGTTTAAGCCCATAGACTGAGCCCCACTTACTACACTATACATCAGTTCACTACTAGATTCTCTTGTGTCCATACCAATCACGATTGTATCCGACGCTATGGCATTTTTTAAACTTTGTCCAAGTTTAAACGCTATGGCACTATTCAACTCTAATCCAAAACGTCCCCTAATTCCATCTGTTCCAAAATATTTACCCATACTAGCCTCCAAAACTATTATTAAGGTCTACTCGACCGTTACGCTTTTCGCTAAATTTCTTGGTTTATCAATATCATATCCACGCTCTAAGGCTGCGTAGTACGCAATCAGTTGTGTTGGTACTACGGTTAGAATAGGACTAAACAATTCATAGACATCATCAACCACAATTTGATCACTCGCTTCATGGACGGACTTGGTGGAAATCACAATCGTCGATGCCCCTCTGCTTTCCACTTCATGCAGATTACTTCGCGTATTATGATTGATCTTACGTTGCGAAACAATGGCAATCACTGGTGTACCTTCTTCAATTAAAGCAATAGTCCCATGCTTGAGTTCTCCTGCCGCAAATCCTTCGGTTTGAATATAAGAAATTTCCTTCAACTTCAAACTTGATTCCAAACATGCATAATAATCAATTCCTCGACCGATGTAAAAACAGTTTCGTTTGGTTAAGGTGTCCTTGACCAAACCTTGAATATACTCTTTCTTATCAATCACGTTTTCCATCGATATAGCCAATTTGGATAACTCCTTACGCAAATTGATGTGCTTGTCACTTAACATGTAAGCAAGGATGGCCAAAATCGCTATCTGTGCCGTATAAGCCTTTGTAGAGGCAACCGCAATCTCAGGTCCAGCAAATATCTCGACATAATGATCCGCTTCTCTTGCTAAAGTCGATGTCTTTACATTGGTGATGGTTAAGGTTCGATACCCTTGTGCTTTCACATTCACCAGTACAGCACGTAAGTCCGCAGTCTCTCCACTTTGTGAAATAAAGACAAAGAGTGGCTTCTTACTTAAGAGTGGCATATTATAGGCAAATTCACTAGCGATATGTACCTCACAAGGTATCCCCGCCATCTTTTCAAAAAGCTCTCGACCAATCGATCCAGCATTCATGGACGTACCAGCCGCAATAATATAAAGACGGTCACTTTCTTCAAAAGCCTTTTTGATATCCCCATTCAAGGTGACTTCGTCACCAGAAAAATATTCCCCGATGATGTTGCGAATCACACTTGGTTGTTCATTGATTTCCTTGAACATAAAGTGGGCATATTCCCCTTTTTCAATGTTCTTATAATCAACATCCATGACTTTTACTTCATAGTCCGTTTCAATGCCAATGATATCATAGACACGAACATCTCGCCCATCAATCTTCACAAAAGAATGGTCCTGCAGAGGAATATATTCTTTGGAATACCCGACCAAAGCCATGACATCTGAAGCAATAATGACCCCTTCATCACTAAGTCCAACAAGAAGTGGACTTTTGTTCTTTGCCGCATACATCTTATCCTTATCTTCTTGGTCAATAATAGCCAGTGCATAAGACCCTTCCAGCAAACTCATGGTTTTACGAATGGCTTCTTCTACCGTCAACACTTGACTAAACTCTTCAATCAAATGGGCAATCACTTCCGTATCAGTCGCACTCTTGAAGGTGTGGTCCGATAAATAGTGATTCTTCAGTTCTTTGTAATTATCAATTACCCCATTATGAACGACAAAAAATCGCCCATTTTCACTATCGTGTGGGTGTGAATTCACCTGATTAGGCACCCCATGGGTTGCCCATCTTGTATGTCCAATTCCTTGGTGAGAGGTATACTCCACCTTAGAAAGTTCTTCTAAATGGGCTACTCGCCCCTTATCTTTAAAAATATCCAAATAGCTACTTTTCTCACTAGCAAGCGCAATTCCCGCAGAATCATACCCTCTATACTCCAAGCGATGGAGCCCTTTTAAAATGATTTCTCGCGCATCTTCTTTCCCTAAATAGCCAACAATTCCACACACAAAAATCATCCTCCTTTGTCAACACCTAAATATACCACAAAGCAGGATTTTTCTCAATATTTAATTTATCAGGTCAGCATTTTTACGCAAGGCGAACACCCCTATCATTAGCCCTAAGATAAGCCCTAGATAATAGATTTTACTATAATAAAAGTCAAAACCATCCCCTTCATAGTAGAGTAAGTCAACTAAAAACAAGGACAGAAACATAAAGAGATCGCCTACTTGATCTTTTGCCACAAAATGGATTCCTCCTATATAGACCACCATATACAGAAAAAAGCCACCAATCAATCCAAGCAAATGTTGACTTACTTGAAAAAAAGCCCAAAAGAGAATTAGATAATACCCACTTAAAAACAAAAGATCCAAATACAAAGAAGCTAGATTTTCTAAAACATCCAAACTCGGTAGAAAGACCACACAAACTAAGGCAAACAACATGACATACATCGTCACCATCCACCAAAGCAAAACAACTATGGCTAATAGTCTAGTAATTTCTAATCTTTCCTTGCTTACCCGGTTCAATAAGATGACATCATACTGATGGATAATAAAGGCTAACATCATCAAAAAAAGCAAAAAGACCATCACCCATAACTTACCCAAGGACAAAATATCTAGAAGCAAGATAATTTCTACCTGATCCATCTGTTCATTTACATTGCTTACACTGTATAAAAAGAACCCTAAAGCAAGCATCAGAAGTAAGACCATAAATACACGTACCTTCTCACTTAGTAAAAACCGAATATGCAAGGTAATTAGCTGTCTCACAAATACAGAACCTCACAATCTAAATCAGACACATCAAAAAAGATGTGAGAAGTCACAATAAACTTCTTATTTGTCTGTTTATGCATATAAGAAACCAAGGTACGAACACTCTTTTTGTCTAATCCACTAAAGGGCTCATCTAATAAATATAGGTCTTTTTCCTCCATCAAACACTGGATCAAATTCACTTTCATCCGCATGCCTTTGGATAAGGCACCAAGTTTGTCCTCTAACTTTTCTCTCAAGGAAAACAAGTCAATGAAATAATCTAATCTCTTTTGACTTGTCTTTTGTCCTATCGACCTAAGACTAGACAAAAAAAGCTTAAGCGATATATCCAACGGCAAGGATACTTCTTCTTGCATAAACCCAACTCGAACAGGTTTCACAATCTCCCCTTCATACGATATCAAGGATGCCATAGCCTTTAACAAGGTCGACTTACCACTACCATTTTCCCCCTTAATGATAGTGATTGCCTTTGTAAAAGATAGTTCCCGTATAGATACCTGATGATTCTTATAGGTTTTTCTCACATTCTTTACACTAACTTCTTGGATAGTAAGCATGGTAATCCTCCCTTAGAAAATTCTCTTCTCCTTGTCGGATAAAGGGGAAATCATCGATCACATCCATATATTCCTTGTCCCCAACTAGATAATAAATTTTCACATAAAACCGGTGAAGTAAGAGTTCCTCATCCTGATAGACCAAGGGAAAGTAAAGTTTTTTACTTTCTCTTTCCCTAAGACGAATACGCAAATCCCCCTCAACTTGACCTACAAGGCTATAGGCATCCATCATAAGTACATCTTCTACATGATCATCATACCGAATCCCCTCATAAACCTCCCGCACATAAAAATTGTTTACCCTAGCTTGCTTAGTTCCTAGTTCAACAGAGTAAATAAGTACATCTTCTTGATACTGATGGGATAAATCAAGATAAAGTCCACTCACCGTTAATCCAAAATCCTCTGCATGGGTCGCAACCATTTCACCAATCCGTAAACCGTTCCCATAGTCGCCAACCAAATAAGAAAACTCTCCTATAGGAATATCCACTTGTTCCTTATTATCATAAAGAATCACGAGCCTTGCATCTTCATACACAATCTCACAAGCATCCATTAAGGCAAGTAAAGATACATCCAGCCTGACACCAACATAACTTTTCCCATCAAAAACACGTTCTTCAACTATCCTGATATCTTCAATCTCTAAGGATACTTGTTCTTCTGAAGTCACACTCTTTATCGATGCGTGCACCATGTTGTCTTCTTCTAGATAATACGATTCACTAGAAGAGGCAAAAAAGGAAAACCGTAGTTCCTTATCCCCAAAGGCTTGATACACAGAATAACTTTGCCTCCTCGCAAGCAAATGAAACCCCTCTTCTTTTCCTCCCACCATAAGCAAGACAAGCAAACTACAAGCAACCACCAAAAACAAGACCATCAATCGCTTCATTCTATCTTCTCCTTCACTAAGGAGAAAAACTCTGTAGTCACCACAAAGACTTCCCATCCACCTTTTTTAAACTCCTTAAAAAAGACAAAATACTTAGCCACTCCATTGGATACCTTGCCTTCTCCACACATCTGTACAACCATCCTTGTACCAGGATCCACTTTTACCGATATATCCACCGACTCATCAATCACGGTCGTTGAAGTCGCACTCATATCAAAAGACAATTTTTCTTCTAAGCCAAACTCAAAGGTTTGATCCCCTCCCTTTCCTTTCATACCGAGCGTTCCTGACACAGCATACTGTTTTTTAATGGTCTCTTTTTGTCCAAAAGAAAAGTCTTGATTGATCGCAGTATCTCCCTCGTTTTGAATGACAAACAAGGTCTCCTTAATAAAAGAGACTGGTTCCCCTTCCTGAGCAATAAAGGTCTTCCACCCCCAAAACTTTCGTCCACTAATCTCCTTATAGTATTTTTTATAATCTGCCTTGGTATAGTCTTCTAAAAACCGCGCACCATCATAAGTAAAAAATACCTCTTGATAGGTCTGATACTCTGAAGCATACGTCAACTTAGAACAAGTCACAAGCATAAAGACAAGCAAACAACAAAGCAATACTTTTTCCATAGAAAAACACCTCCAAAAGGATGATACCCTTAGAGGTGTTTCTTTTCTTCAAAAAACTCTTTATGTTCTTCAATAAAAGCCTGCATTTCTTTGTAACCAAACTCAAACCGCCTATGGACATGTTTTTGTTTAAAATCTAAGACACCACGCAAACTTTTCTTAGGATGCAAGGTCAAGATTTTAATATCGCCACCTTTTTTTCTAGAAAAAGAAAACTTAAACAAATCGATGGCAAGAATCTTTTCACAGCCCGCATCAATCAAAGGTTGGTAGGGAATATTGTTTAATAAACCACCATCGTAATAGGTTTGCCCATCGACTACGACTGGATGAAAAACAACCGGTATTGCACAAGAAGCAAGCAAGGCATTCTTTACATCATCTTCCTTCATCTCTTGAATATTCTTATAATCGATTTGAGAACTTTTCTTAATATAGTGTTCAAAGTTGGTTGAGAGTAAATCAAAAAAGCCACCTTCATGTCCACCAACTTTTGTCGCCGCGATATAGACTTCTTTATCCTTTAACAAAGAAAAATCCATGGTCTCTTCAATCATTTCTTCTAAACGGTCGGTCTCATAAACACCCTTATTTAAGAACCGTAATTTCTCATTCAATATACGTTTAAACACATTGTCTTCAAAGGAAAACAAGGTATCCTTATCCAAACTCATCCACAAAGTTTCTGCAAGCTCGTAATCACCCATGGCAAAAAGCATGGCATTCAAACTACCTACACTCGCACCTGCATACGCATCAAATAGCTGATCATATCCATGTTCTTTTAAGGCCTTCCAAGCCCCAATTTGGTATGCTCCCCTTGCGCCCCCACCTGCGAGCGCCAATCCCATTTTTTTCATTGTATCTCCTTCTTACTTCAGGATACGAACCTTCTTCATTTTATCCCCTTGTTTGATTTGATCTAAGACACCCAAATCACTTGTGATTTCTCCAAACACTGTATGGTTCCCATCTAAGTGTGGCAAATCCACAAAACATAAGAAAAACTGACTTCCTCCCGTATCTCTTCCCGCATGTGCCATGGATAAACGACCACGCAAATGCTTGTTTGGATTATCATCTACTTCACACTTAATGGTGTAACCTGGTCCACCAGTTCCTGTCCCATTAGGGCATCCCCCTTGGGCTACAAAACCAGGGATCACGCGGTGAAAAATCAATCCATCATAAAATCCACTTTCCGCAAGTTTTACAAAATTTTCAACCGTCTTAGGTGCATCGTTTTCAAACAAATCTAGGGTCAAACTTTGCCCTTTTTCTAACTCAATAACTGCCTGCATCTCAATAACTCCTTTTTTCTCCATCTTTGTATACTTCTTTGATAAATCCGCCACCTAGGCATACATCACCATCATAAAAGACAGCTGCTTGTCCTGGTGTAACTGCACGTACATCTTCCTTCATACGAACGTATAGTTCGTCTCCTACAAACTCAATCGTCACCGGTGTATCTTGTTGGCGGTAACGAAACTTGGCTGTGACCTCTAACTGACCAGAGAACTTCTCCATATTGATTAAGTTGACATCCTCAACATAACAAGCATCACTATACAAGTAAGGATGATGGAAGCCTTGTCCAACGAGTAAGGTATTGTTCTCTAAGTCTTTTCCTACTACAAACCAAGGTTCATTGTCATAGTCTTGGAGTCCACCAATTCCTAAGCCTTTTCGTTGGCCAATGGTGTAATACATTAGTCCACTATGTTGTCCGATGACATCTCCATCTAGGGTCACCATATCACCAGCTTTGGCTGGTAAATAATTTTGTAAGAACTTATTAAAATCACGCTCTCCAATAAAGCAAATACCGGTTGAATCTTTTTTGTCTTTGACCGCTAAATTCGCTTCATGCGCGAGCCTTCTTACTTCTTTTTTCTCTAAATCACCAATCGGAAACAAGACTTTTTCTAATTGCTTTTCTGTCAACTGACTTAGAAAATAGGATTGATCCTTATTATCATCTAAGCCCCTAAGCAACATATGTCTCTTCCCATGGCTGACTCTCGCATAATGTCCCATGGCATAATAATCAGGGTTAAACTGTTTGGCATGCTCAAAAAAGGCATCAAACTTTATATACTTATTACATAGGATATCTGGATTCGGTGTACGTCCTTTTTTGTACTCCTCTAAGAAATACGAAAACACATTGTCCCAATACTCCTCAATAAAATCCACACGATGCATCTCAATCCCCAGACTATCCGCCACCTTCTTGGCATCTTGGAAATCTTTTTCCTGGGTACAAACCTCATCATCCACGGTTGGATTTCCCAGTACATCGTTGTTGGTCGTCGAATCCCAGTTGCGCATAAAAAGACCAATGACATGATAGCCTTGTTCTTTTAAGAGCAATGCACTAACCGCACTATCGACTCCTCCTGACAGTCCTAAGACGACTGTTTTTTTCATCAAATCACCTCTAAAACGAATAATCTATATCACTTGGTAAACGTAAATCTCCTCTTGGAGAAATCCCAATATCTAAAATTTTTGGTCCATCTGGTAAGGCTTGACGTTTAAACTGTTGACTATAAAAACGAGTGAAAAACTGATGAGCATAACGTTCACTTTCTTCACGACTTAAGTCAAAGGTTTTCTCAAGCAACCAAACAATACGCTCTTCATCATCACCAAAACGGAACAATCGATGAATCATAAAATCATTGACCTCATACTTACCAATCGTTTCCTCAGTTGTTTGATTGGCGGTAAGTTCTGGGGTAATTGGCGTATCAACAATCCCCTCTAATATATGACGAATTTCTTCATTAAACTTAAACAGTGCATACTCTGTAATCATAAAGCGCACCAAGGTTTTTGGTATCCCACTATTGATTCCATACATCGACATTTGGTCTCCGTTGTAGGTACACCAACCTAAGACTAGTTCCGATAAATCTCCTGTACCAAGGACAATACCTTGTTCCTTATTGGCTAGGTTCATCAGAATCGTCGTACGCAATCTTGCCTGGGTATTTTCATAGGCAATATCCTGGGTCTTCCCATCATGATCAATCAAGGAGAAGTGCTCCAAGGTATGCTTCTTAATATCAATCTCTTTCACCGAAATACCTAAGTGTTTCATCAAGGCATCCGCATGGTTCTTAGTGACCTCTCCCGTATGCAAGCCTGGCATGGTCACACCGATTATATCTTTTCTTGGTAAATCAAGCAAATCATATACACGAACCGCAATCAACAAGGCCAAGGTAGAGTCAAGACCTCCACTAACACCAACCACAATACGCTTCGCTTTTATATGCTTCATACGCTTAATTAAAGCATTTTCTTGCAAGGCCGCTATTTTTAAGAAGTTTTCTTTTAAATCGGTCTTCGGAACAAAAGGAGTTTGGTCCATCTTCGATTCAAAATCATAGTCCTTGGTTTCTTCTAAGTGAAACAAGACCCTTGTATAATCAAAGGAGTAACGATTGATGGTGTCACGGTAACTTGAACTTGTTCTTCTAGCAAAATCAATCTTCGATAAATCAACATCGCCATAAATGATTTCACTTTCTTGGGAAAAGTTTTCTGTTTCCACCAACAATTCCCCATTTTGAGCAATCAAATTATGGCCACTAAAGACCGTCTCGCTCGTTGATTCATTCACCCCTGCGCTACTGTAAACATAAGCCCCTTGGTTTCTTCTACTGTGCTCCAAAATACTTTGTCTTCTCAGTCCACGTTTTCCAAGCGTCTCATTAGACGCACTCAGGTTCACAATCAAACGTGCCCCGTTTAAGGCAAGAATATTCCCAGGACTAATAGGTGCCCACATATCTTCACAAATCTCTACCCCAAAGGATAACTCCTCATCCTCCGCTTTAAAGACCAAATGTCCAAAAGGTACAATCTGATCCAAATACACAACTTCACTGACTTGGGAAACAATTTCAAAACCACTTTGGAACCAACGTTTCTCATAAAACTCCCCAGTATTTGGTAAGTAAAACTTTGGTACAATACCCAAAATGACATCCTTTTGAATAACAAAGGCCGTATTGTATAAAACCCCATCAATTTCCAAGGGTGCCCCAATAAAGACCACCCCAGGGTATGTATTCTCTTTTAAAAAGAGTTTGATGGCTTTTTTCGTACGTTGAATCAAACTCTCTTGAAAAAACAAATCGTTGCAAGTATAGGCCGTCACGCTAAGTTCTGGAAAAACCGCAATAGAACTCTTTACTTCCTTTAAGAGTCTAAGCATCTCACGAACATTATAGTCCGGATTCCCAACTTTTAATTTTGGTGTTACACTGGCTACTTTAATAAATCCATTTTTATACATATCATTTCACTCCATAAAGCTTATTTTCAAGAATATAATCAAAAACCTCTTCTTCTACATCATCTTTGTTTAAGGTCTCACGAAACGTGGTTGAAGAAATGTTGCGAGAGAAATCTTCAAAAACTAAAAACCTAGATCGGTGTTTATCAAGCACTTCACGTTCTCTAATCAATTCTTCGATATCTAAACCATTTCTACCTAGTACAATCACTTGGAACTCACTTAAAATCCCCTCAATGTTGATCCACTTGTGCATGTTGATTAAATTATCTGCGCCCACGACAAAGGCAAGTTCATCTTCTTTTTTATCATAAAGACGGATCAAAGACTGGTAGGTACCTAAGAAATCAGAATCATCAATCTCTAGTTTGGATACCTCAATATCCGCAAACTTACTGGTCACAAGTTCCAACATATTCAACCGATGGTAATTGCTGGCAAGTTCACTCTTGGTATAGGCACTACTCACTGGTAAAAAAATAAACTCAGAAAAGTCTATTTGTTCTTTTAAAAAATGGTAGACATCCATATGCGCTTTCGTCACAGGATTAAATGCTCCTCCAAATACAACTCTCATAAAACCACCTCTTTTTCGTAATTTCATTATATCACAAGTTTCCCCTAGATAAATAGCCAAGCCCGAAAAAAATAAGTCAAAGATAAACCTTTAACGCTTACATCAAACATGCTATAATATTTTTTGAGACCAACTATATAATGTCAAGTGATATTTAGGATGGATTAATCAATGAATAAAATCCCATGCAAAAAGAGCGACAGAGTCACTTTAGTTGTATGGAAATTGAAATTAGTATTGAGTTATAAATGATCTAGGTGATTTCATAAGAGAAAAGATTACCCTAGTAAGTTTCTTGCTGACATGGCCTAAGGCGTTATTGTGATGTTTACCTTGTTTTATCTTCTTTGAGTAGAATAAGGCGAATACGGGGTCATTATGGATGATGATAGTGGCTGCTGTCCAAATTGCGTTTCTGAGATATTTTGATCCTCGCTTTGACATCTTATTGTCGTTTGCGGAGTATGCGCCAGATTCATAGACTGAAGGATCTAATCCAGCGTATGCGACAAGTGAGTCAGCTGTTTTAAAAGATGAAATATCTCCTATTTCACTAATGATTGCTGCTCCTGTTGTATATTTTACCCCTGGAATTGTCATGATGTAAGTGAAGTGTTCATCCATAATCATTTGTATCTCATGATCGATTAGTTTGATTTGTTGATTGAAATGTCGAATAGAATTAATGGTCGTTTGAAATTGAATTTTGTAATAGTCATCACGAGTACCGATCGAGTTTCTTGCTAGTTCTTTGAGTTCCTTAGCTTTTTCAAGACTAAAATGACCTTTAGATGCTACGTTTAACACATTCGTTAAACGATCAATTCTTGTGTTAGAAATATCATGAGGAAGTCCTATCCCTGTGAATAAAGTGTAGTTTGTTCTTGAATGAATAGTAGTTGTAAATCCGGATAGTTCGGGAAACGTAATAGATACTAGTCTTGTGAACTCTTGCTTAAAGAGTGATTGTTGCTTGACAAGATTTAATCTTAATCTTGATAATGATTTTAATTTCATTATGTGGTAAGATTTAAGTGTGTAGGGAGTTAGAGTACTGAAGTGTGTTCTTAAAAATGTACAGATCGCTTTCGAGTCAGTTTTGTCCGTCTTCGTTTTACGAACGGATGTTGATTTTCTAGCGATACTGGTTAATAGTGGGTTTACCACGTACACAAGGTACTCTCTTTCTACCATATGGGATATTAAGTTATTCCCATAGTGGCCTGTTGATTCTAGGCCAATACACACTTGATGATTACCTATGTGTTTCTCAATCTTTTGGGTGAGAGTGGCGAAACCTTGGTAATCATTTTTAATTGTAAAAGGTTCTTCAAGAACTTTTCCGTGTTGATCTGTGATCACACAATCATGTTTGGATGATGCAATGTCAATTCCGATAAATATCATAATGTCTCCTTTCGTTTTTAATACATTGTGATTTATACCACACACATCTTGACTTGTAACCTCGCTAGATATGAAACGTCTATGCGTTATCCAACTAATAACCAAAGTTTCAAAATGTTGTGGCTATTTCCTCAAAAAACCAGTCATCTTTATAAGTGCTGTAAGGTGAAAGACAATAGTCCACAATGTATGAATAAATTATATATTAAAAACAGTTACCGATAAAGGTAACTATATTATACGAGGTGAAAAAAATGAATATTGATCAAAACTATATACTTAACCTAGCAAAAGAAATCTTAGAAATACCAAGCCCAAGTGGCTACACAAAAGAAATTGTTGCCCGCATAAAACAAGAAGCAGAGCGCTTCAATCTACCTTGCGAAGTCACCAAAAAAGGAAACTTAATCATCACCATGGACGGTCAAACAGACTATACCTTAGGTCTTAGTGTCCATGTCGATACCCTAGGGGCAATGGTGCGATCCATCTCTGCCAACGGAGACATTAAGTTTACTACCATCGGTGGACCCTTGTGGCCTACGTTAGATGGAGAATATTGTTCTATTATGACTAGACAAGGAAAAACTTATACTGGAACCTTCTTATCAAGTAGCCCTTCTGTCCATGTCTACAAGGATGCCAAAAGCAAAGAGCGCAACCCAGAAAACATGTACGTTCGTATTGATGAAGTCATCAAAAACAAAGAAGACGTCTTAAATCTTGGGATTGAAGTTGGAAACTTTGTCTTCATCGATCCCAAAACCACCATTACAGAAAGTGGCTTCATCAAATCAAGATTCTTAGATGACAAAATCAATGTCGCAAGCATCTTCGGTTTAATCAAAGCCTTAAAAGAAGAAAATATCCAACCAAAACAAACCCTAAAATTCATCATTTCTACCTACGAAGAGGTTGGTCATGGAGCATCTTACATTCCAAGTTTAGACGAAATGATTGCCGTCGATATGGGATGTATTGGAGATGACTTAACTTGTACAGAATACGACGTATCCATCTGCCCAAAAGATTCTAGTGGACCATACGATTACGAGTTAACCAACAATCTAATATCAATCGCAAAAGACCAAAAACTTAACCACGCCATTGATATCTATCCATTCTACGGATCCGATGTATCCGCAGCCATCCGTGGTGGAAACGACATTAAAGGAGCTTTAATGGGACCTGGAGTCCATGCATCCCACGGGATGGAACGTACCCACGTAGATGCAGTAAAAGCGACCATTGAACTTCTTTACTACTACGTTAAATAAACAAAGTCTTCACGCTTGTGAAGACTTTTTTCCTAGATTTTAACTTGGAAAAATGCTATACTATACTGCTAGAAAGGACTGATTTCTTTGACCCTAAAAAAACCAGATTACAACAATTCAATCTTAAACGTATCCAATACTTTCTTACACCACTACCATATAAAGACACCTTATAAAGGGATAAACGTCTTAGAAGACTACCTAAGCAAAGACATCAACCATATTGTTTATATTCTCTTAGATGGCCTTGGTGTAAACATCATCAACCACCACTTAACAGAAGATGATTATCTCAAGAAATATATGAAGTCTACCATCACTAGTGTCTTCCCTTCTACAACAGTAGCGGCGACAGACGCAGTCTTATCTGGACTTCCTCCTATCAGTAATGGCCATATTGGATGGGTCCAATACTTCAAAAACGAAGATGTCAACGCCATTGTTTTTCAAAACAAGGACTTCTATGACCCAGCGCGCGAACTCACAAGCAACCTGCGTGAAACCTACCTAGCTTTTGATCCGATCACCAAACAAATCGCCGATAAAAACAAACAGGTAAAAACAGAAATCTTCTTTCCTAGTTTTGTAAAAGGTGGAAGCGATACCTTTAAAGAAGAGTTAGAAAAAGTCTTACTCACCGTCCATAACACAGACCAATCTTTTTCCTATGTTTACTGGACAGAGCCAGACTTAACCCAACACAAAAAAGGAATTTATAGTGAAGAAACCTCCAAGGTTTTGCAAAAACTCAACAAAGACTTCACCGATTTATGTGACCACTTACCGGATGACACCTTAGTAGTATGCATCGCTGACCATGGTCTCACCAACGTAGAAGAACTTCCTCTTTTTACCTACGAAGATCTAACAAGCCTCTTCTTGCGCCCTCCTTCAATTGAACCAAGAGCAACCAACTTTTTCATCAAAGAAGGTCAAAAAGATGAGTTTCAAAGACTCTTTCACCAATATTTTAAAAAAGACTATGATCTTTACACCAAAGAAGCCTTCTTAAAAAGTGGTCTCTTAGGACAAGGAAAAAAACATCCGATGATTGATTCTTTTTTAGGAGACTTTATGGCCATAGCCAAAACAAACAAAATGTTTACTTTGAATAGAAACTCTACTTATAAAGCCCATCACGCAGGCTTAAGTGAAGACGAAATGATGGTACCTTTAATTCTATTCAAAAACAAAAAACCCCTTGAATAGCATCCAAATATCTTGTTATAATAGGGATACAAACACTTACAAGTAGGAGGACATATGAAACGCATTGAAGAAATGATCAAACTAATCAAATCAAGACACGCTCTTGGTTTCAACGTATCCATCTTTTTAATTGTCTCTTGTTTGGTTGTATTACCACTCTTAAATGACACCTTACTCCAAGCAGCGTTAGCACTATTCATTGTAGTTGTCGCTTGGTATTTTTCTACTCTTGTTAAGGAACGTCTACTCTTAAAAGAAGTTTTAAAGAACTTTAAGGCCAATCCAGACAAGTCTTTAGAGGCGGTAAACAAACAAATAACGCGTATGAAAAGACGCTTAAAAAACACAGATGTCACACCAGAAGATGGACAGTTAAACTACGCAAGCATCAACAAAAAGGAACAAGAACTTATTCAGTACGAGCAACTTAAAGAAGCAATTTATGAAGAACATAAAGACCTTTAAAAACGCAAAATGCCTTAACATTTTGCGTTTTTTTTATAACTCTATACTAGCACCTGGCTCGATTAAGAAGATCTCTGAACCTTGGTCATTTTTCTCTAGTAGCTTCGGTTCTGCTTGAATCAAATCAAAGGTGTTGTAATGCATAGGAACTACCTTTTTTGGCTTAATCATGTCAATAGCTTTTAAGGCATCCTTCACATCCATGGTGTAGTTCCCACCTATTGGTAAGAGGGCTACATCAATTTGCTCATCTTCTAATAGGGTCATTTCGACCGATAAACCGGTATCACCAGCATGGTAGATGTTCATCTCTTCAGCGTGAATTAGAAAACCACATGCTAACCCTCCATCATAGACATGGCCAGCTTCAATATAGCCACTACCATGTAAGGCAGGTGTCATCTTTACCTGACCAAAAGGAAAGGCAAAGGAACCCCCAATATGCATGGTGTGAATCTTAGCGTTTGGTTCTTTAAAGTGTAAGATGTTGCCCAGTTCAAAATTGCAAATGATCAGCGCATCATCACGTTTTGCTAAGGCTAAGGTATCACCTAAGTGATCCCCGTGTGCGTGGGTAACCAAAATCGCATCCAACTTAGGGATATCTTTTAAGTCTCCCTTAAAGAGTGGATTCCCACTTAACCAGGGATCGATGGCGATTTTGTGTTTGTTTGTTTCCAAGGTAAAACATGCTTGTCCATAAAAACTTAACTTCATACTATACCCCCAAGAAATACTTGATCACAAAACTAAAGACAAATGAGATAAAAGCGACTCCTAAGGAAATCGTAACCATCTCTAAAAATCGTTTCTTAAAGTTTAAATCTTTGGCGACACTAATATAAAAGTTAAAGATAAAGATTATGAACACAACAATCCCAATTGTTAAGGCTAACGCAAGATACACATCGAGTCCGACAAGGAAAGGAATAATCATTAACATAACCGCGATGAGATAAGCCGTTCCTGTATAAATAGAAGACACAAGTGCTTCTTTATGTGGTTCATCTTGCTTGGTTGCTAAGTACTCACTCGAAGCCATTGAAAAGGCCGCAGCGACCCCTGTAATGAGTCCAGCTAAGGCAACTGTGTTTGGGTCTCTTAGGGCAAAGGTTAGTCCAGCCAATGCTCCGGTTAATTCTACTAAGGCGTCATTTAACCCAAGTACAATACTACTAACATACTTTAATCGTTCTTCATTGAAAGAGTTAATCAATTCTTCTTCATGACGTTCTTCATCTTCAAGAACTTCTTTGATTCCCTCTACTTTTCCTTCCATTTGCTCATACACTTCTTGAGCATCTTGTTCTCCTTTTTCCATTAATTTGGCGACAAAAGTTAAGCCAAATATATAAGAAAGAACAGTCCAAAAAAGAACTTTAAACCGACTTGGTTTGATGACTTTGTTGCTAAAACTTTTAAAAAATTCATAATGACGAAACTCATCATCCGATATTTGTTTTAGAATGACACTTAAGTCCTCGTCCTTTTCTCGTTTGGCTAAGCGCTCATACAAGAAAGCACTGGTAATTTCATCTTTCTGCATACGGACAATCTGATTCATCGTCTGTTCATCAATACTTACTCTATCATTCAACATATTCACTCCTAATCCATTTTCTTCGCACGTTTTTTAAATGGTCTAGCGAAAATATTAACCACACTTTTTGGGAAAAAAGTTAAGCCTTGTGTAATGATGACTGGCATCATCTTAACGGCTTCTAAATAGGCCATTCTTCTTATTTCTCCCCTGGTTAACAGTTGGTTGTCACGGAACAAATAAGAACGTGTGACAATCCCTACTCTACAGGTTAATAAGGCATTCGATATACCACCTAAAACCGAACTAGAAATTGTTTTTAAGAAGGGTAAGTCTGTCATCGTCTCTCCTACTTTAGATGGTAAGAGTTCATTGATTTCTAAGTCTTCTATCCCCTCAGCCACAATACTGGTAATCAGTACATTCAAACTAAGTTTTCCTAAGTTGGGATAACTCGGTCTAAACCCTGCCATTGTAACAATCTCCCGAATCATTTTAATGTTGATGGTTAAGGTCGACAACATATCTAGGTTTCCGTTTTGGGAAAGCGCCGTTGAAACCAAGACTGTTTTGGCATTCTTAATGATCAGTTCATTGATTTCTTTTTTGATGGTGGTTGAAAATACCAACTTCATGTTCTTCTTTAATGCCTCTTTATCCTGCATACTATCGCGTAAAAGAGTCTTGTCCTCTTCTGTTAGATAGGTGTTTTTTAACATATTTTTCGCCGCATCTTTGTATATCTTTGCCCGTTTATCCTCATCCATTAAAGCATCCACACTAAAGGTTGGCGCAAACAAAATAATGCGCAAGGGGTTTAATATCAAGACATAAACTAATAGTACACTAAGTCCATAAAAAGCATACTCAACGTACGCATGAACTCCTCGTAATCGTTCTCCTACTTCAATGATGTTTGACACCACTAATAATGATACAACCAAAAAGGATCCAATCCCAATTAATATCCATAATCTTTTACCTTTCACACTATCACCTCTTCTCTATTTTACCATAGATAAGACGTTTTTAGGCAAAGAAAAAAACTCCTGTAAGGAGTTTATTCATAGGGATGATCTTTTTGAAACTGGTGATAATAATCCATCACTTTTTGATGGATAAAGGGTTCTTCACGATCTTCAATCATTGTTTTTAAGGTCTTAAGTTCAAGCTCTAAAATGTGTTTCAAATCTTTTGGGTAATCCATACGTTCTTTGTGGCGATTATACTCATTACGATCTAAGGTCGTATAGGAATAATCATCCACCACCTTAACATCTAAGTCATAATCGATATACTTTAAGGCTTCTTCATCTTTGACAAATGGGGAAGCGATGTTGCAGTAGTAATGGATTCCTGTACGTTTGATGATGCCAATAACATTAAACCAGCGTTTCTTAAAAAACCAAGAAATTGAAGGCTCTCTGGTATGCCAAAAGCGTCCATTGGATTCAATCACTTTGGTTCGGTGATTAGCAACAACGATAAAGTCATCATTTTCATCAATGATGGTCGCTTTTGCCCAGATTCTATGCAAGGATTCATCGTGTTTATAGGACTGAATTTGAATTGTTTCTCCAACCATGTTTTGCCTCCTTACTTAAGTAGGTAATCTTTTCCTTTAAGTTTTTCTGGTTCAAATTTTGATAAGTCTTTATAACCTTGTTGTCTCAATGCTTCATAAGCAAGAATCGCCACGGTGTTGCTAAGGTTCAAACTACGGACAACTTCAGTCATTGGTAGCCGTAAACAAGTCTCCAGATGTGGTGCTAAAATCTCTTTTGGTATTCCACTAGACTCACTACCAAAAATTAAGTACACATTTTCCTTATCATCCGTTAAATCGACCTCACTTGGTGCTTTTTGTCCATAGCGAGTGATGAAATAGTAGTTTCCCTTGTTTTCCTTTTTAAAGGCTTCAAAGTCCGGATAAACAGTGTAGTCTACGTGTTCAAGATAATTGGCCGCACTTCTTCTTACCTTTTTGATATCCAAATCAAAGCCTAAGGGTTCAATCAAATGCAGTTTCATATTGGTTGCGGCGCATGTACGCATAATGTTTCCTGTATTTTGTGGTATTTCAGGGTGATATAATACGATGTGATTCATCTAATCAACTCTTTTCAATTGTTCTAAAGATGCCCTTGCAGTTTCAACAAACCATGAGACATCCTTGTATTTTTCTATTTGTTCTTCGATGAGAGGAATGGCTTCAACCACTCCTTGATTGGCCAACAAGACAATCGCGTTTCGTTTCATTACAAGCAAACCACGCCAACTAGATGCACTTTCTTTATACTTAGCCATATAGTCTTTTGTGGTCATAGGGAGTATGTCTAATAAATCTATTTGTTCTAAGCCATCGGCTTCAAATTCAGGATGCAAATGCACATCAATGCCTGTATTCTTCGGACAAACCGTCTGGCAAACATCACAACCATAGACCATGCGTTTTAAAGGTTTTCTAGCAGAGGCATCTAAGGGTATTTTCGCCTGGGTTGTATAAGAAATACATCGGTCCATGAAAAACCTTCCATCTAAGGCATTGGTAGGACATGCATCGACGCAAATTCGGCAATCTCCACAATCATCAAGAACCTTAGGGTCCTCTTCGATTTTTTGGTCGATTAAGATGGTGGCCAAATATAAATACGACCCATAGTCTTGGTGAATCAGAAATTGATTCTTTCCGATAAAGCCCATATGGGCAAGACCACTAGCAAAACGTTCATCAATTTTCATAGAATCAACGTCCGCTTTTGCCTTCACGCCAATTTGTGCAAGCTTCTTTACGATTTTCTCTAAGATGTCAGCAAAAACTAAATGATAATCCTTCCCATAACTATAACGAGAAAGTAAACCATATCCTTTTCCCTTATAAGGAACTGGCTTACTAGGGTAAGCAAGTCCTAAGGTTATGATCGTTTGAAGACAGGGATCAAAGGTTTGCTTATGATACCGATCCTTGCGATTCAGTGCATCTCTTCTTTTTTGATACTTGGCTAAACTTACAAATGCATAGGTATCCACATATGCATCAAGAATCTTTGTGATTTGTTCTCTCATAAGCCTCACCTTAATCTTTTTCTATTTGTGTCGCTTTCTCAACGCTTTTTTCTTTTTACGTTCTACTTCCTTGGCGTAACGTTTTTTATAGCCAGGTTTGACTTTCTTTTTCTTTTTCACATTCAAGGTATGGACATTAAATCCAGCAGTAACCTTCTCACGTTTCACGCGACCTTTTCGCTCACGTTTTTCAACGAGTTGTCCATTTTTAAGATCCTTATAGGCAATATTGATTCCTTTTTCTTCTAAGAAATCCAAATAAGCTTCGTCATCTGTTGTATATAAACTAATGGCAACTCCTTGGTAACTAGCTCTTCCGGTACGTCCAGTACGGTGTACATAAAACTCCATATCTTTTGGCAACTCATAATTGATGACATGACTGACACCATCAATATCAATTCCTCTTGATGCCATATCCGATGCGACAATGTATTGGTAGGTTGCCTTACTGATATCGTTCATCAAACGCTTACGTTCACGCGGAGAAATATCTCCATGCATTTTCGCCACGTTTAACCCTTGTTGGTACAAAAGATTTGTTACTTCATCCACGGTTTCCTTTGTGTTACAGAAAATCAAGGCAACAAAAGGATTTAATACCTTGGTTAACTCGACAAGTACCTGTTCTTTTTCCTTACTTTTGATGGGCATAAAAATATGTTCAATGTTCAAACTTGAGAGTTCCTTTGGCTTGATAAAGATTTCTTCAGGTCTAGACATATACTTACGCAAAAATGGTCGCAATTTCTCTGGTATCGTCGCACTAAAGACCATCATTTGTAAATCTTTATTCATCAATCCAGCGACCAAATCAATGTCATCCAAAAATCCTGTATCTAAAGCCATATCTGCTTCATCAATGACCAAAACTTTTGTCTTGTATGCATCTAGTACACGTTCTTCCACCGCCAAGTCACGCAACTTACCTGGCGTACCAATGGCAATCATTGGTTGACTTTTCTTTAATCGATTGATTTCTTTTAAACGGTCACTTCCACCGACAAACAAACGAATATCAATATGTTCACTATGGAAGGAAGCAATGTGTTTGGCCACTTGGTGTATCTGCATAGCTAGTTCCCTAGTAGGGGCAGTAATCATCACTTGTAAATCATGTAGGTCTGTATCTAATTGTTCAAATATGGGTATTAAAAAGGCATGGGTCTTCCCACTACCTGTTTGGGAACATCCAATCACATCTTTTTTATTACGAGCGAGCGGGATGACTTTTTCTTGTACTTCTGTGGGTTGTTTAAAAGCTAAATCATCGAGCGCTTTTTTGATATAATCTTTGGTTTTTATCATATGTTTCACCTCTTAAAGAATTATACTATATTTTTATTCTATTTCCAAATGTTACGTGTATATTATATAATGAGATTGGGTGAGAAAAATGATCATAGAAAAATTGAAACCAAGAGGCTATTGTCATGGCGTTGTTGATGCCATTAAAACCATACGTTCTCTTACTATTAATGACCTTAAGCAACCAGTCTATATCCTCGGTATGCTTGTTCATAACAAAGAAGTCATCAAAGAATTGACCGACAAGGGATTCATTACCCTACATGATAAATCTAAAACGAGAAACGAGCTTCTAGACCAAATACAAACAAAAGGAACCCTAATCCTTACGGCCCACGGGACCGCGGATGCGGTCATCAAAAAAGCCAAAGATAAAGGTCTTGATGTCATTGATACTACCTGCCTTGATGTAAGAAAAACAGCGAAACTCATTGAAGAACATTTAAACGATGACTATCATATACTTTACATAGGAAAAAAAGGACATCCGGAAAGCGAAGCTGTTTGCCAAATGGATACAAAGAGAGTTCACTTAATTTCTTCAAGTGACTCCATTAAAGCCTTAAACTTAAAAACCGAAAAACTCCTTGTGACCAACCAAACCACCATGAGTTTTTACGATGTTTACCGTCTAACTGAAGAATTAAAGCAAGCTTACCCTCATGTAAAAACGGTAGAGGAAATATGCGATGCGACCAAAACGAGACAAGAGGCAGTCGCCAACCAATCCAGAGACATCGATCATTGTTTTGTTGTTGGTGACAAACTATCCAATAACTCCAACAACTTAGTAAAGATCTCCAAGGAAAAAGCCGGCATCAACGCATCCTTAATTGAAACCATCAAGGATTTGGATATAGACCTTCTAAAAACCCTAAAAAAAGTATCCATCACAAGTGGGGCATCCACTCCGACAAAGACAACCAATCAAGTCATTGCCTTCTTAGAACAATTTGATCAAAATAATCCATCGACATGGACCAAATGAAAAAGGTGCGAAGAATCGCACCTTTTGTATTACTCTTCTGTACTTGCCTCAAACTCACCAACATATTCTCCTTCAAGAATATCACCACCAGTATTGTAATCTTGGTCTGCGTATACTTCAATGGTGTAGGTAATACCTGGGTCTAAATTTTCAAACAATAGACTTTCGACATTTAGACTCGATACACTGATGCGTTCAAGTTCCGTTTCATTTCGAATGATTACTACTTCGATGGTTTCTGGTAGAACGACTTCATCTGGATCCAAAATACTTAAATCAAAGGTAATGGTTGTAGTCGTTGAACGGATGTTGTTGTCTTCCACCACCGTTGGACTTTCTTTTGGAATCGTTTGTACATCACTTTCATACAGGACTTGGTCGACCCTTGGTCCTGCTAGTTCCTGTAAATCATAGGACGTCAACACTTCAATACGGTAGGCTTGGTCGGACAACAATTCTTCAAATACGACCACATTTTCTCCCGCAACAAGTTCTGCGGTTGCGACAATCTCATCGCCCATATATAAGACCGCTCTTGATGTACTTTCTAAGATTGTATCATCGGCATCCAATATAGTAAAATTAAAGGTCATGGCTTCACTTTCGAAGACACCTTCACTAGGAAGTTCTGCGACCGGTGCTTTTGGGAACCCACCAATAAAGAGTTTTTCAAATAATTGATGATCTTGTTGGATTCCTCGACCATCATATAAGTTGTAATCGGTAAAGATTTTAATGCGGTACTTATTTAAGTACATAATCGGATAAGACATGGTGACCGATGTCTCATCAATCTCTAACTCGATTTCCTCTACGATGGTAAATCCACCTTCACTCTCTTCATATAAAACAATGCGAACATCACCAGGAATCGTTTCATCTGGATCTTCAATACTATATTCAACATCTATATACCCTTGGCGAACCAAGGTTTCACTGACAGAAATAGTTGGTATTTGATTCCCAGTTGTAACAAAATCTGTTTCGAAGATGATGGCATCTTCAACCACACCTTCTCCATCATTTAAGTTGTAACTTGCACTTAAGACTAAGGTAAAGGCAAAGTCTGAAAGTAAATCATGGATTTGTACTTCTGGGAAGATTCCACTTGAATGTGAAATCACCGCTTCACGGATATAATTTCCTTCTTCATCATATAATATAGCTTTCATGGATAAAACATCAAAGACACCATTTGGATCGTTCAAATCGACATCAAAGTTGATGCGTTCATTGGTGACTTCTAGGTTGATGATTTCTGGTTCTGGTAAGTATTGAATTTGCGTTGTGAAGACATGTTGGTCAAGCAAAACATCTTCTCTTACTCCCTCACCATTTCGCAAATTGAAACTACCAAGGACACGAATAGCATAGGTCGAATTACTGAATAAATCATCAAATACTACATCATCAACTGCTTGATTAAAGGTTCTTGATTCGATTAAAACATCATCTTCAAACAAACCAACGGTTAAGCCATTTTCTAGTAAGGTATCATCATTATCTAGCAAGTCCACATCAAACACAATGCGGTTTTCAAAGAGTTGAATACGCTCAATAGAGGCAGTTGGTTGTCTGTTACTTGCGGTTGTATATATATCATCATAAAGAAGTACTTCTTCTCTTAGTCCAAAGCCATCTTCCAAATTGTAAGAAGCATAGACACGTACTTCATATTGTTGATCTGTAAATAAATCATCAAAGGTAATCGTTTGTGTACCTTCACTTAAGACTTGTTCTCTAACCACAGCGTCATTGGTGTAGAGTTTCACAATGGCTCCATCACCAATAATCGTTTCATCTTCATCTATTAATGAAAAGACAATGGAAATCTCATCTTTTTCTAAACTGTAATCAACGCGAGATAGTAAGGGCAAGTCTCGATAGACAAAGACTTGAAACTGATGGTTACTCGTCGCATCCACACCACGCATAATTGCGCCATCACGGTAAACCACTTCATCTACTTCAAACAAATGCTCTCCATGTTCATCAGGGGCCAACATGGAAAACTCAATCATTGTACTTGTTGAATTCTCTGTAAAGCGGTTGGTACGATAGTTGATCCCATTGATTTTAATTGAGGTGATTTCCGCATTGTCTGGATTGGAAATATTCACCTGGACTAAAATACTTTCTTCTTTTTGCTTATAAAAAGTCTGTAAGACACCATCGCTTACAGGATTTTCTCCATCAATTAAGATACTTTGGTAAGATGGTGGAGTAATACTTGCTTCATCTTCTCCACACGCAATTAAGAAAAACGTGATACTTAGAATACTTACAATACTCATCAATCGTTTCATTATTCCCACCCCTATATCATTTCTCTTTTTCATTTTACCATAGAAAGCCTAGGCAAGCAATCATTCTTGTTCCTTAGATTCACCCTTCTTTGTCCCTTTATGAATCATACCTTGTCCGTAGACTTTGTTGATTTCTTCAATCATCACATCGATTTTCTCTTTTGGCGAATCTACTTCTAAGGTTGAAAACAAGTTGAGTTGTTCATAGTGCTCACTGACTGGTTTCAAATTGGTCACACTAACCCCAAGCAACCGAATAGGTTTACTAGACGTATTTTCTTCATACAAGCTTTCGACTATGTGAAAGATATCATAGAAGTTGTCCGTATGTTGCTCCAAGGTAAAAGACCTAGTGATTTGTGAAAAGTCATTGTATCGTACTTGAATAGAAATTGTTTTGGCAACCGAATGGTCATCGACCAAACGGTTCAATACTTTTCTTGTCAGTGGCGTAAGTTTATCAAAGACTTCTTGGTCCGTCTGCAAATCAACCGAATAGGTCTCAGAATTCCCAATACTCTTATATTCTGCGTAGCGATTAGGATCTACCATTCTGTCATCGAGTCCATTCGCCTTATCAATCATCTCTTGCATGCGATTTCCAAGGACCAAAGATAGCTTATGCATGTCCTCAAACTTCACCAAGTCACCAATGGTCTCGATTCCAATAAGTTTCAAATCTGGGTAGGTCTTCTTTCCAATCCCATGCATAGCTTCTATTGGTAAGGGCCAAAGTTTCTCTTGCAAATCTCGTTTTCTTACTACAGTAATCCCGAGTGGTTTCTTCATGTCTGAAGCCATTTTTGCTAAAAACATGGTTGGGGCAATCCCAATAGAGACTGGTAAATCATGCTCCTTTAACAAACGATCTTGAATCTCTTTTGCTAAGTCTAGGGGATGTTTATCGATTAAGGGGTGCGTCATATCCATGTATCCCTCATCAATAGATGCCTTTTCAATCAAATCACTATACTCACTAAGTAAATCAAAGAAAAGGTTGCTGTAGTGTTCATAAAGAGGGAAGTTGACCGGTAAGACTTCTAAACTAGGACAAAGTCTTCTCGCTTCCCCTACAGGCATGGCACTAGTGACCCCATATTTACGAGCTTCGTAATTCGCAGTGGTCAACACACCCCTGTCCCTAGACCCACCAATACCGAGTGGTATATTTTTTAGCGATGGATTCCTTGCCATTTCGCAAGAAGCGAAAAAGGCATTTAAATCCACATGAAAGATGACTTTGTATTTTTTTTCCATATATACCTTTCCTTTTTTCACGATTGTTGCTATAATGTTACTTGACATTACATAGACAAAGATAAATGAGGTGAACATTCATGCCAAATAGTCGTAAACGTAAAGTAAAAACGATCAAAGAAGATCACGTACCAGTAACAAAAAACCCCTTGCATTACAAATGGGCGAAAATTGTTTTACTAATTCTCGTAAGTGGTTTTGCACTCTCTGGATTGATTTCCTTGATTTACGTGTTCGTTCAAATCGCTAAAATGTAATAATGATGGCTATAAACTATGGTTTATAGCCTTTTTTATTTGCGTTTTTTCGCATCCTCTAATAGTAAAATTGCACTATCTTTTGCAGACTGGCTAACTTCATCCCCAGAAATCATCGTCGCAATTTCCACTACCTGCTCTTCATAGGTTAGTTCTTTAATACGCGCAAAGGTTCGTCCACCTTCTGCATATTTACTAACAAACAAATGGTGATCACTACTTGCTGCAACTTGGGGAATATGGGTGATCGCAATTACTTGGGTATTCTTTGCGATTTCCTTCATTTTTTTGGCTACTTGGTTGGCCACAAATCCACTTACTCCTGTATCAATCTCGTCAAAAATGATCAAAGATAAATCCAAACTCTTAACCAGCAAGGTTTTTAGCCCAAGCATAATACGTGACATCTCTCCACCACTTGCTGCTTTTGATAATGGTTTTAAGGGTTCACCAACATTGGTTGTTAATAAGAAATCAACCTCATCAATACCATCTGGATAAAAGCCATGAGTTGATAAGGAATTCTCTTCTATATGATGGGTAAAAGGAACCTCAAAAAAGGCATCCTTTAACTCCAAATCTTCTAAAACACTAAGTAATTCTCCACTTAAAGAATTGGCAATTTCTGCCCGTTTATCGTGCAAAGCCCAAGCATCGTTCAAGCATGCTTTTCGTGCTTCAAATACTCGCTCTTTTTCTTTTTCAATACGATAATCAAAATGATCAATTGTTTCAATATCTTCCGTGATTTCTTCTAAATACAAGATTAGTTCCGGAACATCTTTTCGATATTTTCGTTTGATTTTATCTAGTTCATTCAATCGTTCAATGGCTTGGTCAAGTTCACGAGGATCAAAATCCATCGAGTTTACTTCATCTTTTAAGGTCTCTACGATATCTTCTAACTCATAAAATGCACTATCTAATCGCTTGGTTAAATCATCATATAGTTCTCCATAAGAACGAATACTTTCTAATTCTTTTTTGGCTGAATACAGTCCACTGATAGAGGACTGTTCATCTAAGATAGAAATGGTTTGATGAATATGCTTAAAGATTTGATCATGGTTTTCCATGCGCTTAACCATCTCTTCTAGTTCCTCTTCTTCACCTACTAGTAAGTTAAGTTCTTCTAACTCCTGTTTTTGAAATCTAAGCAAATCAAGACGTTCGTGAATGTCTTGGTTTTTTTCTTCAAGTTTGCTTAGTTTCTTTAATGCTTCTTTAAACTTAGCAAAACTTTCTTGATAACACGTAAGCAAGTCTTCGATTTCTTCTGCTTTAAATCCATCAATCAAAGACAAATACGTCTCAGGATTGATGAGACGTTGGGTATCGTATTGGGTATGTATGTCGGCTAAACGACTGGTAATTTTCTTCAAATCTGTTAGAGTTACCACGACATTATTCAACTTGATGATGTTGTTGGATTTGGTGGTGATTTCACGTTTGATTAATAAAGAATCATCCTCTAAGGGAATCTCTAGGTTTTCTAATAAGGAAACAATCTCACTTGTTAAATCCGTAAAAATACCTTGGACCACTGCTTTATCAAATCCTGTTCTAACGACATTAGACGTTGCCCTATCACCGAGTAACAAACCAATCGCATCAATTAATAAACTCTTTCCAGCACCCGTCTCACCAGTCAGTGTGGTCATGCCCTCTTTAAAACTAACCTCTATGTTTTCGATAATTGCGAAGTTCTTCACCGCTATATAACTGAGCATAAACTACCCCCGTTTGCTTAGATCATTTCTTGTGTTTTCTTAATAATACTGTCTAAGTCTAAATTTAACTCTTTTAAAAGTTCCTCTTTTGTTCCTTGCGTGACAAACTTGTCTTCAATGGCCATGACATGCATCTTTCTAGTATCGTAATGATGTTTGACCGCAAACTCCATGACCGCACTAGCAAATCCTCCACTATATATTCCCTCTTCATAAAGGAGGATATGTTGGTCTTTGCTAAGGACATCATGAAGAAGATGCTCATCCAGAGGTTTGATTGTTTTCGCATCTATGACACCAAAATCTATGTTCTTTTTATCATAGGCATCTTTGACTTGGTCCACCATTGTACCAAACCCAATAAACGTACCTTGATCACTCTTTCTTAAAACGTCCCAACTTAAGTTACCAATTTCACTTGGAATTCCTTGATCAAAGTCATAGTTTGCATTCGCGCGTTCATACCTTATCACAAAAGGTCCTGTATTCTGATAAAAAGCATAATTGAGCATCTTAAAGGTCTCTACTGCATTTCTTGGATGCACGATGGTCATATTGGGAATGTGACGCAAAAGCGGAATATCATAAATTCCTTGGTGGGTTTCCCCATCGGCTCCCACTAAGCCAGCTCGATCTACCCCAAAGACTACCTTTAAGTTTTGCCTAGCAACATCGTGGGCAACTTGATCGTATGCACGTTGTAAAAAGGTTGAATAAATCGGAGTAAAGACATCTACCCCTTCTAAGGCAAGTCCGGAAGACATCGTAACCGCCATTTGTTCTGCAATCCCTACATCGGTGATCCGAGCGGGAAATTCCATTTGAAATTCTTTCATTTTTGATCCTTGTATCATGGCTGGTATGACCACATGAAACTTCGGATTCTTCTTGGCATACTCAAGCATATATTTGGCAACTAAGTCACTATAAGAATAGTTATTTTTCTTACTCACTTTTTTCGGTGCGCCTGTCTCTATATCAAAAGGACCAACCCCATGCCAGTAACCAGACTTATCTCCTTCACTCCATTTGTATCCTTTTCCCTTTTCAGTTAAAACATGGATGACGCAAGGTTTGCCTACACGTTTGGCAATGTTCAAATATTTTTCTAACTCTTTAAAATCATGTCCATTGATTGGTCCATAATAGGAAAATCCTAAATCGTCAAACAAAGTATTATCACTAACAAAGCCCTTAACTCCACGTTCTACCTTTGACGTTAACTTGTATAAAAACTTAGGAATCAATCGCTTGGTTTTACTCTTTAACTTTCGGTAAGATGCCTTTCCACGAATACTGTTTAAGATTGAGGCCAAATATCCAATGTTTTTTGATATGCTCATTTCGTTGTCGTTTAAGATGATAATCGGTTGATGATCTCTGTGCGCTCCTAAAAAATTCAAGGCTTCTAAGGCCATGCCAGACGTAAGTGCACCATCGCCAATAATGGGAACAATCTTATGATCATTTCCAATATAATTCTTGGCAAACTCAATTCCAGCAGCTGCGGCGATTGAAGTGGAACTATGTCCAGCTTCATATACATCGTGCACAGATTCTTCACGCTTTAAAAAGCCACTCAAGCCACCAAATTGTCTTAGGCTCTGAAAATCTTTGGCGCGTCCAGTTAAGATTTTATGGGTATACGATTGATGTCCAACATCAAAAATCAACTTATCTTTTGGAGAATCAAAGACCTTATGTAAGGCAATGGTTAACTCAACCACGCCTAAATTGGAGGACAAATGTCCTCCGGTTTCCGAAAGTGAAGAAAGCAAAAATGCACGTATATCACTTGCTAACTCTTTGCATTCACTTTGGGACAAAGATTTTAAAAAGCTCGGGTCTTTAATACCCAATAAATCAAAAGACATATTACTCACTCTCTAAATCGACAAGTTGCTCATCTTTCATCATTTTTACAATGACATCTTCTGCGTCCTTCAACAGAGTATGGCAATGTTTGCTTAACTCCATCCCTTTTTGGTATTTCTTCACAGCCTGATCTAAATCAATATCTCCTGATTCTAAGGCTTTTACTATCTCTTCTAATTCTTCTAATGATTGTTCAAATGTTTTGGTATCTTCCATCTTACTCTTCCTCTCTTTTCGCCTTAACTAAAGCTTCAATATGACCATCTTTCATGACCACAGATAAGGTATCTCCTACATCCACATCCTGGATTGATTTGATAATTCTCTCTTCTTTTTTAACCATTGAATACCCTTTTTGCATAATATTCAAAGGACTAGCTCCCGCCAACTCTTTTAACAAGACCTGATAACGATACTCTTTGCTTTTTAGTAGGTTCACATAATATTCTTGTAAGGCTTTGTTCGTCTTTTCTAAATCAATTTTGCTTTGATCTAATCGTTTCTTTGGCGACAACAAATGCAGTTTATCCAGCAAGTAATCAAAACGTTGACTCTTATGTTCCATCAGTCTCTTTGGATTGGTGAAGACATAAGAAGATAACTGCCTTGCTAAGGTTTGTTCTTTTTCTTTATAGATACTGCGCATATAAGATGAACTATTTGCTTTTAAGTTGTTGATGTAAGAAAGCAAATCAGTCTGAGAAGGAACTGCTAGTTCCGCTGCGCCACTCGGTGTTGGTGCACGCAAATCGGCGACAAAGTCGCTGATGGTAAAATCCGTTTCATGACCAACGCTCGATATAATCGGTAAGTTTGAAGCATAGATTGCACGTGCGACCACTTCTTCATTAAAGGCCCATAAATCCTCAATTGATCCACCACCGCGTCCAACAATCAAAACATCAACCAATGCTTGCTTATTGGCCAGTTCAATGTTCTTTACAATATCATCCTTAGCATACTCACCTTGGACCAAGGTTGGGTAGACAATAATCTTCGTTAACGGAAATCTCCTGTTGACAATATGGATAATATCACGAACCGCTGCCCCTGTAGGGGACGTTAAGACCCCAATTGCTCTTGGGAACCGTGGAATTTCTTGTTTATGTCGATCATCAAAAAGACCTTCATTTGATAATTTCTTCTTAAGTTGCTCAAAGGCTACATGCAAGTTCCCAAGTCCATCTTCGGTCATCCGATTGATGTAAATCTGGTATTGTCCACTCCCTTCAAAGACACTAATGTATCCTTCAACTAGGATACTCATCCCATCTTCTGGAGTAAACTTGACTTTTCTTGCATTTCCAGCAAACATAATCGCCGAAATTTGTGAAGAATCATCTTTTAAGGTCAAATAAAAATGACCACGTGAATGTCTTTTAAAATTCGATACCTCGCCTTTTAAAAGCACGTGCTTTAAATGGTCATCATGATCAAATTTGTATTTGATGTATTTGGTTAAAGCTGTAACTGATAAATACTTTTCCTCACTCACATTATCCCAACTTTTTTATCGATTTGTATACATTGTCTAACACCTTATTGGTAAAGGAAACCATCTTATCGTCTCCCTCATCGGTGTACTTTCTGGTAATATTTAAAGCCTCGTTAATAACAATCTCTACGGGTGTATTGGTGTAATACATCTCGTAAACCGCAAAACGCATAATCGCACGATCAATATAGGTCAAACGATTCAACTTCCAATTGACCAAATTATCACTAATTAACTCATCAATTTTATGGATGTGGGCAATTACTCCCTCTAAGGATTCTTTAACGTAATCCTCCTCTTCATTCAAGTCAACCATCTCTTTGTTTATATCCAATTGATAGAGTACTTTTATGATTTCTTCTCTTTGTTCTTTTCGACTCACTTTTTTCTTTTCACTCATACTTATTACCTCGATTTCTATATAGAATAAATATACCACATATTGGGCAAAAACAAAAGAGGGTAAGCTTTTTTTTGTCCTGAAAAAACAAGCAAAAAAAAGCACCCAATTTCTTAGGTGCTAAGTCCTTAATTTACTTTTGCGTTGTTTAAGATTTCATTCAATCTTGCGTAACGATCTTCACTTACGTATTCATACATTTCACGTAAGGCATTTTCTGGATATGGATTGTAGTTTTCATAGTCATATCCATATTCATCACTGGTCAACATCGCATACACTTCTTCTAATACCGGAGCATATCCTACCCAGTCCGCATTTTGTGTGGCGTTTTCTTCATCCAACATAAAGTTGATGAAGTCATACGCTAAATCGGTTTGCTCACTAGTCGTTGGAATGACAAAAGTATCAACCCATACATTGGTTGTTTCTGGTACAAAGTATCCAAAGTTTACCTCACGCTCATCTTCTTCTGCCGCATAAAGTTCATCAAAATAATCACCAGAATACACTAAAGCCATATCTAAGTTTCCTTGAATCACTTGTGTTTTTAAGTTATCTTCACCAAAGATAGCGAAATCCGCAGCTTCTAAAGCATCTTCTGCCGCATCTAACTCACTAGCAACATTGGTGTTGACATCATACCCTAAATAGAATAGCGCACTAGCAACAGCATCACGTGCTGAATCATACATACCAACATCATAAGTATCAGTCATCTCAAACATTACTTCCCAACCACTTAAATCTTCTTCATTTACACTCTCTAAGTTGTACATAATACCAATCGTTCCCCAGAAATATGGAACCAAGTAAGGCGCATAATCTTTGTCAGCATAAAGCGCTTCTACTTTTGGTAAAATAGACACATCATTTAAGGCATCTAAACGATCATAATCAATCTCATTTAACAATCCTTGAGAAGCTAGTTTATCCACCATATAATCACTTGGGAAGGCAATATCATAAGGCGTAGTCCCCGCGTTAATCAAGACTTCCATTTCCTCATTTGATCCAACCTCTGTATAGACAACATCGACTCCATACTCTTCTTCAAATGCAATCACTAAATCTTGATCCATGTATTCCCCCCAGTTTAGTAAGTAGAGTTTTTCTTCATTTCCTCCACATCCGACCAACAAAAATACACTCAAAACCAAGATAAATCCTAACAATCCTTTTTTCATTATTTTTCCTCTTTTCTAACTATCGTTTTTTTATTTTTTCTTGATGAAATAAGCAACAATACAACTGTCACAAATACCACCAAGGTATTGTATGCATAAACTCCTTTACTAAAGGACTTACGACCAATTCTTGAATAAATCCATATACTAACATTTTGAAACCCTTGCCCACTGGTAAAGTAAGAGATGACAAAATCATCAATACTCATGGTAAAGGCAATCAAAGCACCCGCAAGCATCCCTGTTTTAATTGAAGGAATAATGACACGGTATATCGCACCAAACCTTGAACAACCAAGGTCCAAAGCAGCGTCATAAAGGTTGGGGTCTAATTCTTTTAATTTCGGTAAAACAGTTAAGACAACAAAGGGAATGGAAAAGAAAATGTGCGCAAGCAACATAGTCGGCATGCCAAATGAAATTGGCAATAAGGAGAAGACCAACATCAAAGATATCCCCGTCACAATATCCGGATTGATGACCGGTATATTGTTTAAAATCATCATATTGGTTCGATTCTTTTTACTAAGCGAATGAATCCCAATCGCTGTTAAAGTTCCAATAATCGTCGCAATCAAGGTAGAGATGGTCGCAATCATCAAAGTATTACGAATGGCTTCAAAAAGTTGCGGGTCTTCAAACATCTCCACATACCATTTCAAACTAAAGGAATCAAAGCTATAATCTTTTTCCGATCCGTTGACGCTAAAGAGCATAATAATCATAATCGGTAAATATATGATGAAAAAGGCAAAAATAGTAAGAATCAACAAAGGGCTTTTTCTCCATAAACTCATAGCAATGTTTCCCCCTCTTTATCAAAATGAACAACCGTGATAAAGAGCACAATAATCACAAGCATCAAGGCAATGGAAATCATCGCTCCACCATTAATATTTGACGTCTTCATAAAGTAATCCTCAATGATGTTCCCAATAAGCAAGGTCTTTCCACCACTTAAGCGCTCCGGTAAAGCAAAGGCAGTCATCGATGGCAATAAGGTCATAATCACACCACTGACCACACCACTTAAAGATAAAGGCAGAGTTACTTTAAGGAAACTTTGCATATTCGAAGCCCCTAAATCCTTAGATGCCTCAATCAAACTTGTATCCATTTTCTCTAAGACACTATAAATTGGTAGGGTCATAAAGGGTAAATACATAGAGGTCATCCCAATTAATATAGCCAAATCCGTCCCTATTAAATTAAGAGAAACGCCAAACATATTCAAGATGGAATTCGGGAAAAACAAGGTCTCCCAAGCAATAATCCTCAGCAACATATTGGACCATACAGGTAAAATAAACAAGGTAATAAGCATGGTCTTTTTCTTGGTCTTTAAACTCGCCAAGTAATAGGCAACTGGATAACCAATCAACAAACAGATCATAGTCGCAAGCGCACTCAGTCTCAGACTATTTTTCATGGCCTCTATGACAAGCGGTTTACTTAGTTCTTCAAACCCATCAGCAACAAAAGAAAATGCCCCTAAGTTATAAATATCTAAATCGCTTATACTCAGCAACAAAATAAGCAATGAAGGTAATAAGACTAATACAAGCATCCAAACCAGATAAGGTAAGGCAACAATCCTAAGTCTACGCATCACTCTTCACCATCACATGGATGTCTTCTTCTTCAAAGTGTAAAGAAACCTGATCACCAACTTCTTTAGGATCCGTCGAATGGATGATGTATTCCTTGTCACCAACCATCACAATGATCTCATAATGCACACCCTTAAAGGTAATCGCGTCCACCACTCCATTAATAAGACCAGTCTCTTTTTTTAATTCAATATCTTCAGGACGTATCACCACATCAACCGCTTCTTCTTGTTCAAAGCCTTTATCTACACAAGAAAACTTCACACCTTCAAATTCAACCAAAAAGTCCTTATGCATGATTCCATTGATGATGTTGCTTTCCCCAATAAAATTCGCCGTAAAACGATTCTTCGGTTCATTATAGATATCAATCGGACTTCCTATTTGTTGGATAACCCCATCGTTCATCACAACCACCGTATCTGACATGGTGAGCGCTTCTTCTTGATCATGGGTCACAAAAACAAAGGAAATTCCTAATGCTCTTTGCATTTCTTTTAACTCATACTGCATCTCCTGACGCAGTTTTAAATCAAGAGCACCTAGTGGCTCATCTAACAAAAGCAACTTAGGTTTATTAACCACCGCTCTCGCAATCGCTATCCGTTGTTGCTGTCCACCACTTAAGGTCTTAATATTTCGTTCTTCAAAGCCTTCTAACTTGACAAGCTTTAAAGCTTTTTTTACTTCGTCTTCAATCAAAGATTTGTCCATCTTCTTCATTTTTAGCCCAAAGGCAATATTGTCATAGACATTCAGATGAGGAAACAAGGCATACTTTTGGAAGACCGTATTGATCTCACGTTTATTTGGAGGTAACTCTTCAATGATTCGTCCATCAAAGGTAATCACCCCATCATCAGCATACTCAAATCCCGCAATCAATCGTAACAAGGTTGTCTTACCACAACCACTTGGTCCAAGCAAGGTCACAAACTCATTTTCATTGATGTATAAATTGATATTTTTTAGAACCTCAAGATCGTCAAACGATTTTGTTAAGTTGGATATTTCTACTAGTCTTTTTTCCATCAGTTCACCCCTCGTTTATGGATAATAAACAAAAAGTATAATTCATTCCAAAACTATTCCTATTAGTTTAGTAAAATTATACAGTGTGTTTCACAAAAATAAACATTGCACAATAATTATATAAAATATCGAACAAAAGTCAATTGTTTTCCCTTCTTTTCTCATAAAAACGCTTACCCTATAGGTTCATCATAACAAATTCTGGAATTATATAAAGTATGATAGAAATATATTCCAAAATGTAAATTATATGTTGCATTATATAAAATATATGTTACAATATGAATGAGGTGATCTTATGGCTAAGAACAAGGCAATCAAAATTGCCAGGGCAGAAAAAGACTATACCCAACAAGACCTAGCAGACAAAATCGGTGTCACAAGACAAACGATTGGTCTAATTGAAGCAGGGAAATACAACCCTTCTATTCAACTATGCCGTGATATATGCAAAGCATTAGACAAAACATTAAACGATTTATTTTGGGAGGAATACCATGAAAAAAGTACAAGATGAACGCATTATAAGAGAGCGAGAAAAGCTTGGTTCAAAGGCCTTTGGACTGGCTTTGCTTGGTCTATGGATCTTGATTAGTGTCCGCTTATTTGTTTTCCAGCAAGACCCTATGAGTTTTCTTGATATCTTTCTATTAACTATGTTGTTATCGGTTTACGTTTTAGTAGGGACAATCAAACAAGGTAATTATCTAAGTGATGTCCCTTCTAAGAGTGGTGTTAAAACCATTCTCTTAGGGGCTAGTGTCGGAACCATTGTCTTCGGGATTGTCCAAGTTGTCTTTATGGATACGACATTTTCTAGTCTGGAAGATTACCTTAGCTTCGCAATTGGTCTCATCTTGTTTTGGGGTATATGGGTATCAATGCAGTATCTCTTTACAAGACTCAGCAAAAAACAAGCAAATAAGGATTACTAAAAAAGAATCGGTCACTTGAGAAGTCACTGAAAAAGTCTATGAGAAATCATAGGCTTTTCTTATACTATAAAAAAGTTATTCACATTTGTGGATAACTTTTTCCTTTTATGGCTTTGTTAAGGTGTTAATGAATATGTGAATGTAGT